>Ga0209403_10000001_pt1 | contig 434875 bp, 413 predicted proteins | sample ArcticOcean_MG_C_8_FD_187440 | JGI IMG/M metagenome (GOLD analysis project Ga0209403, IMG submission 187440) | Marine microbial communities from western Arctic Ocean - ArcticOcean_MG_CB11_86 (SPAdes) (version 2) | ecosystem: Environmental > Aquatic > Marine > Oceanic | place: Arctic Ocean... | reverse complement strand
GAAGGCTATGAACGCGACTATCGCCATGATGGTGACGGTGACCATCCACTGGGGCATGAGCTTCGACGGCTCTTCGCCCTCTAGGTACGGCTCTCGTTCGTCTCTGGGCACGAATTGCAGTACCTCTCTGGCCCGCGACTCGTCACCCTCGTAGACCAGCAGGTCATGGGGCAGGTTGTAGGCCGTCCCCCAGAGTCCGGGGCCGCCGCGCAATGACCGGACCAAGCACGGTATACCTTCGATCTGAAGGCGCTGCTCGGCCATGCGGGCTGTCGGCTCGTTGTCAAAGACCCTGAGACTGACTTGTTTGCGCTCGGGTTCCGAGAACATCGGTCTATTATAGGGGCTGGGTATGCTGCCTGTTGTCGCGGTGGTTGCCGCGGTGGTGTCGCGATGACGGCGGGTTGGCTCCCAGGCTTGAAAGTGGGTGCCACCATGCCTAAGAGGTGATATAATACCGGCGCGCACGGCAGGGCCGAGGTGGTGGAACTGGTAGACACGCGGTCTTGAGGGGGCCGTGGGCGCAAGCCTGTGTGGGTTCAAATCCCACCCTCGGCACCAAAGTCAGGTACAGTAAAGACTACCGGCAGCCGTACACCGAACGGGGCGACGTAGCCAAGTGGTTAAGGCGGAGGTCTGCAAAACCTCTATTCGGCGGTTCGAATCCGCCCGTCGCCTCCAAAAACTCCCCTCAACTCCCCAGATCCCTTTCAAAAAGCCCGAGCGCCCGGAACCCCAAACGCCCTGAAGGTAGAGCCTGTGTAACCCCAGCTTAAAAAGCCGGGATGGCGGAATGGTAGACGCGGCGGACTTAAAATCCGCTACCTTAACGGGTGTGTGGGTTCGAGTCCCTCTCCCGGCACCAACTTTCCAGGCACAGAAAAAGGCCTCTGATTGTTTTCAGAGGCCTTTGTTTTTGTCCAGATGTCCACAGGTCTTTTCGAAGCCTAGGTCTTAGCCCTGGTATTATTCCCTGGACCTTGATCGCAAGAAACACATGTTATGAGGGAGACAGTAATTGTATATGGTGCGTAATGTCCGGAACGTGATTTCTGAGCTATCAGGGTTCGATGACTAAATTAAGTCTGCCAAGTCAGTGATGTCTGTTGGCGGGCCATACTGGTTCGCGATTTCCGCGGGGATAATGAATTCCTGGTAGGCTTTGCCTTCTTCAACGACTTCTGCCGGTCCATCTTGAGCGTTAGATTTAGTCACCAAGGAACTGCGCCCCCATAATCCCATACGGACAGTCTTATCCACTTTCTGGGCGACTTCGTCAGGGATTTCTAGCACGAGTTGTCTGCCTCCATCGCCATCCAACGGATAGTCGACAAACCACACGGCTTTGATTTCAGGGATCTGGCCGTAGAACCCGAGATTTATCCCTGTCGGATCGGCTTTATCTTTGAAGCCATCTCTCAAAATCGCTGTTGTGGCTTCTGTGTTAGTTCGGTGGAACAATCTCATGATGGTGATTTCTGGAATATCGGGATTCGACGACTATTCTTCGGGTTCGTTGCCCATGTCTTTGGAAAGCCTTCCAGATAGATACCGATAAATGCCCATGTGCAAGACTGGCACACTGACGCACACGAGGACGAGGATTAGCACCGGGGCGAGTTGGAGAATCATAAGCGTGTAACGATATTTTACACATTTCGGTCAGAATCGGGGGCCGGGAGATAGGTCTCATCGACTGGTGGCTCGGCAAGTACCGTGTGTCCGCCTCATCAGGTCACTATGGGCTTGTATGCCTTGATGGCGTCTTTGCTGCTCACCTGCTCGGCGTAGTTGGGGGTCATCGTCGAACTGCTGTCCCTAGTAGGCTCTGCACGTAGAAGACGTTCAGCCCGTTGCGCCAGGGCATCATTCGTCATGATGAGTAACGGCTGCCCAACTTCTGTCACAAAACGCGTCAGATAGCCGAAGTAATACTGGCAAGTTGCGGTAGTAAGTCCGCGTGCTCTTCGGTTGTTAACAAAACGGGCGACAAGTTCGCCATTACTAGGGGTATCCGTGTCTGCGATACCTGCCTGGCGGGACTTAAAATCCGCTACCTTAACGGGTGTGGGGGTTCGAGTCCCTCTCCCGGCACCAACTTTTCAGGCAAGAAAAAGGCCCCTGAAAACAATCAGAGGCCTTTGTATTTGTCTAGATGCTCACGGATTTTTTCGAAGCCTGTCTCTTAGACCCTGGTATTATTCCCTGGGCATTTGATTGTAAGAGACGCATGTCATTAGGGAGACAGAAGATGTATATGGTGAGAAACGTCTGGAAGTGTGCCCGAGGGAAGGTTCCTGAGTGCTTGGAGGTTGTGAAGTCGGTCAGGGATTCTTGGGCCAACGATGGTAATAAAACGGGCAAGATCTACCTGGATTACACTGACCGAATGGACACTATCGCGTTTGAGATCGAAGTGGAAAGCCTAGATAGCTACTTCAATGATCAGCGCACCAATTATGAAGTGCTATCCCCCGAGATTATCGAGTCGGTCAGGAAATTTAACATCAATACGGTGGAAGGTAGCCGTCAGATATGGGAAGTCGTTCCGTAAGGTTGCTCCACAAGAACGATCCTCTCACCAGCCCACGAGTCCTAGCTCTCAAAGAGCATGGAGCCACTCCACGCCAATCGCTCGCCGACAACCCCTGAACGAATCATATCGTGACGACCATTAACACCCTTTCCAGCTACCGATGGGTAGTATTCTGCGTTTGGTCTATATCCAGCGTCTCTTTCAACATGGTGCTTTATTCGCTGGGCGTTCTTTTGCCCTCGATCAGCACGGACCTCAACCTCTCACCTAGCCAACAGGGACTATTGGGATCGGCGTCCTTGTGGGGCAACATCGTGTTGGCTATTCCACTGAGTTGGGCAGCATCTCGCCTATCTCCCAAGTGGACCACGGCCGCAACGATCTCGTTGGGCACGGCATGCTTGTTTCTCCAGAGTTGGGCGCCGGGGTTCGCCGTGCTTCTGCTCGGGAGGTTGCTATTCGGCATTGGACAGATCGCCCAGCAACCGACTCGGGCCCTTTTAACTCGACAGTGGTTTCCTCCCCACGAGGTAGTCATCGCGAATGGCCTTGGCAACGTTTTCTTTGGCCTGGTCGTGGGTGGCGGACTTGCCCTCTCACCGTTGATTCTTGAGGCTGTCGGCGGCGAATGGCGGACAACTCTCCGAATATTCGGAGTTTATTTTGCTGTATTAGCCTTGATCTGGGTCGTCCTGGGCAAGGAGCGAAACACTGTTGAGTACAAACAAGACCGCGACAGTGGCGACGTTTCTACTGTCCGCGGAGCCTTACGCTACCGAGATCTGTGGATCTGCGGTGTTGGCTTCGCCGGCGCCTCGATGTCGCTGGGCGGATTCATGGCGTTCTACCCGACTTTCATGCTAGAAGATTTCGATCTGTCGATACGGCTCTCAGGATCGATCCTGGCCGTTGGGGTCATAGTGGGCGGAATAAGTGGCATGTGGTTAGGCTACGCAGCTGCTTCCGCTTCAAGGGAGCGGTTATACCTTGAAGTTCTTGGAGCGCTGATGGTCGGTAGTTACATCGGAATGGTGTTGACCGGCTCCGCTCCGTTGCTATGGGTGTTGACCTTTTTCAACGGACTCGCCTGGGGGTTCTTCCCGATACTTCTTACAGTGCCGTTCAACCTCCGCGGAATCCGCCCTCAAGAGTTGGCGGTAGCCTACGGGTTCACAATCATGTTCGTATCATTGGGCGCATCTTTGGGGCCATTGTTTGTCGGCCTTCTTCAAGATGCTACCGGCGACCTCAGATTGGCTCTACTCCTGGTCAGTCTAGCCTCCGTGTCACTGATCGGCGCAGGGATGAAGATCCGGTTCGGTGACCGGTTGTCCGCGGCTTAACACTCCCGGTAGCGAGTTGGCCACCCACGGCGGATGTTCAACCCTTTCCCAACTCCATCGATCTCTGCAGCTTAAACCGGACCATCACCGCCGAAAGGGCTGAAGCAACCAAACAGAATAGCCCGACCGCCGCAAAATCACCGATCGACAGCATCACTCCACCGATGGAGGCGCCGATCACGCTCCCCAACTGGTTGCTGGCGCCGAACATCCCACTGGCTGTTGCCCTCGATGGACCGGCGAGTTCCAACATTAGAATCATCAACACCGGCATGGAAACAGTAAGCAGGACCGATGCAACCAAAGAAGAAGCAACCACTACCCATATCGGGGCGCCCAAAGAAAATATTGCCCCAACCCCTAACCCACCGCCGAGACTGGCAATCGCAACCCCTAGTAGGCGGTATGTCCGCCCGGCTATCAGCCCACCAAGGATGCTTCCGAAGAATGCGCCAGTTCCGATCAAAACGAGCGGGAATGAAGTTGCTCCTTCGTCAAATCCATAATCCTGAATCAGGTAAGCGGCAAAATAGGTCATCAACCCAATCAAAGCTGTTTGCTGAAGCGCGTTGGCGATCATGACATGCCAGGGCGCAGCATTTCGCCCGATGTCCTTGAATCGAGATAAGAAAGCCAGGTCCCGGCCCGCTGGCCGGCCAACTCTTGGGAGCAGGACCCACATCACCCCCAGATTCATCAGCAAAAGAAATCCCGTTGCATAAAAAGGTATTCGCCAACCCCAGACATCCCCGACCAGAGCCACTACAGGTACACCCAACGCAACCCCAAGCCAACTCGATCCAGCCAAAAATCCAACGCCGCGCCCTCTATCTGCCTCCGGCAAGATATCGGCGACGGTTGCCGCCAGAGTGGGCGGAATCATTGCTGCTCCAACTCCCGTGAGCAAACGGAAAGCGATCAACGAGTTGTAGCTCCAAGCCGTTGCCGAGCCCAGAACTCCGATCGCCAGTATTGCCAAGCCTGTCAGGAGAACCGGACGCCTGCCGTAGGTATCCGAAAATGGTCCGACCAGCGGGGCTGTGATTCCCCAGGTAACGAACGTAACGGCTGCAAGCTGTCCGGCGACTGCCACAGACGTGTCGAACTCATCGGCAAGCACCACTAACAGCGGGCCTAACATCAGACTCACAAGCCGGGCCATCAATACGGTGCCACCGAAAAGCACTAAATATTTAGTTGTATTGTTTGGCACTGAGGTCAGGGTTGCTCCGTATTTAGACACATCGGTATAGACCGAGTGGAAACATCCGAGGGTCGTGGTCGTCTCGAGGGGCCGGACAAGGATGCGGCGAGGGCCGATCAAGCCAAAGGTAGATGCATTGTTACTGTGGTATAGAGCCACAGAGGCACAACACTACACCTGGAATGGGGCCTCTGCAACGAGAGAATCGTTTCAACCCACTCCATAGGAGCAGCCCTTATGGGCTGGTGGACGTTGGCAGACGGCCAAAAACAACAACCCTTCCGAATTAAACTCCACTACCCAAACGTGGGTGTGGGTTCGAGTGCCTCTTCCGGCACCAGATTTTTAGTGCCCAAGAACTTTTCTTAGCCGCTACTTGTTCGGTACGAAATGGCGCTCGAAAAAATTAGGTGTCGCCGCCGAATCATCAATGCGAGCCGACGTAGATGTAGCGATATTTATGGTGTCGGGCGGTGAGTTTTGGCGTCTGGTTCCCAGCGGAATTCTTTTTGTATATGTCGGTACCGCGCACGTAACCTCAGAAGAACCTTCCAAATTCGCATAAAGCCGTCACCGTACCAACCAAGGATAAACATCCATGTCGGACATAATACTATCCAAATCCATGAGGAGGCGCGTTTATGGAAAAGCTTAGTATTCCCAAAAATCTGCGGTGGTATCTCGCCCCAACTGCGATATTTATCGGTTTGGTACTTTTTTTATTAATAGCGCCCGTTTCCAATGCAGCCAACCCTCATACAACATTGATTGGCGATTGGGTTCCCGTGAATAACAACACCACCATTATCCAAAAGGGCCAGGGAGGCCCATTAGTCTTAGAGACAGATAGTGAAATGACTTTCACCGGCGGAATCGATGGAGTTGTTAGCGCCCCCTTAACCCTCGTTTGGAATGAAGCAAATGGAAACTTCAGCGTAGAGGGTAGGGGTGTTTTTGTTGGAACGATCGACGGGAAAACCGGAACTACCAAAATTCACTTTGTCGTGAACGGACAAGACCTCATCTTTGGTAGTTTCTGTTGTTACCACGGTCCCATTAGCTTCTATGGCGGTACTGAAGAGCTGAAAGGCCTTACGGCAACGGGAGTCTTGACCAATGATTTTCCAACAACCGGCCGCCGATATTCCGTTGATGTAATCTCCCGATAGTGAACGACCTGGCAGGACAATTGTTTTTGCTTCGAAATACTCGTGGCGTAGGTTAAGCCCTGACGAGGGCCGGTCACTCACCCGGCCCACTCCTAAGCCACCGAAGAATAGATCACAGCCTATCTGACGGCCACACCGAAAGACATCGGCAAGAAAAAGGCCCCTGAGTATTTTCAGGGGCCTCTGTTTTTAGCGACCTGCCCCAGTCACTTTTCCTGATCACTGGACCTTCTAGTGTTCCGGGCATTCTTTGGCTGGTAATTGCGCATGCTAGAATTTTCGGTAATAAAACTATCTGATCTTCGGTGACTAGCAATGGATCGGCTAGTTCGAGGTCTTTACCTATGAATCTGAAGTTGGTCGGCATCGTTCCGGTGTTCGCGTTGGTCACGTTGGTCGCCTGTTCGGCTGCGAGCGAACTCAAATCTCAGCCGTCGCCTACGGCCACCGTCGCAGCAACGTTGGCACCGCTCACAGAAGGGCCAACTGCGACCACGGTTCCAACTCCTTTACCCACGGCGGTACCCGAACCAACAGCCACACCTGGCCCCACGGCCACTCCCAGGCCGGTGGCAACGCTTACTCCTCATCCAACACCCAGTCCAACTCTCAGTCAAACACCCGTGCCCCAGCCAACTCCAACCAAGATTCCCGACGAGCCGCCGGCACTACTCGAGTTCAAAGGATCCGTCCCTTCGGTCAACGCCAGAGTCACGGACCTCAGGTTTTTCGAAAGCGGGTCTAGCCCCAGTACCACGGAAGACCGTGTCTACCGCAACACCTTTGACCGGACCGCCGCCCGCTTTGTTTACGCTGAACTCAGCTTTGCCTATCCGATCCCAGGGTCTCGGGTAAGTTTCGACCTGGAAACAACCTACCGGCGCTCCGACGGGTCTATCTTCGGGTCTTCGATCAGGGATTCTTATTTCGAGAGCGATTGGACTTCCAGCTCCAGCGCCCGAGGCAGGGGCTGGGCCGACCCAGGCAAATGGCCGGCAGACACCTACACGGTGGAACTGTCTGTCGGGGGAGATCTCGTCGCCAGCAGCCAGTTCATAATCGCAGATGAGGCCCTGCCGCAGACCGGCCCGTTCCAAGACCTGCGAGATGGGCTTTCCTGGACTAGAGTCGTCGACGATATTTCCGAGCAGCGCGCCTTATTTGCCTTAGCCGGGATATTGGCTGAAGACCAAGATCTTGCCGCCAGCTTGGCATCACATCCGTGGGTGTCTGACGATCTATCCGAGAGCGAGGCGGGAGTCCTTGAATACCTGGCCGTAATTGCCGCCCAAGATGCCCCACTGGCAGGGTCCATAGCAGGCTGGCCCTGGCTCGCCGATGGCATCAGCAGCGATGAGTGGCAGGCCATCAAATACCTCGCTCTACTGTCGAAACAAGACTCGTCTGTAGCCAGGTCTGTAGCCGGTATTCCATGGGTCAAGGACGGCATAGCCGAAAACGAGTCGCCGACATTAAAAAGCTTATACCGGCTGGCCAGAATGGACTTGTCTCTGACTAAACACCTGTTGGAGATTCCCTGGGTCTCGGAAGAAATGACTGACGAAAGATTCAGGACCGTGCAGTACCTGCAGGAGATCGAGAACCAGGACACGCCGCTTGCCCAAGTCGTCGCAAACTTCCTCTGGTTATCCGACGATATCAGCGACCAAGAACGCTGGGGTCTGCGTTATCACAAAGACATCACGGCAGCCAACCCTGCCATGGGTGCGGAGATCGCCGCACTGTCCTGGGTCAGCGACGACATGGCCGCTGACGAGCGCGATGCCCTGAGGTACCTGAGAGACCTGAACACAGAGGAACCTCTGCTGGGTGCCAGTGTGGCCGCAATGCCGTTCTTCACCAACGCGTTCAAAGACCAAGACAGTAACGCCCTTTATTCCTTGACCTTCCTGCAAACGAAGTACCCGGACAACTTTGACCTGCTGGTTGGGCAAGACTGGTTCTTAGATGGGGTGAGTGATAACGAAGCTTCGTTTATCACAACCCTGGGCCGTGAGGACCAATACTTCACCCCTCCCGACCTGCGCGAATTCGTGAAAGTCCATCACATAGAGTCCAGGGAGATATCGCTCACCCTGTCCGGCGAGACGACTCTGACCTTTATCCAGGCCGCGCCGGATGACCGCAACGCCGAGATCGTAGCCCAGGTGGAAGAGGCGGTGAAAGAGATCGAGGCGTTCATGGGCGTTCCATTCCCGACGACCGAGGTTATCTTGCTCTTCGCCTCGGGCCGTGACCCAGTCTTCGCCAGCGACTGGTGGGGCCTGCACCGGGGCAGCCACATGGTGGTCCAGCCAGGTTTGGCCAGGCAGGGCGATACCAACCGAGTTCTCATCCATGAGGTGGGGCATTACTATTGGGGAAGCCTGGAAGCCCCGTTGTGGTTCCGCGAGGGCGCGCCCGATTTCTTGGCCAGTTACGTACGTGACAAGCTGTATTTCGACTCGCTTTATGACCGCGAGATCTACGACCTGAGCATCGCCCAGGAGTATTGCGATTCTGTAAATATGGGCACCATCCGAAAACTGATCGACCGGTTGTCCGCCTACGGGTTAGCCGAATTTAGGGCCTCGGAATTCTTCATCTGCAATTATCGGATCGGGGAGCGCTTCTTCGTTCAACTGTTCAATACCCTGGGCACCGAGCCATTTCGGGCGGCATTCGGTGAGCTATACCAGCTTACTCAGGACGATAACCGCCAGATCACCGAGGGCGATATCTACTCTGCTTTCCTAAAACACACGACCGCCAGCACCGAAGTCGCATTCAAAACGCTCTATACGTCGGCCCACGGTGGTCTCATTCCCGATTAGGACGCCGATAACCCAAAGCCCAATTTCAGGCCTGACGAACCAGAGGTTAGAATAGCCAAGATTTAACTGCCAAGCGGGATGCGCGAAGGCAGACCTCAATACGTGATTCAACACCACAAGGAGCCCTGAATGGAAAAGGTCTATAAACTCAAAGTGGAGCCGATGACAGTAGAGTCGTTCAAGCCGTTCGGGGAGATCGTTGACCCTCAAGAGCGGCCACCAGGCGAACGCATGATCTTGCCCCTAGATTTTCATGTCGATGGCAAGACGACATTGAGTTCCATCTGGCAACCGTGTGAGGGACTTTCATTCTGGGAGCTGGAGCGTCATTTCGGAGTGACCCAGACTTTTTTCCAGCTCAGTGGCTCGCCAACAGTTGTGGCCGCCGCCGCTCCAACCGACCCTGACCCGATGGCGATACCGGAACCCGATCAGGTCAGAGCATTCTTGATTGACCCCACTAAGGGTTTTTCGTTCAAGGTCGGGACCTGGCATTCGGTGAAACGGTTCGTTCTTGCCCCTCCCGGCTCGACGCTGGCCGTGATCAATTCAGACCCGAACCCCTCGCAGATCGTGGACTACAAGGAAAATCTGAGCCTAACCTACACCGACTTGGCCACCGATGAAAACCCACGCAGAGACGACCTGGGGAACAAGTTCGGTCTGATATTCGAGCTGACGCTCTGAGCGGATTGCACTAAGCACGGAACTTGATAACCTGAGGTTAGAGAGATTTATCCCGTGGAGGCCTGCCGGATGGTCAACGTGTTGGTTATTGAGGACGAAGAGGACATCAGAAATCTGCTGGTGGAGCAGTTAGAGGAAAAAGGATACAAGGTCCGTAAGGCCGATAACGGTGCCACCGGACTGCAACGTGTCAGTGAGCTCGTCCCGGACGTCATCTTCGTAGACGTAAAGATGCCGGTGATGGACGGATTCCTCTTCGTATCTGAACTGAAGCAAAACCTGGAGACATCCAAGATCCTGGTGGTGATGGTAACCGCCATCAACATACCCGACGCTGAAACCCGGGCGCAGGCATTGGGCGTTAAGCACCGGTTAGCCAAGCCCTGGGACCAGGAATCGTTGGACCGGGTGCTCGAGCAGGTGCTCCCAACAAACGGGGGCGATTCCAACCATGTCGCCAGTCAGCAAGCCTGGCAGCGGTAGCCGCCAGTTCCGGCGGTGTTTGAACCCCGGCTAGCCACACCTATCAAGTAAAGAAAAGGCCCTTGGACTGATCCAAGGGCCTTTTCTTTTTGGCTTGTCATCCGAAATCCGGTCAGCTGGCGCGGTCGATCACTATCCGGTAGCTGCCCGTTTTCTTTGCGATCTCGTTAGTCACCGAAAGAAATATCGTCTCGCCGTCCGACACGACCGAGATTATGCCGGTAAAGACGTCTGGGATTACGGTCGAACCGTCGATCGCCAATGCTGGGTATCGGTTTGAGGTGGTTTCCGGCGGTACGTATTCAGGCGTAAAGACCCATATCTGCCCGACGACGGCATCGGTAAACTCGAAATAGTCCACGTCTTCCAGGGTTTCTAGCACCCCTAAGACGACTACCAAAACCTCGCCCGAATCTATCACTGTGGCGGAATCAGGGTCGTCCCCGTGATCATCTATGATGGTCGGCGTGCTCGTGGGTCCCGGGGTCGGCGTGGGTTCCGGAGTAGCGGTTGGCGCCAAAGTCGCTTCCGGGGTCGGCGTTTCAGTGTCGCCCACTTCCGGAGTGGCGTCTTCGGGGTTGGCGGTGGGTGCGCCGGTCGTGGCAGTCGGAACGGCAGTGGGCTGGTTCGCCTCGGCCAACCTCTGCGCAACCAGGGCATCAACAGTGGCGCCCATATCTACAGTGGGCGGCGCGGGCGACTCGGGAACCGCCGTTCGTTGAACGGCCGAACCAGTGCTTGAACAACCCAGGACCAATAAGACACCGGCCAGAGCCGCCATGGCTAAGAGCAGCCGCTTCCCTTTCTGGAATATTGCCTCAAGCTTGATCATGAGGTCTAGATCAACACCTTCAGTAACACATTCATAGCCCAACGCTTAGGGCCTATCGTGGAGGCCGCTTTTAGACAAGGCCTGTGCCGATGTGTGAGAAGCTATTCAGATGGTAGAATCTCGCCAGCCTCTGTCTCGGAAATCAGGGGTTCTGGGCCAAGATCAAAGCCCGTTTTATTTATCTAGGGCGACCGCCCAGGCGACCGCTAATCTAGGACGACCACTAATCCAGGTTGACCGCCGGACAGGGAGAGTTATTCCGATGCTTGAAATGAGGTCCGTTACCGCCGACGAGTTCGTTAAGTGGACTCGTGCCGAAGCCCGCGCTCACGGCAATCGCTTGAACGACGACCCTGAGGTACTCAGGCCGCATTTCGATCTGGACCGCTCCATCGCAGTGTTCGACCGGGGAGATATCGTCGGCGGCGCCCATTCGCACCAGATCACGATGTCCATACCAGGGGGTTCGGCAACTACAGCAGGAGTGGCCAACATTGCTGTGCAGCCCACGCACACCCGGCAGGGCGTGATGACACAGATGATGCGTCACCAGATCCATGATATTCACGAACGCGGCGAGTCGCTGGCCGCCCTGTTCGCAACGGAAAGCATCATCTATGGCAGGTTCGGCTATGGCATTGGCTCTTTGTACGAACGGTGGGCGATCGACCGGCACCACAATGGGTACTCCCAGCCCCACGAAAGGCGCGGCCGTGTCGTCTTTGTGGACTCGGCCGATATCGCCAAAGACCTTCCTGAGGTCTTTAAGCGGGCCACCGTTGACCGGCCAGGCGTCTTCCAGAGGCCCGTCCACCAATGGGAGCGAGACTCACAGGCTCTGGAACACACCCAAGGCGGGCAGGGAGGCCTCTTCTACGCCGCCTACGAGCAAGACGGCAGGGTGGACGGCAAGTTGGACGGCAAGATAGACGGCTATGTGACCTACCGCATCACGGGAACCACCCTGACTGTTAACGAGTTGATGGCGGTTACCACTGAGGCTAATGCTGCTCTGTGGCGGTTCTGCTTTGACCTAGACCGGGTGAGCACCACCGAGGCGTTAAGGCGTCCGGTGGACGACCCACTACCGTGGTTGCTCGCTGACCCGCGGAGGCTACAGAGATTCACGCGTGACGGCGTCTGGGTAAGAGTGGTGGATGTGGCAGCCGCTTTGAGCCTGAGGCGATATATGCAGAGCGACCGGTTGGTGCTGGAGGTCAAGGACGATCTTTGCCCTTGGAACAACGGCCGGTTCGAGCTGGAGGGGTCTCCCGAGGGTGCTCAGTGCCGTGCCACGGATTCGTCCGCTGATCTGACGATCAAGGTTTCAAATCTGGCGTCGGCCTACATGGGGGCTGTTGGTTTCAGCACTCTGGCTGATGCGGGGTTGGTTGAGGAGTTAACGCCGGGAGCGTTGCTGCGGGCTGATTGCATGTTCGCCGTCCAATATCCGCCCTGGACTCCATGCAATTTCTAGGGGCGGCGAGCCTTTGGTAAATGGGCGGGTTGGCAGTCCAAGTTTTTGTTGTCCCTGTTTTTTTGCCCCTGTTTTTATCTAAGCGGCCTGTCGGTTGTATTCCTGAAGTCCGTTTAAGATTAACTAATGGTCAACAACCTCGACGTTATCGCTCCGGCTATGACAAAAGTGTATATAGAGGCAAAGACTGCGAGCGCACCCACGATCACCGTAGATTCAACTAGAGTCAGCCCGCTGGGGCTATTCGCTTTTTTAACTCGGACCTTGTTAAATATCTGAACCATATTGAATCGCTCCTCGAAAGTACTGCACGCCAGCCCTCAAAGTCGTGAGGTCTTAGTTAGATTAACTGAGGCAGCCGGCAGGTTCTGTGATTCGCCGACATGGTCGGAGTGACCTGCGTCACTGTCCCGCTTAAGAGCAGGTCAGAAGCGCGGCCAACCCAGGGAATTCCGGGGGTATTTTCAGTCACTGCCATTGCCTAACGTTGCGTTGCCTGCCGTTGATTCAAAGACGCAATGGTTCGACAATAGGGTCATGCGCCTAACAAGACCCATACTGCTATCTCTGGCGGGGGCGGCAACGCTTCTAGTTGCCTGTGCGTCGGGAGACGGGACATCCACCACCGCGCCGACACAGCAGGTCAGCACACCTGTATCTTCGACCACTCAAACCCCGCCCACGCCTATATTTACGGTAACGGTCGCACCGACTGCTACCCCGGAACCCACGGATGAGCCTGACCCAGTTTCGACATTGATCGTGCCTACATTCACGCCTGTCCAACCCGTTCCAACGCCTGTCGTTCTGCCCAACCAAACACAAGCGCCGGCTCCCACAAAAGCTCCTACGCCAGCCGCGACCCCGGCTATTGAGCCTTGCCGGGTTACCTACCCGACCCAAATCGTGTCCGGCCCAGCCGTGCCTGACGAGCCGGCCGACGGAGACCGGGTCTTCCGTTCACTGACCGTCCACCCTTCAGACCCGGATACTGTGTTGCTGGGGACGGAGCGGAATGGATTCATGCTCACCGAGGACGGCGGATCAACCTGGGCACGGCTTCGGGCTGGTATGCGCTCGACAGATATCGGTTACTCAGAGATCTGGGACATCGACTACTCTGTCAGCGATCCGAACATCATAATGGCCGCCACCCTGGACTCGCCCGGCCCGGCCAGCGGCCCAAATGTAAATGGCGGGCTCTACCGGAGCATCGACGGCGGCCAGACCTGGGCGCAGCTGAATTGCGGCTTCCTCTCCTCGCGGGTGGTTTCCGTGCGCATCGACCCTTCGAACCCTGACGTGGCAATCGTTGGCTTGGAAGGTGGCTTCCCATCCTTCACCGGGCCGGGCGCCGACCAGTACTACCCAGGCGGGATATTCCGGACTGGGGACGGCGGCCAGAACTGGGACCGAGTTTCTATAGACCCCAATGATGGACGCAACGGCTATGTCATCATGCGCATGACCAGAGGGAGCCAGCCGCAGATCGTGACATTCGGCGCCAACGGCGATGATCCCAGCCAGAATGTCGGGTTCGCGCGCAGTCGGGACATGGGCCTTACCTGGGAGCTCTTCGCCCCTGATTTCCGGACCAGCGATGTCAGTAACTTTGACCTGTCGGCCGACGGCCAGACGATCTACGTGAACGAGGGTGGCACCTATTTTGGCTGGTTCTCCAAAGACGCCGGCAAGACTTGGGGCCAGGGGCCCATCCTGCAGGTCAATGGCCCCATCGCCGTGTCGCCAGCAGACTCGAACCTGGTTGTGTTTAGCTCACAGGGAAACATCCGCCGCTCGACCGATGGCCTGGCCTCCATGAGCGTGGTCGAATCAGGTCTGGACACCATCCGCGAGATTGTTTTTTCGCCCTCTCACCCCAATGTCGTTTACGCCGAGTCTGACGGCTATCTCCTCTATCGGAGCGACGATGCCGGCCTCAACTGGCGTCTACTGGTCAGGGGCCGCGACGAAGTATTGAACGCCCAGCCCTAGCCATAATCAAGAATCTGGGCGGGCCATTTACTGCTTGATGCCCACGCGATAAAATTCCGTCAATGGCACTTCCAATTACTCGGCCCATTCTCAAGGACTTCATCTGCCAGGCCTTCCTGGTCGCCTTGGCCGTAGCTATCGTCTTGGTGTTGCTGGGTCCGGCCTTGGACCACCATTTTGCCGAGCGTCAGCATGAACACTCCCACGCTTTTCTGACCGCCACGGCTATCAGCCAGGGCCATCCGGAGCTTCACCCATTTGAAGAGACCCATTACCATGTCACGTCAGGACAAGAACGATCCGGCCAGAGCGGCATCCTATATCAGACGTCCAATGATGGAATCGGTGAGTCCGGGTCCATCTTCTTAACGGCCGCCATCGATGACGGTCTCGTCCATCCCCCTCCGGTCGGAGACTCCTTGTCTCACGCTCTAGTCCCGGGCGAAAGCGCGTACCGCGAAGCCAATGTCGCGCCGCCCAAGAGACCTCCCCGGGCATAACCCCTCTTTCATCCACGATTCGTTTGATGGCGCAGGCCATTGGGCTGAGGTGAATCCCGGCCCGGCCAAACTTCATCTACGTATAGCGCAATGACCCCCGCCTGGGCGAACCACTGATTCTGGCCGTTTGGAGAATAGATCACTTGGCGACAAAAACCTGGACGTTCCTTGGCATCTTATTGATGATTGCGACCGTCTTTGCCGCACGGGTACCGCCCGACTGGGTGTCCGCCAACGGGGCTACGCGGCTGATCGTCAATGATGTCAAAGAGGGGCCTTATCTCTTCCGGGTGGGAATATTGCCGGGCAGCCCCAAGGTGGGGAACCTGCACCTGAGCGTCTTGATCCAGTCTGCCGATGGTGATGGCATCATCGAAGACGCCCGAATGACCCTCCAGGCCGCCGGGCCGGAGCCGGGAATGACCGCCGGACCGGTGCAGGCGACGAACACACCCCTAAACCCCCAGGTGTTTAGCGCCGACATTACTTTGACCGCCCTGGGTAGCTGGACCATGACTCTTGAGACCGTAAGCGAGTTGGGTGAAGCGACCCTGGTGGTGCCTCTGCAAGTTACAGAGGCCGGGGGGTTCAATCTGATGATAGTGGTTATGATCGTTGTGATTGTCTTGGCCATCGCCGCTCTGGGATGGTCGCAGATAAAACAACGAAAACGACCGGCCTAAAAATTTACGGAGTAACTGATGAACATAAAAAAACCAACGCTCACGGCACTTCTGGTAGCCGTGGGTCTAATCGCAATGATTGCCGCAGCAGCCTGTGGCGGCGGCGACCCTGAGGAACTGGATCTACCGGTCTCGATCACCGGCGGGGTGATGGAGCCTGGCACCATCAAGGTAAAACAAGGCGACATGGTCACTTTCAAGATCCAAGCAGACCAGGGTGGTGAGTTCCATCTTCATACCTACGACATCGAAGCCGACATCCCCGCCGCCACGGTGACGGATTTCTACTTCGTAGCCGAAGCCACCGGCCGCTTCAAGATCACCTACCACCCGGTCGCGGAAGATGGTCATGACGAGGCAGAGGGACATGACGAAGAAGATGAAGCCGGTGAGATCGAAGTAGGGTTCTTGGAGGTCCAACCCAGGTAGAGCGTTGGTAGCGGTGCGCCTGCCAGAGGGGCGCCAACCAAGTCTTAAGCCTGGATGGGTAGCCAAAATGAATAAACTAAAAATCGCGCTCCCCGCCTTCGCCGCGGCGGGGAGCCTGGTCGCCTGGCCTGCCTACGCCCATGGCTTTGGCGAGCGTACCGAACTGCCGGTGCCTTTGGGGTTCTTCCTCATCGGAGCGGGTCTAGCGGTGGCGCTCTCTTTCGTCTTCATCAGCGTGGTAGTCAAGATAACTGGCGAGGCGTCATATTGGCGGTTCAACCTCACCGGCTCCGGCTGGTCGAAAGCGGTGTTGACCTCTCCCGTGGTCCTACTTCCGATCAAGATTTTGTCTGTCTTCCTGCTAGGACTCGTGATCGCCACCGGTTTTGGGGGTGAACCCAGCCCATTACTAAACTTCAGTCCGACCTTCGTCTGGATCGTCTGGTGGGTGGGCATGGCTATGGGCGTCGCTTTGATCGGAAATATCTGGGCGTTAACCAATCCCTGGAAGATTCTGTTCGGCTGGGCGGAGGGCCTCTACCGGCTAATACGACCCGGCCAAGACCTATCCTTGGGCCGGAAATATCCGGCCAAGTACGGGATATGGCCCGCCCTGGTGTTGTTCGGCGTGTTCGTCTGGATCCAGGACGCCTACCCCAAGACCGACGTTCCCACCCAAATCGCCACAATGGCCGTTATTTACTCAGTCATAACCCTGGGCGGAATGGCCGTCTTTGGCAAACACCAATGGCTGCGGAAAGGCGAAGCATTCACTGTGGTGTTCGGCCTCTTGAGTCGGTTCTCATTCACCGAAGTGCGAGTGAAAGACCAGGAAACGTGCCAGGCCTGCTCCACCGAGTGCCGGGACCTGGACGGCGAGTGCATCGATTGCTACGAGTGTTTTCAACGCTCCAACGACCGTGAGATCAACCTTCGGCCCTTCGCTATCGGCCTGGGCCGGAACGCGCCGGTGACCAACGATGTCCTGGCCCTGGTGGTTTTACTCCTGGCCACGGTCACCTTCGACGGGTTCAGCGCCACCTCGGCGTGGGCAGAGTTCCAAACGTTCATCGTGGACCTGTTTGGAGCCGGCGGAGGGGAGATATTCAATAGCCTGGTCCTGGCCGACACACTGGGCGTTGTCCTGGTGCCGGTGGGCTTCTTCCTGGTCTACCTGTTCTTCTCCAAACTGATGGCCAGCTCGGTGGACGGCGACATAAGCGCCCTTGAGATGGCCAGAATATTCAGTTTCTCGCTGATACCGATAGCCCTGGCCTACAACATTGCTCATTTCATCACGCTCCTGCTGATACAAGGTCAGCTGATCATCCCGTTGGTCTCCGACCCGTTCGGTTCGGGATGGGACCTGTTCGGAACGGTGAACTATTCCCTGAACATCAGCATCATCAACGCCCGGATACTATGGTTCCTCTCCGTGGCGCTGATCGTGGTGGGGCACGTATTGGCGGTGTACTTGGCGCACCGGGTCGCCGTGCGCACCTTTAGTAGCCGTGCATTGGTCTTGAAAAGCCAATATCCGATGCTGACGTTGATGGTGGTGTACACGGTCATCAGCCTCTGGATCATCGCCCAGCCAATCGTCCAGTAGGGGCGTGAGATTGTCGGTTTAACGGATGCCGCTCCTTGACGGTGCCCCCGGCAGTCTTTAAACTTGGGCCAAGTCCAGTATCCGGAATCAAGCACTGGTAGGTGGACCATGCGTAGGTTTTTTATTCCTTTGGTATTCGTGTTGTTGTTGACCGTGGCCGTGGTCGTACCAGCAGCCGCAAATTCTCCGGAAGAAGCCCCAACCCACTCCGGGCAGGGTTGCAGCTACGCATAGCTAGAACCTCAGTTACGGCTGGATAGCCGCCGCTTTTTGATGATATCGGCCTCGTCCTTCCGCGGAAGGACGAGGTCTTTTTTTTGGGTAGTGATATTTGGAAGAAGTCCTAAAGATAGTCGCCGTGGTAGTCGCCACGGCCGTGGGATTCACCATTGCCGGTGTCGCCGGGTTTGGCGGCGGAGTGGTGGCCCTGCCCGTGCTGGTCTGGGTCTTTGGCGTTCGGGAAGCCATCCCCATACTAACCATCTCACAGGTCCTCAGCACCGTCTCCAGAGTTGCGTTGCACCGGGACGCGCTCAATTGGCCGGTGGTCCGCAATTTTGTGATTGGCGGGCTGCCTTTTTCCGTCCTCGGAGCTCTGTTCTTCGTCTCCATAGACACCCAAGTGCTGGTGCGTATCCTGGGCGTGATGATGCTCCTTTTCGTGGTCTACACCAAACTACCCATAGGCCGCAATTTCAAGATGCGGCTCTGGGGGTTCGTTCCCCTGGGTTCGGCCACCGGTTTCGGCTCGGCCTTTCTGGGGATACCGGGGCCATTTGCCGCCGTCTTCTATCTGGCGTACGGGCTGTCCGCCAGCGCCTACATCGGAACATCCGCGTTGGGTATGGGAATCATCCAGATTCCCAAGCTGATCATCTTTGGCAGCAATGACCTCTTAACCATGCGTGTGGTCTTGATGGGAGTGGGCCTGGGCGCGATCGCCGCCGGTTCGGCCTACGTGGGCAAGATCATCCTCAACCGGGTGCCAGAACGGATATTCCCCAGGATAATCACCGCCATGCTGCTGATCTCTGGTGTGGTCCTGCTGGCACGCGCCTAAGACTTCCGTAATTCTCTGGTAATTCTTCACCGCCTAACATGACAACGTCGGGTGGTGTATCTCTTCATTATTTTCATTTCCCCCGGCTGAGGAACCATGACTTTGACCGTACAGACCCCCGTAGACGGTCTCGTAGCAGCAACTGAATCCATCGTCGCGGAACCGGGCGTCAAGCGCCGGAGCCGCGACCGGCAGCCCTTCACGCCTGAACCGATCGTGACGACGGTTTTTTGGTGGTGGACCGACGATGGCCGCACTGCCTGTATGGAGAACCAATTCTCAACGACGGCGGCGACCACGATCCGCTTTCGCTGTCTCGGCACCAACAGCCCCAAGTACCCGAAACGATTCCGGGTGGACCTAGCCCAGGCCTTGGACCCCCTGCCGAAGCTCAACAAACGCGAGATGAAAGCGCTGGGCGGCGCTATCTGCGACGCTCTGAGCCGACAATTGGGCGTGGAAGTGGCGGCATTCTCAGCGGATGTCATTGACACCGTTCTGGACGAAGCCTAACCCCCATAAGGATCGCCTATGCAAAAACCCCTGTTCTCCAGCCAGAGAACAGGGGTTTTCTTATTTCTGGGCTCCGGGGCCGCTACTCGCCATCAGCTACTTGCCAGCGGCCAATACTCTGGTGAAGACGTTCCTCAGCACGGCGGCTTCTTCATCGCTGATGTGCCCCAAGAAGACATCCCAGGCGTCGTTGGAATGGTCGGGGCCGACTTTTTCTATGGTATCCAGGCCTTGCTGGGTGATGACGGCGAAATAGCCGCGCCGGTCGCCCGGACAGGGTTCCCTGAGCACCAGCCCTGCGTCAATCATGCGGTCAACCAGGCGGGTGATGCCGCTTCTGGTCAGCAGCACAGTCTCCGCCAACTCACCCATGCGCAGCTTGCCATCGGGCCCTTCAGCAAGCTGCAGCAGCACGTCCCACCAGGCCAACGGCAGGTCGTGTTGTTGGTGCATCTGGCGTTCCAGGTATTTCACCACCGTGGAGTGGGCCTCGAGGAATCCCCGCCACATCTGCAGGTGGGTCTGAGAGTCTGTTTCTGACCGTGAATCTTGTGCCATAACTCGATTATAAGGCGGGTTATTTGGCCTAGCAATTGTTGACGGTGCAAATTCATGCAGTGCTGAGCCGGCGAATCGACCAACGAGAATTTCCAGTCAGTCTCGATTCGCGTATGATATATGGAGTTATGGTAGCTACGATCAACGACGACATGTTCGCCCCAGACGTCATCCAAGACCCCTACCGGTATTACGGTCAGATCAGGGATGAAGACCCGGTCCATTGGAACGAGCTCTACGAACTCTGGGTGATCACCAGGCACGACGACCTGGTCTGGCTCGCCCGGAACCACGAGCAGTTCTCCAACTCGGTTTGGCTGAATGACCCGCGCCCAGCCTACCCGGCCATCGCCGAGTCAGACCAAGACCTCTACGACTTCATGAAGAACTTCCGCGGGAACCAGCTGATCCAATTCGACCAGCCGGAACACCTGGCGATGCGGAAAGTCGTGCACTCCTATTTCACCCCAAAGTCCATGGAAGAATGGCGGCCGTTGGTGAGATCGGCCATCAAGGATCTTCTGGACGCCGCCGAAGAGACTGGCGACGTAGACCTTATGCGGGACCTGGCCGTGCCGCTGCCGGTCCTGGTGATCGCCGAAATGATGGGCGTGCCCGAGGCCGAGCGGCCGCACATCAGAATGCTGGCCGAGAAATTGTTGCACGCCGGGCGGGGAGAACCCGACCGGATGCGCATTGTGGCCGAGGGCTTGCAGGGGATGCTCGATTACGTGAACCCGATGGTGGAAGAACGGATCGTGAACCCCAAAGACGACTTTATATCGGTGCTGGCCAGCGGTGAGAAGTCCGGCGTGTTCACCCGCGAACAGGTGCTGGTCAACACTTCGCTATTATTGGTCGCCGGCCATGAGACCACCATCAACCTGATCTGCAACGGCGCACTGGCCTTGATGAACAACCGTGATCAGTGGGACCTGCTCAAGGCCGACACTCAAGGACAGATGGTCCGGGCCACCGAAGAAGCCCTGCGCTACGACCCGCCGGTAAAGTCCATCGCCCGTATCGCGACCGAAGACGTGATGGTCCGGGGCAAGTTGATCAAGAAGAACGACCGCATCCGCTGGTTCGTCTCCGCGGCCAACCGGGACCCAAACAAGTTCGAGAACCCTGACTCGATGGACATCACCCGCTGGCCCAACTCCCACGTGGCGTTCGGGGCCGGCGTCCACCACTGCCTGGGAGCAACCATCGCCAGGGTCGAGGGGCAAGAGGTGTTTAGCGCTCTGGCCGAACGTTACCCGGGCCTGCAAGCGAAGACCCTGGAGCCGGAATACCAGGAAAGCCTGACCTTCCGATCGGTGAAAAGCCTGCCTGTTTCGCTGGACTGATTATCGGCGACCCGTCCCTGAGCGGGGCCAAAATGCTTAGCCGCAAAACCCGCTTTCGGTAATTCTGTTTTCAGAAGGCGTTTTTGTGCTGCCACTTCGGTTCCAAGTTGTCATGGGCTCAGATGTATGCGGTCTCGATGGATGGCATTCAAAGCGCGACGAATTCGCATCTGTTAATTCGATAAAATGCTGAAATCTTTTGGCCAAATCCTTATAGACGGCCTTGCATTACCGATTCAAAGTACCCGATAATTCAACTGCTACATCTTTCGTAAAATAGATTCGAATCGAAAACTGTCCAGCGCGCCAGGAGCTACCATGCTAGCAAACGGCGAGGCCTATCGCCTCTGCGATTCCGGACTGGACGACTCGGACGCCTTACAGATCTACCGGCACATGTTGCTGGCGCGGGCCATTTCAGAGAAGAATTGGCTCCTCACCCGGCAGGGCCGCGTGCTGTTCTCCATGCCAAGCGACGGTCAGGAAGCCTCCGACGTCGCCAGCGCCTACGCCCTGGACACTCAAGTCGACTTCATAGTCCCTTACGCCCGAAATCTGGGCGCCATGCTGGTCAAGGGCATGACCAGCCAAGAGGTCATGCTGAACATGTTCGGCAAGGCCGCAGACCCCAACAGCGGCGGCCGTCAGATGCCCCAGCACTGGGGCCACAAGCGTCTGGGCATCATCTCCATGGGCAGCTCAGTGGGCACGACCATCCCCAGGGCGGCTGGAGTAGCTCTAGCCACCAAGCTTAGGGGAGAGAACGCTGTAACCGCAGTCTACTTCGGCGAGGGTTCGGCCAGTGAAGGCGATTTTCACGAGGGATTAGCCTTCGCGGGAGTCCACCGGCTGCCGGTAGTGTTCATCTGCAACAACAACGGCTGGGCCACCTCGGTACCTGCCAACTCCCAGAATTCAAACACTCAAGTCTCCAAAAGGGCCGAGGGTTACGGCTTCCCCGGCGTGACAGTGGACGGACTTGATCCGCTGGCGGTCTACCAGGCAGTGAAAACAGCGGTCGACCGGGCAAGGTCCGGAAACGGGCCGACCCTTGTGGAAACCATCACCATCCGCATGATGCCCCATTCCAGCTCCGACGACCACCTGCGCTACCGGACCCAAGAAGAACTTGATGCCGAGAGGGAGCTTGACCCGCTGCCTCGCTTCAGGAATTTCCTGATCACGGCCGGCCTGCTAGACGAGGAGTCTGACCAGACCCTACTAGATGCTGTGGACCAAGAAGTTGAAGAGGCGATCAGTTACGCCGACGCATCGCCGTCTCCCGACCCAGCCACAGCCCTTGAAGGAGTTTACGCACCTTAATGAGTGAGATGCGGTTGATCCAAGCAGTGCGGGACGGCCTCCGTGAGGAACTTGCGGCAAAACCTGAAGTTTTCCTCATCGGCCAGGACATCGGTGTGAACGGCGGGGTGTTCCGGGTCACCGACGGTCTGTTTGAGGAGTTCGGCCCTGACCGGGTCATTGATTCTCCGTTGGCCGAGTCAGGCATGGTCGGCGTGGCCATCGGGGCAGCGCTGAACGGCATGCGTCCGGTGGTGGAGATACAATTCGCCGACTTCATCTTCCCGGCGTTCAACCAACTGGTGAGCGAGGCGGCGATGATGTACTACCGCACCAACGGTGAGTACTCGGTGCCGATGGTGGTGCGCGCGCCCTACGGTGGCGGTGTGCGGGGCGGTTTGTACCACTCCCAGAGCGTCGAGGCGTTCTTCGCCCATGTTCCTGGTCTCAAAGTGGTGGTACCGTCCAGCCCTTACGACGCAAAGGGCCTCTTGAAGGCAGCCATCCGCGACGATAACCCGGTGCTGTTCTTCGAGCATAAGCTCGGCTACAACACGGTCCAGGGCGAGGTGCCGGAGGGTGATTACGTGGTGCCCATCGGAGAGGCGGCTGTCCGTCGCGAGGGGGAAAGCCTCTCGCTGATCTCCTACGGCCTGTCCGTGCACCATTGTCTGGAGGCTGCCGAGGTCCTGTCGGGGGAGGGTATCAGCTGCGAGGTGGTCGACCTGCGCACTGTCAGGCCGCTGGACACTGTCACGCTGCTTGAGTCGGTGAAGAAGACCGGCCGGGCCTGCATCGTCCATGAGGACAACCTAACCGGCGGCGTAGGAGCTGAGGTGGCGGCAATCATCGCCAAGGACGCCTTTGATTACCTGGACGCTCCGGTGCAGCGGGTGGCCGCGCCTGACGTACCGTCATTCCCCTATAGCCCAGAGCTAGAGGATGCGCTTTTGCCCGGCCCGGCCGACGTCATCAAAATGGCCCGGGAGCTGGCAGCCTATTAGGCCAGGCGCACAAAAACCGGTTCTATAAATTCAAAGAGCGGTCAGGTCAGCCAGCTCAAGCTGCACTTGATAAGAGCATCGATCGGAACCCAGCCGATACGCACCAAGAACTCCAGCTCTCTCGCCGTATACACGGCTCCGTCGCAAACTAATAACCACATAACGCCAAGTTCTCACGCCGCAACTCCTCCGATAAGTCCCGGAAGGGTCATGCCGTGAGAACCGATTGGGCCAGTTATGTTAAGTCGAGTTAGGTGGTTGGCTCGCCTAGTAGTGGATGGCCTTGGGGACTCCGCCGCCGGCGGCTATGGCGTCGCCGTTGATGGAGATGGACTTGGGGGAGGCCAGGAACGCGACCACGTAGGCCACTTCTTTAGCGTCCACTATGTGGTTGATGGTGTTGCCGGCCGCCATTTGGCGTTCTGCTTCCTCAACCGTGATTCCCTGGGCCTTGGCCCGGTCTTCCAGCAAGGCCGGGATGCGCTCCGTGTAGGTCATCCCCGGATGCACGGTGGTTACGTTGATGCCCTGGGGGCCAAGCTCGTCGGCCAGGTTCTTGCTGAGGGCGGACACCGACACGTTCCGCATGCTGCCGACGGCGTACCCGGCCTGCCGGGCGGCCATACCGCTGAGGTTGATTATGCGTCCCCAACCCTGATCGATCATGTAGGGCGCCACGGCTTGGGCGCAGCGCAGGTAACCCATGACCTTGGTGTTCATATCGCCCCAGAAGTCTTCTTCAGTGATTTCGGCTAGTTTGGGCGTGTATGCTCCGCCAACGCGGGCGGCATTGTTGATCAGGATGTCGATGCGGCCCAACTTCTCCGCGGCCTCTTTGACCATGGCCTGTACCGACTCCGGTACCCCTGTATCGGCGATGATGGTGATGTAATCACCACCGGTCTCCTCGGACAACTCACGGGCGCATTCCTCCAGGGCTTCCGGTCCGCGGGCCACCAGGGCAACTTTCATTCCCTCCAGCCCGAATTCCCGGCCAACGGCTTTACCGATGCCCCGGCTGCCGCCCGTGATGATCGCAGTTTTACCTTTTAGTTCCAGGTCCATGAAGATGTTCTCCTAGGTCGGATATAGCTTTATGTAACGCTTAATGTCGGTTAGGGATGAAGTGTAGGCGTGCATCAGGGGCGAATCAAGGCCCAACCGCTCAGCCCCGTTCGATAGCTTTCTTGATACGCCGCAGTGGGCCGCTCGAGCGGAGAATTGGAATGGCCCGAAACAGAAGGCTGACGATCGGCGTCGTGATCAGGGACTTGACCCACTCGATGGCCAGCAATAGCAGATGAAACAGACCGGGCAGGTGCGGTTTCTTCTTATCAGTCATCACCAGCACTGTCCCAGTGCCCTCCGGGATCAGCCTGAATGACGTTAGCTCCGATCCGACGGACAGGCCGTTATAGAGATTCTTGGTCTCGAAGTCCAGGCTCATATTTGGCTCGCAGCCGAGTACGGTAAGGCTTCTGATCCACTGGACCTGAGTAGACATCGCACCGCCCCGCAATATGGGCGCCTGAAATATCTCGATGCGTTCCCGGTGACAGGACGACCCTTCCGCGACCGGCCCGTCCGATACACCCACCACGGTGAACCCGGACTGGTCGCCCCATTCGCCGTGTCTATGCAGGTCCGTTAGATAGGCGAACACCGTCTCAGGGCTGGCATTGATCCGCGTCCATCTCTCGATCCCCGACGCAGGTCTCACCATACAGAGCACTCCACAGAACGCCATGCAGAGCGCCCCGTTCGCCCGGCTGGTTTATTCCGCATCGTCGTTCGTGATATTCACGCTCCAACTCCCTTGAGACCGCACGCCGATGGCATATATCCCCGGCTGCGGGTTTTCGCCGGGCTCGCCGCCGCCCACTGTAAATCCTTCCTGCACTTCATCATTGCCGGTCGTTCGAATGATGCGGTACGGCGATGCACCTACAGAGTCGAACAGATCAACCGATAGTTCAGCAGACCCGTCGTAGGTGGTGGTCATGGTGTACTCGCCTTCGCTCAAGTCCACCCAACCGCCGCCGCCGTCGCCAGTACCCTCCATCGTGATCTCCGGCTCTTGACCTCTGACTATACTTTCTTGGAACAACCGCGCCTGCCACGGACCGGTGGCTTCCACGGACACGGTGTAGACCCCAGGTTTCAGCCCAGCTGGGTTGCCTTCAAATACGCTGTGGACCCTTTCGCCGTTGTATGGTCCGGGCCGCGATTCCACCGAACGCACCAGCCTTTGTTCCTCGTCAATAAACGTCAATGAAAAAGGGGTTTCCCCCTCATAACGAACGAATGCAATGATGACTCCGGCTAACATCTCATACGGCCCAAGGACCTCCGGGCCTTCGCCTTCCAGTAATACCTGCAACTGACGTGGAGCCAAGGTAGGCCGCGGGCCCCCTATAGCGTCAGGCGTATCGGTGGGAACAGCCGCTGCCGGGGCCAGCGTTTCAGCCGGTCCTCCGCAGGCCACCAAGACAATGAGCACCACCATGATCGCAGGCGCGACCATAACTTTTAACATTCTGACTCTCCAACTAGCGCAGTATCAGCTATCTTACGACATGGGCGTCCAGTGCACCTACGAGGCAGGTCGTCTTCTTGGATGCAGCACAAACAAAAAAGGCGTCCCGATAGATCGGGACGCCCATATAACGCTGCCGGCGGAGGCCATTGGTTATCGTCCTCCGCCGGCATCACTCTAGATTTGCTTTGGGTTAATTGGAGATGAAGAGGTCGCCTCCGAAGATGCCGACCGCTCCTTCCTGTATGACCGAATCCCCGTCTTGACCCAGCGCTGCGTCGAAATCAGCCAGGTTGGCCAATTCGTCGAAAGCAGTGTTGGCGCCGGAGATGCCGTCGAAGTCGCCCAGGCCGCCCAGAAGGTCGGCGCCGGCAGCTTCCAGGGCTGCCTCCATGGCATCGTGGTCGAAATCACCGATCTGTTCGTGGTCCAGTCCGGCGAACATACCACCCACCACCGAGGGGTCGAAGTCATCAAAGCCATCTGCCTTGATACTCTCAACCATGGTATGGACTTGGTCCGGGTTCAGGCCGACGAGGCCATCGCCGCCGACGGTATTGGCCAGGTCAGCCAATTGCCCCAAACCAAGTGATTCGAATTCCTCCGGGGAGAGGACGCCCAGGGTGTCAAAGGAGAAGCCCTGGAGGAGCTCGCCGTTGTTCTGGAAGTCCAGGCCGCCCAGGAGGCCGCCCAGGTTCTCGCCCATCTCTAGTATCTGCTCCGGAGCGAAGTTCGCTACGATGCCCTCGAGTTGGTCGATGTCCAGGGCTTCCTCGAAGCCAAATGAGTTGAATACGTTGAAGGCGGTGCCGCCGTCCCAGGCTCCCATGGCCTTGTCGTCCAGGTGCTGGAGCGCGCCGATCATACCTTCACTGCCCAACTCGGACATATGGTCGAGGTCCATGGCGCCCATCATACCGGCGATATCGTCACGGTCCATACCGGACGTACCGAGGTCGAATTCGGCGCCACCGAAGGCGAAGGAGTCGAACAGACCCAATAGTTGGTCGCCCTCTATGTTGTGGAACTCGTTCGGGCCCATCGCGCCGACCAGACCGCCCATATGCTCCATGCCTACGGCCTGCTCAAAATCAATGTTGTCAAACACATTGAAAGCTGCGCCCGGGTCCCAGTCCTTGAAGTCCTTGGCACCTAATCCGCCGATGGCTCCCATGATCTGATCCTTGCCCATGTCGGCGAAAGACCCATGATCCAAGGCTCCGAAGATCCCGCCCAGGTCTTCGCCACCCAGCACTGTGGGGTCGAAGTCCTCAGCGAGGAAGTCGATGCGGCCGAACATATCGACCAATTGACCGTCTTCGATCTTGTCGAAGTTCTCCGGGCCCATGGCTCCTAGGAAGCCGCCGATCTGACCCTCGAACTCGTCGAGGCGCAGTCCGAAGGCCCCAGGATCGAAGGGCGCTCCACCGGCTGGTCCGCCGATAAAGCTGCCGTCAGGCAGCGGTTCGCCCTCCAAAGGCGCACCCTGAGGCGGCCTGTCAAGGAAAATCGCCTCAAACATGGCGAATGCCTGGTCGTCAGGAATGCCCAAGAAGTCCTGAGGTGCGAAGTCATGTACCGCACCGGAGATGAAGTATTGGTCGAACCCTTGGATATCTTCTACGTCGAACTTGCTGAACGCGCCGGCCCATTGGTCGCCCCTAAGGTCGAGGTCCTGACCGCCCACGCCGTTCTGGAATAGATCGGCAACAAAGTTTGAATCCATGTTCTGGAAACCTTGGTAGTCCATGTTTTGCAACTCGCCTACCAGGTCTTCCGGAGGAATGAAGCCGAACTCTCCGGGGGCGATGCCATCGAAGAAATTACTGGCTTGCTCGGCGCCCTCGTCTCGGTCGCCCCAGAACTGTTCGAAGTGACCGCCGAAGTCGATGAAGTTGTCACCGACGGCGGCGAATTCGCCAAAGTCGCCTGGCTTGAACTCATCGACCGCGAAGAAGCTTCCGAACTCGTCTGGCCGGAACTCGCCCGGGTCGAACAGGTTATCGAAGGCTCCCGGCTGGAAGTCATCGCCGATGAAGAAGTCGCCAAAATCGCCTTTGAATTCGTCTGGCCGGAATGTATCTACAAATGCGTCTGGCGCGAAATCTCCAGGGTTGAAGAAATCGTGGAAGTCTCCATCCGGGAAGTACTCGGGGTCGCCGGGTCCCGGACCAAAGTCTCCGCCAGCGGGACCATCAAGGGTCTGATCGCCGTCAAATACGAAGTCTCCTCTCTCGTCGAAGGAGAATGTTCCTGTGAAACCAGGGTCCGGTGCGGGTCCAAAGGACTCGCCGTCCGGCGCGGGTCCACCGTCGGGATAGTCACCGGGATCGAAATCGCCGGGATTAAAGTCTCCAGCCTGAAAATCACCGGATTCGCCGTCCTTTGACCCTGAGTCAAAGAAGAACTCACCGGTTGGCGGCGCATCGAAGAACTCTCCTGGTGGCGGTTCAAATCCTTCCGGCGGGGCGATGTATTCACCGTCAGCAGACGGCTCGAACTCTTCCGGAGGAGCGAAATACCCACCATCCGGCGCCGGCTCATAGGTCCCGCCATCGTCGGGGGGTGGTTCATCACAGCACTTCCCGTCATCAGGGGGCGGCGCTGAGCCATCGTCCGGAGGTGGATCTCCCCCACCATCATCAGGCGGCGGTGCGTCACAACAGCTGCCGCCGTCGTCGGGGGGCGGCGCATCTTGGGCGAAGGCTAGGTCTATCGAGGTACGGCCAGCGCCGTAGATGGCAAACGAGCCTAACACCGCTATCGCAACCGCGAATACCATCACGGCTTGAAGTAATTTGGTCATGCTCTCCTTTCCTTTTCTAGGATTTATCTCTTTTGATCAAGTTCGCCATTTAGGACGTTGAACACGCGAAGTTATCAAGGAGCCGGTCGAATCGAAGTTGAACGACCGTGGCATCCTCGCCAGTCAATGTCATGCGGAATGCGGTCTCACTGTCCTCACAGATCCAGGCGCCGATAAGTCCTCCGCCGAGGGAGGCTCCATCAACATCGGCAGCCTTGAATCCGCCATAAACGCCTTCCTGATCACTGATGGTCAAGTCACCATCACTGATGGATTCGAAAGTGACTGCAGGCTGGCTAGCCCTCAGTACGTTGTAGGTGTCTGCCAAGAATGTTAGGGCGGTGCGCTGTTCCGGCGGGCCCCAAACGATATTGGCGTTAACACCGCCGTAGTCGAAGGCGATGATGCCCTGAGTCAGGCTTGGCTCAACCTCGGTCCAACCAGCGGCCTGAACATCGGCGCCCAGGTCCAACTTGAGGGAGAAGCCATAGTCGGCGTACAAAGTCAGCTTGGTCTCGGCTATCTCTTCTTCGGGCAGGTTAATCTCTAGCGTGGCCGAGTCTTGGACCGACGCCACGTCAGAAGTAGTCGGCTCACCAGCGTCTGAGGCTGAGCCTCCTGTGCTGTCAGCCACCACCTTGGCAATTACGGCCTCGGCCGCCACTGGATCTTCTTTCTTTACTGTCTCGACCGGATCAGTCGCCTCAACTGCCGTCACAGACTCGGCGCCGGTATCTTGGGTAGCTACCGTTTTGGCGCCGCCGGAACCACAGGCCGTCAGGGCAACGGAAAGGATTCCTAATATCAGCAGCGCCGCTGCTACACGAAAGGGTTTGATCATTGATTCTTCACTCTTCCTTTTGCACCTGGTTAGCCGACAAACAGCACCGGATTTACGCCCGTACGCCTTTGGTTTGGCCTGCCAGGTAATTTTGTTGGCCCGTATCCGGTCCCGGTTGCGACCGTTGTTAAAACTTGGCTCGGAGTCCGGTTCAGTACAGCAATCTTTTCAATCTGGGGCGTTAACTTCGCGTCTTGCTTGGCTCACTCTATTGACCTGGTTAGGCCGCAATCCGTGATACCGATATGGCCCTATCGGTGGACGCAAAGGTCCAGCAAAATGGCCTTTCAGGGGTCAAATCAAATATTCTGCCAACAAATTCTTGATCCGTGTGTTATGCGTCCGGCTGCCTCCTCTCCAGACTAAAAAGAGACCCCCTCGACGCCATCGCTGTGGTAACATTTGGCCTGCGATGCGGCCTCGACGCGGCCTCATCATCTAGCCCTTGAACCAAAGGAGACCAGAGAGGCATGAAACCACTTGAGGGGATCAGGGTTTTGGACCTGACCCGGGCCTTGGCCGGCCCGTATTGCACACTGATGTTGGGAGACTACGGCGCCGATGTGATCAAGATCGAGATTCCCGGTTCCGGAGACGACACACGCACTTGGGGCCCGCCATTCGTGGGCGAAGAGAGCGCCTATTTTCTGTCGATCAACCGCAACAAGCGGAGCCTGACCCTCAACTTCAAAGAGGAAAAGGCCCGAGAGATCTTTCTGAAGCTGGCCAAGGACGCCGATGTGGTGGTGGAGAATTTCACGCCCGGCGTGATGGACCGGTTCGGCCTGGGCTACGACGCCCTAAAAGCCATCAACCCCGGCGTAGTCGTCTGTTCTATCTCAGGGTTCGGCCAGACCGGGCCCTACCGCAGCCGGCCCGCCTACGACCAGATCATGCAGGGCCTCAGCGGTCTGATGAGCATCACCGGAGAGCCAGACGGAGAGCCTCAGAAGGTTGGTATCGCGGTGGCGGATATCGGGGCCGGCATGTGGGCCGCTTTTGCCATCATGACCGCCATCCACAACCGGTCTCACGAGGGGGAGGGCCAGGGGCAATACATCGACATTTCGATGATGGACGCCCAGGTGGCCTGGCTGACCTACCAGGCAGCCAATTTCTTCGCCAACGGAACAGCGCCCAAGCGCCTGGGCGCCGCCCACCCCAACTTGGTGCCCTATCAGGCGTTCATGTGTCAGGACAACAAATACCTGAACCTAGCCGTGGGCTCGGAACGCATCTGGGAGCGGTTCTGCGAAGGCATGGAGATGCCGGAGATGCTGGAGAACCCCGACTACAAGACCAATATCGAACGGGCACAGCACCGGTCAACGATCGTGCCGTTCCTGCAGGATATATTCATCAAGCAGCCGGTGGCCTATTGGGTGGAGAAACTGCAGGCTGTGAGCGTGCCCTGTGGCCCCATCAATGACCTGGCCGACGTTTTTGCTGACCCGCAGATTATATCCAGAGATATGGTGCAGGAGATTCCCCACCCGACGTTGGGCACGGTCAAACAACTCGGTCTACCCCTGAAGTTCTCCCGCACGCCGGGGGGCCTGGACCGGCATCCGCCACTGTTGGGCGAACACAATGAGGAAGTCCTCAAGGAGATCGGTTTTTCCGCAGCCGAGATCGAAGAATTGAAAAGCCAGGCGGTTATCTAGGTTTCGGGCCGATTTTGGCTCAAACCAGCCGCGCCGGGGTAATTGTGCCAAAGAAATCCGCGTGGTAGTCTGGCCCGTATTCCAGGGGCTTGGAAATGGCTGCTCCCAAATCACCTAAAAAATAGGGGCAGGCTAAAGCTCCGGGCACGAAAGGTTGATCGGCCATGGACTTGGGACTTAAAGACCGCGTTGCAATCATCGGAGGCTCCAGCCGAGGCTTGGGCCGGGCCATTGCGCTGGCGTTCGCCCAGGAAGGCGCCAATGTGGCAATCAGCGCCCGCACAGAAGCCGACCTCCGGCGCACGGAGATCGAGTTGGCTCGCGTGGGCTCCCAGCAACACATACTGGCGATCCCTGCTGACCTGTCGGTAGCCAGGGATATCCGGCGCGTTGTCCGGGATACTTTCAACCGGTTCGGCCAGATCGGCATCCTGGTCACCCATATAGGCTATGGCCCTCCGGGTCGCCCCTCTGAATTCAACGATGAAACGATCATGACCGCTATGGAAGAGAACTTCCTGAGTGCGGTCCGGTTCGCCAGAGAGGTCATCCCCTACATGAAACAGCAACGCTGGGGCCGCATAGTCAACTTGTTGCCCGCTCTTGGCCGAAAGTCTTCCAACGGCACGGCACTGTCCGCGACCTCCCAGATGGCACTGGTCGGCTACTCCAAGATGCTGGCCAATGAACTGGCCCCCTTCAATATCACGGTCAATAACCTGGTTTCGGGGCCGGTGGAGACTGACTATCTGACCTCATCGGTCGAATCAGAAGCGCAACAATCGGGCAAGGCGTTCGACGACCTGATGCGTGACACCATCACCGGCATCCCCATGGGGCGGCTGGGCAAGCCGGAAGAAGTGGGCGACTTGGTGGCGTTCTTGGCCTCCGACCGGGCTTCTTTCCTGACCGGCACTAGCGTGGTACTGGACGGCGGTATGCGCCAGCAAACGATTAACTAAGCAGCTCATTCAGCGGATTACTCCAGCAGACAATTAGCTAGGCAGCCCATCAAATGAAACAACAAGAGATCTACAGCACGGCCCAGGAATACCTCGCCCAAGAGGGCATCCCCGGCTGGCTGGTCTACGACTACCGGCAGGCAAACCCTGTTTTTTGGCTGGTGGTCTCGGCTTCAGGACACGTCACTCGTCCCACCTATTTCTACCTTCCCGCCCAGGGGGAACCCACCCTGCTGGTGCACCACGTAGACGCCGGCAAGTTCGCCGATTCCGGGGTCCACGTATCCGTCTACAGCAGCCGCGACTCAATGCTCACGGCACTGCGGGGCCTTCTCGCCGAGGTGAGCAAGGTTGCGATGGAGTATTCCCCGGAGAACACACTGCCCCGTGTGTCCAGGGTGGACGCCGGTACCATCGAGTTGGTGCGGAGCCTGGGCCCTGAGGTGGTCTCTTCCGCCGACCTGATGCAATACGCCACGCACCAATGGACTCCGGAGCAACTGGCAGATCACCGCGTAACAGCCGACAAATTAGGTCTGATCGTCAACGAAGCCTTTGCCTACGCCGGGGAACACCTTGCAGGCGGGATAACCGAGTTCCAGTTGGCTGAATTCATCCGCGGACGGTTCGCTGAAGAGGATATCGCCTCTCCGGACGGCCCCATCGTGGCCGTAAATGCCAACGCCTCCGACCCTCATTACGAGCCTTCAGCCGACCGGTACAGCGACATCAAGCAGGGCGACTGGCTACTGATAGACCTCTGGGCCAAGGGGACAGCGCCAGGCAGCGTCTACGCCGACATCACCTGGGTGGCGTACGTAGGGGACGCCGTCCCGGAACGGCAGCAAGAGATCTTCGACATCGTCGTCGGCGCTCGGGACGCCGCGCTCCATTATCTGGAGGACGCCCACAACCAGGGCACTTCAGTCTTGGGTTGGCAGGCCGACCAGGTCGCCCGCGACTACATCGGCAGCCGCGGCTATGGAGAGTACTTCACCCATCGCCTGGGCCATAGCATCGGGTTCGAGGTCCACAGCGAGGCGGTCAACCTAGACGGGTTCGAAACCCACGACACGCGCCACATCATCCCAGGAGTCTGTTTCTCCATCGAGCCGGGCATCTACCTTCCCGAGTTCGGTATGCGTTCGGAGATAGACGTCTTCATGTCGGCCGACGGCCCTTACGCCAGTTCCCCCGTCCAGCATGAGGTTGTGCTGATCAAGGGTGGGTTATAGCTCTGTCCGCACTTCGATTCCGTCAGCGGGGAACCTCTGGTCAAAAGAATAGACGGTATCTCCGCCTCCACTTCTAGCTTCGGCCCAGATCAATGCATCGCCGAGGGAAACCCGGCCAGATGGGCGGCACTTCAGAAGCCCTTGGAGAACAAATCCTTTGTCCATTCCGTAGGTTTCGATATTATCTTTGCGAACGAATGAAATCAGGCCATCGACTATCTCTTCTCTGGGCACGCTGTACACCGACCTCAGCACTAATGCTGATTCCACCAGCGCTACCCCACTAACGATGAGACTGTCTGAGTTATTAACTAGATGTGCCGCAACCTCAGCCTGATCTTCAGGGATACCTGAGATATACCGCACCACCACGCTGGTGTCCAAAAATTTAGTCAACTTTCTGTTCGCTCCCCAGCCATCGCTCCCGAACAGCTTCGGACCACGCTTTCTCCTTAATCTCACTCCAGCTCATGCCCTCGCCTGCGCCGGGCGGGATGAATTCTTTGAGGCACCCCAACAAAGACCTGTTGTGCTCCGGTGGGAAAAAATGAATCTCCAAGTGACCCTCGACGACTGTTTGGACTGCAAATGAGCCTGGCTCCACGCCCAGCTCATCCCTAATCTTCTTAGAAATTACCACTTGGCCTTTTTGTCCTACTTTATTTGATATAATCAATATTCTCTTATTTATATGAATTATAATTTTAGTATAACATTCTTAGATTTGTTACCTACGGCAATCTCTAGTTGCTCTCTCCCCGCGTTGGCATTAGAATTGCCGCGGCTCCCCTGACCCCGATTTTTAACCTACTTCTTTTTACTGAGGGCAACGCTATGAGATTTTCACTGGCCTACGAGATGCAACGGCCAATGCTCGATGACCACGCAGTCATCGAAGAAACCATCGAACAGTGCATCCTGGCGGACGAGATGGGCTTTGATGTGGTGTGGTTCGTGGAACACCATTTTCTGACGACCTTTTCCGGGTCGCCCTGTCCTGAGGTCATCTTCGGGGCGCTCAGCCGGCTGACCAAGCGCATCCGCCTGGGCTTCGGCGTTTCGGTCCTGCCCTACCACCATCCGGTGCGGGTGGCAGAACGCGTGGCAATGGTCGACCAACTCTCCCACGGACGCGTGGAGTTCGGCACCGGCCGTTCTGCTGCCTACGAGCAGATGGGTATGGGCATCGACCCGCGGGACACCAGGGAGATGTGGGACGAGTCTCTGAGCATGATCCCCAAGATCTGGGGCTCGGACTACTTCGAGCACGAGGGCAAGTTCTGGAACGTGCCGCCAAGACAGGTGCTGCCCAAACCCTTCCAGCAGCCTCACCCGCCCATCTGGGTTGCCGCGCTGCAGCCGTCCACCTACGAAATCGCCGCCCAAAAGGGCATCGGGGTGATGGCGCTGGGCGTGAACGCCCCTGCTGTGCTGGAGCCTGAGATTAAGAAATACAAAGAAGCCGTCAAGAATGCGACGCCGGTTGGGGCTTTCACCAACGACCAGTGGCTTAGTTCAGTCTTCGGCCTCTGTGGCGAGGACAACAAGGCAACTCAAGAGCTATCGGCCCAGTCGTTGAAGACCTTCTTCGGCCCCGGCCGGCCCTACGTCCAAGACCAGAAAGATGTCTACGAAAAGCTGCTCGACCAATGGGGCGGCATCCCCGAGCATCTGGTCTCGAACTTCGCCCGGTACATCGACGTTGATAATGCCAACCAGGGCTCCAACGGCAACTCGGCCACATCGTTCGACCTGTCGGGCGGTGCCTTGGCCCAGAAGATATGGGAGGAATTCGACTCCGCAACCATGGCCGAACGGGGCGTCATAGTGGCCGGTGACCCGGAGGCCTGCATCAAGGGGGCCAGACTCCATGAGGCTACCGGAGTGGACGAACTCCAGTTCCTGATGGCCACCGAGACCGTGGACCACGCGACTGTGATGAAGTCGATAGAGATGTTCGGGAAGCACGTCATCCCTGCATTCCGGGACGGCAACGAACCAAAAGCGCCTGACTGCCCCCTCACCTAACTCGGCTGAGCCGAGACCCAGATACCTGCCGGTGCCCGTGTGCCCTTGTCATTCCGAGGCGTGAGCCGAGGAATCTCGTTGCCGGTGGTACGACCACGCCGAGTGGCAGCGAAATCCTGAAAGGGTGACCCGCAAAAAAAGACCCCGTCCTTCCGCGGAAGGACGGGGTCTTTGATGCAATTACGGCAACGATCAGACGAGGTCAGCGATCCTGGCTCCTACATCATTCTTGAGTAGCTCCAGGCATTCGTGCTGCCACTCGTGGTTGTCGGGGTCCTGCGTAACTGTCAACAGGGTGCCGAAGCCTCCAACCTCGCCGTAGATCTTACGGATCTGGTCGGCGCACTGTTGGGGGTCGCCGACTATCCAGACGTTGTCCATCAGGTATTCAACGTCGACGGCGTCATCGGGCATGTCCGGATCGTTCTTGGAACCGGCCAGAAGGCTGGGCTGCCGGTTGGGATGCTGGTGGGTATGGTAGTTACCCACCAGTATCTCGTTCGCTCGTTCCTTGGCTTCCTGTGCCGTGGACGCGACCAGCACGTCGCGGGCGATGTGCCATTGGCTTCGGTTTGCCGAGCGCCCGGCGCTGATCGCACCGGCCTCGTACTCTTCCCAATGCCCGGTCAGGTTGGGCACCGATAGGGTGGGGCTGCTCATGGGGATCCACCCTTGGACTCCGGCGTTCCTGATAGAGTCGGACCGGATCGTCGTGGCTGCCGCGCTGATGGGCGGATGGGGCTGCTGGAAGGGTTTCATGTGCAGGCCCCGTTCTTTCACCGGATCCAGCTCCGGGGCTGAGATATCGAAATGCTTGCCGTGATGTTCGAACTTGCCTTCGTTCTGCCACATCTTCAGCACAACTTCCAGGACCTCTTGTGAGCGCTCACCCACTCCAACACGGTCACTGGAATCCAGACCGTAGAGTTCCAGGTCTGTGGGTATGGCGCGGGTGCCGATGCCCCAGTAGAAGCGGCCGCGGCAGAGGTGGTCCAGCATCGCCAACCGGTGGGCCAGGTCGACCGGGTTGTGGATCGCCAGTAGGGTAACACCGGTCCCGAAGATGATGTCCTTCGTTAGGGCCGAGGCCTTGGCGATGAGCAGTTCCGGGGCGGGGGCGTTCTCCCAGCGCTCCGTGATGTGCTCGCCGATCCAGGCTTCCGTGTAGCCAAGTTGGTCGGCTTTGACGATCAGGTCCAAGTCGCGGTCGTATGAATCGGCGTAACTGCGGTGGGGTGGATGCAGCGGCATCATGAACAGTCCGAATTCCATTGGTGCTCCTTTCGTAGGTGGCGGACGGCCTAAAACGGCAGGTTTCCGCGCGATGAATATCCAGTTCCGTGTGTAGTCTGATACTACGCCTGGGAATCGACAGTTTACCACGGACTTTTGAAGCCGTGGGGGAAGAGGTAAATCCGCAGGTACCAACGACAAAGCAAAGAGGCCGCCATGAATGGCGGCCTCTTAAATGACCAGACTATTAACTGATCGATCTGTTATTTAATTTTTTGAGGCGCTGCCATCAGGATTGATCGTGACTCCCAAGATTGGGGACGCAATCTCGTTGAAGAGGCGTACACCTTCGGTATCGGTACCACCTAGACGATCGACCCAGTTAGGGACGATCTTTTCCATGGCAGTCTCCAAGAGTTTTGCATTGATATCATCAGAGAACAGGATATGGGTCATCCCCGCATCCACGTTAGTCTGAATCGCTTCTTCGGCCCATTTGTTCACCAGTAGGTCAAGGTTGACCTGCTCAGACTTGATGCCTTCTTCTTTGATGATTTTCTGGTACTCAGCGGGCAATTCAGCCCAGCGATCGCCGTTCATGGTTACGTAGGCGGCCACGAACGAGCCTGCGATAGGACCGACCAAGTAATCCGATACCTCGTACCAGCGTTGGCCGTATCCGGGTAGTCCGCCCGTCACGCCGGCGTCAATGATGCCGCGCTCTAAGGCTGTGTAGACTTCCGAGAAAGCCACGAACTGACCTTCACCGCCGAGGCCCGAGATCATGTCTCCGAGCACCGTGCTGTGCTGGCGGATCTTCTTGCCGGCAAAGTCCTCCAGTGAATTTATAGGTTCTCTGGCAAATATGAACTGGTTATCATAGAAGTGCCGGTAGAGCACCTCTCCACCTGTGTTTTCGTTGAAGATAACTTTCATCGCCGGATAGAGCGCCTCTGCAAGGACCAAATAAGTGTCATTGTCAGGTGCTAGTCCCCATAACGCTGCGATATCCAAGATGGGTAGGTCGCCGCCGACGTATCCGGGATATATCTCAGCGAGACCCAGCGTGCCGTCTTCGACCAGTCTCAAGGTGTCTGGACCGGCCAATCCCAATTCAGGGAACGACGAAATCTCCATCACAACCTTGCCGTTGGTCCGTTCGAGTACCCCGGCCGCGAAGTTTTCCTCTGACAGACCGCAGGTAAGGAGTGTGCGGTTGATGCAGGCTAACTGGAAATTAAATGTCTTCCCGTCAGCCGGTGCAGGTTGGGTCGCGGCGTCGCTTGTGGTAGAGGTCGTAGATGTGGTGGTACTTTCATCGTCTCCGCCACATGCCGCCAAGACCAACAGCATGACCCCAATCAAGATCGGAAATAGCAGTTTTTTCATCGGGTTCCCCCTTTATTTTGGTGATCCTTTAACTCTCGTAAATGCGGCGATGGAGCCTGTTCAACTTTGGCTATCATCGGGCCTTCGTAAGACTAGGCCAGACGATATACAAATATGTATTGCATGTCAAGATAGTATTCATCACGATTAGTAATATTTTCACGGAGACAATATCGCACTGCCCACTGGGGAGCGGTAACCAGGCCGGCGTGCAATTCGCCGTTACTCATCTTTCGTCCCGTATGCGCCTGGGAACAGCGGGGGCCTCCCTGGCAGAACAAGCAGAACAAATAGTGTAGGAACTCCGACGAAAAGAGCCTAGATGAGGGCCGCCGTCTGCTCCGCTTAGCCACCTTTAAAGCAGATTGCAGCGGGTTTAAAACCCGAGCCTACGAGGTAGACCATCCATGCTGGCCGGGTGCCTGGATTGTTATTCGACCTTGTTTATAGGCCGTGGTAGAATTCTTCGTAATCCAGATAAAGATTATTAGGACTGGTGGCCTGATATGAAAAAGGTGATGAGCGAAACTAACGGGGCGGTCTTCAGCCTGCCCTTGTATGTGGCCAAAGACGAGGGTCTCTTCGCGGAAGAAGGCATTGAGATGGAGTTCGTCCATGCCCACGCCGTGATCCCCGAGCACAACACCGACAATCACGAGGACGTAGACCCGATCCTGGGCCATATACCCTTCGAAGAGCAGCAGGTGACCATCTACCGGGCTTGAGAAGAGGGTCAGGTCCGTCGGGCCTACGAGAGCAAACTGGGCGCCAAGATCATTGGTCTGCGCTCATCTGTCGCCAACCAGGCACTGCTGGTGAGGGCTGATTCCCCGCACTACTATCCAGGCTCGTTGGGTAATGAACCCATCGCCGTCCAGTTCCACGCCGGCTCCCATTACACAGCTTTGCGCCTGCTGGAAGGTTATCTGCCGGCCGAGAAGATCAAGCTGCTGCACTACGGCAGCCCGGAGAACCGACTGGAGGCCCTCTTGAGTGGAGAGGTCTCGGCGGCCATGCTCATGGAGCCGTACATCTCTCTGGCTGAAAAGAACGGCTGCCGGTCGGTCTGCGAAGGCCACTATCTGGGGGCCGAGAACGCCAGCGATAACATGGACGAGGCGACCTTCACCGCCATCAACAGGGCTGTGGCCAAGGCAGTAGACCTGATTAACGCGGACAAGAAACGGTTCATCCATTACCTGCTGGACGACCCGAAGTTCGCGCCTGTCCTCAAGAAGTGGGGCCCTCTGTCGGCCGACGACTTCATCCTGTCTCGGTTGCGCTACACCCACCCCACGCCCTACACCGACGACCAGGTCGAAGACACCTACAACTGGATGGTGCGCTGGGGACTACTCAATGCCTCGGTCTGCGCTACGGATTACGTGGACAACCGAGACGTGGAGCCCGTCGCCGCCGACGACTAACCGCGAACCAAGTTCAATCTTACGAATCAGATTGGCCTCGAAATAATTCGGGGCCGATCTTTTGCTTTTCACGTCTGCTGAGCCGCCTGGCTCGTTAGGAATCAAGTACAATTGGTGCGATCCAGCCAAGGAGGATTCTGCCATGCCCTTCAGCATCAGACGCCAATCTGGGGTGGCCGTCGTCGAGATACACGGGGTCATCGGTAATCACGTCAAGATTCCGGAATTCTCGCGGTTGATCGAGTCCGTTGGCAGCAACAAACGCCTAAAGGCCCTGTTATTAGACATCGACTCTCCGGGCGGGTCGGCCACCGGCTCTGAAGTCCTCCACCGGTCCATCCAGCGGGTTGCGGAAGAAAAACCGGTCTACGCCTACGTGCGAGGCATGGCAGCTTCGGGCGGGTACTACCTTGCCTGTGCCGCCAGCAAGGTCTACTCGCTGCCCACGGCGTTGGTCGGGTCGATCGGCGTTATCTACCTCAGGCCGGTGTTGGAGCAATTGTTGTCCAAGGTCGGCGTTGATTTCTCCGTGTACAAGAGCGGGGAATTCAAGGACATGACCGGGTTCTGGCGGGGCCCCACTGACCGTGAATCGGACAAGTTCCAGGAACTGATCGACGAGATATTCGACAACTTCGTAGCCGTGGTGGTGCAGGGCCGCTCGCTGGAAGAATCGGCGGTCCGGGAGATAGCCACCGGCGAGGTCATGACCGCCCAACGCGGCATCGGGCTGGGGATGGTCGACGAGATCGGCGATTTCAAAGATGCCCTGGATGCTCTGGCGTTGGCCGCGGGTTGCAAGCCCAATCCCAAGTGGATACGGCCCGGCCGCAGCCTCGGCCAACGCTTGTTTGCACGCACGGGAATGGGCCAACAGAATGCCGGAAATATCCTTGCGGAAAGCTTACAGCGGCTGATGACCGGGGGAATATACTACCTCGAGCCGGGATACATCGCAGGGGATTACCCCGGCACAGCTAGATAACCAACTAAGTCTGGCTGGAGCGGGGTAATGGGTATGCGGGGTAATGGCCGAGCCACCGTTTCGGCAATAGTTATAGTGCTGCTCGCTGCGTTTTTAGCTGCCTGCGGCGGCAACGGCCTCCAAGAAAGAGCAGTCCTCACGGCTCCCCACACTGAGACGCCCCTCACCACTCAGACAGCCCCCGCTACTGAGATAGCCTCGAACATTGAGACTCCCCCCGCAAATGCGTCATCTTTTGAAGGGCTGCTGAGCACGATTCCCGACACGCCGGACACCCGCATGTCCGTAACTATCAACGACTACGCGGCAGTCCGGGAGATATTTGGGATCCAATTACCTGGGCCGGAGGCTGACGAGTCTGCTCTCACGGAGTACATCATTGCCCTTTTAGGACCGGCCAACATGACTTATGTGTCTCAAGGTCCGTTTATCACCGGCATAAGCGGCGAGGCCATGGGCGACTCAAAGCGGGAGTACCTGGCGTTCGACGGCAGAAACGTTGACCAAAGCGTGGAAGCCGGTACACCACCGTTCATCCTGGAAGTCGCCCGTGGCCGCTTCGACCCGGCCGCAACCGCCCAGGCGCTGGATGCTTGCGCCGAGTGCCCGCCGCCGGACATCGTGACTCACAACGACGTCTCTTTTTACTCTTGGGGCGAGGACGGTAAGGGCGGCCTCAAGGAAAGAAACATGCCGCCTGCTTTCGATCATCTGGGCCGTAGAGGCCGCATCGCAGTCTCCAACGAATACGTTTACCGGACCGTAGAGACACCTGGTATGAACGCGTTGATCGATTCCAGTGCCGGGAAGAGGCAGTCCCTAGCTGACGTGGAAGACTTCCGTCTTTTGGCGCAAGCCATGTCGGACCTAGACACCTATTCTGCGTTCTTCAGCGACCAGACCCATAAGATCGACGCCACTTCGCCGGCTATCCTAGATGATCTGATTGCCGAGCTAGGCGGTCCTACCCTGCTACTTCCCTACCTCGCTTACGCCCTTGGAACCGGACGTGACGACACCGGGCCGTATTTGGCTTTGGCCCTGGTGCAGAGGGGTGGAATAGCAGCGGAAGAGAATAAGCTGCGTTTGGACCGGCGCTTCTCGGATAACCTGGATTCGCAGGCTTGGGTGGAGGGGATAGACGAATACATCTCTGGGCTGCAGGGAAGGGTTTTGTCGGCGAAGATTCGGGGAGATGGCCCAGCGTCCAGGTGGAAAGGGCTAACTTTCACCATCGTGCCTTTCCTCACCCACGAGTAACAGCCGCTTAAGCTATTAACCCACTAGCCGCTTGGCTTCCTGCCAGAGTTCTTCCCTCTGGTCTAGAGGGAGGGCTTCAAAGTCCTGGCCTCGCTCGGCTGCCAGCTTCTCCATGCCCAGATACCGCTTGCCGAAGCGCTGGTTGGCCTGCCGCAGCACGTCCTCGGCATGGACGCCGTTCCAGCGGGTCAGGTTGACCATTGTGAACAACAGGTCGCCCAATTCATGGGCTTTTTCTTCCGGCGTGGCGGCCGCTTTGAACTCGGCAACTTCTTCTACCAGCTTATCCAGCACCCCTGAGATGTCATCCCACTCGAACCCCGCCTTACCCACGCGGTCCTGCATCAACTGGGCATAAGCCAGGGCTGGAAGGTCGGCTGGGATTCCCTGAACGGGCGACTTTGTCTCGCCCTTGTCCTTGCGTTCTTCGGCCTTGATCTTCTCCCAGTTCTGCTCCACTTCACGGGCGTCCTTGGCCTGCCCGTCGGCGAACACGTGGGGGTGGCGGCGGACCAGCTTGCTGTTGATTTTGTGCAGAACTTCTTCCAGCTGGAAATCGCCGGCCTCGCGTGCGATATCGGCGTGAAATGCGATCTGCACCAACAGGTCTCCCAGTTCCTCGGACAAAACGCCCGGGTCGCCCTGGTCGATGGCTTCGATGACCTCGTAAGACTCCTCCAGCAGATGGCGCTTCAGGGAGTCGTGGGTCTGCTCCCGGTCCCAGGGGCAGCCACCAGGGGCTCTCAGGCGGGCGACGATATCCACCAGAGTCTGGAAAGTGCCTAGTTCTTGGTCGGAGAATGAATCCTTTTGTGACGGCATAGACGAATTATAGATTGGGCGCCGGTTGCTCCACAAGCTGGCCGGTGCTAACTTAGTAATACTTGCCCGGCAGGATATTTGAGCCTGACCAGAGGGCAAACTGGAGAATAAATGGGCCGTGTAGGCTGGGTCCCTTGGGCACTCTTCATCGTCGCCATACCCCTGTTCTTGATCACCGCCAGCGTAACCTGGGCGTTCAATAGCCCCGGGCTATACAATGACGGCTTTGAGAAGTACTCCATCTCCCGAATATCCGGCATCACCGACGCCGACCTGCGCCAGGTTGGGGCCGACATCCGAGGCTACATAAACTCGGGAGACGAGTTGCTGGACGTCAGAACAAAGATAATGGGCGAGGAACGGGACCTGTTCAACGACCGGGAAATAGCACACATGAAAGACGTTAAGAAGCTTGTGCGGGGCGTTTATCTGCTGGCCTTGGTCTCAGCGATCTATCTGGCGGTCATGATTGCGATCGGGTTCGCTGTGCGCCGGATGCGGTTCGTGTCTGATCTATCCAGACGCCTCGCCTTGGGCGGAGGGCTGACACTGGGGTTGCTGGTGGCGTTCGGAGTCGTGGCCCTGGTCGGTTTCGACAGCGTCTTCCTAAAATTCCACCAACTGAGTTTCGCCAACGACTTCTGGCAGTTGGACCCGCGCACGGATTACCTGGTGCGTATCTTCCCGCAGGACTTTTGGTTTGACGCGACCTTGTGGGTGGCGGTCCGGGCCATAGTCGGGGCGTCGGTCCTGACGGTGGCCGGCAGCTCTTTCCTGGTGTACCGGCGTTATTCCGGCTGGCAGCAGGACCTGAACGACATGGAGAGGGCGTGAAACCAAGGCCATAGGGTAAGATACTGGCAGAAACTACGCCGGACTCGATCGAGCCGGGCTGAACCACGAATAAAAAAACAGGGGCAAGTGTGACTTGCCCCTGTTTCATGCGAGTTCCAGTTTTTCGGCGCTTATGGGCCGCAGCCACACCCGCCGCCACAGCATCCACCACCGCCCAACGGAGGCAGAGGACCCATGGAAGTGGGCATCTCACTGACGCCGCCCTTGGATACGGACGCGAAGACCGATATCGCGCGTTTGGCAGGCTGTTCGCAGTTGGGGCAGTCGGCTCCCGTGGAGCTCATGGACTGAAGTTTCTCGAACCTGTGGCTGCATGTGGGGCAGCTATACTCGTATAGAGGCATGGTTGCGACCTCCCAAGTCGATTACGGCGCCCACCAGAAGGGCTTGAAATGAATTTAACCGAAGCAAATATGACCCGTCAAGAGCAACATCATCGTTAGACAAGGACAAGACCCGGGTATTGGGCAGAAACGCCGGCGTCTGCAGACACTGGATTCATGGCGGGCCTACCGGGATTTTCGCTTTCTCTGGGTCGGTAACTTCTTCGCCAACACCGCCCAATGGCTACAGCTTTTATCCGTGGGTTGGCTGGTGCGGGACCTCACCGATTCTTTTGCGTCATCCGGGCTGTTGGTGGTTACCGTGGGTGGGATGACCACCCTACCCACATTGATCGTGGGACCCTGGGCGGGCGTGCTCGGCGACCGGGTAGATCGCCGAAAGCTGGTCATGGCCGTGCAATCGTTCATGGCCGTAGCTGCCATCACCTTCGCCGTGGTGGTGCATTCCGGTCATGTGGAGTGGTGGCACGCCTATATTTACGTGGTGGTATCCGGCGTCTGCTGGTCCACAACGCTGACCATGCGCCAGACGCTGGTGGCCAACACCGTGCCCAGAGAGGCGCTGGTCAACGCCTACGCGTCGAACACCCTGACCATCACCGGCACCAGGATGATCGGCCCGTTCATCGGCGGGATCCTCATCACGACGGTTGGGTTCTCCTGGAATTTCGCCATCGAAGCCGGCCTCTATGCGGCCACAGTGCTCGCGTTCCTGCCCATGAAAACCCCGTACACCATGCCGCGCAAAGCTGATTCCAGCGGCTCTCCCTTGGCCAATTTCATGGAGGGGCTCCGTTACGTCCGAAAAGAGGAGCGGGTGATCTGGAACCTGCTCTTGCTGGGCCTCATACCCAACGTTCTGCTCCATCCGGTCTGGTTCATGCTGCCGGTGTTCACCGTTGAAGTCCTGCACCAGAGTGCCGACGTTGGTGGGATACTATTGGCGGTCACCGGGCTAGGCGGACTAATATCGGCCTTGACCATCGCTTCGCTGGGGTTCGGAAGCAACCGGGGGCTCATCTGTCTGTGGGCAATACTGCTTTCTTCCCTATCCATAATCATTTTCGGCTACTCTAGTTGGTTGGTACCGGCCATGATATTGATCGGGTTGATGTCGCTAGGCCAGGCCACCTTCCGGACATCTTCCAGCACTTTGATCCAGTCGTTGGTGCCCGACCATCTGCGGAGCCGCATCACCAGCCTGCATCTGTACAGCCAGGGGTTCGTATTCATGTCCAGCCTGGCAGTGGGGTTGTTGGTAGACCTCACAACCGTAGTGGTGGCGCTGACCGTGGTCGGTACGGCAGGACTTATCTTGGGCGCGGTGTCCTACGCGATTCTACCCAGGGTTAGGCAGGCTCGTTAGTGAGGAGTAATCTAGGGTAGTGATCTCCGCTATCAAAGCCAGCGACAACTATAAATGGTGGGTGTTCAGCACCATCGCCATCGGAACATTCCTATCGGTTGTGGATCACGGCAGCGTTCTGGTGGCATTGCCCAGCATCGAACGCCATTTCGGGACCGACCTGCCCACCGTCCAGTGGATCGTGGTGGGCTATGCGCTGGCGATCAGCGTATTGATTCTGCCAATGGGCCGGTTGGGCGACATCATCGGCCGCAAGAAAGTGTACATCGGCGGAATGGTCATCTTCGTCATAGCCGCTGCTTTGGCCGGGGCTTCGCCAAACCTGGGTTCGTTGATCGCCACCAAGATATTCCAGGGTGTAGGCTCGGCCATGGTGCAGAGTGCGGGCATCGCCATGGTGATCACGTCATTCCCTGGCAGCGAGCGCGGCAAGGCTCTGGGCACCCACCTGAGCGTGGTTGGCGCCGGGGCGATCGCTGGGCCGGCCATCGGCGGGCTGCTGGTCAGCGCCTTTGATTGGCGCTCTGTTTTTTTCGCCAACGTGCCCATCGGCGTCATAACCATCGTGGTTTCGATGCTGATATTGCCCTTGGCCAAGCCGGAGCCGCCGGCCGAGGGTGCGATACGGCAGAGGTTCGACTGGGGCGGCGCGATACTGTCCGGTCTGGCCTTGTTGGGGTTCCTGCTGGTAGTGGGGAACGGCGACCGGTTGGGTTGGACTTCCGGTGCGATATTCTCGGGGGCGATCGCCACAGTCATCGCGGGCGTATTGTTCGTGTGGTGGGAACTGCGGTTCCCCACGCCGATGCTGGACATGCGTTTCTTCAAGAGTAAATTAGTGAGCTTTGGCGTGGCCGCCGGCTGGTTCTCGTTCCTTGGCAGTTCAGCATCCAGGTTCATGATGCCCTTTTACTTGCAGCGGGTGCTGGAGTTGTCGCCCAGGGAAGTGGGCTTGCTGCTGATTCCGCCCGCCATGTGCATGGTGGTGCTCGGCCCCATCAGCGGCCGGTTGTCAGACCAATTCGGCTGGCGCGTGCTGACCGTGGGCGGGCTTACCATCAGCATGGTTGCCTGGGTCATCATGGCCATATCCCTCACGGCATTCTCGCCCAAACTGATGATCGTAATATTGCTGATGGCCCAGAGCACTGGGACGGCCATGTTCAATTCGCCTAACAACAGCTCGATCTTGAGCGCCGTTGACCGGGCGCAGTACGGAGTGGTCTCGGCCCTGACCCAATTGGTCCGGAATTCAGCCAACGTAACCAGCATCGCAATCGCCACCACCGTGGTTGTGGCCACCATGGGCGCAAAGGGCGTGGAGCCTAGTTTGGACTCTGTCAGTCCCGACGTCGCGGACGCCTTTGTGGCCGGGCTCAAGTGGGCCTTCTGGATGTTGGCGGGGGTTTTATTGGTGGGAATCATCCTGTCTTTCCTGAAGGGAGAACGCCGCAAGCCGCAAGCCGAACCCCAACCCGAATCCTTAACAGCAGACTCTGCTTCTGATTGATTCGAGGGGCCGTTTCCTAGTCGTATACCCTAGTCGTCAGTCAGCTTGACACCCCTAATCATGAGTGTCAGACTTACTTTTCATTCGTGATAGCTGGCGTTACGCCTGATGCGGCCCGCTCGTCTATCCAGTAACACAGAAGAGACGGAGGAATTCTTATGGCAGGCGTCAATATCGAGATTCGCGAGAACGCTGGTCTACGCGTAACCGGCCCCATCACCATCACCGACAAAGACGGCAAGAACTACAGCATTCCCGAGGGCGAATGGGTCACGTTCTGCCGCTGTGGCAAGTCTGAAACCAAGCCTTTCTGCGACTCCGCCCACCGCGACGCCGGTTTCGAAGCCGAGTCAGCAGCTCACTAAGCCTTTCCAGACGAGATTTCCAGCTGATCTTTTGATCCGGTCAGCCGGTCCATTCTGAGATTAATCAGTAACGGAGAAAATTCAATGGCAGATAACAACATCGAGGTCCGCGAGAACGGTCCCCTGAGGTTCACCGGCCCCATCACCATCACCGACAAAGACGGCAAGAATTACAGCATCCCCGAGGGCGAATGGGTCAGCTTCTGCCGCTGTGGCAAGTCCGAGAAAAAGCCTTTCTGCGACTCCGCCCACCGCGGCGCCGGTTTCGAGGCTGAGTCCTCAGCCCACTAGACCGAACCGCAAAAATAGGCGATAAAAAAACGGGCGATCAGTTAAATCTGATCGCCCGTTTTTCTTTGCCCGATAATCGTCTTACTAATCAGCGCGGTAGACACGGCGTATGCCCCGCACCGCCTTCAGCCGGTCCTCTGCCAGACGGTCCGCCGCTTTGGCAGTGGGAATCTCCTCGTTCTTGGAGATGGCGATCACGCGGTCCATGATCTCGTAGATGCGCTCGGTCTTTTCCCTGGCCCGGTCCGAGTTGTATCCCCGGCCGATCTCGGCTTCGGCGTTGATGATGCCGCCGCTGTTCAAGATGTAGTCGGGGCCATAGACGATGCCCAACCGGTGCAGACTCTCGCCGTCGCTGTCGGTCAACAATTGGTTGTTGGCCCCACCGGCAACGACCTTGCACTTCAACCTGGGGATCGTGTCCGGGTTGATGACGCCGCCGAGGGCGCAGGGTGCGAAAATGTCGCAGTCGACATCGTATATCTCGTCGGGCTTGACCACGGTTAGGCCCAGGGCTCGGGCGCGGTCCAGAGCGTCGTCAAAAACGTCGGTCACCACCAGCTTCGCGTCCTCTTTCATAAGGTGGTGGGCCGTGTGGGTCGCCACCTTGCCAAACCCCTGGATCGCGATGGTCTTGCCGGTCAGAGACTCCTGGCCCCAGGCCTCTTTGGCGCAAGCCTTCATGCCCATGTACACGCCCAGCCCAGTCATGATAGAGGTATCGCCGCTGCCCCCGGAGGTGATGGGCAGGCCGACCACGTAGTCGGTTTCTTGCTTGATGTATTCCATGTCACGGCCGGTGCTGCCGACGTCGGTAGTCGTTAGGTAGCGGCCCCGCAAAGTATCCACGAACCGCCCATAGGCCCGGACGAGAGCCTCGGTCTTGTCGGTGTGCGAATCGGCTATTATCACGCCCTTGCCGCCGCCCAGGGGCAGGTCGGCCGCCGCTGCCTTATAGGTCATGGCCCGGGACAGACGCAGGGCGTCCATCAGCGCCTCTTCCTCTGATTTATAAGGCCAGATGCGGGTCCCGCCGCAGGCCGGTCCCAAGGTTGTGTCGTGGATGGCGATGATGGCCTTTAGCCCTGACCCCGCGTCCGAGACAAACACCACCTGCTCGTGGCCTTCAGACCCCATCTGCTCAAGTATCTTCACCTTCAACCCCCTTATTATTGGATCGATCGGTCTCGCCGGTAAACCCGGCAGAGACACTCCGTCTACCTATTGTGATGCACGACGATTTAATGGGGATTCCGCGCCTGCATTTGCGCTTAATTCCCACTCTTTAATTATAGCCCAACGCCGCTCCAATTCCCTGCCGTAATCCATATTTTTGTCTCCGGTTCTCAGGTGCTACAATCCAGGTCGAACATTTACCCTTTAGCTACCGGAGGAAACAGATGGCCCAGCAGTATTCCGCGCCGCCGGCGATGACCATTGACGAGAGCAAGTCCTACTCGGCGACGTTCAAGACCAATCACGGCGAAATTAAAATTGACCTGTTCGCGTCCAAGGCGCCGGTGACGGTGAACAACTTCGTCTTCCTGGCCCGAGACGGCTTCTACAACGGTGTGATTTTTCACCGGGTGATTCCGAACTTCATGATTCAAGGGGGAGACCCGACCGGTACGGGAAGGGGAGGGCCAGGCTACCAATTCCAAGATGAGTTCGACTCGTCTCTGGTGTTCGACCGTGAAGGTATATTGGCGATGGCCAATGCTGGTCCTGGGACCAACGGAAGCCAGTTCTTCGTAACGTGCGCCCCAACCCCCCATCTGAATAACGCCCACACCATCTTCGGAACAGTGACCGGCGGTCTAGATGTGGTACAAGCCATCGTCAGTGTGCCCCAGGACGCCGGCAACAAGCCGAACGACGACGTGACTATCGAGACCATTGAGATTCAGGAGTCTTAGCCAAAAAGACGACTTTAAGCGAGCCTAGTTCCCGCTTAAAACAATCGCGAAGATGCGAAACGGCGCTCTATTCCACTGTAGTGGGCTGGGGCGCCGTTTTCTTCATGGGCCGTTTGGCCATGATGAAACATGCGGCGCCGGCCAGGTTGGCCACCACCATCACGAGAAAGGCATCGGTATAGGTACCTTGAACATCGCGCATCCAGCCGACCAATGGGGCTGCGATCAGCAACAATAGGTTCATTGGGACGGTTGAGAGTCCCAATATCTTCCCAAAGGACGCCGAACCGAAGTAATCGCCCCGGATGGCCACGGTCAGTGGGTTGCGCCCACCGAAGCCTGCGCCAAACAAGATTGCAAAGAAATAGAAGGACTGCAGGGAATCTGCAAGCACCAATGCCACCACGCCCGCAGCCTGTAGGGTGGTGAAGAAAGCGAGAGCAAACCTGATGGGAATCTTGCCGCCAAGATAACCCCCGACCAGTTGGAACCCCATGGCCACCGCCGTGTAGACGGAAACCACGAAAGCTGCATCTTGTATATCGTATCCCTTGTCGACCATCAGCAATCCGAGGTGGGCCATGATGGCCAGAATCACCATTGAAGTGAAACCATGACCGAATGCGATGAGCCAGAACGCCGGAGTCCGAAGCGCTTCAGAGGCCGTAAAGTCGTCTTCGACTTGAGCTGGCGCAGCAGCCCCGGCAGCGATCATAGCAGGCCCCGCTGGAACTGGTTTGTCTCCGTCAGGCAGCAGCCCAATGTCCTGAGGTTGGTTTCGGATCAACCTTGAGACCGGCCCCGCGACGACGACCATGAATATACCCAAGATGATCGCGGTCTCCCGCCAACCCAGCCGGTCTGGGGCGATGGACCAGGCGATCAGAGGCACCAGTATCAATGCGCCCGCCCGGCTGCCCATGTTGGACCAGCCCAGCGCCATGGCCCTCCGGCGGTGGAACCACCGGTTGAGCATGGTCATCAGGGGGATCCAGCTACCAAGTCCTTGGCCCACCGCCATCAGCACATAGGCCAGATAGAACATCCACAGGTTCTGTACGAAGCCGAAGAAGATGAACGCCCCACCCAGGATCGTCAGGCCGACGAACACCATCCGGCGGGTGCCCACTTTGTCGGTTAGATAGCCTTCCAGAGGCCCCATCAACCCGCCTTCCACTCTGGTGAAGGTGAGTGCGAAGCCCAATTGCGTCCGGTTCCAGCCGAATTCGCGTTCCAAGGCAATGGCCCAAACACTCATGGCGTGGAACAACGGAACGGTGGAGATGACCATCACGAACCCGCTGACCCCTACCAGCCACCAGCCATAGAAGACGTTGCCGAACCGGCCGGGTCGACGGGGTGCGGATGTAGGCGGGGAGGAAATAAGCTGCAGTCTCCAAGGGCGGCCGGTCTAGCCTAGCCACGCTCAGGGAAGCGTATCATAAGACGATATATTTAACTAAGGTCATTATCTGCAAAAAGGACTACTTAGCTTCGCGGCCCAGCGCCACCCAGACCTGGTAGACCCTATTCTTGGCCAGGCCGGTGGTCTCGGCTACCTGAGCCACGGCGTCTTTGGCCCGGACCCCGTCCTGCTTTAGTTCCACCAGCTGCCGGCGCAGTTCATCGTCGGTGCCGCCCTGATCTTCGTCTGCCTCGATGTCCTCAGCCGGACGACCCTGGATGACGATCACCACCTCTCCTCTTGGCGAACTGAAATGCTCCAACGCCTGGGCGGCCGTGCCTCGAAACACCTCTTCGTACAGCTTGGTCAACTCGCGGCACACGGCCAGCGGCCGGTCGGCAAACACGGCTTCCAGGTCGGTCAATGTGGCGCGCAGGCGGTGGGGGGCCTCGAAGATCACCAGGGGCGCGGCTGACGACAAAACCTGACGCAGACCGGTTTGCCGGTCCTTCTTGCGCCTGGGCAGAAACCCCAAAAATTGAAATGCGTCGCCGGGAAATCCAGACAGGGCCAGGGCCGCCGTAACGGCCGATGGGCCGGGGACGACCTCGACCTTGAATCCGGACTGAGATGCCGCCACGACCAGTTCGCTTCCAGGGTCGCTGATCCCTGGCATCCCGGCGTCAGTGACCAACGCAACGTCACCTTCGGCCAACTCCGCCAAAACGCCGTCCAACTTGTCACGCCAATTATGCTGATGGAAGCTGGTGGTACGGGGATGGATGCCAAGGTGACTCAATAATCTCCGGGTCACGCGGGTGTCCTCAGCGGCCACCAGGGATACTTCGGACAGGATGCGCGCCGCCCGGGGTGTCAGGTCCTCGAGGTTGCCGATCGGCGTCCCTACTATATATAAGGTGGGCAAGAGGTCTTTTTCGCTCCGTTCATCTAGGGCCAGCGCCTCTTATTATATGGTAGCGGCATATGGTAGTGGCCCTTGCCGGATGGATGCTCCCAAAGTAAGCTCTGATAGGCGATCCGAGGCGGACAGCATCCCAGACGCTCCAACCTTATTTACCCATCACCCCAGGAGGGACCATGGCAAAGCTCACCGGAGCCCATCTCTTTATCAGGTGTCTCAAGCTTGAGGGCATCGAGAAAGTGTTCACCATTGTCGGTGACACCATCTTGCCCCTGGTAGACGCCGCAGAAGACGAAGGCATCCAATTCATCGATACCAGACATGAAGGAGCCGCCCTGCACATGGCCGACGGCTACGCCCGGATCACTGGCCGCCCGGCAGTGGGGATTTTCACCGGCGGCCCCGGCTTCTCCAACGCCATATCTGCCCTTCCGGCAATATATACATCAGAATCCCCGGTGATCTTCATCGCGGGCGCCGCTGCCCTGCCGGAACAGGGGCAGACCGCCTTCCAAGAGATCGACCAGATCGGCATGACCACCCCAGTGACCAAGGGCTCTTGGCAGATCCATGACAAGACCCGCATCCCTGAGATGGTGGCCACGGCATTCCGCACCGCCACCACCGGACGGCCCGGCCCGGTGCACTTGACACTGCCCATCGACCTCCAAGAAGTGGAGATATCAGAAGACGATCTGCCCCGGTACATGCCCCAGGAGTACCGCCCAACCGGACGGCCCCAGGGTGACCCCACTCTCATCGAACAGGCCGCCTCTCTATTGAAGGGCGCCAAGAAGCCGGTGATCATCGCCGGCAACCCGGCCCGATATTCCGTTGACCCCGCCCAACTCCAAGAGTTGGCCGAGTCTACCGGCATCCCCGTGTTCACCGTGGAGCAGGCTCGCGGCTTACTCGATGACGAGCATCCCCTGTGCTTCGGGTATGCCGACGGCGCACTGAACCCGACGGCCCGACGATTCCGCGAGGCCGACGTCGTGTTGCTCCTGGGCAAACGCCTAGACCACCGGTACCGCTACGGCGGCGCGTTCTCCGACTCGGCAAAGATCATCCAAGCCGACCCTTCGGCTGCGGAGATCGGCCGCAACCGGGGCGTGGCCGTGGGTATAGAAGGTGACCTGGGCGCAGTGGTGGAACAGATCACCGCCGCCTGCAAGGCATCAGCCAGCGCTGGAGAGAACATATCCGGCTGGGTCGACCAGCTGAATAAGGACGCGGCAGCCTGGGACGCAGAGCTGCGCGGCCACGCCGACGGCCAGGAACCCATGCACCCGCTAGATGTTTACACCAACTTAGAGCAACATATAGATGAAGACACAGTCTTAGTGATGGACGGCGGCGATTACGTTCAATGGGGCCGGTCGTTCTTGAAGGCCCGGAAACCGGGCCGGTTCCAGCGCCTGGGGCCGTTGAGTCATCTGGGCGCGGCAGTGCCCTACGCCATGGCCGCCAAATTGGCCTACCCGGAGAGCAAGGTATTGGCGTTCTCCGGAGACGGGGCGTTCGGGTTCTATTCCATGGAGTACGACACCGCCATCCGGCACAACATCAACATAACCACCGTGTTGGGCAACGACCACACGTGGGGCATCGACAAGACGTTCCAGGTGGCCTACTACAACCGCGCGGTCGGGACAGATCTTCGGCCCATCCGCTATGACAAAGTGGTGGAGGCCATCGGCGGATATACCGAGCATGTCGACAAAGCAGCCGACGTCGGTCCGGCGGTGGGAAGAGCACTGGCATCTAACCGTCCTGCACTGGTCGATGTTGCGATTCGTTCCGGAGCCAGTCCACTTGCTGATGCGATGATCGCACGGCGGACGGGCGGGTAGTCGAATTTATGACGACATTCGTAGCAACCAAGCCAAAAGATTAACTAAATTCGTTTCAGATATGACGACGCTCGCAAATATCACAATTCCATTTGAAGTCTATTCGAATACAGAATACTTTATTGGCTTGGAAATAGGGTTGACAAATAAATAGGCCCCCGCTAGTGTGAGGGTTAAGGCTAAAACCCGAGCCCAGCGATATACTTTTTTGGGAGGGACATCCATGTTAAAGATCGGCCATGAGGTCGTTAGGCCTGGAATGTACGCAGGTGACGCTGAAGTCACGATATCAGTTCCTGAGGAACTGGAAACCGTACCAGGTATCCCGTTGAACCACCGCGAAGTGGATTGGTACGCTCGCGAGTATCCTCTGGAAACCCAGAACATCAATGAGAGGGCTTCCCGTGATTGGGCCAATGCTATCCGCGACACTCACGTAGAGATGCGTGAGATTCGCAAAGAGCATGACAATCTGAACCGGCCGTTAATCATGGCCGCCCGCTTGACCGCCGACCAAGAGCCGACGTCTGAGGCCACTGGTGACGATGTCACCGAGGTCATCAAGGCCAAGGCCCGCGAGCTTGGTTACATCGAAGTAGGCTTCACCGCCTACGACCACCGGTACACCTACCAATCGAAGAAGGACTGGGTACAATTCCCCCACGCCCTCTGCTTGGCCTACGAGCAGGACTTCGAGCCCACGCAGACGATTCCCAGCGTTGACGCCGAGATCGTTCACTCCAGCACCTACCGCACCGAAGGCGCAGCGGGTCTGGAAATGGCCAAGTTCATCCAGGGTCTGGGCTACCGCGCCCAGGTCCACAGCCCGAACGACAACACTGGCCCCTACATCCCCATGTTTGTAGCAGCCGGTCTTGGTTCCTTGGGCGCTTGCGGTTACCTGCTGACCCCCCACGTGGGATCACGCTGCCGCATCATGATCATCACCACCGACGCCAACGTAACCCATGACGAACCCGTTGACTACGGCATTCATGCCTTCTGTCAGGTCTGTCAGGTCTGCGTAAACCGTTGCCCTGGCCGCGCCCTGATGCGCGACAAGGTCTGGTGGAGAGGTATCGAGAAGCACAAGCTCTACTTCAAGCGCTGCCGCCCAGTCATGGCCCGCTACTTGGGCTGCGGCATCTGCATGAAGGTCTGCCCCATCCAGAAGTACGGCATGTCCACGGTCATGACGCACTACGCTGAGACGGGTCAGGTCCTCGGCAAGGGCACCCACGACCTCGAAGGTTACGAGATCGAGGGCAAGGGCTACTTCGGACCGGGCGAACTGCCCGTGTTCGAGCGCGAATTCTTCAACTCCATGCCTTCCGGTGATACGGAAAACTGGGCATTCGAGACCCTGAAGAAGCAGGCTGCCGAGGCCGGTGGCGCTGTCACCGACGAGATGATGGTCGAATTCAAGGCAAGCCTTGAGCTCGGTTTGAGTCAGAGCCGCGACAATCTCGGAATGATGGAGATGGAAGACTACATTTAGTCAACCAGACCCACCATAGCGTAGCTAACAAAAAAGAGGCCGGTCCCGATTCGTCGGGACCGGCCTCTTTTTATTCTGCCAGAGCAGACTTGACCAGAACTTACATCAGTTCTGTTTTGCCGCTACCCGCCTCCATATCGCCGGCAGCAACCTTAGCCACGAATTCCTCGATCACATGCGCCGGGACGGCCATCCCTACTTCCAGACCAGCCATCATGGTGCTCATACCGATTAACCGGCCTTGATGGTCGACCAATGGGCCGCCCGAGTGGCCAGGCCGGAGGGAGAGGTCAACGGCGACCCAGTACCTGTCCGATCCCGGGGCTTCGGGAAGGTCCGGGCCGGCGCCGATCACTATCCCCGCGACCGCTGCCCCGGCAACGCCCCCAGGATGACCCATCGCCATAACCCACTGGCCACTCCGGAGGTTTTTGGAACCTCCCACCTCGATGGGACTTAGCTCCGGTAGCTTGCCTTCAACCGGGTCGATCCTCACCAAGGCGACGTCGATGTCATCGTCCTTGGCCAGCAACTGGCCGGCCGTCACCGATCCGTCCGGCAAGGTGATCTGTAAGCCGCCTGCGCCGGGCCGCCGAACCGCAACGACGTGGGCGTTGGTCACGACCAGACCATCAACGGCCATGACCACTCCGGAGCCGGTGCCACTGCTTTCGACAGTCACCCGCACCAGGCTCCTACGGACCCGGTCGGCAAGTTCGCTTAAATCAGAATTCAAACTTGGTAATAGACCTGTCATCATCGCCGCCCTACGGATGGGAGACGGGCGAGACGGTCAGGTCGACCAACTGCCCACCTCGGATGATTCGGACGGCAAGGGGTTTTCCGATCCGCTCCCCATCCAGGCCATTGAACAGGTCGTCCATGTGCCGCACCGGAGATTCACCCAAGGTGACTATCGTGTCTCCCAGGAATAGGCCGCCTTGCTCGGCGGCACTGCCCGGCTCTACCGATACAAGTAGCAGCCCGGTCTCCTGTTCCAACTCTTTGGCCAACGCGTCGGGTAGGCGGGTCGGCTGTGCGCCCACGCCAAGGTAGGCCCGCCGGACGCTGCCATGCTCCTTCAGGTCGAGGACCACTCGTTCGAGGGTTGGCGTTGGCAGGGTGATCGAGCTGCCCCGCACCAGAGCTGAACTATTAAGCCCGACGAACCGGCCCTGAACATCGACCAGCGGGCCGCCAGAGAAGCCAGGGTACATCACGGTGTCGGTCTGGATATAACGGTCGACGGGCCCGCCGGCGGGGGTGCGCCAGGCCTTGCCCAGGACTGAGATTATCCCCATGGTGGCGCGGACACTCGCCCCAGGCCGCCCCAGCGCCAATGCCAGATGGCCGACACGCAGACTATCTGGATCAGCCCAGGTTGGCACGCTGGAGCCTCGTTTGGGCGTTCGCAGCAGGGCCAGGTCGGTGCTCGGGTCCCGGCCAAGAAGCTCCGCTGGCACGGACTCGCCGTCCTGGAATCCGACGTTTATATTCTCGTCCCGCTCCAATGCATGATGGGACGTCACGATCAGCCCTTCAGCATCCCAGATGATTCCGGTGGCCGGTAAACGGTCTCGCCCCTCCACTCGGACCAAGCCATCGGACGCCGCAGAAACGGCGTCGGCCAATGCTTCTGAGAGATCAGGCAATACTGTTGACATGTTCTACTCCTGGTAACGGCCCGCCGCGGTTGCCGCTGGCTGGCCGGTTGAGATTCGCGGTTGTTAAACCGCATATAAACAGACTATCAACGGGGAAAGCGCCCGACATCCCACATCCGGCTAGGTCGGAACCCGGAAATATGGGCAGGATTAAATACTAGGTTAGAGCGGTAGGTTAGATGGGAAGGCTAGATGGGTAGGAGCCCGAGCCGGGTGGCCAGGGCTACGGCTTCGGTGCGCGATTGGGCGTTTAGCTTGCCCATGATGGAATTCACATGGAATTTCACAGTGTGCTCGCTCACGTCCAGGCGAGCGGCCACGCCCTTGTTGGGCAGGCCATCGGCCAGTAGCCGCAGGACTTCGTTCTCGCGGGGCGTCAGAGGCGATGCGAGTCCATTGTTCGGAGTGGCCTCAGCGGAGCCGTGGGCCAGTGAGGGGTCGGTTATCTGCAGTCCGTGGCTAAGCGCGAACAACGCCGCGTCCAGAGCTTCGGGTGAAATGCCCCTGCTTACGAGGGCTTTTGCGCCCGCAGACCGGGCTTGGGCAGCTTGCTGCTCGGTTGCCGCCAACGCCAGCACGGGCGGAGAGCTTTCAGGAATCAGTCCCAGGTTACGCACGGCGGAAGCCGTCTCCCAGGAAACATCCCAGACAATCACATCAGGACTAAAAACGTCCAGATCCGGGAGCGAATCTTCGCTGCCAGACTCCTGTCCGACCACCGTCATGCCCGGCTGCAGGCCCAACTCAACCGCCAGGCCAGCCCGGGAAAGGCGGTCCAGGGAGACCACCAAAACGCGCAGCTCTGTCATCGCCGGGAGTCATTCTCCAAGAAGATTTTCTTTGCGATCAAAATTCCAACCTCGCTCTATCCATTATAGACCGCGTCATTTCCGAGGCATCCCAGGCAAAGAAAAAAGGGCCGTCCCGATTAATCGGGACGGCCCTTGATCTACAGCTAGGTTGAGATGGACTAGAGTTGGTCCGAGCTCATCTCTGACTTCGGGATGCCGTCGCTGGCGGGTTGGTCCTGTTTCAGGGCTTCCGCCAAGCGCTCCACTTCCTTCATGTAGGTGTCGCGGTCGTCTTTGTAGCCTCTGAGGTCAAAGACCACATGCTCTGCGGCCAGGTTCCTGGCGAACCGGGCTTTCGGCTCGTTAAGGGTATCGTCAGTTGCCCCCAAGAACAGACACCATTGCTCCGAGCTGAGCTGCATCTGTTTGGCGGCGGTGATGTCGTTCAGCAACGTCTCGACCTCCAGAGAGGCCAGTGACCCCAGTATCACCATCTTGTCGTAGTTCCGAAGCCAGCGCTCGATCTCTTCCTGGTCAGAGGCGCTGTGCCGGTCGACCAGTGCATTGCCGCGTACCTCTTGAGAGAACACCCAGCAACGCACTCCCAATTCTCGCAGGTCGTCCCGTAGCGTCTTTGCGATCTCCTGGTCATCGTCGGTGCAGGAGATGAAAACCTCTCGCAAACTGGTGTTATCGGAATTGGCCGCTGCCAGGAAACCGGTGGCGGCTGACGGTAGGCCCGCGCCCATCAGGAAAGATTCCGGGATGTTTCCCTTGGAGCGGAACAAAGTGTCCAAGCCGATGGTGCTCGGGCAGTCGTGCCGGACTTGATCAAGGCCTATAGCGCCGCTCATGTCGCAGTCTTGGAACACCGAATACCCGAAGAGGCTGCCGGTCATATCGGTGCCCGTCAGGTCGACACTCCAAAATTGAGTCTGGAAGAAGTCGGCATTGGTGCATTTCGCATTGGTCATGTCAGCCCGGACGAGCGATGCTCCCGCAAAGCTGGCTCCGGTCAGGTCGGCGTCGGTCAGGTTCGCGCCAGACAGGTTTGCCCGTGACAGGTTGGCGTTGACCAACTTCGCGCCCGTCAGGTTCGCTTCGGACAAGACAGCCCGGTCCAGGTCGGCACCGGAAAGGTCTGCGCCGCGCAAGTCAGCGCCACGCAGATTGGCACCGTTCAGCCGGGTCCGGGTCATGTTGGTCTCTCTGAGGTTGGCGTGGTAGAGGTGACAGGGGTTCATGAAGCAGCCGGACAGATTTGCCCGCTGCAAGACCGCGCCCATCAGATCGGAATCCCGGACATCCGCGCCGCTGATGTCGACTTGAGGCGCTCGAACGTAGCTCATATAGGCCGCGTTCAAGTCGAGGTTGTCGTCGGGGTTAGCTTCTCGCCAACGGGCCACGTGGTCGCGTCCCCGTTTGACGAGTTGAACATGCTCCATATTTGCCATGGTTTTTGCTCCAGACCAGATTAAAATTGGGCCAAGATAGGCCCGGTGACCGGCGCGTTGGACTAACCGCCGGTTTTGATGATTGCTCTTTTGTGGGTGCCATCGCCGATCTTCTTGTCGCCGTCATAGGCCTCAACTTTAAAGGTGAGGCGGTTGCGGTCGATCTCGGTCAGCTCTGCGTGGGCGATGATGGTCGCGCCGATGTCCGCAGCCGCCAGATGGCGTATGTTGACTTCGATTCCCACCGAGAGTTCGCCTTCTTCGAGGCTGTCACCGACCACTTCAGAGGACGCCTGTTCCATGAGTTGAATCATGGCGGGGGTGCTAAACTTGCTCACATGGGGCGCCACGTTGTGCTCGCACACGAACGTCTGTTTCTGGGCCTTCATGCCTGGGCTGATACTGGGGCTAGCCATGCTCTGCCCTCCAATATAATCGTCAGGTAGAAACCTGTAGATCGAGTCTAAAAGTGAACTCTTCGCGCCCGCAGCCAGCTTAGCCTTGGGACGCACGCCCACACATGATAGCAGATAGTCTGCCAGGCGCAATCCACGCCTTGGTTTGAGGCGATGACCGGCCCGGTTTTAACCCATTCCCACAACCCCTATAATATTAGAAGTCATTCACAGAACCTCGCGCGAAGTTATTCAGAACCCTTTCAGAACGATCCCGGAGATCAGGATACCCGCACATGCCCACCAAACGAGATTTTCTTTCCGTCACCGACATCACGCCCGAAGAAACCCGGACCCTGCTGGACCGGGCCCGCAGCAGCAAGTCCGATTCCAAGATCCATGCGGGGAACGACGGCTCAAAACCCCTGGCTGGGAAATCGGTCGCCATACTGTTCGACAAGCCGTCCCTCCGGACAAAAGTAAGCTTCCAGGTGGGCATCCAGGAACTTGGCGGCTATTCGGTCTTTCTGGGCCAACAGGAGGTTGGTCTGGGCAGCCGGGAGCCGGTCTCAGACATCGCCAAGGTGCTCTCCGGGTATGTGGACTGCATCGTGGCCCGGATCTCCGACCACGAGTTATTGGTAGAACTGGCGAAATACGCTACGGTACCGGTGGTGAACGCCCTCTCCGACCAGGAACACCCCTGCCAGATCATGGCCGACCTGCTCACGATCTACGAGCACAAGAATACCCTGGACGGCCTGAGCTTGGCCTACATCGGCGACGGCAATAACGTTGCCCGGAGTTTGTGCCTGGCGTTGCCTGCAGTGGGCATTGATTTCACCAGCGCCTCCCCTCAAGGGTATAATCTTGATGAAGAGTCGGTTGAAATAGCCCGCGCCCGCGCCAACGGTGCTTCAGTGCAGGTCCGGACGCTGGTTGACCCGGCGGAAGCGGTGGCCGGCGCTGACATCGTCTATACCGATGTCTGGGCCAGCATGGGCCAAGAGGCGGAGACCGACCTCCGGCAGTCTGCTTTCTCGGGCTATACCGTGGATTCCGCTCTCATGGAAAAGGCAAAAGCCGGCGCACTGTTCATGCACGATATGCCGGCACATTACGGCGAAGAGGTCCCGCCCGGTATGTTGGACCACAGGCAGTCCGTGGCGTTCCCTCAGGCACACAACCGCCTGCACGCCCAAAAAACGATCCTGGAATTTTTGCTAACCGGGAACTGAGCCCCTGATTAACAGGACTCTGGCCCCGAACAGACTTGGTTTGGTGTTGATTTGGCAATCCCTATAGTCGCAATCATAGGCCGGCCTAACGTCGGCAAATCCTCGCTCTTCAACCGCATAGTTGGCCGCAGACAGGCCATCGTCAGCGATGTTGCCGGGACCACCCGCGACCGCCTCATGGCCGACGCTTGGTGGGACGACTTCCATTTCATCCTGCTGGACACTGGCGGCCTGGAAGCCCATCCGGAAGGCGTGATCAGGCAGTTGGTCCAGGAGCAGGCGGAGATGGCGGTAGCCGACGCTGACGTAATCATATTGATGACCGACGTGGTCGACGGCATGACTCCATCCGACATAGAAGCCGCCGAGTTGCTGCGCGCCACCAAAAAACCGGTGGTGCTCGCCGTCAACAAGGTCGATAACGACACCCGCGAGTTCGGCGCACCCGAGTTTTATGGTTTGGGCATGGGCGACCCGGAGCCAATCAGCGCCTTTCATAACTACGGTATCCACCGGCTCATGGAGCGGGTAACCGCCGACATGGTGGCAGACCCGTCTGGGCCGGAGGAAGAGCGTGAGCAGATGGACGATATGGCGCCGACCTACGAGCGGGGCGCGCTCAACCTGGCCATCGTCGGTCGTACCAATGTGGGCAAATCCAGCCTGCTGAACGCGATATTGGGTCAGGAGCGGTCCATCGTCAGCGATGTCGCCGGCACCACCAGGGACGCCCTGGACACCCAGATAACCTACAACGGACACGACGTCGTGGTCGTCGACACCGCCGGTATACGCAGGCCCGGCATGGTGTCCAAGGGAATCGAGAAATACAGCGTGATCCGGGCCGTCGGCGCGGTTAACCGCAGCGACATAACCCTGCTGGTTACTGACGCTTCCGAGCTGGCCACCGCGCAAGACGCGCACATCGCCGGTCTGGCCTGGGATATCTGCCGTGGGCTGATCGTGGTGATCAACAAATGGGACCTGTTCGCCGATGAAGGCGTTGGCGCCCGCTACCGTGCCGCAGCCACCATCCGGGACCGGCTCCACTTCATGCCCTATGTGCCGATCGTCTTCGCATCCGCGCTGGAAGGCGAGGGCATCAAAACCCTGATGGACACCGCCCAAGACCTCTGGACAGAACGGATGCGCTTGGTGCGCTCACGAGACCTACAGTTCATGCTGGCCGACGCCCTGGCAGACCACCAACCGCCGGTGGTCAGGAAGCACCGTGGACAGCGGGTCCAGATAAACCGGATCCAGCAGGTTGGGATAAATCCGCCCACCTTCCTTTTCACGGTCAACAACCCTCAACTGGTACACTACACGTACCAGCGCTATCTCGAAAACAAGATACGTGACACCTTCGGGTTCGACCGCACCCACCTGAAATTGGTGTTCAAGACTCGTGCTTAGGCCTGACTGCAATCCGGCAACCCTTTTAGCACCATGAACAGACGGCCCACATCAATCATCATCCAGGCGGTGGCCATCCCAATCATCATCGCGGGTGTGGTTTTCGCCATGTTGGCCATGGACGGCCAGTCCCAGGAGGCGCAATACAGCGTCGTCATGCCGCTGGCCTACCTGCTGGGCTCCATATCCTGGGGATATATGCTGCTGCAGTGGAAGATGGGTGTGGACGTCCGTGAGTACGGCAGTGGGCGCACCGGCATGTCCAACGTGCTTCGCACCGGGGGAGTGAAATCGGCCGCCGTAGTCTTGACCCTGGACATCGCCAAAGGCGTGATTGCAGTGGTCGTTGCGCGGGTCGTGATCGGCACCACCGCTGCCGAAGTCGCCGCTGGGCTGATCGTTCTCGTGGGCCACAACTGGCCGGTCTTCCTGCAGTTCAAGGGAGGCCGCGGCATCCTGACAGCGCTGGGAGGCCTGGCGCTGATGGTCCCGGTAGCGGCCGTGATCGCGACGATCACGTTCTTAACCGTCATTGCCGTTAGCCGGTACATCTCCTTGGGCTCGGTCATTGGTGTCATAATCGGAGCGTTGGCCATCTTGGCCCTGGCGTTGGCCGATGTGAACTCTGATACGTACATGGTCTACGGCTTCATCGCCTGCGCCATGATCGTCTGGCAGCACCGCGACAACATCCAGCGTATCCGTGATGGCAACGAACGCCGGTTGGGCCAAGCCGCCTCCAAAGTCGAATAATCCCCTCACTCCTGCGCCTCGACTCGCCTCTTTTTTCCCAATAAACTAGATATATAATGCTGCCCACAAATTCGAAGCTTCTTCTAGCGGGTCTTTCTTGAGCCACAAAGCAGCCATCATCGGGGCGACCACCTGGGGAACCACTCTGGGCATCCTATTGGCCCAGAACGGCGTCCCGGTATCCATGTTGGTCCGTGACGACACCGAAGCCCAAACCCTGTCCTCACAGCGGCGCAACGCCAGGTTCCTCCCCGATGCTCCCTTCCCTGATCGCATAACCGTGACCGGCCTGCCCGAGTCCGCTCTGGAACAATGCGACCTGGTTGTGATCGCGGTGCCATCACACCGTCTCCGGGAAAACGTTCAGCGGATCAAACCTCACCTCCAGGCCGGGGCAATCGTCCTGAGCGCCACCAAAGGGCTTGAACTGCCCTCAGCACGGCGGATGAGCCAGGTGCTGGAAGACGAACTGCCGCCCGATCTTCATTCGGGTATCTGCGTATTGTCCGGTCCCAACCTGGCCAAAGAGATAGTTGAAGGCAAACCAGCGTCGACGGTCATCGCAGGGCGCAACCCGGACTCAGCCCAAATCGCCCAGAACGCGCTCATGTCCGCCAGCTTCCGGGTCTATACCAGTCCCGACGTGCTGGGAGTTGAGCTGGCCGGCGCACTGAAGAACATCGTGGCGCTGGGTGCGGGTATCGGCGACGGCATGGACGCCGGAGAGAACGCCAAAGCTGCGTTCATCACGCGTGGTCTGGCTGAGATGACCCGGCTGGGCATCGCCGCCGGAGCCGACCCACTGACCTTTGCCGGCCTGGCAGGGCTGGGAGATGTGGTCGCCACCTGCTCCAGCCGCCTCAGCCGCAACCGGTTCGTGGGCGAAGAGCTGGCCAAAGGCCGTTCCTGGCCAGAGATACGCGATTCCATGGACAACGTAGCTGAAGGCGTGAACGCCACCCAGGCTGCCTTGGTCTTAGCTAAAGAACTGGGCGTGGAGATGCCCATCGCGGAGATGGCCTCACGGGTGCTGTTCGACGGGCTGTCGCCCCAAAAAGCCATGGCCGAGTTGATGGCCCGGCCCGCCCGCTCAGAGTGGTAAGCCTAATCGTCGCACCTGTCGCGACGGGGGATTTAAACGGCCGGACTATCTGATCTGCCCCGGACCCAACTCCGGCATCTTCTCCAGCAACCAGGCCGCCGCCACCCTCCGGTGACATGGCTCTCCCTCCGGCTCGAAGCACAGCAGAGTGAAGTCTTCTTCCGGCTTTAGCAATCCCAACCAGTCCTGGAAATCGGCCTCCCAGTTGTAGTTGGTCTCCAACTCTTCCTGGTAGCGTTCTGCCATCCCGGCGAAGTCCAATACTTTATTCCTGTATTCGTCCAGCACTTGGCGCGAGGGATAGAAGAAAGGCTGCACCTCCCAGCGGGTGGTCTGCCCACGGGGGTGCGCCCTGGAGATGCGGTAGACGGCGCCCTGCCAATGTTCCGGGTGGTAGAAGCTGGCGGTGTATAGCATTCGCTACCCTAGCGCTCTTCCGCACTGGAACCGTCTGTCCGGGGACGCCAGAGGGTCTGACGCACCACGAACAATATCGCTCCCAAGACGATCACGCTGATATAGGTTATGGCCCGGTCAATCAACACCAGCGCCGCAGCCGCCGTGGCGCTCAGGCTGGATAGCCGCACGGCCAACCCGCCCACGCCCGACTCGACAGCGCCAACCCCGCCCGGCGTCGGCACCAGGGTGAGCAGTGAGTTGGCCAGAGTCAGAAAGACGACCAAAGAGAGGCTGATATCGAACCCCAATGCCTCAACGACCAGATACATCCTGCCAATCTCCGCGGCCCAGGCCAGCAAGCCCCAGAAGGTCGCTTCGGGAACCCGTTGGAAGCTGCCGATGGTGCCCTGATGAAAGCGCTCGTACCGCTCGGCCAAAAATGGCGGCATCTTCCGTAGGAGTAACCCTCTGGCCCAGGTCATGGCGGCCAATATGACCGCAAGCCCCGCCACCAATGACACGGCCAGCCCCAGTACCAGCCAGGTCACCCGGTCGCCGCTATCCCATAAGAAAGGGACGGCGGCCACCAACAACAAGGCCACCAATACGGTGTCCAATGTCCGTTCCGCCAAGATGGTGCCGATGGTCCTGGAGAAAGAGCCGTCCTGCTCGTCACTGTAGATGTAGGCCCGGTAGGCGTCACCCAACCGGAGCCAGCCCACTGAATTGGCGAACCAACCCAGGAGGACCAACTGGCTGCAGTAGAGCACTCCTGGGACTGTGACGCCCGGCTCTGCGGTGTTCTGCAGCAACAGCCGCCAGCGGACTCCCCGGAAGATGAACGTGGTGTAATGCACGACGACCGCCAGGGCCAGTAGCCAGGGGTTGGAATCGGTTACCCGGTCCCAGGTCCCGCTGACATCAACGTCGAACCTGGTGATGATGAAGACCAGAAAGAGGGCCGCCAACGCCAGTGAGATGATGGCCGGTAATGACAGGACCCGCCGCAATATGGAGGGAGGGACGGACGATGTCCCGTCCGGGTCGGTTGAGTCTGGTTGAGGCTCGGGGGACATCAGCTTGCGGGGCAGTTCGACCAGGAATGGACCATTATCAGCGTAGCTGCTTGGGAAGATGGAACGCGATATCTTCTTCAACGCCGGAGATTATCGTTACCTTATCCGGCGCCAGCTTGTCTATCACTGATTCGACCAACACCTCTGGCGTAGAGGCTCCGGAGGTTATTCCGACCCTTTCTTTGCCTTCCATCCAGGCCGGGTCGATCTCTTCCGGACCGTTGATCAGGTAGGCAGGCACGCCTAATCCCTCGGCAACCTCCCTGAGCCGGTTGCAGTTCGAACTGTTCTGCGCCCCGATAACCAGCACCAGGTCAACGTTGTTGGCCATCTTGGTCACGGCGTCCTGCCGGTTGGTGGTGGCGTAACAGATGTCGTTCCGGACGACCGCGTCCGGGAACTTCTCTCGGATGGATTTTATCGCCTGTGCGGTGTCGCCCACCGACAATGTGGTCTGGGTCAGTACCGCCACTTCTTGATCGGCGCCCCACTTGGACAGTTCTTCGTCCGAGGCGTCCTCGAATAGAGTCATCTCGACCTGGCCCATGGTGCCGCGGACCTCCTGGTGGCCCTGGTGGCCGACCAATACCACTTTCTTGCCCTCACGGTGGTATTTCTTGGCCTCGTTGTGCACCTTGGTGACCAGCGGGCAGACGGCGTCTATGACCGTCAGGTTGCGGGCTTTGGCCTTCACGAAATCCTCGGGCGGAGAGCCGTGGGCCGAAAAAACCACCAGCGACCCTTCCGGGATCTCTTCCACTTCTTCGACAGTGATGGCGCCTCGCCGTTCCAGGTCGTTGACCACATAAGGGTTGTGTACTATCTGGTGTTTCACGTAGACCGGCGGTCCGTAACGTCTGAGACACACGTCGACTACGTCGATGGCCCGCACCACTCCGGCGCAGAATCCCCTGGGCGAACTGAGTAAGACCTCCACGGTCTATCCTCCTATATTCAACCGGACGAAAGGCGTCTGCTCATCCGGCTTCAAGCGTAATGATACCCGGCCAAACCGGGTCTTAATAATCATAGCGTATGCGACTTTTTTTGCATATGTACTCAAGTCGGGATGATATTCGGTAATTTCGCCTTTTCTAGCCTCAAACCCTATGCTATAATCGGCGTTGCCTCAGCCTGACCCCAGCACAACTATGCCTGATTACCAGCACATAATTCTAGAAAAAGACCCGGTCGAACACATCGCCCGGTTAACCATTAACAGACCCGAACGTAGGAACGCCCTCAACGACGACGCTACCGACGAGATGGGGCAGGCCATAGACGATGTGGCCGCAGATGATGACATCCGAGTACTTATCCTGACCGGTGCTGGGACGGCATTCTGCGCCGGAGGCGACCTAGCCGCCCTGCAGGGCGGCGATAACCCTGGCATGTGGGTGTCGGAGAACACCGACGACATACGCCGCAGTTTCCGGCTGGCCCAGAGGATGATCCTGGGGTTGCAGAGGATGGAAAAGCCGGTGATCGCAATGATCAACGGCACCGCAGTAGGGGCAGGGTTCGATATTGCCTGCGCCTGCGACATCCGGATCGCTTCGCCAAAGGCTCGGTTCATGGTGGCCTACGTCCGCATCGGCCTGTTCCCAGGCTTCGGCGGCACCTGGCTCTTGCCGCGGACCCTGGGTAGCATGGGCAAGGCAGCGGAACTGCTGTTCACTGGAGACTTCATGGAGGCCGATGAGGGCTACCGCCTGGGCTTCTTGAACAAGTTGGTTGACGAGGACGAACTGGAGTCAACTACAATGGAAATGGCCCGCAAGATAGCGGCCGGACCGCCCATCGCGATCCGGCTTTCAAAGCTCATGCTCTACAAAGGTCTTGAGTTTGACCTAGAAACGGCCTTGAAGATGGCCGCGGCTGCGGAGACAATCACGCTGACCTCCTACGATCACGGGGAGGGCACGAGGGCGATCCGGGAAAAAAGAAAACCATTTTACGAGGGCCGTTAATGAACCCGATCCTCGACGAACTCAAGATTTTCACTGGCAATGGTCACCCTGAGCTGGCGCAGTCGGTCTGCGATTACCTTGAGATACCACTGGGACAAGCCGAAGTTTTCAAGTTCGCCAACGACAACACCTTCGCCCGGATCAAAGAAAACATCCGTCAGCGAGACGTTTTCATAGTCCAGCCCACCTGCTACCCGGTCAACGACAACCTGATGGAACTGCTGATCATGATCGACGCCTGCAAGCGGGCGTCAGCGGGCCGCATCACTGCCGTGATGCCCTATTACGGCTACGGCCGCACCGACAAGAAAGACCAACCCCGCGTTCCCATCACCGCCCGGCTGGTGGCTGACCTCCTGACCGCAGCCGGCGCCGACCGCCTGCTAACAGTTGACCTGCACGCCGGACAGATCCAGGGGTTCTTCAACATTCCAGTGGATGAACTGACCACTCTGCCCCTATTGGGCGAGTATTTCGCCGCCAAAGAGCTTCAGGACCTGGTTGTGGTGGCTGTCGACATCGGCATCAGCAAGAAGGCCCGTGATATCGCCGAGCGGCTGGGCGCACCCCTGGCAATCATAGAAAAGCGGCGCATGAGCAACGACGACACCAGCGAGACCATGAACGTGATTGGTGAAGTCGAAGGCAAGACCGCATTGGTCTTCGATGACGAGATTGTCACCGGCGGCTCCATCGTCAACGCCGCCAAAGCGCTATCGGAACAGGGCGTGAAAGATGTGTTCTGCTGCGTGACCCACCCGGTACTGTCCAAAGACGGGGCTGAGGTCTTGGCCAAGAGTAAGTTCTCCGAAGTGGTGGTGACCGACACCATCCCTATGCCTCCTGAAAAACGGAACGGCAAGTTCACCGTCCTTTCCGTTGCGCCACTACTGGGCGAGGCCATCTACCGTATCCACAAAGGCCAATCAGTAGGAGACCTCTTCATCTAACGCCACAGGCGTGTTTTCATGGGCCGGGTTTGCCTTTTAGTTCCCTTTCCGACTGTTCGTTGTTTTTGCTTACCTCTTTGTCAGTAGATTCGCGGTATAATTTGCCGTCTGGCAGGGCCAGCGGTTCTAGTTATGTAATCCCATAGCAATTAGGAGGCCTTTCCCCATGTATGACTTGATAGTTAAGGGCGGCACTGTGGTCGACCCTTCCCAGAACCTCCACGGCATCACTGACGTTGCCATCGAGAACGGCAAGATAGCCAAGATTGCCGTCGACATCCCCGCCGAAGAAGCCAAGCGGGTCGTGGAAGTCAAAGGTAAAGTCGTCACCCCCGGATTGATCGACCTGCACACTCACGTCTACTCCGGCGTCAACGCCAACGGGGTAGACGCCGACATCGGTGGAGTTCGGGCCGGCGTCACCACGATGGTGGACGCAGGAAGCGCGGGCTGTGATAACTATGGTGGCTTCCCGGCACACATCCTACCCAACACCGCCACTGAGATCATCTGCTTCCTCCACATCTGCCGTACCGGGCTGAACACCACGCCCGACATCTTCAGTATGGAGAGCATCGACTTGGACAAGACCATCGAGACCATCACGAACAGCGATGGCGTAATCTCCGGTGTGAAGGCCCGGATGGTGTCCCCCGCCCTGGAGATCATGGGCATGGAGATGCCAAGGATGGCCAAGCGGGCGGCGGTGGAAGCTGGGGTGCCCCTGATGGTACACATCGGCGATACCACGAAACGATACGATCCCAACGTGATCAGCGAGCTGCTGCCTATCCTAGACAAAGGCGACATCGTGACCCACTACTTCACCGCCAATCCGGGTGGCGTATTGGATAGCAACGGCAAGCTCGTGCCGGAAGCCAAAGAAGCCCACGACCGGGGAGTTTGGCTGGATACCGCGCACGGCCAGATGAACTTCAGCTTTGACGTCGGCCAGAAGATCCTGGACCAAGGCGTTGTGCCCCATTGCATCAGCACGGACCTAACCGTGCCCGGACGTCGAAACACAGTACACAGCATGACGGAGATGATGACCAGATTCCTGGCCATGGACTTCACATTCGACCAGGTGGTGACCATGTCCACTGAGAACCCGGCCAAGGCCGCGGGCGTGGCCGACCGTCTGGGCACTTTGGCCGTCGGCAAGCAAGCCGACCTCTCGGTACTTGAGATCAAAGAAGGCGACTGGATCCTCTACGACATCCTGCGGGACGGCAAGAAGAGCGACAAAGCTGTCATCCCGGTGATGGCCATCAAAAAGGGTGAGGTCTACGAAGCCGGTTGGGGCCCCCGTCCCTGGGGCTGGGAGCCGGACTCGGCGTAGACAACTGACCCTGGCCTGTATCCGTAGGGGCGGGTCTCTGACCCGCCCTTTTTTGTTGCCCAACACCTTCCGTTGTCGAAACCACGCCCCGTTACCACCATGGCGTTGTTCTATTTGGGACGTGGTTGCGGCGAACAGGGCGGGTTGGAAACCCGCGCCTACGTTTTTGTTTCAGGCTTGGCCGCAGGCTTTTGCAATCTGGCTCGTATTCGCAGGCGCGGGTCTTTGACCCGCCCTTTTATTGCCAAACATCTTCTGGGGTCGCAACCACAGCTTGTTCCCAACATGGCGCTGTTCTATTTGGGACGTGGTTACGGCGAACAGGGCGGGTTGGAAACCCGCGCCTACGTTTTCGATTCTGATTCCGGTTTGGCGGCTGCTTCGGGTTTGGCCGCTGGCTTTTTCTTGCGGCGGCGCAGGGGCCTGGTTAATTTTCTGATTTGGCCTGACAGGCTGAACCGGCGCTTCACGTTTCCGGCAATCATGGGCGCAACTTTCTGGTTGCCGACCACTAATGGGGCCATCCAAGCACGCAACTCTTTCATGGTTGGGGTTTTCTCTTCCCAACTGGGTATCAGACTCTCCATTGGATGCCAGTCCTTCTCGCCCCGAAAGCGGATCAAAACCGTGCCGCCCGCCTCAACCACCGCCAATGCTCCTCCGACCATGTCCCAGAGCCTGGGAGCGCCAAACATGGCATATTGCAGCACACCCCGGGCCGTCATGGCCAGTTCGTAGGCAATGCTGCCGGTGGTGCGCACCTCGCCGGCCTTGCCCGCCAGCTTGCCGGTGAAACCCTGAGAGACGCCAAAATAGCCGGGAACGCCGATCAGACGGCTGGGCACCGGCTCGTCAGACTCATAAACCTTAACTGGCTCGTCATCGGCGAAGCAGCCGCCGCCCTTGCGGCAATGGAGCACGAACCCACCCTCGGAATTCGAACTAGAGGCGGGCCAGGGGATGTACAGCGCGGCGGCCATGGGCCAACCCCGGTACAGCACGCCGATCGACGACGCGAACATGGGCAGCCCGTTCATGAAATTGGTGGTGCCGTCCAGAGGGTCCAACACCCAGAGGATATCCTTGGCCGGTTCCTCCGATTCCTTCTCTTCTTTGGTGCCTTCTTCGCCCAGGATGCCGTGGTCGGGGAAGCGTTTCAGTATCTCGGCGGACAGGTATTCCTGGGCGGCTTTATCGGCGGCGGTAACGGGGTCACGCTCGTGTTCGTCTTTGAACTCGATTTCGATCGGCCGTCCAAAATGCTCCGCCAATATACGTCCGGCACCGCGAGCGATCTCGACGGCATGCTGTTCGATCTCCTCGGCTAGAGCGTCGTCCCAAAGCTGCAAAATACCGCCAGTTACACTCGAATTCGCCCAGTGGCGATGGATTTCGAGTATAGCATGGGCCAGCTTCGGGCCTGAGCCTGATATAATCTCTGTTGTTGCCCAGAGCGGGCGGGCTTAGAACGCATGAACAATCCCGATGTATCGGGATCAACGAGGAACAAATATGGATTTGGGACTGAAGGACAAGGTTGCCATCATCGGCGGGGCCAGCAAGGGTCTGGGCCGGGCCTCCGCACAGGTGCTGGCGGAAGAAGGCGCCAAGGTGACTATCTGCAGCCGGACCAGCGCTGATCTGGAGAAGGCGGCCGATGAGATTCGCGCGTCCACCGGCGCAGAGGTCCTGACCTATGCCGCCGACCTGGACGAGCTGTCTTCCATCACCGGCCTGATCGAGGCCACCGTGGAGAAGTTCGGCGGGCTCGACATCCTGGTCAACAACTCCGGCGGACCGCCCCTGGCCCGGTCGTCCGACGCCACGGAGGAACAGTGGGAGACCGCCGTGCACAGGTCGTTGATTTTCTTTGGCCGGATGTGCCGGGAGAGCCTGCCCCACCTGAAGGCACGAGGCGGCGGACGCATCATCAACATCCTGGCCAGCACGGTCTACAATCCCATTCCCAACCTCGCCCTCTCCGGCGCCACCCGCATGGGGGTCGTCGCCTACTCCAAGAGCTTGGCCGATGAGGTAGGCCGCGACGGGATCCTGGTCAACAACGTTTGCCCCGGCTCCATACTGAGCGACCGCATGCTCTCGAACGTCACCTCCCGCGCCAAGGAACTGGGCATCAGCGTTGAAGACGCGCTGGACAACCGTGCCCAGGATACCGCTTTGGGCCGGGTCGGACAGCCGGTGGAACTGGCCAACCTGGTGGCCTTCCTAGCGTCTGATAAGTCGACCTACATCACCGGCACCACCATTCTGGTTGACGGCGGACTCGTTCGCTCGGTAATGTAAGGAACCTTTCTAAGATATGGTATTTGAACGTAGACATATAGAAGAACCCACAGACGCCGCCGGGTTTGTCGACCGGGGTAACCGCTACAGCCGTAACGGCGTCTTGCACAAGGCCATCGAGGACTACACCAAGGCCATCGAGTTGGACCCGGAGTCCGACGACGCCTATTACAACCGCGGTTGTTCCTGGTACGAGGCGGGGAACAACACCGAGTCCATCGCCGACCTGACCAAGGCCATCGAACTGAACCCGGCGGCAGACCAGTACTACGGCCAACGAGCCCTCGTCTACATCTTCGACGACCGGCCAGACCTAGCCCAGATCGACGAAGATATCTGCCAGGAACTGCGAATCAAGGCTCAAGAGGGCTGAATCTCCAGTAGTGGGATAGATAAACGTAGGGGCGGGTCAGAGACCCGCCTTTTTTTTGTGCCTAAAAAACCTTTGCGACCGGGCTGCATCAGATTTACTGAGCGAACAAGATATTGCTCACCTTGGCGGGTGTGGTCCAAAACTCATGCCCGCCGAGCATCACCTCAGGAGAGACGCAACAAGATAATGACCACGGTAGAAAAACCAAAGGCTCGGTAGATTCGGGCCGCAACTACAGATTCGAACGGTTCAAGATGATGGAAGGGCTGAAGGATATGGCTTTCAGCAAAAACGTCCCCGGCCCCGGTGATCGGGTCCCGGATTTTGAGCTTCAAACTCTAGAGGGTTCGACTTTCTCGTCCCAGGACCTGAAGGAGACCGGGCCGGCGTTAATGGTCTTCGGTTCTTTGACCTGCCCAATGACCGATAGCTCAGCGCCTGGCATAAACGAGCTTTACCAAAAATATGGGGACCGGGTCCGGTTCATGCTGGTCGCCGTTAGAGAGGGCCATCCGGGCTCATCAGTTCCGCAGCCACAGACACTGGCCGAGAAACTAAGCCACGCCAAGATGATGCGCGATTTTCATGGACACTCGTTTGAGGTTGCCGTGGACGACGTTGACGGCAATTTCCATAAGTCCTTGAGCCCCAAGCCCAACTCAGCCTACATACTGGACAAGGACGGCACTATCTTGTTCCGGGCCCACTGGGCCAGCGACAAGAATGGTCTGGGTAAAGCCCTAGCCTCAGTGGTGGAAGGCAAACCGCTGCGCCGCACTCAAAGCGTCGGGACCATGGCGGCTATGATGCGCATGCTCCGCTACCTCCCGGCTGTATTGGACCGCGCGGGAAAGGGCGCCTGGCGCGACCTGTGGCTAGGTATGCCACCGATAGCCATGGCCGGTACCGCCGTGAAGATGTTGGGCATGGGACGGAAGAAGCGGTAAACCAGTAGAGTCGTAGACAAGAACGTAGGGGCAGGTCTCTGACCTGCCCCTTTTTGCGTTAAACGAGGTCGATGTTGGAGTTATGTGGCTGTGCGGACCGAGAACGGTTGATGCTGAGCAGGGCGGGTTAGAAACCCGCCCCTACGGGGACGGCCCATGCGATGTGCTGTATATCGTCGTATTCGGTTGCGCTAGGGAAGCGGGTTTGAAGAAGGGGATCGATATCTGGTCGGTGGCGCGTTGGAAGGTTACTTCCACGGCCATGCCGATAGTAACATCTTTGGGGTCGCAATCCACGATATTGGTGAACATGCGAACGCCTTCGTCCAGTTCAACCAGGGCCAGCACGTAAGGTCCGGTATCGAAACCCTGGGTCCGGTTCTGGTTGGTCACGGTATAGGTCCAGACGGTGCCGCGCCCCGATGACGGATACCATTTTATCTCGCTGGACCAGCAGTTGGCGCAGATGCCCCGGGGGTACCACTGGAACTCGTTGCAGCTATCACACTTCTGGATCAGCAGGGTGCCCCGGCGACACATGTCCCAGAAGGTCTTGGTCTCGCCGATGATGGTGGGCAGGGGTTTATTCCAGGTTGTCATCGTCTAATCCCTCGCCAGGATGACTGTGCCGCCGCTGTGGCGGGAGCCCAGCGCTCCGCCGGTGCCGTGGCACAGGGCGATCTTGCAGTCTGGCACCTGCCGTTCGGTGCCCTCGAACTGGCCCCTCAGCTGCCGGGTGGCTTCCAGCAACAGGAAGAGACCCCGCATGCCGGGATGGTTGGAGGACAATCCACCGCCGTCGGTGTTGATGGGCAGTTCACCGCCCAGGCCGATGCGCCCGTTGAGGACGAACTGACCGCCCTCTCCCTTCTCGCAGAAACCCAAATCTTCCAGGGTCTCCAGCACCGTGATGGTGAAGGAGTCATAAATCATGGCCATGTCGATGTCTTTCTGGGTGACCTGAGCCATCTCAAAGGCCGGTACGTGGCTCTGCTTGGCGGCGATGTACATCAGGTCGCGTTTGCCAGCGCCCTGGTGGGCAACCGCTTCGCCCGCCCCGATTATCCAGACTGGCTTCTGCTTGCAGTTGCGGGCCAGCTCGGGGGAGGCCACCACCACCGCGCCGCCACCGTCGGTGATGATGCAGCAGTCGTTGCGGTGCAGAGGGGTGGAGACAACCGGGGACCGCATCACATCTTCCACGGTGATCGGGTCGCGGAACAATGCCTCCGGGTTCAATCCAGCGTGACGGCGCATGGTCACGGCGATCTCGGCCAGCTGCTCTGACGTCGTCCCATAGAGGTGCATGTGCCGCTGGGCGATCATGGCGTAGAGGCCGACAGTTGTCAGACCGTATAGTTCTTCAAAGCTGTCCGGAGAGGGGTCCAGCCGTGGGTGGCCCTGTCTGCTGATGCCGCCGGTGCCCACCGACACCCCGCCGGACCGGGCCTGGGTGGCGTAGGTTATGACAGCGCAGTTGATGCGGCCGGCGTAGATGGCGTTCAGCGCGTGGGAGAGGTGGAACTCGAAAGACCCGCCGCCCACGGTGGTGTTATCAACCATCTTCGGGTACATGTTCAGGTAGTCGGCCAGGTTCAGACCGCTGTTGCGGACCGACATGGAGGCGCAGAAAAGGCCGTCCACGTCCTTCTTCTCCAGACCGGCATCCTCCAGGGCCTTGATGATGCTCTCACCCTGGATCTGCATTTCACTCTTGTCCGGTGCGTACCGGGTGATGTGCTCATGCACGCCGACGATGGCGGCCGCACGTCTCAGGTCTACCATATGGTTGGAACCCTCGCTTTAAATCTAGTTTCTATCTATCCGCCAGCCTAAACAAGAACCAGCAGACCCACTCACCCCTCAGAGTTGCAGCCCCATGAAAACCCGGCTGCGCCGGCGGTTAGCCGCCGTAGTTTAAGTTGTGGTCTCGCATCAGGATCGTCTGGTCCTCGGTGCGCGTCCCGGCTTCCAAGACCTCACCCAGGAAAAGGGTGTGGTCTCCCTGGTCGAGCTGTCCCACGACCTTGCACTCCCACCAGGCGGGGGAAGCGGTTAGCAGGGAGCAACCAGTCTCGGGGCCGGCTACAAAAGCCTGGCCGCCGATGGAATCCCCCTCACGTTCGAGGGACTTGAAGAAGGTGAAGGCCGTATCAAGTTGTTCCTTGCCGATCACATTGACGGCGAAAACACCGGTCTCGGTGATGTGAGCGTGTGCGCCCGAGTCGCCCTTGACGCCTACAGCCACCAATGGCGGCGCGAAAGACGTCTGAGTCAGCCAGTTCACGGTGGCGGCGCTGACATCCTTGCCGTCCTTGCTCTTGCTGGTCAGCACAAACATACCGTAGGGAATCATGCGTAATGCTGCCTTCTTTGCGTCCTCGTCCATGATGGGCCTCCGAATTATTGAATCAGGCGTGAAACCACCCCGGCAAATATTGGCCCCATTATCGCCGAGCCTGCCTGGGAACACAAGGCTGAAATACCAGTCCGCCTACCTGCCCGACAGCGGAACCAATGCCACGTTCTGCTGTGACTGTCCGTAGTCCCGGAAGAGGCCCCAGAGTCCGGCCTCGCGGTAGGGCTCGCGGTGGTCGCCGTAGAGGTAGTCACCGGGCAGACCGGAGACTCCTCCCGCGCCCGACCTTATGACCAGCGTGATGGCCTCCAGCGCTCCCACTTGGACTGAGCTGAGCAGGTTGGAGCCAGTCAAACCGAACTCCAACGGCCATTGATGTCCCTCTATCGAGAACACCTGTGACTGCTCGCTGTAGGGGACCAGGACGTGTATCCGCACGTCGTCTCTGGCGTAGGCTTCCAGCACTGGCGTGGCTGGATCGCCGTGGGTCTCTGAGTTGAAGACCAGCGATGCGTCAGGGTTGGCGGCCAGCCGTGGCGCCAGCGGTGCCAGGCGGTAGTTCAGGGCAGTTACTCCGGTAACGGCTTCGCTGTAGGGCATCAGGTGTGTGCCGATGACCTCGTCTTCGTCCTGCATGAACAGGGCAAAGTCGCGGTAGCTGCTTCCTTCCAGTGGGTGGACGTCGGCGCGCCAACCATCGGCGATTTCATCCCCGGACTCGGGGTCGGTATAGACCGCACCTTCCGGGCCGATGATTATCGCGCCGTAGAGGCCAAGGCGCGGGTTGGCCAGGACATCGCCCCAGTCCCGGACCATAGCGGTGGTCTCTCCGATCTCCGGGTGGGCGTAGAACGTGTAGGTGCGGCTCTCACCGGACGCGACCGTCTGCGGCGGATTGAACCCAGCGGCGATGCCCATGGATTCCAGCGGGTCGTAGGCCAGGTTATCGGCGTGGAAGGAGACCGGGCCGCCGTCGGTGTTGTTGGTCAGCAGGACGGATATGCAGTCGCCCACGTTGGCCCTTAGGACCAAGGGCTCGGCTTCGGTCTCGCCCCGCAGCAGCCGGCTCAGCCGGTCTTTCGTCACGAAGATCTTGCCCTGGCCGCCGCCCAGCATGGGCAAGGGAATGTCGACTGCCAACACCTCGAAATTTCGCGACGGCGCGTTGGTCGGGCAGACCTGTGCTGAGGCTTGAGTCTGGCTGACCCCAGGCAGGGGCTGCAGTGCGGTATCCGCGTCGGGTGCGTGGACGCGGAGCAGGCCCCAACTACCCTCTCGCAACTTGAAGGCCCGGCCGTTGGAGTACATATAATCGCCGGGCATGTTCTGTGGCCCGCCGGCCCTGGGTATGGCCAGGTCATAGCGTTCTGATATCCCGATGTGCACCGTGCTCACCGGCGGTGAGGTTTGGCTATTCGGCTCCACCCGGAACCAGTGACCGTCCACGTGCAGGGTGTGGGTGTCGTTGGCGGCGCTGACTAGGCCTCTGATCACGATTGGGTCGCCCAGGTTCGCCTCCAATAGCGGAGTCTCCGGGTCTCCATGCTCCGTGGTGCTGAAGAGCAGTGACGGGTCGCCGATCCGGTCGTCCAAAGGCTCGACACGCAGGTTCATGGAACTACCGCTGGAGAGTCCCACGCTGGTCAGTGAGTTGTCGTCCTGGATGAATAGCACCTGTTCACGGAAGCTGCCGGTGATGTCGTCCGACAAGACTTGGTCGGTGCGGACATCCACCCTGGGGCCGCTGCGCACCTCTTCGCCGGTCTTGGGGTCATGGTAGGTCGAGCCGGGCGGCTCCGATATCAGGGCGCCGAAAAGGCCGTGCCGCCAGGAAGACAATGCGCTCACGTGGTCGTGGAAGTAGGCGGTGCCGAACTGGACGTCGGGGTACCACCGGTAGCGCACGAACTCGGTGCTGACGATCTCCTCGGCATCATGGTCGAATTCAAGGGGCTGAACGAAGGTAACGGTCTTGCCGTTGACTGACGCGATCCGCCGGACTTCAAAACTCTCGTCTTGGTCCATGCCAACGCCGACCAATGCACCGGCCTGGAACCGGCTTGCGCTACCCAGTTCAACCGAGGTTGCACCGGCGTTGGCGGTCTCCGTGAGTCTTTCGCCCTCCACCTTGAAAGGGCGGACCGATGTCTCGTAGTTGAAACCGGTGTCCACGCCGTCGCTGCCCTGAATGTCGAACTGGACGAAATGGATGTGCAAGTTTGTCTTGCTGTAGAAGTGGTTCTCCCCGGTGTCAGGCAACTCACTCTTCAGGACAACATCGACGCAGTCCTCTCCTGCGTTGGCCCGGATGGCCAGCGGCTGTTTGCGGGCGTTGTTGGCCCGGACGTCGTCTTCTTCCTCTTTCAACACGTACAACTGACCCACCGGGTCCACCAGGTTTGCCTGCCGGTTAAGGGCTATTGGCAGGCTGATGGCGTGGATGGCGAACTCCCGGGCCGTGGCGCCGCTGGGACACAGGCTGCCCGGCCCGTTCTCACCCGGACGCGGGAAGTCGGTGCCCTGCCGTATCGGCTCCAGGTATGGGGCAGGCCCGTGGTTGGGCGCAAAGGGAGGACGCCGTCCCAAGTGGGGCGTTAAAAATGGGTAGGCCAATTTACCGGTGGCCGGGTCGAAATATATCGGAGGACGCAAGCCAGGATTGGGCGGGTTGTAGCCCGGCCATTTCTCAGTCGTATTGGGCTCGTTCAGGTACGTCTCGCCATCTTTAGCCCAGTTCAACACCGACGCGTCCAACTTCTGAGGAACGCCCTGGGGCGGGAGCTGACGCTCGACCCATTCCTCCAGATTTGAGGAGTTGATCTGGAACTCCTGGCCCTGCCAGCTCACAGTCGTATCCACCAGTTGGTCGGAGGTAACAGCGATTTGGACGCTTGAAACCCGGTCGGGTAGTTCAGGAAGTCCCGGCAGGCCGTCCAAAGAGCCCTGGTCCGTTTGCAGTGTGTTTTGAACGCGCCAGACCATCCACATACCAGCCACATAATGGTGGGCCACATGGCAGTGGACTAGAAAGTCGCCCACACTCTGTTGACAGCCACCGCTGCCACATTCGTGTTCCATGTCAAAAGATTCGGACGGGCCCAGGGTCTGGGAATCGGTGCGTGATGTGGTCTCGACCCTGAGGGCAGGGTTCTTGTCGAACCCGCTATCGAATGCTGTGGGTTCTGCTGCCGGCTGACGCCGCCAACGGGTGGTGCCGCCGTGGACGTGGTGCACGTGGAACACCTCTGAGCCGCCGTGGACAACCCTCTGCTTGACCGGGTCTCCCAGGTAGGTGCCGGCGATGGGCGTGGCTGGGTCGCCGAACGTGTAGGAGCTATAGGCCAGCGAGGCGTCGGCGATTCCCGCTCGGTCCTGCTGAAGTTGCATGCGGTTCATGAAAGGCTCGCTGCGGTAGTTGATGGCCCGGCCGCCGGGTTTATAAGCCCCGGTGAACGGGTCTACAAAGGGCACAGCCCGGGCGCCACCTAAGTTAAAACCGGTGAACCCGGTCTTGCTCTCGATGGTGAAGGCCTCGTTGCCGATCTCATGGTAGTAGACGGCGAACTCTCTGAAATCGCTGCCGTCCGGGTCGCGGATGACCGCCGCCCAGCCGCTGCGCAATTCCTCCCCAGTCGTTGGCTCCAGGAACTCGGTGCCCTTAGTTTCGATGATGACCGCCCCGAAGAGCCCGTGGGCAGTCTGCTCTCTGGTGTTGCCGTGGCTGTGGAAGTAGTGGGTGCCCTCGGGCTGGTCTTCCGGCACCATCCACTCGTAGCCGACGGTCTGGCCCGGCTTGGCGATGGATGCGGCGTTGGCGGCCACGGCCGGCGTGCCGTCGCTGACGATTTGGAGGCCGGAACCGTGGACGTGGAAACTGGCCGACTCGCCGTCATCCAGGGCATTGCGCAAGTTAAACCGGAGGCAATCGCCCTGATTTACTCGGATGGTTAGGGGCTGGATAGCATCGTCTTGGAGTCCGATCGACACTGCAGGCTCGGCCTGGTCTGACCGGGCGGCCCGGTTCTGGGCTTCTTCCGCTCTGGCGCGGGACAGTTCTTCTTCCAGGACATACATGCGGCCCAATGGGTCGTAGTCTAGGAAACGGTTCAGGGTGATCTCGAGGTTGATAGCAGCGGCGTCGAACTCCCGCACTCGGGCATCAGATGGGCATCGGGCGGCCGCGTAGACGCTCTCTTCGGTCTGGGGTCGGAGCGTTAAGCCCTCGTCGCCGGCGTGTCCGCCGGGAGTGGCTGTGGGGTCTTCAGGATTGCTGGTGGGAGCGGGGTTGGCGGACTCGAAGGGGGAGGTGCCGTCGGGCTGTCCGCCGCAGACGACTAGTAGAAGGGCCGCCATGATGGCGGCAGCCAGAATCACCGCCACGCTCAAGGGTGGCCGGCTCGTCTGGGTGGATTGTCCCTTGGGTTTAGCCAAGTGAACCTTAAATTCGAGGCGGTTTCGTCTGCTGTTGTTAGTTGGCTATCGTGAAGATAGCCGGGTTAGGTATGCCGGGCGCTAGGCCGAGCAGCCGGAATAGCGCGAAGTTGGCTGCGTACAGCGTGCCGTCAGCTCCGAAAGCAACGTCCGAAGGATTCTGTATCGGGCCGCCGCTGGCCAGCAGTGTAATTGCACCGTCCGGCGCGACCTTGACCACTGCGTCGCTACCCACCAGGGCAACGTATAAGTATCCGTCAGAACCGAAAGTGATACCGTCGGGGCCGCCGAGGTTGGCCGTGTCTTCCACGAACACCGAAGCTGTCCCTGCGCTGCCGTCACCGTTTACTGGGATCTGAACGATGCGCGACTTATCGGTTACGGCGACGTATAGATTCTGTTGAGCCGCATCGAAGGCGATACCGTTGGCGCCGAGGGGGAAGCCCACTGGTCCCGGAGGATTGTCGCCAAGCATCAGGTCGTCACTCGTCCAAGAGGTTACGCCACCCTCGGAGTCAATCTTCCAGATCGCACCACCGATTGTGTCGGTGACGAACATGTCGCCATTTACGTCAAAGGCAAGAGCGTTGGGAAACCCTTCCACAGGCAGGGAAGCGAAGAGTTCGCCTTCACCGCCGCCGGCCGGAATCTTCCAGATGCCGTGAGTGGCTTCGTCAAAGCTGGGCATGGCGGCAAACAGGTCGCCGTTGGCGTCGAAGTCCATGCTCAGCAGGAATCCGGTTCCGGGAGGGGGAAGCTGTGCGAAGGTTGTTGATGAACCGTCAGCCGCGAACTTGCGTATCTCGCTCGTTGGGGCCATACCGGCGTATAGAGCGCCATCAGCGTCGACAGCCAAACCCTCTGGGAATTGGGCTGCCAGGCTGTTCATCTGGGCTACGACTGACGTGGTCCGCCCCACCACCGTGATGTTGGCTTCCATACCAAGACCGACGTGGATGGCGCAGATATAGTCGTAGCTGCCGGCTGCCGAGAAGGTCATCGAGAATGACGAGCCGCCGGGGCCGCCATTGGCCGACATGATGCCGGAGTTAACATAGCCAGTGCCATCAAATTCGCCGGTCGGTTTCACAGCGAACACAGCCATAGGATTGCCCACCAGGATAGGCGGGCCCGCCTCTTGGGGCTCGGGTAAAACAAATTCTGGGGCGTCGATCCCCGGGTGGAAGGTAACGGTATGGATGCTGGGAGCTGTATTAGCCCAGATCACCGTGTCGCCTTCCTGGATGGTCAGGTTGTCGGAAAGGAACTCGTACAGCTCCAGTTGGTTGTCGAACCCGGTTGGCCCTGCGTTTATGTTCCAGGTAGTCGTGCCATCGGGACCGGCTTCGCTTTGAATCATCGCAGCGGCAGCTCGTACGCCGTCGATCTGCGCCCGGAGCGCCGCTTCTTCAGAGGCGGCCATGGCGTCGATGTCACTCTGGGAATCGGCGGCTGCGTTGTCAGCGACAACCGTTACGGTGCCATTCATCTGAGGGTGCAGCAGGCAGACGTAATCGAAAACGCCCTCAGTACCCATGATCACGCTCATGGGGCCGGACATCAGGCCAGAGCTGACCATCGAGGTCCCGTCATAACTCTCCACGTCTCCGTCTGGGGCCCTGGTGGGAAACGCCGTCATGGGGTTAAGTTGTACGTCCGTGGGAGTGCGTCCCTCGATGGGAACAACGTCCGCTGGCCGAGGTGTACCGGCGAGGAAGGTAACAGTGTGGGGCTCGCCTTCGTGGCCCAGGCCCCAGGTTACGGTGTCGCCGGCCCGGACGGTAATGTTCCGGGCGAGGAAGGCGTTAAGCAAGACTGTGTCTTCGCCGCCTCCAGCAAGGATATTCAGCTCACGAACGCCCGCAGCAGGTGCGGGGGTCGGCGTGACGAGAACCTCTACCGTTTCCGTTACGGTCTCGGTTACAGTCTCAGTCACGGTCTGTACTACCGGTGTTGGGTCGCTGCCGCATGCAGCGACGAGAAATACTAGTGCTACCAATGCAGATAGAATTATTAGTGGCCGTTTCATCCGTTCACTCCCGTTAATATCTATTCCGCCAATCAAGGTATGGCGGTCGTCACCGTCGTTACGGGTGTCATTGGGGAATTTCTAATAGTCTCGTAGGCGTGCGTCAAGACTATTGTGAATATTTTCTCAAAATGCTCAGGTATTCGTTTTAAATTCCATGTCGTGTCGTGATCTATCCCGCAGACCTTCCCTCCACAACCTGATACAGCTATAGTATTGCCGCGCGATTATCCGCACTCCGCTGTACGCCGTTTTACGCTTGCTAGTGGGTGCCTGTCCAAATCGGACTGAAACTTAGAATTGGCCCAAACGGGAGTGTCTATGCTTGCAATCTTGGGAGGAACCGGACCGGAAGGCAAAGGCCTGGCCCTGCGTCTGGCCATGGCGGGAGAAATTCCGATCATCGGGTCAAGGGACGCGGAACGGGGCGCGGCGGTGGCCGAGGAATTGGCCCAGTCCGCATCCGGAGTCACGATCAAGGGCTCGGACAACGCCGGCGCAGTTGCAGAAGCTGACGTGGTGTTCCTGGCCTTTCCCTACGAGGGCCAACGCCCGGTGTTGGAAGACCTTGGCGCAGCGCTCAAGGGCAAGATCGTTGTGAGTGTCATCGCTCCCATGAAGTTCGAGCGGGGCAAGGGCGCCAGCGCCGTGGAAGTGGAAGCTGGATCGGCAGCTCAAGAGGCCCAGGACATGCTGCCCGACTCCCAGGTTGTGGCCGCGTTCCAGAACGCCAGCGCCGAGGAACTGCTGGACCCAACCGTGACTATGGAAGGCGATGTAGTGGTCTGCTCAGACCACGCCGAGGCCAAGAAGCTGGTGATGGGTCTGGCCGACAAGATCAAGGCCCTGCGTGGCGTCGACGGTGGCAGCCTGGCCAACGCCAAATATGTGGAACAGATCACCCCGCTACTGGTGAACATCAATAGAATCTATAAGACCCATTCCAGCATTAAAATCGTGGGCATCGATTAGTCAGAATCTATAAGACCCATTCCAGCATTAAAATCGTGGGCATCGATTAGTCAGAATCTACAAGACTCATTCCAGCATCAAGATCATGGGTATCGACTAGTCAAGAAGAAGAATCAGCGGAGGAAACATGCCTAGAGCAGTGATCGACCTCAATACAAGCACCGGACTGGCGTCCGTCAAAGGACAATGGAAGTTTGCCCAGGGGCTGGTGCCCGGCGAGCCCAACGAGGGCTTGGTTTCGCAGTTGGAGGGTTCGGCAGCCAGGCTGCCGGATTATGACGACTCGAGTTGGGAAGTATGCACCGACTTGGCCAAGTGGGTCTCCAAGGGCTTCTCGTTCGTCTGGTACCGCCTCCACGTGACTCTGCCGGAGACTGTGGACGGCCATCCCACCGCCGGTGTCCGCGTCCAGTTCGAGACGTGCATTGACGACTATGGGGAGATCTGGATCGATGGCGAGTGCGACCGGCACCGGGGCACCGTGCAGGGGTTCAACGTGCCCCAGCGGGTTGTGGTTGCAGACGAGGCAAAGCCGGGCGAACAGCACACCTTTGCTCTGTTGGCCGCCAACGGGCCGATGGCCGCACCCGGGGGAGCGGTCTTCGTGCGCTACGCCAACCTGGCATTTGAATGGCGCGAACCAGGCTACTAGACCGCTAGTAGATTAAATCAACGGGCCCGGGCAACGGGTCAGATCAACGGGGCGGCCGCTGGGGGGGAGCTGGGCGGTCGTCCTCTTCATCATCATCGTCGTCGTCGTCATAGCCCAATACCGAGTCAGACGGCTCGAAGCCCATGGCTTCCAGGTCGATACGCAGCTTCCTACAGAAAATCTCGACGCTCTCGTTGACCGGAAGCGTAATCTCGACCATTCCGTCTGCGACCCTCTGTATCGAGCCTGGGTCTTCTTTAGTAAGTTCGACGCGCACCGACTCGCGGTGTATCCCCAAGGCGTCAGTCACCCCAAAGATAGCCGCCATATCTTCCATACCAATCAGTTCTTCAGCCATCACCGTCCTCTCAGGAATGTTTCCAGAGGTATTGGATAGTCTTGGTTTCTAATCTTTTCGCCTAATCTTCGGGCGGCCATTTGGTCCCGCCTTGAAGCGGCAGATCACCGGGCTTGCCGGCCAGAGCGTCGGCCACCAGCCCGCCAAATTCTTTCAGAATGACCTCGCCCCACGCCTGAGCGCGCTCCACCCGGTAGGACGTGCGCCGGCCCCGTTTGGCCTTTCGCGCTTCGGCTTCATCCAACCCGGCTGTTTCCGCATCGATGGCCGAGTCCATGGCGTCGATGTCAGGCACCAGCGTGTTGGCAGTCTCGATGAACCGGACCATCTGCAGCATATCTTTGTCCATGACCACGAAGATGGGCACGGTGCCCGCACGTTGCTCGGGCAGGAGGCTGTTGCTCAATTCCAGTTCGTCGTCCCGGTTGAACACCTGAAGCGATATGTTGGGGGTGCTGTCAGCCAGCTTCAGTATCACTGGAGTGGTGCTCATGGCGTCGCCGCACCAATCAGCGGTAAATACGGCCAGGTTCAACGGTTCGGTTAGGCCGTTGAAGATATCCAGTGATTCGGCGGGTACTTGGACCGCCTCATAGATAGACACGAATGGGTCTTTATTGACCTTGATCTGGTCTATGTACTGCTGGGTGGTCATGCCCTGGTCGAATTTCGCCTGGTTAAGCTGATTTTCCTGTGTCGACGCCACAACGGTAACTCCCGAGGTAAATATTACGCGCCTAGTTTCTCAATATTGTTCGCAGTTGGCAATGGTCTAGGTAAAACTGCTGCGGCTCGACGTTTTCCGTAAACATACGTCATGCTAGAATTGGTCGTTCAAAATCATGACGCCTGATGGCGATGGGAGACTCCGATTTGGCCCAAGAAACGAGTGGCCCCTATCTGAAATACGCATTGTTCTGCAAAAGCACAACAGAAGCGGATGATGGCGAACTTTCTCTGAACGGAGTCGTCGATCTCCTAGATCTGCCCGAACCGGAAGACATGTCCGATCTAGATGACCCCGTTCTGACCACCGTTGATTACAACCTGGCCTTTTGCATCGGCGGCGCCGACCCGGGAGACCACTACCTATTCGTCACATTGAAGACGCCGGGCATACCCCTGGAGACGCCACCAGCCCAAAAGGTGGAGTGGGAAGAGGGGATATTGTTCCAGCGCTGGATCAAGACTTTTAGAATACCCGTGCAGATGCCGGGGATACACTCGGCCGCCATCCTCTTCGACGGCATCCCACTGGGAGAAGCAACTTTCCTGGTCCGGTTCACCGACCCCGACACAGATTCTGAAGACGAACCCGAGTCTTCTTAACCCCAGGGACTGAATCTGACTTTCAAACGGCCCGTTCAAGTTGAATCCCTTATTAGGCTTGTCTATAATTGGAGCGAGCCTGCGGGCGTCTTAGATTCCTATACATCATGGAGCTAAACTGTTGGCTAATCAGACCGGCAAACGCTATGTATGCAGCAAGTGCAGTTCGGAGTTCATAGTAACCAAGGGCGGCGACGGCGCCATCACCTGCTGCCAGACCCCTATGGAACTCAAGTAGCACAGCTAGGCACAAAACCCCAATATCCCCCAGCACTCCACGGAAGGATCTCACGGAGGACCGCCAAATGGCCAACCAACTCGGCAAACGTTATACCTGCGAAAAATGCGGCAGCAGCGTGCTCTGCACCAAGAGCGGCGACGGCGAGATCGACTGCTGCGACCAGGTAATGGAGATTCAAGAACCCCGCAAGTTGCCGTCTTCCGACTAACGCCCAGACTTAAACCGGACCGGGATAACAAAAGGCCCCATCTCCATTGTGGAGATGGGGCCTTTTATTTTGTCTATGCCATTATTCTTTCGCGATCTACGTCCGTAGGGGCGGGTTTCTAACCCGCCCGGCCGGTCGCAAATGACGCTCAGAATTGCCAACACGGCTTGTTGAGATCAGGCGCCCTCACCTCCGACTACGTCGAGAGTCTCGACTTCGTCGGACCTAACCCTCTCCCATGCGTGGGAGAGGGTGATTTTTCTTGCGAGGGCAGCACTAACATCTTCCTAAATGAAGTGAGGGATGACGTCTCGTCCCATCAGTTTTATGCAGTCCATGATCCGGGTGTGCTCCAAGCGGCCCGGCTGCAAGAAGCACAGCACCTGGTCCACACCGGCTTCCTGATACTTTTTCATGACCTCAATGATGGTGTCGGGATTGCCCATGGCGAAGGCTCCCGAGTCCAGATGGTCCTGGGCGACCTTGTCCACCCGTTCCGTCTGGATTGCATCCACCGCGAACTTGTAGGAGTCGGGGACGTCACGGCCCTGCCAGGGGTTGTACAACCGTTCGGCATTCTGGACGAACCATTCGCCTTCGGGAGCGCCGATGCGCCTGGCTTCTTCGTCGTCCTCTCCGCAGTGGACGATCACCAGGGCGGCGATCTGGTTGTTCACGAAAGACCCCACTGGGTTGGCGTTCTTGATCGCGGCCCGGTAGGCAGCGACCCGCTCGTGGAGTTGGTCGTAACCGCCCAGGTTGAAGCAGAGCACTCCCAGGCCCATTTCACCGGCGGCGGCGAAGGAGTCCGGCTGGCTGCAAGCCACCCACAGCGGGGGGTGGGGTTTTTGCACCGGCTTTGGTATCACGGAGCGGGGCGGGATATCGAAGAATTCGCCCTTGTGTTCAAAGACGTCTTCGGTCCACATCTTGGGGATCATGCGGATCGCCTCATCCCATTGAGCCTTGGTCTGCGCGGGATCGACCTCGAAGCCGTCCATCTCTGTCAGTGTGGTGGAGCGGCCGGTACCCAGATCCATGCGGCCATCACTGACGATGTCCAGCACTGCCGCCCGTTCCGCAACCCGGATCGGGTGGTTATACTGCTCCGGCAACAGGGCCACGGCGTGGCCGATGCGGATGCGCTTGGTGCGCTGGGAGATGGCCCCGTACAACACCTCGGGTGCGGAGCAATGGGAAAACTCGGTCAGGAAATGGTGCTCCACGGTCCAAAAATAGTCGAACCCTACCTGATCGCCCAACTCCACCTGGGCCATTATCTGGTGGTAGCGGTCTCTTTCTATGCCGGAATAGTGGGGTTTGGGTATCTGAATCTCATACATCATGCCGAATTTCATGTGTGGTTCCTCCCAATAGGTATGCCCAATAAATACGCCGTAGGCCAACAACCGAGACCGGGGGTTGGTCTCGGATGCCAAATCTCAGGCTGGGCGCATACTACCACAGGGAAGGGGCTGGATAAGGCGGTTTAGACCCAGCGGGGCTGCGTACCCAGGGGGATGCCGAAGATGCGCTTGCCGACCTCTTCACGTACGAGATCGGGCGTGCTCACGGCGTGGAGGATGCCCATGCGGACGTCCCGGTAGTAACGCTCGAAGTTGTCGCTCTCGAACAACCCATGAGCGCCCCGCACCCCGAAGAGCCGGTCGACAGCTTTTTGGGCGTTCTCTCTGGCCACTAGTCCGGCCATCTCCATGCGGGATGCGTCGTCGGGAACGAAGTCCTCGCCGGCGATGGCTTTGTTGGTGATGGAACGGGACTCTTGGACCAGGAACGCCCTGGCTGACTCGATCCACATAGCGGCGTCGGCAACGGCGAACTGGTTGCCGGGCATGCTGCCTCTGATGGCGCCGCCCAGGGTCATGCTGCGGGTCTTGCCGAACTCGATGGTCTCATCCAGAGCAGCCTGGGCCACACCGAGCATCATGGCCGACATCCAGACCCTGGCCTTGGTTGGCACCTTGAGGGCCGCAGGGCCATTGGGCAGCCACGGCTCATAGGGCGCCGGGCGAGTACTCACGGGCGCCATTTCCTCGCAGACGAACACCTGATCCAAGAGCACGTCATTGGTCATGGAGCCCCGGGCCGCCATGGACAGCCAAGTCTCTTCGATGGTTAGTCCCGCCTGAGACGTGGGCAACAGCATCCAGCGGTTGTCGCCTTCCACCATGGTACTCAAAAACGTCCAGGTGGAGATGTTGGACCCGCTGACGAAGGGCCAACGTCCTGAAGCGACGAACCCGCCGGGAGCCGCTTTGGTATCGCCACCGGGTATCGCGGCGTGGGAGATCAGCGCGCCGTTTTTGACCACGTCTTTGAGTAACGAATGAGCGCCCTCGCCCATCATGCCCAGGGACCTGTTGCACATTACCGAGTGGTTGCCCATGACCCAGGCCGTGGAGGCGCAGGCTCCACCGATGATCTCGTAGACCGCAATCTGGGTCACGAGGTCGGCTTCGGCGCCGCCCAGGTCGCGTGGGATGGCGATGGTCAAGAGCCCGCCTTCATGCAGGTCCTGGATGTTCTCCACGGGAACTCGGCGTTGCCGGTCGGCCTCGGGAGCCCGTTCGGCGATGCGAACGGCCGCCTTCTTGGCTGCATTTACCAAGTCCTCTCTGGGCACGATCAGGGCCGGCTGCTGTTCTTTGTTGGCCACCATTGCCATCCTCTCGTAGTAGTCGAATTTACGGTCCAAAATTGGTTTCCCACCAGAGGCTTGGCTTATGCACGTCCTTCGACGGGGCTCAGGACGAACTGTGTTCCATGCCAGCAACTCTGCTGGCTCCGTTCGTGGTGAGCCCCGTCGAACCATCTCTTATCGTAGGCCGATGACCACCGGACCAGTCCAGTGACACGACTCTTAGGGAACCAGCATGGCCCTGGTGATGGGAGTCTGGCTCTGGTCCCATTCCGCCTGCACGAAAGCGTCGTTGACTTCGGCCAGCGGGAAGGTATGGGAGACGATCTTGTCAAAGGGCAAAACGTCTTGTTTACGGACCAGGAAGTTCAGCAGTCTCGGCAGCAGTTCGGGCTTGTACATCAGCGAGCCGATGATGTTCTTGCCGGTGAGCAGCTTGGAGGGGTCGATGGACACCTCTTTGCCCCGGACGATGTCGCCGATCTCGACGAATGTCCCGCCGTTGCTCAGCATGTCGATGCCTTCGGCTAATAGTTCGGCCCGGCCGACCAATTCCATCACCACGTCGGCGCCGCGGTCGTCGGTCAGCTCCTTAACGCGGGCTAACCTGGTTTCCGGGGTGTTGAATTCCTCGATATTTATGGTGTGGTCAGCGCCGAATTCCTCGGCCAGTTGCAGGCGGTTCTCCAGGCGGTCAATGACGATCACCCGGTCGGCGCCCATCTCTTTGGCCATGGCGGTGGCGTGGATGCCAAGTCCGCCGGCGCCCTGGATGACCACGTAGTCACCCTCGCCGGCTTGGGCGCGGATCAGGCCGGTGGTAACGGTGCCCATCGCGCAGTTCACCGGCCCCAGGATGTTGTCGTCCAGCTCGTCCGGGACCTTGAAGAAGGGATGCCGGGCGGGCAGGTATAGATAATCCGAGTAGGTCGCCACGAAGTAAGGCCACACACCGGCGGCAGGGTAGTTGCGGTTCATGCACCAGTTGGTATTGCCCTTCAGGCACTGGCGGCAGTGGTAGCAGGGGAAGACGGCGGCATAGATAACCCGGTCTCCCTTCTTGATGGGCGCTCCGGCCGAGTCGGTCTCGATGCCGTCGCCCAGCGTCTCGATCACACCGGTGCCTTCGTGTCCCATGGCGCGGCCGGTAGGCGGGATGGGCAGGTTCGTCTGGTTCTGGTCGCCCCGCCAGGTGTGCAAGTCTGAGCCGCAGACACCGGCTTGGGTCATGCGGAGTATGACTGCGCCAGGAGCGGGCTCCGGCACGTCGTACTCTTCGATCACGAAGGGTTTGCCGTATTCCTTGCAAACTACAACTCGGCCTTTCATACGTTCCTCCTACTACTGTCCAGTTCGCCCCTAACAAAGCGATGGAAAACTGACCACCACGAGGCTGAAATCACGCCGGTAACATACCACAACCCCCTGCCAAACGATACGTGCGACTGAGCACGGTGGATACATTACTGACACGGCAGTGTTACTGACTAAATATTATGTGTTAATCTCCAATACAGTGGGGTTTAGAAAGCCACGTTTGTGCGTAAAGATTATCAAATTGGTTATATATAAGTACTGGTGACAGATAGCCAAAAACCGGGCCGTCGGTTTGCTGTAAGCAGCATGGTGTTTGCAATGCTGTCTTTGATCGTGTCGCCAGGTATCTGCGCCGTGCTGGGCATACTCCTGGGAATGGTTGCCAGTGCCAAGGGCGACCGTTACCCGGGGATGTTGGGCGTGGTTGCCAGTGCAGGGCTGGGCTTCACCGGATACTACATCGCCGGGGTTTTGGCGGGTTGATGCTACTTCCGCCCGCCTTCAATTTAGGCTCGGCAGGCGCGGTAGGCGCGGTCGTAAAACCAAGAGGGCGTCCGGATTTCATCCGGACGCCCTCTGAATTCTTGTAGGACAGGCAGAACCTGATCAGCCTCTGAGGACCATCACCGGCCCTGCGGCGTGGCGGACCACCCGGTCGGTTACGCTGCCCATCAGCCAGCGGCCCACCCCGGACCGGCCGTGGGTGGTCATCGCCACCAGCGCGTCCGGATAGTCGTAGGTCAAGTCAACTATCGCTGCAGCAGGGTCTCCATGGAGCACCACGGAATCCACATCGGCCACACCCTCGCCCCGGACCCTCTCCGCCACCCTTTCCAATCGGTCACGCTCGTCGGCGTCGGCCGAGTCCTCCAGCGTTGCCCGCACTAGAGACAATTTTGCGCCCAAAGCCTTTGCCAAATTTATGGCGTGGGGCAGGATGGTCTCCGCCAGGTCTGAGCCGTCGAGAGGCACGATGATGTGGCCCATAGTCCCATCTAGAACGGCATCGCTGCCCTCCGACCGGATGATCATCAGCGGCGTTTTCACCGCATGCAGCACCTTGTCGGTGACGCTGCCCATGACCCAACGACCAGCGCCGGAGCGTCCGTGCGTGGACATGACGATCAGTGTGTCGGGGTCCTTCTCAGACTCCTTCACGATGTACTCAGCGGCAGCCCCGTATTTATAGTCTGATTTATTATCTTCGGTTTTCTCGCCTTCCGGGCCGTGGATCACTGCCGTGGCAGCCACACCGGCGGCTTCCAAGTGAGTCTTGGCTGTTCCCATAGCGGTCATGACATTTTCGCGCCGGTGCACAGAAGCCTCGTGCCGGTCTTGGAACTCGAACGGCTCGGGATAGAAGTACTCCGGCTCCGGATCAAACACCCGGAACAGTTCGACCTTGGCATCAAGCTTCTTCCCCAAGTTCCTGACGTATGGGAGCACCCGGTCACCCAGCGGCGACCCGTCCAGCGGCACCAATATTCTGCTATACATGTATCCTCCCCTCCCGGGTCGTTTCGCTCGTTCCCGGATCGTTTCGTTCGCTCCCGGGTCGTTTTGGGTACTTTTACCCGACAATCTCGGCGGATCACCGCCGCCACCAGACCTCTTCTACATCGGTCCACTTGAATTCTAGAGACCCGGCCCATGACTAAGAATGGTCAAGCGGCTCTGGTTAGCTGGCCAAAAGGGTCAAAAACTCTGGGCCACATGGCCGTATGGCACCCGTTTCCCTGCCTGTGGGTTTTTGACACCCCTCAGGGCCGCTGCTACACTCGCCGTGACCTGAAACAGGGCTGGCTAGAAGGCCCAATCTGGAGGCTGATCCATGCCCGTTCGATCGGGGCAACAATACATCGACCAACTGTCGGAGAACCCCGCTGAGGTCTGGATCCGCGGCGAGAAGGTGGCAGACGTCACGACCCATCCCGCTTTCCAGAACGGTGTGCGCTCCCTGGCCTCCCTCTACGACCTGCAAACCGACCCGGCGACCAAAGACGTGATGACCTTTGAATCGCCGTCGTCAGGCGACCCCGTTGGCCTGTCATTCATCGTACCCAAGACGATTGACGACCTTGTTAAGCGCCGCAAGATGATGACCAACTGGGCCTGGGAAAGCTGCGGCATGATGGCCCGCACGCCCGATTTCCTGAACTCTGCGGTGTCCGGCTGGGCCGGGTCTTCAGAATACTTCACCGCCAATAGACCCGAGTTCAAAGACAATGTGCTGCGGTACCACGAGCACATCCGCGAGAACGACCTGACCCTGACCCACACTCTGGTAAACCTCCAGCGGAGCCGTAATCCCAACTTCTTCGACAAACTGGAAGACCAGGTGGCATTGACGGTTGTGAAGGAGACCGATGCCGGGATCGTGGTACACGGCAGCCGCATTCTGGCCACGTTAGGCCCCATATCCGACGAGATCGCCGTCTACCCAACCCGCACCCATCTACTGGGCGAAGACGCCAAACGGCAGGCATTTTCGTTCGCCATGCCCTGTGCCACTCCCGGGATGAAGTTCATGTGCCGCGAGAGCCTGGACGTAGGCCGATCCCACTTTGACCACCCCCTGGGGTCCCGGTTTGAAGAGATGGACGCCCTGGTATTTTTCGACAACGTCCTGGTGCCCTGGGAGCGGGTGTTCCTGCTGGGCGACGTGGACATGTGCAACAACTTCTCTGCTGCGACCCAGTCCACCGCCCATACCGGGCAGCAGGTGGTCAACCGCACCGTGGTCAAGACCGAGTTCATACTGGGCCTGACCTCGCTGATGGCGGAGACGCTTGGCTCAACGCAACTGCCCCACGTTCAGGAGCGGATCGGAGAGATCGTGGTCTACCTGGAGACGCTGAAGGCCTGCGTGCGGGCTGCGGAAGCTGATGCCAAACTCAATGAATGGGGCGTGATGTGTCCGGCTCAGGCCCCGCTGGTCGCCGGCCGAAACATGTTCGCCAGCCATATGTACTCGCGGATGGCCGAGATCGTGCAATTACTGGGCTCCAGCAGCCTGATGGCCCTGCCTGCGGAGGCCGACTTCGACACTGAGATCGCGCCGGAGTTGGAGAAATACCTGTCCACGGAGTCAACCGGCGCCCGCGACCGGGTACGCCTGTTCCACCTGGCCTGGGACGTTGCCTGCAGCGCCTTTGGCGGACGGCAGGTGCTCTACGAGCGTTTCTTCGGCGGAGACCCGGTGCGCAACGTGATGCTGCTCTCGCAGAGTTACGACAAATCCAACGCCATGGACCGAGTCCATCGGTTCCTCGAACGAGAGGGCTGAGCGGCATTGGTTGTTGCGGGCGGGCCTGCGGGCGCCGTTAGGCCCCTTGGAATATCGCCGCTAAAACGGTATAGTATTCTGAACGTAAATTATTAGTATCCTGGCACAAGTGCACATCTTCAAGGGCCCGGTTTCCGGGCAGATTTAGGAGGATTGATATGCCTAAACCCAAGAGAATCGGCCACCTGGTCATCAACGCCAAAGACCTTGACGCAGCCACCAAGTTTTACACCGACGTCATCGGCTTCGAGATTGCCCTGGAGCGACCTGGCTTCGGGACCTTCTTGACCGCAGGCGAGATGCACCATGACCTGGCCATCTTCCAGGCCCCGGAAGGCGCGGCTGACACCTCCGACGGCGATGTCGGCTTGAACCACATGGCTATCGAAGTCGCCGACTTTGAAGAGCTAACCGAGTACTACCACAAGCTTCAGTCGTATTTCGAGGATGCAGAGCTGCGGACGACCGACCACGGCATGACCCGGAGCATCTACATCAAGGATCCGGAAGGCAATGGCATCGAGTTGTATTGCAACTCCCAGGCTAATGCCGAAGACGGCCTGGCCGTGATGCGCAACCCTGACCGCAAGAACACCGAGTTGGTCTTCGACTAACCTTTTAGACCCAGCGGTCCAAATAGCAAACTAAAGACCCCGTTCTTCTTCGGAAGGACCGGGGTCTTTTTTGTCGTTCTCGATGATTGGCCCCGTATCAGACGAGTTTCCACCGGTAAAGCCAGTATTAGAATCTAGTCATGTAGAATTACGGCAAGCACTCCCGCCGAAAATCCCCGTAGACCAGCCCATCCCGTAGACCGGCCCATAAGGAAGCAATGGCCAACAGCTCACCCATCCTGGCAGCAGCCCTTGACCTGGACGGCACCGTCATCGGCACCGACGAAAAGATATCCCCGGCGGTCCACGAGGCCATCACCCGGTTGGCCGCGCGCATCCCGGTCTTTATAGCCACGGGACGTGAGCCAGCCGACGTACTGCAATATGCCGGTGAACTGAACCTGACGACGCCCCAACTCTGCGACGGCGGGGCCAATATCCTTGACCCGGTTCGCAAGATATCAACCTGGACCGCGCCCCTGGGCCCGGTCAGCGCCGAACTGGTGGTCACCAGGCTCCGTGAGATCGGGTCAGCATTCGTCGCCACTCACGCCAACGGAACTGCCAGCACTTTCGACGACGTCCCGGGCTGGGACCTGATTCGCGTGTCTGCTCTGGACATGGATGAAGCCACCGCTGACGCCCTCGCCGCAGAGTTCAGCGGCAACAAGGACATGTATGTGATCAAGGCGGTGCTGCCCTACAACGGCCTGTGGGCCGTGGACTTCACACTGGCAGGTGTGGACAAGGCCTCAGGCATCTCCCGGGTGGGCGATACCCTGGGCGTGATACCCGCCGACATGGTGGCCGTGGGCGATAGCTACAACGACCTGCCCATGCTGGAAGCCTGTGGTTTCAGCATCGCCATGGGAAATGCGCCACCAGAGGTCAAGGCCGCCGCCGATTTCGTGGCCCCCTCGGTAGCGGACGACGGTCTGGCCGTCGCCATAAACGACTACGTGATACCGCGGCTAAACACGTAGGGGCGGGTTTCTAACCCGTCCTGCTTGGGTCCAGTCAACCTTGAGCTGGACTCGCCGTTCCATTAACAAACGTCAGGCAAACGTCAGGCAACCATTCCTGAAATGAAAAGGGGCGGGTCAGAGACCCGCCCCTACGTCCAATGCCATTCAATCAACTAACGCAGGGCCGGGACGACCTCTTTGAAAATGCCAATCAATCCCCTAACGCAGGGCCGGGACGACCTCTTTGCAGAAAAGGTTGATGGACTCGGCCACTTTTTCCCTCGGGACCAGCCCGCCGACGTTTGTCTCGGCCACGATGCCCGACAGACCCATCTCCTCGGTGATCTCTTTCAAGAGCCGGACCACGTCGTCGGGACTCCCGTAGGCCAACCGGTCGCGGATCAGATCGTCATAGGTCACGGCTGACAGACGCTCGCCCCGGGCTACCCGCTCTTCCGAAGCCACGGTCCCGGCCGACGCGGCCGACAGGCTGAAGTTCTGGGCCAGACGCCGATATGACTGCATGGTGCTCTCTTCGGCTTCGTCATAGGCCTGCTGCTGCGACTTGCCGACGAATACTGGGATCCGGATGTAGACGTCGCCATTTCCAGCGTGCCCGGCGTCCTTCCAAGCCTTGCGGTACTCATCAAGGAGCAGGACCAGGTCGGGCCGGTCCAGTCCTCTCAGGCCCACGAAAATGGGGAGTCCAAGAGCGCCGACCTGGGGGAAAGTCTCTTTGGTGGTGGCTGCTACCCGGATGGGCGGATGGGGCTTCTGGTAGGGCTTTGGGATCACGCAAATATCATTGAAGGTGTAGTACTTGCCCGAGTAGGAGAAGCGCTCGTTGTTCCAGGCCGCCAGGATGATCTCCAGGCATTCTTGGAACCGCTCCCGGCTCTCTCCGTAGGGTATGTCATAGCCCTCATAAGCCCTGGCAAACCCGCTGCGGCCCACGCCGAAATCAACACGGCCGTGGCTGATCTGGTCGATCGTGGCAACCTCTTCAGCCATGCGCACCGGGTGATTCAGGGGCAGGACGTTGACCGCCACACCAACCCGAATGCGCTCGGTACGGGCCGCGATCGCCGACGACATGATCAAGGGCACCGAGCAGACGGACGGTATCCCGGCTCCCATGGCGTCCAAGGGACCGCGGGGCGCGGCGAAATGACGCTCAGCCAGCCAGACACCGTCCAAGCCGCCGTTCTCGGCCGCATCCGCCATTGCGAACGACTCATCAAAGGCTTCCTCCTCCGAATGACCGTAGCGGTAGTCGCCTTCCAATATCAGGCCGTAGTGCATCTTTCCTCCAGAGATTTTGTCCGTCTGGCGCCGGTACACGCCGGACAGACCTTGAATATTCATTCCTGTTTCAGCCGTTCGTGGTCATCTCTATATGCCACCATTCGTGGCAGGCCATGTTTTCAACCATTCGCGGTGAGCTATATTCTCCGTTCGTGGTCAGCTCCGTCGAACCATCCCCACACACCACGCACGGTGCCTCACCAGATTGAAGGCGAACGAGCAGGATTGTAGATGCACCCCTATGGGCTGTCAAACGGCCAAACAGCCCTTATTAGTCACGAAATACGGCCAGATTACCGGTACCTTGGCACGAAACGACCCGCGCACGCCATTGACTGTCCCAACCAGCGCAGCCGGGGTTTTCACCGGGTTTTCATGGGTATGACTTCGGCGTATATTCTTAGATAGCGCAGCCTTGGTATTTGAAAACTAGGATCGTAAAAATGTCTGATCTTCGCCTTTTGGCCTGCTTTGCCCATCCTGATGATGAGGCTTTTCCCGTGGGAGGATTATTGGCTCGGAACGTGGCGGATGGCCGGCGTGTGCGCTTGGTGACAACCACACTGGGCGAGGAAGGGGAGATACGGCAGAAGGGCTCGGCCACCAAAGAGACCCTGGGCGAGGTGCGGCGAGTGGAGCTTTCCTGCGCTGTGCGGGCTTTGCGCCTGGAGAGCCACGCCTTGTTGGAGTACCGCGACTCAGGCATGGCCGGTTGGGAGGCCAATGACCACCCACGCGCTTACATCAATGCCCCGGACGATGTGATCGTGGCACGTTTTGTGCGTGAGATCAGAGAGTTCAGGCCCCAGGTGGTCCTGACTTTTGAGCCGGGAGGCTTGTACGGCCACCCCGACCATATCGCTGTGTCCAACCACACTACCGCGGCTTTCGATATGGCCTCTGACCCGGCTGCTTTTCCCGACCAACTGGCGGATGGCCTGGAGACATACACGCCGCAACGCCTGTTCTATAGCGCGCGGCCAAAGGGGTTCCGGTTGGAATGGGCCAAGAAGCTGAGAGCAGCCGGAGAGGATTTCCCTCTGCCGACCCCGGAGCAACTACTCCACGGCAACCCGCCGGAGGAGATACACCTGAATCTGGACGTGTCAGACCAGCTTGAGACCAAGATGGCCTGCATCATCTGTCACCGGACTCAGGTGGCGCCCACCTGGCCGTACCACCGGGTGCCCAGGGAAGTGACCGCGTGGGTCCTTGGCCAGGAGTACTACATCCGCGCCAGGCCCGAGGTTGGTTCCGGAGAGACGGTCCCCGAGGACATTTTCGACGGCATCTCCCCGGATTAGCACCTACGTTTAGCCTGCGTCTGGTACCTAGGTTTAGTACCTGCGCTTAGTACCTGCGTTCGGAAGTGAGCCTCCCCCGTTCATCCTGAGCTAGTCGAAGGACGTTTCCGACACCGCATCGTCTATGCCCAAAAGTGGATTCGCCGGAGTTCACAACCAAACAATCGCCGAACGATTTGGATTGACTGGATTCCTGCCTGGTCAGGAATGACGGCAGAGGGGGTTTACTTCGGTTGCAGCAATCGTAGGCGCGGATCTATAACCCGCCTCTGCTGTGGTAGCTCCAACGTGTCGTGAAGGAATCGAAGTGCGCAACACAGTTTCCCGATCCGAACACAGGTCGATGATCGGCCGGGTGGGTTAGAAACCCACCCCTACGACCGATTTAATCATCAGCGCAATGGCTTCCCTGGGTTCCTGCCTGCGCCGGAATGACGGCAGAGCGGCGAATTCCACCCCGCCACACTCTGCGACATCAGGCATAAATAGGCCCGTTTATCTAGGCCGTCGGGCGTTGGATCAGTTCTACCGACACTTCGTCGGGGGCCACCACAAAGGCCACCATCGTGCCCGATGGCATGGTCCAGGGCTCGCAGTTGAACTTCACGCCATTGGACTTCAGGATGGACGACAACTGTTCCAGGTCGTCGGTCTCGAACCCAAAGTGGTCCAGTCCGAAGCGCGGCTCGGTGGTCCCTGCGATGGGGTCCTCACCCTCAGCCTGGCCTGAGATGGTCATCATGTGCTCGCCGTTCAACTCAAGTTGGATGGACTTGGTGGTGGAAAGCGGACGCTCTGAGGTGATCGCAGCTCCGAAATTATCGCAATACCACTTGGCGGCTGCGTCGGGGTCCGTGCTGCGAAAATGAAGGTGGTTCAAAGAAACTTTCACGGCGGTTCTCCTTTAGCGGGCGGTTTCAAAATGCCAGCCCAAGTCATCGCCATATAGGCGTGAACTGGCCGGTTCGAGGCACTAGTGTACCCCACAAATCGCCGCCGGAGAAGCTACATCACGCCCGCCAGAAGACGCGGGCCAGGTTCAGGGGGAGGTCGCAAGGCCGTCATTCGGATTTTTGAGTGGCTGGTCGAGCCAGTCCACGATTGGACGGCAACCCCAATAATCCCCTGGAATGGGCGGCGGGGAGATCAGCGGTCTTCCTAGCACCGATTCAATGCAGGCCTGTTCCGATTCCACGTTGTAGTAGAGCAAGAACACCATACCCACGTCAGGACAGATGTCCCAGCAGATGAATTTCTCGACCAGCATCTTGCCGTTCCGTGAGTCCACGCCGACCATCATTGGGTACGGACTGGTATCGAAGTTGCCATCGGAAACAGTCAAGTTCAGCACGTGCAACCGCTCCATCTCAGCCTGCATGTCGGCGGTAGACATCACAGGATCGGAGAACGTCCGGAAATCCGGTTTGCTACAAGCAAGAAGGATAATCAATAACGCCGTTGCTACGACTAGCAGCGGCAAAAAGGGTCTTTTCAAATGGTTTCACTCGGGCAGAAATGTCTCTGTATTTATGTTCTATGAGTCGGTCCTTAACCGCAAATTTTGAGCCTCCGCCAGCTGGACCGCCTCCGTGAGGTTCGTGCCCGAGATATGCCGTGCGACCGATTCAGTGATCTGCCCTTGAACGTAGCTAGGGTCTAAATTAACCTCGAAGTATGATTAGAAATACTTCTTTGTTTATCTTTCTATCCGTAGCCGTGATGCTGTTGGTCGCATGCGGTGGTACGTCTGATGCCGGCGTGGCCAACGTTGGGGTCCAAAACGGCCAAACCGCCACAGCAACGCCAGAGGCCGCAACAGGCTCCGCTACCACGGCATCCCAAACCGGTACGACTGGCACGCCAGCAGCCGGTACCGGTACTGGCCAAGCCGGCTCCACCGATGCACCGTCACCGACAACTGCGCCTGTAGTTGTCTCAACGGCAACCGTGACCACGACTTCGGGTGGCAGCGACTCGGCGGCAAAAGTTGAATCTTCAGGTGCATCCGCGCCAAAGATAGAGGCAGTAGCCCCGCCAACAATCTTGGCTCAGGCCCTAGCCTCACCAGGACTGATGTGGTGCCTGACCAGCTTCGTCGGGATGGGGACTCTTGTAGACCTGGAAGACCGTTCTCCGACCAGCCAGGAGAGTTCGGCAATACGGAATTGTACGTCTGATACACGGGAGATTGCCGCCTGGAACGCCGAATGGCCGAAACGTATCGACGCCGCCATAACGCCGTCAGCCTGCGGCGTCGCACCAGACACCAACTTCCCTTCTTCTTACTACCAGGGGCCGTTGATCGACTCCCACCTGCACATACCCCAGCTATCCGACAATGGTTTAGGCGGGCCGGATGACGGGTACGTTGCACCAAGGGGCGCTGAATCGGACCTCTATGACACCATCTCCCAGGAGCAGCGTCCGATCCTTGGCCAGACGATGAACATCGACCGGATCGCCTGCACCTTGCAGAACGAAGGCAGTACCAAGGCCTTCGCTTTCTTCTCAGTTTTCCCTGAGATAACCTCTCCGGCAATCGAAGTGGCGTACAAAGCCGTGGATCGATACCCGGACCTTTTCGTTCCATTCATTCAAGCGTCCGCTGACGGGTCCGCAACTCTAGATGGGAAGTTGCTGGACGTGATGCTAGATTTCAAGCCTGGGTTGTTCAAGGGGTTCGGCGAGGTAGGCGACTCGCCGACCGAGTCCATCAACCCTAAGCCCGACTCCGAGATATACACCGGAGACTTCCAGGTGATCAGCGACCACGGCAACATGCTGGTGTACTTCCATCCCGGAGAGGGGCACCAAGACAACCTGGAACGGGCTCTCCAGAAATTTTCCGACGTGACCTTCATCATCCACGCTGACTTTGTCCGGCCCCACGTTCTGGGTATCATGGACCGGAATCCGAACGTGTATTACACCTACAACGACATCTTCGGCGACCTCATCGAGACCTTCAGGTTCGGTGAGAAAGCCTCCTTCCTGTCTGGTATGAGATCCGAATGGGACCGATTGCTGGAGGAAGCAGATGCGTTATATAGGGAAATGATCGAGGCGCATCCCGACCGGTTCATGTGGGGCACAGACCAGGGGGACATCGTCTGGGGTTATGACGAAGAGGTCGGTCAGATTCTGGCCGAATTCGCCCGGGCGTTCATCGGCAGGTTCGACCCATCTATCCAAGCCGATCTGGCTTATAAAAACGCGGAGCGACTGATCGCTCTTACCGCTAACCGTTAGAGATTGAACTAGTAGTCCTAGAAAAAAGACCGGGCTGGCTTGATGCCAGCCCGGTCTTTTTCGATTCAAACAACGGCCAGTCAAACAACGTGCGGGTCAGCTAAGAAAGTCCTTCGTCCATTTGACGTAGTCAGCCTTGCGAGTGAACTGGTCCATCTGCTCTGTGGTGGCCAGCTGTGGGGTTAGGTCCCCCGGTGCCACCCCGTCGCGTAGGGCCTTCAGGGTGTCATAGGTAGCCTTGACGGCGGCCGCGAAGGGCATATGCCCCTGCAGCGCGACCCTCACTCCCACCGAGCCCAGGTAGTCTTTATTGGCCAACTCGCCGCTGGCGCCGCCCAGGAGCATTGGGCCTTTCATCTCTGAAGCTATGGCCTCAAGCTCAGCCTTGGTCGACACTCCGACCAGGAAGACCGCATCCACGCCCGCCGCCTCGTAGGCCTTGACCCGCTTGATGGTGTCGGCCAGGTCGGTGATGCGCAGAGAACTGGTTCGCCCGGCCACCGCCATGTTTGGGTCGCGGCGCGCGGCCAAGGCCGCCTTCATCTTGCCGACACCTTCGTCGATGGACAGCACCGCGTCGCCGCCATCGCCGAACGTCCGTGGCAAGACGGTGTCCTCGATGGTCAGGGCCGCCACTCCAGCGGTCTCCAACTCCTCGACCGTCCGCATCACGTTCAGGGCGTTGCCGTAGCCGTGGTCGGCGTCCACCATCAGGCTCAGGTCACCGGCGCGGCAGATGCGGTGGATCTGCTGGGCGAACTCGGTCAGCGTCAGGACGATTAGGTCCGGCGCCCCCAGCACGGTCCCGGACGCGATGGAACCGGCGAACATGCCAACTTCAAATCCCAGGTCCTCGGCGATACGCGCCGATATGGGGTCGAACACCGATCCGGGGTGGACACACTTGTCCCCGGCCAATATCCCCCGGTATCTCTCTCTTCTCGTGGTAAAGTCCATGATGCACCTTTTTAGTCGCAGAGTCGTCGCCTGGCTCGGGCGCGCCCAACCCTGGGGCAGGCGTGATTTGAGCGGCGGAATTTCCGGCCCATTCTAACATAGGGCCATCAGCAGAGGCGGAGTTAGCTTGACTGGCGAGATCAGCATTCTAACAATTCAGAGCCGGGGTTAGCTTGACTGGCGAGATCAGCATTCTAGGCGTGGACTACAGCGGCGCCAAGGCCGACAAGAATACCTGGGTCACACGGGGGGTCTTCAGCGACGTAACCCCCGGCGGCGAAACCCTCAGGATCGAGTCATGCACGGCGACTCCCCGCGCTGATCTGACGGCACTCCTGGCCGCCGCTCCGGACAACACCGTCGCGGCGCTGGATTTCCCCTTCTCCGTCCCCAGAGAATTCGCCTGCCGATGGCTCCCAAAAGCGAAGTCCATGCCCGACCTCTGGCAGGCCGCGGCAAGCATGGACCTCCCGGATTTCATGGCGCTGCGGGACGAGTTTGTCGCCAAGCACGGCGAGCCCTACCGCCGGGGTGACCTCTACTTCCCCGAATGCTATTCATGCCTCCACAAAGCCAACCCAAACATGGTGCCAATGACCTTCCGGGGGATGCAGATGCTGGACGGTCTGTGGCAGGCTGGCAGCCGGGTGCCGCCGCTACCTGATGACTCTAGAAAAGGGCCGGTGCTGCTGGAATCCATGCCCGGCGCGGCGCTCCGGGCCATGGGGCTCCCCTACAAGGGATACAAGAAAGGCCAGAACGCCATTGATCTGCGCCGGCAAATACTGGAAGGGCTGGAACTCAAGTCCGGGGTTGCGATCCCCAACCTGAAAAATTTCAGGGACGATTGCATCGGAAACGACGACTGCTTGGACTCAGTGGTGGCCGCCGTGGCTGCCTGCCTCTGGTCCAGAGACCAGTCTCTCTTTCGTCTGCCGCAGGATGGGCCCGGCGACGCTACCAAACGCGGCGGTACTCCCAGCCAAGACGAGAATGAGATCGAGACCGCCCGGCTGGAGGGTTGGCTGTACGCCCCGGTGTTCTTGGAACTGACCAGCTGATTTTCCGTTTTGATATTGCCTGATCGCGCTCCAGGCATTAAAGTGTGGGCCGATACCAGACACCACACAGTCTGGCGCTGCCCGAGAAACTCAAGCGATCACAAAACCCGGCTTTGCCGGCGGAGACGACGACATGGCCATTTACAGGCTATTCACCAACAGCAGCGGCAAGAGCGAGATCGAGGAACTGGATATATTGACCCACCCGGAGCTCTCTTCCAGCGCCGCGGCCGAGCACATCTTCTTCCGCCAATGGGAGCCGGGCTACTTCCTAGACTGGCACCCCGCGCCACGGCGGCAGTACATCATCTCCCTTTCCGGCACCGTTGAAGTCGGTCTGGAAGACGGATCCACCTATACCTTCCTGCCCGGCGACGCCCGCCTGGTTGAAGACCTCACAGGCAAGGGCCACACCAGCTTCGTGCCCGGCGACGAACCGATCATCACCGCAGTCATCCCCCTGGCCTAGAACTCAATATAAAGAATCTCATATCAGATTTACGGAGAAGAACCATGGGCATCTACCGAATGTATACCGGCGACGACGGACAGACTCACATCGAGGAGACCAGCCTAGCCAATCACCCCGAGTTGTCCGAAGCGGTCAAGACCACGACCATAACCTTCCGGGAGAATGAGGCTGGCCGCTTCATCGATTGGCATCCGGCCCCGAGGCGTCAGTATGTCATCTGCATCTCCGGGGGAATCGAGATCGGCCTGGGTGACGGCTCCACCCACACCTTCGGTCCCGGCGACGCCCGCCTGGTCGAAGACACCACCGGCCAGGGCCACACGACCAGGACCATCGGTGATGGCCCCGGAATAACCTGCACAGTACCCCTAGCCGCCGCCGACTAAGTCGGTCTCGGGCCTTCGGCGTTTGATCACCATCAAGCGTCATTCTAGGCAGTGAGAAATAAATAATCTGGAGAGAATTACAGATATGCAGATAGTCAGAGTCTTTTCCGGCGACGACGGCGAGTCTCATTTCGAGGATGTTACTCCTGAGGAGATGGTCGAGATCGCCAAGCGTCTGGGCGAGGGCGATATTCAACTGAACGCCCGCCAAGCGCCGTCGTTCTCCGATTACCATACCGCGCCCCGTCGGCAATACGTGGTCCACCTGCTGGGCACCGCCGAGTACGAATGTGCCGACGGCTCCAAACGTCAGCTGGTCCCCGGCGACGTTCTGGTGGCCGAGGACCTGACCGGCCACGGGCACATCGCCCGCGGTCTGGGCGAGGGCGAACGTTACATCTTTGCCGTGCCTCTGGCGGAAGCCTAGCACCAGCTTAAATCTATATTGTGAGGAATCACCGATGAAGATAGTCCGAGTGTATTCAGGAGATGACGGCGAGTCCCATTTCGAGGACGTAACTCCTGAGGAGATGGTCGAGATTGCCAAACGGATCGGCGCCGGAGACATCAGCCTGGGCCTGCGGCCGTCCCCTTCGTTCTCCGACTACCACAACGCCCCTCGCCGCCAGTACGTGATTAACCTGGCGGGCACGTCCGAGTTCGAGTGCGCCGACGGGACCAAGTGTCAAATGGAACCGGGAGACATCCTCGTGGCCGAGGACCTGGAAGGCCACGGGCACATCGCCCGCAGTCTGGGCGACACGCCCCGCGCATCGTTGGCAGTCCCCCTCGCCGACCCCACCTAGTCCGAAATAAAGGATCGGACCGGGGCTCACCTGATAGGGTGAGCCCCGGTTCACTAACATGCGCCTTTCACTAATAAGCTCCTCTCAACAGGGCCGACAGGTGCAATAGCCCCTGCTGACGCCGGGCGTTACTCACGGCCTTTCGCCACCCCACCGGCAGCAGTTGTTCGGTCATCTCCCGGGTCACTTCATTGCCTGCCAACATCGGAAATCTCTCGTAAACGGCCTGCGCGATTCCGGCACCCCCGCCGTCAGCCTCACCCTCTTCCCAAGCATGAAGAAAAGGCAGCACTGCGTTTACCGCCAGATCCCGGCCTCTGCTCTGCCCCACATAGGCCGGACCAGCCCGGCTTACCGCGCAGAGAGACGCCGTGAGACCGGCCGGACTCATTTCCCCGGCCTCTTGCCGCAGACCCACCGCCAAGCCGCGCTCCACAAACCGGTCCAGAATCACGGCCGCGCCCAAGATACGCCGCCCCGGGTGGTTGCTGGGACGGACCCTGAATAGATGCCATTCCCGGCGGTCCATGACGCGGCCCAATCCCTTGGGACGGCGCCGTTTGGATGCAACCGGTGCACCCGCCTCGCCCAACCCCGAGCAGGACATCAGCCACCTTCCGATCGCCACTACGCGCCCCTGAGGAGGGAGTTTCAGCGCCGCCCCTGCCAACGCTTCGTACGGCGCTAGAGACGCCAGTTGAGTGAAGGGGACGCGGTTGCTGCTGTAGCCCAAACCTTCCATCAGGACCTCGTACAACGCCTAGTCAGGCCCGTCTGACTGGATGCACTTGGCAAGCCAGTCGGCCTTCGCCCGAAAACGGTCGTCCCCCGCCCGGTCCAGGGTTCTCCCGGCCTCATCCAACGATTCCGGCTTGAAAAACCCCTTCCGCGATAATACCTGCCAGAGATCGAAGGCCGGCCCATCATTCATGGGTCCCGGGAGCGTGGGTTCCGGGAGCGTGGTTTCCTGGCGCGCAGATTCCGGAAATGGGGTGTCCGTGAGCAGCGACTGGAGGTCCACCACTGGAGCAAATGACCCGCTCTGTAGACGCGTCTCTTCAGAGAAGACCTCCAGCGCCCCGTGCACCACCACGCCGTTGTAGTTGGGGTCTCCGCCGTGGCCGTGGGAGTTCCAATCCGCCTGTTTGATGTGGAGTTCCACGTCGCCGCGGACCAACCCCAAGCCTTCAACTTCCAACAATGCGTCCCGGAAGTCCGGGCCAGCGGTCACCCCGGAGCGGCCCGGATAGACCACCCTAACCCGCTTGCCGGCCTCCGTACGGAGGCCGGTCTGCCTTGCAGCACGCTCTTTCCAGAACTTGGCCAGCAGCCGCTCGGGGATCTTTTCCCCGCCGTGCTCAGCGATCGACCGGGATAACGCAATATCCCGGCCTGGCGTCCAGCTTAGCGTCCGGCCGGTTGTATAAATGGTCATTCTATTTAATCGCCGTTTTATCACCAAAACATCTATATATCTTACCGTTAATACACGGACTCTTACCATCGCCATTCCAGAAAGGCGGCTGGCAGCAGCGGGTCGCCTCCGCTAGAATAGCGGCCTGTCCCTTATCCGGTTCCCAGGCAAGGATATCCATGTCCACAGATCCCGCTTCCACAGATTCCGCTTCCGGGGCCAGCGGCCCACTGACCCTGACCTACTACGGCCACTGCGCGTTTAAATGGCAGACGGAAGCTGGCTTAAAAGTCCTGGCTGATCCCTACCGCAACCTTGCGGAACGTTACTGGTTCAAGAGGCTATTTCCGGACGTGGAGTGCGACCTGGGCCTGATCACCCACGCTCATTTCGACCATGACGCTGCCGAACGCCTGCCGGAAGGCGCGTCATTGATTCGGATGCCAGGGGAGTTCGCTAATCAGGATATGAACATACGGGGCGTGTTGGACCTGCACTCAGGCGCTTCCCGGCTGCGGGAATTTCCCAACGTGATGTTCCGCCTGGAGACCGGCGGAGTCAGCTTCCTGCATATTGGCGACAACCGTGCCGATTGGCCAACGGACGTGGCACGGGCCATCGGCGAGGTGGACGTGTTACTGGTGACGGTCGACGACTCCAACCATCTGCTGACCTTCCAAGACGTGGATTCTCTGGTCCAGCGGCTGGGGCCAAAGGTCGTGATTCCGATGCATTATCAGATACCGGGGCTGATGGCCGATGACACCGGCCTGGAGCCACCGGAAGGTTGGCTGGCCACCCAGAGCAGGGTCAAGCGCCTTGAGGGTTCCAGCGCCGAGTTCTCGCCCCAGGGCCTGCCATCCGAGACTGAGATCTGGCTGTTTCAGCCGTCGCCGGTATCTTTTGCCAGCCCGCCCTTAGAACCATAGAAGCGTAGACCCCCATACCCATAAAACGATAGAACCGTAGGAGCGCGGCGCACATGAAATTGTTCGGCCAAAAACCTTACTACGGCTGGTTCGTCGTCGCCGGCTGCGTGCTGGTTTCTTTCGGAGTTGCCGGCGGCCAGTTTTCCTTTGGGGTGTTCCTCAAGCCCATGACCGAAGAGTTCGGGTGGAGCCGCGGCTCGTTGTCCCTGGCCTTCGCTCTAACGTTCATGATCTCCGGGCTACTGCGTCCTCTGGCGGGTTATCTGGCCGACCGGTACAGTTCCAAGCTCGCCGTCCTCTCTGGAGTCACCGTCATGGGGACGATCCTCCTGTTCATCCCCTTCATAAACAACCTGGCCCAGCTCTACGCCCTGTTCGCCATCATGAGCATCGGCATCACCCTCGGCACCGGCCCCATATTGACCAAGATCGTCAGCGGCTGGTTCCAGACCAGAAGAGGGCTGGTACTGGGCCTGGTCAGCGGGGCAAGCTCATTTGGGGCAATGGTCCTGGTCCCGGGCGCCTCATTATTCCTGGTGCTCTTTAACTGGAAGGAAGCCTATTGGTTCCTTGCGCTGTTGTTGTTGCTGGTGGTGCTCCCGGTTGGGTTCAAGCTGATCCGTAACCGTCCGCAGGACATGGGGCTGGAGCCGTACGGGGCATCAGCTGGTGGGCCTGTAAGGGGCCGCACCGCCGGATCGGATGTGGAGAAGATATTCGGCCGGGACGCAACACTTCGAGAAGCCATCAGGACCCCTATGTTCGCCAGATTAACCTTGGGGTTCTTCGTTTGAGGCTACTCCATGAGCTTCGTGAACGCTCACTTCGTCACCTACGTTCAAGACCTTGGCTACCATAAGATGGTGGCCGCCGGGGCCTTCAGCCTGATCGGAGCGGCCGCCATCATCGGGGCGCTGCTATTGGGGCATCTGTCGGACCAGCACGGCCGCCGCAGAATATTGGGCATGTCCTACCACCTGCGGGGGTTGGGGTTCATCCTGGTCTTGTTGTCGATGGGAATACCCTTCCTGAACATTCCGTCCCTGGGCATTCCGGCATTACTGGCTGGAATGCTCATGGTCGGGTTCTCCTGGAACGCACCCACAACCATCACTGCGGCCTACACCTCAGACCGTTTCGGGGTGTCCAAGTTGGGTACCATCTTCGGTTTGATGTTCGCGGTGATGCCGCTGGGGTCCGGCCTAGGCGCGTACCTGGGAGGTCTCCTCTATGACAGCCAAGGCACCTACGCCATCGGCATCTGGAGCAACATCGCGCTACTATTCTTGGCCGGGGGGACGGTCTTATCCATCAAAGAACACAGACAGCCGAGCTCGCCTGCCACCGCAGCGGCCTAGTTCACCAAGGCGAGTTACAGTAAGATAAGAAAGCTACAAATAAGGTATTTCGGAAGAGATATAAACTTAACCCCGCCCATTTCTCAACCGTAAAGGATAGTAACTTCGTGAAGCCCCAAACCAGCCAGACGGCCGACGACTCAAGCGTAAAGACAAAGTTCAACTACCACTGGGTAGTGCTGGGCACTCTGGCCATCGTTCAGATCATCGGCTCGTCCATCTCCATGGCCGCCGGGATAATGGTCACGCCGCTAAACGACCCCGACGGCAGCTTCGGATGGAGCATGGCGGTGATCGGAGGGGCACTGGCCACCTTTTTCCTGGTTGGCGCCATCTTCTCGCCCATCAGCGGCTGGCTCGCGGACCGCTACGGCACTCGCAAGGTGATGCTGTTATGCGGCGTGTTGTTCGCCAGCAGCATGTTCTTGCTCGGGTTCGTGACCAACCTATGGCAATTTTTCCTGGTCTTTAGCCTGATGTTGGCCATCACCCAGTCCATCGCCATGGGGCCCATGATCGCGGCGGTCAACGTATGGTTTCGGAACCGCTTGGGAATGGCCGCCGGCTTGCTCTGGGGAGCTCAGGGTCTTGGCGCCGGCCTGATGGCCAGCGGTGTTGCCGTTCTATTAGAGAGTGTGGGCTGGCGGGCAACCTTCTGGTCCATCGCCTTGATCGGTGGTGTATTGATCCTCCTGGCAGCGGCGTTCTTCCGCAGCAGGCCGGCCGATATGGGACTACGGGCCTACGGAGTGCAGGCTGACGAACCGGCTGAGGTCGCCTGGAGCGAGCGGTTGCAGGGGGTCCGGATGAAGGTCTTCAACCAGCACATCAGGAAGACCAAAGAGTTTTGGAACCTGCCGCTGATCCACCATCTGGGCTGCACCGGGCACGCGGTCATCCTGATTTATTCCGTCCCCATCGCGGTCGACAAGGGCATCAGCCTGACCGCCGCCGCAGTCATACTCACCCTGATATCCGTCTTCAGCATCATCAGCCGGTTCCTGGCGCCAATGTTCGCCGAGCGGTTCGGCGGCAAACCGGCCATGGCGGCAGCATTGGCCCTGCAGGGCACCACTGTCTTGATGCTATTTTGGGCATCAGACGCCTGGACCTTCTATCTGTTCGGCGCGCTGTTCGGGATCGGGTTCGGTGGTGAGATGTCGGCTTACCCGGTGGTGAACCGTCAGTATTTCGGCTCAGGGCCTCTGTCCACGTTCTACGGGATCGAGATGATGGGCGCATTCTTGGGACACGCCCTGGCGACCGGCCTGGCTGGCTTGGTGATCTACGCCACCGGCTCTTTCAACCCTGTGATCGTCATTTCCATGGGGTTCAGTTTCACTGGGATGCTGGTTGTATTGACTCTATCTCCCAGCACAGAGGTGCTCATTCCGGACTGGGAGCAGTCGCTACCCGAGGAGGCCAGGACCGCGCCGTCCCCGGCAGATTGATGGCGGCCGGAAACCGGCCAACACCAAAATAAATAAAGTGCCCGTACTTCTGCGGAAGTACGGGCACTTTTTATTCCCTGACCAGGGGCCGCTATAGGCTAGTCTGCGGCGTACTTCTCGCCCAGGGCAGTTTCCCAGCGGAGGTAGTTCATCATGTCGGCGAAGTTGCGCTCCGGCCCGGAGACCACCACGTCGGTGGGTGCCCGCATCACGCCGGACAATCCCTGTTCCACTCCCAGCCCGGCCTGACGCCAGGCAGCCATGCCTCCCTCCAAGACCGAGACGTCCTGGTAGCCCAGCCCTTTCAGCGTGGCCCCAGCCAGCGCCGCGTTCTGGCCGTTGTTGCAGGTGACGGCTATCGATGCCGTCTTATCGGCCGCGATGTCCGCAATCTGAAGCTCCAGAGAGCCTCGGGGGACCCAGCGTGCGCCGGGAACGTGGCCGCTGGAGAAGTCCTGGCTGTTCTCCACGTTTATGATCGATGCCGGCTTATTCCCGTCGAGTTCCTGGGGTGAGACCAGCTTGACCTGGGAGCGTGCTTCATCCAGGCCGTTGGGTGAGTTGTTTCCAGATCCGGTCTCCAGTTGACGCCCGCTGTCGGCCCAGGCGGTGGTGCCGCCGTTCACAGCGTAGACCTCTTCGAAGCCGAATTGGCGGTACCACGAAGCGATGAACGTGGCGCGGGCGTGGCCGTCACAGGAGAAGACCACTGGGCAGTTTTTCACCACCAGGACATCGTCGGAGCGCTGGACGACCTGCCCGCCGGGGAACCAACGGAAGCCGGGGATGTGGCCATTGGTATATTCCTCGGTGGTGCGGACGTCCACGAAATAGCAGGTCTTCTGGCCGCGTTCGTCCAACATGGTCTGGACGGCGTCCACGTCCAGGTAGCGCACGCCGTCCTCTTTCGCCAGGGTTGCGGCGTAGGTTTCGGCTGCGGCCAGGCCTTCAGTAGACGGTTCCGGCAGGTCCAGCCGGTCGCCGCCGGTCTCCAACTCGTAGCCAGCCAAGAGCCAGCCTGACGTCCCGTTCTTCAGCCCGAAGATGTTGGTGAGGCCCATGCGTTGCAGAACCCGGGTGCCGATGACGCTACGCGTCCGGCCGGCACAGTTGACGATGACCGTCGTGTCCGGGTCCAGGTCCTTGGTGATGTCGGTAACTCTCAGGGCCAGCTCACCGCCCGGCACGCTACGGCCGCCGGGGATGCAGAACCGTTGGTATTCCTCGGGGGTGCGGGTGTCCAGGATGACCAACTTATCACCCCGTTCGATCCGCTCGTGGAGCTCGGTCGCCTCAATCTCAGGAACGTGATGCTCGACTTCCATCCGTTCCCCGAAGTCCTTGCTGATCACGTTGCTGCCCCATTCCGTGGGAAAGCCTTCGGTGGACCATTGGTTCACGCCCCGGTCCAAGACCAAGACGTTGGTGAAGCCCATGCCCTCCAGCGTGGCAGCGGCCAGGGTCGCCCGGCGGCCGTCGTCGTCGCAGATGACAAGCTTCTCACTCTTCACTGGCGCTGAAACGTCCATCCGGAATTCCAGTTCTTTGCGCGAAATCAGGCTTGAGTCGGCGATGTGGGAGCTGTTGTATTCGCCGGCTTCACGCACGTCGATCAGGCCGAACTTGGACTTACCCTGCAGAAGTGCACTGAGGTCTTTAGCGGAAATTATATCGGCCATTACAATCTTCCTTCAATTTTTTGGTTCTCTAGGATTTTGGCTGCTTGGAAACGGACCTGCCCGTGCCTGGCTCTCCGATCCTGATTTGTCGCTAGCATAATCACATCGGGCTGAACAGACAAGTTTAAGCAGGGGCCGAATAGGCATGCCATTCGACCCTACCCGGCCGCCAAAGAGTGTTAGTAACACCGTCACGGGTATTTTTTGCGGTCAGCCGTCAGCTTATTGGGTCTCGGCCTTTCGCAGTTCGTCGGCGTCTACCGTGTATTCGTCTTCGGTGCGGCCTTGGATGGCGGCCAGGACGCGTTCGGCCGACAGGGGTAGGGTTTTGATCCTGACTCCCACCGCGTCAAAAATGGCGTTGGCGATGGCTGCGGGAGGGCCGAACCCGGGCGACTCCGCGACTGCTCGCGCCCCGAAGGGTCCGTCGGCGCTGGGCACTTCCACCAAGATATTCTCGATCTCTGGCATGTCCACCGACAGCGGCATCAGGTAGGTCGCCAGGGAGGCATTCCGGACTTCGCCGGTCTCTTTGTCGATGAGTATCTCTTCGCTGAGCGCCCGGCCGATGCCCTGTACGGCCCCGCCCTCGAGTTGGCCTTCCACACCCATCGGGTTGATGGCCTTGCCGATGTCCTGGGCCTGCACGAACCGCGTCACGCGCACCTGCCCGGTCTCCCGGTCTACGATGACCTCTGCGCCCTGGGCGTTGAACACTGGAGCGTAGGGCAGACTGGATAGGGATGCTGTGCCAATGATCGGCCCGCCCCGTGAACTCAGGCTCATACGGCCCAACTGCCCTAAATCCATGGACTGGGGCGGGTTGTCCTGCACGTAGACCGCCCCTCCTGAGCATTCCAGCGCGTCGGCGGGGACGCCCAGCCGGTCGGCGGCCAGATCAAGTAGCTTGGCCTTGGCGTCTTCGGCAGCGTTCTGCACGGCGCGGCCCTGACTGTAGACGATACGGCTGCCGCCGCTGGGGCCGGTGAATGGGGCCATGTCGGTGTTCCGCTTGGCCACGATCACCTGGTCCAACCGCAAGCCCAAAGTCTCAGCGGCAATCTGGGCCAAAGATGTATCGCTGCCCGAGATGTCCACCGACCCGGTAAGCAGGCTGACAGTGCCGTCTTCATTGACGCTGATGGCCGCGGTGGACGGCCCGCTGCCACTACGCCATTCGCCCACGCAAATGCCCACGCCCCGTGCTTCTTTGGGACTGGAATCCAACTTCTTGGGCAGGCCCATCCTTTCCTTCAGGGCCAGCATCGTTTCCATCAAGCCGTTTTTGGGGATGGTCGAGCCGTTGACTGCGGTGTCGCCTTCGCTATAGGCGTTCTTGATCCGGAACTCCAGGGGGTCCATGCCCAACTTGTGGGCGATGACGTCGGTGTGGGACTCGGTGGCGAAGGTCATATCGGCCACGCCCGAGGCCCGGTACGAGCCGACATAGATCTTGTTGGTGTAGACGCCGTACGACCGCAGCTTGAAGTTGGGGATGTTGTAGGCACCCAGACCGTGGCCGACCCCGGCGTTGGGTCCGGCGCCCAGGTAGGCGCCCACATCGAAGATGCTGTGTGCCTCACGAGCCAAGATACGCCCGTCGTTGCTGACCCCGGTCTTCAGGTAGATGTTGGTCTCCAGTCTCGGGCCGTTCAGCGTAAATGCTTCTTCCCGAGTGTTGATCAACTTCACCGGCCGGCCGGTCTTGATGGCCAGCATTGCCGGGAACGCTTCCAGGGCCAGACGCAGTTTGGCGCCAAACCCGCCGCCCATCTCCATGGCTGTGACCTGGATGTTGCCGATGGCCATATCCAGCACCGAGGCGAGTTGTGCGCGCACCTGGTAGGGACCCTGGGTTGAGGCATAGATGTCCAACCGGCCGTTGGCTTCAACGTCGGCCACGCAGGCCATGGGCTCCAAGAACCCCTGGCTGATGGGCTGGGTGTGGTAGGTCTCTTCGATGATGACATCGGAGTCTTTGAAACCCTGGTCCACGTCCCCCCGGTCAGCCTCTAGCATTGTGCAGTTGTTGCCGCCCAACGCAAAGCCAAAGCCTTCAAAATCTTCCAGGTCCGGATGCACGTCGACAGACTTTCCGGTGATTGCCTGCAACGGGTCGACCACGTTCTCGATATCTTGGTACTGGACCTTGATCAACTGCACTGCTTCCAAGGCCGTCATCTCATCGTCGGCGGCCACGGCAGCCAGGGGTTCGCCGATGTAGAAGACCTCGTCGATGGCCATGACCCGGCGGTCCTTGAGCGCGCCCGAGCCGAACCGTTGGTCGGGGTAGTCCTTGCCGGTAATGACGCAGCGAACTCCCGGCAGGGCCTCGGCCTCAGAGGTGTCGATGCTGACGATACGGGCGTGACTGTGGGTGCTGGTCAGCAGCTTGCACATGAGCATGCCGGGCAGGTATATATCTCCGGCGTAGGTTGCCTTGCCGGTTACTTTTTCCAGGGCGTCCACGCGGATGTGGCTCTTACCGATGGTCTGAAAGTCGGCCATATCGTTACTCCGTCCCCTTGCCGGTGGCTTTCACGGCCACCAACACCGATTCGATGACCTTGGAATAGCCGGTGCAGCGGCAGAGGTTGCCGCCCAGAGCGTGTTTGATGTTTTCTTCGGTGGGCTCTTCGCCGCTTTCTAAGAAGCCCACGGTGGACAAGATGATCCCAGGCGTACAGTAACCGCACTGCAGGCCGCCGTGCTCGACGAACGCCTGCTGTACCGGATGAAGCTCCTGGCCGTTGGCGACGCCCTCAATGGTTGTCACCTCGCTGTCATGGGCGGCATGGGCCAGCACCAGACAGGAGCAGACCGGTTTGCCGTTGAGCAGGACCGTGCAGGCGCCACAGTCACCTTCGTCGCAGCCTTTCTTGGTGCCGGTCAGGTAAAGTTCGTCTCTGAGTGTGTCCAGCAGTGAATAATAGGGCTCAACAAGCACCTGCTGAGGTTCGCCGTTCACCGTAATATTGAGTTGTTTCTTCATGGTTAATCTCGGTGCTGGCCTGCTTAGAAAGCGGCTTGTACCGTCAGCCTCCGTTGTTCTTCAAAATTCAGAGGCCCTCGGGCGGCCGAAATCAGGGCTTGTTCCAATGTGCGGCGGGTCAACACACCCACAATCTCTTTCCGGTGCTCGGCCGAGCCGCGGATATCGTCGATGGGTCTCACACCGTCGCGGGCGGCGTTGGCGGCCGTCTGTATCAATTCCTGGCCAATGCCTTGCCCCCTTAGCATCTCTTCAGCCGAGTAGGCCCGGATGGGGGTCGGGGCCACCGCTCCCAGGGCGATGCGGACTTCGGAGCAGGGGCCACGGCGACCGTCCAGCGATATCAGGGAAGCCACGCCGACAGTGGCGATGTCCATCGCGCCACGGGGGCTATGCTTGATGTAGTGGGAACCGGTGTTTCGGGGCGGCGGCGGCACTCTGATCTCCACCAGCAGTTCATCATTTTCCAGCACTGTCTGGCCTGGGCCCTTGAAGAACTGGTCCAGGGCCACCCAGCGTTCGCCGTCGGGTCCCGCGATCTTGCACTCGGCGCCAAAGACTAGCAGCGCCGGGATGGTGTCTCCGGACGGCGAGGCGTTGCAGATGTTCCCGCCCACGGTTGCCAGGTTCCGCACCTGGACCCCGGCGAACGACGCAGCCGCTGCAGCCAAAGCAGGGTAGCGCCGGCGCACGGTCGGGTGTTGTTCCAGCGTCCGGACGGTTACCAACGCCCCGATGCGCAGTCCGTTCCGGGAGCTGTAGGTGATACGACTCAACCCGGCGACCCGCTGAATATTGATCACTTGTTCGGGGTTCCACACACCGGCACGCCAGCGCACCAGGAAATCGGTGCTGCCAGCCACGATGCGGGCGCTGTCGCCATACCGCTGCAACATGGAAATGGCCTGTCGCACGGTACGGGCTTCTTGATATTCAAATCTCTTCATGCCTTGCCCCACTTTCTGAGTCCCCTTTTTCGGGGGTTATGTCATTCCGGGGGAGTGTAGTCACGAGGCGCGAGGGTGTCAACGACGGTGGCGCAGCCACGTTTCCAACTGGCGGGTTTGGCTGATGAGTTTGGCGGGTTTTGCTAGAATGGTCGCCTGTGCGTGTTACTGGATAAACCTTCAGGATCAGATACCCCTATGGACGACTATTCCGTTGCAGTGGACGTGGGCGGGACTTTTACCGACATCGTGCTCTGCAACCTGGCCACGAACGAGCAGCAAGTTCACAAGACCCCGTCGACCCCAGACGACCCCAGCACCGGCTTCCTGACCGGACTCCGGGAGGTGCTCGCTGCGAACTCGGTGGAGCCTTCCCAGGTGAAGCACGTCTTTCACGGCACGACCATCGCCACCAACGCCATCCTGGAGAACAAGGGCTCGCCGGTTGGGCTGGTGGTGCCTGAGGGCTTCAAGTATGTGCTGGAGATCGGCCGCCACGGGACACCCAGACAGGTGAACCCCAACTCCTGGGTCAAACCAGAGAGGCCGGTACGCCCTCGGGACGTCGTTGAAGTCGCAGAACGGGCCGGTTTCGACGGAGAGGTCTTGACTCCACTAGATGAGGACGCGGTCCGAGCCGCCGCCCGCAAGTTCCGGGCCGACGAGATCGCATCCATCGCCGTCTCTTTTCTGCACTCATATTCCAACCCGGACAACGAGAACCGGGCCAGGGAACTGATACTCGAGGAATACCCCAGCGCCCAGGTCTCCATCTCGTCGGAGGTGCTGGCTGTCTTCAGGGAATACGAACGCACCATGACCACGGTGCTGAACGCCTACGTCATGCCTAGGGTCAGCAGCTATATCAGCAACTTGGAGAGTGCTCTGCACGCCAACGCAGTCGACTCGTCATTCTCGATCATGAAGTCCAACGGTGGCATGATCGGGGCGGACATAGCGGTCCGCCAGCCGGTGCACACCGCCCTGTCCGGTCCCGCCGCCGGGGTCATGGCCACGCTGCAGATAGCCGAGAACACCGGCGTTTCCAACTCGATATCCTTCGACATGGGCGGCACCAGCACCGACGTCTCTCTGCTGCGGGACGGACGCCCCACCACCAACCTGGCTGGCCGGCTGGGCAACTGGCCCATCCAGCTCCCGATGCTGGACATTGCTACCATTGGCTGTGGCGGGGGAAGTATCGCTAACGTCTCGCCTTACGGCAGCCTGACCGTGGGCCCAGCCAGCGCCGGTTCGGTGCCTGGCCCGGTGTGTTACGGCAAGGGAGGCACGGCCCCAACGGTCACCGACGCCAACCTGGTCTTGGGCCGCATCAACACCCAAATCGCGGGCGGCACACTGCCCCTGGACGCAGCAGCATCGGCAAAAGTCATCCAAGAAAAGATCGCCGGGCCGCTGAACATGGATTTGCACAACGCCGCCAGCGGCATACTCAGCATCGCCAACAACACTATGGTCGGAGCCATACGCGGCGTCAGTGTTGAGCGCGGCCACGACCCCCGCGAATTCGCCCTGGTGGCCTACGGCGGCGCCGGTCCGATGCACGCCATTGACGTCGCCAACCTGCTGGGCATCAACCGTGTTGTTGCGCCCCTGCATCCAGGCATCGCGTCGGCCTACGGACTGCTGGTGGCCGAACTGAAGAACGACTACGCCCGTACGTCACTCCAGACACCGCCGGACTACGACCCAAACGGCATGGAACGCGTCTACGCCGAGATGGAGGCGGAGGGCCGTGCCTGGCTGAACGAAGAAGGCGTCCCGGCAGACCTGCACGTCTTCTCCCGCTGGGCCGACCTGCGCTACACGCACCAGGGCTCGGAAGTCACGGTGGATTTCGGGGCCTCGCAGGTAACAGCGAGCGCCATCGAAAAGGTGATCAACGAGTTCCATAGCCAGCACGACAAACTCTACGGCTTTGCCCTGGACCAGCCGGTGGAGATCGTGACGCTGCGGGTCTCGGCATCGGGAGACGTTGGCTCGGTGGACATGCCCGAGCGCCCCGACGGCCTGGCTGCCCCCGACCAAGCGATCGCCAGCCAACGGCAGGTGTTCTTCGATGAGTCGGACGGGTTCGTGGACTGCGACATCTACCATTTCGACCGGTTGGCCCCTGGTTCCAGTATCAATGGCCCGGCCATCCTGGAAGGCATGGACTCCACTGTCCTGATCAACCCTGGCTGGACCGGGCAGATCGACAAGTACGGCAATTGCATCATGGAGCCGACCCAATGACAGCGTCCAACAACTCAGATAAAACACCGGCTGTTGACCCGGTAACCAGGCAACTTATCCGCGGCTCGTTACGGGCGGCCCGGCTGGAGTGCGAACTTCTTATTGAGCGCACCGCGATGTCGGCCTTTATACGCGAGAAGAAGGACTACCAGGTCAATTTCCTGGACCGTAACGGCCACGAGTTATACGGCGACAGCATGGGCAGCGACATAGTGCAATGCGTCTGGGACAACTATCCCGTGGAGACCATGAAACCCGGTGACCTGTACTGGTACAACGACCCGTATCTCTCCAAGGGCAGCGTCACTCATACCCCGGATATGACCTTCCTGGCCCCCGTGTTCTTCGAGGGCGAGCCGGTGGCCTACTGCCATTCCTTCGCCCACTTCTGGGACCTGGGCGGCTCCAGGCCCGGCAGCATCGGCCCGGCCAACACGGAGATCTTCCACGACGGCACGCTGGTGCCGCCGATCAAGATCGTCGACCAGGGCAAGCTGAACGACGAGGCCTACCGTATCATCCTGCGCAACTCCCGGTACCCCGACCTGCTGGAAGGCGACACACGAGCTTTGATGGCGGCCGCCAGCCGTGCCCAAGAACGGCTGCTCGAGATGTTCGCCCGCTTCGGCAAGGAGACCACCCTCTCCGCACTGGACGCCGACCAGGCCGACACGGCAGCCATGGTGCGTGAGAAGTCACTGGAAATCATCCCCCAGGGCAGCTTCAGCGTCAGGGATTTCATGGACCACTCCGGACTAAACGATAGCTGGCATTCCTACCACGTGAAGCTCACCAGGGAAGGCGACCACATAACCCTGGACGCCACTGAAAGCGACGACCAAGCCGACGGCTCGATAAACTTCGTCGCCAGCGACGGCGCTCTGGCGGCCTACTTCGGCCAGTATTTCCACCAATACGACCCGTCTCTGCTGTCCAACCACGGCCTATTAGCCGCCATCGACGATGTGCAGCTACGACAGGGCAGCATCCTGCAGCCAAACTTCCCGGCGGCTTTAGGGTGCCGCGCCCACACGTTCACCAAGCTAAAAAGCTCGGTCCGCGCACTGCTGGCCGAGGCCACTGGCGGCAATGTCATGGCCGGCTCGGCGGTCTACGTGATCGCCTACTGGCGGATGAGAGACTTCGGCGGCGACTGGCTGCTCTGTACTGATGGGATCGCGGTTGGCCACGGGGCACGGCCTTTCGCCGACGGTCTGGACGCCATATACAGCCGCCACAACGAGAATTACCCCGGCGAGTTCATGGAGATGGAATACCCGCTGCGCATGGAGCGCTACGCCATCGCTCCGGACTCGGGCGGTCCCGGCAAGAACCGGGGCGGCTGCGGCATCATCCGCGACGTGCGAATCCTGGCTGACGAGGGGACGTTTGGGCTGCGGGTGGAGAACAACATATTCCCAACCTGGGGCGTGGCCGGCGGCATGGGCGGCGGGACCTCCAGAGTGGTTGTTAACCCTGGCACACCACAGGAAAGGGAGATCCGGCCGTTCTCCGACGACAATATCTGGAAGAAAGGCGACTTGGTACGCGTCTACACGGCCGGAGGTGGCGGCTGGGGCGACCCGCTGGAACGGGAAACGGAACGGGTCTTGGACGACGTCCTAGACGGTTTCGTAAGCGTCGGCGCAGCCAAGATTTCGTACGGTGTGGTCATCGACCCGGACACACTGGTCGTCGACCAACGCGTCACCACGGCTCTGCGGCAAGAGCTCGGAACCTCCCGGGGTCCAACCAAGCTGTTCCACCGCTTCAACTACTTCGACACGGCTGAGGAAGAGCTTAAGTGGGTGGAGAAGAATATCCCGAGGTAGGGGCGAGGTTGATCTAGGGATGAGCAACCGGAATGAGAAAGAGTTTTCGCTACTGCCGGTAAATCTCCCAGAACTCATCTCTGGATAACCCGGCATCCCTGATCAATGCTCGAAGCAGGCCTCGTCCAAGTTCACGATGCCTCGGCACTGAAACCCTGAGTCCATCAGGGTTCAGCAGAATCATGTGGCTGCCCTGCGTGTAGTCCCAGATGAAGCCAATCTGCCCTAAGATTCGGACTAACTCGTCCCCCGAAACTACGGGCAGCCGGGCCACTATAGGCTAACTTCGACCAAAGCCCACTTTTGGTCAGGCAGGGTTTCGCCATGGGATTTCATGCTTGCCAGATATCCCCGAATAGCTTCCCTGATGTTTGCGACTGCCTCTGGCCGGGTAACGCCCTGTGAATGACAGCCTTGGAGAGATGGGCAACTCGCCACCCACACATCGTCTTCGTCTTGTTCGATTGTGATCGGGAATGACAGGGACTCCTCATCGCCATATTTAGGTCTCGATTCGGACACTTTGGAAACCGAATATTCTTGAATTTCAAAGTCAAGTTTCGTAAGGATGCGGTGGGCGTCCTGAGCAGTAAAACCAACTCTCGGAAGTCCGGTTGCCAAGCTAATAAGCTGCTTGATCGGATATCTGCCGCCTTCCAAGGCCACGCAATATTTATTCATTCCGTTTGGAACATCGGGCGACACACCCTTAGCAATAGACGCGATTCCTTCGGCCGTGATGTCGTACGAAATTCCCCGAATCCTAAAGAGCATGGTTAACTTACACCTCTTACTTCCACTTACATTCTATTATAAGTAAAAGCAATCAGCATAACAAGGCACGAGAATCAAGATTCGCAGGTGGGCGTCTGTTCTAAACCTAAGACCCGGCCACCCGGCGGGCTTGGCCTTCCCAATAGGGTTCGCGCAGCTCGCGTTTGAGCACCTTGCCCGAGCCGTTGCGGGGCAGGGTGTCTATGAAGTCCACCGACTTTGGCAGTTCGAAGCCGGCTATCTGGCCGCGGCAATGTTCTATGAGCTCGCCTTCGGTGGCCGATGCGCCCACCCGCAGTTGCACCACCGCTTTGACGGCCTCACCCCATAGCTGGTCCGGGACACCGATCACTGCGGCATCGGCGATGGCCGGGTGCTTGAATAGCACTTCTTCCACAACCCTGGGGTAAACGTTCTCTCCCCCGGACACGATCATGTCTTTGACGCGGTCTTGGACGTACAGATAGCCTTCATCGTCAAGAGTTCCGGCATCACCGGTGTGCAGCCAGCCGTTGCGCATCGCTTCGGCCGTCGCCTCAGGCAAGTTCCAGTATCCCTTCATCACCTGGGGGCCTCGAAGGCAAATCTCACCCATGGTCCCGGTGGGCACTGGGTTGTCGTCTTCGTCGACGATTCGTAGCTCGGAGCCCAGAACGGCCCTTCCCGCTGAGAGCAGCAGTCCCGGATTACCGTCCAGGGCTTTCCGGTGGTCGGCGGCGGTCATGAGGGTGGCTACCGGCGACAGTTCGGTCTGACCATAAGCCTGGAGGAAGTCGCATTTGAAAACTTCCAAGCCCTTGGCGAGCGTCTCCTCGGCGATGGGAGAGCCTCCATAAGCCATGACTTCAAGGTCGGCATATTCGCGCTGGGCGACATCGGGAACCGCGACCAAACAAGCCTGAACCATCGCCGGGACCAAGATCGTCCAGTTGATCTTGTCTTCGTCCATGGCCCTCACCACTTCAACCGGGTTGAAGTCCTCATGGATTATGAGGCATCCGCCCTGCGTCACGCCGATGAACGTAGTGAAGGACGCTGCGATGTGATAAAGGGGCGCGACAACCAGCATGCGGTGACCGGGAGGCATCGTGATTTCTGGGATACATTGGACAATATTGGCGGTAAGGGAATCGTGGGTGAGGACGACGCCCTTAGGGAGGCCTGTGGTGCCACTGGTGTACATCTGAATAATATCGTCGCTGGCTTCGATATACTCCCCAAAGGCTGAGTCGAGTTGGGCGTCGACCCAGGCATCAAAGTTCGTCCAACCAGGCGAATCAGCCGCCCCGACAGACACGTATTGAACGACTGTCTCTAGCTCGTTACGAACCCCATCGATAGCTTCAACGTACTCGGGGGAAGCCAGGAGCATCTTGGCCTGAGAGTCGTTGATGATGTATGCCCATTCGTGGGGAGCCAAACGATAGTTAAGCGGGACGGGCACCACCCCTGACCTGGCGCCGGCGTAGAACATGAACGCGTATTCGATGCTGTTCTTGGAGAGGAACGCGACCCGGTCGCCCTTCTTGATACCGGCGCTGGCAAAAGCGTTGGCCAGGCGGTTGACCTGCTTGCTGGCCTCGCTGTAGGTGAATGTGCGGTCGCCCATGACGGCAAAGTCTGAGTCTGGGTGCTCACGGACGTGGTAGTCGAAAAAATCGTGCAGACGCATGGCATTCCCTTCCTAACGTTACGCTCAATCCAAGGGATGCGGCATTCTACCACGGTAAGGGGCTTGGCAAGGGGGAATCGAGTGTTCGCCGGGGATGCAGGGGAGAAAAAATGGTGGGCCTGGATGGACTTGAACCAACGACCTCGGTCTTATCAGGACCGCGCTCTAGCCACCTGAGCTACAGGCCCACATAGTGGGGGGTGGCCAAAGCCACGTTTGGATTATAGCGACTGGTCGTGGGTGGGGCAAGCTAACATCGGCCCGAACGAACCTTTGACGCTGGGCCTGCCCCTGAAACCGCGGCTATGCCGCCTGTGCCGCCTAGCCCGGCCCGTCTGGTCCACTGTCTGGGCCGCCCATGGGGCTTTCTCCGCCGCCGGGTGGCTCTCCGCCGATGTCGGGGCCTTCTCGCTCGTTTATCCGGTTGGCTTCTCTGGGCGGACGGGGGGTGCGGGGTGCTCTGGCAGGCCTGGGTGGGCGCGGGGTGGCAGTGGCGGTGGCCGTGGCCGTGGCTCCAACGGTCTCGGGGCTGAAGCCGTCGGGGAACTGCAGGGTCCTGACCGGGTAGTTGATGGTTATGTCTTCTTCTTGGAAGCGGCGGTGCAGGTTCTTGATCAGGGCCGACTGCAGATTGAAGCTGGAGACGCGGTCACGGGCCTGCAGGAACAGCCAGAAGTCTATGTTGGACTCGCCAAACGCGTCAAAAGCGAACCAGGCACCGTAAGACCTGACCGCGTTATGGTCGTTCTCAACCAGGTCGTTCATCACTTCCCGGGAGACCTCCTCCACCAGGTCCAGGTCGCTGTCGTAGCTGACTCCGCAGGTCACGTAGACGTTCACCGCCGGAACGGGCTGCTGGTAATTGGTGATGATGGTCTCGGCGAAGCGGGCATTAGGCACCACCACCAAGTTATTGCCCCAGGTGCGGATGCGGGTGCTGCGCCAGCCGACCTCCACCACATACCCCGCCATACCGCTTTCCAGCTCTATGTAGTCCCCGGTGGATATAACCCCCTCGGTCATCACGTAGGTACCGGCGAAGAGGTTGGCCAGGGTCGGTTGGATGGCCAGGGCCACGGCCAAACCGCCCAGGCCCAGACCGGCGATCAGGGGGCTGATGTTGATGTCCATCACATCCAACACCAGCAAGGCGCCGATGCCGTAGATGATGACGCCGCCCACCCGCCGTATGAGCGGGAACAGGCGCAGGTCAACCACGTGGTTGGTGCGGCCAGCCAGGGTCTCCAGGTACCAGTCGATGGCACTGGACATCAGCCCAACCACCACGGTTATGCCGACCACGATCCCCAGGGCCCGGGCGATCGTGTCTGCCCGTTCGCGTTCTGAGCCGGTTAGTTCAAATGCGATGACCGCTGCCAGGTAGGCCCCGAGCACCAGGATGCCAAAGGTCGTCGGCCAGCGCATGGACCGCACCAAACGCGAGTCTAAGTCGGTGGGCGTCCACTGGGTGAACCGGACGATGAGCGGGAAAATCAGCTTGAAGACCAAGAAAGCAACCACGATGGATATCAGAACGATAACCGCCGCAGTGGCAGGTTCTAACCACTCTGGGTCGCCCAGTCCGAAGCGGGCCAATATGGGATGCATCAAGAAGGATTCCATTAAATCGGGCTACTCCCAAGTTAAGCGAAATGGGCTATTCCCAGAGCAAGGGAATGGCCGAAAAAATAAGGCTGATAAGCACGGTTTGCAGCTTCGAAATTATACCATTCAGGCTGGGTTTCCAGGCTCGGCTTGTCCGCCGTTTCTGAGCCGTTTTACCTGAATCGTTTTAATAATAGGGGGAGCAGTTCGCCGGACGGGCCGTTGAGGGTGATATCGCAATGGGGAGTGAGGGTGGTCTCGTCGGGGTTGATCTCAATGAGCGTGGCGCCCAGTTCTTTGGCGACCAGGGGCAGCCGCGCCGCCGGATTCACTGTGCCTGAAGTTCCCACCAGCAGCATGCAGTCGCAGGTCTCGGCCTGCTCGCGGCTGGCCAGCAGCACGTCCTCGGGTATTGGCTCGCCGAACATCACTGTGTCCATTTTGATCACACTCCCGCATTGGGTGCAGATGGGGGGCAAGCTGTCGAAATGGTAGCCGTCTCTGGGTTGGCGAGCTCCGCAGCCGATGCACCGCAGCCAGGTCCGGTTGCCGTGGATCTCCAATAGCGACTTGCTGCCCGCTTCACGGTGGAGGTTATCCACGTTCTGAGTGACGACGCACTGTAGTAGCCCCAACTGCTCCATCTCGACCAGGGCATGGTGTCCCGGGTTGGGTTCAGCCTGGTCCACAGCCACCTTGAGCTCGTAGGTCGGGTCGCCAGGCTTGTCTTCGTTGCGAAAACGGGCCTCCCACCACTCACCAGGATCCCGAGTGAATTCCCGGTAGGACAGGTTGGTGGGTTCGCCGTATTTGGTCCACAGGCCACCGGGGCCGCGGAACGGCGGGATACCGCTCTCCACAGATAGGCCAGCGCCAGCCAGCGCTACCACATGATTGGCACGCAGTATAAGCTCAGCGGCCTGGTCCAGGGAGCATGATAACTCGGCGGTTAGCTCTAGCATAACTAACTAGATATATTAACCGTGGCAGGGGCCTGTGAACAGGGACGTAAACGTGCCTAGAGGGTTTAGTTAGAGGAGGGAAATGCCTCGTGTCCAAGTAGGGGAACGAAGCGGCAGGAGCCCAACATGCGTAGCGAGATACCCTCGCCGGTACGCAGCACGCAGACGAGTTCTTGTTGGTCGCGCTTGCCCACCGGCAGCACCATACGGCCTCCCACCGCCAACTGGCTGATCAAGGAGAATGGCAACCTGGGAGCCGCAGCGGAAACGACGATGGCATCGTACGGGCCGCGCCAAGAACAACCCAATGACTCAGTGGCGTTCTCAACGACTATGTTCTTGTAGCCCAGGTCATCCAGGGTGCCTTTTGCGCGTTGGGTCAGCCTCCGGACCAATTCCACTGCGATCACTCTGCTGTCCGGAACCATTTCGGCCAGTACCGCGGCCTGGTAGCCGGAACCGGCGCCAACCTCCAGCACCTGCTCGGCGGGCTGAAGACGTAGCGCCTCGGTGATCAGGGCTACCATGTAAGGCTGGGAAATGGTCTGCCCTTCACCGATCGCCAGGGCAGTGTCCAGATACGCCGACCGACGCTGTCCCGAGGGGACAAATTCCTCTCTAGGCACCCGCTCCATGGCTTGCAAAACGGGCCTGGACCGGATGTTGCGCCGCAAACTGGCGAACAGATCTCTTCGGTCGGAGATTAGTTTCTTGTCCAAATACTGGTCGGCCATCGGCCCAAATATAACATTACATAACGCATCAACTATCGAGATATTTAGGCACGTATTCACGGTTTTTCGTTTCTATTTTGGGAGTGATTGACTGTACCAAACCCGTATGCTAACTTGGTTTAAGTGAAGGGTTAAAAGTTTAGTTTCTTAGAGATTTTAGTAGGTTTTTTCCACTAGAATCCGGCTAAAACCCATATCGGACCGGTCAAATTGGTAAATATCCAAAACAGCGAAAGCCAAATAACTGAAAAGTCCCAGTGGCTCTCCCTCAGAGACGCCTGCCGTCTACTTGATGTCAGCAACACGACTTTACGGCAGTGGGCGGACAACGGTTACCTCCGTGTCTACCGCACTCCGGGCGGACACCGCCGTTTTCTTAGAGACGACGTGGAAAACTTCGCCAACGCCCCGGAACAAGCTCAAGAACAAGGGCGTGAAGACGCCATCGAAGGCTCGGCCCTCCGCAAGATCCGCCGGAGCCTGGGCCGAAACGATGTCCTGCAACAATCGTGGTACCAGAGCGTAGAAGAAGAGGGCAAAGTCAGGATGCGGCTATTCGGCCGCCGCCTGCTGTCCCTACTCTTGCAGGAGGCGGGACCGCGACGCCGCCGACAAGAACTACTGGAAGAGGCCCATCTGCTGGGCCGCGAATACGGAACAGAAATGTCGGAGCGCGGCGTCAAGCTCAAGGACACTATCGAAGCGTTCGTCTTCTTCCGGACAATGGTCCTGGACTCTACCAATCCGGGCTCCTGGACCCGGATCATCGAAGCAGCCGACCGGGTACTAATCGGACTGGCCGATTCGTACGAAGAACGTGGTATAGACGCCGGAGAGGAAGTGTCGGCAGCATCCGATTAGCAACCCTAAACGAATACCGAACGGGCGCTGTGAAAACAACCCGTAACCACATAATCAAGGCTGGAGGATTTAGAAACAGCTATGGACATCACAGACCGCAAACTTCTCAACTTGATCCAAGCCCCATTCCCCATGGTCGATCAGCCATTCGAAAAATTGGGCGAAGAGGTTGGGATCAGTGAATCAGAAGTACTGGAACGATTATCAGAACTGAAGCGGACCAACGTCCTGCGTCAGATCAGCGCCATATTCGACACCCGCCGCTTGGGCTTCAAGACCACTCTGGTGGCCATGGCCTACGACCCCGAGATGCTCCATGACGCAGCGATGGAGATCAACAAGCACCCCGGCGTTAGCCACAATTACGCCCGGGAAGGCTCCTACTACAACCTGTGGTTCACACTGGCAGTACCGCCGGAACATGACCTCGAGGCCACCGCTGATTACATGTCCCGCAAGACCGGGGCTTTGGAACAGCGAATCATGCCCACGAAACGTTTCTTCAAGATCGGCGTCAACTTTGACATGGTCAATAAAAAGGGATCCTCCTTCAACTTCAGTCCCGACAACATCAAGGGTAATTCCAGTCCCGGCAACGTGAACGAAGGCCAGGCCGGAGGCGAGAATGCTGCCAACAAAGAAGCCGCTGACTCTTGGAACCAAGCAGTGCCAGTGACCGAGGCCGAGAAAAACGCCATCCGCGGCATGCAAGAAGACCTGGAACTGATACCCCGCCCTTATGACGCGACCGCCAAGCAACTGGGCATGACAAACGAAGAGCTATTCGCCCTGGCCAAGGACTTCCAAGACCGGCGCATCATGCGGCGCTACAGCGCAGTCCTGCATCACCGCCGCTCCGGCTTCCGGGCCAACGCCATGATCGTCTGGAAGGTCCCCGAAGAACGGTCGGAAGAAGTGGGTCTGATGATGGCCTCCCACCAAGCCGTAACCCACTGTTACGAGCGCCCCACGTTCCCGGACTGGCCCTACACGCACTTCACCATGGTCCACGCGACCACCGAGGAAGGCTGCGAAGAGATCAACAATGAGATCAGCGAGGCCACCGGAATCTCCGAACGCCTCGTCTTGTACAGCACCCGGGAATACAAGAAGACCCGAGTTCGCTACTTCGTGCCTGACTATGACGAATACCTGGACACCGAGAAGCCCGACGCAGTGATCACGGCTTAAATTAATCGCCGCTTATGTCGGGCCCCGCTTATATAGAAACCACGGCCGCGCGTCCTAAGTGGCGCGCACGTCCTGGATCAAATATAGAAATAGAGAGCTTATGACTAATTTTTATCCCGTTTTCCTCAACCTGACCGGACGCCGCTGCGTCATCATTGGCGGTGGACAGATCGCCGAGGGCAAGATTTCCAAGCTGCTTGATTCGGGCGCCAAGATCATAGTGATCAGCCCGGACGCCACCCAGGGTATCCGCAGCTTCGCCGAACGCGGCGCCATCGAGCTCGAACTCCGCAAGTACCAGGCCGGTGACCTGAACGGCGCATTCCTAGTCATCGCCGCCACCAACGACCGGGTGGTCAACCAAGAGATATTCGAAGAGGCCGAGAAACACGGTATTCTGCTGAACGCCGTGGACGATACGCCCAGGTGTTCTTTCATCGCGCCGTCCATCGTGGAACGCGGCCCGGTGACCATCGCCATCTCCACCGGCGGAGCCAGTCCCGCCCTCGCCCGCAAGCTGCGGGAGACCCTGGACAAATCTCAGGAACTGGGCTGGACCGACGCCACCAGTGTGTTGTCAAAAGCCCGCCAGATCATCAAGGACAAGCAGGTAGCAGTAGACCCGCAACGGTGGCAGTGCTGCATGACTCAGGAAGTCTTGAGCCTGGTCCAAGCAGGTCAGGAAGACAAGGCCCTGGAGACCCTGATGAACAGCCTGTTGGGCGAAGACTCCAACGGCAAGTGCTCCAACATCGCCGAGTGTGTTTCCGGCGGCTGCCAGATCAGGAACCAGAGCACCCAGCAGTCTGGCGGCGAAGCCGGCTCGAAAGACACCGGGCGCAACCGGGAGCAGATGGCCCAAGCCGCGGGGGATTAGTCCCTTGCCCTCCAGTGGTTCAGAAGAAAGTAATAACGGATCAGGCTCAGCCGTCCTGAAGGTCGGAAGCCGCGGTAGCGCCCTGGCGCTGATCCAAGACCATGTGGTCATCGGCAAGCTGAAAGCCAACAGTCCGGCCTTGAACTTCGAGGTCGACACCGTCCGGACCCGGGGTGACGTCGACCAGACCTCCCGCCTCGCCGGCATGGGTCTGGGCATCTTCGTCAAGGAACTGGAACAAGAACTCCTGAACGGCAAGCTGGACATTGCGGTCCACAGCCTCAAAGATATGCCCACCCTACTGGCCGACGGCCTGGTCTTGGGCGCGGTCCTGTCCAGGGAAGACCCTAGAGACGTTCTGGTGAACCGGTTCGGCTGCTCCCTTGAAGAGTTACCGGCGGGTGCCAAGATCGGCACCAGCAGCCCACGCCGGGCCGCCCAACTCAAACAATTCGCTCCACAGGTGGAGGTTGTCTCCATCCGTGGCAATGTGGAAACTCGGTTACGGAAGGCCCAGGGAGATGAGGCAGACGGCGCCCTTCTGGCCGCCGCCGGTATGATCCGGCTGGGACTCCAAGACCAAATCACCGAATACCTATCCCTCATGCAGTTCGTGCCCCCGCCTGGTCAGGGCATCTTGGCAGTGGAGGCCAGGGCCGACGACCACCACATGCTGGGGTTGCTCGCGGCCATCGACGACGCGGACACTCGCTATGAGGCCACGGCTGAGCGCGCCTTCCTAGCGGAGCTGGGCGGCGGTTGCAGCGTGCCCGTGGGTGCATTTGCCCAGTGTGTTGGCGACGACATGACCATGACTATCTACATGAGCACCGAGGACGGTGAAAAGAGCTTCACCACCGCCGTAAAAGGACCAAAATTGGACGCTCTGGGAATAGCCAGCGCGGCCTACCAGGCCCTGGAAAGAGAAGGCGGCGCAGACCTAGTGGCTGCCGCCAGGGCCAACCAAGCGTAATAATTGCGCCCGTGATGGGCGTTTTCCTAATTCGAGAATCGAAGAGATGAAATTTTGACCGGTAAAGTCTATCTGGTGGGCGCCGGACCCGGCGACCCCGGGCTAATAACCGTTAAGGGCATGCGGGCTTTAGAGCAGGCCCAGGTGGTCGTTTATGACCGCTTGGTGGACCCTGTCCAGCTTCAGGCCGTGCCCGCCGACGCCGAACTCATCTTTGTCGGCAAGGCCAGGGGCCGGCAGGAACTCACCCAGCCAGAGATCAACCAATTGCTGGTAGACAAAGCCTCGCAGGGCTACACCGTGGTACGCCTCAAGGGCGGCGACCCGTTCGTTTTCGGACGGGGCGGCGAAGAAGCCCTGGAACTAAAGGCCAACGGCTTGGCCTTCGAGATCGTCCCCGGTGTGACCTCAGCCATCGCAGGACCAGCCTACGCTGGCATACCCCTGACCCACAGAGGCATCGCCACCACGTTTACAGTGGTGAGCGGTAGCGAAGACCCGACCAAACCCGAGTCCACCATACCGTGGGAGATTCTGGCCAAGAACGGCGGCACCTTGGTCGTGCTGATGGGTTGGAAGTCTTTGGAGAATATCCTAGCCACCCTGCAGAAAGAGGGAATGTCGGCCACAACTCCGGCGGCCCTGGTTCAATGGGGCACCTGGAGCGACCAGCAGACCGTCACTGGCAACATCGAAAACATCCTCGAAAAAGGCAAAGACGCCGGTCTGACCCCGCCAGTAATCACAGTCATCGGCGAGGTGGTCAACCTCAGAGAAGAGCTTGCCTGGTTCGACAAGCGCCCATTGTTCAGCAAAAAGGTGCTGGTAACCCGTTCTCGCTCCCAGGCTTCGCGGCTCTGCACTCTGCTGGAACAGTCCGGGGCCAACGCCATCGAATTGCCAACCATCGAGATCGGCCCTCTGGAAGATTTTTCCGAGTTGGACGCCACTTTGGAGAAGATAACCAATTACGACTGGGTTATCTTCGCCAGCGCCAACGCCGTTGAATCGCTATTTGAGCGTCTGGAACTACAGGGCAAAGACGCCCGCGCCATGGCCGGGACAACCATCGGAGCCATCGGCCCCGCCACTGCCCAAGCGCTGGCCCAGCGCGGCATAACCGCCGATTTCGTGCCCAGTCGGCCGGTCTCGGAGGCCGTGGTGCAGGAATTATCCAGCCGGGATTGGAAGGGCGTCTCAGTATTGCTGCCGTCCGCTGACATCGGCCGCGATGAACTAGAAAAGGGCCTTGCTGAGATGGGAGCAACGGTCAACCGCCTGGCTGCCTACCGGAATGTGCCGGTTAAGAGCGTAGGAGACCTGGCCAAGAACGCTTTCCATGACGGCGTTGATGTCGTAACCTTTACCAGTTCCTCCACCGTTCGTAACCTGGTGGACATGCTAGACGGAGACCGGAGCGCGCTGGAGGCCAGCTTTATTGCCTGCATCGGCCCGGTTACCGCCGCCACCTGCCGGGAACTGGGTTTGCGGGTAGACCTGGAAGCAACGGAGCACACGGTAGAGGGTTTAGTCGACGCACTGACCGGCCACTTCGCCGGCGGCGAGCTTTCCCTAAAGTAGTCCTCACCAGTAAACCTTAAGAGAGTCTAGGAGAAAAGGATCATGACCAGCTTCCCCGACTCACGATTGCGCCGCCTGCGCGTCAGCGACCCCATGCGCAACATGGCCCGGGAGACCAGGCTATCGGTAAAAGAGTTCGTCTACCCACTATTCGTGGCCCACGGGCAGGGACTCAAAGAAGCCATCGAGCCTATGCCCGGTCAGTTCCAGATGTCCCTAGACGTTCTGTCTGAAGAGGTTGGCGAGGCTGCCGAGTTGGGCATCCCGTCCGTACTATTGTTCGGGCTTCCCGCCGAGAAAGACCCATTGGGCACCGAGGGTTACGACCCTGAAGGCATCGTCCAAGAAGCGGTGCGCATGATCAAGAAGAACCACCCCGACATGATGGTCATCACCGACGTTTGTATGTGCGAGTACACCGACCACGGCCACTGTGGCGTCATCGACAACGACCGGATCGACAACGACCAGACCCTGGAATTGCTGGCCAAAACCGCCGTGTCCCACGTGCAAGCGGGCGCCGATCTACCCGCCCCGTCAGCCATGATGGACGGCCAAGTCTGGGCGATCCGCCAAGCATTGAACGACAACGGCTACGAAGACACCCCCGTCATGGGTTACGCGGCCAAATACTCTTCGGGGTTCTACGGCCCCTTCCGAGTAGCCGCGAATTCCACGCCCAAGTTCGGCGACCGCAAGAGCTACCAGATGGACCCGGCCAACGCCCGCATGGCCATGCGCGAGATTGAGGCTGACATTTCCGAAGGTGCCGACATCGTCATGGTTAAGCCGGCCCTGTCTTACCTGGACGTGATCCGGCAAGCCAAGGACCGGTTCGACCTGCCCCTAGCCGCCTATAACGTAAGCGGTGAATATTCCATGATCAAGGCCGCAGCAGCAAACGGCTGGGTCGACGAGAAAACCGTCACCATGGAGGTGCTGACCTCCATCAAACGGGCCGGCGCCGACACCATTCTCACCTACCACGCCAAGGAAGTGGCGCGGTGGTTGAAAGAAGCGGAATAACACACCTAACTAATTTTCAATCAGGAAGTGGCATGGAACTTAGCAAGTCGGAAGCACTATTCGCCGAGGCCCAGAAATACATCCCAGGCGGCGTCAACAGCCCCGTCCGGTCCTTCAAGTCGGTTGGCGGCACCCCTCCCTTCATCGCTCGCGGCCATGGGGCACGGGTCTGGGACGTGGACGGCAATGAATACATCGATTACCTGGGTTCCTGGGGGCCATTAGTCCTGGGACACTCTCATCCAACCGTGGTCGAAGTCCTGAAGAAGACAGTTGAGGGCGGCACCAGCTTCGGTGCGCCCGTGGAACAGGAAGTCGATCTGGCCAAAATCATCTGCGGCAGTCTGCCGTCAGTGGAATCCGTTCGACTGGTCAGCTCCGGCACCGAGGCCTGCATGAGCGCCATCCGGTTGGCCAGGGCGTTCACCAATCGCGACAAGATAATCAAGTTCGCCGGCTGCTACCACGGCCATGCCGACGGCCTATTGGTCAAAGCCGGTTCCGGCTTGTTGACCCACGGTATCCCCACCAGTGCCGGAGTACCCGAGTCGTACGCCAGCGAGACCCTGGTGGCCGAATACAACGACATCGGGTCCGTGGAGCGATTCTTCGAGGCCAACCCCAACGCCATCGCCGCCATCATAATCGAGCCGGTGGCCGGCAACATGGGAGTGGTCCCCCCGGCTGCGGGTTTCTTGGAAGCCCTGCGGAAGATAACCAAAGACAACGGCGCGTTGCTGATCTTCGACGAGGTTATCACCGGGTTCAGGGTCGGCATCAACGGCGCACAAGGCTTGTTCGGCATCACCCCCGACATCACAACCATGGGCAAGATCATCGGCGGCGGTCTGCCGGTGGGCGCCTACGGTGGCCGAAAAGACATCATGGAGATGGTTGCCCCACTGGGCGCCATGTACCAGGCAGGAACACTGTCCGGCAACCCGCTGGCGGTCAGCGCCGGCATCGCAACCCTGACCGAGCTACAAAAGCCCGGCACCTTCGAGCGGCTGGAGACCCTGGCGGTGCGCCTGACTGAAGGTCTCAGCAAGGCCTTCCAAGCGGTGGAGATGCCCTCCACCATCAACCGGGTCGGCTCCATGTTCACCGGGTTCTTCAACGCCGGACCCGTTGCCGGTCTAGCCGACGCTGAAGGCTCGGACACGGCCATGTACGGGCGTTATTTCCACGCCATGCAGGAACAGGGCGTCTACATTGCGCCTTCCCAGTTCGAGGCCGGTTTCGTCTCCACAGCGCACACGGAGGCAGACATCGACGCCACCATCGAGAAGGCATCGGCGGCGCTCAGCACACTGCGGTAACCCGCAAAGTATGACCAATCAAAAAGGCTCCCCGACAATGTCGGGGAGCCTTTTTTGTTTCGCTGTTGTCCGATCTTGGACTAGGGTGTTGGGCTAGGAACCGTAGCGGGCGGCCGCGTGGGGGTCGCTGTACGTCTCGCCCTTGGTGGCCCAGAAGGCTGTCGCGACGGCGTCGCAGGTGGCAACCAGTTCTTCGGCCTTGGCCATATCGACGTTCTGCTTGCACTGGCCGGCCAACTTCAGGGCGGCGTTGAACGTGGCATGCACGTCGAAGCCGGCTGGAGTGTTGGGCCATCCGTAGTCGGCCCAGAGAATGGCTAGTTCGCGCTTGCAGACCTCTGCATGCTCGTCTTTGACTGTCACATAGCGGGCAATCTTGTTGACGTAGTCCTGGCGCGCGGCGGCGTCGCTGGAGTCTGCCGGCTCCAACGCCTGAATCCGCAGGACCATCTTCTGAACGGTCTGCGCGGCAATCTTTGCCGAGACGGGGTCATAGATCCCGCAGGGGATATCACAGTGGGCTTGCGCGATGACTGGCTTGATCCAGCTTATGGGGTTAAACATGGCAGTCTCTCCTGAGTACGCCTGATTTGAAACAGCCATCAGCGTAATCAAAATTCGGTGGGTACGCAACCCCTGTTTTACGCCTGAAGCAGCCCTGAGCTCTCCCCATCTTGTAACCACTTAGTATAGGCACTTATAATTGTTCAATTACGCGATGCCCTGAGCGGCATGATACCTGTTAATTAATCAGTGAGTTTTCAACTCCCAGGAGATGACCCAGTGGCGACAAAAACGAGACCCGCCCACATGAGGCACCGCAGCAGTGAGTTGGTTGACGGCCCCAACCGAGCGCCGTCCCGAGCCATGCTGATGGCCATGGGCCTGACCCAAGAGGACATGAAAAAGCCCTTCGTCGCCATCGCCAACCTAGCCAGCGACGTTACGCCCTGCAACGTCCACCTAGGCCGGTTCGCCCAGGCTGCGAAAGAAGGCGTGCGTGCTGAAGATGGTGTCCCCTTCGAGTTCGGCACCATCACCGTAAGCGATGGCATCTCCATGGGCACCGAGGGCATGAAGACCTCTTTGGTCAGCCGCGAAGTCATCGCCGACTCAATCGAACTGGTGACCTTTGGCGAGCGCATGGACGGGCTGATCACCATCGCCGGCTGCGACAAGAATATGCCCGGCTGCATGATGGCCATGGCCCGTTTGAACGTGCCTTCCATCTTCATGTACGGCGGGGCAATCATGCCCGGCCAGTTCAAGGGCAAAGACGTTAACATTCAAGACGTGTTTGAGGCTGTGGGCGCCTACGCCAAGGGCGACATGAGCTTGGAAGACCTGACGGCGCTGGAATGCGTGGCCTGCCCTGGCGAGGGTTCCTGCGCCGGCTTATTCACCGCCAACACCATGTCGACCAGCATCGAAGTCATGGGCATGTCCCTTCCTGGGGACGCCTCCTTGCCGGCCATCGATCCCCGCAAAATGGGCGAGGCCAGGGACGTCGGACGAACCCTGATGCGCCTCCTAGAAGAAGACATCCGGCCCCGCGACATCCTGACCAAACAGGCCTTTGAGAACGCTATCACCGTGGCCGTGTCCATGGGCGGCTCGACCAATTCGGTGCTGCACCTGATCGCGATCGCCCATGAAGTTGATATCAAATTGACCTTGGACGATTTCGACCGCATCAGCCGTAACACCCCTTACATCGCCGACATGAAACCGGCCGGGCAATACGTCATGTCCGACCTCAACCGATACGGCGGCATCGCTCTGGTCATGAAACGGCTGCTGAACGCGGGTCTGCTCCACGGCGACGCCATGACCATCACCGGCAAGACCCTACGGGAGAACGTCGAGGCAGTGGAGACCATTGAAGACCAACCGGTGGTCTACCAGATTGACGCGCCCCGCGCCCCCACTGGCGGCTTGGCCATCCTCCGGGGCAACATTGCCCCCGACGGCGCTGTGATCAAGGTCGCCGGGCATCAGGAAAAGGTCTTCGAGGGTCCGGCAAGGGTGTTCGACCAAGAGCCGGCTGCGTTCCAGTCCATCCAGCGTGGCGACATCAAGGCTGGAGACATCGTGATCATCCGCTACGAAGGTCCCAAGGGCGGGCCGGGCATGCAGGAGATGCTGTCCGTAACCGCCGCCATCGTGGGACAGGGTCTGGGCGACGACGTTGCCCTGATAACCGACGGACGGTTCTCCGGCGCGTCCCACGGCCCGATGGTGGGTCACGTGGCGCCCGAGGCCGCAGTGGGCGGACCCATCGCACTGATCCAGGAAGGCGACATCGTGACCCTAGACATCCCAGGCCGTAAATTAAACGTAAAACTATCCGATGAGGAACTCAAAGCCCGTCAGGCTAAGTGGGTACCTCTGCCTCCCAATTACACCACTGGAGCTCTGGCGAAATACGCCAAGCTCGTATCTTCGGCATCTGAAGGTGCCGTTACACACTAGGTTAGGCCGGTGTTCATATGGGAAAAGATCAGAAAGACTACGACCAACTAGAGCTTGAAACCATCGCCGCTTTGCAGGCGGAGGGGCACGACGTCTTTGAAGAGATGGCCGGGCCGCTGCGCCGCCGCATGTCCGACCAGACAGACGTACGAACCCGGCCAACGCCTTGGTTGGCCCGGTTTTCGGTGACCGCAGCCGGGCTGGCCCTGGTCGGTCTACTGTTCATCTTGGAATTTGCTGGGTAAACCAGCCGCGATATCGCCATCGCAACACCGACTAATGCGTCATATCGGTAGGGAGAGTAGGTAATCATGTCTACAAATTCCAGGGATTATGGGCAAGAAGCGATCGACCGTCACCGTGAGACACGCGGCAAGGTCAGCATCGCCCCCAAGATGAAGGTTGAAACGCTGGACGATCTTTCCATCGCCTACACCCCCGGCGTCGCGTCGGTCTGTATGACGATCCATGCCGACAAGTCAGAGTCCTACCAACTAACCAACCGCGCCAACACCGTGGCCATAGTGACCGATGGGTCGGCCGTGCTGGGGCTGGGGAACATCGGCCCCGAGGCCGCCATGCCCGTGATGGAAGGCAAGTCCATCCTCTTCAAAGGGCTGGCTGACATCGACGCCTTCCCCATCTGCCTGGCAACGCAAGATAGCGACGAGATCATCAGGACCGTGCGCAATCTAGCCCCCAGTTTTGGCGGCATCAACCTGGAAGACATCGCCGCACCACGCTGCTTCGACATCGAAGACGCGCTGCAGGACCTGGGCATCCCGGTTTTCCATGACGACCAACACGGCACCGCCATCGCTGTACTGGCCGGCGTCCTCAATGCACTGCTGGTGACCGGCCGCAAGATAGAAGACACCAAATTCGTGTTCGCAGGTGCGGGAGCAGGCGGCATCGCCTCCACCAAGCTGCTCATGGAACAGGGAGCCACACACATTACCCTGGTCGATAGCACCGGGATCATCCACAAAGACCGTTCCGACTTAACAGCGGTGAAGTCCGCCATGCTGGAGACGACCAACCCCGACAACACCAAGGGTGGCATAGAAGATGCCATGCGCGGAGCCGACGTATTCATCGGGCTATCCGCTGCCGACGCCGTGACCGCCGAGATGGTCTCCTCCATGGCCAAGGACGCCATAGTGTTCGCCATGGCCAACCCAATTCCGGAAATCTGGCCCGACAAGGCCCGCGCCGCCGGAGCTGCCGTGGTGGGTACCGGGCGCAGCGACTTCCCCAACCAGATAAACAACAGCCTGGTGTTCCCCGGAGTATTCCGGGGCGCCCTTGACTCGCACTCCACCAGAGTGACGACACGCATGAAGCTGGCCGCCGCCATGGCCTTGGCCAGCCTGGTGAAAGAACCCACGCCAGAGAACGTCATCCCCTGGTCCCTGGACCGCCAGGTAGCCCAGACCGTGGCCCAAGCTGTGTCCGGGGCGGCCTAGCCCGCCCATGCCGTCTCCTTCTTCAACGCGCGTAACGGTGGAGTCCCTGGACCGGTTCCGGGGTAATCTCCAATCGCTGGTTGCCGAGAAGGCCAAGACGCTGCCCAGCTTTCGCTACTGCGACCTCCGGATAGAGGTTCGGGAAGAGAAGGGCGCAGTGGCCGAGAACGGCGCAGAAAAGGGCAGTTCCGAGGACTACACGTTCGACTTCGGCGTCCGTGTTGTGGCCGGTGGGCGGACCAGCTCGTCGGGTTACTACGGACGTGTCCTGGGTACGACCGACCTCGATCGGCTGGAAGAAGTCGTTTGGGACGGCATCAGGCAGGCCCACAACCGTGCCCGTGCCAGCGCCAGCCAGAAATCCCAGATGAAGGGCCGGTTCGCCCATCTGGGTGCCAGCTTGACCCCCAGCGACCTTGCTCCGGTGGCTGTGCACCAAGCAACGGTCCCAGCTACCTACACCATCGACCCTCGCCAGGTGCCGCTGGCCGACACGATCGCCATGGCCGTTGACGGCTGCAAGGCGATGCAGAGTCAGGGCAGTAATATCGTCTACTCCGCCGCTTCAGCCTCGACTTTCCTGCTGCGAGAGCTTTTTCTCAGCTCAGACGGCGCGGACATCGACCAGACTTTCGCCCAGACCGAGGGTTTTGCCATCGCCATCTGCTCCGGGGAGCACGGCAACTTTGAACATTACGACTTCACCGGCCACCAACGCGGCTGGGAAATCTTGGCCGACGGCTACGCCTGCGGGCCGATAGTCCTGCCGAACTTCATAGACTTCTGCACGACTCTGGGCGCAGATGCCGTTGAGGTCGCCGCTGCCCCACCACTGAAGCCGCCCGACAAAGAGGTCACGGTCGTCACTAACCCCCACTTCAACACTTTGCTGGTCCACGAGGTCGTGGGCCACCCGTCCGAATTGGACCGGGCGCTGAAGTATGAGACGGGTTATGCTGGGAGGTCCTGGTTCCTGAAAGATATGCAGGACAACCAGTTAGGCAATCAGATCGCCTCGCCGTTGGTCACCGCCTATTCGGACCCGACCATGGAAGGCTACGGCTCGTTCGAGTACGACCACGAAGGCACCCCGGCCCGCCGGGCCTATATCCTGCGGGACGGCGTGTTGGAAGAGTTCTTGAATAACCGACAAACAGCCGCCATCATGGATGTTGAGCCAAACGGGTCGGCACGGTCTACCGAAGCGCAGTTGGTGCCCCTGATTCGCATGACCAACACCATCTTTGGGGCCGGCCAGCAAGACCCTCAGGACATCATCTCCGAGGTCGAGGACGGCTACTACATCGATGGACACCGGACTCCGTCCATCGCCGAGTCCCGGGAGAACTTCCGTATCACCGCAGTGAAGGTGTACGAGATCAAGAACGGACAATTGGGCCAGCTGTACCGGGACGGCGGGATAACCTCGGACAGCCGCGATTATTTCATGTCCATCGACGCGGTGGGCAACGACCTGCGGGTGAACCCCATTCCCAACTGCGGCAAGGGGCAGCCCATGCAGGCCAAACGAATGAGCAACGGCGGGCCTACTATGCGAGGCATAGCCCGACTAACAGGTTCCGGTTAGCCAGGGCAAGCTTTGGGAGAACCATGACCGCAGCATTGATCGTCGTCGGGATAGTCGCCCTGTTATCCACAGGGTTGGCTGTCGCCCTTTTGTTGCGCCTGATGTTGTCCCAGAAAGACTCCAAGAGCGAAGACAGCGCTCTGGGTCATCAGGCCGGAGAGATCCGCCAGGGCATGGACCGGGTGAATGAAGCGATCAAGAGCCTAAACCTTGACCGCACCAAGCAGTCGGAACGCCTGGAGACCATGCTAGCCAGTCTGAACACCAGTTCCTCCCAGTTAAGAGACATCCTGGGCAACACCCAAGTCAGGGGGCAATGGGGCGAGCGTATGGCCGAGGATGTGTTCCGGATAATCGGTTTCGTGGAGCCGATGAATTACGTGAAGCAGACCGCCATAGCCGACGGCAGCTCACGGCCCGACTTCACCATATTCATGCCGGAGAACAAAAAGCTGAATATGGACGCCAAGTTCCCTCTGACCAATTACGTGAAGATGATCGAGTCAGAGTCGGAACAAGAGATACAAGAACACAGCAAAGCATTCTTGCGCGACGTCCGCGACCGGACCCGGGAAGTTCTTAGCCGCGATTACATCAATCCCGAAGACAATACCCTGGACTACGTGCTGGTCTTCATACCCAACGAGCCCATGTTCCATTACATCCAGCAACACGGCCAGGACTTGGTGGAGGAGGCGCTGCGCAACAAGGTGGTCCTCTGCTCGCCGATAAGTCTGTACGCCATCTTAAGCGTGATTCGGCACGCCCTCGACAACTTCGCCATCGCGCAGGCGTCCGACGAGATACTCTCGGAGTTGGCCAACTTCGACCGGCAGTGGGAGCGCTTCACCAAACAGATGGAACTGGTCGGCAAGCGTTTCGAGCTGGCCCAGACTGGGTTTGAATCGCTGGCTGGGACCAGACGCCGGGCGTTGGAACGTCCCCTGGGCAAGATTCAGGCCATCCGCCAACAGCGGGGCATCCCCGAGGCGATCGAAGATGGGCAGCCAGAAGTGTTGGATGACACAGAAGAACTGCTGTCCTTGCCCGAGCCCTCGTTGATCGACGAAGAAGAATAGATTGCTTTCCCTCGCCGACCTGCGCCGCTCCGTTAAGCACGCCCTGGCATTCGCCTCGGCCCAGCCTGACGTGACCGAGGTCGAGGTCTTTGCATCAGCCGGGGCCAACCTGACAGCCCGGCTCAATTACACCTCCCACATCCCCAGTAACGGCGTGGAAGAACCCAAGTCCACCGAGGGTTACGGCCTTGGCATCCGGGCCACTTTCCGCACCCCCGATGGCATCAAGACCGGCTTCGGCAGCGAACCCACCGACCTCTCCGTGGATGGCGCCGCCAGGGCGCTGGACAAGGCACGGATCGGGGCGGTCTCCGACGCCGAATTTATCTCCCTGCCCAAGTTGGACTCCCCTCAGCGGCCTGCCGCCAAAGAAGACACTCCTCCAGCCAACTACGACCCGGCGTTGATGCGCATCGGCGGCAAGGGTTTGGTGGACGCCGGTTGGCGCATGATGGAACGGGCCCTGGGCGCGTTCGAGTCATCGGAAGACCTTCTGGGGTTGGCTGGCTCAGCGGAAAAGATGTCCGAGTTGGGGCTGATACTGGGCGGAGACGTGGTCATGCTCCAAGACCGGATGGCCATCGCGTCGACACACATGCCCAAGGTGCAGACCGAACAAAACACCCTGATTATGTCCTTCGCTACGGCCATGATCGAGAGTCAGGCCAGCAAGGGCAGCGGCTGGTCGGTGGGTAGTCAGTTGGCCGATTTTTCCGGTGAAGCCGCCGCCGAAGCGGCTCGAAACGCCATCCAGTCCATGGACGGCGAACGAATCCCGACCGGCAGCTACAACGTGATCCTTGGCCCGCAAGCGGTGGCTGAGATTCTGGAATGGGTGCTGATGCCCGGATTGTCTCTGGACATGTTCTACGCCGGGGCCTCGCCCTTCATGGGCAAGCTGGGCCAGATGGTGGCATCGACCGACTTCAATCTCTATGACGACGGGGCTGGGGCCGGACTGCCAAGCTCCAAGTCCATCACCGACGAGGGTCTGCCCACCGGCCGCACGGAACTGATAAACAAGGGCACACTTTCGGGCCTGATTGCGGACTACTACAACTACCAGCGTATCTTGAACGACCCCACCGGCCAGCAAAAACTCGGGGTTGCCCCTGCCTCCGCCCTTGAGAGCATCGCCCCGCGCAACGGGTTCCGGCCCGGTAACGGCGGCGGACGAAACTTCGGCTCGATGCCCGGCGCGGTGTCCACCAACCTGGTCATCGAAGGCACCATGGGCCACACTCAAGAAGACTTGCTGCGAATGGTCGGCAACGGTCTATACATCGGCCGTATCTGGTACACCTACCCGGTGAACGGCACCACCAGCGGAGACTTCAGCGGCACGATCATCGGCGATTCCTACCTGATCAAAGACGGTAGATTTGCCGCGCCCCTGAAGCCCAACACCGTGCGTATGAACGACAATGTCCTGCGGCTGATCAACAATATTTTAGGCATAGCAGCCCAACGCAGGGCCACCGTGCGCTGGTCGTCGGACCAGGTGACCTGGGCCCCGGAGATCGCGGTGTCCGGTTTCGGTCTGGAAGAGATTTCTGAGTATATGGAGAGCGTCTAAATGGCATTTGAACATATAACTTTCGAAAAGATGGACGGCGTGGGCATCATCACCATGAACCGCCCGGAATCCCGAAACGCCCTGATCCTGGAGATGGTTGCCGAGATGGGCGAAGCCATCCAGGCCTGCAAGCGGCCCGATGTCCGTGCGGTGTTGCTCACAGGCGCCGGCGGAGGGTTCTGTTCCGGCGCCGACCTTAAATCAGTCGTAGAGACTCTGGACAGCAACGAGCCGGAGAAACTGCAAGCGTACATCCAAGCGTTGGCCGACGACCTGCATCACAAGGTCGTTCTGGAACTGCAGCGGTTGGAAAAACCGGTCGTTGCCGGAATAAATGGCGTCGCAGCGGGTGCGGGCTTCAGCCTGACTTTGGGGTGCGACATCCGGATCGCCGCCAACAGCGCCCGGTTCCTGATGGCCTACGCCAACATTGGCGCACCGGCCGACGGCGGCTCAACCTATCTGCTGCCACGCCTGGTGGGCTCAGGTCGAGCCATGGAGCTTTACCTGGCCAGCCAACCAACCGGCGCACAGGCAGCCTTGGAGATGGGGTTGGTAACGCAGTTGGTGGAAGACGATTCGCTGCACAAGCACGCCATGGAGACCGCTGTCAGGTTGGCCCAAGGCGCTACCGCCGCCATCGGGAAGGTCAAAGGGTTGTTCAACAGTTCTTGGGACTCGGACATCGCCACACAACTGGACGCCGAGACAGCAACCTTCGTCGAGATATGCCTGACCGACGATTTCCAAGAGGGAATCAAAGCGTTCACCGAGCGCCGCCAGCCCCGGTTCCAGGGGAAGTAGGGGCTAGACCTACTCCAGCTCGGCGACCGTGATCCCGTCACCGCCAGGGCCTTCGCCATTCTCAGCGGAGATCACCAATGGGTGTCCGCCCAGGTATTCACGGATGGCCTGACGCAATGCTCCGGTCCCTTTGCCGTGAATGATTCGTATTGATCCGGCACCATCCAACGTAGCGTCGTTCAAGGCTTCGTCCACCCGGCTTAGAGCCTCGTCCACCCGCATGCCGCGCAGGTCCAAGTCGGCGTTGGGGGATTTAGTGCGGGGTGCACGGTCCAGATACACTCCCTGGGACGCCGCCACCGGATGACCTTCGGCCTTGCGCTCCAATTGGTACACCGGGATCTTTGCTCGCATCGTGCCCAGCAGCACTTCAACTCGCTCCTGGCTGTCTACCGGGGAGATGACCTCCACCGGCTGGCCGATCCCACGGATGTAAACCCGGTCTCCCTCTTTCAGTATCTGTTGCCATGGGACCCTCTCAACCTCGATGGGCGACCAGGCGGCGGACTCCAGTTGCCGCTGGACCTCCCGCACCTCATCACGGCGGGCCTGCATCTCTTGCCGAGATTGAGCGTTGGCGCGGGCTTCGGCGTTGGCCTGGGCCTCGGCATTCTGCCGCAGTTCGGTGGCTTCCAACAAGCGTTCGGCCCGGGACAGGCGGTCCAATATCCCGCCGATGCGTTGTTGCAGTTCCTGACGAGAGTCCTCAACCAGATTCGCCTTAGCCGATTCAACGTCGGCCAGTTGAGCGTCCAATTCCCGCTGCTTCCGCACAGCGTCACTGGTCGCAATCTCCGCTTCCTGGCGCAGTTTTTCCACCACCCGCCGCTCCTGCTGTAATTCCTGCAGCAGTTCCTCTGTGGCCTGCTCCACCGGCGAGATGCCACTACGGGCGTCGTCAATGACCTCTTGTGGTACGCCCAACCGGGCGGCGATGGTCAGGGCGTAGCTCCTTCCGGGCAGGCCCAAAGTCACGAGATAGGTTGGCTCCAGGGTGTCAGGGTCAAGGTCAACGCTGGCATTGACCATGCCCGGCTGTTCCTGCACGAACCTGGCCACTCCGCGGTGGTGGGTGGTGCCGACCACGAATGAGCCGGTCTTCTGAAAGTACCGGAGTACGGCGCTGGCCAGAGCCGAGCCTTCTTCCGGGTCGGTGCTGGTCCCCAGTTCGTCCACCAACACTAGGGAATGCACGGTGGCCCGGGACATGATCGCCTTCAGGTTGGTGATGTGGGAGCTGAACGTGGACATGGACTCTTGGATGCTCTGCTGGTCGCCGATATCAGCGTAAACACCGTCGAACCTGGGGAAATGGGCTTCTTCGGCGGGCACGTGCAGCCCGGACTGGGCCATCATGGCCAGCAGCCCTACTGTTTTTAGGGTTACGGTCTTGCCGCCTGCGTTGGGGCCGGTGATCAGCATGACGCCCTGCTCCCGGTTCAGGTCGATGCTCACTGGTACGACGCTGCCGGTCAGCAGCGGGTGACGTGCCCGGACCAACTTCAGATGTCTCTCCGAAACTTCTTGATCGGACACCCATGGGGCAACCGCGTTCATAGCTGCGGAGTAACGCGCCTTGGCGATGTCTAAGTCCAATCTCGCCATTAAGTCCAGGGTCAGCAGCAGGTCTTCTCCGGACATCCCGACCATACCGGACAACTGCCGCAGCACCCGCTCGACCTCCCTTTCTTCAGCCAGCCGGGCTTCCCGCCAGCGGTTGCCGATCTCGATGGCCGGCATCGGCTCGACGAACACCGTGGCCCCGCTGTCGGACACGTCATGGACGATGCCGGGCACCCGGTAGCGCATCTCCGCCTTGATGAGCAGCACCATGCGGCCGTTGCGCTGGGTAATCAGGGGTTCTTGGACGACATCAGACCGCTGCAAACGGCGTAGGTTCCGCTCCATGATCTCGTTCAGGCGGGTCTGGGCTTGGCGCGCCTCCTGACGCAGGTTATGTAAAACAGGGCTGGCATTGTCCAGCACATCGCCGATCTGGCTGATCGAACCAGATATCGCCCGTTCCAGGTCGCTCAATTCGGGGATGTTTTCCGAGACGCTGGTGAGCATGGGCAGGTCTTCATGGCGGCCCAACTCGGTGCGGTTGAAACGCGCTGCCCGGAGCAATTCTCTGACGGCATAGAGTTCTTCGCCGCGTAATAACCCGCCCAGCAGGGCGCGTTGGAGCAACTCCCGGAAGTCCTGGTCAGGCCCAAATTCCAGCCCCACGCCTTCACTCAGGTACTGCTTTGCTTCTGAGGTTTCTTGCTGCCTGGTGGCGATCTCCAGGAGGTCGCGGGTCGGCGCAAGCGCCCTGGCCCGTTCGCCGCCAACAATGGTCTTGGTATGGCCGGCGACCTGTTCGCGGACCCGGTCGAAGTCCAGCAGCGGACCGGCAAAATGGAAGCCGCCCAGCTCGTTATCCACTGGGCGCGACCCGGACCGAGTGCTGAAATCGTGCCTAGCTGGCTCTGGCCGGTAAATTAGCCGGTCTTCTAGTCCGTTATCTATCGATTCGTTCGATTCGAGTTCAGCGTCGCTCAATGTTCACCAATCAAGGCCCCAGACGCGGCTCTCGTGGAGCGTGCTCCCCAGGTCGTCCAGGGTGTCGCGTTTGGGGTCCCGGATATTCAGTCTTCGGTTCAACATGATGTTCTTGTATTCGTCCAGGCGCGGGCAGGCTTTTAAAAAGCCGTTCAGGGTGAATTTCTCGCCGCCCAGCACCACGAAGTCCAACTCGCTGGCTACCGGCTCGAACTGGGCGCGAATAGACTCGCACACCTTGATGTACAGCCGCCGCATCTGGCCTTCCCTGATGCGAGTGTAACGGAGCTGCGATGTGCCGCCGGCGTGATGTTTGCCCTTCACATATCTGGAATCGGTCTTAGACGTTGCCAGATCCGCGCCCCGGTATACAGCAACGGAGTAACGTCCCAGGCGCACCAGGACCACGCCCACCGTGCGTTCGGTTTCCAGCAGCGACCAGAGTGGCGCCTCATTCCAGTCGTCGTATACGCCGCTCTCAGTCACCGGGAACGGCGGTGCGATGACCAATGCCCTGTCTCCGGCGCGTAAGCAAACCAGGCCGCAGCCGCTATCTTCCGGTGTCTTGCCTAACCTGGTCAACCGTTCCCGCCATTCGGGCGGTTCGGCAGTCTCGCCGGGCCGCAGGTATAACGACGAGGCGGCTTCACCTTCGGCGGGCTTTCGCACATTCAGCAGATTGCGTAGCCTTTCGACGGTCAGCCAGTCTCCGCTGAGCGCGGCTGCAGGCGTGGCGGTCCTGTTTCTTGATTCAGTCATGGCATTCAGGAAAATTGTACCACCGAGGGCAGCTAACGCTCTCGTTAAACCGGCCCCGTACTGGCCCTGTATCGACACCGTATCGGCCGGTCGAAATGCTTCGATCAGCTGGCGTCCGAATCTGAAGGAGTGTCTGGCTGACCACTGTTGGCCGCACTCTCAGCCGGTCGTAACAAGAATGCCAATAAGATGGACGTAACGATTATCACCAAAAAGACTCCCTTGATCGAGAACGCCTCATACACCGGCGTTAGGGCCACCGGGGCCACCACCGCGCCGAAGAAACGTGAGCCGTTGAACACTCCTGAGATCGCCTGGCGGAGGTCCGGGCGCAGCGAAAGGGCGATGGCCCCCACGTTGGTCAGCATGCAGGCGACGCCGATACCGATCAGGAACAATAGCGGAGGATAAGCTGTAAAGGTGCCTGAAGCTCCAATGATTCCCAGCGCCCCGATCACGAACAGGACTATCCCTACGATCACGATTCGGCGGTTACCCAGCCGGTCTCCCAGCACGCCAGCCACCGGTGATACGACGATTCCCACCAGCCCCGGTATGGAAACCAGAAGTCCCGACATCGCCGGACCCGCCAGACCGGAACGCTGTAGCCATATCGCCACGAAGATCAATACACCCATCAGGGCAAGCAGCGACAAGAACCCGGCCACGGAGATCAGCCGGACTGCCGGTATCGCCAACGCCTGCCGCAAGGGCAGCAGTGGGCTTCGGCCGGTGGCAAGTCGGGGCGGGTCCGTAAACGCGAGGGCAACACCCCCCGCGGCGATCACACCCGCAACACCCGAGGATGCGTAGAACCACTGCCAATTCAGATGTTCGGCAAACAGCCCTCCGGTGACCGGACCCAGCGCCAGTCCGATGGTGAACGCCGCTTGAATGCCGCCGATGGCGGTAGACGTCCGCTGGGGAGGGACTTGGCGTGCGGCCAACGCCATCGACACCGGTAGGGTCAGGCCAGCACCCAACCCCTGAGCGGCCCGCGCCACGATGAAGACCGGATAGGACGTTGCGAAAGCGGCAGCGGCCAAGCACGAGACAGAGAAAATCAGGAGCCCTGCGATCAAGGTGCGGCTGGGACCGAGAACTTCAGTCAGCGCACCTGATCCGACTTGGCTGGCAACAAGAGGAACCGCGTAAGCCGTGATGGCAAGTCCGGCCAACGAGAGAGATACCCCGAAATCCTCGCTCAAAGTCGGGACCATATTGACGGTTCCGGCGATATTCAGCGGGCTGAGAAGCGCTCCCAAATACAGCGGGATCAGTAACCGGAAAACCCCCATGCTAGATATCAGTTTCTGCTCTTGAGCCAAACTGCGGACAACTCCCCTGATTCCTCTGCGCTGCTGCGTGAGGTGTCAGGATATACCAAAAGCGGCATGGTTTATCAGGCTGCTGACGGCACACCTGGCCAGTCGGCGTTAAAATCGACCAAACATTTGGGCTATCCCCGGAGATGAAAATGGCTGCAGAACAAGACTTATCCCCACTCCAACGCCAAATGCGCGCGTTGGAGCGGCTGGACGAGGGGCACAAGACGCTCCACGCCTCCCTGGAAGGGATCGACCCGGAAGACGCCTTCTTGGGCTCCCGGTGGTCGGTATGGGAGGTGATGAACCACCTGGACACGGAAAAATTCGTAGTGGCTCTAGAAGAGATCGCATCCGGGGAAAAGGACATGCTTCCGCCATTCGACGGACGCGATGCCAAACTCAAGTCCGACATCGCCCATCTGGACGAGAACTACCTGCGGTTCCGGACGTTGATCGCGGGCCTTAACGAGGAGCAGATGTCAAAGCAGGTGACCGCGCCCAATCCCGAAAACAACTACCCTGCGCTGACTTTGTTGGAGCTGGTGGAGAGGGCGTCGGGCCACGAGGCCAGCCACTCGCGCCAGATCGTGGAGACCCGCAAGTACGTAGAAGCCTTCGCCGCCAAAGAACGCGCCGTCACTTTTCTTGTCTTGGATCCGGTCTTGGACCCGGCCCAGCCTTCCAAGCTTGGCTCTTCAGCCGTGGGACTTCTAAAGCACGCCGACTACGTGACTGGGACACCGGAAGCCCTGGCCGCGGTCCGCGATTTTGCCAGCGGCACGGAACTGGAGCTGAACGGCGATAACACCGAGGAGGTCGTCACCCGGTTGGGCCGCGACACCCGCGCCGGACTCTGGACCGTGATCTGCACTATCGGCAGCCCCGCCGAATTCCATACGGATCTCCTGAAAGCCGCCGAGCAGAACTGCGACAAGGTGGTCATCCAACAAGCCAGCCAGTAGACCAGCCGATAGACGTTGGCCGTTTGCCCCACCCAATCAGTTTTGCTAAACTTCGCGTAACTTCACGCCCAGCAGAAATCGAGCCTGGGCCGATACACTGAAAGCAAACCACCCCAGAGAGGAGCCGCCATGATTTACGAAGTGCGTACCTACGTCCTGCAACCCGGTAGCGTGGGCAAGTTCGAGGAGAACTTCGCCGCCGCCCTGCCCCACCGCGAAAAGTACTCCAAGCTGGGAGCGTTCTGGCATACCGAGATCGGGCCTTTGAACCAGGTGATTCACGTCTGGCCCTACGAGAGCGTGGAAGAGCGTAACAGCATCCGCGAAGAGGCCGGCAAAGACCCCAACTGGCCGCCGAAAAACGACCCCGACATGTACGTCAGCATGAACTCTGAGATCTTCATTCCCGCGCCTTTCATGCGCCCTCTGGGCGGAGACCAGGCTTTGGGTAAGCTCTACGAGATGCGCTCCTACACCTACAAGACGGGCAGCATCGGCAAGGTCATCGACATCTGGGCCGAGGCTGTTCCCGCCAGAGAGGAGTTCTCTCCGTTGGCCGCCGCGATGTACACCGACGTCGGCGGACTGAACAAGTGGGTCCACATCTGGCCCTACGAAGACCTAGAACAGCGGGCCAACATTCGCGCCGAGGCGATCAAGACTCCCTCATGGCCGCCGCCCACCAGGGAGTTCCTGGTCAGCCAGGAGAACAAGATCATGATTCCCGCCTCCTTCTCCCCCATGCACTAACCGGCGCAGCCGGGTTTTGATCGGATAGGCAGCAAGTAAATCATTAAGGAGGCTTTGCCAGAGCTTATGGGCAGGGCCTCCTCGGTCATTTTGACGGTATTAACATCGTCCGTGGGCGCGGGTTTCTCGGTTATTTTGGCGTTATACACATCATCCGTAGGCGCGGGTTTCTAACCCGCCGTCCCCTCCGCTGGCAATGCAGGCATCCCAGGCAACAACACTTCTTATGAACAACATCGACGAACAATTAGAAGAACTGGTCACGGCCAATCGGATACTGGCGCGGGAGGGTGTTGTTGACGCCTTTGGCCACGTCAGCATCAGACATCCTGAAAGGCCGGACCGGTACATCTTGTCGCAGTCACGAGCACCGGACCTAGTGGATATACCCGACCTGATGGAATACACCCTGGAGGGAGAGCCAATCGATCAGCAGGGCCGGAATATGTACTCGGAACGGGCGATCCACGGCGGCATCTACGCGACCCGGGACGACGTGATGGCCATCGTGCATAACCATTCGCCGACGGTTGTGCCGTTCACTGTGACCAAGACGCCCCTGCGGCCGATCTTCCACCTGGCCGCGATCATCGGCGCGGAGCTTCCAGTCTGGGATATACGCGACAACTTCGGCGACACCAATCTGCTGGTCACCACCATGGACCAGGGCCGCGACCTTGCCCGCTGCCTGGGCGACCGCCGCGTGGCCCTGATGCGTGGCCACGGCTGCGTGATTGCTGGGAACAACGTCAAAGAAGTGGTGATGGCCTCGGTCTATCTCCAGGTGAACGCCGGGCTGCTGCTGGACTCGCTACGTCTGGGCGGCGAGGTTGAATACTTATCCCCGGGCGAGATCGCACTGATGTCCGAAAGCCAGGTGAACCCCAGGATCCAGCACCGGCCTTGGGAGTACTGGGCCAACCGTGCCGGAAGAGGCCGAGACGCATGACGTATCCCCAACCTGAACCGGAGATAGTCGAGGAGATACAGGCCGCCAACAAGCGGTTCTACGACGCGTTCTCCGACCTGGACATGGACGTCATGGACGGCGTCTGGGAGAGCTCTGAGCGGGTCATGTGCGTCCACCCCGGCTGGTCGCCGCTCATCGGGTGGGAAGCGGTGCGCATGAGTTGGGAGCGCATCTTCCAGAACACCGCCCTGATGCAGTTCCAGGTGCGCTACCTAAACGTGGTGGTCCAGGGTGAGTTCGGCTACGTCACCTGCGTAGAGGGCATAACCAGCGTCGTCCAGGGCACAGCCACCAACTTCAGTACATTCGCCACCAACATCTTCGCCCGTTATGAAGACGGCTGGAAGATGGTCGCTCACCACGCTTCTCAGGGTGGTTAAACCCGGCCTATCCCGCCTTCACTGCCCTTGACCCGCAAAGGCGATTCACACCGGTTTCCGTCCTTCACCTGATAGAATATCGTTGCTGACCTTCCCCGCCGGCCCCCCGGTTAGAGGCTGATTGTGCCTCAAGGCAGCTCCGAGTAATACAAAAGGACACCAATCATGGCTACAGAATCACCGTCGATGACAAAGACGGATAGGAACCTTTGGTCGGCCATCGTCGCTGAGGCTTTGGCCCACTTGAAATACAACGCCTACGCCCACCGAGCCCTGGAAGAAGGCCACCCGGAAGTCGCCCAGGTCTTCCAGGAAGTGGCTGGCGCCGAGACCATCCACGGCATGAACCACCTGCGGGTATCTGGCGCTCTGGACACCACTCAGGTCAACCTGCGGACCGTGACTGAGGGCGAGTCCAAAGAATACAGCACCATGTACCCCAAGATGATCCAAGACGCCTTGGACGAAGGCCGTCAGGACGCCGCCGATTCCTTTGCCTTGGCCATGGACCGGGAACGCCATCACTTAGAGGTGTTCACCGACGCACTAGACCTGTTGGTCGCCAAGACGGCCGCTATGGCCGCCGCCGGAGAAGCGGCAAGGATCGCCCCAAGTACGACTGTCGCCCCGACCGTGGTCAGCCCGCTTGATATCGAAACCGACGGCATGACCATGTCTGACTACGTGAGTGCCGCTACTGAGATTGACCGGGAGCGGTGGCGTGTTGCCCGGCTGGGCCGCCTGCGTGAAGTCGTGTTCGGCGCACAAGACGGGCTGCTCAGCACCGTGGCGTTGGTCACCGGCGTGGCCGTGGCCGTGGAGAGCCAGACCACTGTCTTGGTGGCCGGCCTGGCTGCGGCCTTACCCGGGATGCTTTCCATGGCCACCGGGGCATTCTTGGGTACCCGCGCCGAGCAGGACGTACAACGGGCGGAGATAGCCAGGGAAGCCCAGGAACTGGAGGACAACCCGGCTGAGGAGTTGGCCGAGCTTGTTGTCTTGTACCAACGTGAGGGCAAGACCTACCAGGAAGCCCGCCACATGGCCGACGAGATCGCCCAAGACAAGGAACTGTGGCTGCGCACCCTGGTGGAGAAGGAACTGGGCATCAGCCCCGACGAAACAAGCAGCCCCATGAAAGACGCCCTGACCATGGGAGTGGCCTTCATCCTGGCAGCCATTGTCCCCATCCTGCCCCACTTCTTCATGGAGGGCGGCCCGGCAATCGGCGTTTCCATAGCAGCCGCTCTAACTGGGCTATTCTTCCTGGGCGTGGGCAAAGGCCGGTTGGTCCAGCGTTCGCCGCTGTTGCAAGGGTTGGAGATTCTGGCGATCGGAGCGGTCTCAGCGGGAGTCGGGTTCGGACTCGGTGTCCTGATACCCCGGCTAATCACCTAGATGTGCAGGTAAGGAATCGGGTCAGCCAACTTGTAGGCGCGGGTTTTTCAACCCGCCTTGCTCTCGTGAAGACCCCCCGTTCCGCAAACAAAATGCTCACCCGAACGAGGCAGGTTAAAAACCTGCGCCTACGGACGCCTGAGCCTACGCACGATGACCTGTCTGTCGGCGCCGTCTAGCCGTTGGTGCGGGAGAGGATACCACGGGCGGCGGCGATGAAGTCCACCGGGTTATCGCCCTGCACCAGATGGCCGGCGTCTTTGATGGTCTCAGTCGTACAGTCGGTCATCACCTGGCCCATCTTGGCCAGGGTTTCCTCGGCGAAGATGTCGCTTCGGCTGCCCCGGAGCACCAACGAGGGACAATCAACCGCCGCAACGCACTCCCACAGTTTCTCGGTGTTCCAGTTGGGGTCATCGCCGCTGCGGGTGCGGTTTCTGGTGGCCGGGTCCCACTTCCAAGACCATTTGCCGTCAGCGGTCTGGCGGATGCTGTATTTGAGCGCCCCCAGTACCTGTTCTTCCGTCCGGCCGGTGTACTCTTTGACGCGGTCGGCAAACTCCTGGAAGCTGTCCAGGTCGTTGGGCAATTCTCTGAAGTCGCGTATCCGGTCTTGGCCGCGGCGCTGGGTCTCGGGGCCGGTGTCCACAATGGTCAAGGAGCGCAGCATGTTGGGGTGGCGAGAAGCCCAGATAAAGCTGTTGCGCCCGCCCATGGAATGTCCCATGAGGTTGAAGTCTGTGAGACCAAGCCCGTCAACGACGCCGTCGATGTCGGCCTGCATGGCATCCAGGGTATAAACGCCGTCCGACGCCCAGTCGGTGTCGCCGTGGCCACGTTGGTCAACTGAGATCACGTGGTATTCCGGGGAGAGGGCCAGGCTGATAAAGTCCCAGCTGTGGGCCTGCTGTGAAACGCCGTGGAGCATGACCAGGGTGGGGTTCTTGGGGTCGCCCCACTCCAGGTAATGGAAGTTCAAGCCATTGGCCTTGACCGTGCCGTCCGCAGGCTCATTCTCCTCGGTAAATGGCACGCCCATCTTCCGCGCGGCTTCGTGTAAAGATAGGCCCATTGAATGAGACGCCATGTGTTTTCCTCCGGTCAAAGTCCAAAACTATGATAAACCGAGTGTCAATATTTCGGCTCAACCACCTACCCGAATGTGTGGCGTTCGCCCTTGGCATTCACTTTCCGGGTGGCTAATGCTATTATTAGACGGTTGCTCAGCAGCAGTTCTTGTGACGATTCCACGAGCACCGTTCCCACCAGCACTCACTTTCGGGGACCTGCACGACCGCTCACAAGCAGCACAAAAACAACCGGAGACCATCGTCACATGACCACGAATCCGATTCAGATCGAACTAGACCCAAGAGAATTGACGGGCAAAAAGGTCGGGCGCCTACGCCGCGTCGGCATAGTGCCCGTGCACCTTTACGGCCCCGGCATGGAGCCCAGAGCATTACAGTGCCAAACATCCAAGTTGATCAAGGTGCTGGCCGCCGCCGGTGGCGCAACACCGATCCACATCACCATCCAAGGCGAGTCAGGAAACCACCTGGCCTTTGCCCGGGAGATCCAGTGGGACCCCAGGCGGGATGACCTGTTGCACGTAGACCTCCTGGCCGCCGACATCAGCCGGCCGGTAACCGCCCAGGTGCCGATCATACTGGTCGGTGAGTCTGCCGGTGCCCGCAACGTGGGCGGCACGGTGATGCACCAACTCCGCACGATCGACCTTCAGGCGCTGCCTCTGGAGATGCCGGGTCAAATCGAACTGGACATCTCGGTCATGGAAGAGCCTGACTCGGTGATCCGTGTGTCCGACCTGCCCATTCCCGATACTGCCACACTTATCAGCGACCTAGAAGCGCTGGTCGTCAGGATCGAACTCCCCAGAGTCGCCGAGGAAGTATTCCCCAGCGGCGACGAGGGCGCGGAGGGCGAGGCCGGCGAGACCGAAGAGGCTGCCGAGGAGTAAAATCCTCAGCCCCGTCCTGTTTCGTTGCAGGATCAAAAAGTTTAATAACGCCGGAGGAGCGAAGCCCGATGGGCGTACCGCCTCCGGCGGTTGTTTTGGAGATAGGTAAATGTTCCTAACCTACGTTGGGGAATCCGGCTTAACCGGTGTCACCGCGACAGACCCCTCTCAGCTACACCAGGTCTATACCGGTCTGTTCGTTCATGAGAGCCAATCGATCTCCATCAACGGCGAGTTCAACGCCCTATGCCGGAGGCATTTCGGCGCCCCCCTTGGCGAAGAAGGCGCGCCTTCTGTGATACGTCCGGTGGACGTTTACCAGGGCTTGGGTTACTTCAATTCTTGGCAGGGCGACAAGCGGAACGAGCTGATCCAAGACTGTCTTGGCGTAATGATCCGGCGCGAGACCCCGGTGATCACCTCCTACGTGAACAAACAGGAATTCACCGACGCCAAAGCCGCCGGCACCGACCCGTATCTCACGCCTTGGGATACTCCCACCGGCCCGTTGGTCAACAAATTTTTCTTCGCCATCGGCATGTTCCTAGACGAACTCAACATGTCATCCATGTCTGAAGACCAGATCATGGACGGCTCCATGTCGATCTCCAACCATTCCCTGGTGATTGCGCAGAACGGGGCATCGATCGAAGCAAAGCTGATGTCCGAGTTCTTGCGCTCTGATGAGGGCATCGACGCCACCGGCCTGATCGACGACATCTGCTATGTGGAGCAAGAACACTCGGTGGGAAGCCAGTTGGCCAACCTGGTAGCCTATTTCGTCCGGCGTTGGCTGCAACACCCGGAGCGCCCTCATCCCTACTTCGACGGACTGCGGGACAACAAAGTCATCCAGGTCATCTACCCGGTCACGATCTAATCGGCGCGGACCATTCGCCGCAGGAAACCACTCAACAGGTCCACCGCCACCACCAAGATCAGGTACCACAGGATGATTAGCGCCACGTCGGTGTACTGGAAAAAGCTGAGGCTGAGCCGGAACTCCCGGCCCAGACCGCCGGCGCTAACGAACCCGACCACCACGGTGGTGCGGATCACCACTTCCCAGCGATAAAGCAGGTAGGTCAGGAATTGCGCCCTAGCCTGGGGAATAATCCCGTAGGCGAGCATCTGCAGGTTCCCCGCCCCCGCCGATCGTAATGCACGCGCGGGACCGGGGTCCATATTCTCGACAACTTCCGCCGACAGCCGGCCCACTATCCCGTAATTGTGCAGACCCAATGCGATGGCTCCCGGCAGCACCCCCGGCGACAGTACGAACACGATCACCATGGCCCAGACCAACTCGGGTACGGCCCTGGTGAAGGCGAACACGAACCGCAGCAGGTGATACAGAACCCCGAGCGCGGGAGAGGGATTTCCCCCTAGTTCTCCGTTGCTCACGTTTCGCGCAGCAGGCAGGAAGGTCAGCAGCACACCCACTCCGGCGAAGCTGATGGCCAGGACGCTCATCAGCAGAGTCCTATAGGCCAGCTTCCCCGTCTCCGCCCAGCGGCCCAGGTCTAAAAAGGCGGGCCGGCCGCCATCGGTCAGGCTGTCTTCAAGCCCCATCAGCTGCTTCAAGAACCCACCGGCATTCCCCCAAGCACGCCCGGAAAACATATCTTCCAATCCGCTATCGGCCCCGGCCAATATGTAGGCCCAAGAGCCTACGGCGAGGGCCATAAACGCATAGAGGGAAGCTCTCGCAAACGTGATGTTGCCGCGTTTTAATTGCTTCATGACTGAAGACTCCGGCGCACCCTGGAGCTCCAATAGTCCACCAGCAGCACCAGCCCAACCAGGAAGAACAGCAACGTCCAGACTTCATCAAAGCGCAGGTCGTTCAAGGACAATTGAATCTCAAACCCCAGGCCGCGGATGCCCACGAAACTCATGATGGCGGCAGCGCGCAGGGCACACTCGAACCTGTAGAAGCTGTAGCCGAGGATATCTGTAAGCACCATCGGGATACGGCCATAGAACAGCACTCGGACTGGAGAGGCGCCGGAAGAACGGAGAGCTACCAGCGGGCCCTGGGGGACGTCGTTCAGCAGCTCTGAATAGATGCGGCCCAATATCCCGGCATATGGAATGGCGATGGCCAACACGACGGCCAGGGACGACAGCCCAAAGGCGGTAACGAATAGGACCGCCCAGACCAGTTCGTGTATCGAGCGCATGAACGCCAGGATGAACCGAACTGCAACGGCCAACGCCGTCGATGACCGCCCAGGGGTTCCAAGCGAACCAGAGGCAGCTATTCCAAGTGGCAGCCCGATTACGATCGCCAAAGTTATCCCGGCCACGGCATGGACGACCGTCTGCCAGCTGGCGGCCAAGGCCACCTTCAGAAATTCTGGGGACAGCTCCGGCGGGAACAGTGCGAGAGCAAAGCCTTTGATCGCATCACCGCCGCCGGTGTGAACGATGCCTCCACCCCAATCGACGCTGGCAAGGCTCCAGACCAGCGCTCCGATCAGGACCAGCGACAGCAGGCGTCTGGTCTCTAAGAGCCTGGCCGGCCCCTTAGATTTGGGCGTCCCGGTCCAGATCATAGAGTGCCTCCAACACCGAGGGAGTCAACTCCCGGGCTGGTATATCGAATTGAAGTATCCCCTGCCGAAGACCGATGACGCGGGTGAAATGCTGGAGGATCAAGTCGGGGGCATGGAGACTGGCCACCATGACGCCGCCCGTGTCGTCAGCCAGGCCAGTCAGTAGCTTAAGTATCTCCTCAGCCTGGGCCGGGTCCAAGGATGAAACAGGCTCGTCGGCAAGGATGATCTTGGGCGACTGGACCATCAGCCTCGCGATGGCCACCCGCTGCTGCTCGCCGCCGGAGAGCCGGGAGGTCCGCTGGTCTATCTTGTCGGCGATGCCCAAACGAGACAGCGCCGATACCGCCAAGTCCCGCTCCCTTGCCGAGAACAACGACGCCAACGACCGAAGCAGGCCTCAATGGCCCAACCGGCCGGCGAGCACGTTCTGTATCACTGGCAACTGGGGAACCAGGTCGAACTGCTGTTGGATCAGCCCCACAGCCTCGGATAGTTGGCGGCCAGGCTTGAGCTGGGAGACAGCCTGAGAGTCCAGGAATAACTCTCCCCGGTCAGGCTGAATCAGCCCGGCCAAGATGTAAAGGAGCGTGGACTTGCCGCTGCCGCTGGGGCCGGCTAAGGCCACTCGCTCGCCGGTGGCTATAGTCAGGTCCAGCGGGGCCAGGGCGGTCTGCGCCCCGAAAATCTTGCCCAAGCCACGTCCGTCCACTATCTTTTCCGCCGAGGTCATCTGATGATATCCAGGTCTCTAGCCACCTGTTCGATGGCCAGATAATTAGCGTTCTCAGTGGCGATGAACCGCTCCGTGTTGAATAATTCGAGAATCTCCTGGTGTTCCTCAAGACTCAGTTCCAGAAGCGCCGTCTGGATCCTCTGGGTGAAGCCGTCGCCAAACTTCTCGTCTGCCCCCGAGGCTGCCGTCCAGTTGTAGTCGAAGTAGGGTGGAGTGGTCTCCAGCACCCTGACCTTGCCAGTGTCCACTGCGCCGCAGCCCACGGCCCTCTCCCAAACATCTTCGTTCAGCGCTCCAACGTCGAATGCTCCGCTCTCTACCAACCGCCAAGTCAGGTCGTGGGAGCCTGAGTAATTTGGTGGTGATTTGAAACCGGAATCAGGGTCCAAGCCGATCTTATCCAAGTAAAAGCGGGGCATCAGGTGGCCTGAGGTCGAGCTTTCACTGCCAAAGGTGATGGTCAGTTCATCCGCAATGTCCACAAGATCAGCCAGTGACGCTACAGGGAGGTCCATTCGGACTATGATTTTCGAGTGGAACTGGGCGTCATGCTGCCGTTGAGCGATCGCCTGGGCGCCCTGGTCCAGCAGCCTAGCTTGCACCCCAGTGAGTCCGCCGAAGAATGCCAGGTCGAGCTTCCCCTGGCTGAACGCCGTAACCACAGCCGCGTAATCGACAATGGGGATGTACTTCACATCCACGCTTAATTTTTGGGAAAGATATGCAGCGAAGCCGTCGTACCGCCGAACGAGCCTGGAAGCGTCTTGGTCGGGGATGCCACCGACTCTGAGCACAGGCGCATCACTCCCGCCGCAAGCGGCGATAAACAACAGGACAAAGACGAGGGCGAAGCCCAGCAAGCAAACGCGTACAGAAATTTTGGTTTTCATTCAAATCACCTAGGCCAATCACCCAGGCTAATCACCCGGAATTACGCTCGGACGGCTACCAATAAATAGCTGACGATTGGTAGTCCAACGGCATACCTAGGGCGTGGAATGTGGAAGGCGGGCTGGGGAGAGAAAACCAGGGATAGATTCCCGGTGTTGGCTACCCGTGTTGGCTACCCGTGTTGGCTAGATCAAAACCCAGTGGGACCGCCGACCTGTCCAGGCCCCGCAGACGAGGCCTCAGGTAAAACCGGCGTTGGGAATCGAAAATATGATGGAGTTCGTGACTAACACATTAATTATATTAATGAACTGTATAAATCTAGTCAATGAATGCGTTTTCATCTATGCCTGATCAGGCTGCTATTTCCTTTACAAGGCATGGGCACGGCATTACAATCGCTAGTCAGAAGAGACGACGCTTTTCGCTGTTTTCTCTGGCTTTTTAACCCGATTAACTCGCCCTTCACGGCCCAGGACTCATAAGAACAAATGGCAGACCGAGAAGACACCCTTGTAGAGAACCGGGCCGCCAAGCTCGCACGCATCCGCGCCGATGGCCTAGACCCCTACCCGGCCCGTTACCAGCGCTCCTTCGACGCCGCCACCGCCACGGCCTTGTTCGAGGAGTTGGAAGAATCCGACCCGCCTGATGAGAAGCTGCAAAACGTCTCCCTAGCCGGTCGCATCACTTCGATGCGGACCATGGGCAAGGCAGCGTTTCTAGACTTACGGGACGCGTCCGGCGTCATCCAGGCCCTGCTCAGGCAGAACAACCTGGAAGCAGGGTTCGATCTGCTTAAGGACCTGGACATCGGCGACCATCTGGGCGTGCGCGGCAACCTGATTCGCACCCGCACCGGCCAAGTGACCATCGACGCCATGGAACTCACGGTCACCGCCAAGGGCATGCGTCCTCTGCCGGAGAAATGGCACGGCCTGAAGGACGTCGAGACCCGCTACCGCCAGCGCTACCTGGACCTGATCGCCAACCAAGACGAGATCATGCCGGTGTTTGTCCTGCGCTCCAAGGTTGTCCGCGGCATCCGCCGTTTCCTGGACGACCGGGGCTTTCTGGAAGTAGACACCCCCATACTGGTGCCGGTGGCCGCCGGGGCCCATGCCAAGCCCTTCGTCACCCACCACAACGCCTTGGACCAGCAGCTCTACCTGCGAATCGCCACTGAGCTCTACCTGAAGCGGCTGATCATCGGCGGCTTCGACAAGGTCTATGAGATTGGCCGGGTCTTTCGCAACGAGGGCATCGACCAGGACCACAACCCCGAGTTCACCCTACTGGAGAGCTACGAGGCCTACGCCGACTACAACGACGTTATGGACATGGTTGAGCAGATGGTCTCGACCATTGCCACTCAGGTCAACGGCTCGACCAAGGTCATGATCGGCGACCAGGAGATCGACTTCGCGCCGCCGTGGCAGCGGGTCAGCCTGCGTGAAGAACTGGAAAAACGGAGCGGCATCGACCTGGAATCGTTCGACGACGACGCCCTGCGCCAGAAGGCCGGCGAGTTGGGCATCGACACCAAGGTATTAGAAAGCCGTGGCCGTCTGATCGACAAGCTGCTATCCACATTCGTGGAACCCCACCTGATCCAGCCGACCTTCGTGCTCGATTACCCGGAGGAGATGTCTCCTCTGGCCAAGGCCAAGCCCGACTCCCCCGGATATGTGGAGCGGTTCGAGGCCTTTGCCTTTGGCATGGAGATCGCCAACTCCTACAGCGAACTCAACGACCCAGTGGTCCAGCGAGCGCGGTTCGAGGACCAAGCGGAGATACAGCGTCTGTACGAGAACGAAGATGTCGACCGGCAAGACGAGGATTTCCTAACGGCCATGGAGTACGGCATGCCGCCAACAGGCGGTCTAGGCATCGGCATCGACCGGCTGGTGATGCTCTTGGCCGGGCAATCGTCCATACGGGACGTTTTGCTGTTCCCCCAGATGCGTACCCTTACGAGCAATACTGGCGATACGAACGAAGAAGAGTCCGAGTAGCCTATGCTTTCCACTGACCGGGCAACCCATGCCACAAAGATGATGCCATGCTTTCAATAGAACATATTAGAGAGCACCCAGACGAGGTGCGCGCCGCCCTGCAGACCAGGGGCGAAGATGACCAGATAACAAAGGTTTTGGAGCTGGACTCCAAGATTCGCGCCGCCATCACCAAGCGCGACGACCTGAATGCCGAACGCAACCGGGTCAGCAAGGAACTGGGGCAGGCGCGTTCTCAGGGCAAGGAAATCTCGGACGAAGACCGGGCCCAGATGCGGGAGATCGGCGATCAGGCCGACGCCCTTAACGAAGAGACCAGGGAACTTGGCGACCGGCTCAGCGAGGTTATGCTGACTCTACCCAACCTGCCCCAGGCCGACGTTCCGGTTGGCGAGGACGAGTCGGGCAGCGTCGTCATCCGGCAGAACGGCGAGCCGCCGGTATTGGACTTCTCCCCCAAGCCACACTGGGACCTAGGCGAAGAACTGGGCATCATCGACTTCGAGCGCGGCACCAAGCTCGCCGGCAGCCGGTTCTACACCATGCTGGGCTACGGCCCCAAGCTGGAACGGGCGCTGATCGCCTGGATGCTGGACCTCCACTCCAACGACCACGGGTACACCGAAATCTCGCTGCCCGCAGTGGTCAAACGAGAGATCATGGAAGGCTCGGGCAACCTGCCCAAGTTCGCCGACAACCTCTATCACGATGAAGAAGACGACCTCTGGATGATTCCCACCGCCGAGGTCCCCATAACGAACCTGTACCGGGACGAGATCATACCGGCCAACACCTTGCCCCTGAAGTACGTGGCCCAGACCCCCTGTTTCCGACGCGAAAAGGCGTCGGCAGGCCGGGACACTCGGGGCATCAAACGGGTACACCAGTTCAACAAGGTAGAGATGTACCAGTTTGTGGAGCCTGAAAACTCAAACGCAGAGCTGGAGAAGCTGGTGGACGACGCCGAGGATGTCTGCCGCAAGCTGGGGTTCACCTACCGGGTGTTGCAACTTTGCACCGGAGACATGGGCTTCGCATCATCCAAGACCTACGACATCGAGGTCTGGGCCGCCGGCTGCGAAGAGTGGCTGGAGGTCAGTTCCTGCTCCAACTGCACTGACTTCCAGGCCCGCCGCTCCAATATTAGATACCGGGCCGAAGATGGTGGCCGCCCTCGCCTGCCCCATACCCTGAACGGCTCCGGTCTGGCCCTGCCCAGGGTCATGATCGCCATCCTGGAGAACTACCAGCAACCAGATGGCTCGGTAGTTATTCCAGAAGTACTACGCCCGTACACCGGGTTTGACGTTATTCCCGCAGTAAAAACTGACAGCTAACGTGGAGGCCTAAAATGGCTGGAAAGATCAGTTGGGGTATTTCTATTCCGCAGGTGTTCTTTGATGGTCCCATCGACATGCCACTGATCGAGCGGTGGTCTAAGCGGGCCGAAGCGTTGGGATTCGAGAGTCTTTGGACTCAGGAAGCCATCACTGGGGCCGTCCCCATTCTCGAGCCAGTTACTCTGCTGTCATATCTGGCCGCCATCACTGAGAAAGTGCGGCTCGGCACGTCGGTCATAGTGGCGCCGCTCCGAAATCCCATCCAACTGGCCAAGAGCCTCGGCAGTCTGGACCACATGAGCCAGGGACGGCTGACCGTGGGATTGGGTCTGGGCGGCAACCCCAACGACATCCCGCCCTACGGCTTCTCCCAGGAGAAACGTGTACGGCGGTTCACCGAGATTATCGAGGTCATGAAAGCCCTCTGGACTCAGCCTGAAGCCCACTTCCAGGGCGAGTTCTGGCAGTTGGACGGCCTCAAGATGGAGCCGAAGCCCCTACAAAATCCCCACCCGCCCATCTGGCTGGGCGCGCGGCACACCAACGCCCTGCGGCGGGCGGTCAAACACGGTGACGGCTGGATGGGCGCCGGGTCGTCCAATACCGAAAGTTTCGTGACGGCCGTTGACCAGACGAAGATGTACCTGGAAGAGGCGGACAAAGACCCCGCGTCGTTCACCATCTCCAAGCGGGTCTACGTTGCGGTGGACAATGACGAAGACCGGGCGGAAGGCCGTCTGAAAGAGTGGTTCGGCAAGCGGTACGGCAACGCCGATATGGCCTCCCAGGTATCTGTCTGGGGCTCCGCCGCCAAAGTGACCGAAGAGCTGGCCAAGGTCACCGCCGCGGGAGCGGAGATGATCCTGCTGAACCCCGCCTTCGACGACATGGAGCATCTGGACGCCCTGGCGGAAGAAGTTATTCCGAACCTGTAGACCGGTTCACCCCGGCTGGCCAAATCGGTCTCCGTTGGACTCACTCGGGTTTCTGTTCGTGAGATACCTGACGAATCCGCGAATTATCGCAGGGAAGACCGGACCAACGACACCGATTCCGTAGTGCTCAACGAGAATGAGTTCGAACCGCTGCCCGAGCTGAAAGAATACCGGTAGGAGTAGGCCACAGGTCCGACGCCCTGCCGGTACGTCTCTGTCGCGGTGTAGTCGAAATCCTCTCCGCTGGAGCAAACCCGGCCGACGGACCGATAAAACACACAGCCACCTTCGCCGCCTTGGGTCGAAGCCTGCACCACTACGTCACTCCCTTGAGCCTGTCCTTCGTATAGGTGCTCAGTCTCGAATCTAGTGGTGAAGAACCCGCTTCCGGGCCATCTCCCTTCTTGCCCATCAAACAACACGGTGAGCGAGTCTCCATCTTCAGACACAAAGATCAGGTTGTCGTCCACCGCCAGGTAGCTCCAACGTGGACCGTAGCCGCTGCCCAACTCTATGTCATCTCGCCGGTACTTCCCCGTTACCTGGACCTCATAAGCAATCAACCCTTCGATCTCCTTGGGCTGGCCCAGAGTAACGCGGAATACGCCGGAGTCAACGGACGGCCCGCTACGGCAACTAAGGCAGAACGTTCCCTTCTCATATTCCCATTCATATTCCCAATACGTGCCCTCCTGCACTGGAAAATCGAATCCTGCGAACACCGGCCCTAAGGGTTCGGAGGTGGCAGTTGGCTCCTTGGTTACGGGCGCTCCGGTTGTTTCCGTGGCGTCAGCCGCCGAAGCGGTGGGAGAACTCGCCCCGTCCTGAGATGTTCCGGCTGGAGTGGACGAACCGCACGCCACTCCAAGAGCAGCCAGCAGAATAACCAATGTCAAAATAAGGTAGGGTTTCAAGCTCATCGTTCTCCTGTCGATCACCGTTTGGTAGGCACAACATGCGGCAAGATGCCGGACAGGCGCTCCGGGCCGGCGTCAATGGTAACACCGTGGATCAAGTATCCACGTCCGCGATAATCAGCCTGCAATTTAATATGGCCTCGATCTCCTTGATACGACGGCAAGACCTCTCGGCGCACGACAACGATCACACGGCCGATCGGGCAAAACTTGCTTAACCGATTCGCCCCCTTCGACAAGCTCAGGACGAACGGTGTTTGTGTTTGACTCTTCACCAAACTGCATTCTTGATCTGATCTTGTTTGTGTCTGAGCTTTTGGCAATGCTCTGGTTCCGTTCGTGGTGAGCTCAGTCGAACCACCCCCTTCCCCAACCCGTTCCGGTGAACTAGAATAGCCTCCATTCAGACTCAGGCTGGAGGGAGACTATGTCGGGAATATGGCCCGGTGACACGCAGTGTGTCGTGCTGCTTGGATTCGATATCGACGGTGTTTCTTCTTGGTTGAACCGTGACCCGTCGTTCAAAGACCACCCCAGCCTCATGTCCATGGCCGAATACGGCCCCTCGGTCGCCACGCCGCGCATCCTGGACATGCTAGAAGCCCACTCCATCCCCGCCAGCTTCTATATCCCCGGCTACGTGGCAGAGACCCACGAAAGCATGGTCAAGAACATATTCGATCGGGGCTTCGAGGTCGCGCATCACGGCTATATGCACGAGCCGCCGTCCTCCCTGACACGTGAGCAAGAGAACGACGTCATCGAGTCGGGCCTCCGCATCCTAAGCGGCATCACCGGAGAGCAGCCCCGTGGCTACCGCTCCCCCAGTTGGGAGTTGAGCGAGCACTCGCTGGAACTGCTCACCGATCACGGCTTTATCTACGACAGTAGCCTGATGGGCGACGACGCACCCTATATCGTCGATTCACTGGCCAACAATAAGACGATCGTTGAACTACCGATCCATTGGCTATTGGACGACGCGCCCAACTTCGTTTACGCACCCGTGGCCAATCGCCTGGGCCCCATGCGCAACCCCGAAGAGGTCTACGGCACCTGGGCCGCTGAGTTCGAAGGACTCTACCGCTACGGCCGGGCGTTCACCCTGACCATGCACCCCCAGTACATCGGCCGTCCGGGCCGTCTGCTGATGTTGGAGCGGCTCATAGAGCACATCAAAAGCTTCCCTAACGTGGAATTCATGCGGGCCATCGACGTCGCCAAGATGTGGATGTAAAAAACAGGGAGAAGACACATGGACTACGGGATAGGTATTCCTTCGTATATCGACGCGTGGCGTGAGGTGCAGGCGGCAGAGGAAGCCGGTTTCACTCATGCCTGGTTCTACGACTCTCAGCTGATCTACAGCGACGTCTATGCCACTATGGCCCTGGCGGCGCAGAACACCAACCGCATCAAACTTGGCACGCTGGTGGCGATTCCCACCAACCGCATCGCGCCGGTGACTGCTTCGGCGATCGCCACGATCAACAAGCTGGCGCCGGGCAGGGTGATCCTGGCCATGGGCACCGGCTACACGGGCCGCAACACCATGGGCTTACCCCAGATGACCGTCAAAAATCTTAGGGAGTACACCCAGCAGGTAAAGGGTCTACTGGCCGGCGAAGACGTGCTCTTCCGAGAGGGGGACAAAGAACGATGGATCCGGCTGATGCACGCAGACCGAGAAGAATTCATCAACATCAAAGACCCGATTCCTGTCTACATTGCCGCCAACGGCCCAAGAGCACTGGAGGTCGTGGGCGAGCTTGCGGATGGCTGGGTGACGACACTGCGGGCCAGGACCGACCTCGGCGATAATTACGCCGCGATCAAGGGTTCGGCGTCTAAAGCGGGCCGGAACGCCGACAAACCCTACACAGTGGCGCTGAGCTACGGCTGCGTGCTGCGTGAGGGCGAGACCTTGAGTTCTGAGCGTGTGATGGCGCGCGTCGGCCCGAGCATCCTGCCGGGTGTACACGCCCAATGGGAGGCCCGATACGGCCCCGGCGCGGACTTGGGTATGCGCTCCGACACCGATGTGGCCGAGGCTTATGAAGCCTATCTCCAAGAGTACGCAGAGACCAACGATACGCCGTCCGACCGGCTTTACCTGGACGCCCACCGGGGGCATATGGTCTTCCTAAAGCCTGGCGAAGAACAATTCGCGACTGAGGAACTCTTGTCGCGGTCGCTGACCGGCACCGGGCCGGAGATCATCGAAAAACTCGACCGGATGGAAACCACAGGAGTCGATAGCGTCGCGATTTCCGTAACCGACTCTGAGGGCGCACGCGATCTGATTGAAGACTTTGGCAGGGAAGTGATAGCGAAGCGGGGAAGGTAGGCAGTTAGCGTTCAGCTGTCAGCACGGGGGAATCGCTTGCCAATACCCTGCATCACAATTAACATTGGCGCATATTCGCCTTGACCAACACTGGTAGGAGCTAAAGATGCCTAAGGTACATGACCGCGGCGGTTGGCCCAACGACGACCCCATTGATCCCGACGAGCACGAGATGGAGGAATGGGAACGCCAGGTCGACGCGCTGAACGGAGTGCTCGGAGATAAGGGCCTCAAGAACACCGACCAATTGCGCCGGGCCATCGAGAGTCTGGACCTCAAGACCTACGAGACATTGGCGTACTACGAGAAGTGGACCGCCGCCATGGAGATGCTCCTGGTTGAGCAGGGGGTCATGACGTCGGATGAGATCGACGCTAAGGTCGATCAACTGAAGCAAGGTCAGAAGTAAAGATGGCCACCGACTCGACGGCGAAGTACAAGATCGGAGACCAGGTGCGCATCAGGGTGGGAGTTCCACCAACCCATTTTCGGACCCCGGAGTACATCCAGGGCAAGCAGGGGCGCATCGACACCCTATGGGGCGCGTATCCAAACCCGGAGACTCTGGCCTACGGCGGCGACGGACTGCCAGCTCAACCGCTGTACCTCGTAGAGTTCGCCCAGACTGATCTGTGGCGGGATTACAAAGGCGCACCCAGCGACAAATTGCTCATCGACGTATACGAAAACTGGCTAGAAACTATCTAATCACCACAGCTAGTTCACGGTAACGGACAGGAGAGGACTCATGGCTGAGAACGGACAACACGAAGGGCACAACCACGGGGAGAACGCCGAATATTACTCGATGCGGGCGCAGGCGATGCAGGCATTGTTGATCGAGAAGGGCGTCTGCACACTGGACGACATTTTGACCATGGCCGACAAGATCGACTCCCGCTCCCCCGAAGACGGCGCCAAGATCTTAGCCCATGCTTGGGTGGACCCGGAGTACAAGAAGCGACTCCTGGCCAACGCCGAGGCAGCTTTCTTGGAGCTGGGCTATGACCTGCCCGAGACGTCGCCCAAGATCACGGTCGTTGAGAACACGGACGAGGTCCACAACATGGCGGTTTGCACGCTGTGTTCCTGCTTCCCCAGGGCCATCATCGGCCGGCCACCAGCCTGGTACAAAGGCTTGGCCTACCGCTCCAAGGTCGTCGTTGACCCTCGGGGCGTGCTGAAAGAATTCGGCACCGAGCTCGACGAAGCTATCCAGGTCAAAGTCATCGACAGCAGCGCAGACTACCGGTACTTAGTCCTCCCCAAGCGGCCCGACGGCACCGAGGGCATGAGCGAAGAAGACCTGGCCAAGCTGATCACCCAGAACAGCATGATTGGCGTGGGCCTGGCCCTGTCGCCCGAGTCTATAAAAGCAAGTTAGCCATCAGGAGACAGCATTCGCCATCCGTACAGAGGAAAACCGGTTAAACGTAGGGGCGTGGTCTCTGACCCGCCCTTTTTTCGTCAGGCGCGTTTTCTGGGTGAGGGGTAGGTCTTCGGGCAGATCGTGTTGGTTGATGAACAGGGCGGGTTAGAAACCCGCCCCTACGGGGGACGGTGGTTGGCCTACCCGTGATTTGGTAATACGTAGGGGCGTGGTCTCTGACCCGCCCTTTTTTCGTCAGGCGCGTTTTCTGGGTGAGGGGTAGGTCTGCGGGCAGATCGTGTTGGTTGATGAACAGGGCGGGTTGGAAACCAGCGCCTACGGGGCCGGGGGGTGGTTTCGGGTGTGGCTAGTCAGGGCGGTCCAGTAGCTGCTGGGGGATATCACCCAACAAGGCCTCGACATTCGACATGGCCGAGTCGTTGCCCAGTCCGAGGTGCATCGGCATTATGGATATGCAGTTGCTCTTGATGGCGGCTATGTCGCTGTCCGGAGCAGGGGTCTCCGTGATGGACCTGTTCCTGGAGATCCAATACCGCTTCTCCGGGCCAACGTTCTCCGCCCGGACGTTCTCGCCCCACGACCGGCCGCCCAGCTTGGTAACGCGGACTCCGGCCACCTGGGACATCTCGACCTTGGGTATGTTGACGTTCAAGAAGAGTGTGTCGCCGGTATAGTCTTTGAACTTCCCAGCCAAAGGCTCGAGTATCTTTTCGGCGATATCGTATTTGGTATTGGTCACGGCGGCCACGGAGATGGCGATGGTGTTGATGCCCCGAACGAAACTCTGTATCGCACCGCCCACCGTCCCCGAGACCATCACGTCCCAACCAACGTTCGAGCCGGCATTGATCCCGGAGACCACCAGGTCAACGTCTTTGACCAATGTCTCCAACGCCAGTATGCAACTGTCGCCGGGGGTTCCTTCCACCGAGAACGCGCTCACCGGGTGGAGGCCGTCGCCTTTCGATTGGAACTCCGGACTGACCGTCCATTCACCCGCTTTGACCGGTGCGTGGAGCGTCAGGCTGGCGCCCACGCCGCTCTGTTGCCGGTCGGGTGCGACAACAACGACCTCGCCGACCTTACGCAGGGCGCGGGCTGCAGCCCAGATACCCGGAGCGGTGATGCCGTCGTCGTTGATTACCAGAATTTTCATAGCGTATTCGTGCCTATATCGTTGGGTTTTTGATAATGGATGACGTCAGATATCTTATCAGCCGGTATATCTAAACACAAAATTGGGTCTGGACACACTTCGCCCATTTGTCACCCCGAGTTAAGCGAGGGGTCTCGTTGCTTTGGTAGAACACGTTTAAGCCGCAAAACGAGATTCCTCGTCGGCCTCCGGCACTCCTCGGAATGTCAGATGGGAGAACGTCCGCAGAGAAAAAGTAAGGGTATCCCGATTTCCTCGGGATGCCCTTAAGTCTCGCCACTAGGTCATTGGTCTAGTGATGTGCCAGGTCGGTCGCGTGGAAGATGGCATGCTTCAACTCGATGGCCGCCATCGCCTGGCGGTACTCGGCCGAAGCCAACATGTCGCCAAAGGTATCAGAGCCCAAATCCCCATGGATCAGGTTCGTAGCCTCGGCGATGTTCTCCTCGTTGAGCTCTTTCCCGATCAGCGCCGCCTCAACGGACGGACCCCTGGTGGGCTTGGGAGTGAACCCGCCGACCGCGACCCTGGCCGCAGTGCAGGTGTGATGGTCTACGGTCAACACCACAGCCGCTCCAACCAAGGCGAATGACGTGGCCGGGTGGGCCATCTTGGCGTACTCGGCTTTCTGGTTCTCCGTCAAAACCGGCATCTCGATGGACGTCAATATCTCGTTCTCTGCCAAGACTGTCTCGAACGGTCCGGTGAAGAACTCGTCAGCCGATACGGTCCGGGAACCACGACGGGTGATGCCGCCTTGGCCCTGGATGGTGAACTTGGCGTCCATAACCGTCAGTACCGTAGGCAGGTCTGACGCTGGGTCGGCGTGAGATACGTTGCCGCCGATGGTCCCACGGTTCCTTACCTGGGGGTCGCCGATGCCATAGGCGGTCTCCCAGAGTATCCAGGCATTGTCCTTCACGATGTGGGACTCGGCGAGCTCGGCATGGGTGGTCAGTGCGCCGATACGCAGGATGCCGTTCTCCACGGATATTCCCTGCATCTCCTCGATGCCACCGATGTCGATAAGCATGGGAGGTCTTGCCAGGCGCAGTTTCATCATTGGAAGGAGGCTATGGCCCCCGGCCAGGATCTTGGCGCCTTCGTTGCTGCCCAGAAGCTGGATGGCTTCTGAGACGGAATTGGCTTTCGTATATTCAAACTCTGTTGCAAACATTGTTTAGCTCCCCTGTCCCTGGCGAATCGCCCGCCAGACTTTCTCTGGTGTAAGCGGCATGTCTATGTGGGTAACGCCCAAGGGGCGCAGAGCGTCGATCACCGCGTTGTAAACAGCAATGGTAGAAGCGATGGCTCCCGTCTCACCGATACCCTTCACCCCCAACGGGTTGTGGGGCGACGGTGTGACTGTGAACACCGTCTCGATCTGCGGCAGCATATGGGCCCGAGGCAGGGCATAGTCGGTCATTGAACCGGTCAACAGCTGACCGTTGTCGTCGTAGACTGCACCTTCCCATAGGGTCTGTCCCCAGCCCTGCACCACGCCGCCGTGGACCTGGCCCTCGACGATCATTGGGTTGATCTGCGGACCGCAGTCGTCACCAGCGACGTAGCGTTTGATCACAATATGCCCGTTGTCCTTATCAACCTCAACCACCGCCACATGGGTGCCGAAGGGGTAGACGAAGTTGGGCGGGTCGTAGAACGCCGAGGCTTCCAGTCCCGGCTCCATGCCTTCCGGCAAGTTCCAGGCCACGTTGGCCATTGTGGCCATCTCTGCGATGCCTTTGCTCTGGTCTGGCGAACCCTTGACGAAGAAGTTCCCGTCTGCGTACTCGACGTCAGCTTCTGCGGCTTCCAGCAGGTGAGCTGCCAGCAGGCGCGCCTTTTCTTTCACTTTGCGGGCCGCCAGCACCATGGCCGCGGCTCCCACTGCTGTGGTCCGGCTGCCGTACGTGCCCCAGCCCATTGGGGTGTTACTGGTGTCGCCGTGAACGATGGTCACATCATCGACGTCGACTCCAAGTTCATCGGAAATTATCTGAGCGAAGGTGGTCTCCTCTCCCTGTCCGTGGGGCGAGGTTCCAGAATAGACGTTCACTTTGCCCGTGGGGTGGAACCGCACTATGGCGCTCTCCCACAATCCACCACCAAACCCGACGGCGCCGGCCACCTGTGAGGGACCAAGGCCGCAGATCTCGGAGTAGGTAGTTACCCCGATGCCCATGTAACTGCCTTGCTCCCGCATACGGGCCTGCTCTTGGCGGAGTGCTGGATAGTCGACATGATCCAGCACTTTATCCATCAGCGTTTCATAATCGCCGCTGTCATAGGTGATGCCGCTGGCGACATCGTGACCGTCTTCGAACTTGGGAATCAGATTCTTGCGCCTTAGTTCCACGGGGTCGGTGCCCAGCTCGGCCGCCAGTAGGTCCACCAGCCGCTCCACTAGGAAGGTGGCCTCTGGGCGACCCGCGCCGCGGTAGGCATCCACCGGAGTGGCGTTGTTGAACACGCCATAGATGTCGGCCTTGGTTGCACCAATGTCATATGCACCGCTGTACATCAAACCGTGAAGAATGGTCGGGACGCCGGGGCCAGCCGTGGACAGGTAAGCGCCCATCCCGGCGTAGATGACTGACCTTACGCCCGTGATCTTGCCTTCCCGGGTTGCCGCCATCTCGACGTATTCGATGTGGTCACGGCCGTGGATGGTCGCCTGGAAACCCTCGGAACGGGTGGCGGTCCATTTTACGGGACGGCCGAGTTGCATGGAGCAGAACGCCGTGATCATCTCATCGGGGTATACCGGAATCTTGCTGCCAAACCCGCCTCCGACCTCAGTGGCGATAACCCGAATCTTATGCTCGCCGACCCCGGTGACTAGGGATGCCAGGAATCGGGCGATATGGGGGTTCTGGCTGGTGCTCCAGAGGGTCAACTCGCCCATCGCGCGGGACCAGGTGGCCACCGCCGACCGGGGCTCCATGGCGTTGGGGATCAACCTCTGTTGGAGAATGGTGTCCTTAACGATGACGTCGGCGGCGGCAAAAGCGGCGTCCGTATCTCCGCCTTCGGCCACCCAGTGGAACGCCTGGTTATTGGGGGCGTCCTCGTGTATCTGAGGGGCGCCTGGCTGCATGGCCGCCTCCGGACTGATGACCGCCGGGAGAGGGTCGTAGTCCACGTTGATCAGCTCCAGAGCGTCTTCCGCCTGGTACCGGTTCTCAGCCACCACGACGGCCACGGCATCACCCTGATACCGGACCACACTGATGGCCAGGGCCGGATGGTCAACCGCTTTCATATCGGTATCCGGTGGCATCCAAGCGCACGGGATGGGGTTCAGCACCCCTTCGGTGTCGGCGCCTGTATACACTGCCACCACCCCCGGCGCTGCTTTGGCCGCGGTGGTGTCGATGCTGTTGATCTTGGCGTGTGCGTGTGGGCTCCGCAGCATAGCCGCATAGAGCATTCCTGGAAGTTGTACGTCGTCGGTATAAATAGCGCCGCCGGTGATCAGTCGTGGGTCCTCACGGCGACGAATTCCTGAGCCAAATATTCTTGTCGTCATAGGTTAACTCCTCTTGGCTTCGGCGGCCGCCAGAGTCGCCTTTACGATATTCTGATAGCCGGTGCAGCGGCAGATGTTGCCCTTCAGCCCTTCCCTCACTTCGTCTTCGGAGGGGTTGGGATTCTTGCCTAGTAATTCGTCCACGGTGATGATCATGCCGGCGGTACAGAACCCGCACTGAAGACCGTGGTTGTCCCAGAAGGCTTCTTGGACCGGGTCCAGCCCGCCCTCAGGGGCGATGCCTTCGATGGTGGTGATGTCGCTGCCGTTGGCCTGGACCGCCAAACAGGTGCACGACTTAAGAGTCTTGCCATCCATCTTCACCACACAGGCCCCACACTGACTGGTGTCGCAGCCGATCTTAGTGCCAGTTAACCCCAAGTCCTCTCTGAGAAAATGAACCAAAAGCAGGCGTGGGTCCACCTCTTTCTCGTGAGCTTTGCCGTTCACGGTTACCTGAATATTCAAGATAGCTCCCTTGCGTGATGGATAGTAGTTTGCCAGGCGTGGATTAGCCTCAGGGGCAGAAGTGCCCAGAGTATATACTTGGTCAGATACCCCGTCAACGGGCTTGGCGCGATAACAGCGGTTGCGCAAAATACAGGCTGGCACTATCATTTTAATAGTCACCGGATTACACAGGCGGGCCTGCCTGCGCAGTCGTTACTGGTCAGGCTCAATATCCTGTTAAGTCCAATACTGCGTTAAACCCAACACAAGGATCACGATGTTCCCACAGAGCGTTTTCCCCGATTCTGCTGAAGTTAACTCCCAGGGGGAGTTGGTCTTAGGCGGTTGCAAGGTCACCGACCTGGCTGCTGAATACGGCACCCCGGTTTACATACTTGACGAAGACACGCTCCGGGCACGTTGCCGCAGCTTCATAGACGAGTTTCGCAAGGTCTACCCCGCAACCAACGTCAGCTACGCCTGCAAGGCTTACATCAACCCAGCCCTGGCCAAGATGTTCCTGGAAGAGGGCATGGGGTTCGACGTGGTATCCGGCGGCGAGTTGGCCACCACCATCAACGCCGAGATTCCCATGGACGAGGTCTATTTCCACGGTAACAACAAGACCCCTCAGGAGCTGACAGAAGCGCTTGAGCATTCCATCGGATGGGTGGTCGTGGACAGCTTCCACGAGATGGAACTCCTGGACCGGTTGGCTAGAGAGGCCGGCAAAACCCAGGACATTCTAATCAGGGTGTCTCCTGGCGTCGATCCGCACACCCACGTTTACACCACCACCGGAGTCTTGGATTCCAAATTTGGCTTTTCGATCCAGACCGGCCACGCCGCGGACGCCATCCGCATGGGTCTGGCGGCTAAAAACCTAAACCTGCGCGGCCTTCACTTTCATCTGGGCTCGCCGATATTCGAGTTGGAGCCCTATCGAGTGGCCACCGATCTGGTGCTGCGGTTCGCCGCCCAGTTCCGTGAAGAGGGCCTGGAATTGCAGCGGTTCAGCCCCGGCGGCGGGTTTGCCATCGGGTACAAGAACGACGATGAGCCGCCTCCCGTGTCCGCCTACGCCGAGGCGATCGTCTCCACCATGACAGATACGTGTAAAGACCTGGGAATGGAGATGCCTTCTCTGGTCATCGAACCCGGCAGAGCCATCATCGGGCCGGCCGGCGTGGCCCTGTATAGGGTAGGCGCGATCAAAGACGTGCCCGGCGTGCGTAAGTTCGTCAGCGTAGACGGCGGCATGGGGGACAACATCCGCCCGGCCCTCTACCAAGCCGAGTACGAAGTGGTCGCCGCCACCAAGGCCAACCAAGATGCGGTGGAAAAAGTTACCATCGCGGGTAAATACTGTGAGTCGGGTGACCTGCTTGCCTCGGATATAATGCTACCAGTATTGGAATCCGGAGACATCTTGGCCATCCCCGCCGCGGGCGCTTACTGCCCGTCGATGGCCAGCAACTACAACATGAACCCCCGTCCGCCAATGGTATTGGTCAAGGACGGGAAGAGCCGCCTGATCCGCAGGAGAGAGAGCTACGAAGACCTGATGCACTGCGACGTGATCTAACGGGACGTCGTTGATCAAAGCCGTAACGCCATTTGATTCACCGGCCGCTGTACAGGCTGAGATATAGTTAGTTATGTGGACCATATTCGGTCAAGACCATCTGCTCAAACCCATTGAGCATACGCTGCAACAGCGGCGGCAATCTCACGCCTATCTGCTTAGCGGCCCGCCGCACGTGGGCAAGATGGCTCTTGCCATTAATCTGTCTCAAGCCTTAAATTGTTTAGAGGGACTTGGCGAACCCTGTGGTTCATGCACGCAGTGCACCAGGATCGCCGGAGGACACCACTCGGACATCTCGGTCCTGGCTCCGGGTCAGGGCGAGGAAGGCCGGTCGCCAAAAACGGTTATCGGCATCAGCGCCATCAAAGAAATCATACGCCGGGTTAGCCTGAACCCTTATGAGGGCAAATCCAGCGTGGTGATCATCGACGGCGCGGAGTCAATGAGTGACGACGCCGCCAATGCGTTATTAAAAACACTGGAAGAACCGCCCCCGCAGGTGATGTTCCTGCTACTCACCGCTGACGAGGGCGCAGTGTTGCCAACGATACGATCCCGCTGCCAGAGCATGGCTTTGGTGCCGCTTTCAAAGGACAAGATGGTGGAAGAGCTGGTCTCCAGCCACCAAATAACTGCTGAGCAGGCAGAGCAGTTGTTCCGGTTATCCAGGGGTTGCCTGGGATGGGCCATAAGCGCCCTGAACGATTCACAGGTGCTTGAACAACGGGAAGCCGACCTGGAGAAGATGCAAGAAACCCTGGAAGCAGGGTTAGAGACTAGGTTCACCTACGCCAACGAGGTCGCGACCCTGTTTGGTAGCGACCGTGATGCGGCCAAAGACCTGTTGGCCCTCTGGCTTCGTTGGTGGCGAGACCTCCTTTTAATCAAGGAGGGAGCGGAGGAGTTCCTACATAACGCGGACCAAGATGAGTCCCTAAAGAGCCAAGCAGCAGGCCTCAGCACGGCAGAGATCGTGCAGTTCATCAACCGCCTGATGCAGACCTTGTCCAACCTAGACAGTAACGTTAGCCCTCGGCTGGCGATGGAAGTATTGATGTTGAATCTACCGATTGAAGCAGGCAAAGTATGACCCGGATTGTGGGCGTCCGCTGGAGGGAAAACGACCCAGTTAGCTACGCTACAGCTGGCGACTTTACCCTGCCGCTCAGAAGCTACGTCCTTGTCCAGCTAGAGAAATCGCAAGAATTGGCCCTGGTCTGCCGGGAAGCCAAGCAATTGGTGGCCTGTCAACCGGATGAAGAACCGCAGATGCGCGTGGTTCGCAGAGCCACGGCCGGCGATCTGGGCCGCCTGCAACAGAACCGCGAATCGGAAGAGAGTACCTTCAAGATTGCCCGCACCAAGGCCCGGGAACTGAACATCCCAATGAAGATAGTGGACGCACACTACACCTTCGACCGGTCCCGTATGGTGGTGACGTTCGGCGCGGAAGGCCGGGTGGACTTCCGCCCCCTCATCCACGCCTTAAGTTCAGTCACAGGTGGACGGGTTGAATTGCGCCAGGTGGGAGACCGGGATGTGGCCAAGTTGGTTGGAGGCTTGGGCCGCTGCGGCAACACTCTCTGTTGCGTCACTTGGATGGATAAATTCGAATCCATCTCGGTGCGCATGGCCAAAGAACAGGCTCTACCAATCAGCGCAGAGGGCTTAGCCGGCGCCTGCGGCAGACTGCGCTGCTGTCTACGCTTTGAGTACGAACAATACCGTCAGGTGAACCGTGCGTTGCCCAAGATCGGAGAATTGGTTGGGACTCCCACCGGTTCGGCCACGGTGATCGTGGGACATCGTATGAAGGAAACCGTGTCGGTGCGCTACGACGACGACCAGGTCTTGGAGCTGCCACTGGCTGACGTCACAAGGAACACCCAGTCCCGCAACTGATCAGCTGATCCGTGACGGCTCATCCCTGATGGACCATGGGATGTAAATCTCCCATTCGTCCAGGATCACCCGGTTCTGGAGAATCAGATAGGGGTTGGGGTCCGGGGCTCTAGGTACCGTGCCCAGCCGCATCTTAGCCTCGGCCGGGGTGCGTCCTGCTTTGTGGAGATTGCACCTGCTACACGCCGCCACCACGTTTTCCCAGGTGTGCGCGCCATGTTGACGGCGGGGAATCACGTGGTCCAACGTCAGGTCATGGACCTTTTTTCCACAGTATTGGCAGGTGAACTTATCCCGCATGAAAACTTCCTTCTTGGAGAGTTTTCGGGGTAGGAAGGGGCGCTTGACCATGTATGCCAGACGTATAACTGAGGGGGCGTCTATATCCCGGGAGACGGTGTGGAGCTGGCCCAGGTGACTCTCTAATTGCTCTGCTTTGCCCTTGGTCACCAAGACGATCGCGCGGCGGACGGTGCATACGTTCACCGGCACATAATTCAGGTTCAGCACCAGCACTGGCGCACGGATCAAAACATCGACATCCACCGCCTCCGCAACTCCATTTTCGGAAGCGCCGTTCCCCGCCGTTTTCCCCGGCAATGCTTCTTTTTCCGCTTGCTCTACCATGTCGGCCGGCTGCTGGTCCTCCCGCACCGAATCTGGAAGCGCCCGGACTGCAAGCTCTTTCAACAAGCCTGCGTTTGAGCGCTAGGGGAAGTTTCCACCCGGAGATATCCGGGGCCACCACACATGCGCGCCAGGCCCGCCGGGGCCCAGCCGCGCTGGGAGCTTACTGGCAATCATAGTAGCACATGGGCTAGATATGGACGCAAAGGGCTAAAGCCAATGGCTGGCCGTTAATTTGTCAGCTTATCCAGCTCGTTGTCCCAGTCGCCGGGGATCAGCCCAACGCCGCGAATAACCACGTCGAATCGATCGGCCATGAACGTGCCCAGAGTTGATTCATCGATGGTCACGTCCAGATCCCTCACGGGGAATCTCTGGATAGCGGTCAAAACGCCGGAGATTAACAGGAACCCGACCAACAAGCCCACGGCCATCCCCGCCAGGCTATTGGCGAGGCCAAACAGTGGGATGATGCCCAGCACCCTCCGGGCCATGAAGCTGATGATTCCGCCAGCTATGAACAACACGCCGACGATCAAGATGAAACCGCCCACCGTCTGTGCGTTCTCATTGTCGGTGAATGAGGAGAAGATCTCGCCGACCGAATCACCGATGCGGCTGGAGAGCGCCATTCCAACCACCAGAGATAACAGGGGCACCAATATCTGCAAAAGGCCGGCGGAGAACCCCCAAAGAACGGTGACTCCCCAGACGACCAGAATGGCTATATCTATCCAGTTCATATTCCCTCTTGATCCGGTCCGGACCGGCACGGAGTAGTGATTAATCCGAGTGTAGCATGAGGGAAAACAGAGACGCCAAGGGGATTAGGGGGCGGTGGTGAACGCGTTTCGAAGGCCGATCAGCCCCACCAACGCCATCATTCCCAGCACGTAGGAGCCGATAACGTCGCTGGGCCAATGGACTCCCAGGTAGACCCTGGAGGCGCCCATACCGATAACTATTAGAATCAACCCGGCCTGAATGGCGCGCCGCAGCAACAATGGCCGAACCCACTGACCGACAAGATAGACAAGCACCCCGCCCAGGATCACCGCCAAGAGGGAATGGCCGCTGGGGAAGCTGAGTCCGGATTCCAGGGGTTCGATGATCTGGTACTCGGGCCGGGGCCGGTCAACAAGTAACTTGAGACCGCTGCCTAGACCGACGACGGCCAAGCCACCGAAGACCATGGCGACATCGGCGTAACGGCGGGCGATCGCCAGGCATCCCATCAGGACCACGGCTGCCGGCATGAACACCACGAGCAACCCGAGGTTGGCGAGCCAGATACTGGTATTGTCCAACCAGTCGGTCCTCAGGGCCTGGAACCGCACTAGAGCACTCTCGTCACCGGGGAATGTGGGGTAGGCCCAGGCCAAGATATACAGTAGCAGCGTGCCTATTACGCCAGCGGCCAGTAGGTAGGGTTTCCAAGTACTGCCGAGGGGGGCACGGTTAAACACGAATGATCCCATCATAAGTAATACGCAGACCGGTAATTCGGTAGATTCTATTCATGCTCACCGTATGGCAAATCTACGGCTAATCCTAGCCGAAGGCCCGATGTTCTAAACATCGAAAAGAATAGCTTCACACTAACCAGTAAGGGAGTTTACCCGGCATACGTCGGGCCAAGCACAGTTCCAGTCGCAACATAGCGGCGATATAGCGGGACCAGAATCGTCAGAAGGAGGCTCTTTTACAACTCTACCGGAATTATTCTTCGGGTTTATGGGGAATGGTTAACGGGTTAGCAGCAAGGTAATTCCGCCTGGGCTGCGGTGTATAATGCCGTTGCGCACCAGCGCCCCGTGACTAGACTCAAGAACCAGTCCCAGGAGAGACCGATTGCCCCCCGGAGTCAGCGTAATAGCCATCGACGGCCCAGCAGCAGCCGGTAAGACAGCGGTGGGCCGGGAATTGGCCCGGGCCCTGGACTTCGCCTATCTGGATACTGGAATCATGTACCGAGCTATCACCTGGCTGGCCCTGAACCAAGAAATCTCCGTTGCCGACACCGTTTCCCTGGGCGAACTTGCCCGCGCCAATCCCCTGGGGTTCTTAAAAGACGACGACACAAAGGTCCTGGTCGGCGGCCTAACGTTGGGGCCGGAACTCCGGGAATCGCCGGTCGACAGAAACGTTTCCGAGGTCTCCAAGGCCACGGAAGTAAGGTCTGAGTTGGTCGCCCAGCAACGAGGAGTGGCCGCCAAGGGCAATATCGTCATGATCGGACGTGACATCGGCACCGTTGTCCTACCCGATGCCGACCTCAAGGTCTACCTCACCGCATCACCGGAGGTCCGGGCTCAAAGACGCTGGCAGGAGATGCAGGACCGTGGAAAGACCGTGGAACTGCTGACAGTCCTCAGCGAGACTCTCGCACGGGACAAGACCGACAGCAGCCGTGAAGATTCTCCACTCAAGCCGGCCATCGACTCCTGGGAACTAAACACCGACGGCCTCGGCATTTCGCAGGTGGTTCAGATGATCATCGACCGGGCTCAAACCCTTTGAGCCGCTTCAGAGGCGCCACCACCGCCTACCGGATAGGAAACCTGCTTGGGCGCTTCTGCTTCCGGGCATTTGGGCGGCTTAAGATCACCGGAGCCGAGGGTGTTCCCCATTTTGGGCCTTTGATCGTCGTTAGCAATCATCTGTCGCTCAACGACCCGCCATTGTTGGTGGCCGCCATACCCCGTCCGCTGTACTTCATCGGTAAGCAGGAATTGTTCGGCAACCGAATCCTCCGAAAATTGATGAAATCGTTCCACGTGTCGCCCTTCAACCGTTCAGCCGCCGGGATTGACGCCGTGCGAGTCCTGATGCAGAATCTGGAACGCGACAGGGCCGTGGTGATCTTTCCAGAAGGCACCAGGAGTCCGGATAGCGCCATGCAAAAAGGCCTGCTGGGAGCCGTCTACCTGGCCATGAAGTCACAGGCCCCCATCCTACCGGTGGGACTTACAGGCACCGAAAAGTTCCCCCTGTGGCGTATACCGTTCCCGTTTCGACGGATGACGGCCAGTATCGGACAGCCGTTCACCCTGCCGGTGGTCGAGGGCAAACCCAGCAGAGAAGTGATGTCCAGCTTGCTGGACATGGTGATGGGCCGCATAGCCGACCAATTACCGGCTGAGTATCGCGGCGTCTATGGCAACGAGACCAGGAACAGAGCAGCCAAAACAACCAGTTAGACCGACGGGTTGACAAGGGTGCAGCCCCGATACGTGAATCAGGATAGGACTCGGAGTAAACGGAGAAAACCATGCAGCAAGCCACAAAATTCGGCATCTACTTGAACGCCAACGACAATCAGGTGGTGCGTATCAATTCCCCGTATTGGTTCCCTGAGGAGCCAGACTGGGTCCTGCTGACCAACGAGGTCAACGCCACTCTGCTGAGCATCCGCGAGTTGGCCCAGGAAAAAGGCCTATCCAAGGACTCCGGGTCAATAACCTGGGGCACCATCCCTCTCAAGGACTAGATTCGACAAGATGGATAACAGTCCTGTGGAAGATTTACAGGTACGGCAGCGACTAGAGGCGCTTGAAGAGAACCTGTCTCCTCACGCCAGCCGTTCCAGCCGTTCTTTGGGCCGGGAGCGAACTGAAACGCCATCCCCGCTCCGCACTGAATACCAGCGGGACCGGGACCGGATCATCCACACCAACGCCTTTAGGCGCCTCAAGCACAAGACCCAGGTATTCATGGCCCCTTCCGGCGACCACTTCGTCACCCGGCTCACCCACACCCTGGAAGTTTCCCAGGTCGGCCGTACCATCGCCAGAGCCCTGAACCTGAATGAAGACCTGGTTGAAGCCATGTCCTACGGCCATGATCTGGGCCACACGCCCTTCGGACACCTGGGCGAGGAGACCCTCGATCAAATTTACGCAGAAGGTTTTACCCACAGCGCCCAAAGCCTGCGCATCGTCGAGCAATTGGCCAGGGAGGGTGAAGGTCTGAACCTGACTTGGGAGGTCCGCCAGGGGATAATCTCCCATTCCAAGCCACAGGGCGATTTCCTGGACATTAAGCTGGATGAATCGCTGACTCTGGAAGGCCAGATACTCCGGATCGCCGACTCTGTCGCTTACCTGAACCACGACATAGCCGACGCCATCCGGGCGGGCATGCTGAAGGTCGAGGACCTGCCGGAGCGAGCGAACCGCGTCCTGGGGACAACCCACTCGCAGCGGCTGGACGCTCTGGTCACGGGTGTCGTCCGCGAGTCTTGGCCTGCCTCCGGATTAGCGGCTGAAGCATCTGACGAAAAACCGGTTATCGGCATGGAGCCGGAAGCCCGGGAGGCGATGATGGAACTGCGGGACTACATGTTCCGGAACATTTACCTACCCCTCGGCAACACGCGTCAGTCTGAGGTCGGGCGCGACGTGGTCAAGCTGCTCTACGCCTACTTCGTGGAGAACGCCGAAGAGATACCGCCGCCCTACTTCAGTCCCGGCGCCGACCCCGACCGGGCAGCCGTGGACTATGTCTCCGGCATGACCGATCACTACGCCATTCGCCAGGCCGAGAAGCTGCAGCCTGGCATCACGCAGGGAGTTTTTCAGAGCGTTCCGCTTGGGGACTAGTCGGCTAGCCCTTGAACGCGGGCATGACCTCTTCGGAGATGATGCTCAGTTGATCCTTGAACACCTCTAGGGGCATTCCCATAACAGCCCCGATATTTACCCGGTCGATCCCCGGATATTTCTCCTCGATGCCTTTGAAGTGCGCCACAACGTCATCCGCCGTGCCGCAGAGCCAAGAACCGGCCTCAACCGCTTCATCCAACGTCGGCAGGGCGACACCCGGAGTCTGACCCTTGTTGACCACCGAGGCGTTCTGCTCAGGCGTTAGAGGCATGACTCCCAGAGGACCGGCAAATTTCATCGCCTCCTCGAAGTAGGGCCGCATCTGTTTGATGGCCTTCTCTTTGGTTTCCGCGATGAATATTCGGAAGCCCAGAGCCACATCCTCGCCCAGTCCAGTTTCTTTTCCATGTTTGGCGCGGGCCGACTGGAGCATCTGAAGCTTCTCTTCCAGTGCGGCGGGCGGGTTATTGGCGATCAGCGGTTTAATCCCCATCCTGGCCATGAAATCGATTCCCCTGGGATTGGAGCTGACCAATGGCTGCCAGATGTCCACCGGCTGGGTAATCGGCCGGGGCACCAGTGTCAGTTCCTTGAGTTGGTAGCCACGGTAGGGGACATCCGGGGGCAGTTGATAGTGCTTGCCGTGGTGGGAGAACTTTTCCTGGCTGAATGCCTTGGTGATGACCTCCAACTGCTCCTCGAACAGCTCCCGGTTGGCGTCGGAGTCCAGCATGGGCGCACCAAAGGTCTCAACCTCTCTGGTGTGGTAGCCGCGGCCGACCCCAAAGATGATCCGGCCCTTGCTCAGAACGTCGGCCATCGCGAAGTCCTCGGCCAAACGCAGCGGATGCCACATGGGGACGATATTGAACCCGCAGCCAAACTTGAGTGTCTCGGTTTGGGTCGAGAGATATAGCCCCAGCATCAACAGGTTGGGGATCGCCTCATAGCCCTCAGGCTGGAAATGATGCTCAGCCATCCAGAACTCTTGAAACCCCAGTTTCTCAATGTGCTTGGAGATGTCCAAAGCCCAGTCGAACGTCTCGATCAACTGGTCGTTGGAATACCACCGGTCATTGGCCGGCATCCCTTCTAAACCAATGTTGTCGTCGATCACGTGACCGGCGTAAGAAGCAGAAAAATTCTTGATCATTTTTTAACCCCTGTTTATCAAAAGATCGAGGCCCCATCTCTGAGGCCTCTTTTTTTATCGAATGCTATGCGGCTAATCCGAAGAAAACGCGGCTCGCCGCCGCCTCACTCTTTGGGGACTTGGCTGGGGGCTGGGTTGACCAGCTCGATGCCGATGGTCACCGGGAAGACGCGGACCAGTTCTTCCACGGTCCACTTGCCGTCCTTCTGGATGGTCCTCACCGGCTCCGGTTCATTTAGTAACGTTACCAGGCCTTCCGTCACGTGGAAGACATGGCCGTTCACGTGGGCTGCCTCGTCGGAGGCCAGCCAGGTCACCATGGGCGCGATGTCGTCGGCCTGGCCTCTCAAGGTCAGGGCGGCGCCGGTACTGATACCACGGGCGGCGCGCAGTTCCCTGGCGTCGTCGGGGATGCTGCCGATCATTCTGGTGGCGGCGCTGGGCGAGATCGCGTTGGCGGTCACGCCGTAGCGGCCCAGGTCTCTTGCCACTACCCGGGTGAACCCGGCGATGCCGTCCTTGGCTGCGCCGTAGTTGGCCTGGCCGGAGTTGCCGTACAACCCGGTGGTGGAGCTAAAGGTGATGATCCGGCCGGAACGCTGCTGCCGGAAGATAACGCTGGCATTCTTCACTATCGAGAACGTGCCCTTGAGGTGGACAGCGATAACGTCGTCCCACTCTTGTTCGGACATGTTGAAGATCATCCGGTCCCGGAGGATCCCGGCCACGGTGACAACGATGTCCAGTTTCCCGAAGGTGTCCAAGGCAGTCTGGATGATTTTTTCGCCACCGGACATGGTCGCTACCGATTCCAGGCAGGCAACGCCTTCTCCGCCGTCGGCCTTGATCTCATCCACCACCTGTTGGGCGAAGGATGAGTCGGAGCCGGTGCCGTCGACGTTGACGCCAGGGTCAACGACCACGACTTTGGCGCCCTGGGCGGCCATCAGTTTGGCGACGCCCCGGCCGATGCCGCGGCCCGAACCGGTTATGATCGCTACTTTGCCTTCTAGCAGGTTTGCCATCAGATTCTCTCCATCTGGTTACTAATCATTATTGTTTGGGGGCTGGGGTCAAAACCGGGCCTTCAGGCCCTTTCCCACAGCAGTACGTTTGTCAGGTCGGCCGTACGCCCTTTGATCGGTTGGGTACTCAAGCGCAGTCTCCCGCCTTCAAACTCGAAATTTCTTGTTTGGATATCGCCGATCCAATTGGGGAAGAGTGAACCGACCACTCGGTGGGTGACCTTGCCGTTGGCCTCGTCTATCTCGTACCCGCCGTAGTAGGCGATGTATCCCTCGAACGCAGTCTTGATCTCTTCCTCGGTACCCTTCAGCAGGTTTCCCGACTGAAACGCCGGTCTGCCGCTGCCGACTATCTGGCCAGAGAAGCTGCCGTGTCCGTCGTAGATCAACTGTCCCTCAGGCTTCTCGCCGTACGGGTAGGTGATGCGGCCATCGGACCAACTTCCGTAGCACTCCAGCAAACGCCAGGTGCCTGTGAACTTCTCGTCGGCCAAGTTTATCCCTGCTCCCGGGCAGGTGCGGGGTTGGGGATGTCTTTGGTCAATACGTCGCGGGCCATCTGAGACAGCTTATCCATATCCCACGTGCCAGACGGCTCGTAGATGGCGCGCTCGGGCCTGGGCTGTGACACCAACGAGATGGTGTCGCCGTAGACCAAGAATGTTTGGCCGTTGACGTTATCGGCGAAGTCGCTGGCCAGGTAGGCCACGAAAGGCGCGATATGGTCCGGGTCCAAGTTGGCCAGGTCTTCCTCGCCGGCGATAGGGGCCACACCGCTGCGGGCCCGAATCTCGGAGGCGCTGCCGGGGATGTCCGCGATCATGCGGGTGCTGGCCCTGGGGGCGATGGAGTTTACAGTCACTCCGTAGCGGCCCAGGTCCTTGGCCACAACCTTGGTGAACCCGGCGATGCCCGACTTGGCGGCGCCGTAGTTGGCCTGGCCCGAGTTGCCCATGAGGCCGGACTCGGAAGTGAAGGTAATGATGCGGCCGGAACGCTGCTGGCGGAATAGGATACTGGCGTTCTTCACCACGGTGAAGGTGCCCTTGAGGTGAACAGCGATTACGTCGTCCCATTCTTGTTCCGACATGTTGAAGATCATGCGGTCTCGCAGGATGCCGGCGCAGGTGACTACGATGTCCAGCTTGCCGAAGTTATCAACAGCAGCCTGGACGATCTTCTCGCCGCCTTCCATCTCGGTAACGGATTCCATACAGGCCACGGCGTTGCCGCCTTCGGCCTTAATCTCATCCACCACCTGTTGGGCCACAGACTGATCTGCTCCGCTGCCATCCACGTTCACGCCGGGATCAACGATCACCACACTGGCGCCTTCTGCGGCCATGAACTTGGCGATGCCTCTGCCGACACCGCGGCCGGAGCCAGTGATGATGGCCACTTTGCCGTTTAACATTTCCGCCATTATTGCCTCCCTGGGCTTGGTTCTATTCTTTTCTGGGCAGGATCATCTGCCCTTTTTTGCTCTTGGTTGGGTGGGTCTATCTTGCGGGCAGGGCGACGGTCGCCGAACCGGGGGTGGTCTTCTCGCCCTTCTCGTTCACCAGCCAGATGTCGCAGTCCACCAGATTGGCGCCCTTGTCCTGATATTTCTTGGTCACGACACCTTTGGCGGTGACCGGCGTTCCGGGTATGTCCATGCCCCGGTACTGGCAGGCCAGGCGTTTCAGATCGCCTTCGGGACCCATCCATTTGGTTACCAGGTGGCCCAGGAATGCGTTCTTGAGCGCGCCGTGGAGGATCACATCTTCCAGATCATTGTTCTTGGCAAAGCCCTGATCGTAGTGGATCTGGTAGTAGTCGCCAGACGCGCCGGCGTACTTCACCAACTGCTGGGTGGTCGGGTTCTTGACCACCGGCGGCAGTTCCTGGCCTTCTGTGACGTCGTCCCAATAAATCTGGTCGGCCATGATTGGCTCCCGCCGCGGTTAACGGCGATTAATATCGAATTGAAGTGCTGGTCTGGATGGCTGCAACCTGGTCGAACTGGTTACGGTAGGTGACTACGATAGACGTGATGATCATCAGCCCCATTCGTCCGACACGTTCGTTAATGTCGGCGATCTCTGAGACTGCCGTGATGCGGTCACCGGCCCGAACAGGATGGAAATATTCCCAGTCACTGCCGCCGTCCAGCATCCGGTTGAAGGGCATATCGTAAGGGTATGCAGGGCGGTCAACGCCCACGGAACGGAGGAAGGTCGGGGGAGCAATCAACCCGCCGTATCGGCTCTCCCGGGCTGCCTGCTCGTCGTTGTAAACGGGGTTGTCATCTTCGATCGCCTGAGCGAACTTGATGATGGCGCCTTTCTCGATGTCGATGGACTTTGGCTCGCTCTTTTGGCCAATGGCTTGCTGGCGCATTTCCTCGGTCAAAAATGACGCGGGAGTAGTCACGAAATTCCCTCCTGATCCAGTGCATTGGAAGTCTATCTGCCGCCCTCATAAGGTGTCAAATATCTGAGGTTCCTGTGCCACAATGGCGTTTACGCCGGGCTTACTTTCCATTGGACAGGCCAGCCACACCGATATATAGTTTGGGGCACTGCCCCAGCGGCCGGATGTCCAGACACGGTTCCCTGCCTGAGACGCACCAACATCTAAGGCCGGTTTCAGGCGGAATTCCAGGAGTTTTTAGCATGGAATACGGATTTTACCTTCCCAACAGCGGCGCGGGCGCCGAACCCGACGCGCTGGGCGACATCGCGAAACTGGGCGACCGCCTGGGCTTCTACTGCATGGTGATGCCCGACCATATCCTCCAGCCCAACCAGGTCAACTCCACCTACCCATACAGCCTGACCGGCGATATTCTTGAGGCCGGACAGTCCGGAGACGGGGAGTGGCCCGAGCAGATCACAACCTTGGCGTACCTGGCTGGAGTCACCGAGCGCATCCGCCTGGCCACCAGCGTGATGATCATTCCCTACCGGAACCCAATCCTCACCGCCAAGATGCTCTCCACCCTGGACATGCTGTCCAAGGGACGGCTGATTCTTGGCGCGGGCGTTGGCTGGATGGAAGAAGAATTCGAGCTGCTGGACGCGCCTCCTTTTGCCGAGCGCGGGGCGGTCACCGACGAGTACCTACGGGCTTTCATAGAACTCTGGACCAAAGACGACCCGGTGTTCGATGGCAAGTACGTTAATTTCTCCAACATCACCTTCCTGCCCAAGCCGGTACAGAAGCCGTATCCGCCCATCTGGATCGGTGGACAGAGCAAACCGGCCATCAGACGGGCCGCCCGGTTGGGCGACGCCTGGCACCCGGTGGGAGCCATCCCAGCCACGCCATTAGAACCGGAAGAGCTGGCGGAGAACCTGGTGCTGCTGCATGAGTACGCCGAGAAAGCAGGCCGTGACCCGTCTACAATCCAGGTCTCGGTTAAAGCTCCTCTATACGACTCTGGAAATTCCGATGGCCCCAGGCGCAGGTTCACCGGTTCACCTGACGAGGTGCGCCAGGATGTGCAGACCTATTCCGATGTGGGAGTCACTCACCTGATATTCGACTTCCGCACCGCCGACCCGCATCAAACCGAGGACCGTATGGCGCAGTTCGCTGAAGAGGTCATGTCCGTTACTTAGATTCGCCTTCAGGCGAATTTGTGGACCGGTCGAATTACCGAAAAAATACCGAGGAGCCATTTGATGGAGTACGGTTTCTACCTCCCCAGCGGCGGGCCCGCCGCCCAACCAGACAACCTGGCCAGCATCGCCCGTCTTGGGGACAAGCTTGGCTTCTTCTGCATGGTCATGCCGGACCACGTTGTACAGCCGAGGACGGTCGAGTCCCAATATCCTTACAGCGTGACCGGAGACATCCAGCAGGCCCACTCGACAGCCTCGGATGAACGCCTCGAACAGATCACAACCCTGGCCTATCTGGCCGGGATAACGGAACAGATCAAGCTGGTTACCAGCGTGATGATCATTCCCTACCGCAACCCCATCCTCACCGCCAAGATGCTCTCCACCCTGGACATGCTTTCTAAAGGGCGTTTGATCCTCGGAGCAGGCGTTGGCTGGATGGAAGAAGAATTCGAACTGCTGGACACGCAGCCCTTCGCCGAGCGCGGTGCCGTGACCAACGAATACCTGAAAGCCATCATAGAACTCTGGACCAGCGACAACCCGACATTCGAAGGCAAGTACGTTAATTTCTCCAACATCACCTTCTTACCCAAGCCGGTACAGAAGCCCTACCCGCCCATCTGGATCGGCGGACAGAGCAAGCCGGCCATCAGGCGGGCCGCCCAGATCGGAGACTGCTGGCACCCGGTCGGCGCCATACCCGCCGCACCCCTGGAGCCGGAAGAATTAGCTGAGAACCTGGTACTGCTGCGTGATTACGCGGAGAAAGCAGGCCGAGACCCGTCTACGATCCAGGTCTCGGTGAAGGCTCCTCTATACGACGCCGGCGCTTCCAGCGGCCCACGACGCCGTTTCAGCGGGTCAGCAAACGAGGTCGCCCAGGATGTTCAGACCTACGCCGACGTTGGCGTCACACACCTGATTTTCGACTTCCGCACAGGCGAACCAAAACAAACGGAAGAGCGGATGGCACGCTTTTCTGAAGAGGTTATGGCTGTCACATAGACCGGCCACCTGCGAACTTTTCGACTATTGGAGGTATTTTATGGAATCTCTAGACGAACGCTATGAAAGAGGCCAGGCGATGCGCTCCCAAATGGCCGGGGGCGATCCAAGCCATTTCACCCTGCCCGACATAGATCTGCTGGCTCCGGACCTGAGGCGAATAGTTGATGAGGCCCTGTTCGGCCAGATCTGGACCCGCCCGGGACTGGACGTGAAACACAGAACATGTCCACCATCTCCGCCCTGATGGCCCTTGGACAACTGCCGCTGCTCAGGCGGCACATCGAGCGCAGCTTGAACCTGGGGATGACCCCGGAACAGGTTGTGGAAGTGTTCATCCAGCTTACTTTCTATGTCGGCGTCCCCTCCGTTGAGACGGCCATGCGCACCACCAACGCGGTCTTCGAAGCGCGGGGCATCCATTTCGTGCCCAAGCCGACTTATGACACGAGCAAGACCCCTGACGAGCTCTTCGAGATGGGGAAGAAGAGTTACGAAGAACACATCGGCGAGTCGGTCCTCTATCCCGTGGACGACCCGGACTCCGTGGAGATGGAAGTTGAGCGGTTAATCGACGAGTATCACTGGGGCGCGATCTACACCCGGCCCAACCTTGATCCGGTGAGCCGCGCCATCTGTGCCCTCTCGGCCATGACCGTGATGGGCCAATACGACCGGCAGATCCGCCGCCGCATAGAAGGGGCGCTCAAAGTGGGCGTTACACCGCAGCAGATCATGGAGATATTCATCCACCTGATCCTCTACGGCGGGTACATCAACTCGCGGACCGCCATGCGGGTCGCCCGGTCGGTCTTCACCGAACAGGGCCTGAGCGCATAAAAATCATCTGGAGTAAAAAACTACATGAAACTAAAACTCGACGACGGCATAGAGCTGTTCTACACCATCGACGACTTCACCGACCCCTGGACCGAACCGGAGACGGTGGTGTTGCATCACGGTATGGCCAAGAGTCACAAGATGTGGTTCGGCTGGGTGCCTATCCTCGCTCGCCATTACCGGGTCATTCGGTTCGACATGCGCGGCATGGGCCTGTCCGACGTGTCCGGACCGGAACACGACTGGACGCTGGACAGCTTCACGGCCGACCTGAAAGAGTTCGTCGACAAGATGGAGTTGGACAAGTTCCACCTCATCGGCGAGACGGTGGGCGGTTCCATCTCCATGAACTTCTCGATAAAGAACCAGGAGCGGCTGCGTTCGCTCACGGTCTGCACGTCGCCCACCAATTTCGACGCCCACCACAAAGAGAGCGCGGAACTGATCGAGCGTGAGGGCATCAACGTCTGGGTGGAGGAGTCCATCGGGCGGCGGCTGGACCCGCAGATAGTCGACCCGGCCTACATCCGTTGGTACGCCGAGCAGATGAAAAAGACTCCAGCCCACGTAGTCGCCGGTTTCCAAGCCAAGGCCGGCGGAGACATCGGCCCCATGCTGAAGGACGTTCAGACGCCCATGCTAATGCTGGCGGCCGCCAACCTCAGGGAAGAAGTCCTGGGCGATTTCAGGGGCGCAGCGGACCTATTCCCCAACGGCCGCAAGGTGATCTTCCCCGGCGTTTACGGCTTCGTCCAACACATCATGCCGGTGCCCTGCGCCAGGGTGTGGCTCGACTTCGCTCACGACCTGAAAGAGTGACCGCCCTTGCCAGATGACGCGACACCCGATGGCCACCAGCAATCTGTAGACCGAGCCGGGCGGGTATCCGACAATGGGCTGCTCGGCAGGTTGGGCTTGCGAGAACTGATACGGCACGAGGGCAGCCCATACCTGCTGGACCCTGAATTCCGCCGTAGCTACAAGCAGTACATCTTCCAGGCGGTATTGGCCACAGTCGCGATGGCCGTAATTTTGTTGTTCGTCGATTCCCTGTCGTCGGCCGCCATTGCGGCCGGGCTGGGTTCCAGCGTCGTTGGCATCTTCATCAACCCGACCGGCGCGACCGCCCGATTACGAGCGGTGGTCGGCGGGCACATCATGGCCCTGATCTTAGGATCGGTATTCTCGTTCATCTTGTTCGCCGGGTCGATCGAGACCGTCACTGCCGACCACAGTCAGTTCCATGCCATTATGATGGCGGTATCAGTGGGACTGCTGATACTGGTCATGGCGGTAACCGACACGGAACACCCGCCCGCCGCAGGAATCGTCATCGGAATGGCCAGCCGCGACTGGACGCCGGAGGTCTTCATGGCCATCCTTGGGGCGCTGGTCTTGATCGCGGCGATCAAGCTGACCCTGAAGCGGCATTTGCGAGACCTGCTCTAGGCCCGAAGCATCATGTCCGATCGGGCATCTTGGGCAAGTCGGTACAGAGAGAAGCAGTAAGTCCCTCCTGCACGAGAAGCGGCAAAGGTGCAGGCTGTTGGTGCCCGCCCAGCCACACTTGTACGGAATGCGCAGCGGCGATTAATGCACCGTCACTCTTACGCCAGACTCGATAGACCAACTGGAAACTGGTTCGGCCGACGGCATGTGTTGCGGTCCAGATCGAAAGCACATCTCCGTAAAAAGAAGGGGCCATGTATCGACAGGTGTTTTCCGCCAGAGCAAAGAGGTTTTCGTCCTTAGGACCACGAGGATGCCACACGCCAAGACGGGCTAAATGCTCAAGGCGAGACTGGTGAAAATACTCGAAGTAGACCGCGTTATTTACATTTCGGTCCGCGTCCATATCGGCGGGACGGACGATTAATTCTGTAACCGTTACATGCGAGCAGGGTTCATTCGACATTGGAGATCCCTCCGATGGGATAAATGTATCATGCTCGGACGTAATAACATGATATATCGTCCCGCCCTGGCAAAGCCGCTGTGATTCCAAGAGATTGGGGACAGAAGGCCTAAGACCAAAGATTCGTCAAATTGTATGGGAGGCCATTTCACATGAACCTATCACTGGAAGGAAAGATCGCCATCGTCACCGGTGGCAGCAAGGGCATCGGCCGAGCGACGGCATTGGCACTCGCTCAAGAGGGCGTGGACGTGGCCATCTGCGCCAGAGGCATGGATGACCTGGAAGACGCCGCGGCCGAGATAAGGGCCGCCACTGGCCGCAAGGCCCTGGCGATACAGGCCGACATGGGCAAACCGGATGACATTAAGAAGCTGGTCGCAACAGCGGTGGCCGAGCTGGGCGGGGTGGACATACTGATCAACAACGCCGTCAACTCCACCGCCGCGCCATTCATGGAATTGGCCGATGAAGACTGGATGAACCACATAAACGTCAAGATCATGGGCTATGTCCGCTGCTCCAGAGAGGTTATCCCCCACATGCAGAAGCGGGGCGGTGGAAGGATCATCAACATCGGAGGCATGGCCGCCCGTACCGCCAACGTGTTGACCAACAGCAACGGCGTGACCAATTCATCGGTCTCCAACATCGCCAAGAACCTGTCTGACCAGTTCGCGCCCGACGGCATACTGGTCAATTGCATCCACCCCGGCACCACCCGGACGCCCCGGCAGACCATGGTCCTAGAGCGCCAGGCCAAGGACGCCAATACCAGCGTTGAGGAAGCCGAGCGTGTGGCCGTATCCAAGATTCCCATCGGCCGCATGGTGGAGTCCAAAGACATAGCCGACCTGGTGTTGTTCTTGGTCTCAGACCTGGCCGGGGCCATCACGGGCCAGACCATCGCCGTCGAGGGCGGGGCCGGTCCGGGAATGCATTATTAGGCGCTGCATCTGTTACGGTAGATGCATCATAAATTTAGATGCACACTAAGTATGCCTAAATTGGGGCGGTAGATTGGGATAAGACCGATCACCACCCCAATTTTTACGCCACCTGAACACACAAAGGACACATCAGATGTTTAACCTGGCCAACGGGCTTGGATCGATCACCAGGGTGATCAATCCGCGGACCCTTATCCTCCTTGTCCCGTTGCTGCTGATCCTTGCAGCAGCCTGCTCTTCCGACTCCGATGAGGTCATAATCTCCAGTGAGCAGGAATCAGGCGGACCGGAATACGCCGGTATCATCATCACAACCGACCTGGCTGTTGGAGAGAACCGCGTCATTTTCGGAGTGATCGACCGTGACGGAATGCCGGTTCCAGGGGTGTCGTCCGAGGTCGGAGCTTATCTCCTGGTGCCCAACGAAGAAACACGGGAGTTGAAAGCCTCAGCCACGGCGAGATTCGTTGCCTGGCCCACCGCCGTTGGAGGCGTCTTCGTTGCGGACGTAAACCTTGACGCGCCAGGGGCCTACGAGATCGACGTCAATTTCACTTCCAACGTCGGCACGGCGGTCTTTGCTCAGGCCAGTTTTATCGTCAATGAAGAACCCAGCGCTCCGGCCATCGGCTCTCTTGCCCCGGCCAGCGTGACCCACACGGCAGACGATGCAGAAGACATCTCCCACATCACCAGTTCCGTGGAACCCGACCTGGACCTGTATGAGTTGTCGGTCCATGAAGCCCTTGAGCAAGACAAGCCCCTGGTCATTGTGTTCGCCACTCCGGCGTTCTGTGTCAGCGCCACGTGCGGGCCCCAGGTTGGAGAGCTGACCAAGGTCAAAGAGAGTGTGGGAGACCGGGCGAACTATATCCACATCGAGGTCTTCGAAGACCCTCACATGATCGAGGGGCAGGGACGCTCGGGCGAACTGGTGGCTGCGGTAACTGAATGGGGGCTGCCCACGGAACCGTGGACGTTCATAGTCGATAGCCAGGGCCTGGTTCAAGCCAAATTCGAGCAGTTCACCACGGCCGACGAGATAGAAGCGAAGCTGCTGGAGATTCTCTAGCGGGCTAACTCCCAGGGGCGGGGAGGTCTCGGACCTCAAGGGCAATCAGCCGGCCGTCTACTTCTTTGTACTTCACGACGACGCCGTCACCCATGACTTGGTGCTGCCTCAAATGAGCAGCGCTGATGCCGACATTCCCTTCCGTGGTGAACTCCCAGGTCTTGCCCGTCCGGTCGCGCACCTTGAGTAGTTCGATCTCAACAATGTTGCGTTCCACCGCCTCCAGGACCATCCCCGTAACGGTCTTCTCGCCGTCACCGCCGCAGGCTGTCACGACCAACATCAGGCAGACGCCAGCCATCGAAGCCAGGACCAATCGCTTCAGGCCGGCCTCTCTCATCTTCAACGTCACCCGAACTTAAAGACCTTTACGGCCGCTAGGCCGGTGGCCACCACCCAGCCGCCCAGGGCTGCCAGATAAGGCCAGGTCTCCCAGATGGGTTCGCTGTCGATCGCCACTTCCCGCAGCGCCCCCAGCATGGGGGTTAGGGGCAGCGCCAACGACAACTGAGGGAGTATCCAGGGCAGAGCAGCGGTGGAGAAAAACGTCCCGGCGAGAAACATCATGGGCAGGGTGACTGCGTTGCCCATCCCGGATGCGGCAGCCGGCGACTTCGCCCAAGCAGACAGTATGAATCCGATATTCAAAAAGACGATGCTGCCCAGGGCTGTGATCGCCAATACCCAAAATATATTGCCATTGACGTGTCCGCCGAAGACAAATACGCCCAGAGCCAGGATGATCCCCGCCTGCACCATAGCCAACAGCACGTGGGCCGCTATCTCGGCAGCGAAGAACTTCCAGATGGAAAGAGGGGTGACCAGCAGGCGTTTCAATATGGACTGGTTCCGGAAGGTGCTGATCCGGACGGCGATGGATATGATGGAGTTGGTCATGATGCCCAACGCCAGCAGGCCGATGAGCACATTGTCGAAGTAGTCGACCTCCGGCACCAGGATCACGTCAGCGGTCAAAAGTTGGGATGGGATCACGGGCCCATCGCCCGAATGTATCTCTGAGACCAGATTGCGGACGGCTCCGTCCACCAACTGGTTGCGGTCGGGAATGCGCGTGCTGTAGACCAGTGACACCGGCCCCGGTACCTCTGTTTGTGCCTGGTCTTCTGGCTGTTCCTGGTCTTCCGGATTATCGAACGATTCCGGGATGATTATCAGATACCCAAGGTCGCCGTCGAGCACCTTCTCCCGGGCTTCTTCGGCGGTGATCTCATCGAATTCCAGGTTGAGGAACTCTATCTCTTCCAACCTTTCACGGAACGCCTCGGCTTTGGAGCCGCCCGACTGGTCGATGACTGCGACGTCTGCCACGCCGACCCCGCTGAAATCAAACAGGCCGAAAATCACGACCAGCATCAGGGGAAAGAATAGTGCCCAGAAGATCGCCTGACGGTTGCGGGCCATCATCTTGATGTCAGCCAATATCAAAGCAATCATGGCTAGTCCCGCAGTTCGCTGCCGGTCAGTTCCAGGAAGACATCCTCCAGAGTGACCGGGGTCACCTGCAGGTTCTCCAAGCCCAAACCGGCCTTGGATATCTCATCCAACATGGCTTTCAATGCCGTGGGGCTGTTGGCCAGGCGCAGCAAGTAGGTGTTCTCGGTCCCCGTGTCTTCACCAGACTGTTCCCCCGACTGCACAACTTCAACGCCACCGTTCAGGGCCTCCAGCTGGGCCAGAGTCATAGGATTTTCCATGGTCAACTTGACCGTGTAGCTGGCTTCCAACTGATTTATCAGGTTCCGGGGGGTGTCCAGCGCCAGGATCTGTCCGTGGTCCATGATGGCCAGACGGTTGCAGAGGATCTCGGCTTCGTCCATGTAATGGGTGGTGAGTAAAACAGTGACGCCGCGTTGGTTAACTTCTCGTATGAGGCTCCAGAGGTTTCGGCGTGCCTGGGGGTCAAGGCCGGTGGTGGGTTCATCTAGGATGACGACTTCCGGGTTGTTGACCAGACTCGCCGCCACGGCGAACCTTTGCTGCTGGCCTCCGGACAACTCTGCGATACGGCTGCCGATCTTGTCCGACAGGCCGACCTGGTCAAGCAAGGATTCTGGAGAGACCTTGGATGGGTAGAAGCTGCCAAGCAGGGAGAGTATCTCTTTGAGGTTGAGATACCCGTAGTAGGCGGAGGCTTGGAGTTGCACTCCGATTCTGGCCTTCACCTTGGCGGCGTTGGACTGTACATCCAGTCCTAAAACGCTGACCCGGCCTTCCGTTGGCTTCTGGAGGGTTTCGATGATCTCCAGTGTGGTGGTCTTGCCAGCCCCGTTGGGGCCCAATATTCCAAAGACCTCACCCCGCTCAACGGCAAAAGAGACACCATCAACCGCGGTGAATGAACCGAATCGTTTAACTAAATTTTCAACTTGGACAGCTGGCTCCATAATCGCGCTCGAAATCATAACACAGTCCGGGCCTGATTCAGACTTTAATAGCTTAACGCGGCCTTCCCGTTAACCTCCATCCGCAATACACCCGCGATTCACCACGCAAGATAGGGACTCCTCGTCCAATGGGGTCCATGCCGTGCCTGGCTACGCACGGATTTAATTGACATCAAATAGGGCCTATGATAGTGTTCCAAACGCCACGGCAGGTCTTTCTTGCCCGCCTATTTAATGACTTATTAATGGCTTTCAATTTACGACCTCCAGCCCGGCTGAACACGCCGCGGTGATAACATAACCCCACAGAAACCCGACACCCCGACTCGAATTCCGGCCCCGATCCCTTGGGATGTCACCTACCAGGAACCCAATGACACGCAGTCACCAACCACGCCTTAGTTCTAGCGCCCCCGGCGGTCGCAGCACCCGAGGCATAGACGAAAGCCGCGACGTTTCAGCCCCCCGAGCCGAGAGACCCTCATGGGCCTAAACGGCAACTCCGGTTTTCATAATTGGTTCCGGGGAATCTCTGCGTTCACCGTCATCGCCACATTCGCACTGGTCATCCTGGGCGGCGTGGTACGGGTCACCGAGTCCGGCCTTGGGTGTCCTGACTGGCCTGGCTGCGACGGTGGCATCTTCCCGCCCCTTGAGACCAAGGCAATCATTGAATATTCACACCGGATAACGGCTTCGTTCGTGGTTGGGCCGCTGATTCTGTTCCTGTTCATCGCCGCCTGGGCGCGCTACCGGAACGAGCGTTGGGTGTTAGTCCCGGCCACGATCGCTTTTTTTCTGGTCATAGCCCAAGCGGGTTTGGGCGGGGCCACGGTCTTGAGCGAACTACCGGGTTCCACCGTGATGGCCCACTTAGCCGTCGGTGAGACATTAGTCGCAGTGCTAGTGCTGTTGGCGGTGATCGCTTACAGGGGCCCCTTGACCTTGCGAATGCCGGATTGGGGTGAGGGCAAGACACGCCGATTCCCAGTCTTGGTCGTCGTTTCCGGGGTGGCAGTGTTCCTTCTGCTATTGTCCGGCTCCTACGTCACCATCACTGGCGCGTTCGGCGCCTGCTCTGAATGGCCGGTCTGCTTGGACGGCAACCCATTCCCCGGCGAACGTCTGCAGGTCATCCATATGATCCACCGCTACGTTGCTGCTGGTGTGGGATTGTTTGTGCTATATAGCCTGCATCTGGGCTTTAGAGGCAGGACCCAGCCGGTGGAGATCAGGATATTCTCCATGGCCGCCGTGGCATTGTTTCTCATTCAGGTCCTGGTCGGCGCCAGCGTGGTCTGGGCCGACTTCAGCCAGGACATGCGGGCGCTCCATCTGGCAATGGCAACCTCGGTGTGGATCGCCGTGTCCGCGCTCGTCGTCATGACCTACTCAAGCCCCGGCACCCGCTGGGCAGGCACTTCCCGTGGCTGAAGGAATCGAGTCTGGACAGGTCGCAGAAGGTGGTCGCCGGGGCATCTCGGCCCTGCTCAACGATTACGTTGCGCTGACCAAACCTCCGATCATCGTCCTGCTAGTTATCACCGCCATCGGCGGGATGTTCCTGGCCGCGGTGGGGATACCTCCGCTACAAACCCTGGGCTTTGTCAGCCTGGGTGGGGCCCTTGGGGCCGGCGGGGCCAACGCCATCAACCATTTCTTAGACCAAGACATAGACTCGATCATGTCCCGCACGGTCAAGCGTCCCGTTGCCAGCAACCGGATCGCGCCATTAGCCGCATTAGCCTTTGGTATCGGCCTGAACATCGCGGCCTTCTTCGTCTTAACCTACTGGGTAAACCTGCTGTCGGCGTCGCTGACCCTGGCGGCCACCTTGTTCTATGTGCTGGTCTACACCGGTTGGCTCAAGCGCAACACCCCGCAGAACATCGTCATCGGGGGGGCGGCAGGCGCCATACCGCCAATGGTCGGTTGGGCTGCGGTTACCGGCAGTCTAGACCTCCCGGCCCTGTACCTGTTCACCATCGTGTTCTTCTGGACGCCGCCCCATTTCTGGGCGCTGGCCCTGATGATCCAAGATGATTACAAAGAGGCGGGGATCCCCATGCTGCCCGTGGTGGTTGGCGAGGAGCGAACGGCGCAGAACATCTTCATGTACAGCCTGGCCTTGGTTGCTCTGACACTACTCTTCGGCGCGTCGGACGCCGTTGGGTTGATCTACCTGGCATCGGCGGCGGCGTTGGGGGCCATATTCCTCCTCCTAGCCTGGAAACTGAAACTGGAGTACACCATCCGTCGTGCCAAGCATCTCTACCTGTATTCCCTGCTGTATCTTGCGCTGTTGTTCGCAGTGATGTTGGCCGATGGCGTGTACCGGTTTTAGCCTTGATTTAGGACGTCGGCACCGGGTGTGACCCGTGTTCAGATGCGTTGACAGGCAAGTTGGCCTGTGGTAAGTTGCCCAAGGTTAGTGAAATTTGGCACATACGTGCTCAAAGCAAGGGTGAATCGAGGGCAATTTCGCTCTTTTTACAGCCTGCTTGAAGCGCTCTTGCCACGCTAAATAAATCTCCGGAGAGTCAAACAATGGGGCTGTCGCCCTTCCGGCGGGAAGGATCTTCTTCGCAACCTTCCGCCACGAACTCCAGTGAACCCACGGGACGCCGCAGTAGTCTGAAGAACCGTACGGTCCTCTTCGGTCTAATGGCGGCCCTTTTCTTGTTTGCGGTTGGCTGTTCTAAAAATGGCATGTCCACTTGGGAAGCTTTCGGCCCGGTAGCGCAGAAGCAGTTAGACCTGTTCAACGTTCTCTTGTGGACCATGGTCATAGTCTTCTTCCTGATTGAGGGCGTTCTGGTTTATGCCATGATTCGCTACCGGAAACGTCCCGGTCAGGCAAGACCGCCGCAGATTCACGGAAACACTTCATTAGAGATTGTTCTGACCATCATCCCAACGATCCTGGTCTTGGCATTGGGAATCTGGTCTGTCTTCACCCTCTTCGAACTGGAAGAGCCGCCTGAGGGTTCGCCTGAGCCTTTGCAGGTAAATGTCACCGGTCACCAGTGGTGGTTCGAGTTTGAATACCCTGATGCGGGCAACGGCAAACACATCATCACCGCCAATGAGATGAGGATACCGGTCGACCGGCCTATCGTGTTGAACCTTGAATCCGATGACGTGATTCACAGCTTCTGGGTGCCCAAACTAGCCGGAAAACTAGACATGGTGCCGACCCACGTGAACACCATGTGGTTCCAGGCTGACTCTGACAAGATTGACGAAGACCTGCCGGTGTCCCTGTTCGGACAATGCGCCGAGCTATGCGGTCTCGCTCACGCCCTCATGCGGTTCCGCGTCACCGTCATGGAACAAGACCAGTTCGATTCGTGGGCTGCCGATTACGGAGCCCCGCCCACTGTTACCGACAAAGCAAAGAAGGGACAGCAGGTTTTCGCGGCCAACTGTACCCTATGCCATACCATAGATGGCCCGGATGACCCGGCACTCTCAGCGAGCCGGTTGACCGGATTTCTGACCGGTGGTGACATCACCCCCGTTCCGGCGCCGAACCTGACTGACTTACGGTCGCGCCAGACTCTGGCAGCAGGCATCGTTGATCTGTCTGAGACAACGCTGCGAGAATGGCTGCATGACCCTAACGACATCAAACCCGGCAACCTTATGTCAGATCGAGCGGTCCTGTATCAAAACGGGACGGCCAGCCTCAGTGACGAGGAGATAGATGCCCTGATCGGGTATCTGTTGGACCTACGTTAGATTTCACCGATAGGAGCATTAACCGAGGATAATCCGCCCGGCTAGAAGGCGGACAACCCGGAGAAAGCGAACGATGGCATCGATAACCAGCGTTATACCGCGACCAACAAGCTATGCAGGCATATGGGGCTGGATAACCACAGTCGACCATAAGCGCATCGGCGTGCTTTATGGCTTAACTGCTTTCGTGTTCCTGCTGATTGCAGGTCTGGAAGCCGGCGTCATACGTATGCAATTGGCTTCTGCGGACAACGATTTTATCAGCGCCGGCCGGTTCAACCAGATGTTCACCATGCACGCCACCACGATGGTGTTCATGGTCATCATGCCGCTGTCCGTTAGCTTCTTTAACATAGTGATACCGCTGGCCATCGGTGCGCGGGACGTCGCTTTCCCCAGACTGAATGCTCTGAGCTTCTGGATCTTCCTTTTCGGCGGAATACTCATGCACATGAGTTTCATCGTCGACCAGGTGCCAGACGCCGGCTGGTTCTCCTACGCCAACCTGACTGAAAAACCCTTCAGCGTGAACCGTGGCCTGGACTTCTGGGCCATCAGCCTCTTGGTCATGGGTACTTCATCAGTAGCGGGTGCCCTGAACTTTATCGTGACTATACTGAACCTGCGTGCGCCAGGCATGTCTATGATGCGTATGCCAGTGTTCGTTTGGATGACCCTGATAACGTCCATATTGCTGGTATTAGCCTTCCCGGTGATTACCGTGGGGCTGATCGAGCTGGTCATGGACCGCAACTTTGGCACACACTTTTTCATCCCGGCCGAGGGTGGCGACCCCGTCCTCTGGCAGCACCTCTTCTGGGTCTTCGGACACCCTGAAGTCTATATCTTAATCCTGCCCCCAATGGGAATCGTGTCAGAGATTCTGCCCACGTTCTCACGGAAACCGCTCTTCGGTTATCCCTTTATAGTATTCTCCGGAATAGTAATTGGAATCATGGGTTGGGCTGTGTGGAGCCACCACATGTTCACCGTGGGCCTTGGCCCGGTGGCGAACTCGGTCTTCACCATCACAACAATGCTGATCGCGGTCCCCACAGGCGTGAAGATCTTCAACTGGATCGGGACGTTGTGGCGAGGCTCTATAGAGTTCACAACGGCTATGATGTTCGCCTTGGGCTTCGTGGCCCTGTTCATAGTCGGTGGGCTGAGCGGTGTGTCTCACGCCGTGTCCCCGTCCGACTTCCAGCAGCAAGACACGTACTACATCGTGGCTCACATCCACTACGTGCTGTTCGGCGGTTCCATGTTCGGAATCTTCGCCGGCGTCTACTACTGGTTCCCAAAGATCACCGGCAAGATGCTGGACGAAACGCTGGGCAAGATTAACTTCTGGCTGATATTCATCGGCATGAACCTAACGTTCTTCCCGATGCACTTCCTGGGCCTAAACGGGATGCCCCGGCGCATATACACCTACTCAGCAGAGTTTGGCTGGGAGAACCTGAACCAGCTCGCCAGCGCCGGCTACGTCGTTCTGTTCATCGGTATGCTGGTGTTCATGTACAACATGTGGCAGACCCGCAATTCACGGCGAGTAAGTCACGACCCCTGGGACGCCCCGGGAGTGGAGTGGACCATATCCTCGCCTCCTCCGCCGTATAACTTCGCGGAGATTCCCCAGATTCTGGGACGTGACCATTACTGGATCGTCAAAGAGAACGCCGAGGCCGCCGGAACTCGTATCATGGAGCCGGAAGCCTTGGTTGACCCCAGTTCGATTCATATGCCCAGTCCGTCATATTGGCCGATCTTCACCGCCGTGGGTGTGGCCCTGATTGGAGGCGGATTGCTATCCCACTACGCCATCAGCTTTGTGGGCGGAGTCATTGTAATTATGGGTGTCATCGGCTGGGGTAACGAACCCGCCGCCGCGCCCAGCGACCACCACTAGGAGACTGATATCGTGGCCCACGCAGTAGAACACGAATATACAACCACCGGTTTAAATCACCGGAAGATGCTCATGTGGGTGTTTCTGGGGTCGGACTGTCTGTTCTTCGGCTCCCTGATCGCCACCTACATGGTCTACCGTGGCCAGAGCTTGGTCGGTCCATATCCGGTGGACATCATCGACGTTCCATTAACAACTATCAGCACATTCGTGTTGCTGATGAGCAGCTTCGCCATGGTGCAAGCCCTGGCAGCGACAAACGCCGATAATAAACGTGGAATAGTAAGCTGGTTGTTGGCCACGGCTTTCCTTGGAGCTATCTTCATAGGGTTCCAGATCTATGAATTCAACGCTTTCAAGAACGAAGGGCTGACCCTGGGAGGCAACCTATTCGGAGCTTCCTTCTTCACGCTCACCGGTTTCCACGGAGCACACGTAACCCTGGGAATCATCTGGCTTCTGGCCATGGCAGTGTTGGGCGCCAAGGGACGTCTCGGCTCCAAGACCTCGTTGGACGTCGAACTAGTCGGCCTCTATTGGCACTTCGTTGACATCGTCTGGATCGTCATTTTTACATTGCTCTACCTCATCGGCGGGTTTGACGCCGGTCCTGCTGTTCCTCCGGGCGGGTAAAAGAAACCCAGAGCCCAACTAAAAGAGGAGCGCCTTGGAATAGATATGGCCCACGAAATCGAACATACATCGAACCACCCTTCGACCAGTCAATATGTACTGATCGCGATAATCTTGTTCGCGATTACCATCGTTGAGTTTTTGCTGATCTGGGACGGCGTCCCTATCGAAGAGCACCTGGGCGCTTCCAAGATACCCCTGCTCGTAGCATTGTCAGCTGTTAAATTCGCCATCGTAATCATGTACTACATGCACCTGAAGTTCGATAACCGACTTCTAGGGACAGTGTTTATTTCCGGTCTGATTCTATCTTTCCTAGTAGCGATCGCGCTGATTTCGCTCTTCGTAGGTTTTGGAGGAGGACCGCGGACCTACGCGGAAGCGCGCGCCGTCCCTTACATCGAACACCATGAAGGATCGGAAGCCGCTGAAGAGACAACCACTCCAGTCGGAGGCGAGCCAGCTGGACCTGTGGCGATTTCCATTGGCGCTGAGGGCGAAACACTAGCCTTCGATACAAATGAGATTACCGCAGCCTCGGGGTCCGAAGTGACAATCACCTTCGACAACCCCTCCGCCAACAACCAGCACAACCTGGTGATAGTCGAAGGCGGGACCAAGGACGCGGTCGCTGCCGATGGCACACCTGCAGGTCCGGCCAATGACTGGGTGGCTCCCGGAGACGCCCGGGTCATTGCCAACACGAAGCTGCTCAACCCTGGGACCTCTGGTGACGTGACATTCACTGCGCCGGCGCCGGGCACCTATCAGTTCGTGTGCACCTTCCCCGGCCATAACTTCACCATGTTCGGTGACTTCGTAGTCAACTAAGCTAATTACGGTAACGACAAAAAGCCCCGCCCTTCAGTGAAGGGCGGGGCTTTTTATTTATCCAGATATAGCCTGGGGTCTTACTCTACGTAAGCCTTAGTAAACCCTTCTCTCACCGGCCCCACGATTCGGTCTCCCATACGCCCGGCCGCCATGTTCAATCCCTCCCGAGCGAACACCAAATCCCGTGAGGTTATGTCAGGTTTCGACGACTCGGCCAGTTTCTGGGCATAATCTTCCAAGAAGTGGTCCATATGCGACTCATCCTCAGCCATGCCCCTAAAAAGGCGGTACATGGGCAAGGTGCGGACGAAGTTATGCACCTCTTCCCGTTCGAAAGCCGGGTGGCGGTCCAACATCACCGATATGCCAAAGTCGATCAACCGGCAAGAGCCATCGCTGTCCACCAGAAGATGTGAGCGCCCTCTAGGGTCGGAGAACGTCACGTCGTTATAGTAGATATCGGCTTTATGCAAACGCCGCAGCATCCCACCGACATTTGAACCGACCCCGGCCAAGAATTCATCGGTCAGCCGGTCTTCAGGTAGTTCGGTAAAGAAAGTGCCGGGAACAAACTCCTCGGTCAGATAACCGGGCAGCGATTCCAATTGGGCAGGCCCCACACCGATCTCTCCGGCAATCCGGGCGATCTGGTCTTCCCGGCTGCTCTGCAGGGGTTTGATGACAATGGACCGGTCTTCAAAGCGCAGTATCGCCACCATCCCCCTGGCGCGACCGGAAAACTCCAGGCTTGGCAGGTTCTGGCCGGACCGCAACCGTTGAAAGACCTCAGGAAAAAAGGCGTAACGAGATAGGGCTTTGACCACCGGGTCGCCGGTCAGCCGCATGAACAGCGGCATCTCAAGGTCGAACAGCTTCCAGAACGGCGGCATGTGCTCCGGAACAGGCATCCCAGCCGCTGGCCGCATGGCGTCGATCACTTCTTCAGGTGGTTTAGGCGGCGGCGGGGCGATCGCGCGCCGGATGACCGAGATCTCCTCTGGCGAATACTCCAACACCATCAGTCTTCCCTTAGTCTTCCCTTAGTCTTCAACGAAATGTCCGCCGTCAGAGTCCACCCGCAGGTCGCGTTCCCGGACCACCGCGTCGGCGTTCAGCATCCCGTAGATATGCGGGTAGATCTCGCCCGAGCGGCTGGGCTCGTGCTTGACGGGGGACTTAAGCTTGTCTAGGTCCACATCCAGCACCATCAGACCGGTCTCGCCGGGGTACAGCCGTGCTGCAACCTTGACCAGCTGCGGAATGTCTTTGGAACAATGGATGAACCCCTCTTCAGCCAGGCTGGGAGCGGCGTATTCTCCGGTCGGCCGAGCGGCTTCCCAGGCCTCTTTGTAGGTCAGATGAAAGATCAATGCCATGTTAATAACTCCGCTTAAAAACTCCGCCAGGTTTCGAGACACCACCGGCGCAAATTGTACCCCAGAGCGGCGGGTGGTAGGATGATAGCCGCAACCGATGGGGAGGAGTTCTAGAATGCGAGCCGAGATCAACGAGGGAACCGGACTTCAGTACGTTACGGTGGTCCCCGATGAATATACCGAGGGCTCATCCTATCCTCTGGTGGTCATGCTCCACGGGTTCGGCGCCAACATGCAGGACCTTGCCGGACTGGCTCCCGCAATCAACTCCACAGGCTACGTTTACGCCTGCCCCAACGCTCCCATCCCCTTCCAACTGGGGCCGGGACAGACCGGATTCGGTTGGATGACTCCCCGCGGCGGCGGCACGGACGAGGAGACAGCCAACTCCGAAAAGCTACTCGGCGATTTCTTCGACACAGTATTTAAGCAGTTCGACGTGGCTCCGGGCCAGGCTATTCTGCTTGGCTTCTCCCAGGGCGGCGGCATGACCTACCGCTGCGGACTGTGGCGAGCAGACAAGTTCGCCGGCTTGGCGGCTTTAAGCGCCACACTCCCCGACGAGGAAGAACTGGCCAAACGCCTACCGGCAGAACGGACCCAGCCTGTCTTCGTGGCCCACGGCAGGTACGACCAGATGGTCTCCGAGGACACGGCACAGTCCGCAAAAACGTTCCTGGAGGGCCACGGTTACAGCCCTGACTTTCACCTCTACGACATGGGTCATGAGATCAGCGGCGAGGAGCTTGGCGACCTTGTTCCCTGGATGGCCGGGGTTTTACCGCCAAAGGCTTAAACCAGCCTAATCAACGTCCTTCCGCCAACGGCCCAAACAAGCCTAATTACCGTCCTTCCGCCAACGGCCCAAACAAGCCTAATCACCGTCTTTCCAGGACATTACTTTGTTGACGGTGATCTCCAGCAGGACCATGCGCGCCTCTCCCAGGAGTTCCTTGGCGAAGTCGTCTCCCTTGCCGGGTCCGTCGTAGAGAACACACATCCGCTCCACAATATCGGCTAGACCCTCCGATGTAACCCGCGCTTGCCCTTCCAGCACAACGTAGGACAAAGGCCGTTCCGGGGTCGCTATGGAAAGCGCCACTGCCGGGTTGTTTTTGATGTTCCGCACCTTGATGGCGCCGCCATCAGCCATGACCCAAGCCCGTCCATTATCTCCTTGCCCATCACCCGCGGATCCGCCATCCCAGAGGAACCAGACCGGCGCCACATGGGGTGTGCCGGCCGGTCGTATGGTCACCAGATGAGCGATCCTGGGTTCAGCCAATAGCTTGTCCTGATCTTCTTTAACGAGTCTGGCCATCGTTTCTCTCCGTATAGTCTCAAGTGCTCGATTGGCCTAATATACCAAACACATGAAACTCAGAACACTTATTCTCGGCACATTTACTCTCTTGGCAACACTGGCCGTCGCCTGCGGCGGGAATAGCGAGACCAACGTTCCATTAGTTACGCTACCTGCGGATGAAGGCCCCCATGATTCAGTCATCGAATGGTGGTACTTCAACGGCCTGTTCACCGACGACCAAGGCCAGGAATACAGCTACCACTACGTGACCTTCCAGAACGAGGCCACCGGCACGGCCGTGCCCCATCTGCTGCAGGCCAGCCTGGGTGTCCATACCACCGGGGAACACCTCACCGGGGAACGAGTGCTGCTCGACGTTTTAGACCCGGATGCCGTTGGCGTCGATGTAGAGGTGAACGGATGGGAGATGCTGGGTGACGGGGAGTTTTACAGCCTGGAATTCGACCTAGGCGGTTATTTGCTGGACCTGAAAGCGATCCCGACCCGGCCCCCGATACTGCACCAAGGGGTCGGTCTCGTGAGCCTGGGGCCTGCTGGCGATACCTTCTACTACTCACGCACTCGCCTGGACCTGACCGGCAGCATCACGGTGGACGGCAAGCAGCGCCCCATCACCGGCGCAGCCTGGATGGACCACCAATGGGGTGACGTCGTCGGACAGAGGGTAGGCTGGGACTGGGCCAGCGTACAGCTAGACGACGGCAGCGACCTGATGGCCGTATTGGTCTGGGACCCGGCAGACCGGACTCCGTTCGCCGGGTACGGCACTCTGGTCTCGCCGGACGGCACGGTCATAACTGCAAAACAAGAAGATGTGTCCATCAGCTCGTCCGCTATCTGGACCAGCCCAGAGACTGGAATCGAATACCCCAGCGGCTGGACGATAAGCATTCCGACGCTGGGCCTGAGTTTAGAGCTGGAGCCGGTCTTGGTGAACGCAGAATTCGCCGGCAGCCGGTACAACCCGGCGGCGTACTGGGAGGGGGAAGTGAGGGTTACCGGCACGCGCCAAGGGGAAGCCGTCGGCGGGAGGGGTTTCGTGGAGTTGGTGGGGTACGACCCCGGCCAGATCGAGCCATGACCCGGGCCTTAGCCGGTAATTATTGAGCCCGCTAGCTGCGCGGTAAGCCCCAAATAGCCATTACCGTAAAAATATGTGCTAGATTAGAACCATAGTGAGGTCTGAATGATTCGGATTTGTCTGGGACGCTCCGTTCTGTTGGCCGGCGCTCTGCTCGCTTTGGCAGCCTGCAGCGGCAGCTCCCCCACCAACACGCCAGCCGAAACTCCCACCATCACTGCTCCAACAACCACGACACCCACAGCTACTGAGGCCCCGAAAACCGCACCCCAGGCGACTGAAACACCGTCGACCTCCACGGCCCTTCCGCCCTTAACGCCCATACCGCCAGCAACCGAAACCCCAGAGCCTGCCGCCGCCTTACCGACATCTTTTACCCAACATGGTTTCAGTCTCGCTTTCGAACGGGGCGCTGATATCCAGGCCATCGAAGGCGCAAGCCCAGAAGCGGGAGCGCTTTCCTTCGCCTACGGCCAGTCGAATATAGTCATGACTTGGCTTCCGCAAGGCAATAGCTTATTAGCGTTGGTCTCAGGTACTTATGATCTTATTCAGCAGAGCCAACCCGCCTTGGTGTTTGAAACACTGGCCGACGGCGACCTAACGGTGGATGGGGAGCCCCGGATTTTTTTGGGGTTCAAGGCCGCAGACAACACCGGCACAACAAGCGGCGGGCTGATCGGTTCTTGGGTCTGCTCCACATCGAGCACGACATTCACCCTAACTTTGACCGGCGCCGATGCGGCTTTGGTCCAGATACGTTTCGACGAGATCATAGATGGATTCGCCTGCCTAGCTTCCTAAGCAAATCGAACCCAGTTGAGCGGTGATTAAAGATGAAGCGTTGCATTGAGTTAATTTCGATCGCCATTATTTTCATTGCCATCGCCGGTTCGTTTGGCAGTTACATCATCGGAACGACAGCATCCGACGTGGCAGCCCAAGACGATCATGGCGGCGACGACGGCAGTGGATCTGATGATGATGGTGGCGGCGACGCAGGCGCAGAGAGCTTCGACGACGGTGGCGGAGACCATGATGTCGACGGTAGCGGCAGTGGTGGCAGTGGCGGCGGTGAAAGCATCGATGACGGTGGCGGTGACCACGTTGCCCACGACGAATCGACCGCTCACCTCGATGATGGCAGTGGCGATCTAGATAGCAGCGGCGGCGAATATGTCGTCCCCGACTGTTACGAGTGCGGCAGATACATCGATCCCGCCTGTCCCCTATGCGGTGGGTATGTCCAAGGCGATCCCACATTCGTGCCGGGACCCAAGGCGCTTGATCCCGCCACAGGGCTCTGGTATGTGTTCCCGGCAGCTGGCACCGACTACGATCCCAGTGCCTACGTCGAGTTCCATCATTCCAGCAGCGAACGGGGCCACTTCGACCAAAGCGGCGACAAGCCATTCGATGTCGACACCACCCAATTCCTTGACGTGACCACGAATACGCTCGTCAAACCTGATGCCTTGCAGTTCTTCGATACCGACACCGGAGCACTCATTGATCCAGACTCGGCTCAACTCTCAGGGGTGGGTTCGACTATGAATTTCGCACCGACGCGGCTCTGACTGCATATGAGGATGCAGCCGCCATATCTCCGGACGACTTCGCAGGACAACTTGACCTCACCATCGACTTGGCCGGGAACTTGGACTTCCGCGGCTTCCAGGACCTAGGCCCCGCCGCGACATTCAAGATGTACGACGCCATGGGCACCGATGAGTTCTTGAAGTTAGAAAGCGGCCAGATAGCAGGCATACTCAATACATTTGAGTCTTCCCAGTACGAAGAATTGGGAGGCGCACAAATCTTCGAGGCAGCAAAACAGATGCAGCGCGATGACTTCACAGGAATGGGCGCAGGTCAGGCATCACTGATGTTCGATACCATGGGCCTTGATCAATCCCTAGGCCTCGAGACCGCTGTTTTTGCGGGCATGGTTAGCAGGTTTGACCCTGCTCAGTTCCAACAGATTGGCGGCGAGAACGTGGTCCAGGTTGTGGGAGCCCTCACCAAGTCAGACTTGGCGGGGTTGCGCAATGAGCAGGCCTTGGGCATAGCCGCGACATTCGATGTCGAGCAGATCGGCACGCTAGAGACGGCACAGCTTTCCGGTTTGACCACGGCGCTTGCTGCCAACGACATTGGCACACTCGGCTCGGACATAGTCACTGTGATTGCTGGGAACATCGGAGTCGGCGACCTGGTCGCCTTGGACACAGCCCTGGCCGGCTCCATAATGAAACGGGTCCCAGACGGTGCATTAAATGCCTTCGCCACCGACCGGATAGAAGCTACACTGGCGGCCTTGGACGCAGATTTTCTGGGTGCTGGAGCGGCCGATTTTAGCAATATCGCTGACCGGGTCACCACTTTTGACCAAGTGTCATTCGAGACGCCACCGGTATTGCTAGACTTGCTGGCGGATGAGAGCGCCGGGAATATATTTAGCGGACTTTTTGGCAGCGGTTAGCCGTTTTTGCGCGTTACCGCTTTACTTGGAGGCCAAGCCCCGGATGACGTCTGAAACCCGGGCCTGTTCTGCCGGGACGTCCGCCGGTTGCACGGGTATGGGCAGGGCGCTCAGTTCGGCCAGGACCGGCCCGGAGAGCAGCGCCGCCTCTTCTTCAGAGAGCTCCCATTTGCGGGCGATGTCTGCTGCGCCGTAGAGCACTGCTTGGCGAAAGCCGTAGTCGGCCACGGCACGGCTGGCTATGTCGATGAGTTTATCCATATCTCTCTCGGTCCGTAGGGGTGTGAGTTATCGTGCCCCAGCCCAGGCTCCGCCGTCGATGATATAGGTGCTGCCGCTCACGTAGGATGCCTCGTCGGACGCCAACCACAGCACCAGGTTTGCTATCTCATCCGCGGTGCCCACCCGGCCCATCGGGTGGCCTTCATTCCGGCCTGCGAACGCCTCCGCACTGGCCGTGCTGCCACGCATCTGCGGGGTATCCACGCCGCCGGGGGCGATACAGTTGATGCGAACTCCCTGGGAAGTGTACTGGCTGGCCGCCACGGTGGTGAGGTGGATGACTCCAGCCTTGCTCACTGCGTAGGGCACCGAGTAGCCAACACCACGGACCCCGGACATGGACGAGATGTTGACGATGGAGCCGCCGCCGTTGGCGGTCATGGCGGGGATGGCGTACTTGCAGCAGAGGAAAACGCCCTTGACGTTGGTCTCCATGGTGAGGTCCCAGAGCACTTCATCCACGTCTACCAAGTCGGGGGTGCGGATCAGGATGGCCGCGCCGTTGATCAGGATGTCCAACCGGCCAAACTGCTTCACCGCGTCGTTGACCATCCGCTCCACCTGGAGTGAATCGGAGATGTTCACTTCCACCAAGGACGCATCATCGGGAGTGGCGCCCATCAGAGCCAGGGTCTCCTCGGCTCCGGCGATGTTCCGGTCGGCAACCACCACCTTGGCGCCCTCGCCGGCAAAACGCTGGCAGATGGCCCGGCCGATACCGGAGGCCCCGCCGGTCACAATAGCAACCTTATCTTCCAGCCTACCGGTCATATTCAAGCTCCGTAGGTGTGCCTGGTTGGCGCCGATTGTAGCGCAGGTATGGGCGTAGCCGATACTAACGCTTCATCGGGCTTCGTGATTGTCTCGCATTTGATGGGGGGGTACAAGCAATCGGAGCATGAGCCAGGGAAACCCCCGCTGTGCCCAGGCGCTTGCGGGACGGAGTGATGCTAACGACGGTACAGCCACCGGCCTGGTTCCCGCTCCCTGGCTCCATGATTATGGAGCTACCCCGGCAGTTCCTCCAACTCGATGAGCAAGAATTCACAGTTTGACTGGCCCAAAACTCTATTCTTGTGCCCGGTCCCCTTCACGTCACCTTGGAGCGACACATCTCCCGGTCCAAAATTGCGAATCTCGCCGTCTGTGACTGTAATCTCAACTTGACCCCGCAAGTAAGCTACTAAATATCTCACCGGTGCTGGATGAAAATCATCGGAGTAACCCGAAGGCAGGTAGGCCATGCGGACGTTATTGGCCTGCCTGGTCTCGGTGACTCCCATTACTATTTTAGGTGCAAGCTCAATCTGCTGGTATTCGTCCTCTACATCAACAAAATGAGTCTCACCGTCCGAGTCGGAGAAGATTCGGGTGTACTGCACTGGAACCTCATTAGCAATGGCGTTTTGCCAGGGAGAACCCTGCTGCACCAGACATGACAGGACGTGGGGGTCTAACGACGGTCACGCGAACGACGGTCTGGACCGCTCCCTGGCGCGAGTATTATAGCCGCCTGCACCATCGCAACTAACCTTCGACTTTTTCCAAATTGAACTCCAGCATCTCTATCGTTGAGATTTGTTCTTCCCCAATCGGTTGGTCGAATACGACGTCCAATAGTGGACGCGGATGACGGCGCGAGCAGGCTATGGCTGGAGGGGAATCCGGTCGCCTGGGCAGCGATGAATCACGGCGTTGGCGACGCATAGTTCCCGCAACCGGTACATCTCCGCGGAGTTCGGCTCTTCGCGAAGGCGGAGGAACGATGCGTGGCTCGGATACCAGACCGCCAGGATCTCATCCACCCCGTCATGCTCGCAGCCCACGGGTTGGCCCACCACCGGCGTGCGCCAGAGGACTTTGCCGCCAACTCGCCCGGCCGATTGCTCTATCTGGGCCATATAGGTCTGGTATTCATCGCCGTCCGGATAACCGGCTGCTGCCGTGTAGCGGTTGAGATTTAGCATCATGACCGGAGCATCATGACCGCCTTCAGCGGTGGCAGTGATTGCCTCGATCTCCGATGGAACTCTGGTGATGTGGTTGTTCATGATTGGCTCGTCTCCCTTGAATCGTCTCCGTTGAATCGTTTCCGTTGAATCGTCTCGATCAAATCGTGGCCATTGGCATCGGCCATTATACCCACTGCTCCACTTGCCTCAAAACGGGGCAGCAGTTATCATTTTATGCGCTGTAGCGCGCTCTTGGTATTGCGCGCCTGCGCACACCTGAAATTTCCAGCAAGGAGCGTCTTTAGACGTGACTGCCGATAACCTCAAGACCGGCCTTTACGACACCCATGTTTCCCTGGGCGGACGCATGGTGGAATTCGGCGGCTGGGACATGCCTGTACAGTACCCGGAAGGCATCCTGGCCGAGGTTAAGGCCATCCGCACCGCCACCGGGGTGTTCGACGTCTCTCACATGGGCCGTCTGTATCTATCAGGCCCCAAAGCCTCTGAATTTCTTGACTGGGTGCTCACCGGCTCAGCCTCCACTCTGCGTGTGGGCCGCGCGCGGTACTGCTTGATCTGCAACGAGAAGGGCGGCGTGATCGACGACACCATCTTCTACCGCCTTGCTGAAGACCGCTACCTGCTCATACCCAACGCCGGCAACCGCCCGGCAGTTGTCGCCTGGTTCCAGCGCTGGATCGACGAAAGATTCTCTCCAGGCTGCACCATGGAAGACGTCACTACCACAACCGGCCTGATCGCCTTCCAGGGCCCTGGCACGCCTGAGTTGATCGATAAGATAGCCAATGACCAACTTTCGGCCATGCGGGCCTTCTCCTGGGCTGAGAGCGCCATCCAAGGGTCTCCAATATTCGTGGGCCGGACCGGCTACACCGGGGAAGACGGGTTCGAGATGCTGGTCCAAGGCAATGACCTGGTCAAGGTCTGGACCGCCCTCACCGACGCCGGCGCCGCCCCCTGCGGCCTGGGCGCGAGGGACGTTTTGAGGCTGGAAGCCGGACTGCCGCTACACGGCCATGAGATCGACGAAGAGACCTCGCCCATCGAGGCTGGGTTGGACCGGTTCGTTCGCGCTGATGCCGAGTACGTAGCCTCGGATATACTCCAGGCCCAAATGAACAACGGCGTCCAGCGAAAGCTGGTGGGTTTCACGCTACCAGGACGCAGCGCCCCGAGGGCCGGATACAGCCTGCTGGACCAGGGCGAGACCATCGGTACCGTGACCAGCGGAAGCTATTCGCCAACCCTTGACACCAGCATCGGCATGGGCTACGTTTTGGAGCGTTATGTCGAGCCCGGCACAGTGCTGGACCTGGATATTAGAGGCCGGATGGTAACGGTGACCGTTACGGCGCTCCCCTTCTACACCCGACCCAGGAGGACCTAGTAAAAGTGAGTAGTCCCGACGACCGCAAATACACCAAGGAACACGAATGGATCATGATTGACGACGCCGCTACCAACAGCGCCGTGGCCGGAATCACCCATTACGCTCAAGACCAACTGGGAGACATCGTCTACTTCGAACTCCCCAAGGTCGGCGACAATATCACACACCTGGCGAAGATGGGCGAGGTTGAATCTGTAAAAGCCGTCTCTGACCTGTTCTCACCGATAGACGGCGTGGTAACTGAGGTCAACGAGAAGCTATTGGACCACCCCGAGTTGGTCAATGAAGACCCATTTGGCGAAGGCTGGCTCATCAAGGCCACCGTGGCCAACGCAGCAGCCATCGACGAGCTGATGTCAGCCACAGACTACGACGCCTTCACCGCTGCATCCTAATGACCGCTACCCGGCCCGATACGACAGGGCACTTCCAGTCACATTACATCCCCAATACAACCGACGAGCAGGCCGAGATGCTGGCGTCGCTGGGCATCGATTCCATCGACCGGCTCTTCGCTGATATTCCGGATGAGTTCCGCAATCCCGTTCTAGACCTGCCTGCCCCTCTGTCCGAGCTGGAGATCCAGCGTGAGTTGGGCGGCATGGCAGCCAAGAACCGGCCCCTGGGCAGCGGCCCCTCTTTCCTGGGCGCAGGCTCCTACGACCACTTTATCCCCGCGCTTATTAAACCGTTGATAACTCGCGGTGAGTTCATCACCGCCTACACTCCCTACCAGGCCGAGGCCAGCCAGGGCACCCTTCAGGTGATCTACGAGTTCCAGACCCTGATTTGCAACCTCTACGGCATGGAGGTGGCCAACGCCGGCATGTATGACGGCGCCACCAGCCTGGCCGAAGCGGCTTTGATGGCCTGCCGAGTGACCAAACGAGAGAAAGTTGCGGTGGCCGACACTGTCTCCCCCGCCTATTCCGCCGTGATCCACACCTATTGCCAGTCCCAGGATATCGCTGTTGAGACGGTGTCTCCAAACAACCCGACGTTGGACGGCGAGACGGCCTGTCTGGTGCTGCAGTACCCGAATTATTACGGCAACATCGAAGACATGCAGGGCCTGGTAGACGCTGCCCACGCCCAAGGCGCGCTGGCAGTGGTCTCAACCGACCCTACAGCCATGGGCATGTTCCAAACGCCGGGCCATTACGGCGCCGACATAGTCACCGGCGACGGGCAGCCCTTGGGCATACCTTCCAGCTTCGGCGGACCCTACGTCGGCCTGTTCGCCACCAAACAGGAATACATCCGCCAGATGCCGAGCCGCCTTTCCGGCCGCACGGTGGACAAGAACGGCAAGACTGGCTACGTGCTCACCCTCCAGACCAGGGAGCAGCACATCCGCCGGGAGCGGGCCACATCTAACATCTGCACCAACGAAGCCCTCTACGCCCTGGCGGCCACCATCTATCTGGCGGCCATGGGTAAACAAGGTATGCGCCAGATAGCCGAGCTCTGCTACCACAAGGCTCATTACGCAGCCTCCCAGATAAACGCTCTGCCGGGCTATTCATTGACCTCCAACGACCCATTCTTCCAGGAGTTCGTGGTGCAGTGCCCAGCGCCGCCGACCGAGATCAACCGTAAGTTGATGGAGAAGAACATCCTGGGCGGGCTGGACGTGAGTGAACGGACACCCAACGGCATGTTGCTCTGCGTTACGGAGATAAATTCCCGAGAAGACATCGACGCCTTGATTGCGGCGCTTTCGGAGTTCAAATAATGCAGCAAGGCGGAAACAGAAAGACTGAGAAATTACTACTGCAACGGAGTGTGCCGGGCCGTGTTGGCGTGGTGCTGCCGGACTTGGACGTCCCTGCCCAACCCATGCCCGACCAAGCGATGCTGCGAGACGAATTGCTGCTGCCAGAGGTGTCGGAACCTGAAGTAGTCCAGTATTTCACTGGGCTTAGCCAACTGAACTTCTCCATCGACACCCATTTCTACCCCTTGGGCAGTTGCACTATGAAGTACAACCCCAAGATCAATGATGAAGTTGCCTTCCAGCCCGGGTTCGCGGGCATCCACCCCATGCAGCCGGTCGAGCAGTCCCAGGGAGCCCTGGAATTGCTCCATAAACTGCAGGGGTTCTTGGGCGAGATCACCGGCCTACCAGCAGTGGGACTTTCCACACTGGCCGGTGCCCACGGCGAACTGGGCGGTATGCTGATGATCCGGGCGCACCATCTGGCCAACGGCGACATCGGCCGGACCAAGGTGGCCATCCCCGACAGCGCCCACGGCACCAACCCCGCCTCGGCAGCCATGGCCGGTTTCGAGGTCGTGGAGCTTGCTTCAGACAAAGACGGCAACGTCGACCTGGACGCCCTGCACGCGGTTGCCGGTCCCGACCTGGCCGGGGTGATGATCACTCTGCCCAGCACTCTAGGCCTGTTCGACACCAACATCGTCGAGGTCTGCCGAATCGTCCACGAGGCTGGCGGGTTGGTCTACGGCGACGGCGCCAACATGAACGCCCTCCTGGGCCGGGTGAAGCTGGGGGACCTGGGCTTCGACGTGGCCCACCTGAACCTGCACAAGACTTTTAGCACGCCCCACGGCGGGGGTGGTCCTGGGGCTGGACCGGTATGCGCCACCGATCAGCTGGCCCCTTATCTGTCGGCCCCTATCGTCACCGAAAAAAGCGGGGTTTATGACTTGGCGGCGCCTGAGAAGAGCATTGGAAAGCTGAGTGGATTCCACGGTAACTTCGGCGTTCTGGTGCGGGCGTACACCTACATCCGGACCCTGGGCGGCGCAGGTGTCTTATCCATCAGCGGGAACGCGGTGTTGAACGCCAACTACATGATGAATGCCCTGCGCGGCGTCTATCACCTACCCTATGACCGTACCTGCATGCACGAGGCGGTGTTCTCGGCCGACCTGCAGAAAGAACGGGGTTCCAGCGGCTTAGAGATCGCCAAACGGCTACTGGACTACGGCTTCCACGCCCCAACCATGTACTTCCCGCTCATCGTTCACGAGGCGTTGATGATCGAGCCGACCGAGTCCGAGACCAAAGAGACCATCGACCTCTTCGTCCAGGCCCTGATCGACATCGACCGCGAGGTCACGGAGAACACCGAGCTGGTGAACAACGCGCCCCACACGACTCCGGTGGCCAGGCTGGACGAGGCCCGAGCGGCCCGCCAACCCGACCTACGCTGGCAACCAGAAGCCGCCGACTAAGGCTCCACAGCGGTTCGACGCTCCGTAACCGTTCGTCCTGAGCTCCGACCAAAGTCGAGAGTCTCGATACAATCGGACCCGTCGAAGGGCCGATCAACTAGCGGTGATTGCTTTTATCTCCGCTCAGGGCTGATTAGCGCGTGGTAGTTGCTCCTATCCCCGCTCATGGTGAGCCCCGTCGAACCACCCGTTGTAGTTCTAGGCGTTCTTCTCCGCATCCAAAACAGCCTTCAGCACGTCCTCATCCACACGCACTTCCACCCCGGAACGCTCTTCCTGTAGCAGCATTGCCACGCGAGAATCACGCCCACCCCAGCCTCGGTTGATGGCCTCGGTCATCTCCATCAACGCCAGGTTGGCCAGGCGCATGGGGACATCGAATTCACGCCCCACTGAGACGGCCAGGTCGACATCTTTCCGGGCCAGGTTCAGGGCGAAGTCGGGCGGATCGAATTTGCCGGGCAGCAGGTGCTCGGCCAGTCCCTCGAAGGGTCCACGCCGTCCGGTTGCGCCCTTGCGGACCGCCTCAAACAACGCCAGGGGTTCCACCCCGGCTTTGACGCCCATCGTAAACACTTCGGCAACCGCCGCCTGGATGACGTACCCGGCGCAGTTGTGCACCAATTTAGCTATTGCGCCACTGCCGATGGGGCCAACGTAGTAGGCCTGATTCCCGATGGCATCCAATACCGGCTTGCAGCGGTCGAACACGGCTTTATCGCCGCCAACCCAGATGGCCAGGTTGCCGCTTTCCGCGCCCCTGGGGCCGCCGCTCACCGGAGCGTCCAGGACTTCGATTCCTCGGGCAGCGGCCTCGGCGTGGATCTTCCGGATCATGCCCGGTGTGCTGGTGCTCAGGTCGAAGTAGACCTTGCCGGCGCTCATGCCTTCCATGATTCCAGACTCGCCCAACGCTACGGCCTCTACCTGGGTCGGCCCGGGCAGCGACGTGAAAACGATCTCCGACTGCTCTGCCACTGCCCTGGGCGTGTCGGCCCAGGTCGCTCCAGCTTCCAGGTGCCGGGTGGCTGAAGCCGGGTTAATGTCGTGGACAACCATCTCGTTGCCGCCGCCTAGGGCGTTAAAAGCCATGTGGCCGCCCATAGTGCCCAGTCCGATAAATCCTACCTTTGTCATCTTGTCCTCCGCAGCGGGCATCGCCCGCGCTTTTTGTTGCTGCTATGCCTTTGTCGTTCAGGCGAGGCTAACATAGCATAATGCACTAATCGGGCCAACACGGTCACCGTGCGGTAGAATAATGCCAACGATAATCAGACTCGATTGGAGCGTAACCAAGCATGGTTGACCAGCAGGAAAGACTTTGGACTTTTGACGCGGTGGAAGCTGGACAGATCGGCAACGAGACTACGGTTGAGATCACGGCCGAGAACATCGCGGAGTATGCACGTTTGGCATTGAACCAGTCTCCTGCTTATCAGTCCGGCGGCAGTGGGCTGGTGGCCATGCCGACTATGGTCTTGAGTTATGCGCCGTTGCTTCGGGAGGAGATCGCCGAGGCCAACGGCTTTGTTGCAGTTGAAGTATCAAAGACGGCCCGAAGTCAGACGCCGTTCGCCAAATGCGAGGCGCGCTGGTTCTTGCCAGTGGTCGCCGGAGACACCATCACAGGGCGGCGTCGGGTGTTGGAGAAGTACGAGCGGCGGGGCAGCAAGTTCGTGACGTTCCGGGTGGAAGCCATCAACCAACGCGGGGAATTGGCCGCTGAGTACGATTACACCTGCATCTTCGAGTACGCCCAGGGACAGCGAGAGGTACCGGCCAAGTCTGCTGGCGACGGCGCAGATATTCCCACCGAGGCGGCGCGGCCAGCCAGCTCTGCCCTGCTGGACTTTGCAGGCGCAGCCGTCGGTGATTCGTTGGCCGAATTGGCCATCACCGAGAGTCAGGAGATCATGAACCGGAAGAATGATTTCCGACTGGCCGGCCGCCGCAATGACAGCAACATCCACACCGACGAGGAGTTCGCCAAGCGGAACATCTTTGCCGGCACTACCAACTCCGGCCCTGCCACCATGTCTTACGTGGACCAGATGCTGGAGCTTTCGTTGCCGGTCAGCAGCTTCTATTCGGGCAGCAGTCTGCTGATGCGGGCCATCACGCCCTTCCGCAGCGGCGACACGGTCACCTTCCAAGGCGAGATAACCGGCAAGAGCGAAGAGGGCGGCCAGAAGCGCTTAGAGGTCCGGGTGAAGGGCACCAACCAACGTGGTGAGCTGGTGAGCCTGTCGGACGGCTCGTTCGCTTTCGATTAATCCCTACTGCATCTTCCCGTACACGTGGTCGGGGCTGACCAGCACGATCACGGCGTCCTGCTTGACCATTGCCTGGTCGTATTCTTCCCAGTCGGGGTGGTCTTTGTCGCCACAGGCCCGGAAAACTTCCCGTAACTCGACGCGCATCTTCTCAGCGTCGGTGTTGTGGTAGTCCATCAACGTGGCCCGGCCCTCGACGATCGCGCAGGTCCGCCAGTTATCGGCAACCGACATCACGGTGCACCGGGAGTCTCTCCGGAGGTTCTTGGTCTTGGCGGAACTGCCACGGACTATGACAAAGGCCGCGTTCCCCTGGTAGGCCCCGCAGACTACGATGCTGGAATGGCCCGCGCCGTTGGCCTGGAATGTGGTTATCACGCCCCGGTGATTGTTCTCAAAATGGGCCTTTACGTCTTCAAACTCCATGGCTACACCTCGTTGGAATAATTCCGTGATGTTCTTTCGGTCGATCGCTTACGCAGTGGTTTACGGCTTCTGGTATACCATAGCAGGCAATGGCGACGCATCCACCGAGCCAAGCCATAGGGGGAAGATAACTTGGAATATCGAGAGTTGGGCAACACCGGAGAGATGGTCCCAGAGATCGGCCTGGGCACCTGGAAATACAGCGGCGGACCAGAGCCGCTGCGGAAGGGCATCGACCTGGGCGCCAACCTGATCGACACAGCCGAGATGTACAAGACCGAGGACGCCGTGGGCGAGGCGATCAAGGGCCGGCGCGACAAGGTCTTCCTGGCCACCAAGGTCCTGGGCAGTAACCTAAAACACGACGCCGTGCTGCGGGCCGCCGAAAAAAGCCTGCGTCTCTTGAATGACGATGTGATCGACCTCTACCAGATTCACTGGTCAAACAGGTCGGTCCCCATCGCTGAGACCATGGGCGCCATGGAAGAACTGGTAGACCGGGGCATCGTGCGTTACATCGGCGTGAGCAACTTTTCAGTGCCGGAACTGAGGGAAGCTCAGCAGGCCATGTCCAAGAACCCGATCGTATCCAACCAGGTCCTTTACAACCTCAAACAGCGGCAGATCGAGCGCGACCTCATCCCCTACTGCACGGACAACAACATTACGGTGATCGCCTACACGCCCCTGGCCGACGGCTCGCTCTCAGGAAAGTCCAGGCTCCGGCCGAACAAAGGCGGCTCCATTCTGCAACAGGTGGCCCAAGAAGCCGGCAAGACCCCAGCCCAAGTGGCGCTCAACTGGTGCTTGTCACGACCCAACGTGATCGTTATACCCAAAACCAACAGCATCGAGAGGACAGTGGAGAACTGTGAGGCCTCGGGTTGGTCGCTGACCGCCGGCCAACTGGCGATGCTGGACGGTGTTTTCCCCCTTTAGTCATGCCCAGCGTGCCTGTCCATTTGACTTTCAGTGGAAGTGATACTAGTTTGCAGGTGTCCGGGCACATGCCGGAGGCTTGATCAGTTATTCCAGTAGAGGACCCACCACAGGAGGATCCTACATGACAAACCAAACGATGAATGACAATGGCGACAAGCCTATCATCTCCATAAATGGGCTGTGGAAAATATTCGGCAAGAAGCCCGAACGCGCCCTGGAAGAACCCTACCGCAGCCAGAGCCGCACCCAGGTCCAGCAGGAATTAGACCTGGTGGTCGCCCTGCGGAACGTTTCCTTCCAGGTTTCTCGCGGAGAAACCTTTGTAGTTATGGGACTCTCAGGGAGTGGAAAATCCACGCTGGTGCGCTGCCTGATCAGCCTGATCGAGTCCACATCCGGTGAGATCATGGTGGACGGAGAGGATGTAACCGCGTTCAATGACAAAGAACTCCGGGAGTTCCGGCGCACCAAGATGGCCATGGTTTTCCAAAACTTTGGCCTGCTACCGCATAAGAACGTTTTGGACAATGCAGCCTACGGCTTAGAGGTGAAGGGCCTCAATAAGAAGGAGCGGTATGCCATCGCCCAAGAGATGCTGGACAAGGTCGGGCTTACAGGATGGGAGAACGCCAATCAGACGGAACTCAGCGGCGGCATGCAACAGCGGGTTGGTCTGGCGCGAGCGCTGGCCATGGACCCATCAATCCTCCTCATGGACGAACCCTTCAGCGGCCTTGACCCGTTGATCAGGCGTCAGATGAGAGAAGAGCTGTCCGTTCTCCAGCAGGAGATCCAAAAGACCATCATCTTCATAACCCACGATCTGGATGAGGCGATTTCCGTTGGTGACCGGATAGCGATCATGCGCGATGGCGAGATCATTCAGTTGGGCACACCCAAAGAGATCATCACCGAGCCTGTTGACGATTTTGTCCGTGAATTCACCCAGGGCATCCCGATGACCAAGGTTATGGAAATCGGCGATATCGCCAGAGAACCCGATGTGGTGTGTTTCGAGTCTGAATCGCGAGATACCCTCCGGGCCAGGATGGACCAGGCAGAATGTGATTACGCCATCGGTCTCACCCACGGCACCAATTTCCTGGGCGTTATCAGCCGCAAGCTTTTAGAGGACTCAAGCAACGGCGAAACCAACGGTCTCGGTGAACTGCTCGACCCATCCATCACCCCTGTATTGCCTAACACCGTTCTAGAACAGGTGTTGCCGCTCTTTTCCGAAGGCGAAATACCTCTACCGGTTGTGGACGAAAGCAACAATTTTTTGGGTGTCGCCACCCAAAAAGACCTATTGAAAGTGGTGGCCTCTGGTTTCTAGTTCAAGATTTTCTGGAAGATCGGCCCAGGTAACTCAGCAGACCGAATTGCGAGAGAATATCGTGAGTACCCGAATAAAAGACCTTGCCAAGATCCTTGCCGGAAACGCCGATGGACTCGCCACCGATGGTGCCAGGAGGGCTTGGAAATTTGCCTTCATAGCCATCATTATCGGCGGCGCATTGGTGGTGTCCTTCATCATCCACGCGATGGAAGCCGAGTCGGCTATGGACTTCCAAAAGAATTTCAGTCCGGACATCACCAAGGCCATAGACAACGCAATTGACTGGACCATCGTCAACATGGACTGGTTCTTCGATAGCATCAGTGACAACCTCAAAATAGCAGTAGGCCATCTCCGCGATTTCCTCGTCTGGATACCGTGGCCCGTGGTCTTGGCTTTGGTGTTCTTGACTGGTTGGCGCGCCGCCAGTTTTAGGATTGGTGCAGCCTCTGCCGCAGGCTTGGCCGCCATCGGGTTGGTCAACCTCTGGGAACCGGCCATGGTGACCGTGGCCATCCTGCTGGTGTCGGTAACAATAGCGGTGGTCGTCGGCATCCCCGTCGGCGTCTTGAGCGCCCGAAGCAACTTCGTAGACACAATCACCCGGCCAGTTCTGGACACCATGCAGACCATGCCCAGTTTCGTGTATCTGATACCTGGAATAATGCTCTTTGGCCTGGGCAACGTGGCAGCCATCCTGGCAACTGTTCTCTACGCCATCCCCCCGTGTATCCGGCTGACCAACCTGGGCATCAGGCAGGTTGACCCGTCAGTGGTGGAGGCCGGCCGGTCTTTCGGCTCCAGTCCACTGCAACTCCTTATCAAAGTGCAGATTCCCATGGCCATCCCTACCATAATGGCCGGCGTAAACCAGACAGTGATGATGGCCTTGGCAATGGCAACCATCGCAGCCATGGTGGGAGCCGGCGGGCTGGGCATCGAAGTGCTCCGGTCAATGGGGCAACTTGAGGAGGGCCGGGCCTTCGTCGCAGGAGCGGCGATCGTGGTGATGGCGATCATCATAGACCGCATCTCCCAAGGAGCCATCTTGGCGCAGGCTAAGAACCGTCGCTAGCTGGCGTAGGCGCAAAGGCGTTAATAGCTGGCTGCGAATCCCTTTAGACACTTGTCGACCGTAGGCGCGGGTTTTTAACCCACCCGGCCTGACCGGTAGACGCGTGTGACATAGATTCCCCTTCTGCGAACGAGCCGGAATTGCGGATATTACGGGCACCAAAGCCGTAGCGGCAGGTTTCTAACCTGCCCTTCTTGAGGTAGATCACACTATCAGCGGAAACCGCTCCGCTCCGCATCATAACGTGGTCGCCGGATTCGGAATTTGGTCGATGCGTGTCCGGGCGGGTTGGAAACCCGCCCCTACGACCAATCGAGTCATTTGCACGAATTTCGTGAATGTCCATTACATGCAAAAAACTCGACTGGTGCTTGGGGGATGAAGATCGTTTCCAAATATGCCGTGAACGACAAAGAGGCCCCGTCCTTCAGTAGAAGGACGGGGCCTCTTTTCAGTTGCGTGCTAAAAGTGGCTTAGCTCTCGTTGGCTAGCGCCGCTTCAACATTTGCCAGGATGTCGGCCGGGACCCAGGTCTTCCAGGCGTCATTATTCTTGAGATACCAGACGCCCGTGGCTGAATACGCCTCTTCAGAGGAGTCGTAGTCGTCCTTATTGTCTCCGTACCAGCCATCGGCGGCCAGTTGGTTGCCAGCTGACCAGTCCCAATTCTTGAAGAACCCAACCAACTCCGGCGCATCAGCGTAGAGTGCAGTATTCATGGCGACCAATATGTTGGCGGCCGGGAATTCGCAGCCGTTGACGGGGTCGTTGTCAGCGCACTCTGAGGGGTCTGGCTGTTCCAGGCGGCGGAAATCAAGATTGAAGGCCAGCTTGGTCGGGCCCCAGTAGTAGAACAACAGGGGATCTTCTTTCAAGAACGCGCCTTCGATGGCTGCTGCCAGGGCCCCGGCGGTGCCCGGGTCCCTTAGTTCGACATGGTCAGAAAGACCATAAGCCTCAATCTGTCCTTCGTTCACTGACCGGCAAGACCAGGAAGCGATACAACCGATCAGCACCGCTTTTCCGCCCGAGTCAGCCTCTGTGAAAAGGCTCTTGTACTCGTCTTTCTTAAGGTCTTGCACGTTGACCAGACCAGGGTTGGCATCGGCCGTGTAGCCAGGGATTATAAACGTGCTCTGCCAGTTGTCTTCAAGACTTCGGCCGACCGAAAAGACCTCACCGTCTTTGGTCGCTTCATTCCAGGCTGCGTTCTGGTTCGGCAACCATATTTCCATGGTGATATCTATGTCACCATTCCGTAGACCCTGGAACAGCGGAACCGTTCCACCTTCTATCTGCGTGGTCGGGTAACCGTACCCGTTCTCGACGATATACCGGGCAACGCCGTTCTGGACGAGGGCGCTATCCCAGTTGAGACCAGCAAAGACCAACTCCCGCTTCTCTCTCTCAGCAATCACTTCAACGATCTTTTCGACTTCCTTGATTACCTCGACAGGTACTTCCTTGATCACCTCAACAGGTACTTCCTTGGTGACCTCTTTGATAACTTCGACAGTCTGAATCTCAGTGCCGCCGCAGGCAGCGGCAATCACCGAGAACATCAAGACCAGCATCACCAATAAGCTAGCTTTAGCATGTTTCTTTCGTAATATCACGTCGTTTTTCTCCTCCCGGGTCTTTCTCAAACGCTCAAATACCAGTCGTTCCCTGGTACCATTCGTGGCTATTTCCACTGGCGCAGCCCTTAATTTGACCGACCCAACACTACCGTACATCAGCTAGGCAGTCAAATTCCGGAGCGGCCAGCCCGCATACATTCGGTTAGGAGATCAGTTAGGTTTTATCGCCCCGTTTCATGCCCAACGCAGGCACGATCGCAACCAATGAAATGATCCCGGCTGCTCGGAAGAACCGCTGAAACAATTCCAGTCCCGCCGTATTGATGTTGGCCGAGTACTCCGCAGCCCGAGCCTCAAAGACGGCAGTCGCCTCTCCCGACAACGGCAACGGAAATGCCAACCCAGCCGTCAGTCCCTGGAAATGCTGCACACCCCAGGCCGATAGCGCCGCCAGTCCCAGGGTCATCCCCATCATTCGGGACACCACCACGAGGGAGGCCGCCGTACCCTGATAGTCGTCGCTGGCCGCTCCCAGGGCTCGGACGGCGATGGGGGCAATGACCAGGCCAAACCCGAACCCGGCGATCAACAGGTGTACGGTCAACTCCGGATCAGCCACGTCCAACTCCCAGCCGCTGGCCAAGAACATGCCGATAGCCACCAAAGCCAGACCAGCGATAGTCAGCGGGCTGGAACCCAACCGTGACACAAGCAGCCCACCCACCACCGCGCCCAGCGGGATTATTCCGGTCAGGCGGAGCAACCACAACGCCCCGGTGAAGGGCGTTTTACCCATGACCGTGTTGGCCATCAGCGGCACGGTGACCATGGCAATGATCAGGGCCACTCCCACCAGCACCTGGGTCAGATTGGCCGTCAGGAACGCCCACGACCGGAACAATGCCGGAGCCAGCAACGGCTGGTAGGTCCTGGCTTCCACCAAGACCAGCACGGCAAACAGACCGACTCCAATGGCGGCCAACAGGAACGGATACGGGGAGTCAAAGGTAAAGAGGCCCGTTTGGGACAGCGCCAATGATAGGAACAAGAGCGCGCCGATCAGGACCACGCCGCCCATGTAATCGACCTTGGCGCCAGACTCCCGGCGGTTCGGCAGCCAAAATAGCGCCGCGAATATGACCGCGCTCTGGGGGATGTTCAGCCAGAAGATCCAACGCCAACTCAAAACCTCCATGATCGCCCCACCGTAAGCCGGGCCCAACATCGAACCGGCCTCGGCCGCCGCGCCGACCACACCCAGCGCCAACCCTCTGCGGCCCTTGGGGGCGAGCGTGACTGCCAGCGCCATGCCGATGGGGACTGTAGCGCCACCGCCCACTGCCTGAATGACCCTGGCGCCGATCATCCACTCCAGACTAGACGAGACGGCAACCAAGCTCGTGCCGATGCAGAAAACCACCAACGACACCTGGTAGACCCTAACGTAACCATAAACATCGCCCAGGCGGCCGATCAACGGCATGGCAACGGTGTATCCAAGTAGATAGGAGGTGATGATCCATGACGCCCGGTCCAGCTCGGCGATCGGTACCTTGAGGTCCAGCATGACGCTGGGCAACGCCGTCACGACCACTGTCTGGTCGAGGGCGGTGATGAACGTACCGATGCCGATCACCGCCAGGATCAAGGGCATTGGTAGCGTGCGGCCTGCTCCTAACATCGCCCTGTTCGCTACCCGGAGGTGTCGCCGGGTGGTTCGATCTCCACCGGCTGGTTGATATCTTCCAGGGTCAGCTGCCGGACAGTGTCCGTAGCATCAGTGGGCACTACGCGGCCTACGATGAGCACCTTCTGCAATAACCCCTGGTTGCGGTCCAACCACAACTCGAGGCCCACTGGGAACCCTTCTCCCGCTCCCGGCACCAGTTCCGAAAGCACTTCAGAGTCTATCGATCCTCCAATATGCAGCGTGTCGACACCGTTCACTCGCTCTTCGCCAATCGCCCGTGGAACCTGAATCGCATCGACGATGTCGGCCAACGTTTGCCCCAGTCCGAGCAGATTGAATGGCAGTGAATCGACTGATATCTGATTCCAGCCGCCGGAGAAGATATCAGTCATGTAGGCCGTATCATCGATGGTCACGATACTGATCTCGATGTAGGACTTTGGGAACTCTGACTCTGCCTCCACCGTGACGCGGAACCGGTCGGGAATGGAGACCTCGCCCGATACCTTAGTCATCAGCACTCCGGGTACCAAGACGGTGCTGCCCTTGAGGTGGTCCAAGACGAACGACGCCGATTCCAGGGCCAGAAGTTGTTCGACAGCTTGCTGCAGGGCCGGGCCGGGGTCGACGTCTAATGGTGTATCCGATGAACGCGTTGAGCCGTTTGTGCCGCAAGCGGCCACCAGTCCTAAAACCAAAAAGGTTGCCACCAGGGCTTTGAATCTCAGTTCCACGACCAAACAGCCAGGACGCCTGCTCCCAAGTCCCTGGGCCCCGAGGTCCCCTCAACATCCAGTATGTAGATTCGGTCGCCGGTAGGTGTCCGGCCGTTGCTCCGCCGCGCTGCCTCTCCCTTGGAGCCGGCGACGACCAGAAACTTGCCGTCGGGTGACCACGGCGAATGCGAATAGGCGTATTGGTCGAAGAAACTCAGCATGATAAAGACTTCGGCCGAAGGCTTAAAGCTGAAGAGTCTCTTGGAGTCAGACCCGTCTTTGGGCGACACGACCCACTCCAACTCCTGCTCCGCGGCATTCACCGAGACCCAAGCGATCTTGTCGCCGTTGGGCGCCCAGAAGAAGCCAAAGATATCATCGGACTGTGGCCCAGCGGCCAACTCGGTTACCGGCCCGCCGTCAGCCGGCACCAGCATCAGCCGGTCGAAAAGCGGGGCCCTTGGATCAGATTGGTCGGCGATGGCTATCTGAGTGCCGTCCGGCGACCACATCAATGCCGAAGACCAGCCCACATCAACTATCTTTTTAGTCTGGCTGAGGTCGTCTGTCGGTGCGATGTACAACCCCATACCGCCGTCAGAACTATCAACATAAGCGAGGCTGGCCCCATCCGGAGAGATGGCGGGAACGCGAAAGTTTCCTCGCGATTGGAAGGCCTGACGGGAAGGCACTTCCTCGAGAGGGTTGGCCCAAATGATGTCCTGGCCAACGTGGAGGGCCATCGCCTGGGCATCCTTGGCCCACTGATAGTAGAGTGGTGCGCCGCGATGTATCTGGCTGGCTGGTTCACCTGGTGTGCCATCCCAAACGAACAATGCCAGGCCTTCCGGTGTGGAAGCCAAAAATGACAGCTGGTCACCCGATGGCGCCCAATAGATGTAATGAGGAGCGCCGTCGGCAACAAGACCAGCCTGGCCATTCTCGTACACGGTCTGACCGCCACCCGATCGGGCGTCCATGACCTGCAACGTGATATCGGTCTTGCTCTCTCCCACGATAACCCGAGACGCCGCCAGCTTCGTGCCGTCGGCTGACCAGGTCGGCCAGGTGTAATACTCGTTCATCCGCAATATCTGGGCTTGAACCCCAGCCTGAGGGTCGCTCCCGGCCTGCATTCCGCCGGTAAGTTTAGACAGACTCCCACCATCCGGGTCCACCGTGAAGAGGTCGCCGTTGGGACTAACGTACCCTATCCGATTCACCTGGCGTAAATCTCCTCCGTTACTAGGATCCGGTTGTTTGCTCAGTTCTGTTGGAGTCGTGCTCGCCGGGCTGGAGCATGCTAACGCGGCAACCCCCAGGAGTCCGACCGCCGCCAACAATATCTTGGTAACATTCAACATCTAAGCTGGCCACGCTGCTGCCACAAGGTGATCCCAGGATACCACTACGCCCTGTGGACAATGATCAGATATCTGTGGATAACTGCGTGTTGGATACATCAGAGTTCGGGATAATTCCCGACCGTCAAAAATCCTGCTCAAACCAGACCACGATCACCGATTACCAGTTAACGGTCTACCCTTAGATTATCAACCAAAACCTTAACCCTCTCCATGTTAAAATATCTGTAGTCAACTGGACTCCAGGCACCTCCACGCCTAGTTATCCCCAGTATCCACACCATTATTACTTCTATTACTTATTGTTTAAAGAATTCTCATGATTGATACCGTTAGATTAAATATCAACGCTGGCTCCGGTGGAAATGGATGCAGTAGCTTTCTCCGCGAGAAATACCGCCCCAAGGGTGGTCCGAATGGCGGTGACGGTGGTGACGGCGGAAACGCTTATTTAATAGGCGATTCTTCGATCAATACTTTGTTGCATATCAAGTTCAACAGCACGATCTATGTTGTGCATGGTGGCCATGGTAAGGGAAAGAACAAGCGCGGCGGTAATGGTGACGACAAGTACATCCCGGTGCCGATGGGTACTGTGGTTTACCGGATGAACGAGGATGGGGAAAAGGAATACCTGGACGATATTACTAGCACCAGTCCCAGATTGGTTGCTGTGGGCGGACGTGGTGGCTGGGGTAACACGAGGTTTGCCACTGCGACCAATCAAGAACCAGTATTGGCGCAGCGCGGAGAAAAAGGCGAGAAGAGTATTCTTTATCTGGAATTGAAGTTGCTGGCGGACGTTGGTCTGCTGGCCAAGCCAAATGCGGGAAAGTCAACTTTGATCTCCATGTGTTCCGCAGCCAAAGCCAAGGTAGCGGATTACCCATTCACCACGGTTGAGCCGGTGCTCGGCGTAGTCCGGATAGGCGACAATGACTTCGTCATGATGGAAGTACCTGGATTGCTGGAAGGCGCCCATGACGGAATCGGATTGGGGCATGAATTTCTGCGGCATGCTGAGCGCGCCAGGTTATATGTACATATGCTAGACGGCATTTCGGAAGACCCAGTAGAAGACTACCGGATGATCAACCAGGAGCTGGAACAGTTCAATCCGGAGATGGCCGAAAAGGCCCAATTGGTGGTGGTCAACAAGCTGGATGTAACTGAGGTCCGGGAAGCACAAGAAGAGTTGACGGAACGACTTCAAGAAGCGATCGGCGACAAGCGATCGAGCATTCAGTTCATCTCAGCCGCCACTGGAGAGGGCGTGGATGCGCTCATGGGGAACATATTTGCCGCATTAGCGGCGATGCCCAAAGAGGAACCCGAGGAAGGACCAGAACTAGAGCCGATGCGTTTCCGTCCACAACGGTCTTCTGGCCCCGAAACAGTGCATAAAGATCGCCACGGTGTTTACGTGGTCGAGTCAGAGATGATGGAACGCCTGACAGCCATGGCCGACCCCCGCGACCAGAGGGTTCTGCTGCAACTCTGGCGTGAGATGCGGAAGACCGGACTGGCCGACCGGTTGATCGACGCAGGGATAGAGGCCGGGGACGTTATCAGGTTCGGAAAAGTTGAGCTAGCATGGTTCTGAGCAACCTCTAGCCGTGAAAGTTGGCATTCTTGGCGGGACGTTCGACCCGGTCCATCTGGGACACCTGAGCATCGCTGCCGCCGCCATGGACCAGGCAGGGTTGGAGCAGGTACTGTTCATCCCCGCCGGCCACCCCAGACTCAAACAGGCTGAACCAGCTGCGACCATCGAACACCGGCTGGCAATGGTGCGTCTTGCTGTCCAAGACCAACCGAAATTCCAAGTCTGTGATTTGGAAGCTCATCGCCCTGGCCCCACCTACACCGTTGACACTCTGGTGGAACTATCGGCTAAGCTGGGGCCGACGGCAGACCTGTTCTTCATCCTGGGCATGGATGTCCTGGGTCAGTTGGACCGATGGAAGGACCCTGCCCGGGTGTTGGAACTGTGCCGCCTGCTGGTATTGGACCGGCCCGGAGAGCAGAACTTCGATCTCGAAGACTTCAACGAAGATTTTTACCAGTGGGTCCCCCAAGCACGAGGGCGGGTACAGACCGTGACTGCGCCGTTGATCGACGTGAGCGCTACGGATCTGAGACGGCGGGCCGCAGCCGGAGAACCGCTGACGGGGCAAACGCCGGACGCGGTGGCAGATTACATACGCCGAGAAGGGTTATACGGCTAGGGCTATACGGAAAGAGCTATATTTGAAAGCACGGGAAGGGAGGACGGCGAGTTGAGTGAAACAGTGGACCGGCTATTGGCGCTGGCGCTGGAGCGGGGGGCCATCAAATACGGCGATTTCACCCTCACTTCGGGCAAGAAAAGCAGCTATTACTTCGACGGCCGGTTGTTGAGTTTAGACCCGGAGGGCGCTCACCTGATCTCCCAAGCTTTGCTGCCTTTATTGGAGCAGGCAGGGGCCAAAGCCGTGGGAGGAACAACCCTGGGAGCCGACCCCATGGTCGCAGCGGTCGCGTTGGCCAGCCACCTGAACGGCGGGCCGATACCAGCCTTCATCGTGCGTAAAGAGAGCAAGGAGCACGGCACCAAGCAGAACATCGAAGGGCCGCTGACGCCAGGCACCGATGTAGCTATCGTGGACGATGTATGCACAACGGGCGGGTCTTTGTTCCACGCCATCGCGGCGGCGGAAGAAGCGGGCTGCAAAGTGGTCAAGGTAGTTTCGGTTTTGGACCGGAATGAAGGCGGCTCTGAAGAGATGCGGAAGCGGGGCTACGACTTCTCGACCCTATTGGCCGCAACACCCGACGGCAAGATTGAGGTAGCCGGAGACTAGGGTCTAGTCTTTGGCGGGGCCGAAAGGTTGGGCCAGCGCGATTATCTCTGCTGAGCCTTTATCCGGGCCTGCAATGTCCAAACGTGCGCCAGTGGTGGCATTTGCCGCTTTGACGTAGCCAAGGCCTTTCAGGAGGCCATCCGACGGCTCAGGGGCAACGGATGTGACCATACCGACCGATTGTCCGTCCACGAGTAGGTCATCCCCGGAAATTATCTCGGCGCCGGCATCAAAGCTCAGTGACACCAGGTATTTCTTGACCTTCTTGTAGCTGTCCAACCGGGCGATGACTTCCTGGCCGATGTAGCAGCCCTTGGCGAAGTCCACCGAGCCGATCAGCCCGGCTTCCAAGGGATTGTAGGGTTCGCCCAACTCCGGCCCGAATTCAGGAACTCCAACATTTACTCGCACGGCTTCCATGGCATTGGCGCCCAAGGGCACAGCCCCGGTCTCTATGAGGTGCTGCCACAGTCCGGCAGCGGCCTCCGGCTTGGCGATCAACCAGTAACGGGAAATCGTCCCGAGCGGTTGCTCCACGGCTAAAGCATCGAACCCGCTCAGTTGCACCGGTTGGATGGTCAGCGAGTCCTGAGCGTTCTCGGAAGGAGTCAGTCCCAGCAGCTTTCCGGCGTCGGGGCCGACCACGGCCAGCATGGCAGTTTCAGAAGTAATGTCCTCGATGACCAGGTCTTCCATGATGGTGTACTTGTCCAGCCAATCTATCACCGGCTGCTGCCGGCCGGGGCTGGTCAGTAGGATCACATAGTCACCTTGGTTCACCACGCCCAAGACGTCGACGATCCGGCCGCGGTCGGTGGTCAAGACAGTAACTGCGCCGTCGCCAATACCCAGGTCAATGACTTTGTTGGTGGACATACGGTTCAGCAGGTCGAGGCTGTCCTCGCCGATGGCTTTCAAGCGACCCATGTAAGACGCGTCATGAATCCCGACTGCGGTGGTGGCAGCCGTGTATTCAGAGCCGAAATCCGAATAGACGGCCGGGAGTTGGACGCCGTGACGTTCGATGAAAATCGCCGCTCCGGTCTGCAGGGCCATGAGACTCTCCGATAGAGGACTTGGATGAAGGGCTTGGGGGCTAAATAAACAAGCGCCGCTTTTGTATAAACGGCGCTTGTTTTTCGTGCTGTGGGCTTAGGCGCTTGGCTGGGCTAGACGCTGAAAGACGTGCCGCAGCCGCAGGCTTTCTTGGCGTTGGGGTTCTCGAAGACGAAGCCTTTGCCGTTCAGGCCGTCCGAGAAATCCAACTCGGTGCCGACCAAGTAGATGTAGCTCTTCTTGTCGACAATCACCTTGACGCCGTGCTGCTCGACGAGTTTTTCGGTGTCATTGGCGGCCAGGTCTCCGGTGATCTTGAGGTCGTAGGTCAGTCCGGAACAACCGCCGCCTTTGACGGCCACGCGGACCCCCACGTTTTCGTTGATACCGTCTTTCTCAGCGAAGTATTTGATCTTCTCGGCGGCTTTTTCCGAGATTGCTACCGTGAGTGCCACACCATTCTGGGTTATGGGCATATCATTCTCCCCGGCGTTAAGTTGCGCAGTTTGGGGTTGGTTTCTGTCACTGGCTCCAATAAGGAGCGTGCGAAGTCATTGTATGGCCTGGTATTACGCTCAGTCAAGAATATGAGACTGGGACCGGGGACTAACTGAGTAGTTGTTCCAGGGTCTCTGCGCCCAGGTACTTTTCCAGCAGCCCTGCGAAATGGGCGGCTTTGGCGGCGGTGCGGGCGTCGGCCTTGTCTAGCAGACCGGCCAGAGCATCGGCGGTGTCCATGGTATTGGTGCGCACCTGAATCAGGGGCACGTCGCGCTTCAACGCCTCGGATTTGATGTACTCGGTGGGCTCACCGGGACCGGTCAGTACCAGACAGGAGGTCTTTTCGCCGATGCAGGCCATCTGGATGTCGGGGCGTTCAACGCGGGTGATGACTGCCTGATTGGCGTAACGGCCGAAGTAGGTGGGGCCTTCGTCCATGATGTTGCCGCCGATCATGAAGCGCTCGATGGGAGCGTCGGCGTTCACCGGGTCCAACACCCATTGTCCGCCGAGGTGGTCAGCCAGTTGCCCCACGGTCACAGTAAGCATGCCCCGGCTTTCAGGAATGACGCCGACGGGCACGGACTGGCCAGCCAAACTACGGGCGACCTCGTCGCGGTGGTGTATCGGTACGGAGTTGATGACCACCGCCGCCAGATCAGGGCCGGCGGTTGAGATCGAACCCGAAGCATCACCCTGAGCGTGATTGTGAATCAGGACGACCTTGGAGTTCAGGGCGTAGGGCGCAGCGCCGTCTGGCCCTTCAATGATGACTATGCCTGCTTCTTTCTCGAGCTTGGAAATCTCTGCTTGGGCGGCGCTCAAATCGCTGGAGTCCGATTTGTTGCCCGGGGCTGGAACGGCAGGGCCACCGAGGGACTGGAGCAATTCGGACATGAAGGCAACGTCGGCGTCGGCAGTTCGCCCGTCCGCGAACGGTTTGTAGTAGGCGGCCTGCTTCCCGGCGGTGTTGGCGGTAACCAATAGCGCCGCTGCCAGGCTGGTCTTGCCAGCCCCGGGTTGATTGCCCATTATCTGAATAACGGCCACGGAGTCTCCTAGAGGCCTAGGCGTTCTTTACTCATGCAGGGTGCGAGTTCGGAATAATTCTAGCACGCGGCCTGGCTAGTCGTTCACGTCTTTGGGGCCGGTGTCTTCGGGGTCGAATCTGTCCGGGAACGTGGTGGTGTCATCCCATTTCGCTAGGGTGAAGTCCGACCGGTGGAGGCTCGCCTGCTTGAAGCTGGCGCCGCGGACGTCGGTGGCGATCCACATGGAGTCCCGGATCATGGCCAGGTTGAAATCGGCGCCCGGCATGACGGCCCGGCTCAAGTCTGCGCCGTTCATGTTGGAAGACCGGAACCGGGCATTGGTCATATCGGCGTTCCGCAGGTCGGCCTCGATCATATTGGAGGAACTGAAATCGGCCCCCGATATATCGGCTCCAATCAGGTTGACCCGGTTCATGCGGCAGCTGGTGACCACGGCGTCCTTCAAGATGGCGCCCTTCAAGTCGGTCCAGAAGAGGTTCACGTTGATGATGCTGGCTGAGGTTAGGTTGCAACCAGCCATGCCGGCTTGCCCGAGGTCTGCTTCGGTCAGGTCTGCGCCGGAGAGGTCTGCGCCGGCCAGGTTGGCGCGGCTGAGTTTTGCCAACGTCAGGTTGGCGCCCTTCAGGTTGGCATTGCGGATCTTGGTGCCAGCCAGGTTCACGCCGCTCAGGTCGGCCCCTTCCAGGTCCAGTTGAACGTCGGGGTTATTCTCGCGCCAGGTGTCCAGGGCATCGGGGCCGCTGGATGCTAGTTTCACGTGTTCTGGGTTAGCCAATGCAATCTCCATATATCGGTCTGTCCACAAAAACACAGCCCAGGACTAGTCCCAGGCTGCGTGATCTGATCGGTTCTGCGTGGGTCGGTATTTAAGCTGAGTTTAGGCGTCTTCCAGGTCGAAGATTTTCTCTGCGATCTCCATCTTCAGTTCATTAACCTTACCCAGGTCGGGGAACGCCCCGGCTTCCTTGCGGTCGAATATCTTGTTTCCGTCCAGGTAGACTTCCAAGCGTCCTTTGTCTGAGGGCGTCATCTTGATGGCGACGTCGCCAGGAGCGTCGGAGCGGAAGAACTCGGTCGCCAACCACGAGGCGACAGGATAGTAGCCTCAAGCTACGCAGTAGACGATCTCAGCTTCTACTTTGCCGTGTTCTGACCCTGCCATTCGGTCCTCCAGAGGTGATTTATCGCCGAAAATGCTTGCGGTCTAGCTGATCACTGCGGTGCCGATGCCGACCGCGGTGCGGTTTCCGTCTTGGTTGTCGCAGAATAGGTCGACCGAGACACGGGCGCCGCCTTCGATCTCTTCAGACCCGCTGACAGCCCCGGTGACGGTGATGGTGTCGCCGGCTTTCACCGGTCTTAGGAACTTGAGGCTGACGGTGCCGGTGTGGCCGAACACCTCAGGACCGAAGAACTTGCGCAGGCATTCCGAGGCAAAGGTAATGGACATACGGCCCGATGCCAGGGTGTAGGTGGTGCCTAGGCGTTTCGCGGCCAGTTCGGGGTTGTTGTGGATGTTTTCCCGGTCCAATATCCCGGTCGACTCAAATCCTAGTATCGAAGCTTCCGTGATGGATTTGGTCACCGAAGGGATCGGCGTATCGGGCTTTATTTCTGCTCTGGATGCCATTTTTTCCCCAACTCGTCGGGTTTCTTCAGCTGGTAGGTGCTGAGCTTTTCCAGGAGGCGGCCATCCTCGTCGGTGGCGGTCGCTTCAATGACTATGTATGGCTTGTCGCGGCGCAGATACTTGTCTGCGATGCGGCCTTTGACGCTGATCTTCTTGCCGACTATTGGCGGGTTGAAGAACTCGACCTCGTTTCCAGCGTTCACCGTGCCGATCTGGTCGTCGTAGACCATGGCGAAGGCGGTGGCGTCGTGTTTGACGCCAAGGGTAGGATATTGAGCGTCGGAGTCGTCTACGGAGGCACGGAAGGCGTCCACCATCTCTTGGGTGAGGGTGTATTCGTAAGAACCCAGTTCTTCACCGATCTCGGCCTTGTCGTAATCGAATAATTTGAGTTCGGGATCCGCCATCCGATGGCTCCTTTCCGCATATGCCGGGCACGTTGCCTCTAAGATACAAAGTTTGACTTGGGTAGTCAACGACAAACGCTTGTGGCCGGGCGTGGCCGCGTGTCCCCGTTTGCCCTATAATAAGGGCGGTAAATGCCACCAAACGCGTGACTGATTGACGTGACTGATTGATATGGACTTGAATTTCGATCGGGGAGACCCGCTGAACCCCAAAGGGCATGCCCTGCTCTACTTCCGCGTGGACACGGAGCCGGACACGGTCTATGCCACCTACGTCGTTACCCTGCCAGTCAAGTCTGACTTGACCAAGTATGTGCCCCCTTTTCTGGCTTCTCACCTGGGTAATCTGCCGCTCAGCGACCTGTCGGCGTTTGCCATGCCGCCCGTGCCCGAGGCCGTGGGCTCGTTCGCGGAATTGGAGCGGCTCAGCCAACTGAGGGAAGATGACCTGGTGTTCGGCGGCAGCATGTTCTCCTTCGACTTGGCCAGGATGATGGAGACAGCCACCGAGGCAGTCCAGGTTTACTCCAGCCTCTGCTCCGACTCATTGGCAATGACCAGCACCCCTGCTGAGGGCGCGGCCGCGGCCATTGGGGAAGAACTCAGGGAGGCGATGGACGCTACCCCGGCACCGGAGCCCGAACCCGAACCGGAAGAAGAACCAGACGATTCTCTGAACGTGAATGAAGTCCTCTTTAGCTTCATGAGCGAGAGCGACAAACTGAACGAGCTGACGAAACTGCTTGGCCGGCTGAGGTTCGCAGTAGATGGCTCAGACCAGCCCACCGCCGACGAAGTCATTGCCGAGATCATCGTGCTGGCGCGCCACCTGCCGGAGAATTTCAAGGTCCATGACCTATTGGATGTGGCTAAGGACAACTCGGAACGTAGCTCACAGTTGGCCAAGCTCTACATCGACCGCTGTTTCCGGCTCTCCGCCGGAGAAGAAGCCGCGGCAGATGAACTGGCTATCCAGATACAATTGCTGAGAGACTAGGGCTAGTACCCCTGATCCAACGTTCACAGTTACCCCCGCCCTAGCCTACCCCGTCTCCGTTTGATGGAGGGATTACGACCGGTTGGCTTACCTCTCACGCCTGCGACTGACCAATTTCCGCAACCTCACACACCTAGACCTTGCTTTGTCTCCGGGTGTGACGGTCTATTACGGCCCCAACGCCCAGGGCAAAACGACCCTGCTGGAGGCCGTCTATCTGCTGTGCATCGCCCGGTCCTTCCGCGCCGAAAACGAACGGGAGGTGGTCAGTTTCCAAGCCGCCAACGCGGGCGAGCAGGCGCTGGTGGACGGCACGATCGAGAAGGACGGGCAGCGGCTCCGCGTCATAGTTGGCTACCAACCGACCCAACGCTCCAGCCAGGACGATAACGGCCTGGCCTATAACGTCCGCAAAGAGATACGGGTCAACCGACTCAAGCGTACGGCCGGCGAACTGATCGGACAGGTCAATGCCGTGCTGTTCAGCGCGGCCGACATTGAACTGGTCCAGGGTCCGCCCTCGGGCCGCAGGCGTTTTCTCGACATCCTGCTCTCCCAGGCCGACCCGCTCTATCTGAAGGGTTTGCAGCGCTATAACCGGGTCGTGCAGCAGCGCAACACACTGCTTCGGCTGCTCCGTGAGGGCCGGGCTGAAGGTGAAGAGCTGGCATTTTGGGACGATGAACTGGTCCGCGAAGGGGCCTGGATCACCTGGCGCCGCCATGAGGCCATGCGGGAACTGACTCCGGCCTGCGTACGGCATCATGAGGACCTGAGCGGCCCTGAAGAGAACCTGGAAGTAGAATACCGGCCCAGCGTGCCCCTGGGCAGTGATGTCGCTGAGGTGGAGAGCAACTTTCGGGAGGCGCTCGCTGCGGCCTCCCACCGGGAACGGGCGCGGCCTGTTACCGCTGTGGGTCCGCACCGTGACGACTTTAACCTGACGATCGACGGCGCCGACATGGGCATCTTTGCCTCTCGAGGCCAAGCCCGTACTCTGGCGTTGACGCTGCGGTTGGCTGAGGCGGAGTTCCTGGCCTCGGTACGTGGCGAGGGGCCGTTGGTGCTCTTTGATGATGCTCTCTCGGAGATGGACAGCTCTCGCCGGCACCGCCTGCTGGAGAAGGCCACGCGGTACGAACAGGTCTTGATCACGACCACAGACCTGGAGCAGGTCAACGATTTCTTCGGCTCCGGGGCCAATTACTTTCTCGTTTCCAAAGGCCAGGTCTGGCCGTCAGATGAGGGCGGCAATGTGGGGGCTGAACCGGTGCGTAATCAAGACGCCGGGCTAGAGACCGAACAGGCTATCGACGAATGGGCGTGACCGGTGTATACATCATGGGCAGAGGCGTCGGATGACTGGAATCAGGGCGGGGGTTGATAAGTAGATGGCGGTGACCAAAGAAACACTGGACGAGATCGCGCTCTCCCGGGCTGAGTACGACCTGATTCTCGAGCGTTTGGACCGGGAGCCCAACCCGGTTGAACTGGGCATGTTCGGCGCGCTCTGGAGCGAGCACTGTGGCTACAAACACTCCAAGCCCCTGCTCCGTTTATTTAGCCAGCAGTCCTCCAGAGTCCTGTCTCAGACCGGTGCGGAGAATGCCGGCGCGGTGGACATCGGCGACGGCCTGGCTGTCGTCTTCAAGGTCGAGTCCCACAACCATCCCTCAGCTGTGGAACCGTTACAGGGCGCAGCCACCGGCGTGGGAGGCATCGTTCGGGATATTTTGGCCATGGGCGCCCGCCCCATCGCGCTGCTGAATTCCCTTCGTTTCGGTCCATTGGACGACCCTCAGAATAGGCACTTGTTCCACGGCGTCGTGGGCGGTATCTCTTGGTACGGCAACTGTATCGGTGTGCCCGACGTTGCCGGTGAGATCTGCTTCGACGACTCCTATTCCGGAAACCCATTGGTCAACGCCATGTGCGTGGGCCTGGTCCGTATCGATAAGATCGCCACATCATCGGCCTCTGAGGTAGAGGACGTGATGCTGCTGGTGGGCGCAGGGACCGGCCGTGACGGCATACATGGGGCGTCCGGGCTGGCCTCCAGGACATTCGAAGAAGAGGTCGAGCTGCGGCCGACCGTGCAGGTGGGCAATCCGTTCTTGGAAAAAGTATTGATCGAGGCCTGCTTGGAGGCGTTGGACACCGGCCTGGTGAACGCCATTCAAGACCTGGGCGCAGCGGGCCTGACGAGCGCGGCGATTGAATCGGCAGCCAGCGGCGGCCGTGGTATCCGCTTGGATATCTCCCAGGTCCATCAGCGTGAGGAGGGCATGAGCCCTTACGAAGTGATGCTCTCGGAGTCGCAAGAGCGGATGTTGCTGGTGGTTGCGCCGGAAAACGTGCCTGTCATCAAGAAAGTGATGGCCAAATGGGACGTCACCTGCCGGGAGATAGGCCACATCCTTGAGGAGCAAACTGCCCAGGTGGCGGTCGGGTCTGAATTGGTAGTGGACTTGCCTATCGGCCCTCTGTCCCAAGCGCCGCAATACCGCTTGGAGGGAAAGCCGTCCGAGGCCGACATCCAGCGAATGGAATTAGACCTGGATTCAGTGCCGTTGCCCGAGGGCGGCCCGCAGGAAACGTTGCTGCAGTTACTGGCTTCCACCAACATTGCCAACAGGAAAAGCGTCTATCGGCAGTACGACCACCAGGTCCAGACCAACACTGTCGTTGGGCCGGGCAGCGACGCGGCGGTACTGCGGATCAAGGGCACGAAGAAAGCTATCGCCGTGACCATCGACGGGAATGGACGGTTCTGCCAATTGGACCCGTACCAGGGCGGCCAGATCGTGGTCGCCGAGGCCTGCCGGAACCTGAGCTGCTCCGGGGCGTTGCCCCTGGCCATGACCGATTGCCTGAATTTCGGCAACCCCGAGCGGCCTGAGGTCTATCACCAACTGGAGCAGTGCATTTTGGGTATCGCCGAAGCCTGCCGGGTGCTGGAAGTGCCGGTGGTGAGCGGAAATGTGAGCCTGTATAACGAGTCCAGAGGTCAGGCTATCTTTCCGACTCCTATCATCGGCGGCTTGGGTCTACTGGAAGACGCTAATAAAGCGACCAGATCTGCCTTTGGGAAAGACGGGTTGGTTGTTGGCTTGTTGGGCGCCGATACCAGCGGAGCCGACTCCCATGACCTGGCCGGCACCGAGTACCTGAAGTTGGTGCATGGGCGTATCGAGGGCAGCCCTAAGATTGATATCGACCTGGAGAAGCGAGTGCAGCAGGTCTGCCGAGACGCCATCGACCAGGCCATCATCACGTCGGCCCACGATTGCTCGGAAGGCGGGTTGGCCGTGGCCCTGGCCGAATGCTCGATCCAGGGCGGAATCGGCTTCAGCGGTGAGTTCCCCATAGACGACCGGTGGGACGCAACGCTGTTCGGGGAGAAGCAATCTCGCATCGTCGTGGGTCTTCCGGAAGAGGGCTGGGACGCCCTTGCCGGCCTGGCAAAAGCCGCGGGTGTCACGTTGCTCCGGTTGGGCTATACTGGCGGCGACCGGTTCGCTGTTAAGGGGCAGGTCGACCTGCCTTTAGCTCAGATCAGTGATGTGTGGAACAAAGGTCTGGAGGCAGCCAGTGGGCAGTAAACCACTGCGCGTTCTATTCCTCACCCCTTATTTCCGGCCGTATTTGGGGGGCATCGAGCGGGCGATAGAGCAGCTATCGTTCCAGATGCAACAGTCCGACGCCATCGAATCTGTCGGCGTGCTGACCACCAAGTATTCCTTCCCCCGGTGTCCCCAACCTACCTGGGACGACAAAGAGACAACCCCTGAGGGCATCTCCATCTTCCGCCTCTCGGGATTCCCCCAACGGTCCCTGCCGTTTTATTCCGTCCCGCTGGTCTGGTTCTCCCCGCTACGCCTCAAGAAATACCTGGATGAATTCAAGCCCGACGTGATCCATTTTGTGGGTGACGGCTGGTTCTGGGGCCACATCTGGGCGTGGTTCTGGTATCGGGGCCGGGCCAGGTTTGTGTTCACTCCCTCCTATCACACCCTGCCGCCCAGCAGATGGTGGCTGAAGCCCATCAACGCGTTTCTTTCTCATATCGCCGACCGGGTCGTGGCATTGACCGGTCTCGAAGCTGAAGGCGTCCACAGAGCTTATCGGACCGGCAAGGATAAATTGGGCGTGATTGGCTGGGGCGCGTCGGTGGATAATAAGTTCACTCCGGCAGTGGACGAAGAGCGCCGCCAACTGGATGACGAACCGGATGTCAGGTCGTTGACCTTGCTCTGCGTTGGGCGTGTGGGGAGCCATAAGGGCCAGCGCTGGCTGCTTGATACCTACCTGCGGGCCAGAGACCGGTTCAAGCGTCCGGTACGGCTGGTATTGGTGGGCCGGGACGAGGGCGGCACCACGGAGATAGAACGCTTTATCGTCCGGAATGACCTACAGGGAAAGGTGATAGTGACCGGCGAAGTGACGGACGACGAGTTGGCGGAGTGGTATGCCGAGGCCGACCTCTTCGCATTATTCTCCCGCTACGAGGCCTTTGGGCTGGTCTACCTCGAGGCTATGGCCCACGGTACGCCAGTTTTGACCCATGATGTCGGCGCCAACCGGGAAGTGCTGCTTCAGGGAGCGGTGGTGGTGCCCAGGTTCGACGAAGACGCGGCCACAAGCGAACTGGTCCGCCTGGTCAATGACAGCGCAGCCCGCCGGGAGTTGGGGCGCGAAGCTCAGAGATACGCTCTGACAGAATTCGCCTGGCCGGTGGTGGCCGAGAAGTACTTGGAAGTCTACCAACACGCCCGCACCGCGGCCTGAGCCGCGGATTTTAGGACGGCCACTTGGACCGAGCAGCGCTGGAAGAAGGCGCACGTAAGATACTTCTAAGCAACCTGCGTCAGGGTGTGGCTGACTGGAACGGGCAGGAATACAGTTTCGTCTGCCCGTCTCTGACCGGCTACCCCTTCCAGTGGTTCTGGGACTCCTGCTTCCACGCCATTGCTTTACTTCATCTCGACCCGGACCAGGCCAAGGCTGAGCTTAGGACGTTGATGAGCGGCGCGCTCCCCAACGGGTTCATGCCCCACATAATCTTCTGGGAGATGGAAAAACAGCCGGACTTCTTGAGCCGCAACATCGTCGGCCGGGCGGGAGACCCGCATTACAGTTCGACCATGCAGCCGCCGATCATCGCCTATGCCGTGGAACGGGTGTACCGGGCGACTGGCGACGAGGAATTCCGGGCGGCGGCCCTCCCGGTGTTGGTGAATTTCTACCGCTGGCTCAGGGATGTCAGAGACCCTGATAATGACGGACTGATCGCCGTGATCCAGCCTGAAGAAGCGGGCACGGACTGCTCGCCGAAGTATGACGAAGCTCTGGGGGTGACGGAGCTTTCAAACAAGGGTTTCATCGCCGCCCTGAGCAAGATATACAAGGCTTACGAGCCTTTACGGGGTGACGACCAGAAGATACTTGCCGCCGACCTTTTTCATTTTGAGGACGTGCTGGTGAATTCCATCTACGCCATGGGGATGCGTTCCTTGGCCCGGCTGTTGGGAGATTCTCCCGAGGCCGACGAGTTCAACCGCGAGGCTGACCGCACCAGGGATGCCCTGCTGGATAAGTGTTGGGATGAGGAGGCGGGGGCGTTCTTCGATCTCTCGGGAGTCGCCGAGAAACCGGTCAAAGTTGTGACCATCAGCTCCTTAATGCCGCTGATTTTGAATGACCTTCCTAGGCCTATCGTAGAGCGGTTGGTGAATGACTGGGTCACCTCTCCGGACCATTTCTGGACGCCGTACCCGCTGCCGTCGGTCCCCGCGTCGGACCCCAAGTTCGTGCCGGGCAACCCTGGTGGTTTCATCTGGCGCGGCCCCTCGTGGGTCAACACCAATTGGTTCTTATCCCACGCACTGCGGGGACATGGTTACCCGGAGTTGGCTGACACCATCGTCGCCAAGAGCCTCGAGTGCATCGAAAAATCCGGTTTCAGAGAGTACTACCACCCCTACACTGCCGAAGGGCTGGGCGCGCGTGATTTTGGCTGGTCTACTTTGATACTGGATATGTGAGCAGCCGGTCAGCTTTGGGAGAATCTGTGGCAGCCGTAATTCCGTCCAAACCAGCCATTGGGCTTAATGGGCAACCACGAAACTTGCAGCAATGACACGATTGGTCGTAAGGGCGGGTTTCCAACCCGCCCGGGCTGGCGTAAACCAAATTCCGAGTCCGGCGACCCCGCCATGACGCGGAGCGGCCCGGGTTCCTCTGACATTGTGACTTACCCAAAGCAGGGCAGGTTAGAAACCTGCCCCTACGAAAGAAAACGCCCCGGGAAATCGGGGCGTTTTTTAGTTGCGTTGGTCCGCCCTAGAGGGCCGTTTTTTATGAGGCTGGTTTAGTTTCGGCGGGGATTTTTGAAAAGGCGGGACATGAAGCCGGTCTCGGCCCGGGCCTCAGCCGCTTTCTTTCCAGATTGGTAGGCTTCATCTTCGTCGTCGTAATCCTGAATTTCTTCCTCTTCGTCAGGGGCTTCATTCTCCACATCGTCCCCGGTATCGCTGGAGAAATCTTGGGAGTCTTCAGGTTCCTGGGAATCCGCTGATTCTTCGAAAATCATGGAGTCCTGGGAGTCCTGGGAGCCCTGGGAGCCCTGGGAGCCCTGGGAGCCTTGAAAGTCGTCCGGATCATCGGAAGGCGAGCTATCGTCGCTGGTAGCGGTGTCTGTGGCGTCACCCACTCGGGCGGCGATGATCTGCTGCACCAGCGGGTGTTCATGGTTCAGGTTGAAGGTGCGGCGGCGGCGGCTCTGGCCAGAGGTCTCGTCGCGCCAGCTATGGTTGCCCTTCAGGAAGAACTCACCGTCGCTTAGGCTGCGGAGCATCTTGCTGACGTAGGTGCGCGAACTGGCTTGGCTCCACCGTTGGGTGATCTCTGCGGAATCGGCCTCAAGTCCTTGGCCAAGGGCGTCGCAAATCTCGGCCACAAGGAAGTTGAAGGCGACGTGGCTGATGCCCTCTTGGTGTTCCAGTGTATTGGCCATCAGAATCAAGTCTGAGACGCGGTCAGGCTGCAGTCCGTCGTCCGGCTCCGTGGGTAGGCCCAGGCCGCTGATCGCTTCTTGCAGGGCTTTGGCCAGGTCTTGGTCGTCGCCAAAGGGAGAGCTGGGAGCGGACTCCTCGCTCGCATTCGGTTGGTATGAGTAATCAGTCTGCTCATCGGGTTCGTTGTGTCCGTTGTGTCCGTTGGTCGCGACGGCAAGAGTGGTTTCGGCTTCTGGTTCCGGTGTTTCTGGTATTTCTTCCGGAGCCGGAGTGTAGTTAGCGTCCGAACTGACCGGCTCGGGCGTTTGAACTTCTTCTTGCTGCCTGGAGCGGGGGAGGCGGCCGCGACGGCGTCCTGGCCTGGCGTTGGGGCCGGCGAAAGTAGCTTCAGTGGCGCCCTCTGGGATGTCTTCGTCGGACATGATGGCCCAGTCGACCAAGCCCGCTGTGATCAGCCGGACATTGCCGTTCTGTGCCACTCGGGCCATCAGGCGTTTGAATCCTGAGAAACCCAGTTTCTTCTCGTCAAATTCCGGATAGCGGCGTACCAGGCGCTGCTTTATCGAGGTCAACAGCGGGTTTCCGCCAGCCTTTCTCTCGTCCCGGATTATCTCTTCAATGGCGCGGATGATGTCATTGAGGTTGTCTGCCGATGTGGGAGGCGGAGCGTCCGGGGTGGCCGGAGCGCCCTGGGTGACCGCGGCGGTGGGAACGGCGGGTTCCTCTGAAGCCACCGGCGGGTCGACATCCACGTCGTACAGAATCAGAGTGTCAACGTTGTCGGCCAGTCGGCGCGATGTGCTCCAGGAGATGCCAACGACAATCACTTTCTTTCCCATGGTCCGGAGGGCGTTGACCACGTGGATGAAGTCGGAGTCGCCGGAGACCAGGACGTAGGTGCCGATGTTTGGGTATGAGTGGGCGATCTCGATACAATCGGCGGTCATCTTGACGTCGACGCTGTTCTTGATACGGCCTGTGCGTACGTTGTTGGCGTTGGTCGCGTTGGGTGACGGCGCCCTGGTGGGCACGAATACCGGCTCGATACCGGCAGCGTAGAGGGAGGGAGGGTCGTTCAGGAACTGGCTGGCGCCCCTTAGTTCCGGAGCTCTGGTAACCCAGTCTGCGTAGGCCTTGGCGATCACTACGCGACCGTGGTTGGAGACTTCTTCTTTGAGGGCGGAAACGTTGGGGGTCCGGTGACCGACGGCCAGGCTAATCTTGAAGTTTTCCCAGTCGATGAATAGGGCCACATCCGACCCGTGGTTAAGGTTGCTCTGCATTCAGTAATACGTCCCGGTGGCCCGTTTTAGGCTCACCTATGTGTGTCTCTACCATTGTGAGGTAGGTTGCAACCCATTTGGAGTCAAGAATCCGTGCGCAGGGTCTGGCCTGGCTGACGAATTTCGCCTGGCGGCAGGGCAATCTTGACAATGGGAATGCTTTAATAGATTGTACCTCAATGTGAGTCGGGCCGGAAGACGAGCACAATAATCCGAGCCCAATCATTAATGACTACAGGATTTCCAGAGGTGCGATAGATGGCGGAAAGACCACCCAGACTTGAAGGCAAAGTCGCGATCGTGACCGGCGCGGGGTCCAGCGGCGAGGGAGTTGGCAACGGCAAAGCGGCCTCCATACTGTTCGCCAGAGAGGGCGCAAAGGTGCTGTTGGTGGACTTTCAAGAAGACCGGGCGCGGGAGACCCTTGAATTGATCCATGAAGAGGGCGGAGTTGCCTCCACGCTTCAGGGCGACATGACTAAGATCGAGGACTGCCAGCGCATGGCGGACACGGCCATGGAGCGTTACGGCCGGGTGGATATCCTGGACAATAACGTGGGCATCTCACAGCGCGGCACAGTGGTAGAGGTCAGCGAAGACGACTGGGACAAGGTGATGACCGTCAACCTCAAGACCATCATGCTGGCCAGCAAGGTGACCATTCCTCACATGATCGCCAGCGGCGGCGGTGGCGCCATCATCAACATCGCGTCCATCGCTGGTCTAAGAGCCCATAGCAGCACCCCGTACAGTACCTCCAAAGCGGGCGTCATCGGGCTGACATTCTCCATGGCCGCCGACCACGCTGCCGACAATATACGGGTCAATGTCATCGCGCCCGGCCTGGTCTATACACCCATGGTCGCACCGCGCATGAACGACGACCTCCGGCAGTACCGCGCTGATGCTGCGCCCCTGAAAACAGAGGGCACCGGCTGGGACGTTGGCTACGCCGCATTGTTCCTGGCCAGCGAGGAAGCCCGCTGGATCACCGGCATCTGCCTGCCCGTGGACGCCGGCCTCACCTCTGTACACCCCGGCACATACACACCCATGAACCAGCAGACCAGGTATTAGCGAGCGAGAGCCCCCATCCCAACCTTCCCTCTCGCAAGAGGGAAGGGGCTAGCTCCCTCTCCAGAGCCGGGAGAGGGTTGGGGTGAGGGCGTCACTGTCTCTGCCAACCGATTTTTACCGAAAGGAGCCCAACCATGCGCCTAGCAGGAAAAGTAGCCATCATCAGCGGCGGTAGCCGGGGTATGGGCGCCTTTGAAGCTGAGTTGTTCGTCCAGGAGGGGGCCAAGGTCGTGGTGGGAGATGTACGCGAGGATGAAGGCCGCGCCCTGGCGGAGAAGATCGGTGAAGACGCCGTGTTTGTACGCCTGGACGTGACATCAGAAGAAGACTGGGCAACTGCGGTGAAAACGGCGGCGGACCGCTACGGCAAGCTGGACATCCTGGTGAACAACGCCGGAGTCAGCGCCAGGGGCACCATCGAAGAGACCACGGTTGAGGACTGGGACCGGGTGATGAACATCAACGCCAAGGGTGTGTTCCTGGGCACCAAAGCCGCCATACCCGAGATGCGGAAGGCCGGCGGCGGCTCCATCATCAACATCTCTTCCCAGTTGGGGCTGGTTGGTATGGCCGAAAGCAGCGCCCAGTACCAAGCGTCTAAGGGAGCCGTGCGGATCTTCACCAAGTCGACGGCCATCCAGTACGCGGCAGAGGGCATCCGGGTCAACTCCGTGCATCCAGGCCCAATCGTCACGCCCATGACCGAGGCCCGGCGCTCTGATGCGGCGGTACAGGAAGTGATGGTCTCCCGCATCCCCCTGGGCCGGTATGGCGAGTCTGAGGATGTGGCCTTCGGGGTGCTCTACCTGGCCTCAGACGAATCGTCCTTCGTCACGGGCAGCGAGCTGGTCATAGACGGCGGCTGGACGGCACAGTAAATATCTGCCTGATCGATGTCCGCCCGTCTCAACGTGACGCATTTACCCCGCGCGCATCAGCACCGCGGCACTCGCTTAGGTTTGGGGTAGAGTCGGCTTTTTGGCGAAGACGAATAACAACGCACCGAAAGCGCCCAGACCAGCCAGGACCAAAATTGCAAGCGTGTAGCTACCCCGGGAATCGAATACGGCGGCTGCAAACAGCGGCGCCGCCACCATGAATCCATACAACGGCGCCATAGAGACTCCAGTGATCGTGGCGAAGGCTTTCTCCCCGAAATAGTCTCCCCTGATCGAGACCGTTAAGGGGTTGCGGCCTCCCACACCAACGCCGTAAACAGCGGCAAACACAAACGCCATTGAAGTACTCTCTACCAAAGCCGCCAACGCAAAGCCGCCAGCCTGCACCAACGAGAAAAATGCGATGGCCAGGTGCTTCGGTACACGGTCGCCAACGTAGCCGCCGATCAATTGAAATGCGAACCCAACCGACATCAACGTGGCCCATGCATTCGCCGCCATCTGGAGTGATAGCCCTTGGTCGGTGAGCATGGGGACCATGTGCACGGTCATCGTGGCAATGAGCATCGACGTCGTGGCATGGCCCATGGTGATCAACCAGAAGGCCCGGGTGCGCAGCGCCTGGCGGACGGTGAAACCCTCCAGAGGGCGAGTACCGCTCGCGGCGTTTGACCCGGTTGGGACCGATGAGCCATCTTCGGCTGTTGTGGGGGGTGCGTCTCCGTCTGGCAACTGCCCGTACTGTTCCGGGCGATCTCTGATCAGCCGGGACAGCGGCAACGCCGCCACCAGAAATATCACCCCGATCCAAAACGCCGTGGCACGCCACCCAAGGTGGTCCGGGTCTACTGACCAAGCCAAGATCGGCGCAGCTATCACCCCGCCAAGGAAATAGCCCGAACCGGCGATTCCCATCGCACTGCCTCTTCTCCGGCGAAACCACCGGTTCAAAGCGGTCATCAATGGAAGCCAAGCCCCAGCCGACGAACCCACCATGAGCACGGCGAAAGAGAGATAAAACACAGCCAGGTTCGTGGTGAAGCTAAACAACACGAATCCTGCACCGATCAGCAGCAATCCGAACAGGACCATTCGTCGCGGCCCGAGCCGGTCGATGAAGTACCCAACAACTGGGCCAACCAGGCTTCCCTGGAACTGCGCGATGGAAAAGGCCCCGGTTAATTGAGTGCGGCTCCAGGCAAACTGCAACTCCAACGCCCTGACCCAAACACCCGTAGCGCCCCAGATAGGTCCACTGGCAGAGGTGTTGATCAGTAGAGCGAAAAACACCATTCGCCAGCCGTAGAAATTACGGCCGGCCGGCCGGGAGGAGCCGGTGGTCGATTGGCGTTCAGTCCCCAAAGTGGATCTCTGTCAGTCTCACAATCGGAGCAGTAGCGATATATCCTTGTTCTTTGAATAACTGGAGACTGATATGTTCGGTTATCACGCTACCAACAGCCGTATTGGAATCGAGGTTGGGGGTCAGTATATTACGAAAAGAGATGTTTGGAGCGTTCGCCAAGAATTTAAGAGGCCCAGGTCGCCCTGATCGGGGACCGGGTTTGCTGGTCCTGATTCGGAGCACTTCGTACCGATGACGCAAACCGTCGGAGATGCCATTCAGGGTGGTCAGCACGATTCAGGAGGTCGGTATATTAGGCCGAAGCCAATCTCGACCTCGCTCCATTGTCACCTCGAGCGAAGTGAGAGGTCCCTTTTCTCACCATCAGTATTGGTTCAGCGGCAAAGAGATTCCTCGGCTAACGCCTCGGAATGACATGCGGCGAACCAACACCTAGAAATAGCAGTAACTCCCATCCACCGGAGGTCCATGGGTCCAGGCTCAGCCTGGCCGGAGGTCTCTGGGTCCAGGCTCAGCCTGGAGTTAGGAGGATCTTGCCTACTGTCTCGCGGCCTTCCAGTTGGCGGTGGGCTTCTACGGCTTCGGATAGCGGCAGGGTCAGGCCGATGTGTAGTTTGAGCTCGCCCGACTGCACCCAGCCCAGGACCTCTTCCGCGCGGCCAAGCAGTTCGTCGCGGGTGGCTGTGTAGTCTCCCAGGCTCGGTCTGGTCAGGTACAGCGAGCCGTTCTGGAGGGCCTGGGTGTTGGTGTCCGTCACCGCGCCGCCGGCCTGTCCGTAGAGGACCATGTAGCCGCGCAGTCCCAGGCACTTGAAGCCCTTCTCAAAGGTCGTCTGGCCAACGGCGTCCAGAACCATGGTCACGCCCTGGCCGTCCGTGGCCTTCCTGATCTCTTCCTCGAAATCCTGCTGGGTGTAGAGGATCGTCTGGTCGGCCCCGGCCTGTTTAGCCATCTCGGCTTTGGCGTCGGTGGACACGGTGGTGAAGACGTGAACGCCCAAGCGTTTCAGAAGTTGGATCAGTAGCAGTCCCATGCCTCCAGCGCCGGCGTGGACCAACACCCGGTCGCCGGGGTTGAGTCTTGTGATGCCGAAGACCAGGAAATGGGCGGTCATGCCCTGGAGCAGCGAGGCCGAGCCGGTGGCAAAGTCCATGGAGTCGGGTATGCGTATCAGCAGCCATGACGGCACTGCCTGTCGTTCTGCGTAGGAGCCGGTGTGCATGGCGTAGGCCACGCGGTCTCCGACGACCACTTCGGTCACGCCCTCGCCGATGGCCGTAACCACCCCGCAGGCTTCGCGGCCGGGGGTCCAGGGGAAGCTGGCTGGAACGTTGGTGCCCTTGCGGCTGGAGACATCGGTGTAATTGACGCCGATGGACCTGATTTCCACCACGGCTTCGCCCGGGCCGGCTGTGGGTTCGGGGACGTCTTCTAGTTTCAGAACTTCAGGGCCGCCGATCTCGTATGCGCGTATCGCCTTCATGAACGCCTCGCTCTCGTGGTTTGAGCGCTAGGTTACAGCAAGGTGATGCGAGAGGGAAGATTGCAGCTGGGGATTGGCTAGGATAGGAGAGGAAGAGAGGCGGTTTAGTCAAATAATTTCCGGGTCGAAGGATTGCCAAGCATTAAGCGGGAGGCGGTCTAGGCAAAAATTTCTGGGTCGAAGGACTGAAGGAAGGGGATCCTCAAATCCAACGACCCAGTCAAAGAGGGGGTGGATAGAATATGGCGTCCGTACGACCGGTCTAGGCGACGCCCACCATTTCTAGATTTTCAGAGCGTAGGTCGCGCAGTCTTTCGCGGACCACGCGTATTTGACGCGGGCCTTTGCCCACGATCTCGGCGATCTCCCGTACTTTCAGGCCCTGGTCCAGGTGGCTGATGATCTGTTGGTTCCGGTCCCACCATCGTTCTTCGTTGAAACGGGTTACCGACGTGTCCGGAGTCAGGTGCCGGGCGGAACGGCGGACCTTGGGGCGCTGCCGGTCGTCGTCCCGGTCGTCTTTTTCGTTGGATGCGAAACCCGCTTGCGCGACAACCGCCCATTCAAGTGGTAGTTGGGCGCGTTCCGGGGTGCGTTCCGGGTAGTAGACGTGACCGCACTGGAAACAACGCCATTCATCGTTATCCTGTAGCAGGTCGCCGCCGCATCTTCCGCAGCCCTTTAATCGATAGAGCATCTTTATCTCCCCTTCTCTGGTTCATTGGCGTTGCCGGTAAACCGGCCCCGCCGTTGCTGAATCCAGTTAACTTTATCGGGCAGTTCCAGGCCATGACGGTGAGCACAGATCAAATGTGAGCCTAGTCACGCTTCAGGCGTGGCTGTACATCGATTTGCCCGGTGCGGAAGTCTTGTTGCTATGTCAGGCGGGGACCGTAGCCGGCCCGGCCGAATGCCGGCCGGAAGTTTACTTTGTGGGCTTGGTATGGTTTATTAGGTCTCGCATAGTTATGTTCCAGGGACGGTCTAAATCGCGGCCGTTCGGGAATGATTCTGGTAACGATCAGGGAGCACAGAAGCAATGAGTTTTGAGACGATAAAGATCGACCAGGTGGACCGGGTTGCCATCGTGACGTTGAACCGGCCTGAGGTCTTGAATGCCCTTAGCCTGCAGTTGGTGCGGGAACTGGACGAGTTCGTGACCGAGGCTGAGCAGGACGACAGCATCGGGGCCATCGTATTAACCGGAGCCGGCGACCGGGCATTCTCGGCTGGCGCGGACATCCACGAGAACCGGGAGAACAACGACGAGCAGCGCGCCGCCGGGGCCGCCGCACGGGCCGATTACACCTGGCACCTGGCCGTCTCCACCAAGCCGATCATCGGGGCCATCAACGGCCTTTGCTACGGCGGCGGCACGGTGATGGCGACCAGCCTGGACTTCCTCATGGGCAGCGAGAAGAGCAGCTTCCGCTTCCTGGCTGTCAACTATGGACAGTTGAACGCCACCTGGAGCCTGCCAACGATGGTTGGCTGGCCCAAGGCCAAGGAACTGCTCTATAGCGGGCGGGAGGTGTTTGCCGACGAGGCCTACCACATCGGCTTGATCAACCACCTGGTGCCGTCCGGAGATTTGATCGACCGGACCGTAGAGGTTGCCGCAGGCATCGCCAAGAACCGGGCCGATGGCGTCGCAAACATTAAATCACTCTTGATCGAGCATACCGGCGAGGCGCTGCTGACCCAGTTCCAGACCGAGATCGAGGGACGCAAAGGCCGGTTCAAGGGTCTAACGGTAGAAGACGGTTTCAAGGACTTCTTGGACCGCAAGGGCCGGAAACCCCGGGTCTTGTAGAGAAAACCCACACGAGATAGACATGAGGGCCCCTGGTAGATAGCCGGGGGTCTTTTCTTGTGCCGTCTTTGCTGCTGGAGTAGAGTAGGTGCCGCTGAATCAACGGCTGGCATCTGCTAAACCGGACGCCTAAAATCGGACGCCGCCGTTCTGCTGGATAACCAAAGTTGATCGATCTAGTCACCATTAGAAACATGAGATCGGGCGCCCTCGCCTTCCGTTTCGGTCTGCCGATTGCCGTTTTTCTCGCGGTGATTCTGGCCCCCAATCCCGACGGACTAACCGACCAGGGACAGCGCGCGCTCGCGGTGATGGCGATGGCGGTGGTGCTGTGGGCCATGGAGACCCTGCATATCGCCGTGACCGGCATGGTGGCAATCGTGGCCTTGGTGCTGATCAACGCGGTCGACGACGTTAGCGTGGCCCTCTACGGGTTCTCCCAGCCGGTCACCTATTTCTTGGTCGGCATCCTCACGCTGGGAATGGCGGTCCACCAATCCGGCCTGGCCGAACGCTTGGCGTCCTACCTGATCCGCTTTGCCGGCGGCAGTCCCAGGCTGCTTTACGTACAGATGCTGGCCGCCTTTGCCGGGCTGACATTTGCCTTGCCGTCCGCCAGTACCCGGGGCGCCATCATGGTGCACATCTACGAGCAGGTGATGGAGCACTGGGGTGTGGAGAAGACCGCGCCGTTGAACAAAGCGATCATGATGGCCATGGGTGGCCTGAACCGTTTGGGTTCTACCGCCCTGCTGGCCGGGGGTATCACGCCGGTGGTTGCCTCCGCTTTGATCGCGGACTTCGGGGTGATCGACGACTTCTCCTGGACCAGATGGTTCATCCTGATGGCCGTGCCTTTCTATCTGATATTGATCTTCGGTGGAGTGCTCGTATACATCATGTACCGGTCCGGTTTCACCCTGCCGGAGGGCGCTGGCACGGTGGAATTAAAGACCGGCCCAATCCAGACAAAAGAGATAAAAGCAGGCGTGATCGCCTTGGGAACAGCCCTTCTCTGGTTCACCGACTTCGCCCACGGACTTTCCCCAGCCGTTCCGGCATTGATCGCCATGACGATTATTTTGCTGCCTGGTATCGGCCTCATGTCGTGGCGGGAGTTCGAGACCAACATGGGTTGGACCAACTTCTTTGTTATCGCCTCGTCTTTGTCGCTGGCCAATGCGCTGATCATCAGCGGGGCGGCCGAGTGGTTCGCCGTTACCCTGGTGGGGACAGTGGAAGGGCTGCGGGGTCACCCAACACTGATCCTGCTGGTGATGTCGGGCGCGGCGGCGTGTACTAGGGTGGTGATGCCCAACATATCGGGCTATCTGGCGTTCATCATCCCGGTGGCCATGTCCACCGGCGCGGCGTTGGGGTTGAACCCCGTCGTCTGCGGACTGGCAGTGGTGGTCGTGGGCGACTCAGTGGTCTACTACCCAGCCAGCGCCACAGCCAGTGTTTTCATCTACCAGCGGGCTCAGATTCGGGCCTCGGAAGTGGTCAAGATGGGCATCTTCATGACCGCGATCGCCATTGCTGTGCTCTTCATAATCGTACTGCCCTACTGGAACCTCGTGGGCGAAAGTCTTACACCCTGACCGGAGGGAAAGCATGAGCATGCCCATGGACCATTCGGTCCCGCCCCTCGGGCAAGGCAACCCTACTCCGGACGCCACAGCCCCTGACGGCTCGGAGATACGGCTGCTTGCCGACGCACGACAGGGAGCATCCAAGAGTAGCCTGGTTGAAGTTACTCTTGCTGCGGGAAATACGTCCCGCCCCGTCCAGCATCACACAGTGGAAGAAGTCTGGTACGTGTTGGAAGGAGCCGGAAAGATCTGGCGCTGCCCGCCTGACGCCGCTCCCGAGACCGTGCCACCCGTGGACATCTCTACAGGCAACTCCCTGGTCATCCCCACCGGATGGAGCTTCCAGTTCAGTGCCGGACCGGACGGCCCGCTGCGGTTTCTCTGCCACACCACCCCGCCCTGGCCAGGCGAAACCGAAGCCCTGCCGGTGGAGCATGGGGGATTGGGGGAAGCGACGGTTTAGGGCTATATTGCGGTGGTATAGTCACGAAAACTTGACAAGGATTTTTGGGCGACTCTATACTCGGATTTACACAAACGAATATGTACAAAGGCTGTGAAGGGGAGTAGTAGTCTTCCAGCAGAACAAAGCGAGCCGGGTTTGGTGTGAGCCGGTGTTCTGGGCAGAAGAACGAATGGACCCCGGAGCTGCAGGCCGATCAACGAGCGAAAGCTCTGAACTAGGCTGTGACGGTTGGGCATCGTTAAAGGTCCACGGCACGAGGGCAACAGTAGACCAGAGCCTTCCCGCCGATTGAGAAGCCGCAAAATCTCCGCCTACAACTTGGAGAGCCGGCGGCAATTAGGGTGGCAACACGAGCTGACTCGTCCCTTTGGTGGACGGGTCTTTTTTTATTTGGAAATAAGTCGAAACGGAAGTGAGCATCATGGGTAATTGGCGACGCTGCAACTAGGCAAGCCTTGAACAATTGAGGTGTCCCGATAACCGGGACTAGGAGCAGCAAGATGTATCAACCAACACTGGAAAAAGTTAAGGGAATGACCGGCCAGGGGAACCTGGTACCGGTATTTCGCTCGATAAACGCCGACCTGGAAACCCCGGTTTCCGCCTATCTGAAGGTGGCCCAGGGGTCCTATTCGTTCCTGCTGGAGAGTGTGGAAGGCGGCGAACGTATCGGCCGCTACAGCTTCATCGGCACGGATCCGTACAAGGTGGTCAAGACTGGGGCAAAAGAAGTCCTGGGGGAGATCGACCCGCTGGTCGCAGTCCAAGAAGAGATGGACAAGTTCCAGCTTGTTCCGGTGGAAGGCCTGCCCGGATTCCACGGTGGCGCGGTGGGCTATCTGGCCTACGACACCATTCGCTACTTCGAGCCCAGGGTGCCGGTGATGCCGGAGGACCCGGTGGGCGTGCCGGAATCGGTGTTCATGTTCTGCGACACCCTGCTGCTCTTTGACCATGTCAGGCACGACATCAAGGTTGTCAGTCACGTCAATTTGAACGGCGACATAGACCAGTCCTACGCCGATGCCACGGCCAAGATCGACGAGATGGTGCGCCGACTGTCTCTGCCTTTGAACCTGCCGCCGGAGCTGCAGTCAGATGTGAGTGGGACGCTGGTCAAGAGCGAGATCGAGTCCAACTTCACCCCCGAGGGGTACACCAAGATCATCGACAAGTGCATCGAGTACGTCTACGCGGGCGACGTGATACAGGTGGTCAACTCACAGCGCTTCTCCCGCCGAACTGAGGCCCACCCCTTCCAGATATACCGGTCTCTGCGCAGCATCAACCCCTCGCCCTATATGTACTACCTGAACCTGGACGATTTCCAGATAGTTGGTGCGGCCATCGAGACAGTGGTAACGGTGCACGGTGGACGGGCGGCAACCCATCCGATCGCCGGCACCAGGCCCAGGGGCGCAACTCCGGGGGAGGATGACGCCAACGAGGCAGAACTCAAGAGCAGCGAGAAGCAGCGAGCGGAGCACATAATGCTGGTGGACCTGGGCCGGAACGACATCGGCCGGGTTAGCCAGCCAGGCACTGTGGAGGTCACGCAGCTCATGGACGTGGAGAAGTTTTCCCACGTCATGCACCTGGTCTCCCACGTAGAGGGAGACCTCAAGCCGGGTTTGACATCGTACGATGCGCTACGCTCATGTTTCCCGGCGGGCACGGTGTCCGGTGCGCCCAAGATCCGGGCGATGGAGATCATAGCCGAGGTTGAAGGCCAAAAACGCGGTCCGTACGGCGGCGCAGTGGGTTACTTCAGCTATTCCGGAGACATGGACACGGCATTGGTGCTCCGCACTGGGGTCTATAAAGAGGGCGTGATGTATGTTCAGGCGGGTGGGGGAATTGTGGCCGACAGTGTCGGCGAGGACGAATTCCAAGAGACTCGGCACAAGGCTGGCGCACTCATGCGGGCCATCGACCTAGCCGAAGGCGCAGATTAAATTTAGAGAAGATAGGAGAAGAAAAAATGTTGAAATCGTTTTTCCATACAGGGTTCGTAGTCAAAGATATCGAGGCTTCGATAAAGTTCTACTCTGAGGTGCTGGGCATGCGCATAGCAGGCCGCACCGAGCGCGACGGCGAGTTTGTTGAGCAGGTCTTGGCCTTTCCCGGCGCCCACATCAAGGGCGGGTTCGTCGACATGGGCGAGGGCCACCAGCTAGAGCTGATCCAATACCTGTCCCCGGCCAGCGGCGAGAACCACCTTCACCGTAACGACCTAGGCGCTTCCCATCTGGCGTTCTTCGTCGATGACTTGGATAAGTTCTACGAGGACACGTCCAAGAAGGGAATCACGTACAACAACCCGCCAGCGTCGATGCACGACGACAAAGGCAACCTGTCGCGTAAGGCGGCCTACGCCCAGGACCCCGATGGCAACTGGCTGGAGTTCGTAGAGGTTTTTTAGTAAAGACCTTCTGGCGGACTCAGCTAAACGTCACCAAGGCAGAGAATCATGCTATTAATGATCGACAATTACGACAGCTTCACCTACAACCTGTACCAATATCTCTCCGAACTTGGCGCGGAGGTTGAGGTGGCCCGCAACGACAAGATCTCGTTGGAGGAGATCAGCGACATGGCACCCGAGGGGATCATCATATCGCCTGGGCCGTCCACGCCCCTGGAGGCAGGGATCTCCAACGACGTGATACGCCAGTTCGGCCCCACGACCCCGACTCTGGGCGTGTGCCTGGGCCATCAGTGCATCGGCTACGTCTACGGTGCCAAGGTCGACCGGGCCGGCGAGATACGGCACGGCAAGACCTCCATGGTGAGCCACAATGGCGCTGGGGTATTGGCGGGGCTGCCCAACCCCTTCCAGGCCATCCGGTATCACTCTCTGGTGGTCTACCCGGAGACGATCCCAGACACCCTGGAAGTGACCGCCCACACCGACAACGGACTGATAATGGGCTTGCGGCACAAGGAATATCCCATCGAGGGTGTCCAATTCCACCCGGAGTCCATCCTGACTCCTGATGGGAAACACCTGCTGCAGAATTTCCTGGATCAAGTCAGCGAGGTAAAACAGAATGCCTAAGATTGAGATGGAACTGCAAGAGCCATTGCACGGGATGTTACTGAGCTTGAAACCGGTGATCGAAACAATCTTGGAAGAAGAGGTGAGTTTCGACATCTTCGCCGGCACCATCATCCAACGAGGAATCCAGGCAATGCTTGATGACATCATTCCAAACGAGCCAGAGATTCTTATGAAATCTATCTTGCTCATGCATCAAGATAACCCTAGCTTTGTAGCGAATTTCATCAATAGAATGCTCGAAGAAGGGCCTGGAAACCAAGAAGCCAAACAAAAACTAGGCTTCGTAAAACACGACGAGTAAATAAGGCGGCCCAAGATTTAGGAGCTGGTCAGTTTGGACATCAGGGAAGCGATAGACATAGTCGTCTCGAGTAATGACTTGGCGATGGATGATGCGGCAGCGGTGATGCGGCAGATCATGTCGGGCGAGGCTACACCGGCCCAGTTGGGCTCGTTTTTGACCGCGCTTCGGCTCAAGGGCGAGACCACCGAAGAGATCGCCGGGATGGCCACGGTCATGCGCGAGTTTGCCCTAAAAGTGAACGTGGACGGCATGCTAGTCGACTCGGTTGGTACCGGTGGCGACGGCCTGAACACTTTTAATATCTCCACCGCAGCGGCGTTCGTTGCTGCGGGGGCGGGCTTGAAAGTTGCCAAGCATGGCAACCGGGCAGCGTCGGGCACCTGCGGCAGCGCCGATGTGTTGGAAGAACTTGGCGTGCAGATCGAACTGCCGCCCGAGGGTGTGGAGCGTTGCATCAGGGAGAGCGGCATCGGGTTCATGTTTGCCCAGGCGTTCCATCCCTCCATGCGCCACGCGGGGCCGGTACGCCGGGAGATCGGCATCCGGACCGTGTTCAACATCCTGGGGCCATTGACCAATCCGGCAGGCGCCCAATCCATGCTGGTGGGCGTGGCGTTCCCGGAGCTGGGCGAGAAGATGGCGTCGGTGCTGAACCTGCTGGACACCCACCACTCGATAATCGTCCACGGGGACGGCGGTCTTGATGAGATGACACTTTCCGGGGACACGGCAGTGTGGGAAGTCGCCGGCGGCAAGGTCAGCAACTGGACTCTTTCCGTGGCTGACACCGGCCTGCCGGTCACGCCCATCGCGGCGATAACTGGCGGCGACAAAGCAGCCAACGCGGCAACTATGCGGTCTTTGCTGAGCGGGGAAGGCGGTCCGGTGCGCGACTACGTGCTGCTGAATAGCGCCGGGGTGCTGCTGGTGGGCGACCTGGTCACGAACATCCGTGATGGCGTGCAATTGGCTGCCCAAACAATCGACAGCGGCGCGGCCAAAGAACGCATGGAGTCCATGATTGAGGTAAGCCAGGCCGGCTGAGGCGGCTGAGCCGCTGCAAATTTTACGACGAAGTATAATGCTGGTCTGAATTCCAAGCCTGTAATGAAAGAAATATGCCAAATATCCTAGATGAAATAGTCGCTGCCAAGCGAATCGAATTGGTGGAAAGCAAGACCCAGGTTTCCCTGGCTGAACTGGAGGCGATCGCCGCCAACCAGCCACGGCCCCTGAACCTGTCTGGGGCGCTGTTGGGAGGCGGGGTACGGTTGATTGCTGAGGTCAAGAAGGCTTCTCCCTCGCGCGGTCTGCTGATGCCTGATTTCGACCACCTGAAGCTGGCCGAGACCTATGCTGCCAACGGGGCCGCCGCCATATCATGCCTTACCGACGCCCGGTTCCAGGGCGAACTGGACCACCTGCGGCAGATCAAAGAGACCGGGGCGTCACAGCGTGCGCCGGTCATGCGGAAAGATTTCATTTTCGACCCCTATCAGGTCGCCGAGACCCGGGCTGCCGGGGCCGACGCGATGCTGCTGATCGTGGCGATCCTGGAGCCAGCCCAACTGAAAGAATTATTGGCTGCGGCCCAGGAGCGCTGGATGCAGTGCTTGGTTGAGGTCCATGACGAGGCTGAACTCGAGATTGCGGTCGAGGCGGGAGCCGAGGTCATCGGTATAAATAACCGTGACCTGCGCACCTTCACCACCGACCTGGCGGTGACCGAACGCCTGGCGCCGCTGGTGCCCCGTGGCAAGCAGATCGTCAGCGAAAGCGGCATTTTTACGCGAGACCACCTGCGTGAGATGAACCGCCACCGGGTCAATGCCGTGCTGGTGGGAGAGGCCCTGGTTACCGCCCCGGACGTGGGCGAGAAGGTCAGGGAACTAACCGGACAGAAAGCGCCCACAGCATAGCCATGGACACGCAGGGATTAAAGGTCAAAATTTGCGGCATACGTAACCTGGAAGACGCTTTGGTTGCGGCCGAGTCGGGAGCCGACTTCATCGGCATCGTTTTTGTGCCCGAACGGCACCGGCGCATCACCCCTAAAGAGGCCAAAGTGATCGTCGACGGCGTGAGAAACTCCGGCGGTCCGGTGCCCAGGATAGTCGGTTTGTTCGCTGACCAATCGATAGAAGAGGTCGTTGGGACCGTCGATTTCCTTGCCCTGGACCTGGCGCAGCTCTGCGGCAAAGAATCGGTCGAATTCGCTGGCCAAGCTGGCTGTGATGTCATAAAAGTCGTGCACGTAGCCGAGACCGCCACGGCGGCGGACGATGCCGGCACTGGTGCGCGGGTTAAAGAGTTTAGCGGATTGGGGCACCTTGTGACCCTGGACAGGTACGTTGAGGGCATCCAAGGCGGTACCGGCAAAGGGTTCGATTGGGACGTGGCTGCTTCTCTATCTGAGGTCGGCCACCCGTTCCTGCTGGCCGGAGGGTTGACCCCCGAGAACGTTTCAGAGGCGATCACAAGGGTGCAGCCTTGGGGCGTTGACGTCTCCAGCGGCGTGGAGACCGACGGTGTGAAAGACCACGCCAAAATCAAAGAATTTATGCGTATGGCCCGGTCAGCTCTTTAATGATTGCCGCCGCCAAACCAACCGACGGATAAGAGGGAACTACCAATGGCAGATGAAAACGCGGCGAGCCGCTTCCCGGACGATAGGGGTAGATTTGGCGACTTCGGGGGGAAATTCATCCCTGAAACGCTGATGGCTGCCGTATCGGAACTGGAAGACGCCTACCAGACGGCTAAGGCGGACCCGGAATTCCAAGAGCGTCTGGGGCATCTGCTGCACACCTATGCTGGCCGGCCCACGGCCTTGTACTTCGCCGAGAACCTGACCCGAATCTGCGGCGGGGCCAAGTTATACCTCAAGCGTGAGGACCTAGCCCACACCGGCGCCCACAAGATTAACAACGCCCTCGGGCAGGCACTGCTGGCCCAGCACATGGGCAAGAAACGGATCATTGCCGAGACCGGGGCCGGACAACACGGCGTTGCGTCTGCCACAGCCTGCGCCATGCTCGGCCTGGAATGCATCGTCTACATGGGCAGCGAGGACATCAAACGCCAATCGCTAAACGTCTTCCGGATGAAGCTTTTGGAAGCGGAAGTCGTGCCTGTGGACTCGGGCACCCGCACTTTGAAAGACGCCATCAACGAGGCGATTCGCGACTGGGTGACCAACGTCGAGACCACCCATTACCTGATCGGCAGCGTGGTCGGACCCCATCCCTACCCGGTGATGGTGCGCGATTTCCAGACTGTGATTGGCCGAGAAGCCCGCGCCCAATTGTTGGAGGTAGAAGGACGGCTGCCGGACTACGTGTTGGCCTGCGTCGGCGGAGGGAGTAACTCCATCGGCATGTTCCACCCCTTTGTCCCCGATGAAGACGTTAAGTTGATGGGCCTGGAAGCCGGCGGCGAAAGTATCGCCAGCGGCAAACACTCGGCAACCCTCAGTGCTGGTCGTCCGGGTGTGCTACACGGTGCAATGTCCTACCTGCTTCAGGACGAACATGGACAGGTAATGGAGACGCACAGTATCTCGGCAGGCTTGGACTACCCTGGAGTTGGCCCCGAGCATAGTTACTTGAAGGACTCCGGCAGGGCCGAGTACCGGGAGGTCAATGACGCTGACGCCCTGGAAGCGTTTCATCTGCTCTGCCGAACTGAGGGAATCATCCCGGCCTTGGAGTCGTCCCACGCGGTGTCCGCCGCGGTAGAACTGGCGAAAACGCTGTCGCCCGATCAGATAGTCCTGGTCTGCCTCAGTGGCCGTGGCGACAAGGACATCGGCATCGTGGCCGAGGCATCGGGGCTGGAGATCTAGGCTGACTTAATCGCCTTCGGCGGTTTACGGTCGAAGCTGCACCACACGTAAGGCGGCGATAAACCCTGTGCTATAATTGCTGCCGATTCGCTGGGGCCGTTTCTGAGCGTGCTCAGGCTTGATTCGGACTCGAATTCCGTCAAAAACATCAGGAGAGACTACTATGGATATGGGCCTAGAAGGCAAAGTTGCAATCATCACCGGTGGGAGTGACGGGATCGGGAAAGCGGCCGCGCTCAGCATGGCCAAAGAAGGCGCCAATGTCGTGATCGTCGCCCGCCGCCAGGAAGTGCTGGACCAGGCAGTCGCCGACATCAAGACAGCCACTGAAGGTTCAGTCGTGGCGCTGGCCTTGGACATCACCACCGAAGGCGCGGCGCAGAAGATGATCAAGACAGCCGTGGACAACTTCGGGCGTGTGGACATCATCGTCAACAATGCCGGTTCCTCCATGGCCAAACCCTTCGAGGACGTCAGTCACGAAGACTGGCAGTCCGATTTCGAGCTTAAGGTCTGGGCAGCGGTCCGGTTGATGCAGGACTCCATCGGCGAGATGCGTAAGGTCGGCGGCGGACGGATCATCAACGTGACCAACCTTGGCGGCCGGACCCCCGGCCCCTCTTCCATGCCCACCTCAATATCCCGGGCCGCTGGAATCGCAATCACCAAGGGCCTCTCGAAAGACCTGGCCAAAGAAAACATTTTGGTGACCACCGTCTGCATCGGGCTGGTCAAGAGCGGACAGCACCAGCGCCGGTATGACGCCCGCCTGGAGAAAGAGCCCAACCTGTCACTGGAGACTTTCTACGACGAGCTGGCAGCGGGTCGGAACGTTCCCATCGGCCGTGTTGCCGAGCCCGAAGAAGCCGGCGACGTCATCGCCTTCCTGGCCTCCGAAAGGGCCAGCTACCTGACCGGCATCGCCGTGAACCTGGACGGCGGCGCGTCGGCAGTCCTTTAGACCAATTCATCAAATCGCTCGATCGATAAACAATAAAGCGCAATAAAAAAGTACTCGAGACCGGAGGCCACCGAAATTGACTAGCTCTTATATGAACGAACTGCAGCCACCTGTGAAGGTGCTGCTGGGACCCGGACCAAGCAGCGTGCACCCCAGGGTGCTGCAGGCGTTATCTCTCCCTGTTATGGGACATCTGGACCCGGCTTTCTTCCAGGTGATGGATGACGTATGCGAGATGCTGCGCCAGGTATTCCACACCAAGAACACCATGACCGTGCCTATATCGTCCACCGGCACGGGCGCGATGGAGACGGCCTGCGCCAACATCATCGAGCCAGGAGATGAAGTACTCATCTGCCGGAACGGCTATTTCGGCATCCGACTGGGTGACATCGCGGAACGCTGCGGGGCGACTGTCCACCTGATGGACACTCCCTGGGGCAAAGCCGTCGACCCGCAGATGCTGAAGGACGAGCTCAAGAAGCACCCTGGTCTCAAGGCTGTGGGCGTGGTCCACGCCGAGACCTCCACCGGAGTGCTCAGCGACATGAAAGAATTGGTCGAGGTTATACACGAAGCCGGTGCACTGGCGATAGTCGACGCCGTGACCTCTCTGGGCGGCCATGAAGTAAGGATGGACGACTGGGGAATCGACGTTTGCTACAGCGCGACCCAGAAGTGCCTGGGTGCCCCTCCCGGTCTGGCCCCCATCAGCCTGAGTGAAGCGGCCATGGACGTGGTCTCCAAACGGCCGACCAAGGTCCAGAGCTTCTATTTCAACCTGAAAGACCTGGAAGCGTATTGGAACCAGACTAGGGCCTACCACCACACGTCGCCAATCAACATGACCTATGCCTTACGTGAAGCATTGCGCATGATGATGGAAGAGGGTCAAGAGAACCGTATCAATCGCCACGCCAAGGTGGCCGCTGCCCTTCGAGCCGGAGCGGAAGCTCTGGGGCTGAGTCTATTGGCTGAGGAAGGGCACCGCCTGAACCCGCTGACCACCGTTTCCGTGCCCGAAGGCATCGAAGATGCCAAGATTAGGCGGGCGCTGCTGAACGACTACGACATCGAGATCGGCGGCGGGCTCGGCGAATTCGCCGGCAAAGCCTGGCGCATCGGACTGATGGGCGAGTCGGCCCGGGAGCGGAACGTCTTCGCGCTGCTCTCAGCCCTGGAGACTCTCTTGCACAAAGAAGGCTACGAAGTCGCCTTCGGCGCAAGCCTATCAGCAGCCCAAAGGGCCTTAGCGACCTTCGACGACTAGGTTAGCGAGCAGCCAATAGCCAATTGAAAAGAGAGTCCGGGTTTAACCCGGACTCTCTTTTTCTTTTTCAAGCGTCAATGATGCCATCCCCGTCATTCCTGTGAAGGCAGGAATCCAGAATGCTGTTGCAGAACCATGCTTGTCTGATCCAACCATCCTGGATTCTGGCCTTTGCCAGAATGACGATAGCTACGGTTTGAACACCTAACGCCATTCCTGAGCAGGCAAGAATTCAGCCAACGCCGTAACTTCCCCATCCGTTTGTGGTGAGCTCCGACCGTGGTCGAGAGTCTCGATAGGATCGGACCCGTCGAACCACCATTCGCCAATCAAACATGGATTGCCGCATCCTTCGACTAGCTCAGAACGAACGGTGCAGGAGGCGCTTGGTGGAGTTCTACATTCTTCGTCCTTTACTGGAATGACGGGAAAGGCGACAACCATGAGAGATTGCAAAACATTGGCGGAAGCCCAGCCTGAGTTTCTTGGTATACCGATTAAATGTCATTCCGAGAGAAGCGAGGAATCTCGTTGCTAGGGTCAACCAACTGTCAGCTTTGCAGAGCGATCGAGGGTTGAACCTAAGGGATGGGATTCCTCGTCAGCTAGCGCCTGCTCGGAATGACAGCCTTGAAGACGCCAGGCACTCCGGTCATTCCTGCCCTTCCGGGGCAGGACAGGAATCCAGGCAAGCCATGTCTGGCCGCCATCAGTTGGCTTGTTAAGAACCACAGCCCTTTCCGCCTTCAGCGGAAGGACGCAGATTACTCTGGTGGTGAATTTAGGGTAAATGCTGCCGATCGAGGCAAGAAAAAGCCCCGGCTATTTAAGCCGGGGCTTTGGTGCGAGAGGGGTCGAGGCAAGACCCGCTCGCGAGTGCTATGCCGGATGCTTTCGGGTCCGAGGTAAGACCCGGTCGTTAAACGGTGGCATCCTCAGAAGGGAACTCGAGGTTGGTGATGGTCTTAAGCAGGGAGTCGTAGTCATCAACATTCGGGAACTCAAGGTTGGTCACGTTCTTGATGCTAGGAACCAGGGAGTCGTAGTCATCGACACTCGGGAACTCAAGGTTGGTCACGGTCTTGATCGCGGGAACCAGGGAGTCATAGTCGTCAACGTTCGGGAAGTTCAAGGTCGTGACGGTGATCGAAGAAGCGGCTTCCGTCTCGGTCGCCGGCCGGGCCAATTCGTCTGCGGAAGCGATTCCAGGAAGGATGGTTGCAGCAGCGATCAGGCCGCCGATGATGATGCCGGTCAGGGTTTTGGTGTTGTTCCGGATGATTCCATTGATGTGATCTGTGATAGTCATTTTTGCCTGCACCTCGAATTTATTGTTCTCTTGGGTTGCCGGGTTGGTTGCCGTCTGGATGTTTGTTGCTGTTGTCATGGTTGCCTCACCTCGGTTTGTTTAACGTGACATCATCGTAGGCCGGGTAGGTATTCCCGCACATGGGGGAAGTTCCTCATCTTTAAAAACGAGGATTTCTTGGGGGTTGCGAGCCATATAGGGAGGTATCCCTATAGGGAGGCGCTGGCAGGCGTGGATGACCCCACCGCGTAGGAGGGGTGACCGCCCCCGACGCGCTTCGGCGATACATAGAAAAGGCCGATCAGGAAGAAAACTAGGGAAAAATCACGGGGTGATCAGGGTTGATGGCGCGCGGTCCTGGGCTTTGATAGGGAGCGGTCCCGCTGTTGACTGCGCACACGGCCATGGCTATGCTGGCAGCTAATCTTCTGGCGCCTTCCTTCTTCCTTAGTAACCTTCAGGTAACCCGCAACCTTTTTCGGCATCCTGCATCGTATAGAAGGCGCAGATCTCTATGCGCGATAAGGGCAAGACAAGGAGCGACAATGGGCGAAATGCTGCAACAGGGGGACCGTATCCCCAAGATTACCTTCCAGCTTCTGGACGGATCGACCATCACCCTACCCGACGACGCACCCACCAGGTACACAGCGGTGCTGTACTACCGGGGACATTGGTGACCCTACTGCAATCGGCAGTTAGCCGAATGGGAAGCGAACAAAGCTGAGTTGGACGAACTTGGCGTCACCATCTACGCGGTTAGCGTGGACACCAAAGAATTGGCGACAGAGGTCAGAGACAACAATAAGTTGACGTTCCCAGTTGCCTATGGAGCAACCAAGGCCGATGGCGATCTGGTTGGTTCATGGTGGTCCGAGGAGCGGGGCGGCTACATCCAGCCCACCGAGTTCCTATTGGGCCGGGGCGGAACGGTGCTGGGCGCGATGTACGCCTCCGGACCGGTCGGACGCATGGGCGCCGATGAGGCTATCCGCCTGATTACCAGGCGCGAGAACATGCGTAAAGAAGAAGAGGGCAAGGCCACCTAGCCTAGCTCGGCAAAGCCAAAACTAACGGGGGAGAGCAATGAGCAACCAGGAAGTTGTCGACCTGATGGAACAGGTCTGGAGTTCTATCGACTCGCTATGCTCTCCCCTGTCAGAGGCGCAGTGGAAGACAGCCACTGATTGTCCCGGCTGGTCTGTCCAAGACCAGATGTCCCACCTGGTGGGCTCAGAGTCCGGGATATTGGGAGAGCCTCGGCCAGACCACACACCCCAAGACACAGGCCACGTTAAGAACGACATGGGCCAGTCTAATGAAGTGGTCGTGGATTTTCGCCGTTCTTGGACCGGACAGAATGTCCTGGACGAGTTTCGGGATCTGACCGGCCGGCGGATGACCTATCTAAGAGGTCTGACCGAAGAGCAGTTCGCCACCGAGATGCAGACGCCCATCGGGCCCGGCACCGTTACGGAGTTCGTGCGCATCCGCATCATGGACGCCTGGGTTCATGAGCAGGACATCAGGCGGGCTCTGAACATACCCGGAGAACTGGAAAGTTCCGTGGCAGCCCATGCCGTCGGCCGGGTAGCCCGAGCGATGCCTTTCGTGACCGCCAGAAAGGCTCAAGCCCCGGACGGAGCCACCGTGGTGTTTGAGATCACAGGGCCAGCGGGGCGGGTGGTTCCGGTGTCCATAGAAGGAGGCCGGGGTAGCGAACTCGATTCAGTACCGCCGTCCCCCACAGTAAAGATCACTGCCGATGTTGAAACCTTCATGTGTTTGGGGTGCGGACGGTGGGACCCAACCGAGTCATTGTCTTCTGGTAAAATAGCGGTCGTCGGCGATACCGCACTCGGTGAGAAAATCGTCCATCAGATGAACATCATGATCTGATGGCGGCCTGCAATTGTGACGGCGGATCGTCATGATTTTTTTAAAGCGCGAGTAAAGGGAACCAACAAGTCGAACGGGCGGGTTGTGTAAATTGGCCCTGTTAGATAGAACCAAGTTCGGATTTTCCCCGGCGAAGATGCCGTTTGGCATCCACTACAGCTGGGTGATCGTGGCCGTGCTTGCCATTGTCCAGGTCTTCGGCAGCTCCGTCTTCATGATTGCCGGAGTCATGGTGCCGCCACTAACTGACCCCGATGGTGGCTTCAATTTCGGCATCGGCGAGCTCAGCATGGCCATCGGCCTCTACTACGTTTTCAGTGCTATATTCGCGCCTATAACGGGCCATCTGGGCGACCGGTTTGGCGCACGCCCCATGATGTTCCTCGGCGCTATTATGTATGGCGTGGGCATGATTGCGCTGGGGTTCGTGACCGAACTGTGGCATTTCTTCCTCTTCTATAGCTTCCTCATGTCGTTCACCGCATCTATCACCATGGTCCCGATGATGGCCTCCATCAGCGGCTGGTTCCGCCGCCGCCTGGGTTGGGGAGTCGGCATCTTGTGGGCCACCGGAGGTATCGGAACGGCAATCCTGGCACCCGTGATTGCCTACATGTTGGAATCCATTGGGTGGCAGGCAGCGTTTACATCGGTGGGAATCATAGGCACCGTGATAATGCTTTTGGTCTTCCCGTTCATACGCAGCAAGCCTGCGGATATCGGAATCCGGCCCTTTGGCGTATCGGATGATGCCCCGGAAACCGCACCCACGGACCGGGCGATTCAGGCCTTACGTCTTAAGGTATTCAATCAACACACACGGCGGACAAGGGCTTTTTGGAACCTTCCTGTCATTCATGCTCTTGGTTGTGCGGGAATGGGAATCGTACTGATCTACGTGATTCCCCTGGCGGTTGAGCAGGGGCTGAGCACAACGTCCGCAGCACTGACCATCACCATCATCTCGTTGGTTAGCATCGTCAGCAGGCTCGGAGCGCCGGTGGTGGCCGAGTCCTGGGGCCCCAGGAAGGTGATGGCCGCCAGCTTAACTATCCAGGCCCTGACAGTCTTCATCTTGTTCTGGGCGCACGATGCGTGGATGTTCTATGTATTCGCTGCCGCGTTTGGACTGGGGTTCGGCGCCGAGTGGACCGGATATCTGGAGATTAACCGCCGGTATTTTGGCGACGGCCCGATGGGGTCCATCTATGGTTGGCAGATGACCGGTGCGTTTGCCGGACATGCCGTGACGACGTTCTTGGCGGGCTTGGTGATCTACGTGACCGGCTCCTTCTACCCGGTGTTCGTGCTTTCTGCCATCTTCAGTGCGGCCGGACTGCTGGTTATCGCCACGCTGGAAAGCACCTCTCAAGTTCTGATACCCGATTGGGAAGAGTCGCTGCCGCCTGAGGCCAGGAGTAATTTCGTGCCTGGTGTTGCCGGAGCTGACGATTAGCTCGGGAAATTGTTCTCGGATTCGCGGTGATAGATCGCTGGTTTGCGGATCACCGGTATGCCGGGCTGTATTTATGATTGCGATTCGCTATAATGCACGGGCTGCATCATTTATAGTTAGCAGCCATAATCGAAATATCTACTAAGCATTTAGACGGGGTGCGTTGATTGGCCCTAGAAAATAATCCCAATTTGAAACTACCCTCGGCAAGGTTGCCGTTTGGTATCCATTACAGCTGGCTCATCATTGGTATTCTGGCCACGGTACAGATATTCGCCAGCTCTATCAGCATGGCGGCCGGCATCATGGTCCCGCCGCTGAACGACGCCAACGGTGAATTCGGCTGGGGCATGGGGACCATCGGCGCAGCCATCGCCAGCTACTATCTGTTCGGCGCGATCTACGCTCCGATGACCGGATGGCTGGGTGACCGCTACGGCTCCCGGTGGATGCTCTTGGCTGCTTCGCTGATGTACTTGATCAGCATGTTCATGTTGAGCCAAGTCACCGAAGTCTGGCATTTCTTCGTCTTCTTCGGCATGTTGCTGTCATTGACCCAATCTCTGGCCATGGTGCCCTTGATGGCCGCCGTCAGCGGCTGGTTCCGCCGGCGTTTGGGACTGGGAGTTGGAATCCTCTGGGGTGCGGGCGGCGTGGGCACTGCCGTGATGGCCCCATTGATGGGCGGTTTCATTGAAGCCTATGGTTGGCAGACCACGTTCATATTGATCGGAGCGGTTGGCGGCGGCATCATGCTGGCCATGGTCCCGTTTATGCGCTCTAAGCCGGCAGATATAGGGATACTGCCCTACGGGTCGATAGCGTCCGATCCGCCCCTGATTCTGAGAGACAAGACGGTGGAACGGTTGCGCCAAAAGGTTTTCAACCAACACACCCGCCGCACCAAGCCCTTCTGGAATTTGCCTTTGGTTCATGGCCTGGGTTGCGCCGGACACGGCACCATCCTGATCTACGTGATTCCCATGGCATTTGAGCGCGGCGCATTCACGTCGCTGGCTCAGGCGGGTATCATCCTGACCATCATCGCGCTGGTCAGCGTGATCAGCAGAGTTGTAACCCCAATCCTGGCGGAAAACTACGGCACCCGCCGGATGATGGCCGCGAGTTTAAGCATTCAGGCTGTAACAGTCTTCATGCTCTTCTGGTCTCAGGACGCCTGGGCGTTCTACCTGTTCGCAGGCGTATTCGGCATCGGGTTCGGCGGGGAATGGACCGGCTATCTGGTCATCAACCGCCAGTACTACGGTGACGGCCCCATGGGCACGATCTATGGGTGGCAGACGACCGGAGCGCTCTCGGGACACGCTGTAGCTACAGGGCTGGCGGGGTTGGTTATCTATGCCACCGGCTCTTTCAATATGGTTATGGCACTGTCGGTGGGATTCAGCGCCGTTGGAATCTTGGTGATTTCCATGCTGGAAGACACGACCCACGTATTGATTCCTAACTGGGAAGATGACGTGCCTGAGGTTGGAGCTGTAAGTGACGGACGACTCAGTCCCGCCCCTGCGGCAGGCGACGACGACTAGGTTTTCATTGTCCGCTTCTGGCGCACTCCGTCATTCCTTGGAATGACAGCGATTGGGTTAAGTAATCATTAGGGCGCCTGTAAAGGCGCCCTAATTTATTCCTGGTTCAAGAAGTCCAACACGAATTGGCTCATGGGTTCTTTGTCGTAGCGGCTGTTCATCAAGACAACGTTCCGGTTCCGGTCGCCTTGGAAGAACCGCTCGTACAGGATCTGCCGGGAGCCAAAGGCGCTGCAACAGGTATCCCACGCCAGCCGGAAGAGCCGAACGCGGTCCTTGGCCGACGAGGAATCGGTCTCCAGATACTTGGTGATATCGTCGGCGACAGGCCCTTCGAAGTCCTCTTCGGTGGGCAGCGCCATCAGGCTGCTTGAGCCCAATAGGTGCAGGATCTCCCCCATGCGCGGGTACATATTGATGAACTGCTGACGTGCGACCATCAATGAGATGTCCTTGGGACACATGACACCCCACTCGTCCAGTTCCGCGTCTACTTCCGCCGCCCGGAGCAGGGCTTTGGTGATCTCCAGGTTCTCGATAATCTCCGCCATCATGGCGTGGACCTGGGGCAACTCCCCGGAGCCCAGGGTCTTAACCATCAGGTTGGCCAGGCCCAGGATGAATTCGCATTTGACGACGTTCTTGGTGACAACTTGATGGCCTGAGTGCAGGAACTGGTGCGTTATCTGCGACATGTTGTTGCACATATCCACGTCGCCATAGAGGAACACCCTTTCCCAGGGGACCAGCACGTTATCGAAGAAGGCCAGGGCGTCCATCTCTTCGAACCGCGACCCCAGAGGGTGATCGAAGCTGGAGCGTTGGAGGTCGAAGGGCTCCCGGCACTGGAACTTGAGGCCGGGGGTGTCGTTGGGAATGGCGAAGGCAAAGGATGTCCGGCCTGGTGCGCCGGTGGGCAGACGGTGGGAGCGGGCCGGGTAGACGGCGATCTCATCGGAGATGGGCAGTGTGGCCAGCACCCTGGCGCCGTGGACGATTATTCCTTCGTCGGTCTCTTTCACCACGGAAAGAGCCACGTCTATAGAGTCATCCAAGGCCGTTGCAGCCCCCGAGCGGTTCCGCTGGATGTTGACCAGCGTGTGGGTCAAGACCAGGTCCTTCTCCCGGACCAACTCGTAGTAGTTCTGGATGTTCTGTTCGAATTCAGGGCGGTTCTGGCCGAAGAATTTACTCGCCGCAGCCATGGACATCAGGCTGACATTGAGGAAGTCAGGCGTGCGGCCCATCATCCCGCAGGTGATCTTGGCCCAGTTGCGCATCATCTGATGACGCCGGTCCAGGTCTTCGTGGGTCCTGGGGGTCAGGAACGACATGCCCACCTGGTCGCCAGTGGTTGGTGATTCGTAAGTCATGTCTTTGCCGACCTTTGGGTCGTGCTGCAGGTCGTACAGGCGCCCCAGGGTCTTGATTCCGCCCATCAGTCCCGGCTCTTTGGTCGCGTCTTTCACCTTCCGGCCAGACATATAGATGTTGGGCGGCCTTTCGCTCAGGCCATCGATGAATTGCTTACCGGTTCTGGCTGGCATCCCGTTCCCTCCTGGCGTCAAGCGCCTGGCAAAGATTCGTCAATGTGATTCGCCGACAGTTTGCTTTATCTCTTCCCGGTTTACCAGAGCCACGGGCATATCCCGGCTTCGATACACCCGGCTTCCACACAAATGTCTGGGCCGCAATTTGACAGCGAATATCGATTCACCTAGGCTGGGCACACCTTCCCGCCGGAGCCATCAAACTAGGAGGCATCCAGAACATGTCCCTTCCTCCGCATCGAGTAGATTACAGCCCGATAATCGAGCGCCCGCCCATCAAATGGCCCAACGGCGAACGGGTGGCGCTGTGGATCGCACCCAATGTTGAACACTACGAATACATGCCTCTGAAGCATGGCCCCCGCGACCCATGGCCCCGCACGCCATACCCCGATGTGCAGCAGTATTCCTACCGGGACTACGGCAATCGGGTCGGGTTTTGGCGGATGCTTGAGGTCTTGGACCAGTACAAGATCCGCAGTTGTGTGTCATTGAACCTGGCAGTTCTGGAGCACTTCCCGGAGATCCGCGACGCCATGGTGGAACGCGACTATGATTTCATGACTCACGGCATCTATAACACGCGTTACCTCTATGCCTATACGGAAGAGGAGGAGCGGGAGTTCTATCGGGACAACATAGAAACACTGAAACGGCAGACCGGCAAACAGTTGAAAGGGATGCTGGGCCCGGCCATCTCCGGCACTGTCCGCACCCCCGACCTGATGGCCGAGGCCGGCCTGATCTACCACACCGACTGGATGCACGACGATCAGCCAGTGCCAATCAGCGTGGAGTCGGGGAAGCTCGTTTCGGTCCCGTATTCAATCGAGCTGAACGACTCGCCGTTATTCCGGGTCAATTACGAGGCCGATTATTTCGCGGAGATCTGCAAGCGGCAGTTCGACCAGCTATATAAGGAAGGCGCCGAGAGCGGCCGGGTGATGTGTATCGCCCTTCATCCATTCCTGATCGGCCAGCCCCACCGGATCAAATACCTGGACGAGATACTCAGCTATATAACGTCCCACAGTGACGTTTGGATGACCACCGCAGACGACATCGCCGAGTATTACATCAAGAATAACTACGACGAGGCCGTGGACCACGCCAAGCAGTACAGGGTCTAAAGTCCAACACTGATTAAGCTAACGGGAGACGTACCCATGCCCGCTGAAAGACGACTAGGGATGGACCACCCGCACCACGAGTGGTCCCCGATTTCAACCAGAGGCAAACTTAGCTGGCCCAATAACGCCAAGGTTGCCTTGTGCGTGATCGTTACCTTGGAACACACAGAATGGGAGCAGCCGGAAGGCAGCTTCAGCGCCGACCAAGCCGGAGGCCTAGGCGTTCGGCCTTTCCCGGACTACCCCCGGTTCTCGCACCGTGATTACGGCCACCGGGTGGGAATATTCCGGGTGTTGGACGTGCTGGACAGCCTTGGTATCAAGGCCACCGTGGCCATGGACACCCAGACCGCAGAAGGCTATCCGTATCTGGTGAAGCATTGCCAGGGTCGCGGCTGCGAGATAATCGCCCACGGTATCTCCGGCAGCCAGATGATCTCAAGTCAGATGTCAGTGGAGCACGAAACGGTGTACATCCGCTCCTCTATAGAGGCCATGGAAAAGGCCACCGGCTCCACCCCCCGAGGCTGGTTCGGAACCGACTATGGTGAGTCGGAGAGGACGCCCGACCTGCTGCGCCAGGCTGGCATAGATTACGTCTGCGACTGGGTCAACGACGAACAGCCCTACCCCATGAGGGACGGCCTGACCGCCCTGCCGACCATGCTGGAGATGGACGACCTGTTCACCATGTCCAACCGCCGTGTGACCGTTGATCGCTTCGCCCAGTCGCTGAAGGACGGATTTGATGTGATGTATAAAGACGGAGCGTCCAACGGCCGTCTTATGACCATCAACCTCCACCCGTGGCTGATCGGCCAACCGTTCCGCATCGGCTACCTGGAAGAGGCGCTGGGCCATGTTATGGGCCACCAGGACGTCTGGTCTGCCACCGGTTCGGAGATCGTCGACTGGTTTAACAGCAATCCGCCAGTCTGAAGAAAGGCTCAAATCATGCCGCCATGGTGAGCCTGGAAAAAGGGCTAACCGAAGCTGAAATCCCTTGACACCCATATGGCGTTGTGATAATTTTCACCTGGCCTCTGATCGGAGGCTTTTTTACGCGCGGGTCCATTCCTAGCATCCCCCCGTAAAACATCGGAACTTTAGTCAAGACGGATATCTATGCTCGACGACCCAAAAGCATTAACGAGTGTTGAGTGGAATAACATCCACATGTTCCTCCAGTGGTTCTGGATTTACCTGCCGATCGTTTTGACATTCGGGATCACATTGCTAACAGCCCACGCGATCATCCCCTCGATGATTCAGGGCGGCCAAATACCGGAGTCGGCTCAAAAACTGCGAGTGCCGATGACCGGATTCGCTGCTTTATTGTTCGTTGCTGGCGTGGTGATTCTGATACTGATGATCAACGCCCAATTGGACGTCCAGAAGATCTACAGCAGGGTCTTTATCTAGCTGCTCCAAGAGCAGCCTGATAATCCCCTGTATTCAATAATGACGAGCGAACTTAAGAAAACGATGAACGGAACAAATAACTAGATGATGCCAAGTCGGAAAATGATGCCCCTGATGGTTGCCGGTGGGGTCGTAACGGTCATCATGGGTTTTATAGTTATCGTTTTACTGATCTCTTGGTTTTCCAACCCGCCGTTTGGCCTTGGCAACGCCCCGGAGCAGCCGGTGGCCTTCCCCCACACGGTCCACGTTGCAGAGAACAACATTCAGTGTGAGTTCTGCCACCGGAACGTAACCAAGGGACAAGCAGCCACAGTTCCTGCCGTGGAAACGTGCCTCTTCTGCCATAAAGACATCGACGGCGGCACAGTGACCGCCCAGGCAGAGATCGAAAAAGTAAGAACTGCCTTTGAAACAGATACGCCGATCGACTGGGAACGGGTTCATCGCCTCCCGGACCATGTCCGATTCATACATGAAGCCCATATCAGGTACTTCACCGATGAAGAAATCCCAGTCAAATATGGGATCAACGGAGAAATGCTTGCCACGACACCGGATGTCGCCCAGACGTGTACCATCTGTCACGGCGATGTCGGCAACAAAGACGTAGTGCAACCCAAGGCCGGCCAGTCACTGAAGATGGGTACCTGTCTTGATTGTCACCGTGAGAACAGCGCACCCACAGACTGCACGGTCTGTCACAAGTAATGAATTCAGATGCAAAACAGGGTCATAGGTAGATGAAACTAACCAGGCGAAACTTTCTTGCTTGGGCCGGCATAGGTGCGGTGGGAGCCGTTGCCTGTGAGGGCTTTGGCATCCGCGACGGAGAACTGGAAATCCAGAGTTCTGTCCGCCTGCCCGAAGACTTGGTTCGAGGGAATGACAACTGGTATGCGAGCCTGTGCCGGACTTGCCCATCCTGCGAGGGTATCGTTGTCAGGGTGATGGAAGGCCGCGCAAAGATGATTCAGGGGAACCCATACTTCCCGACCAATGAAGGCAAGCTGCACGCCCGCTGCGAGGCAGGCCTGCAAGCCCTTTACCATCCCGACCGCATACCCACGGCCATGCGTCGTAGTGGTCCCCGCGGTTCCGGAGAGTACCAACCCATCAACTGGCAGCCCAACGGGATGGACACTCTGCGTAGCGCTCTTCAAGCCAATGGCTCGTCTTCGGTGTTCATTACGGCGCCGTTGAGAGGGCACATGGCCCTTCTGGCCGACCGGTTCGCCAGCGCCATCGGCAGCGAACGGCTGGGCTTCGAAGCGATTGACAATAACACCTACCGGGCAGCGATCAAGAACGTCTTTGATCAAGACACCCTGCCCGACCTGGACGTTGACAACAGTAAGTTCATCCTGTCCTTTGGCGCCGACTTCCTTTCAACCTGGGTCTCTCCCACCCGCTTCAGTCGCGGGTACGGTGAGTTCCGCCAGGGAGCAGGAAGAGACCGGGGGATGTTCTATCAGATAGATTCCCGCTTCTCCATGACCGCGGCGAGCGCCGATAAATGGCTGCCGGTGCGGCCCGGTTGGGAAGGCTACCTGGCAATGAGCTTGGCACAGGTGATCGTCTCGGAAGGTCTACAAGACAGCCGTGTCGATATTGACTCGTTCGTCGGCGGAAGTTCCGGCAGACAGACATTGGAAGTGTTTAGGCCCGAAGTCGTTGCCCCTCTGGCTGGGCTGACCTCGGAAATGACTGGCGGCGACCCGGTGGAGTTCTTGAAAGACCTGGCCCGCAAATTTGCGGCCAGCCAGCCCAGCATCGCCATCGGTGGTGGTTCGGCCGGTGCACAGAGCAACGGCCTCTTCAACCTTGAAGCGATCTACGCGCTGAACCATCTGGTGGGCAGCGCCGGAAAGAAGGGCGGGCTCAAATTCAATCCTGCCAGTCCTTGGTCCGATGTACCCAACGCCAGCACGGCAGGCAGCCTGGAAGACTGGACGCGCGTTACCGAACAGATCCGCAGCGGCCAGACGAAGCTGTTACTGCTGCACGGTGCAGACCCGGTTCATGGGCTGCCCGATTCTGTGCATTTGAAAGAGGCTATCGCCGAGGCAGATGACCTATTCGTGGTCAGTTTCTCGCCGTTCTTCGACGACACCAGTGCGATGGCCGACCTGATCCTTCCCGACCGCGTGGCTCTGGAGGACTGGGGCGACGATATCTCCGAACCGGGACCGGGCTACCAGACGGTGGGCCTGCAACAGCCGGTGGTAAACCCGCTGTTCGACCTTGACCCGCTGAGCTTCCCGGACGTATTGCTGTCGGTGGCCCAGGAATTGGGCAAGGAATCCGACCTGCCTTGGGCCAACTTCAAGGCTATGCTGCGGGAGGGTTCGGATGCCCTATTCAACCTGAACCGTGGTTCGATCGAGGCTACTACAGCCGACGAATTCTGGAACAACATGCTACGGCGCGGCGGCTGGTGGGACGAACGTAGAAACGGTCCTACCACAGTTAAGCCGGCCGACGGCCTACTACAGACCATTGCCCGAAAAGCGGCTGAACCTGAGTTCTCGGGTGTTGGAATGGGGGCTGATTCCCTATATCTGGTGCCCTTTGCCCACAACACGCTGCTAGACGGATACAACGGCCACCTCCCGTGGCTGCAGTCTGCGCCGGACCCATTGTCCACTGTCACCTGGCAGACCTGGGTTGAGCTGAACGACACGACGGCCGACCGGTTGGGTGTGAAAGAAGGGGATATCCTGAGGATCGAATCTTCCAAAGACTCGATCAGAGGTATTGCCTACCCTAGCCCGGCAGTTCCGCCGGATACCATAAGCATTCCATTTGGGCAGGGCCGGAAGCACGGTTCCGACTACGCAACCGACCGCCCTGGTAACGAGAGCTCCAACGTCATGGACGTCTTGGAGTTGACCACCGTAAGCGGGACAGGCTCCTTGGCATGGGCCGGGACTAGAGTCCGGGTCGCCAAGACCGGCGAAAGCGTCAGCATAGCCAAACTAGAGGGCAATGTAAGGGCCGTCGAGATTGGTATAACGCCTGCTGAAGACATCATCAAGACCATCGCTCCGGAGAACGCCTAACGGGCGCCCGGCTGCAATAGCTAAATAACGTAGATTTAAGAAGCGTAAGTAGGTAAACCGATGGTAACTCAAAGAGTAGATCATAAATGGGGAATGGTAATCGACCTGGACCGGTGTACCGGTTGTCAGGCCTGTGTTGTTGCCTGCCAGGCAGAGAACAACATCCCCATCAACGTTAAGTCTTTCTATCAGCAGCGGCGGGCCTATCAATGGATCCGCATCGAACGCTATTGGGAAGGCGAGTTCCCCAATGTTAAGGCCAAGTTCATACCGATCTTGTGTCAGCATTGTGAGAACGCCCCTTGCGAGCCGGTCTGCCCCGTGTTCGCCACCTATCACAACGACGAAGGCATGAACGTCCAGATCTACAACCGTTGCATAGGGACCCGTTACTGCTCGGTGAACTGTCCCTACACGGTCAGGATGTTCAACTACTGGGAACCCAAGTGGCCGAAGAGCCTTCGGAATCAATTGAACCCCGACGTGACCATCAGGACCCGGGGAATCATGGAAAAATGTTCTTTCTGCGTGCAGCGCTTGCGCCGCGGAGAGGTTAATGTAGAACGTCGCGGCCTGGAGCCTCTGACCGGCGAGCGGATTCCCGTTGCCGACCGGAACCTGGACAGTCGCCGCATGAAAGAGGGCAATTACATGCCCGCCTGCGTCCAATCATGCCCGACCAACGCATTGCAGTTTGCGGACCAGCATGATGATACGAGCCCGGTGAAGGCGCACTTCGAAGAAGCCAACGAGCAGATTGAGACGCGACACCAAGGCGGACACGTTGACGAAGATCACACCCGGGTCTACCGGTTGTTTGAAGAGATTGGCACTAAACCCAACGTGCTGTATCTGAAGAAAGTCGAAGCATTCCCGCTGGAAAAGGCCTAAATAAATGGCGGCTACCGAAGCAAAAGGACACGGACAACACGCTGGCATGTGGGTATTTCCCGATGTCACGGTGATGAGCCGTGAGGTTGGGGAAAAGACCAAGTCCTCACCCCAGGTCTTCAAAATGGCCCTGGTGGCGACTGGAATCTTATTCATTATCGGAATAGTGGGCTTCATAGCCCGCGCCGCCGACGATGGGTTTGATGACATCAGCGCCTGGGGTTATTACATGTCGGTCTTCTCCATGGTGTTCATGGTGACAGGCGCGGCCCCCTTGGTTGCGGTAGCTTTCCGGTTCACCAAGAGCCATTGGCGCCGGCCATTGTCCCGGGTAGCCGAGCTCTTCGCCATCGTCGGAATCTTGAACCTTCTGATGTTCATCCCCCTGATGTTCATCCTTCCGTCCATAGGCAACCCTGACGCCATCGACGGCATTATTGAAGGCGAACTAGCCGTCCGCCGGACGATCTGGTTCGAAGCACCCATCGGCGCACCCCACGCTTGGAACTTGGCTGGCGTGGCCGGCCTGGTGGTGACATCGATGTTCATACTGTGGCTGTCGGCGATGCCGGACATGGCAGAGTGCCGCCACACCGCCACTGGCTTCAGGCGCTGGCTCTACAGCAAGCTGGCCAGCAACTGGTACGGCACCAAGCGCCAATGGAACGCCCAGAAGGCAGGTCTGGCCCTGCTCGGCGCCTTCTACTTCATGACTCTGATCTTCGTCCAATTTTTGATCAGCTCCGACTACGCTCAGAGCTTGATACCTGGTTGGAAAGACTCGATATTCCCGGTGATCTACACCATCACCAGCTTCCAGATGGGCCTGGGAGCTATCTTGGTCACGCTCTTTATCCTTAGGAAATGGGGTGGCTACGAGGGTTACATAGGCAAGTCGACCTTCTGGTGCGGAAGCAAGGTGCTCCTCGGCATCACCCTGCTCTGGGTCTACCATCTTTTCGCTTTCTTCATCACCTTCTGGTATGGCCGTTTGGAAGTTGAAGAGAACATCATCAAGTACTTGCTCACTGACACCTACGCGATAATCTTCTTGCTGAACCTTGCGTTCAGCTTTGCCTTACCGTTCGCGGTACTGCTCTGGAACCCCGTTCGCCGCAGTGCCTGGGGTCCGGCCCTTGCCGGACTGCTGGTGATGATTGGCGCCGTCATGTTTAACATCAGGATCTTCGTGGGGTCGGCCAACGCGGCTCCCGGTAAAGAGATATATGAGTATTTCTTTGAACACGTTCCTGCTCCGGTTTATCCAGACATCTGGGACGTCTTCATGGTGATTGGAGGGATCGGCGCAGCAGTATTCGTCTATCTCCTAGCCACCAGAATATTACCTGTCCTCTCGATCTGGGAGGTCAAAGAAGGCGCTCTCTACCAGAAGTGGGGCAAGTTCATCCGTGGCGAATATTTGATACTAGGCAAACCTGAGTAATCAGACCGGTTACTCCGGTGGAGCATCATGCAGGAAGGCAAACCTCTACAATCTAAACAGATAAACAGGGAGCTGTTGGTCAGCATCCTGAACTCGCCTAAGTGGTTCTTCGGGACCATTTCAGTGCTTGGGCTCATAGTGCTCATCGCCATGAGTACTGCGGGTTTCATGATCAACCAGGGCTTTGGTGTTACTGGACTGAACCGCCCGGTGATGTGGGGATTCTTCATCACCAACTTCGTGTTCTGGATCGGTATCAGCCATGCCGGGGTGATGCTTTCTGCCATCCTGCGTCTTTCGAAAGCTGAATGGCGCCGGCCTGCCACCAGGGCAGCAGAGATTCTGACCGTCTTCTCACTGATGACGGCCATGACCATGCCATTGATCCATACCGGCCGCCCCTGGCGAACGGTTTACTGGATCTACACGATGCCTTTCATACCTTATGACTACGCACGCGGCATCTGGCCAAACGTCCGGACCCCCCTGGTCTGGGACCCCAGTGCTGTTTACACCTACCTAACGTCGAGCATCTTGTTCGTACTGGTAGCGTTGATACCCGACTTTGCGGTTTTACGTGACCGCACCACCGGCATCAGCCACCGCATCTATGGAATGCTGGCCATGGGCTGGCAGGGCAATCCAAGGCAATGGAAGCTGCAGATCATCGCGGGAGTCCTGCTCTCAGCTCTGATCCTCCCGGTGTTCGTGTCGGTCCACAGCATAGTCTCCTGGGACTTCGGTATGGCAGTGTCGGTTAAGTCCTGGCACTCAACCATCTTCGCCCCCTACTTCGTTGTGGGCGCGGTGCACTCCGGAGTGTCTGCAGTTGCCTTCGTACTGATAATCCTTCGCTATATATATGGATGGCAGAACTACATCCGCCACGAGCATATTGATGCGCTGGCCCGCCTACTGATAGTGGTGGCCACCGGATGGTTCTACTTCTTCGTGATGGAAGTCATCTTCGGCTTCTACGGCCGGGAGGCAGACGAGATCGCGGTTAGAAATCTCCAGTTTATGGTCAGTCCATGGAACATATGGATGATGATCTTTGTGGGAGTGACCTATTTCGCCCCGGTGGCGATCTGGCTGAGTAAATCGGCCCGTAGAAATCTATGGATCATGTCCTTGGCATGTATCCTCGTGAACATTGGTATGTGGCTGGAACGGTTCTTGATCATCGTTCCCGGCCTGGCCCGGAAGCAATTGTTGGTTTTTGACTGGTACACCTACCGGCCCAGCTCGGTGGAGTGGATTATTATCATCGGCACCTTCGCGCTGGTCTCCATGTTGATGCTGATTATCGCCAGGGTAGTGCCCCTTATCCCGCTCTATGACATAAAAGAGGGCGAGATATTAAGAACAGAGATTAAGATTGGCCGGGTGACAGTGCCCGCCGTCTTTAGAGAAGACTAGGCCCGGAAAACTAGGCCCAGAAGACTAATAGAGTAGGCATCTAGAGGAAAGGGAAAATGGCCAAAGCACCGATATTAGGGCTGTTTGAAACCGCCGACAACGCCGCCGATGCAGGCGATGCGCTTAAGGCGGCAGGCGTAGCTCCGACTGATTACGATTTTCTAACGGACACCCCTTATCCAGAGGGCGCATTCGGAGAGAGAGAAGAGCCGCACCGGCTCTACATCTTCCCGTTCGTGGGCGCACTCATCGGCCTGACCGTGGGCATCATGCTCACTTCCATGACCCAGATGGCCTATCCGTTGGTCCAGGGCGGCAAGCCGATCTTGTCCCTGCCTCCCATGGCTGTGGTCACCTACGAGAGCACTATGCTCACGGCCATAGTGTTCACGATCATTGGAATCATCTTCGAGTCGCGTTTGCCCGCGTTCAAGCAGGGCCTGTACGACACTCGGATCACAGAGGGTTATATCGGCGTCTTGGTTAGCGTTGAAGAAGACCAGCTAACTCAAACCCAGACTTTGCTGACCCAGGCGGGGGCCGTCGACGTGGTACTCAAAGACGGAGGGCCGTCGGCCTAATGATTAAGCGGGTCATTTTACATTCTGCCCAGTCGGACCAAGCGGTCCTAGACGGGCCTCGGACGGCACACAGTAAGCGCGGACTTAAGCGTTGGATCTTTGGCTTTGCTACGCTTTTCGGCATCGTGTTGGTCGGCTGTAGCCAGGGTTCCTACCCGGTTGATATCTTCTACGAACAGCATTACCAGCAGTCCTATCGCTCCCAAGAGCCGCCCCGGTTGACTGGAGTTGTCGGTGCGGTCGCATTCTATCCACCGGTTGCCTCCGTGGTGACCGATACCGGCGCGGACCTGTTCCGGGTCAACTGTCAGATGTGCCACGGCGCCGACGCCAAGGGCACCGGCCCGGTCTTGGCCAAGATGACCGAGAACTACGGGTACGAGCCAATCGTCTCTGCAGACATCACTAACAGGCCGATCGCGTTCATCGAGTCCAGACTGGAAGCAACCAGCAGGCCGCTGGGTCCCACATCGGTCATGCCGCCTTTCGGCAAGCTGTTGAGCGGCGACGAACGCGCCGCCATCGCCCAATACATCGGTTCACTACCCAAGTAAACGCTCCGCGACGAAAAACCCGGAGCGCATTGGGGATGTGCTTCCGGTTGCGGTTGAGATATGAGACTTTTGAACCAACCCCACTCTCCGGCTACGCCCACCTGTAAGGCAGTCCTTTTTCTGGCTGCCGTTTTCCAATTTTCCTTGATCGGCGTCTCTCAGATAGGCACGCTACACGCCCAGACCCCTGAGCCAGCCTACAGCGAGAGTGAAGCCCAAGGCATCGACCGCATGATCATGTGTCCGGTCTGTCCGGCTGAGACCATCGATCAGGCCCAAGTCCAGATATCCATGCAGATGCGTCAGGTCGTTCGGGAAATGCTTGCCGCGGGCAGCGAACGGGACGAGATACTGGATTTCTTCGTTGAACGCTACGGCAAAGACATCTTGGCGGCCCCGCCCAAGTCCGGAGCCAACCTGGTGGCCTGGCTGGCCCCGGTCGCCGGGTTTTCTGCCGCATTGGTCGCGGTGTATTTTATCCTCCGTTCCATGACCCGTAAGGGGCCGATACTAGCCGTGCCACAGCCGCTCCCAGACGCCGGTCTGATTCCCTATCTGCAGCTGGTTGACCGCCATCTGGGCATGACTCGCAGCGGTCCCAGTCAGAGCAGTACATCCGGTCAGGGTGGACCCACCGTAGAATCATCCGGACAGGAAATTTCCAAGAACCCTAAAGAGGACCCAGAAGAGAGCGCATAGATGGCTGACCTCGGTGCAATAAGCCTTTGGATAGCCCTGGCCCTGGCCGCCTACTCCACGGTAGGATCGGTTGCCGGGAAGCTGCGGACGTCGCCGGCGTTGGTAGAGAGCGCCCAGTCGGCCATGTATGCCGCCGGGTTGGTCCTGTTGGTTGCCACCCTCAGTCTGATAATTGCCTTCATCAGCCGGGACTTTGAGATCGCCTACGTGGCGGCGCACAGCGATCTGGCCATGCCCGACCGGTTCACTTGGGTGGCCTTCTACGCTGGAAACGAGGGTTCGTTGCTGTACATCGCCACTGTTTTGTCGATCATGTCGGCGATAGCGATCTGGCGCGCACCGGAGAAGCTCAAGGACTCCCTGCCGTACACCACAGCGGTCCTGATGCTTGTGTTGACCTTTTTCCTGGCCGTGACTGCGGTCATGGCCAACCCATTCGATAAGTTGCCCTTCATTCCCATCGACGGCGAAGGGATCAACCCGCTGCTGACCCATTTTGGCATGTTTTTCCATCCCCCGGCGTTGATGGCCGGCCTGATCGGTATTACCGTCCCGTTCGCCTTCGCGACGGGAGCACTGTCGTCCGGAAAGACCGGTGACGAATGGGTTGATGCCGGCCGGGCCTGGGGCATTTTCTCCTGGGTTTTGCTGGCTGCCGGGCTGCTGCTTGGCTCCTGGTGGGCCTATACCATCCTGGGCTGGGGCGGGTTTTGGTTCTGGGACCCGGTTGAAAACGCGGCGTTCATGCCCTGGCTGGGTATCACGGCCTTTGTCCATTCGATCATGGTCCAGAAGCGGCGGGGCATGTTCCGGATGTGGAACATCGTCCTCATCAACGTGTCGTTCGGGTTGGCGCTGTACGGAATGTTCATGAACCGGGGCGGTTCGGTGCCGTCGGTCCATTCCTTCGGGTCATCCCAGCTCGGTTGGATATTCCTGATGTTCTTGGCCATCGGAGTGATCGTGCCGTTCCTGATCTTCATCTGGCGGTACCCGCTGCTGAAGAGCGCACAGAACCTGGACTCGATGCTCTCCCGGGAAGCGGCGTTCCTGGTCAATAACATGCTGCTGCTGGCCATCGCCTTCGTCACGCTGTGGGGCACCGTCTACCCCTTGATTTCAAGATTGACCAACGATGAAGAGATCACGATAGCCCGTCCGTTCTACGACCAGGTGAACGGGCCATTGATGCTGGCTTTGGTATTCCTGATGGGAGTTGGACCACTGATACCGTGGCGCAAAGCCGGAATGGCCAGCCTCCGTAGGTCGTTACTCCCGCCGATCACCGGCGGTCTGCTGACCGTTGGCATCCTGGCGGCGTTGGGCCTGCACAAGGAGTACGCCCTGATCGGCTTCGGTCTTTCGGCATTCGTGACCACCGGTATCTTGATGGAATGGTACCGGGGAACACGCTCGCGGCACCGCAGCTCCGGGGAGAACTATGTCACAGCGTTCCTGAGGCTCATCATGGCCAACCGGCCGCGCTACGGTGGCTACATCGTCCACTTGTCCGTGGTGATGGTTACCCTGGGCATCGTTGGTACGTCATTCTTCAGCGTGCAGAAAGACGTCGTCTTGGCTCCTGGAGAAAGCGTCTTGGTCGAAGACTATGAACTGGTGTACCTGGGGACACAGGAAGTGTTCAAGGGCAACCGGACCGAGTTCACGTCTACGGTGCAGGTTTTCCGCGATGGCAAACGGCTGGAGACCATCCGCACCAAGCGGGACTTCTACCCCAGCTTCAACATGGCGGCCACCACCGCTGCAATCCGCTCCACGCCCGTGGAAGACCTGTATATCGTGCCCAGTGAAAACCTTCCGGACGGCAGCGTCGGGTTCCGCATACTGGTGAACCCGCTGATCTGGTGGATGTGGGTCGCTGGCCCGGTGATGTTGGTCGGGACGGTGATAGCACTCTGGCCCCAAAAGATACGCGCGCCGGCCCCGGTGCCAAGTCCACGCCGTATCGCGAACGGGCCACGCCCGTCGGCCGCCTAGACCCATTGCTGAGCCTGGTAAACTGAATTTCATGGACGCGGAAACCGCCATATCCATATTATTGGGCGCATTATTGGCGGTTTTCAGTTTTGCCGTGGTCTGCTACACCTTCCTGAATGGCCGGCAGCCAATGACCGCCGCCGCCGAGAGCACGGCCGCGACCGACAACCAGGCGCTGGAAGACATCTTCGACGCCATCAACACCCTGGACCTGGAATTCCAACTTGGCCGCATGGCTCAAGAGGATTTCCAGACGCAGTTCCAGGCCTACCGGGTGCAGGCGGCCAGCGTGTTGCGAGACCAACTTGAGGCCGGCCGTGGCGACCCCGCCTGGCTCCTGGAACAAGAGATTCTATTGGCCCGCGGCGACCAGGCGAGCGCTGATGGCCGAGCAGTAGCCTGTCCGAACTGCAGCGCGGCCGTTTTGGAGGGAGACTTAACCTGCCCCCATTGCGGCACAGAGATGGCGCAACAATCATGACGATAAAGTTGGCTTTCCTGGCGGCGTTGGCGCTTGCGATGTTCCTGATTCCAACAAACGGAGCTCTCATCCAAGCTCAGGAGACGACCGAGGTACGTGGACAGGTCGTGAACGGCACAGAGGGAGCGGACCTACCGGACGACCTCAGTGTCTTGATGTTGATCACCGGGGCCGACGGCAGGCTTTCAGGCACCGGGCAGGCATCTCCAGACGACGGGGGTCGGTTCGTGTTCGAGGACGTTGAAGTCCGTGAGGGTAATTCCTACACCATTAGCGTTGACCACTTGGGCATCTTCTACGGCACGTCGTTGGAGGTGTCCGACCTCGCTGACGACATAGTATTGACCGTCTTTGAGACCACGAGAGACGCTTCCATAATCGAGGTGCAGCGGCAGGTGATGGTCATCGCAGCCGTGAATAAAGGCGAGCAAACAGTCAGCGCCATCGAGTTCGTTCAGATCACCAACCCGACCGACCGGACCCTGGCACCCGACCTGACCAACCTGACATCGATCAGCTTTCTCCGCTTCGCACTGCCACCCAACCCATCGGAATTGACGGTTAATTCCGACATGCCAGCAGGAGATATCGTGTCCATCGGCACCGGTTTCGCCCTTACCTCTCCCGTGGTTCCGGGCGGCCATAGCGTCGATTTTTCCTATACCTTCCCGTTCAAGGACGAGACTCTGTCATTTCGCCAGAGCCTGGTGCAGGGCGCAGAGGTGTTCCAGGTCTGGATACCTGAGTCGATCTCGGGCGTTGAGATTATAGGACTGGCCAGCATCGACCCGGTGAACGTCCAGGGGGCTTCGTACCGGGCGTATGAGGGCACCGATCTCCCCCCCGGACAGGGCGTGCAGTTGGAATTCACCGGCCTTCCCCTGCCCGGAGTGTGGGCGCGGTTCTCGGACACCGTAACCGGGGGCAAGTTCTGGCAGTTAGCCATCCCCAGCGCCTTGGGCGCAACCCTGGCTGCCATGTTGCTGTGGGGCCTGATACGCGGTTACAGCCCGGCCACAGCAGTCAATGGGCCAGGTGGGGCTTCCAGGGCCGTGGATGCGGCTGAGAGGGCCAATGTGGTGCGGGCGGTGGCGGGTTTGGACCAGCGATTCCAGGAGGGCGACCTCTCTGAACCTGACTACCGTACCCAACGCCTGAAACTGATGGCGCGGATACTGGATCCGGCCGGTGCAGAACAAGACGGGCAGACCAAGCAAACCGAGGGAGACGACCAGGAATGACCAAGCGGGGCTGGATAATCCTGGGCGGCGGAATCCCCATAGCGGCGTTGATCGCCCTCCTGGCCTGGGCGTCGATCAGTACCGGCGGGAACCCCGGCGGCCTGGCGACGAACTCTGACCTGGTCGAGTTTGACATCGACCCCGAAATGGCCCGCGACTTTGAGGTTGAGCTGATCGGCGGTGGGACTATAAAGCTCTCCGATCTTCGGGGCAAGGTGGTGATGGTGGACTTCTGGGCCTCGTGGTGCCAGCCCTGCCGTATAGAGGCTCCGGCGCTGGCCAAGGTTTACCGGGAGTTTCAGGGCCAGCCGGTGGAGTTCGTGGGAGTGGATATCTGGGACAACATCGGCGACGCGGAAGTCTTCTTGTTGCAAGAAGGGCAGAATTATCCCGTTGGGTTCGACGCAAGCGGGACCGTGGCAATAGACTACGGTGTACGTGGAATCCCGGAGAAGTATTTCATCGACCGGGACGGCATCCTGGTTAAGAAGTTATCGGGCCCGTTGACGGAGGCGACCCTCCGCGACACGATAAATGAGTTACTGGCGAGATAAGACCCTCCGCAAGACAGGCAACGAATCGCTGGCAAGATGAGTACCAGAAAGGTAAAGAGTGGGCTATGAGCACACCACAAGTAGCGGTCGCCATGGACTGGGGCGGCACCTGGACGAGGACCGCAGTTATCAACCGACAGGGCGAGATCCTCTGGCATACTCGGGAGCCGAACCCCAAGAACGGCACCAAAGAAGAGTATCTGGATAACGCTGAGAAGCTGCTGACCACCGCCATCGAGCACGCCGTTGGCCCCGTGGCCGGCATCGGTGCGGCGGTGGCCGGTCCCGTAGAACCCACCACCGGAACATTCTTCCAGCCGCCCAACCTGATGGTCCTCGATGGCGTGGCCTTCAAACCCCTCTGGGAAGAGGCTTTTGGCGTGCCTGTCTGGGTGGGTAACGACGCTAACCTGGCCGCCCTAGGCGAGCATTACTTCGGCGCCGGGAAAGAATCGGCAGACAACGGCCGCCCGATAAAGACCCTGTTTTACGTCACGGTCAGCACCGGGGTTGGCGGCGGGGTCGTGGATAAAGGCTCGGTGTTCCTGGGCGCAAACGGTCTGACAGCAGAGATCGGTCACACGTTGGTCGACACGTCAAAAGATGCTCTGGACTGCCAGTGCGGTTCAATAGGTTGCCTGGAAGCGACTTCTTCTGGCACCGCCATCGAGCGCATCGCCAAGCAGAAGTTGGCCTCTGGCGATCACGCAGATTCCACTCTGGCCTCTCTAAAGATCGAAGATGTGGATTCCGAAGCTGTGTTCGACGCTGCAGGAAAGAAAGACCAATTGGCCGTTTCCATCCTGGACGGGGCGGTCACCGCCCTGGCCATCGGGCTGACCAACATCGTCCACCTGTTCAATCCGGACATGATCGTGCTGGGCGGCGGGGTGACCGAGGGCCTGGTCAAGCTCGACCAACTCAGGCGCATCCGCGAACAGATGATGGGCCGCATAATGAGCGAACTCCACAAAGACTTCCAGCTAACCTCAGCCCGCCTAGGAGACTCCGTAGGCCTAGCCGGAGCCGCCGCCCTAGTCTGGGACCAACTAGAAAAATAAGACTACATCCGCCGTCCCCTCTCTCATCCCCGCAATCCAAACCAATCCAAGAAAACCCGGCTGAGCCGGTTAGGAGATGTAGCGGCCTCCCATTACGTTTATGCTGTCGCCGGTGATGTAGCCGGACTCGTCCGACGCGAAGAATAGGCAGGCATTGGCGATGTCCTCCACCGTGGCCTGGCGGCCCATGGGAATATCCTTCAGGTGTTCGCTTGAGCCTCGGGTAACATCCGCCTGGAACTCGGGATACCAATCGGGGTTGTCGCGGGAAGTGTCAGTGGAGCCTGGGTTCACCATGTTGGCCCGTATGTTGTAGGGCGCCATCTCAGCAGCAACGGCCCGAATCAGACCCATCATGCCCGTCTTAGCCGTGGTAACGATACTGGTGTTGGGACGGCCGGTGACCGCCGACTGTCCGCCCAGGGCGATGATACTGCCAGTCTTGCGCTCCATCATCCCGGGTAGCACAGCCTTGCACAGGTAGAAGCCGGCGTGCAGGTTCACGCCCAACGTGTGGTGCCATTCCTCGACGGTCACTTCCAAGATCGGTTTGTGGGGACGGATAGCCACGTTATTGACCAGGATATCGATCTTGCCCAGGGCCTTGATGCCCTCTTCGACCATCTTGACGACGCTGGCGGAGTCGGACACGTCCGCCATCACGACGTGGGTCTTCACGCCTAGCTCACGGCACTTGGCGGCCACTTCTTCCAGCTCCGCCTCGCTGGTGCGAGTGTTTAGAACAAGGTCAGCCCCCTCGCGAGCAAAGGTCAAAGCGATCTCCTTGCCGATATTCCGGCTGGCACCAGTGATGAGGGCCGTCTTTCCTTCCAGTCGCATGGTTGTTCCACCTTATGGTTGTAGCTGAATTCTTGTGATTTGCCTGGCGGGCTAGATTTTAACACCTTGTTTCCCCAGGCATCGGCTGGAGTCTGCTTGACCAGCAGATAGGGCGGTGTAGAATTGCCCTGAACGATTTATGGCCGCCGCAGCGACCGGGGCCAACATGAGGTGAATCAGACATGAAATGGTGCAGATTTTCCAACGGGGGACCGATCTCCTACGGCATCATTGAGGGCGACACTGTGACCGAGGTCGAAGGCACTCCCTTCGACAGCTACAAGAAGACTTCCAACACCCACAAACTGGACGCGGTGAAGCTGGAAGTCCCGGTGATACCCCCGACTTTCTATGCCGCTGGCATCAACTACCCAGAGCATGTGACCTGGGCTGCCCAGATGCGTGGCGAAGAACCGGTGCTGCCCCACCAGGCCGACGTTGGCTATCGTGCCATCAACGCCCTGGTGCCGGACGGCCACGACATCATCGTGCCTAAAGACGCTACCGAGATGCTGCAGTACGAGGGTGAGCTGGTGGTGGTCATCGGTAAGACCTGCCGCAACGTCACCGAGGAACAAGCGTTGGATTACGTGCTCGGCTATAGCATCGGCAACGATGTCAGCGAGCGCACCTGGCAGCGCGGCGACCGGACGATGTGGCGGGCCAAGAACACGGACACTTTCAAGCCGATGGGTCCCTGGATCGTGACTGACCTGAACCCCGACGACCTGCATGTGGTGATCAAGGTCAACGATCAGATCGTGGGTGAGTATGACGTGGCCTCGGCCATCTTTGGCGTGCGCACGTTCATCAGCAAGATGAGTGAGTACCTGACTCTGGTGCCGGGGGATGTGCTGTGGATGGGCACCGACGGCGCAACAGAGAATATGGTTGACGGCGATGTCTGCTCGATCTCGATCAACGACATAGGCACGCTAACAAACAAAGTAAACTGGCAAAAATAGCGGCACAGCCGCGTTTCCTGGGCATGGTTTCAAGAAAGCGCCCCTGCCGAACAGGGGCGCTTTCTTTTTGAGATTATTACTTCTCGAGGCCGATGCCGGTCTCGGCGGACCAGGCTTGGAGGCCGCGGCGGTAGGCCAGCGCGCCCATGGGCATGATCACGCACTGCATGGCCTCCAGCACCTCCATGGGCGAAGCGCCCTCGGCGATTGCCACGCGGATGTGGGCCTGAATCTGATCGACGTCCGCCTTGAGTGCGGCTTCAACTGCAACCTGCAGCAGTTCCTTGGTCTTCCGGTCCAAAAGTCGCTGTCCCGTGTAGGTGGCGTCGATGAACTGGTTATATGCGGTGACCCAGTCAAGGTCGACCTCCGCCATGATCCGGTGCATCTCCAGAGAGTAACCCCGGTTCGCGGAGATCCTCTTCAGCATTTCCTCTTTGGTTTCTTCAGCCATAGTTTTTGCTCCTTGATCTATTTCAACTTACTTAAGCTCGGCAAATTGTAAGCCCTGCAACTCCACCCCACCAGTCAACCCTAGCCCCATACACACAACATGAAAACGCCACGAGTGGCCGTGGTACAATTCGCCGGAGCCGCTGAGGCGCGCCTAATCGGGCGGCTGGGGGGCGACATCGCAGAGTCTAGACTTACACCCGAATATTTCCAGCGCGAGGACGATCAGGACGATTCCTACTTCTATCAGACACCACGGCTGGTGGTTCATATAGACGATGGGGCAATCTCGGCCCTTGGCCAGTTCTTCAAAGACCAGATACCGGAGAACTCCGAAATCTTGGACCTGATGAGTAGTTGGCGGTCCCATTGGCCGGCCGGTCACCCAAAGAAAAGGATGATCGGGCTGGGTTTGAACGACGTTGAATTACGAGAGAACCCGGACCTGGACGGATATGTTGTTCATGATGTGAACAACAACCCGATATTGCCCTTTGAGAGCGAGACCTTCGACGCGGTGGTAATAACGGTCTCCGCCCAATACCTGACCAAGCCCATCGACACTTTCCATCAGGTTGGGCGCATCCTGAGGCCTGGCGGCGTGTTCATCGTGAGCTTTTCCAACCGGATGTTCCCCACCAAGGCTGTGCTGAACTGGCGGAACTCGACCGACCGGGGCCGAGTTGATTTAGTCGGGACCTACATGGAAGCCGCCGAGAACCTTGAGGACATCCAAGGCACGTTTCTGAATCCGAAAACCAGCCCTCCGGACGACCCGATGTACGTGGTCTCCAGTCGCAAACCCAGGTCTGTTTAATCGCCTACCGGCGTCGCTGCTGGCTGAGAAATGGCGCTCCCCTGAGGCAGAGGGCCGGGCGGGGTGGCGGCCAGCACCATCACTGCCGCAAAGGCCACAACTATCCCGAACAGGGTGAAGGGAGTCTCGTATCCGCCGGTGGAGTCGAACATGAATCCGGCGATTATCGGCCCCAGTGCCTGACCGCCAATCTGAGCGGGCAGCGTCAGGCCCCTAATGCTGCCCAGATGCAGCCTTCCGTAGTAGTCGGCCCAGGTGAGCCGCAGCAGCAGATGTATCCCGCCAACTCCCACGCCCAACAAGAACCCCATAGGTATGCCAGTCGCCAGTGACGTGCTTTGCCCCGTGCCGATGGCTCCGATACACATGGTGATGGCCGCTACGGACAGTAAAACCCTGAGTGGTATCCGCCGGGCCAGCATCGACCACAACAGTCCGCCCGGCACCTGGCCAAAGGCAAACGTGCTGGCGGTGAGTGCGGCCAGGTGGGTTGGGACTCCCTGGCCGATGTAATGGGGCACCTGGTGCAGGCTGACGCCGGCCTGGACCACGAAGCCAAAGACCGAGAATATCGCCAATATCCAGAAAGCCCTGGTCGCCAACGCCTGCCGCACGGTGTAGTTGATCTCGGTAAAGCCGCGAGCGATAGCCTCACTGCCGGCCCCTTCTGCGGACGGGGCACCAGATGCAGGTTTCGTTTCTTGTTTTCGCTCCGGATCCGGCTCCAGCCCCATATCCTCAGGACGGCGTGCCATGAACAGCAACACTGGGATGATGCCGGAGCTGATGGTGAATATGCCCAGGGCCAGCCAGGCCGTCCGCCAGCCCCAGTCGTTGATCAACACTTGGGCGATCAGCGGAAATATGGTCAGGCCGATCCCTTGGATGACCCCCATGTAGGCCAATGCCAGGGCCCGGCGGCGGATGAACCAGTTGCTGACGGCGGTCGAAGTGCCCAGCTCGAGGGGGCTGGAGAACACCGCCCGTCCGGGTACGTAAAGGGCGTAGAAGGACCAGAGGGGAGACGTCAGAGACAGCCCGATGGCGCACAGCCCGACTACTGCCGCAGAACCTGATAGCAACATCCCAGAGCCATATCTGTCGATCAGCCGGCCGGCGAAGGGCGAGACGATAAGGCCGAACAGAGCGCCAAGGCTGACGGCGCCGGAGAACTGCCCGCGCGACCAGCCAAACTCGTCGGTCATGGGCACGACGAACACCGACAGGGTGGCTACCGCCATCACCGGGCGCGCACCGAAACTGGGCACGGAGGAAACGGCCAATATCACCCAACCGTAATAGATTGGCAACCGTTGGGCCAGCCGGGAGCGTAACCCCGCGAAGTTCAAGAAAGCGCCTTAATATCACGCCTGGCTAAAGCCTGGCGCGGGGCTGGGGAGTTTACAGCAACAACCATATTCGGTGGGCCTAGTCCTGGGGCAGGGGGTCTCCCAACACGTGCATCAGCCGGTTGGCCCAGCCGAACAGCGAAGCCGATAGCACCAAGTCCAACACCTCGCCCATGCTCAGGCCGTTCTCGATCAACCGCTCGACGTCGGCTTTGGTGGCTTCAGACGGGCACTTCGAGAGCTTGGTGGCAAAATCCAAAAGCGCCTTTTGGCGAGGGTCGATGTTGGCCTCTTCACCAGACTCGAAGATGCTGTCCATGACCTTCTCGTCTTTGGTCAGTTGGTTGTACCGGTCGGCATGGACGGCGGCGCAATAGATACATTTGTTGACCACTGAAGCAGCGACCGCGCCCAACTCGGTCTCGGCCCGGGAAAGCCCGCCCCGGCTGTACATGATCCCGTTGAAGAGGGGTGTGCGTTGCTGTAGGGTCTCCGGGTCCAGGGCCAAGACCAGTGTGTACGCCCCGATCTTGGTATTGGAGACCGTCACTTTCATGGCCTCCAGTTGCGCGTCGGTGGCTTGTTCCAGTTCCAGGGGGGCGATGCGGGGTTGCCAGAAGGGGACGGTAGTGGTGAATTCCTTGATCGGCTCGCTCATGCTACCTCCGCCATCAACCGTAGTCCGGCGACCAACCTGATCTGGTAGGCGACGAAGGCGATCAGCTCGGAAAGCCGGACTATGTCAGCGTCGTCCAGTCCGGCCGAACGCAACGCCGTTACATCGTCTTCAGTTGCGTCTTTGGGGTTCAATGTCACCAGGTCGGTGTGCCGGATTATGGCTTTCATCCGGGAGTCATCGCCGCCGTCGAAGTTGGTGTCGGCGACGGCCTGGCTGCCGACGCTGAACAGCGTTTCATAGTGTCGCGCCAGGACAGATTCATCGTTCCGCTTGGCCATTCGGCAGGCCAGCCCGGCTCGTTCGGCGAGGGACAGTCCGCCCGGCTGGTTGGGCCGGAGCGAAGCTTCGTGGGAATTCTCGGTCAGCTCCAAGATTTCGCTGCGCAGGGACAATGCGCCGGCCAGTGGGCTATCGGCCGAGATATTCGACGCCTTGGTGACGATGGTCTCAAATATGCTCAACATGCCTCCATGTTTCTGGGGCTCGGTATCTGGGGCTTGCTTACAGGTCGCCGTCTATGACGATATCTAGGACCGCAGGTTTGCCGGAAGCAACGGCTCGCTGCACCGCCGGGGCAATCTCGGCCGGGTCGGTTATTTTTTCGCCGTGAACGCCCATGCTGGTGGCGATGGCCGCGACGTCGAACGGGGTCGGGAAGTCGGAGTAGGGCAGGTTCTCCCCAGCGGACTCCTTCTGTTGCAGTATCTCGCGCTGGTAGACATCGAAGTTCACTTTCAAGACCCGGTACATGCCATTGTTACAGATGACAAAGATGCAGGGGATGTTGTCGTTGGCGGCCGTCCACAGTCCCTGGATCGTCATCATGGCGCTGCCGTCGCCGATGATACCGAACACCGGACGGTCCGGGTTGGCCACGGCAGTTCCCATGGTGGTGCCGATGCCTCCGCCGATGGACTGACCTCGGAACGCCCGCAGGTCGCCCCGTTTCTGTCCCTGGAAGTAATGGCGCATGGTGGCACGGTTGCTTATCGAGTCGTCGACCACGATTGCATTGTCCGGGATGGCGGCTGCCAGTTCGTGCATCATCCGCGCCGGGGTCATGGGTTTGTTGTCCCATTTGGCGGCCACAGAGTCTTCAAAGGACTTCCGCTTGTCTGCCGCAGCGGCCACAACTCCGATTTTGCGACCGGATATCTCGTTCTCGAACTCAGGCGTGAGCAGGGGTTTGATGGTGTTGATCAGGTCTTCGATGGCCAGCGCGCAGTGAGACACGATGCCAACGTCGGTGGGCTCCGACCGTCCGGCCCGGCCAGGGATGGGGTCGATGTGGATCAACTTGGTGTTCTCGCCCAGGATGATGTCGCCCCAATAGAACAGCTCGTCCATGGCGTCCATGCCGATAGCGATGATCAGGTCCATGTCCTCCAGGGCTTTGCGGCTGCTGGTGACCCTGAGGGTGTGGTTGCCGAAGAACTGGGGATGGGTGGTCGGGAACGATACTTCAGCGCCCCGGGACTGGTAGACGGGGAATCCCATCAGCTCTGCCAGCTCCACGGCCTGGTCGTTGGCGTGGTCTTCAGAGACACGGTCGCCCACGATCATCATGGGGTTCTTGGCGGCCATCATCAGCTTCACAGCCTCCTCGATGCCCTTGGGGTCGGGGCGGTAGGAGTCGTGCATCTTGCTGGACGGCACGATGTTCATCTCGGCCTCGCCCTCCAGGGCGTTGGCAGTGAAGCCCACGTAGACCGGCCCCTTGGGGTGGCTGTTGGCCTCGTGGAACGCCCGGCGTAGAACGGACGGTATCTGGTCGGGCAGGCTCAGTTCCACCGACCACTTGGTGACTGGCCGCACCAGTTCTGCCAGGTCGGTCTTGGTCTCGTTGATCTTGCGTGCGTCATAGTTGGCTGAGGTGATGACCATGGGCGTCCCGGTGTTCAGCGCGTCCAGCATGATGGCGATGCCGTTGGCCAGGCCGCTGTCCACGTGGAGGCTGACGAAAGACGCCGTCTCGGTGGCCCTGGCGTAGGACTCGCCCATGCCCATGGCCACACTCTCCTGTAGGGTCAGGAAGTATTGAAGTTCCGGGTAATCGCCTAGCATATCGATCAGTGGCGCTTCGCTGGTGCCGGGGTTGCCGAAGATGTGCTTCACACCCTCCGCCTTGAGCATCTCCAATACTGCCTGTTTTCCGGTCATCTTTTGAGACATCGAAACTATCCTTTCAACCAACTAATATTTCTTAACGTGCAGCCTGTGCCAATTAATATTCTGTGGGAAGTCCGTTTTTCCCTCGTGAATCTTACTACTATCACGGGATATCCCAACTAATATTTTCCAATGCGCAGCTCGGGCCGAACTAACTTTATAAGATACGCAGATATTAGGCGCTACTTAAGGTGCAGCTTGAACCAGCTCAATCACCACGTCGTCCGGGCCTTCTATGTAGGCCAGCTTGATCCCTTGGGGCGTTACCGTCAGGGGCAGTATCACCCGGATGCCCTCTGCTTCAAAGCGGGTCATCTCGGCTTCCAGGTCTTCCACGTGGAAACCAAAATGCTCCAGTCCCAGTCTATTTAGCTCCGGGATGGCCCTATCCGGTGAGGAATTCGGCGGCTGGGAAGAGATGTTCAGGCGCGTCGGCCCGCCGACCTGCATGCCAATGGTGATTGTGCCGGGCATGACCTCACGCTCAGACACTATCTTGGCGTTGAAGATCTTTTCGTACCAGGAGGCAGACTCCTTGGGGTTCTTCGCCCTGATATGAACGTGATTGATGGCGTATTCCGGTTGTACCATGAAAGTTCTCCTTTTAAGCCCCACTCAGGAAAGGCCCCACTCGGGCCACGTGGTTTCACACGTCGGAATGTTAGCGTCGCCAGGCGGCCCTTGTCCACTGTCGGCCTGTCTGTCAGGCACGCTGTTCGTTGGCATGTGGATTCTGAAGTCTGTATACTCGGCTAAAGCCTGCACGAGGAAATACATGGCACGGACCTTTCGCCTGGCGCTGGCGCAGATCAACCCCACGGTGGGGGACATCCCCGGAAACACCGCCAAGATATTGGACTACTTGGAACGCGCCAGGGAAGCCCAGGCCGACCTCGTTGCCTTCCCCGAGATGGCCACCACCGGCTACCCCCCCGAAGACCTGCTCTACAAAAGATCCTTCCTGACCGATAACGTTGCCGCCATGGAGAAAGTGGCTGAAGCAGCCGATGGCATCGCCGTCGTGTTGGGTTATGTGAACATCTTGTCATTGGAGCGTGAGTCTGAGGACGTGGGCCCCCGGATCACCAACGCCGCCGCTCTTTGCCATGACGGCGACCTGGTGGACGTCTACCACAAGATATTCCTGCCCAACTACGGTGTCTTCGACGAGCAACGTTACTTTCAAAAAGGATCAGTCTGTCCGGTCTACCGCATCGGCGGAGTGTTGATTGGCGTAAACATCTGCGAGGACATCTGGTACCCCTTGGGGCCGACCACCGTCCAATGCCAGACCGGCGCCGAACTGATCGTCAATATTAACGCATCGCCCTTCCATGCCGGCAAACGCGCCTTTCGTGAAGAGATGATTGCCCAGCGTGCTTCGGAGAACGGCCTTACTGTCGCCTATGTGAACACTGTTGGCGGCCAAGATGAACTGGTCTTCGACGGCGGCAGCATGATCTACGATGCCAATGGCGTTCTGCTCGCGAGGGGACCAGCCTTCGAAGAATCGCTCTTGATAACCGACCTGGAATTCCCTGATGAGATAGCCGAACCCAAGCCGGAGCCGGTTGGCGCGCGAGCCGCTGAGTTGAATTCCGTGGGTGAACCCAAGGCCCTGACTGTCTCGAACGCAGAGCCTGGCGTCAAAACCGAACTGGAAGCCCAGCCGATGGCCCTGGCGATGAATGGCCCCGAAGAGGTCTACCGGGCCTTGGTAATGGGCACCGGCGATTATCTCCGCAAGTCGGGATTCAGCAAGGCGCTGATCGGTATGTCGGGCGGGATAGATTCGGCTTTGACGGCGGTGGTGGCAGTCGACGCCCTGGGCAAAGACAACGTGGTGGGGATCACCATGCCCTCCCGCTATTCATCCGACGGCAGCGTCAGCGACTCTAAGAAGTTGGCCGATAACCTGGGTATGGACCTCTGGGAAGTCCCCATCGAGCCGGCCCACCAGGCCTTTACAGACATGCTGGAAGACCGGTTTGCGGGCACCGACCCCAACGTTGCCGAGGAGAACGTGCAGGCGCGGGTGCGGGGCAACGTGCTGATGACCGTGTCCAACAAATTCGGCTGGATCGTGCTCACCACCGGCAATAAGTCGGAGATGGCGATGGGCTACGCGACCCTGTACGGCGATATGGCCGGTGGGTTTGCGGTCTTGAAAGACGTGCCCAAGACCACGGTCTACGAGCTGTGTCGCTGGCGGAACCAGAACGGCCAGGCTTTCGGGACGGTCGACGATGTCATCCCCGCGGCCATCATCGACAAGCCGCCCAGCGCCGAGCTGCGCGAAGACCAACTGGACGCCGACAGTCTGCCGGCCTACGAGATACTGGACCCGGTGGTCGAGGCTTACGTGGAAGACGACCTGAGCTACCAGGAGATGGTGGGCCAGGGGTTCGACCCGCAGGTGGTCCGGCAGGTCATCGCCGCTGTGGACCGTAACGAATACAAACGCCGTCAGGCGCCGCCGGGGGTCAAGATCACCCACCGAGCCTTCGGCAAGGACCGCCGCCTACCGATAGTTAACCGCTATAGGCAACACGACGCCGGGTAGGTGAGTCTCAACCGGGATTGCGGCGGCGTCCATGGTTCGACGTGGCTCACCACGAAAGGATGACTTTTGCGTAGCCGAATGAGAGCGAAGAGTCCGCTCCCAGCTTTTCCTTCGGCGAAGACCAAGAACTGGCCAAGTAGCGATCTGTGCTTACTCTGGGCTATCGTCTAATCCGGTTCGCCCTGGACTTCAGCGGGATGATGTCGAAGAGCGGAAGCTAATCCCCGATCTCTATGATCATCTCCACCTCGACACAGCTCTTGCGGGGTAGACCGCTCATGCCGACGGCGGAGCGGGCGTGCTTGCCCTGGTCTCCGTAGAGTTCCACCAGCAGGTCTGACGCGCCGTTCGCGACCACGAAATGACGGTCGAACTCGGGGTCGGCGTTGACCATCACCAGCAGCTTGACCACCTGGGAGACTTTATCCAGGCTACCCAGTGCCTGTCTTATCGAGGCCAGGCAGTTGAGCATGGCCAGTTTGGCCGACTCGTAGGCCTGCTCCTCGGTCACATCGCGTCCGACCTTGCCAGGGTTCAGTACCGAGCCGTCCGGCTTCCCGGCGATGTGTCCCGCCACGTAGAGCAGGTTTCCGGTCTGCACCGTTGGGACGAAGTTCGCGACCGGAGTGCCCACCGGCCCAAGCTCCAACCCCAAGTCTTTCAGCTTCTGTTCGGCTCCCATTTAAATACCTCAAAACCTCGTATGCCGTAGTTTCGGGGATTATACCGTCTACCTTTATGGCTATGGCCTGGCTAGCCATAACCCATAGGAGAACGTTAAATAGTAATAACGCTGTCTTATCAATTGACATGGGTATGGCGCAGGCGCAGAATGGGTTTTGCACATGATAAAACGCAAGAATAAAGCCGCGTTTGGGCTGTCGAGCAAGATTCACTACGCCTGGATCGTCATCGCCATTGCAGCCGTCATGCACATGGCTGGAGGGTCGATTCGGCAGGCTTTCGGGGTGCTTATCGTACCCCTCGAAGAGACCCGCGGCTGGAACCCGGCGATGGTCACCCTTGCCTACGCCCTGGCCAGCATCACCGGCGCGGTGCTAGCTCCCCTCAGTGGCTACTGCACCGACCGCTACGGTGCCCGCAAAGTCATCTTGGTAGGCGTTGCCGCATTTGTCGTCGGGGCCCTGATGACCGGCGTGATCTCCGAGGTATGGCACCTGTGGATCTCCTACGGGCTATTCCTTGGTGTCGCCAGCGCGTGTTTCAACGTTCCCATAATCGCCACCGCTTCAATTTGGTTCAGGACCCACCTCGGTTACGGCGTAGGATTCCTACAGGCCTCCCATGGGCTTGGCCCGGCCATTATGGCCATCGTCGTCAGTGTTCTGATCACCGGGGCGTCTTGGAAGCTGGCGTTCTTCTCCATCGGCGCTGTCGGCGGGATACTCATGTTGGTATTGATGGCTTTCTTCCGGAACAAGCCGTCGGACATCGGAGCCAGGGCTTTTGGCGTACCGGAGTCGGAAGGTCCGGCCGCTGAAAGGGACCCCAAGCGCGAGCTGCTGCGCCTGAAAGCTTTCCGGGCCAGCATGCAGGCGACAAGCGCTTTTTGGAAGCTCGTTTCCATCCACTTCTTGGGCTGCGTTAGCCATGCCATCGTCATCATCTACATCATTCCCATCGCGGTCTTGGCCGGTGTGAATGAGGTGACCGCCGCCGGAGTGCTCAGCACCCTGGCCCTGGTCAGCGTGAGCACCAGGTTCCTTACCCCGGTGATCTCCGATTACATCGGCGCCAGGGGCACCATGGCCACGGCATTTGTCTGGCAGGGCCTGCCGGTGCTGATGCTGTTTTGGGCGCATGAACCCTGGCAGTTCTACATGTTCGCGGTGGTCTTCGGAATCGGCTACGGCGGAGAGGGCTCGGCCTTCCCGGTCATCAACCGTCAGTATTTTGGCCGTGGCCCAATGGGCGCATCGTTCGGCTGGCAGCAATTAGGCGCTGGTTCAGGCATGGCGATGGGCGCTTGGGTTGGTGGGGCGTTGTTCTGGTTGTTTGACTCATACACCGCCACCATCCTGGTTTCTACGTTCACCAGCATCGCCGGAGCCATCGTCATAATGTCCATGGAGCCGACCAACCGTGTCTTGATACCCAATTGGGAAGACACCGTACCGGCGGTGCCATCAGCGGCAGACGATTAACGCCCTGCATTACCGAAAGATAGCCTCCTTCGCGTGAAGGCCGGTGCCGATAGTTACTATCATAGGCAGCAGGCTGTAACCACATAGCCATTACTGTATAGTCCGGTGGCGGCACATCCAACGTGGGCCGTTCTTCGTAGCTAGCATAGATACCTAAGCACATTCCATCAGCCCGGAAGCTCCTTGGGCTTTCGGGGACCTCTTAATATCACCCGGTTCTACCCTGAATCAACGCGGCCGGAGATGGACATAGACAATGGCGATTGCTGCTGCATTTTCAATGATGTCCGTTTTCTTCATGGGCGGGCTATACGTAGCTGGAGCATTGGGCGCGATCGCGCTATTGCTCATGAAGTTCTTCAATATCTCCAACCCCAATCTCTGGAACATCCTGGGAAACCGGGCTTGGGAGGGTAGCACCAACTTCATCCTGATCGCCATCCCGCTGTTCATCCTCATGGGGGAGCTGGTCCTCCGGAGCGGTATCGCCGAGCGGATGTACAACGTCCTCTCCCGCTGGCTGGTTTTCATCCCCGGCGGTCTGATCCATAGCAACATCGCCTCCTGTGCCGTGTTCGCCGCCTGCGCCGGTTCCAGCGTGGCTACAGCCGCCACCATCAGCAGAGTGGCGCTACCTTCGTTCCGGCAACGGGGCTACAACGAGCGCCTGGTAGTCGGCTCTTTGGCTGCCGGCGGCACCCTGGGCATCCTGATACCCCCCAGCATCGGATTGGTGCTGTACGGCCTGCTCGTGGGTGAATCGATCGGCCGGTTGTTCCTGGCTGGATTTGTCCCCGGCGTGATATTGGCATTAACGTTCATGCTGATGATCGTGATCGCAGCCAAGATCTGGCCCGGTATCGCCCCCAAAGAAGAGATAGTCAGTTGGCGGCTTCGGTTCGTCGGCCTGGTCAGCCTCCTGCCGATCGGATTTTTGATTTTTGCTGTGCTCGGTAGCATCTACTTTGGCTTTGCGACGCCCACCGAGGCCGCCGCGTCCGGGGTGGCCGGAGCATTGTTCCTGACCGTTGCCGGTAACTCGGGGATGCTGATCATCAGCTTGACTGCCGGTCTGGTAAGACGGTTGCCGTTGATGCCCAGAGCGGCAAGGATTCGCTTGCAAGACATTCAAGATGCCAGGCCGGTGGGGCCCGGGGACATTCGACGTAACGTCGGGAACATGCTCCGAATTCTAAGAGAATCCTTCCTTTCGATGGCCCGCACGTCATCGATGATTCTGTTGATCTTGATGGCGGCGTTCACTCTGCAATTCGCCTTTGCGACGGTGAGGATAACGGTGGACATGGCTGAGTGGGTCGCCGCGTTCGAACTAACACAGTTGCAGCTGGTACTCGTGTTGGTGGTCTTCTATCTGATACTGGGCACCTTCATGGAGAGTTATTCCATGATGTTGACCACCCTGCCGATCCTGATTCCGGTACTCAATGAAGCCGATGTGGACAAGGTGTGGTTCGGGATCATAATGGTAATTTTGCTTGAGGCCGCACAGATCAGCCCTCCCCAGGGAATGGCCCTCTACGTGCTCCACGGTGCGCGGCAGGACACGGACAAAGAATTATCAGAGTCCGAAGGCGTGTTGGCTCAAACGGGTACTATTAATGACGTTTTCATTGGCGTATTGCCATTTATGGTATGTATGTTTATCGTCATCGGACTGGTGATCGCCTTTCCCGAGCTGGCAACCTGGCTCCCAGACCAAGCCAAAGGCGGCCGCTAAGCCGCCGGCGCAGCCGGGTTTTCATGGGCAGATATAACGTAAAACAGCCCCTCCAGATCAAAGTCTGGAGGGGCTGTTTTAATTTCTTGAACTTGATATGAAAACCCGGCTATGCTGGCGTGGCTTAGGTTGGTAGGCGGACTATGGCTTCTACCTCTACCAGCAGTTCGGGGCGGACCAGACCGGCTACTACAACGGTAGAGCTGGCGGGCGGTTCTTTGGGCCAGGTCTCGCCGCGGACCTTGCTGTAGGCGGGGTAATTGGCAATGTCGGTGAGGAAGCAGGTGATCTTGGCCACGTCTTCCATCTTGCCACCGGCGGCGGTGACCACGCCCCGTATGTTGTCCATCACCTGACGGGTCTGGGCCTCGGCATCTCCCACTCCGACCACATTGCCGCTGCTGTCCATGGCCACATGTCCCGATACGAAGAGGAGATCTCCGACGATCATTCCAGCCGATAGGGCTGGGTTGGGGGATGCTCCCGCGGGAGTCACTGGCTTTCTCTCTGGCATGACGCTACCTCCAGGATTCTTCTTACTGATCGAGCGTTCAGGCTAAGGTACGTACGAACGCGCGAGCCCACATTATACATATGGCGGAGGTAGAAGGGACGTGAGCGAGGGGAGACTTGGTAGCAGGCAGTCTGGGAGAGGGGGCTTAGTTGACGGCGGTACGGGGCAAGACGGTGCGGTCGCGGGTAACGGATATGCTCCCACGGACGCCTTCGAGCTTGGAGAACAGCTTGTTCAGTTGGTCCAGACCGGTGGTGTGACAGGTTAGGCTCAACGTGACCTCGCCGTCGGTATAGTCGCCGGTGACCACCGAGGCGATGTTGACGCCCTCGTTGGAGACCAGAGCGGTCACGTCTCTAAGGAGACCAACCCGGTCATAGGCCTGCATGATGATGCGCACCGGATAGAGCTGCTGTTCCTGGCCCCACTGCACGTCAACCAATCGTTCCGGCTCATCCTCGTGACGGACGCTGGCGCAGTCTTGTTTGTGGACGGTCACCCCACGGACGCGGGTGATGAACCCGATGATTGAGTCACCAGGGATGGGGTTGCAGCACCGGCCCATGCGTATCAGCAGGTCGCCAACGCCCAGGACCTTGATGCCGGAGCTGGGGCTGGCGAGGGACAGGTCGTTCTGCCGTGGCGCCAGTGGCTCTTCGGTCTCATGCCCGATCTGGGCTAACCGGTGGGCCAGCAGACTCTCGGCGATGTTGCCGGAGCCGAGGTTGGCTAATAAGTCGTCCATGGTATCGACTTTGAACAGGCCGAGCATGGTCTCGTCGTCGACTTTTTGGTTCAGACGCCGTAGCTCGCGCCGAATGACGTCCCGTCCTCGTTCGATATTGGAGCCGCGTTCTTGCCTGCGGAACCAGGCCCGCACGCTTTGTCTGGCGCCTGCCGAACGGACGAAGCCGCGGTTGGGGTTCAGCCAGTCAAGGCTGGGACCACGGTCGGACTTGGAGTTCAGTATCTCCACGGTGTCGCCGTTTTCCAGTGAGGTATCCAGGGCGGTGAGTTTGCCGTTTACCTTGGCGCCGATACAGTGGTGGCCAAGGTCGGTGTGGATCTTATAGGCGAAGTCGACCGGAGTGGAGCCGGAGGTGAGTTCGACGATGCGGCCTTTGGGGGTATAGACAAAGACTTGGTCGTGGAAGATGTCTTGTTTCACCGACTCGATGAACTCGGCAGTACCGGTCACTTCCCGCTGCCATTCCAGCAGCTGCCGTAGCCAGGTCATCTTCTCTTCGAAACGTTGGTCGCCTGAGTTGCCCTCTTTGTAGGCCCAGTGGGCTGCGACGCCGTACTCGGCTATCCGGTGTAGCTCGTAGGTCTTGATCTGCACTTCCAGCGGGGTGCCACCCTCGCAGATGACGGTGGTGTGCAGGGCCTGGTACATGTTCTCTTTGGGGTTGCCGATGTAGTCGTCGAACTGACCGGGGATGGGGTGCCACATCTGGTGGACAACACCCAGTGACTTGTAGCAATCAGCGGTTTCATTGACCAATACCCGGAGGGCAAACAGGTCGTAGATATCGCCGAACTGCTTACCCTGGGCCTCGTACTTCTGCATCTTCCGGTAGGTGCTGTAGATGCCCTTGGGCCGACCGATGACTTCGGCTTCGATGCCGTATTTGGCCAGCTCGGCTTGGAGCCCGGAGGAAACCTTCTCGACGTATTCCTCGCGCTCGGTGCGCTTGGCGGCCAGTATCTTGGAGATCTCCCGGTATTTCTCTTCGTTCAGGTGGCGGAAGGCCAGGTCATCCAGCCGCCATTTAATCTCCCATATTCCCAGGCGGTGGGCCAAGGGAGAGTAGATGTCCAGGGTCTCCTGGGCGATGCGCTTCCGCTTCTCGGGGGGCAACGCGTCCAGGGTGTTCATGTTGTGCAGACGGTCGGCCAGCTTAATCAGGACCACCCTGATGTCCTCAGCCATGGAGACCAGCATCTTGCGCAGGCTCTCGGCGTGTAGGGACTCGGCGTCGTCCATGTCGTTGGCGACATCATCTGCGGGGGGTTGGAGCTTGTCGTCCATGCGAGTCAACTTGGTGACTCCGTCCACAAGCTTGCTTACTGAGGGGCCAAATCGCCGGGTGATCTCTTCCAGTGAAACGTCGCAGTCTTCGACAACGTCATGGAGTAGGGCGGCGACGATGGTATCGGTGTCTAGGTGGAGGCCGGTGAGGAAGAGGGCGGTCTGCAGAGGATGGGCGATGTAGGGTTCGCCCGATTTGCGCATCTGCCCTACGTGGCATTCTTCGGCGTAGAGGTATGCCTGCCCCACGAGTTCAGTGCTTTCCTCGGGCAGGTAGGCGCTGACCCTTTCGATAAGGGTCTTAGCCGTATCTGAAGCTACCTTATCTTTCGCTACCACTGTATTTGATAATAATACACAGACCTTATTGAAGTCTAGAGTTGTTATTAATGCAGGCGTCAGATCTGACGTCTGACCGGATACTGGTTCGCTGCTGGCTGGTTGCTGGTTCGCTGCTGGCTGGTTGCTGGTTCGTTAGTAGAACGCCAGTACAGAAATGAGCGCGACCAACCCTCCGCCGACAAAGAGTCCAAGGGCGGAGAGGATGATCCACCCGCCGCCATGCCGGGCTGATGTTGCCCTGCGCCAACCCACCATACCCGCCGCCACCGGCACCATCGCCATCGTCATACCGTAGAATATGGCCGCCAATAATCCGGCGAAAGTTCGTAGGGGTTCCACGTAGAACACCGACAGCGCCCACAAGGCTGGCAGGCCCGCCCAGAGCATGCCGACCAGCACCGCCCAGTGCCAGGTCTTCAGGTTGGCGCCGGTGCGGACCCTGGCCCGGCGCATCCGTTGTTCTTGGAAACGCCACGCCGGCACACGGTCACGCGCCAATGTTCGCTGCACCGGGATGGGCCGGCGGTGCCGGCCGTTGGCGACCGACTCTTTTGAAGGGAACGGATCGCGGCCTCCCAGCTGTTCGGTCCGGATGCACCAGGGGCAGGCTGATTGGTGGCCGCCGTATTGGTGCTGTGAATTGGCCTCGCAGGTTGTCAGGCTTTCTTCGGCCGCGATCAGGGCTTCCCGCCACTCGGACGATGTGGGGCGCTGTTCTGGCTCTTGATGGCCGTCTTCAAAGCATCGTTGGAATAGGTCTTGCAGGGCAGGGGATAGGGTGTCGAACGGCACCGCGATGGCTGGAGGGGTAATCATGGCGCGTTTCTTGCGGGAATAGGGGAAATCACCGGTGGCGATGCGGGTAAAGAGGGCTGGAGGCTCTCCCTTGCCAAGGTAGACGCCGGTGAAGGGGTGAACGCCACCCATCAGCAGCAGAAATGTCAGCACGCCCAGGCCAAAATTGTCTTGAGCCAACGACCGTTCTGTCCTGATTAGGCCCTGATGGTGCAATTCCGGGGCGGTGAATTCGGGGGTGTAAACAGGGCATAGGAACGCATCGCCGGTCTCGGGGTCGCGCACCTGAAAGGAGTCGGCGTCGATCAGGGTAACCCGGCCGTCCGACGCTACGAAGATGTTGCTGTGGTTAAGGTCGCCGATGACGTAGCCGCCCTGGTGGGCCGTCTCAACCGCGCCGGCCAGTCCGATGCAGGTGTGGAGCAGCAGGCGGTAATCGAACCACGGTCGTGACATCAGCCGGGCGTGGGGCGAGTAGACGTCGATGATTGGGGCCATGTCCTCGACCCGGGGCATCAAGAAACCAGCTATTCGGCTCTTTCGGCCGGTGGTCCAGAGCAGGTCTAGAGGCCAGGCGATGTCGGGTTCTCGGGTTTCATGAGGCTTCCCGGCAGGGGGGTTGGCGGTCATCACCGCTAGTTTGCGGGCGCGGTCGTCGTTGGGTTTCAGGTAGACCTTGGCTGCCAGCGTGCTCTCGCTCTCTAGCGAATAAACGGTCGCCTCGCCGCCGGTCCCCAGTGCGTTCGCTTCGTCCAGAACCAAGAGTTCTCCGGTGGATTCCCGCTTCAGCTTGAACGCCAAACTCAGCCGTTCCCTACCGGTGGGTCTTGGGGGTCCTCGTGGCCATCTTTCAGGGCGAACAAGACCAGAGTCAGGTCGTCGGTGGTCTGGCTGATCACCCGCGGCGAGGCCAGAAACGACCTGAGTTCATCGTCCGCAGCTCCGGCATCGGCGGCAGAACCGACGAAGCGCAGCAGCGGGTCGAAGAATGGCGCATGGGGTGTGCCTTCAGGCATCTTCAAGGCCAGCATCTGCAGACCGTCGGAGAATACCGCGCCGCCGGAAACGCTTCCCTGATGGGTCACGGTCTCCACCCGCTCCATGGCATCGTTGGCGGTGATGAACGAGGTCTCGTTGATGTATTCGCCGACCTGGGGCTTGGTCAGCCCGACCACGCCGCTCTGCAGGTCTCCGATGATGGCTGACCCGTCTCCCACCTGGAGGGCGGTCACGGAGTTGGGAGTTGCTTGCACGAGTATCAGCGTCGTTGCCAGGTCCCGGAGTTCCACGTCCCGCTTCTCAGCATCGGACGTCAGGGCCGATATGGCACGTTCAAGGGCGGAGACCAAGTCTTTCTTTGATGAATCTCCCGAGCCCAAAGACTTTCGGCCAGCCAGATAGTTGACCGCAGTCGATACAGCCAGTTGGGCGCCTTCGCCACCCAGTTTCGCAGAACCGGCGCCGTCGGCCACGGCGATGATCAGACAACGGTCAGGGCCAAGTGCCCAACCGGCGGCGTCCTGGCACGGTTGGCCGAGTTTCTGATGCGAGGTTCCAGCCACGGTTGCGCCGACCACTCGCCAGGGGGCGAGGCCCTCGGGGAATCGTTGGTTTGCGGAGTGGTCACCCCTCAGCCAGCGCAGCCCTTTTGAGATCACTGGGAGATCACTGGGAGATTACTTGGACGGTCACTTGCCGGCCCCTCTCCAGATCAATCTACCGCCGCCCAACCGGGGGGTTGCAGGGCCACGGCATCGCCGATCTTGGAGTCGGATACCGCGAGCATGCTGCGGGACAGCCAGACGAATAGTTCGTTGAAGTTGAGCCCCCGGAGACGCATGGGTGTGCGCACCACGATCTCTGAGAGGATGGGAATGTCGGCCCCTTCCACTCCCACTCCGAAGAACACCACGCGTTTGGTGGCCTCTTCTTCCTGGATGCGCTGGGCGGCCAGGTCAACGAAGTCGGGCATCTCGCCCTGGGGCCGTCCGTCGGTAATCATGAACACCCAGGGACGGTAGTAGGGGACGCCGGACAGGTTGTAACGTTCCTTGCGGGCTTGGATCAGGTCAAGGGCGGTGTTGATGCCGGCGGCCATGTGGGTCATGCCCTGGCATTCTAAAATCGGCGCCTCGAACCGGTCGGCGGTGATGAAGTCTTGAACGACGGTCACGTCGTTATCAAACGTGACTATGGCTACTTCGACCCGCTTGGGGGCGACGGGGTCGCGCATGAGGTCGTCTTTGAAAGTCCTAAGGCCTCGGTTCAGGGCCTCTATGGGTGCGCCTTGCATGGAGCCGGAGGTGTCCAACAGGAGCACGCACGGACAGCGCGGCTCGGGATTCTCCGCAAACTCCACTGCATCTTCAAGTCTGGGTGCCTCGGCCATGGCAGCCTCCAAGGTGGTGCAGGTTTGAATCTCAGCTTAGCATAAATGGATAGGTCGGCTGCCTGGTTGCCGACAATTCCCCCTTTCGTAAAGGGGGCTAGGGGGATTTCCGCGGCTCTCGTGAAACCAGGTTGCTGGGTAGGCGGGGGACGAAATCCCCCCAACCCCCCTTTACGAAAGGGGGGCTTTTTCTTTTCGCTAGACGGGTAGGGGTAGCTCGGTTAGGTTTTCGGGCAGACCTACGTCGAAGGCGTTGATGTTGAAGGCCAGGGACGAGTAGTAGCCCAGGAGGTTGGTCAGTTCCACCAGGCCGCGGACCCCGAATAGCTTGAGGGCGGCGTCGTAGGCTGGTTGGCTGACCTTACGGGTCCGGAACAGCTCCCGGCCGTAGTCGATCACCGCCGATTCCTCGGTTGATAGCGACGGCAGGTCCTTCTTGTCACGGAGGTTGTCGACCAGTTCGTCGCTCAGGCCGGACTGACGGCCAAAGGCGGCGTGGGCGTTCCAGATGAACTGGCAGTCCATCTCCCGGGCGGTCAGGATCATGGCCAGTTCACGAACGTTGGCCTGTAGGCTGGACTCATCGCCTCTAATATAGGCCCGGAAGTGTTCGCCGCGCCTGGCTAGTTCGGGCACATTGATCATGATCGAGATCGGGCCGATGTCCGGCACGCTGCCGCGTGAAGCTACCATTTCGTCAAATGCCGCCAATTGGTCTTGGGGCACGCTCTCTCTACTGGCTGTGGGTATTCTGGACATTTCGGCCTCCTGGATATCGTTTTTGGTCCGCCGGTCTCCGGCGGGCACCACATGATACAACAACCTTGGGCGCTTGGCAGCGGCCGGTAGGTGTGCAAGCCTGGCCAAACTAAAGTAACCTTAACGGATATGTCCTCTTCCGAATCCAACGATGCGCCGGGCGGCATCGAGCCAAAAATCGAGAGCGGGACTAATCTGACCCAAAGCCCCAATTTCAAATACTGGATCTTTGGCGCCTTGGCCATCGGCATCTTCGCCTCGGTGGTCGATCACGGGAGCGTCAATGTGGCGCTGCCGACCATCGCTGAGGAATTCAACACCGATCTACCCACGATACAGTGGGTGGTGATCATCTACGCCCTGACGATATCCGCCCTGCTGCTGCCCATGGGGCGGCTCTCAGACCTGGTCGGACGGAAAAAGATCTACATCTTCGGGATGCTCGTGTTGGGTATTGGCGCCGTATTGTCTGGCTTGTCGACGTCTCTGGAGATATTGTTCCCCTCGCGTGTCCTGCAGGGTGTTGGGTCTGCCATGACCCAGGGAACGGGCATGGCTATCATCACCGCCGCCTTTCCTGCTCACGAAAAGGGCCGTGCCATCGGGCTATTTATGACTATGGTGGGTGTAGGTGCGGTGGCCGGTCCGGCCATCGGCGGGGTGGTGGTAGACGCATTTGGCTGGCGGGTGGTGTTCTTCTTGACACTGCCGTTGGAGATTATCGGCATCGTCGCCACGTGGTGGGTGATGCGGGGCTGGTCTGAGGCGCAGGAGACCAGCGGCACTCGGTTCGACTGGATGGGTGCGGCATTGTCGACTGGAATCATGGTGGCCCTGCTGTTGGCCATGACCACCGGCAACAAGGCTGGTTGGTTATCGCTGCCGATCATCGTGGCCTTCGTCGGGTCGGTGGTGATGTTGGTCTCGTTCATCTGGTGGGAGCTGCACACGGACGCTCCGATGCTGGATCTGAGATTATTCAAAGGCAGGACATTTACCCTTGGGATATCGGCGGCCTTTCTAACCTTCTTAGGGTCATCGGCGACCTTGTTCATGATGCCCTTTTACCTGCAGAACGTGTTGGGCTACAGCGCCAAAACGGCAGGGTTCGTAGTGGTGCCGGGGGCGCTGTGCATGGCGGTCTTGGGGACCGTGAGCGGGGTGCTCTCAGACCGGTTTGGCCGCCGGCCTTTCACCGTGGGCGGGCTGGCGTCTTCAGCCATAGGACTTTTCATTTTGTCCCGGGTCACTGAGGACTCGACGCTGTTCATGGTGGTCCCGGCGCTGATGCTGATGAACGCCGGCATGGGCATCTTCTATTCGCCCAACTCCAGTTCGGTGATGAGCACGGTAGGGCGGGCCAAGTATGGTGTGGTGTCAGGGTTCTTGAACCTGGTGCGAAACGCGGCCAACGTGTCGAGCATCGCCGTTGCCACCATCATCGTGACCACCACGATGGCTGCCCAGGGGTTCGAGCCCAGCCTGGAGGCGGTCCGTGATGAGGTGGACGGCGTCGCGTCCGCGTTCACTTTGGGACTCCGCTATGCCTTCCTCACGATGGCGGGCATCGTGCTGGCGAGCATGGTGTTTTCGGCACTTCAACCGCCATTTGTTGAGGACCCGGAAGACCCAGAGTCGTCGGAACCATCGGACCCGGGTAAGCTAGAGGAATCCAAGGCCTAGAGCAGACTTTCGCCCAGCACATTAGCGAGCCGCAGACCATATAACGCAGCCGCCAAAATCGTGGAAACCATCAAGGTGCAGGTGGCGCGGTTCTTCCAAGCTGGCCCCAGCCAACTGCCGTGAGACGGCGCCAGCCACTACCCGCGCGCCAGCAGTCTACTGAACAGGCTTACGAAGGGTTTTTCTATCTGAAATAGGCTCATTGGTTTCCCTGTTTAGCGACACAACTCAAATGTCACCCTGAGTGAAGCGAAGGGTCTTGCTGCTTTGGTTGGCCTTGTTTGTCCATCGCAAAGAGATTCTTCGTTGGCCTTCGGCGCGCCTCAGAATGACAGGTGTGGTGTGAGGCATGACTCCTGATAGGGCCCTTCGACAGGCTCAGGATGAGCGGTCGGGGGGCTCATCCTTAATAAGGAACCCTCTTGCCTGTGAGATGAACTACTCGTCCACCAACGTCCGCGTCACGTCGACAGTGGCGTATGACCAGGCAATCTTGAATGGGGTTTCGCCGGTGTTGATCAGGCGGTGGTGGGTGCCGGGAGTGATGAAGGCGGCGTCGTATTGGCGAACGTAATTCTCTTCGCCGTTGATCATTAAGATGCCCTCACCTTCGATAATGATCACCGACTCCTCGGCGTTGTGGTAGTGGGTGGTGTTGGAGCTGTCGGCCTGAAAGGTGGTGATGCCGCTGGATATCTCGGTGGCGCCGACCTCTTTGGTTATGCTGCTGGCCACGCTGACTCCCGGCGCGCGCTGTAGGTTTTCCACTTCTTCTCTTCTGACAACCCTTGGATCTGGCATATGGACTCCCCTTTCGAGTGATATTCCGTGTGGATTTTACATGTAATTTTTCGGGCGGATCTATTCTTGGGCTAAGAACTCCCGCACCGCGCTGCTGGCGGATTCCCGGTCGGTCATGTTGTACAGGATCACGGCATTGCGTACCGAGTCGGCCTGAAAGAACCGCTCGTAGAGTATCTGACGTGCCCCGAAAGCGCTACAGCTGACGTCCCAAGCCAGCCGGAATAGCTGGACCCGGTCTCGGGCTGACGAGGTGTCGGTCTCCAGGTAGCGGCTGATGTCGTCGGCCAGCGGCCCGTCCATGTCGGCTTCCGAAGGAAGGGCCATGAGGCTGCTGGAGCCCAGTAGGTGCAGTATCTCGCCCATCCGGGGATACATGCGGATGAACATGTTGCGGGCCACCTGCAAGGGCAATTCGGAGGGCGCCATCACGCCCCATTGGTCGATCTTGGCGTCGACTTCCGCCGCCCGCAGGCAGGACTTGGTGACCTCAAGGTTCTCGATGATCTCTGCCATCAGGGTCTGGACCTGGGCCGAGTCACTGGAGCCAAGGGTCTCGGTCATGAGGTTGGCCAGCCCCAGCACGAACTCGCACTTGGCCAGGTTCCTGGTGACAACCTGTTGGCCGGCGTGGACGTGCCGGTTGGTGGCCATCTGCATGTTATTGCAGAGCGCAACGTCGCCGAGCAGGAATACCCGCTCCCAGGGCACGAATACGTTGTCGAAGAAGGCCACGGCGTCCATCTCCTCGAACCGTGAGCCGAGGGGGTGGTCGAAGTGGGAACGGCTGAGGTCGAAGCTCTCCCGGCATTGGTACTTTAGGCCGGGGGTATTGCTGGGGATGGCGAAGGCGAACGACGTGGGACTGGGTGCGTTGCCAGGCAGCATGTGCGACGCGGTCGGGTAGAGGGCGATCTCGTCGGACAGGGGCGCCAGGGTGGCCAGCACCCGCGCGCCATGGACGATTATTCCAGCGTCGGTCTCTTTGATCACCGAGAGGGCGATATCGGTGCGGTCTTCCAGAGGAGTCGCTCCCGGCGCCCGGTTGCGCTGCAGGTTCAACAGGGTGTGGGTCAGGACCAGGTCGTTCTCCCGCACGTGCTCGTAGTAGTTCTGGATGTTCTGTTTGAACTCGGGCCGGTTCTGGGCGAAGTAGTCTCCGGCGGCGGCCATGGCCATCATGTTTACGTTCATGAAATCGGGGCTGCGGCCCATCATGCCGCAGGTGGTCTTGGCCCAGTGGTGCATCATCACGCGGCGGCGTTCCAGGTCCTCGTGGGTACGCGGGGTTAGGAATGACAGGCCGACCCGGTCTCCGGTGGTGGGCGACTCGTAGGTCATCTCGTCACGCAGCTTGGCGTCGTGCTGCATGTCCAGCAGCTTGGCCATCGTATGCACGCCGTTGCTGAGTCCGGGGTGGGTTGTGACGTCCTTGACCTTCTTGCCGTTGAGGTAGACCTCCGGCGGATTGTCTTGGAGGCCTTTGATGTATTCCGCTCCGGTTCTGGCTGGCATTGTCTAACCTCTGTGAAGCGAGTTTTGGCACTCTATTATCGCTGGGGAACGGTGAGATATTACCATGCCCGGCGGCCGTTGCCTCACAGGGTCAAAGGGGGTAACATTCGCCTGCCCAGAGAGCCCATCAGGGGCAATCAGCGGTTGGAGATGAATATATGTATGTAGTGATCGTGCCCATCCAGATCGAACAAGGACACCGGGACGAGTTCCTGGAAGCGTTGATGGTGGACGCCAAGGGCGCTAACGAAGACGAGCCGGGCTGCCTGCGTTTTGACGCGGTCGAGGACGCTGACGACGACCACCGTATTTGGCTATATGAGGTCTACAAAGACGAAGCTGCCTTCCAGGCCCACCTTGAGGCGCCCCATTTCCAGGTCTTCAAGGCCGCCGCCGATAAGTGGCGAGTTGAGGGCATCAAGGGTTCGGCCCGTGGCAGCAAGAACCTGTATCCGACTGACGCCAACTGGCGGTAGGCAGCCAGCCAAAAATTAACTATCGGGAGGTCACTCATGGCTAAGAGGATCCTTCAGAGTTCCAAGGTGTCTGCGCCCGGCGGGATAATGTCCCAGGGAGTGGAGGTACCGGCCGGCAAGATGGTGTTCGTTTCCGGTCAGGTGGCGCGCGACTTGGACGGCAGTGTTGTTGGAGTTGGCGACGTCGCCGCTCAAACCCGCAAGGTGCTGCAGAACATGCAGTCGGTCCTGGCCGAATCTGGGGCCACCATGGACGACGTGGTGAAGGTTACGGTGTTCGTAACCAACCTGAAGAAGCAGTTCGCCGACATCCATAAAGTGCGGGCCGAGTTCTTCACCAGTGGCTATCCGGCCAGCACCATGGTCGAGGTTAAAGCGCTGGTCCACGAGGACATGCTGGTCGAGATCGAGGCGATAGCGGTCACTAGCTAGTCCAGATTTATCGGGACCTTCGGCTCTCAGCTAATTAAAAAGGGCGTCCCGATGATTCGGGACGCCCTTTTTGTTCACTGGTTGGTTAGAGGGTTAGCTCTTGGCTGACACGCCGTCGGGGACCAGGTCTTTCTCCCAGGGGCCGGGGAACTCGACCATGGGGCGGTCGCCGTGCATGAAGAGCTTTTCCTGGCGATACCACTCGGTCCGCGGCGTTTCGTAATAGCACTCGATGCCGTTGCCGTCGGGGTCGGTGAAGTAGATGCCCAGGGACAGGCCGTGGTTGGAGACCCGCTTGATCTCTACGCCCTTGTCGTTCAGGTTGTTGTAGAAATCGGCCAGGTTGTCCAGGGAATCGAAGCGCCAGGCCATGTGGTTCAAGCCCACCTGACCCTTGTGGGGGCCGTCGGCGTCGTCGCCGACTTCCATCAGCGCGATCTCGTGGGACTCGTCCAAGTTGGCCGACATGAATGCCGCTCGCCCAGCCAGGAAGTCGTAGGTGTGCAGACCTAAAACGTCCTCGTACCACTGGCGCGAAGCCTCAGCGTTTCGAACATAAATGTTGATATGACCCAGGTAGCTCGGTGTGAAACCCATCTCTCATCTCCAATAATAGCGTTGGTTTACGTCGGCAAAAGTACCATAAACAAACATCTATCCGCAACCGGCGCAGCCGGGTTTTCATGGGCGTGAGAAGGGCGCGATTGGCTTACAGTGGCCGGAGATGGTTTTCTATTTGGTGGTGTATCTGGCTGATAGCAGAATCGCAGAAAAATTCAGTTCACCCGTGCCCTCACACAGGCGCGAGTGATACAATATCTCTGCCAAGGCTCCCCGCCTTGGCTCCCCCTCATCATGGGCCGTTAGCTCAGTTGGTAGAGCGCCGGACTTTTAATCCGGGTGTCGCGAGTTCGAGCCTCGCACGGCCCACTCCTCCCTTGCGCCAACCCTTCCTATAGATGACAATCCCCTTGGCGGACGTTCGTTGGTACTTGCGGAGGTGCTTTTATGGCTGACCCACAGATCGGAATCGGTAGTGTTGTTGCGCTTTTTGTTGTGGACCGGATGTCTGATCCTATGAAGAAGGTCGAGCAGGTGAACGCTTTGGCCGGAAAGGGGTTGGAGGGCGACCGGTATATGTTGGGTACCGGGACTTACTCCAAGAAGCCGCAGCCTGGCCGGCAGGTCACGTTGATCAAAAGCGAGATGCTGGAGCTGCTCAAAGATAAGTTCGACATCACCGTTAAGCCTGAGGGGTCCCGCCGGAACGTGCTGACCAAGGGCGTGGAGATCAACGACCTGATCGGGACCGAGTTCTATGTGGGCACGGTGCTATTGCGCGCCCACCGGATCACTCAGCCGTGTCTCTATCTGGAGAAGCTTCTGGACCAACCGGGCTTATATAAAGAACTCTGGGACAACGGCGGCATCAGCTGCGAGATATTGACTGACGGGATCATAAAGGAAGGGGACATAATCACCAGTTCCCCTGACTAGCCTTGAAAGTAATAGCCCGGTAGCGCAATAGTCTTCTGTCTTCCGCACCTGGTGTGTCGGCCTTTCTACCGGCAACGTCGTCGCTGGATAACTGTGCGGCAAACCTGATATTCTTCGGCTATTGCGGCGGCACCGCTCTTAACTGATCGACGCCCCACTTTATACGATGAACCAACTGGCAACGACCTCGAGTCGTCGCCAAAGGAGACCCCACTTGGTAACCACCTTATCGGTCGCCACTTTTCCGGAGGAACGCGAGGCTAAGCGGCAAGCGTTGTTGGACGCGGTGGAGGGCTTACGCGGCGTGATCGAGGCCGGCGCCGACGAGGCTGAAGAAACCGGGACCCTCCCTCAAAAAACTGTGGACGCGCTCCACGAAGCCGGACTATTCGCCTATAAGTCGGCTCGGGTATTGGGCGGCGCTGAGGCGGACGCCATGATCCAGCTGGAGGTGGTCGAAGCCGCCAGCCGCATCGACCCGGCCGTTGGATGGAGCATCATGATCGGCTCCGGGACGTTATCCGGCATGGTCGCCTTTCTCAGTGAGCAAGCCATTGGCGAGTTATTCGTCGATGGTAAATTCCCCCGGGCAGCGGGAGCGGCGGCGGCATCGGGAGAAGCGGTCATCGTTGACGGCGGCTACAGGGTCACCGGCAGGTGGGCGTTTGCCAGCGGCATACGTCATTCTCACTACCTCGCCATGGGGGCCATGGTTGTGAACAGTCCAGACGGACCGCAGCAGATACGAGTGGTGGTGCCCACGTCCGAAGCAAAGATTCACGACAACTGGGAGGTCATGGGGCTGCGCGGGACTGGCAGTTGCGACTTTTCCGTGGAAGATGTATTTGTGCCCCAGCATCTCACCTGGCCTGGCACCGAAGCCAGACCTCTGCGCGGCGGGGCGAATTTCTACCTGGGCAGGCCGGGCATGCAGACCACCGGACACTGCGGGGTTGTCCTGGGAATAGGACGCCGGGCTCTGGACGAAATCACGGAACTGGCCAAGACCAAGAAGCGCGGCTACCGGGGCACCGAGGCGCTGATCGCTGACCGTGGGTCGTTCCAGCGGTTCCTGGGCGAGTCGGACATGCGCCTCAGGGCGGCCAAGCTGATCTGTTTAGATACCCTGGAAGAAGCCTGGGAATTGGTCACCAAAGAGATAACGCCACCACCAGAGCTCCAGGTCCGTCTGCGGGCTTCTAGCACCTACGCCACCGAGGAGGCATCGGATATAGTCTCTCAGGCGTTCCGGTTCGGCGGCGGGTCGGCCCTGTTCAGTTCCCACATTCTGCAGAAATGCCTGCGTGACGTCCACGGTGCGGCCCAACACAACATGGTCAGCGACCGGGCGTATGAGAACCACGGCCAATTCATGCTGGGATTTCCCGACGCCAACCCGATGGGCTGATCGGCCCTAGTCCCGCGCACGGTAACCTTGAATCCCACCACCCCTCCTGTTCGGCTTGTGGCCGAGTCATCCGGGGTGGTTTTTTATTGGGTTTTTTACTGCGGGGTTCTCGGTTTTTTACCGGTTTTTTTTACCGGTTTTTTAACTGGGTTTTTTATCGAATCTTTAATTGTGACGATACTCACATCCGACCTGTGCTCAGGGTCATATTTAACGAGGCCCCATGACGGTTTAATAGATTATGTACTGGTTGAACCATAAGGGGACAGTGGAGCGCAAGGCTATCGGGCCAACCACTGGAAGGGTGCAAACGATATGGGTATGAAACTGATCAGCTGTGGGAAATGCAACGGCCAATTGGTTTTGGCATATGACGGATGGAGCTGCTACCAATGCGGCCGCAAATATCTGCTGCGTAACGGCGTGGCCCAAGAGATGTGGTGGAAGAACGAAGGGATTCAACAACGGGCGTCGTAACCAACGCCTGCCAAGAACAAGACCGGAGAACAGCCGCAGGGTCTCTCAAGACCACTAGCTTGGAGGGGAACCATGGGATTTATAGGAAACGCATTTCATTCAGACCGCAAATGCCAGGAGAACTGGTGCCGGTTCAGTAACGAGGTTGGTGGATTTTTGGTGACGGAAGGCGAGTCCGGGGGTGATGAGGTCCATATCCCGTTCATGGGTTACCGGATCGAAGTGAGCAACAAGACCGACGGACGCAATAGCCGGACCGTGATGACTCTTGGGCATTCAAGCGAAGAGTTCCAGTTTAAGATATTTGGCTGGGGTGACAGTGAGGTGCCGCAGTTCGACCGTGATCCCTACCTGAACTCGGAGTTTCCGGGCCTGGCGTCACGCGCCAAGGTCGAATTCAACAACGTCAAAAAGCTGAGCGGTCTTCTGGCCAGCGCTGAGATACAAGAGTCTATCGCCGACGCTTCCGACTTTTTCACCCTGGAGGCAGGACCCGATTCGATCAGTCTGGACAACCGGGCGTTTGGTTCCAAAGATAACGGAGTCATCAAAAAGGTCAGCCAGCTCCGTGAGGCCCTTGATCTCTTGAAATGTATATCCCGAGGGATGAGGTCCATGGAGTCTGGAGCCGCCCGAAATTAGCTAATGGCGGCCTAAGATATGAGGCAAATGTCTGGCTTTGAGGCGGAGGACCGGCCTAGATAAAACGGGCTGCGGGCCTATAGGCGCTCGAAGGGCAATAAAAATGGGCGCACGCTCTGGGTCTGAATCGATAACCCGGAGCGTGCGCCCGATTCTGATATTGAATCCCGTGAATCCCGCGTTATTTGCGCGTCTTTTTTGTATGACTGTCTTTTAGTTCTCTACCGCTAGTTCTCTACCGCCTGACCATCGGCGCCGATGGAAACACCAAGCAGTGGGGCAACAAATTCGTTGTACATCTTCACGGCGTCAGTATCGACACCGCCGACGCGCTCTACCCAGTTGGGGACTACCTGTTCGATCGAGGCCTTCCTGAGTGCTACTTTAATCTCAGGACTGAACTCGATGTATTCCATGCCACCGGCTACGTTGTCATCAACCCCAGATACGGTCCATTCATTGACAACCAGGGACCGGTTCCGCTTGGAGTGGGCCGCAACTTCCTCGGTGATGATCGTCTGTAGGTCGGCGGGAATCTCGTTCCACCGGTCTTGGTTCATCGAGATGTAAGTGACACCTAAGGCTACGATTGGACCCACGAGGTAATCAGTGACCTCATACCAGCGCAGTCCTGCGCCGCAGCCGCCGCAAGAGACCGCCGCGTCCAAGATTCCTCTCTCCAGGCCCGTGTAGACCTCAGAGAAGGCCATGAACTGGGCGTCGGCGCCCATGCCGTTGAGCAAGTCAGCCAGCACCGTGCTGTGGCTGCGTGTCTTCAATCCCTCGAAATCCGCTACTGTCCGCAAGGGCTTGCCTGAGAAGTAGTAGTTATTCGGGTAATAACTTTCGCCGATCACCACAGCGCCGAACCGAGCAAGCATGTCGGCTGATACTGCATCATGCACGGCGTCAATGACTTCTAGGTTGACTTCGTTATCTGGGATGAGACCCCAGAGGTTGGCAGCATCGATGGGAGGATAGTCACCACCGACGTAGCCGCTATAAATCTCGGCCATTCCCAGGGTGCCGTCTTGAATCAACCGGAGGGTATCAGGTCCACCCAGGCCCAGTTCAGGGAAAGAGGAAATCTCAATCTCTACCTGTCCGTTGGTGCGCTCCTTGATCATGTCAACGAGGCCGCCAGGAGCTGCCATCAACTCGCAAGGGTCTAGGGTTCTGTTGATACAGGCGTATTGGAAACTAAAGCTAAGACCTTCAGAAACCAGACCGGAGCTGCTACCACTACTGCCAGTGCTGCTGCTACTGCCGCTGCTCTCGCTACCGGAGCTTGAGCTACTTGTGGTGGCACTGTCGTCGTCCCCGCCACACGCCGTCATGATCAGCAAGAAGATACCGATCAAGATTGGAAATGTGAACTTCCGCAACTTTATCATCGGGTTGCCTCCTCCAGTTTTTTTTGTCCCTCTCTGGCGTTATGGGCGGCAACCAACAGGCTATCGCCTTTCGGACAACGAGGGCAAAACAGAATATAAATTATCCCAATTCGTGATGCCAACCTTTTGAGATCTTTCCAGACTGATAATGGCTCTGGATGGAGGCAATCGGTAGCCAAGACTGAAGATTTTACGGTTTAAATCAGTTTTATAACGCGTATGGCCGATAAAAAGGCTGTTTAAGGGCCGTTACCGGTAAGAAGATAAACAGTGTTTTCTGACAGAGCGACAATCTTGCTTCCGCTGGAGTTTATGCCGACGGCGGTTACGGACCCGCCCAAGAATGTTTGCCAGGAAAATGTCCCCTGTCCATCAAAAACCAATATTCTGCCGTCTGATGTGCCGGCAACGAACTTGGTTGCGCCCGTATTGGTGGCGAGCGCCACTATGGAGGTCCCAGGATAAGAAGATTGCCCGACAACCGTTCCTTGGTTGGCTACGATGTACACGGTGCCCTTTGAAGTGCCAACACCCGACCGGGTGCCTAAGTTCGAGACCGCGACGTCGTTAACCACCCCGTCCGTGTCCAGCGTCCAGATCTTCACGCCGTCCAAGTTCATAAGATAGGCCTTGCCCGACGAGTCGCCGCCAACGGCGCGTGTGCCGTCTGAGGAAATGTCGGCCGCGTTGGCTGGCTGACCGGTGCCTTCGGGAGTCCCGACCTTCCAGCGCGTCAGGCCATCCTGGTTAAGCGAGTAGATGTTCCGGTCGGATGAACTGGCCACTACACGACTCGCGTCATCGGACAATCCAATTTCGTTGATGGCCCCATTGATGGCAACGGACCACATCTTGATTGGCTTGTTATCGAGCAGGTAAATAGCGCTTGATTCCTTTTCGGCGCCGGCATCATCTGTGAACCCGGCCAGGATTCGATTTCCGGTCAAGTTCAACGCCAGGCTGGCGACACTGCGATTGGCCACGCTTTGTGGAGCGTCGGCGGCCCCATCGTAGGTCCAGAGCAATGCGCCGAGTTCGGTAAACAGCAGAACATCGCCGCCCGATGTCCCGGCTGCTATCCGGAAGCCGTCATCACTGATGTCCACCGCGGTCACGGATGTTCCCGCTTCGCTGAGCTTGTGGGTCCATACGATCTGATTAGGGGCCGGGGTTGGGCCAGGTATGGGGGTGGGCGTAGCTGTCGGGGCTGGCGTGGGCGTGATAGTGGGCTCAGGTGTATCGGTTGGGACGGGTACGGGCGTAGGCGGAGTGGTAGGAGTAGGCTCAGGGGTAAATGTTGGCGACGGGGTTCGCGTGACGGTTGGTGTCGGCACTGGGGTGTCAGATGGCGTTGGTTGGGGTGTATCGGTGGGCACCGGTTTGGGAGTCGGCGTTGCGGTTGGTTTGGGAGTCGGCTGAGGCGTGTTGGCCGGTACAGTCGCGTCCGGGACCTCTGTTGGCGGAGCGGCAATCACCACCGGGGTCTGGGTGATCGGAGTATCAGACCCGCCACAGGCGATGGCGGCAAATGCGGCAAAGAGAACAATAAGACCGATTCCAATACGTCCGCGCTTGATCAGGGTTTTCAACATTGCTCCTCTCGGCCACCGGGGTGCTTCCACGGCTATCGTGCTGTTCGATTATAGCAACGGGCTAGAGGGCAACTCACCAACCGGCTGATGCGTGTTTCGCGTTCATTGCAGGGCCATCGGTGGCCTGGATTAGGGTGCTAGAGCGACAGCACATTCACCGACTGCGGTGGCAAGCGCGTTGCTGAATCGGAATGGTCAGCAGCTATAATCACATCGACTTTAGTCGGAATCTCTAGCACCGGGGACCGAGCATTGAATCCGCAACACCTTGATCACGCCGTCCGGACCGGCTTCATATCCGCCTTATTGATCGGCCTGAGCATCGGCATTCTGTACGGGTTAACCCACTCGGTGCAGATCGGGGCCGCGCTGACGGACGCCATAGATATCTATGGGGACTCTGCGGGCGTCAGTTTTGACACCGGCTCGCCTATGATCGCGTCGGTAGTCGCCATCATTCCATCGTTCATCGGAGGCGTTGCCGGGGCAGGAGCGCCCATCGGTGCGTTGACGCTGGCTCGGTGGCTGAACTTGAATCCGGTCGTTGAGCTATTGGCCGGGTTGGTGATCGCCATCGGCGGCGGGGGCGCTGCCGGGGCTATCATCACCGCCATCATTCCCGAGTTCGCGGCCCAAGGCGCGGCTTTAGGGGCCGGAGTCGGTACAGTGACCGGCATCGTTGCCCTGAGTTCCTACCGGATGCAGACCAACTTGGGGGATGACGACTGATCGTGTCATCCGGTCTCATCAACGGGGCTAATATTCGAAATGCACGGCGTGGCTTTTTCTTGCTCCTGTTCATCGTCGCTTTGCCGGCATTAATGAGTTGCGGGGAGTCGCCCTCTTCCACCGGTACACCTAAGCCCACCACAGCTTCTGACCAAGCGACCCAGGCTGATCGGGCGACCCAGGCGCTATCTTCCCAACCCAAGGTGCTGACAATGGCAACTGATTACGCCTATATCCAACTACGGCCGGACGGCAACCGCTACCTGGAAGGGCAGGGGAACATGCCCGGCACCCAACCACTCGACATCAAACTTTCTGGAGTTCCCCAGTGGCTGGTGGCAGCGCCCAATGGGGCTGGGAGTCTCTGGGTAGCCGTGTTAGAAGACGGCACAACCCAGGCATTTCAGATTGAAGGCGGGCAGGCCGTGGAGACGGCTTTCTCTTTGCGGTCTCTCCCTGCCGGCGCCCCTCCGCTGCTGGCCGTTGTCGGTGACCAGATCGATCTGCTCGCCAGCCGGTCCGACATGGAGGCAAGATTTTCCCACCCAGTCCCATTGGGCGCTCCAGGCCGCATGGCGTTTATAGAAGTAGGTGGCGATCTGGTTGTTTTGCAGGACGGCTTTGAAGCGGGGCGGCTGTCAGTGGACGCCCTGCCCGATGCCAGGTTGCTGGTGGACGAACAAGAGCGGGTGTTGTTGCTGACCAAGCCGTCAACTCGCTATCCTCACGGCATTGCCGGAGACGAGTTGGAAGCGACGGAGATCACCCTGCTGGAAACACTGCCTTCGCTGCGGGTAGTCCGGACTATTACCATCCCGGGCCGGCGGGTGGTGGAGGGAATCTCGCCTATCTGGGCCGACCTGAACGGCGACGGCCAAAGGGAGATCATCGTCACGCTCAGCGATTCAGACCAAGGGGCGCAGCTCGTGGTGTACGACGGATCTGGCAGGCAGGTGGCGGCGGGTCCGGCGGTGGGCCGGGGCAACCGCTGGCGGCACCAGATCGCGGTGGCGCCCTTCGGCATTAATGGTGAAATGGAACTTGCCGAGGTGCTGACGCCGCACATCGGCGGCATCGCCGGTTTCTACCGGTTGGAAGGGGATTCCCTGGATCTGATCGTCCAGACCGACGGCGTCACCTCTCATCTATTGTTTTCACGCAACTTGGACATGGGTCTTGCGGCCGACCTCGACGGCGACGGCCAGCCGGAGTTGGTGGTCTTCGATCAACCGTTCATGGAGATCAAGGCGCTGCGCCGGACCGGAGACGGAGTGGTGTTGGCCTGGCAAACGCCCGTCGGCGGCAAGGCGGTGACGAACCTGGCGGCGGTGAATACTGGAGGCGGCATAGCCCTGGGTGTTGGCCGGGAGGACGGGGTACTGCGGATCTGGCCTTCGCCCTAGACCTTGGGCATGACTTCGTCGGCGAAGTCTTCCATGTCGTGCAGCATCGCTTCCAGGCTCTCCGCCAGTCCGGCCACGCCGTGGAAACTGGGGACCAGATTGGCGACTCCCAGGTCTTGGAACTGCCTGATGTCCGAGGCTATCTGGCCGGAGTCTCCGGAGAATGGCGTTCGGTCACTGGCCGTTGCCGAGCCGTCTTTCTTCAGGCTGTAGCCCAACATTCGACTGGTCACTTCCAACGACCCAGCGGGGCGGCCGGCCCGTTCCAGCTCTTCGTCCAGTCTTTTCAGGCCAACGGCAAGGTCTTCGGCGGTGGCAGTTGGAAAGCGGCTGTTGTTGCCCAGTGGCTGCCAGCCGTCACCGAAACGTGCGGCGCGCCGGATGGCCCTGCGGCCTTCGCCACCGACCCAGATGGGCGGGTGAGGCTTCTGCACCGGCTTGGGCAGGAAATCGATGTTGGAGAACCGGCAATACTGGCCGTCGAACTCGGGAGAATCGCTGGTCCAGAGTTCTTTGAACACCTGGATATACTCGTCGGTCACTGCTCCCCGTTCGGCGAATGGCGCGGTTTCCAGTGCTTGGAATTCCTCTTCCAGCCAGCCAGTTCCAACGCCGACCGTGACCCGTCCCTGCGACAGCACATCCAGCGTCGATAGGGCCTTAGCGGTGACCACGGGGCTGCGGTGGGGAACGACCATGACGCTGGTGACCAGTCTGATGGAACTGGTCTGCCCCGCCAGGAAAGCCAGTGTGGTCAGCTGCTCCATGGTCTCGCTGTTGTCGGTGCCCGGAAACACTCCGGACGCGGAGTAGAGGTATTGGGACGACACGTTCCGGGGCATCACGATGTGGTCCGGAAACATGATGAAGCCGTAGCCCAGCTCCTCACTGCGTTTGGCGATGGACGAGAGGTTTTCCGGCCGGGTCAGGGGGCCGCGGGAAGGCAACATGAACCCAAATGTCATCGATCGCCCTCCAGGCAGTGAATCATTATTAAAAGCTGACTAAGACCCGGTTAAAACTCAGTGATCAGCACCCACATGGGACCCTTGCCCACGTCGTAGACGTCTCCCGGCTCCAGGACTCCGTCGTCAGCGCCGATGCGGTAGGAGGCCAGCTTTCCGGTCTCCAGGCCAGCCACGTAGAGGAAGCTGCCCTGTGGGTCGATACTGAACGCTCGAGGGACAGCCTCGGTGGGTGTCTGGGCGATGAGCGAGAGGTGGCCGTTGTTCGGGCTTACCCGGAATCCGGCGACGCTGTTATGACCTCGGTTGGGCGCATACAGGTACTTGCCGTCGGGGGTTATCTGGATCTGAGAACAGGAGTTGTCTCCGTCATAACCGCTTGGCAGGGTGGAGATGGTTTGTACCGGATGCAGAGTTCCCTTATCCGGGTCGTAAGAGTAGACCGTCACGCTGTTGCTCTGCTCGTTGGAGGCGTAGACGGTATTCATCTTCGGGTGGAAACACATATGACGCGGGCCGTCGTCTTCTCTGTTGTTGATGCGAGTCGGCGAAAGAGGCGTTAGAGAGCCATTTTCTTGGTCGAACCTGAACTGGAAGATGGCGTTGGCGCCGTCCATCGCGCCATGGGCGATGTGGGGTACGAACGCGTACTTATTTGCGGGGTCGGTCTGTATGTAGTGGGCGCCGATGTCGGTTTCACGCCAGACCACCGGTGGGTCGGCCAGTGCGCCGTCGTCGCCGATGCTGTGGACGGCAGCCGTCTTTTGATAGTAGTAGGCCGACAGGAGGAACTTGCCGGTCTTATCGGTGGACATGTGCACCGGGTCGCCCTTTAGGGGGATAGAACCGATGGACGTTAGGCCGCCGTTTTTACGGTCGATGCTGAAACTGGTCATGCCAAAATCGTTGGCCTTACGGCGGCCGGCGAAAAGATATTTTCGGTCAGGGTCTATCGCCATGGGAGCGGGCCGGCCCTTGAGCTCCACATCTCCTTGATGCTTCAACTTACCGGTCTTGGGGGTTATCGTGAAAATCGCGATCCGGTCTTCTTCCTGGACGGATACGTACATGTAGTAAGCCAATGCCTTGCCTCCGGGGGATAGTTGTCGCCGAAAGTGATGTTAACACTCAAACGGCCTGATGGGGGGTACCGGTTGGGTCAATTTTCCCAAAAGGGGCATTGGCGGGCCCGTTTGACGAGCCTATTTGGCGGATTAGCTGTTATACTTAATCGAACATCCACAAAGTTCGTAACGCGCGAGCGCTTAACGCCCGTTAACGCCGCGACGATAGATTGACCGTAACCTTGGGCCTGAGAGTGTGACTTGGCTCGGTACAGCAGTCAAGAAACTAGTCTCAGTCCTAAGGAGTAGACCCTCTCAGTGAGTTTTCAAGAATTTTCCCTTCATCCTAAGGTGCTGGCCGGCGTAGAATCCGTTGGCTTCACCACCCCCACCCCCATCCAGCAACAAGCGATCCCTGTGGCCCTTCAAGGCCGGGACCTATTGGGGCTGGCCCAAACCGGCACGGGTAAGACCGCGGCATTCGTGCTGCCCATCTTGCACCATCTGGCAACCACTCCCCCCACGAAAGGCGTAAGGTGCCTGGTGCTCGCGCCAACCCGTGAGCTGGCCGAACAGATCATGCAGACCTTCCGTGAGCTTGGGAAACACCTGGGCATCAAGAGCATCGCCATCTATGGCGGTGTGTCCAAAGTCCCTCAGCTGGCCGGACTGCGCCGTGGGGCTCAGGTCGTCGTCGCCTGTCCGGGGCGGCTGCTAGACCATGTTGGCCAAAAAGACATCAACCTCACGAACGTTGAGGTATTGGTCCTGGACGAAGCCGACACCATGTGCGACATGGGCTTCCTGCCCGACGTCCGCCGCATACTGGACCACGTCCCTTCCGACCGGCAGACGCTCTTTTTCTCCGCGACCATGCCAAAAGAGATCAGGTCGTTGGCGGTCAAGATTCTGAAAGACCCGGAGATGGTCCAGATCGGGACCATCGCACCCGCTGCAACGGTGTCCCATTCCCTGTACCCGGTGCCGGAGAAACTCAAGAGGGACCTGCTGTTGGCCCTGCTAACGCGGACTGCCACCGGCCGGGCACTGGTTTTCACCCGCACCAAGCACCGCGCCCGTACTCTGGCGCTTGAGTTGGCCAAGCATTCGTTCCGCGTGGCCGCGCTCCAGGGAAATATGTCGCAGAACGCCCGGCAACAGGCGATGAACGGGTTCCGCGCCGGCAAGTTCGACATAATGGTTGCCACCGATATCGCGGCCCACGGCATCGACGTGCCGGAAGTCTCCCACGTTATCAACTTCGACTTCCCGAACACCACTGACACCTACACCCACCGCATCGGAAGGACCGGCCGGGCAGAACAGACCGGCGAGGCCTTCACATTGGCGACGGGTGAAGACACCAACATGATCCGCGAGGTTGAGCGAGAACTTGGTGTCAAGATCGAACGCCGGCGTTTGGACGGCTTCGATTACGGTAATTTCACCCCGGAAGAACAATTCCGGGAAGACCGCATGGGACTACGCCGTGCCGGTGGCCAGAGTAATGGCGGCCGGGCAAGCCGGAGCACCAGAGACGGTGGACCTCGCCGTCAGGGCAATGGCCAAAACAATGGCCAAAACAATGGACTGAACAGCGCTCAGAACAACCGGCGCAAGAACGCCATCACTAATCGAGGGGCACAGCCGGGCCGCAGACCTGAATTTGAAGGCCGGGACAACTCCAATAACGGCAACCCCTCGGAGCAGCCTGCGGGCGCAGCTCCACGAGAACGCACCTTCAATGGTCAGTCAGACCGCCAGTCCGCTCCTCGTTCGTCTAACGGCCAGTCAGACCGCCAGTACGCCCCTCGGTCAACAAATGGCGCTTCCCAGAATGGCAATCGCTCAGACCGGACGCCAAGTCAGTCCGGCGGCAATCGCTGGGAGCGGACTCCGAGTCAGTCAAACGGCAGAAGTTCAGGCCCGTCAACCGGAAGACCGTCGCGTTCGGGCCCGCCCAACGGCAGAAGCTCCGGCCAGACGCTTGGGAGACCGACGCGTTCGGATTCCCCCAACAGTAGAAGCCCCGGCCAGATATTGGGCAGCGCGCCGATCAGTGACGCTGAGAACCGGAGACGCTCCGGCCAACTGTTGGGACGGAGTACACCTCTGCCAGCTTCCAATGGTCGCACCAGGGCTCCTAAACAAGGACCGCCGTCTTTCCACCCGCGCCCAGCGCGCCCCGGAAAGCCCGCCAGACTTAAAGCCCGGCCCGCACACCGGCGTTAAAGGCTTATCTGGAGCCTGACCGAGTCCTTCTGCGGATACCCCTTTTGCCCGCTGTGGCGACCTGTATCTTTACGCAGACCCACGCCTGTAGCAGGAATAACGGCAATGCCAAAGGCGCGGTCACGCCCGGTAGCAGGGCGAAGGGTATGGGCAGGGCCAGGACAATGGTGGGCAGGAACGTCAGCATAAGATGGCCCCGGTTATGGTTGACCTTGTGAACCATGAGGCTCATGGCCAATGATTCCAAGACGATGGCGCCCAGTCCGACGCCCAAAAACGCCGCCCCCAGACACTCCAACCCGCCATCGCATTGGGCGGCGGCTATGACACCTCCGGCAAAGGCGCCGCCGACAGCTCCAATGAGTCCAAAGACAATGGCGGTTATGTAAAGCGTGGTGAATCTCATGGTGTTGGCCGAATGTGATTATAGCCAATGAGAGTCACACAAAAGAAAAGCAGCCCGAAATGTCGGGCTGCTTTTCTTTTTTTATTTGGCCATCACTGCTGGCGGGGTGTCTAGGTGGCTGCGTGCTTAGATGAAGGCCTCGTAGAACACTCCAACCAACGATCCAGACATCAGGTGCGGCATCAAAACCCCCACGAGGGGACGAGATTGCCGAGAAAACGCCTATCGCTTGATGGGGAACATGGGCAGCAGCTCTTCACCCAATATCTCCAGTTGCTCCATGGACTCTTCAGCGGGACAGAGCGGCCGCATCACGAACTTGGAGCCGCCGGCATCGATGTAGTTCTGTACGTACTCAGCTATTTTTTCCACCGGACCTACAGCGGTGAACTCGGTGAAATGGGCGTCGGGGCGCGGGCGGGTCACGAAACGTTCGGCCATCTCAGTTGCACCGGCCACATCGTCGGAGATGTAGTAGCCCATCAAGACGCCAACGTGGTCGTCTTCGATCTCACGGTTGAACTCATTGGCGGTCTCAAAGAGGGTGCTGCAGCCGTCTTTCACTTCTTCGGGTGTGGCGCTGGAAACCAGCCAACCGTCGCCCACCCGTCCAACGCGCCTGGCAGCGGCCGGAGAGCGTCCACCGATCCAAACTGGGGTGGAGGGTTGGAGGAAGGGCTTCGGGGTCACGGTCACGTTGTGGCAGGTGAAGAACTCACCCTCATGGGTGACGTCTTCTTCCTGCCAGAGCCGGCGCATCAGCTCTATCGCCTCATCGGTGCGGGGGCCACGGCGCTCTTTGGATACACCGCAGGCCTCGTACTCCTCAGGCTCCTCCTGTCCCAAGCCAACCGCGGGGAAGAACCGGCCTTGGGAGAGGTAATCCAGGGTGGCGACCTGCTTGGCCAAAACGACGGGGTTCCGCAAGGGCATGGCCAGCACGCTGGTGCCGACCTTGAGGCGATCTGAGTAGGCCAAGACCATGGAGCAGGCCATCATGGGCTCAAGGCTGAATTTCTCACCGACGATCCGGTCACTGAGCCACAGGGAGTCATAGTGGTGTTTGTCACCTATCGCCACCAATTTGCGGAGGTATTCGTGGTCTTCTCCACCCTCTCCGTAGGCTCCGGGCATGAAACCAATGGCGATACTCATATCATCTCTCTTAGGCTATCTTGTCCCGTCGTTTTTTAGCGGCGGCTGAATCTGAGAGCAATTATAACCCAGTTCGCCTCGCGCCAGCTTAAGTTTTTGTCTTACCCGCTGATGGCATCCAGGCCGGCTTCGGTGCGGGCGTCGTTGATGTGGTCCAGTATCCGCTGCCGCAACGGCGCAATCTCGTAGCCGAGGTCTGCAAGCATCCGGCTGTTGTCCAGGTTGTACACGTGCGGCACCAACTGGTCGCCGGTGGTGACCTGTGCGTCGGGGATTATGTCTCGTACTATATCGGCCATTTCTTTGATGCTGCACAAACTGCCGCCGCTGATGTAGATGGAGTGGTTCAGCTTCTCGGCGAGGGCGGCCCTGACGAAGATCTCGGCGGCGTCTTCAGCGTGGATCATGGGCGATTTCTCTTCCTGATGGAAGGGCATGTTCACCGGTTTACCGATGGCCGGGAGAGACATCAAAAGGCCGCCGATCATGCCGGTCATGCCTGTGACTCGACCGTGGCCGAAGACCGTGCAGATGCGCACGCCCACCAGGTCCATGCCATGGCGGTCGATGTAGCGTTTGGCGGAGAAGTCGTTCACCGACTTTGTCATGCCGTAGACATTGATCGGGTCGTTGAGGTCGTCTTCGTTGATGGGCCGGTCGCCGAAGGTCTCCTGGACGCCGTAGACGGCGATGGAGCTGGCGTAGACCACCCGCTCAACTCCGGTCCAGCGGGCCGCCTCAAAGACGTTGTTGGTGCCGCCGATGTTCACCTGCATGGCATAGGAATGACGTTCCTCGGTGTCGGGTGGTAGGAGGGCGGCCATATGGATGATCTTGTGGACGTCGTTGGTGTTGATAGCCTCCAGCAGATGGGGCAGTTGGGTAATGTCGCCCCGATACATCTTGATGCGATCCAGATAGGGTTCCAATGTGGCTCTGGGAGGCGCCAGGTCGAAGCAGACAACCTCTTCGCCCCGGTCAAGTAGCTTGCGGATGATTCGATTGCCGATGAATCCGGTGCCGCCGGTGACCATCACGGACATAAAGCCCTCCAAATCGCTTTCAAGTCAGAAATACCAGTTGAAGTATCTGGTTTAGATTCGCCATGTAGATGATATAGGCACGGAGAAGCCCCTGCAACGCCGGTCTGGTTTAACATAAAAACAAATTAATGTATTGACCCTCATCGGCGTCAAGTTCTTAATTAGCGGCAATAAGTTTAATAATCGATCGGTGCGCACACCAGGCTCACACCAGCCACGGGGAATACGCCGGTACAATGAGACTGGAAGGCACTGGTTAAGCCTAATCTTCCGGTACGAGGATGGGAACGATGAGAACCATGAAGAAACGATTTTCGATCTTAGCGATTTTCGCAGCGATATTATTGGCCGCTTTAGCCGCTTCTCCGGTAGGCGCCAGCGGCGGCCAGGGTGAAGTCATCGCCGTGACTGGAATCGTGCCTGGACAGGACCTGGTGGTCCACATCCTAGCCCTGGTGCCACCCGGCGCTGACCGAGCCGAGGTTGCCAAACAAGCATTGGCCAATCAGGGCGCAAGGGCTGTAACCAAGCAAGAGTTCTCGACGATCGCGATCTCTTGGGACCAGTTCTTTGATTCGAATGATAACAATGACACGGTGACCCAGCATTACAATCAAGCGAATGAAGCGGACCCGGCTGGTCACACTGTATTTGCCTTGTCTCAACAATCTTGGAATGATGTCGCGACGTCGAGCTTCACATTCACCGACGGCTCGTCAACAACCCGTTGCCCATCATTGGTCAAGGAATGCCCCGGTAAGCAGACATTTGACGGGTTTAACGACGTCGGCTGGGCGTCCATCAAAGGCGGGAACATATTGGGAGTCACCTGGACGGGAACCAATATAGATGAAGCCGATATGGCACTGAATACCAAGTACAACTGGACGACCGGCGAGGCCAACTACAACATGCAGACCGTTTTCCTCCACGAGAACGGCCACGCCTTGGGGCTAGGGCATTCAGACGTTGGCGGAGCGGTCATGTGGCCGTCGTACAGCGGCATGTTGCTTGATCTACAGCAAGACGATATAGATGGTGTGACCGCCAAATATCCGGCGCCTGGTGCCATTGACCTGGCGATCACCACTACCAGCCTTCCCGGTGCGACTGAAGGCTCCGCATATAGCGGAACTTTGGCAGCGGTTGGTGGATCGGGTTCGTATACCTGGTCGATAGCCGAGACGCTCCCGTCTGGCCTGTCCTTGACCGCGAGCTCCGGTGAAATCTCCGGCACACCTGCTGTAGGGACTGAAGGAAACTATTCGTTGACTGCGACGGTCAACGACGGGACGGATACAGCTAACGCAACGGTAACGCTGGCCATTGGTACCGAACCCGTGGGCGGCTCTTCTGTAAGCGTAGCCAGCATAGTCCACACTCTGTCTGGAGGAGGGTCCGGCGATAAGGACCTCCGCGTCAAGGTGAACGTTGTTGACAGCGCTGGCGACCCCGTAGCAAGCGCGTCGGTGAGCATACTTCTCAGCATCGACTCGTCGTCCACGACCTGGACAGCCACTGGATCGACTGGATCTGATGGGTCGGTTACGTTCCGGCTCAGGAATGCTCCATCCGGTTGCTATTCAACTGAGGTTGAGGGCGTCGCAGCTGCCGGTCTGGATTGGGACGGAGTCCAACCTCCGGCCTCCAGTGTCTGCAAACAATCGACCGGCAATAAGAACGGAGCAAACGGCGGATCTCTCCAAGCAGAGTAAAGCTGAATAACCTGGATCATTAAAAAAGGCCCGCCGGAAGGCGGGCCTTTTTTGGGTTCCCACAAACTTGTTCGCTATAAAGGCCGCTTGCCTGGAATCCCAACCGCCCGGGGGTAGCGGGCCGGGGTTGGCTTGGTCTTCTCTACGGAAATGACGATCCGGTCGTCGGTCAGTCCGTCCACCAGCACGGTTGAAACCCTCTCTATGTGGCCGCCCAACTCTTTGAGGGCATTGGCCGCGGATTCCTGTTCCGACCAATCTCCGCCGTGTTTCAGGGCCACCAGCCGGCCCCCGGTCTTGCAGAACGGCAGGCTGAACTCCAGCAGCAAGGGCAGCTTGGCCAGCGCCCTGACCACCACCAGGTCAAAAGCGTCTCTAAAACCCTTTTCCCGGGCCAGGTCTTCAGAGCGTCCGGTGCGGACGGTGACTCCCTCAAGCTCGAGCTTCTCCACCATGTGTTCCATGAACGCGGTTTTCTTGGCCACCGATTCCACCATTGCAAGCTCTATCTCTGGGTAGACCAGTTTCAGGGCTAGTCCCGGCAGCCCGGCCCCGGCTCCCACGTCGATCACTCTTACCAGCGTCTGAGCCGACGACTCCAAGATCTGCCGCGCCGTTAGGCAAACTGTCAACGAGTCCACGAAGTGCTTGATCTGGACATCGTCATATTCGATGATGGCGGTTAGGTTCGCCCGCTTGTTCCAGTCGGCCAATTCGTGGAAAAAAACCTCGAACTGGTCCAGTTGTTGTTCGGATAGGGCGATATCCAGTTGGGCAGCACCCACCCTTAAGAGTTCCATTCGTTCAGGCATATGGGCCTATTATAGACGGGTCGTGTTATAGATGGATCGCGCTGGGCGCTGAGCCGCCTCCCGCCAAATTGACACCGTTAGAAGCCGGGCCGTAGAATGACGTTCAATACGCGGCGAGGCCAACGCCCGACTGTATCCCGGCTGTATCGATAAGGGGGAACCATGGCAACAAAAGCATATCTATTGATCGAAACCGCGGTCGGAAAGACTCGCGATGTGGCCAATACCCTGGGTGATCTTCCGGGCATAACCACGGTGGACGTGGTCACGGGCCCCTACGACATAATCGCACTGGTTTCCGGCGAAGATATGACTGTCGTCGGCGATCTGGTCACCGGGCATATCCATACCGTGGCCGGCGTCGTGCGCACAGTCACCTGTGTCGCGGTAGGCAGTTAGCAAACCAAATAGTCTTTAAGTCCCGATGGGGACGCGCATAGGAGAAACACTTTGGAGTTCAAGTTCACTGCCGAAGACGAAGAGTTTCGGAGAGAACTTCGGGCATTCATGAAGGCGGAGCTTCCCGACCCATGGGAAGGCGCCGGCCGTTACCCCGAAGACGACGACTGGGACCTGAACCGGGTCATCCGCCAGAAGATGGCCGAAAAAGGCTGGCTCACCATGCACTGGCCGGAGGAATACGGCGGCCAGAATGCGTCTCCGGTGAAGTCTGCCATCTACAACGAAGAGATTGCCTACATGCGCGCCCCCGGACGGGATATCTTTGGCGTTCGCATGCTGGGTCCGACCCTGATGATTCACGGCTCAGAGGAGCAGAAGAAGGCCCACCTGCCTTCCGTGGCCAAGGGCGAGATTCAATGGTGCCAGGGTTATAGCGAGCCGGAATCAGGCTCCGACCTGGCCTCCCTTAGCACCCGCGCCGTGCGTGACGGCGACGACTTAGTGATCAACGGCGCCAAGGTCTGGACGACCATGGCCCACCGCGCCGACTGGATCATGCTGCTGACCCGCACCGACCCGGACGCCCCCAAGCACCGTGGCATTAGCTTCGTGCTGGTGGACATGAAGAGTCCCGGAGTGTCGGTCCAGCCCATCATCAACATGGCCGGCGGGCACGAGTTCAACCAGGTTACTTTTGACGACGTGCGCGTACCAAGGGCCAACGTGGTTGGCGAAGAAGACCGGGGTTGGTACGTGGCCGTGACCCTGCTGGACTTCGAACGCTCTGGCATCGACTATTCAGCCGCCGCGCGCCGGTTGCTGGACGACACCAAGGAGTTCGCCACCGAGACCAAGCGCAACGGTGTGCCGCTTATCGAGATTCCTTGGGTGCGCACCCAGATGGCCGACCGGTACATCGAGTGCGAAGTTGCCCGGCTGATGGCCTACAACGTAGCCTACATGCAGTCCCAAGACCTCATCCCCACCAAGGAAGCGTCCATGAGCAAGGTCTTTGGCAGTGAGACGGTGCAAAAGGTTACCGAAACTGCACTGGAGATACTGGGCATGTACGGCACCTTGGTCCGGGAAGAGAAATGGGCGCCCCTGAAAGGCCGAGTCCAGGAACACTGGATGAACGCCTTTGCCGGCACCATCGCGGCTGGGACGTCTGAGATCCAGCGAAACATAATCGCCGGAAGAGGCCTGGGCCTGCCTCGCGGCTAGTCTCTTAGAATTAGGTCAAACAAAAGAAAGGGCCAGCTTTAAGCTGGCCCTTTCTTTTGTTTCTATCGTCATTCCTGCGTAGGCAGGAATCCAGAATGCTTTGGGAAAACCGTGCTTGGCTAACCCAACCCTCCTGGGTTCGGGCCTTCGACAGAATGACGATAGCTTAGGCTGGGACGCCGCCGTCATTCCTGCGAAAGCCAAATCCGAGGAAGTTTTGTTCAGAGCCTATTCCAGCGCGTATGCCTCATCTAGGATGTCCACCACGTGGCTTACCCGCCCCCGTTTTCCTTGGGATTTGAAGCCCATTTCTACCTGGAGCATGCAGCCGGGATTGGCGGTGATGACTTCCTGAGTGTCGGTGGCGTTGATGCTGTCCATCTTGCGCTTGAGCAGCCGTTTGGACAGAGCGGGTTGGACCGATGAATAGATACCGGCGCCGCCGCAGCAGAGGGTGGAATTCTCCATCTCCACAAGCTCCAGGCCAGGTATGGAATTCAGGATGGTCCGCGGCGCGGCGGTGATGCGCTGGGCGTGGGCCAGGTGGCACGGGTCCTGGTAGGTGACTCGGCGGTTGACAGTTGATGTGGGGGGCTGGAAGGGCAGCCCCACCAGAAACTCGGTTACGTCCTGGGTCATCTCGCTGAACCGAATGGCCTTCTCGTGGTATTCCGGGTCGTCTTTCAACAACTCGGAGTATTCTTTCATGCTGGAACCGCAGCCGGCCGAAGATGTGATGATCCGCTCAACACCGGCAGCCATCAGTGAGTCGATATTCGTCCGGGCCATGGCGCGGGCGTTATCCAGGTCGCCGGCATGCGTGTTCAAAGCCCCGCAGCAGCCCTGGCCCTTAGGGACCATGACATCGCAACCGTTGCGGGTTAGCACCCGTACCGTCGCCTCCATGGTTGGGCCCTGCATCAGGGGCATGACGCAGCCGGAGAGCAGCGCCACGGTCATCTTTTTTTCGCCCTGGGCTGGGCGTACATCGTCCGATGGCCCGAAGAACCGTCTGCTCAGAGGCGGCAACTGGGACTCCAGCCGGCCGATGCCGCCGGGCAGCAGGTAGAGCAGGTGCGAAAGACGGACCAGCTTCTGGATGCCCGACCACTGGTAGAGGCGGATCAAGTACGCTCCCATCTTGAGATTTTTCGGATTGGGCAGAGCGGAGTTCAAGAAGAACCGGCCGAACCGCTTCAGTTCGCGGCCTTGTAGACCGGCAGCCCTGACCTGCGCCCGGGTGCGTTCCATGATGCGGCCGTAGGGCACGCCGGAAGGGCAGACCGCCTCGCAGGCACGGCATTGCAAGCACGCTTCCCAGTGGGAGACGATCCTGGGCGTGATCGCTACTCGGCCCTCGTTCACGGCCTTCATCAAGGCCAGGCGGCCCCGGGGCGACTCCATCTCCAACGACGTCTCCACGTAGGTTGGGCAGGAGCCCAGGCACAGCCCGCAGTGGACGCAGCGGTAGAGATCAGACTCTGCCGGGATGTCTGGGCCGGAGAATCCGCCAGTATTGCCGATCTTTAGTTGGATCACCTAGATACCTCCCAAGAACCGGCCGGGGTTAAGGATCTCGCCGGGGTCGAATCGTTCCTTGATGGCCTGCATGACCTCCAGGCTGTCGGGCAGGTCTCCCCAGACGTCCATCTGACGCTTGGCCGACAGAGGACAATGCTCAACCACTGCTGAGCCGCCGTATTGGTGGGCGATCTGGCGTATCTTGCGTACCGCGTCCAGGATCGACTGATCAACCCCGGCGCTCCGATTTGGGCCGTCTTGCGATTCGGGCCAGTGCAGCCGGACCGTGCCGAAACCGGGGTCGGCCATCTGGTCGGGGCCTTCTCCAAACAGAAGAATGTCGGCGCATTCAGCGGAGGTACGGGCCACGGATTTGGCTTGGACCGACACTTTCATGACCAGCGTGGATTCAGGGCTGATCTCGGCGGGTACATCGGTGATCCAACGCAGCATGCCCTTGGCTGAATCGCCTTCGATGCGCTGCACTGCGATCGCGCCTTCCGCCAGCAGGAGGGCCGCCGCCTCATCCAATCTTCGCCGGGTGGCTTGGGAGCGGCCGGCAAAGAACGAGAACGACAGTGCGGTTTCCTCGTCGTTGAGTCCCAGGTCTTGAGACGCGGCTTGGACCGAGTCTTGCAAACGGCGGGAGACGCCCGAGGTGATTGCATGAAACCCCAACGGCGCAGCTGGCGAATGCAGCAACTTCCGGCCTGCCGCGATGGACGCGGCCAGGGATGGGAATGACACCATCAGCGTCCCGGCCTGAGGGTCACGGGGCAAGAGCTTGAACGAGGCCTCTACGATCACTCCCAGCGTGCCCAGGGAGCCGGTGTAGAGCTTGTTCAGGTCATAGCCGGTCACATTCTTGACCACCTTGCCGCCGGCCTTGGTGGACACGCCCTTGGTGGTCATCACGCCGATGCCGATGAGCCATTCCCTGGGCAGACCGTAGGTATGGGACAGCGGCCCGCCAGCGCCGACTGACAGGATTCCGCCCACGGTTGACCGGTCGGCCATCGCTGACTCGAGGGGAACAAATTCTCCACCGGACGACAGTTGTCCTTGCAGTGAGGACAGGGTCACGCCGGCCTCGACCGTTGCCGTCATGTCGGCAGGCTGGTAGTCCAACACGCGGTTGAACGCTCCCAGGTCGAGCACCACGTCGGCGGTTCTTGGGACGTTGCCCAAGCCCGAGCGGGTGCCGCCGCCTCTGGGCAGGAGGCTTACCTGTTCTGAAGAAGCCCAACTGATGACCTCGGAAAGCTGGAGCCGGTCCACCGGGCGCACCACTGCCTGCGGGGTTAGGCCGTCGATCTCGTGCCCGTCACCAGGTGAGACCGCGCTACCCCCTAGGAGACGCGAAAGCCGGTCGACTAAAGAAGACTCCAAATGTACTCCTGATTGAATCGGATGTTATTGAATCGGATGTTGCCAGAGGCCGTAGGCCGAGTACGGTTCGCTAGACGGTCATTCCCGGTGCGGCTGGATGGGCATGGGGGAGCGGCTTGGTACCGTCGGGGAAGATCTTGCCGGGGTTCAGGCTATTGGCCGGCGCAAAAGCGTCGCGGACCAATATCATGGCGGCCATGTCATCTTCCGAGAACACCAGGGGCATCTGTTCTTTCTTTTCCAGGCCCACGCCGTGTTCGCCGGTCAGGGTTCCTCCGGCATCAACGCATATCTGCAATACCGCGGTCCCGGCCTCCACGATCTTTTCCAACGCGCCGGGCTTGCGTTCATCGAAGAGCAGGCATGGATGGAGGTTGCCGTCGCCGGCGTGAAACACATTGGCGATTGGTATGTCGTACTTCCGGCTGACCTCGGCCACCTGTCCCAGGACCTGTGCCAGCTGAGTCCGGGGCACCACGCCGTCGACCAAGAAATAGTTGGGGGCGATGCTGCCCAATGCGCCCAATGCGCCGTTCCTGCCGACCCAGAGTTGCTGGCGTTCCTCGGCTGCTTGGGCGGTGCGTACCTCGGTCGCGCCGGTGTCCCAGAGCGCGGCCTCAACCTCTTTTCCGATCTCGTCCACTTCGTCGCTCAGCCCCTCGAGTTCGATGAGCAGAACAGCCCCAGCGTCGTCCGGGTAACCGGCGTCGCTGACGTTCTGTACCGCCTGTATCGTCAGGGCGTCGATCATCTCCAGGGCGGCGGGCACGATGCCGTGTTCGATCACCGCCGATACCGCGGTGCAAGCAGTACCAACGTCCGGGAAGATGCCAAGGAAGGTGCGCACGGCTTCCGGCACCGGCAGCAGCCGGACAGCGATCTTGGTGGCGATTCCGAAGGTGCCCTCGGACCCGGTGAACACGCCCCTTAGGTCGTAGCCGGTGGTCTCTCGGGCCATGCTGCCAAGGTTCACGATCGACCCGTCTTCCAGCACTACTTCCATGCCCAATACGTGGTTGGTGGTGGTGCCGTAGGCCAGGCAGTGAGGCCCGCCCGAGTTCTCGGCGACGTTACCGCCCAGGCTGCAGGCTTTCTGGCTGGAGGGGTCGGGGGCGTAGCGGAGACCCTCTTTGCGGACGCGGGTGTCGAGGTCCAGGTTGATGACGCCCGGTTCGACTAGGGCCATGCGGTTGTCGGTGTCCACTTCCAGGATGCGGTTCATGCGGGTGAAGGCGACTTGGATGCCGCCAGGAGGGGCGATGGCGCCGCCGCTGAGGCCGGTACCGGTGCCACGGCCGACAACTGGGACCCTGTTCCGGCGGGCCAGGGCGATAACCCGGCTCACCTCTTGGGTGCTCTTGGGGAATACCACAGCTTCTGGCACCCTGCGGTCGACCGAGCCGTCGTACTCGAAGACCAGCAGGTCGTCGGAGTGGTGGACCACGTTCTGCTCACCGACGATGTCTTGGAGGTTTTTTAGAAATCGTTTGAAATCCATGCCTGGGACCACGTGCCTAAAAACCCTGATCAACGATTGCCGGACGTCCGGCCGATTCCCGTTGGAATCCCTGGGATGATAGAGCAAAATCGGCCTCATTGCCAGGCTGGAGCCGGTCTGCCAGTTGATTCGGTTTAGGTCCTGTTTGATGGTCCTCATGTTTATGGGTATACTGTGGCGGGATTTGGGCCGGAGGATTTTCGTTTCAGGCAATATCCGGTTCAATCTATATTGGCATCCGGTTTTAGACATCCAGGAGGGACCAAGTGGAGTTCAACATCGCCGTATTGGGTGGCGACGGGATCGGCCCGGAAGTTACTGACCAGGGCGTCCGCGTCCTCGAGGCGGTGGGCCGGGCGTTCGGCCATGAATTTAATCTTAGTTACGGCGATATCGGCGGGATATCCATCGACAAGCACGGGATTCCTCTGACCGACGAGACCAGAGGTCTTCTGGACTCCAACGACGCTGTGCTCTTCGGCGCTGTCGGTGGCCCCAAATGGGACTCTCCCGACGCCAAGGTAAGGCCCGAGATGGGCTTGTTGGACATGCGTGCCCACATGGGCGTATTCGCCAACATCAGACCAGTCAAGGTCTACCCGTGGTTGTCCGAGTCCAGTGTTCTGAAACCCCATATCATAGAGGGCGTTGATCTGGTGGTCGTGCGTGAGCTGACGGGCGGTCTCTATTATGCCGAGCCGAGAGGAAGGCGCGAGACACCCAACGGCATCATAGCCGAGGACACCATGCGCTACACCGAGGGCGAGATAGAGCGGGTGGTGCGGGTGGGCTTTGAACTGGCGCGGGGACGCCGCAAGAAGTTGACCTCCGTTGACAAGGCCAATGTGCTGGAATGTTCACGTTTGTGGCGCACGGTGGCCACAAGACTGGGCTTAGAATACCCCGACGTAGAATTGGAACACGTGCTGGTGGACGCCTGTGCCATGCAGTTGATCCAAGCGCCGGCCAGCTACGACGTGATCGTTGCGGAGAATACATTCGGCGACATCCTCAGTGATGAAGCCTCCGTGTTGGCGGCTTCCATGGGATTGCTGCCGTCGGCCAGCCTGGCTGGAGTGCCGGTGGCAGGACAACGTTCCGGTGGGCTGTACGAGCCGATCCACGGTACCGCGCCGGATATAGCGGGTAAAGGCATCGCCAACCCCACAGGCTCCATACTGAGCGTGGGTTTGATGGTCCGCTATTCCCTTGGCCTGACCGAGGAAGGCGCCGCCATCGAGAGGGCGGTGGACAAGGTATTGGAACAGGGCGCCCGGACCGCCGACACGGCGACCGAGGGCACCGAGCGTGTTTCGACGGTAGAGATGGGTGACCTGATCGTTGCTGCCATAGAAACCGGAAGCTAGAACCGGATCAGCATAAGGGACTAAATCAACCAAATAAGGATCGATTGATGGGCGGAGACCTAACGGTCGCAATATTGGTTTTCTTGGGCAGCGCAGTGGTCGTGATGTTCTGCGGTGCCAAACTGGCGGTCTACGGCGACGCTCTGGCGTCGCTGACCGGCTGGGGCCGGTTGTTCGTGGGAAGTCTGTTGGTGGCCCTAGCAACGTCACTGCCAGAGTTGTCCACCAACATTTCGGCGGTGACGCTTGACCCTCCCAACCCCGAATTGGCCGTGGGCAACGTTTTCGGCGCCAACATGCTCAACATGTTCACCCTGGCCGCGGTGGCGTTGGCGTTCGGTGGCAAGAAGTTCATTGCACAGGTGGCCCCCGAGCAGGGCTATCTGATTGTTGTTGCCGTGGTCATGACCGGAGGGGCCATCCTCTTCGGCGCCTTGAAGATGGGGACGAACGCGGGAGAGGTCGGAATCTCTTCGATAGTCCTGATAGTGTTCTTCGTGGTAGGCATGTTCTGGGTTTACAAGACCCGGCCTCAGGCTGACGACGACGAAGAAGAAGACGACCCGGGAATGACCCTGAAGAAGGCCTGGTTGCTATTCGGCTTGGTCTCTGCCGGTGTGGTCGTGTCCGGGTTCTTCCTGGCTTGGAGTTCAGACGAGATCGCCGGTATCACCGGCATCGCATCCAGCACCCTGGGCATCCTGCTGGTGTCGCTGGTAACAACCATGCCCGAGGCGTCATCGACCATCGCGGCTGCTAAGATGGGCGCTGCGGACCTGGGTGTGGCTGGGCTCTTTGGGAGTTGCGCCTTCAACGTGACGATATTGTTCTACGCCGACCCGTTCTTCCGCGACGGTGTGCTGGGCAACCAGACCGTGCCGGCGCATTTTGTGGCTGGTGGCGTTGCGGTGGGCATGATGCTATCCGCGTTGGTGTTGATACTGGCGCGAAACCGGATAAAGTCTGGGGTGATGGCAGTCATACTAGGGTTGATGGCAACAGCCTACATAGTTGGAGCTGTGGTGGTGGCAACCGTGGGCGGGACCGAAGACGACGACGATGACAGCTCTCGGTCTAGTCCAATATCGGGCCAGTCAATCATGACAGCCCAAACGCCCGACGAATAACCCCGGTCAGGCCGGTTCGGGTTTCTGGGTCGCTGAGAAAGGCGGCGGCGAATTCCAGGGTTTCGCGGTAACGCTCCAGGAATTCTGGGCTCACTTCGCCGTCTTCCACCCTCGTGCGGAATAGCGATACCGACTCACCGAGTCTGTCTTCCAGCCAGTCCGCCCCTTCGGATTGGAACAGTTCTCCCAAGAACTGGCCGTCGGCCTCCAACGAGATCGGTAGCAGGGATGATCTTTCCTGCCGGTCTTTGTCGTAGGCCATGTGGGCCAGGGACTCGGCAACCAAGCGGGTCTCGCCGCGCCGGTGGAATTCGGCTAGGACGCTTGCCGCCAACTCATGGTCGGCTTTGATCAGCCGGTACATGATCCGCCACGGCGGCGCCAGCAGCGAGTCGCTGGTTTGCACCAACTCCACCGCGACAGGCATCCGGGTATTGAATATCGCCGCCGCCGCAGCCGGTTGGGCCATGATGAAACCCTCCAATGGGAAGGGTGTATTCAGCAGCAGTTGCGCCGCATCATGGGGCGAGTCTCCCGTGCGCTCTGCCACGACTTCAAACATGGCGTCCAGATATGGCTCGTCAACCTGGAAGTTCCCCGATGGCTCTTCGACCAACAGGGCTATCGCTTCGCTGAGGGGCGGAGATTCGCTGTAAGCGTACGTGACGCCGAGCTTGGATAGCAGCGCTGACGGTTTTAGCAGCGAACGCAATTGGAACGGAACAGGCACCATCAATCCGCGCACCGTTTTGCCGGACAGCGCCAGTGTCACGGCGCTGGCAACCTCCCGGTCTCGGTCTTTGAACAGGTTGAAGAAAAGCTTGATGTCGTCTTCATGTTCGAGCCCTGTTTCACCCAGGAACGTCTCCAACTCCGCCGCACCGGCCGAGGGGTCGGACCGCCCGGCTTGTAGGACAGAATCGACCTTGGACCCAAATACCTTGAGCCGCTCCACGAAGCTGGCAGTGGCCTGTAGCGTCTGTCCTTCTGGCAGTTCGGCTCCACTGGAAAAAAGCTCCACCAGTATTCGGTTATCGACCGCTGGCAGCAGGTTTACCAGGAAGGGCTCCGCCACCAGTTGGTCTGCCAGCCGGGCCGCCTGCTCAGCAGGTGAGTTATTGGTCAGAGATTCGATAAAACGCATCGCCGAGTCAAACTGTCCGGCGCGCGAGTGAGAGAGCAATAACAGGTAGGCGGGGTGGGTTTGGTGGAGGGTGATCTTGTCCCGAAGATACCGGCGCCAGAACTCGAAGTCCTCTTCATTCTGCGGGTCGCCGATCAGCAGATCGAACTGGTAGACCAGGTCCCAGAGGCGCTGCCTCTCTTCGGTTTCGATAACGGTCTGGGCGGTGAGCATGACCTCGGGAGATGGCGGGACCGTTTCCAGAGTTGGGTAATCCCGCAGGTCCAAGTGCTCGAATCCCAGCCACTTGCCGGCTAATTTTCGGTCGTCTTCAGAAAGTGTTTGAAACCAACCGGCCGCGTTATACCAGTTGCCGAACCGTCCGGGCGACAGAAAATTCACCCAGTACTTCTGCAGGATGGGCGGCACCATGTTGAGGCTGCCGCCGGTGTTGTAGACCATGTCGGCTTCCATGTTGTGGAGCACCGGCTCGGTGTTGTCGCTGGAGATGTCGGGGAGGTTGCGCATCCGCTGCCGGAGCAACTCGTAGTCGTCGGGCGGTTGAGCCATGAAGGTGAGGATGTCTTTGTGGTAGCTCTGCATGGCCGTCGAGCGCGTGTCGCCTGTGTCCCGCGTGTCATTGGAAGTCCTGACCCAGCTGAGGTCGGGCCGGCCTGCGACAGGGAAGCCGCCCCAATAGGAGTGGCCCAGTTCGTGTATCACACCGATGGGTGAGGCCTCGCCGACGCCGGCCCATTCGGCGAACCCATAGCTACCGAAGAAGCCCGGCTCGCCCTCCATCTGCCGCAAGTCCAGGCTGCGCAGTAGGGCCACTCCGGCCCGGGTGGGTTGATAGAGGTCCACGACCGCATCAAGGCGTGCTTCCACCCAGTTTGTGGTATCGGGATGCCGAGTGGGCGGCCGGGCTGGAGTGTGTCCGGTTGGTGTTGCCAATGGAGTAGAGGTCCCGTCTTGACCAACGCCACTAGGCGTGACTGAAGACGAGGGCGTTGCCGTGGCGCCGCTGCATGCGACGGCCAGTAAGAAGATAGCTGCGGGCAACCAACGAATGAATCGTGCGTGGTTCAATCTTGAGCGGCTTCTCAGGGACTGTACCGGCGTGTGTATTTCAGGCGACCTCGAGGGGCTCCTCAGTGACTGTTCCATCAGATATCTGAAATATGCGTACCGACGGGTTGTCCATGTCCATCAGAGAGACCAGCACGTAGCGGACGTCGGGCAAGAGCCCGGCAGTGCCGCCGGCGATGCGGACATCGGTGTCGGAAGGATAGGCCTCGCTGCCGGTGTGGGAGTGGTAGATGGCCAGCAGCTCCCAGTCATTGTCTCCGGCCTCGGAATCGACCCTGCCCAGTTCCCCGGGGTCCATCGCGAACCGGAAGGGGCTGGCTTCCACGTTGGCCATTTGGAACGCCTTCATCACCTGGCCGTCCGGCCCCGCCAGGATGCCGCAGCACTCGTTGGGTAGGTCGGCCTTGGCGTGGGCCACCATTTCATCGATGAATTCCTGTTTGATCTGGACCAATCGGTCAACTCCGGGAACAAAATCTGAGCGATCTACGTCAGGAGGGTATGAAGCCGCAAACTTGTGTGAATATACCAGAGGAAACCCTGGAGTGAATAGCGGCATCAAAGCTTGCATAAATAGATACGGGAAAGTGGCCCAGCAAGATTCGCACAGCCCGCAACCCGGAAGGAATCATCAGATGTTTTATCTAAAAGCCTGCACCAAATGCGAGGGAGACCTGACCCTGGAAAAGGACTCATTCGGCGCTTTCCTAAAATGCCTGCAATGCGGGAAATTGACCGAGGTCAACGAGTCGGGCGGCCACCGGTCCGTGCTACACGGGGCGACGTTCGATCAGATCGCTATTCAGGCATTGACCGAAGATCGCGCCAGGGCCGTTGCCGCTTAACGGCTGGCCCACTCCGCGTAGGCATGGATAGCCGCTTCTTGGCTTGCTGTCTGGATCGAGGGTGGACGTAGTTCCCGTACCCGGCTGATGGCAGCGGCGGGTTCCATGCCACGGTGCACCAGGTAACAGGCTAGGACAGTGCCGGTCCGCCCGATGCCCGCATAGCAACTGACCACCACCGGCCGTTTCTCGGCGGTCTGCTGGTCGATGAAATCAATCATCCGCTGGATCTGTTCCATGTCGGGCGCCGTGAAATCCTCGACCGGCTCGTACATGTCCAACAGGTCGATGTCTTTCCCGCTGTCGGCGGGGATGGTCCGTTCTTCCATCCGGATAACGGCCCGGACTCCATGATGGTAGAGAAAAGCTAAGTCGTCAAAACTGGCCGGACCTTCTGACCCGGCCAGTTCGTTTTCCAAGACCCAACCAAAGTTCATTGCCTGCAATCGCGCCCTCCTAGGCCCCTTTAATCAGCCTTTTGCCCCGGTCTCGATACGCCGCCGAACTTCTTGTTCGGACAAGGTCTGCACCGAGATAAGTTTGTCTCTTGAGCTGTGCCCCCGGACGATCTCCAGCCGCGACTTGCTGACGCCCAATGCCTTGGCCAACAGCGTGATCACGCCATCGTTGGCCTGGCCCTCTGTCGGCGGGGCAGTAACCCTGAGCCGCAGCGTGTCTTCTACAAAACCATCCACCTGATTGCGCGAGGCTTTGGGTTGTACCCGCACTTTCAGCGTACAAGTTTCTTCAGGATTTTGAGGCTTCGCGGGCTTCACGAGATGTCTAAGCACCTTTCAGGAGCGGCGTTAGGTCGTCTGGTATATTAAGGCAACAGGCCCACATGCTGTTGAAAAACATGCAGCCGAAAACATGCTTTAGGAGGCGTCCGGTGGAGTATATCAATATCAAACTGGAGAAAGAAAACCGGGTGGCGACCATCCGGCTGAACCGGCCGGACGCGCTTAATGCCCTGAGTCCCGATCTGATATCCGAACTCGCTGCCGCGGTAACGGATACCGGCGAGGATGAGTCGATCAAGGCCTTGGTTATCCGGGGCGAGGGCCGGGCATTCTGTGCCGGTGCTGACTTGACCTATTTCCAGAAGACCTTCGCTGACACTGCATTGCTGCCGCCATACCTGGCCCAGGTCACCGACCTGCTCCACCGGATCGAGACTCTGCCATTCCCAGCTATCGCCGTCGTGCACGGTTTTGCTTTGGCGGGCGGTCTGGAACTGATGATGGCCTGCGACATGGCCCTGGTGGCCGATGATGCACGGATCGGCGACCAGCACGTGAATTTTGGACTGATCCCCGGCGGCGGCTCCACACAGCGGCTGCCGCGACGTGTGGGCTTGCAGCGGGCCATGGAATTGTTGACCACCGGCCGGTGGATATCCGGGCCTGAGGCTGTCGAGTGGGGGTTGGCCTTGCGTTCGGTCCCGGCTGAAGGGCTGGATGATGAACTTGAGTCCATCTTGACACTCCTTCGCACCAAGAGCCGCGAGGGCCTGAATCTGATAAAGGCGACCACGCTCCGCGGTATGGGGCTATCGATCGACGATGGGGTTGAGTTGGAGAGCCTCGCTTTCATCCGGTATATGACCACATCGACCGACCCTTCGGATGGGATCAAGGCGTTCATCGAGAAGCGCAAGCCAGAGTTTTAACTGGCATTTTCCCGGCTTTATTTAGAGGCTACTAGGCGGCTATTGAGCCTGGTTGGTTCGACACCCACCTGGGCCAATGCTATGATTTAGTGTCACCAATAGCGTATTTCATGGCCTACGGCTAGTGATTTTACGAATACGATAACCTCCTGCCGGTGTACAAATCTCCCGGCAGTGATTGGATACCCAGCTTGAAGATCAAAGACATCCTGAAAAAAACGCGCCCTATCTCTTTTGAATTCTTTCCACCCCGGCAGGCCGAAGGCATACCGGCGGTGTTGGAGACCATGGAGGAGTTGAAGGCGTATTGCCCCGACTTTGTGTCGGTGACCTACGGGGCCGGCGGCTCCACTCAGGCTTTTACCGAGGAGATCACGCTCAAGATTAAGCAGGACACCGGAGTCGAGGTCATGGCCCACCTGACCTGCGTCGGTCAGAACAAAGAGGAGATCGACAAGGTACTGGCGCGTCTAGCGGCCGAGGGCGTGGATAACATCATGGCTCTGCGCGGTGACCCTCCGAAGGGTGAAACAGAGTTTGTTCCGGTTGAAGGTGGGTTTCAGCACGCCTCCGACCTGCTGACGCATGTAAAGGCCAATTACAGCTTTGGCGTGGCTGCCGCCTGCTACCCGGAGGGCCACACCGAGTCGGTAGACCTGGATACCGACCTTGAATACGTCAAGATGAAGGTGGACAACGGGGCTGATTTCCTGATCACCCAGTTACTATACGACAACCGGTACTACTTCGATTTCGTGGAGCGAGCCCGAGCTGCGGGCATCGACGTCCCCATCATCCCCGGTGTGCTTCCTGTGTTGAACTCAGCTCAGGTCCGCCGTTTCACTCGCCTCAGCGGGACTGAGATTCCGCCAGATTTGGACAAGCTGCTGGACAAGTATGCAGACAGTGAAAACAGCGCCCGCGATATGGGTGTGGAATATGCCACCGCCCAGGTGCGAGAGCTCTGGGATGCCGGGGTGCCCGGCGTCCATTTCTACGTGCTGAACCGCAGCTATTCCGTGTCCCGTATCCTGGATAACCTGGACCTTCCCGGACACAGCCGGGACAACTGATCTAGCAACCTCACCGGCTCACTCGGTCGACTTACCCGATCTGGCCTATCCGATAATTCCACGGGCGGACGATGCTTACAACAGGCGTCGACATCATAGAGATTCCCCGGATCAAACAGGTGTTGGAACGCTACGGCCAACGGTTCCTGGATCGCATCTTCACGCCCGGCGAGATCGAATATTGCCGCGGCCGCGCCCCCAACCTTGCCGGCCGGTTCGCAGTCAAAGAAGCTACCATGAAAGCCCTGGGCACCGGTGTGCGTGGGGTCAGTTGGAAGGACATAGAGGTTGTGCGGGCCGATAGCGGAGCACCCAGCGTGAAGCTCCACGGGCGGGCCGAGAAACGGGCCGAGCGGTTGCAGGTTGGCGAGATTTCCGTGAGTATCTCCCACTCCCGTGAATACGCAGTGGCCTTTGTTGTGACCCAAGGGAAAGACCAAACAGGATGAAGATTGTAACCGCCGCCCAGATGGCGGCCATTGAGCAGGCGTCGGAGAAAGCTGGAGTCAGTACCGACGTCCTGATGGAAAATGCCGGTTTGGCCGTGGCCCAAGAGGCAAGGGAGATGGTCGGCGCGGCCGGTGTGCGAATAGCTGTCCTCGTCGGCCCAGGGAATAACGGCGCCGACGGTCTGGTGGCGGCCAGGCATCTACGCCGTTGGGGAGCAGAGGTTATCTGCTTTGTAGTGGCCGGACGCCCGGAGATCGACCCCAAGATGGACCTAGCCCTGGACTACGCCGTCCGCGTGATAGAAGCCATTGGCACGGAACCATTCGAGGGGTTCTTGTCCCGGTCAGACCTGGTGATCGACGCCCTATTGGGCTCCGGAAGGTCCCGCCCGTTGGAAGGGTCCGTTCAGGAGGCCATGTTCTGCTTGGCCAACGTCCGAAATGCCGCCAAGCCGCCCAAACTGCTCGCGTTAGACCTACCCACCGGCCTCAACCCTGACACCGGCGATGTCGACTTTAGCGCCGTGCCCTGCGATGTGACCCTTGCTCTGGGCTACCCCAAAGTCGGCCTGCTGGAGTTCCCCGGTACCGAGCACGCCGGAGAGATGCGGGTGGTGGACATTGGTGTGCCGACCGGCCTCAGAGAAGAGAGGGAGATCCAACTGGAGTTGTTGGAGCCGCGTTGGGTCGCGAGGAACCTGCCACGGCGTCCGCTGGACTCCCACAAAGGGACATTTGGCCACGCCCTTGTGGTCGCCGGGTCTCGAAATTACGTTGGAGCTTCCTACCTGGCGTCCCAGGCGTCGGTGCGGGCTGGGGCCGGACTAACCACACTGGCTTCTCCGGAAAGCGTCTACCCCATCGCGGCAGCCAAGTCTACCGAGCCGATCCACCTGCCTTTGCTGGAAGATGAAGAGGGTCTGGTCGGTGCCCGTGCGGCCCAGGTACTGCGTGAAGGTTCACGGCGTTACACCAACATTTTGTTGGGCTGTGGACTGGGCCTTTCCGAGGGTACAGTTGAGTTTGTTGAAGACCTGTTATTCAATCCGGAAAGCCCTGGACTCTCGGCTTTGCCGGCGCTGGTTGACGCCGATGGTCTGAACAACCTGGCTCGTATCAAGGACTGGCATGAGCGCCCGCGCGGCCCCTTGGTGCTCACTCCTCATCCGGGAGAGATGGCGACGCTGACCGGGCTTTCGACTGCAGAGATTCAGAAAGACCGGGTGGCGGTGGCGCGGGAATACGCCGCCAAGTGGAACGTGGCCCTGGTGTTGAAGGGGGCCAACACGGTCATCGCCCAGCCCGACGGGATCGTCAGAGTGGCGTCGCTCGCCAATCCGGGGATGGCCACTGGCGGCACAGGAGACGTACTCAGCGGCATCATCGCCGGTCTGATGGCCCAGGGACTATCGCCAGCCATCGCCGCGTCTTGTGGGGTCTATCTGCATGGTGAGGCTGGCCGGGAATTAGTTGCCCGGTTGGGGAACACCGGCACTGCGGCGTCTGACCTGCTTATTGGGATACCGGCAGCGATGCGGCGAACCCGAGAGATATGACACCGGCCATTGTGGTTGCCCGGTTCGCCTATGATATACTTAAAAGCGTGCCTGCGCAGAGCTTTATAGCGGCTTTGAACAGCTCGGATCAAAGGCTATATTGGCCACATTAACTCAGGATAGGAACCGAAGATAAATGTCTTTCGAATTCTTTCTCGAGAACGTTTCAGACCCTACAGGTCATGTGTCCGCGGTGGACTTCTATGAGATATCAGACCTCTCCCCAGAGGAGTTGGAGCTCTTCGCTTCAGCATGGTATCCACTCCCCATCGAACGCCAACGTTCAATCGCCTCGAACATGGTTGAACTGGCTGAAGACAACCCCGAACTAGACTTTATCGCCATCTACAAGATGTGCCTCAAGAGCGATGACGAACCCCTTTTGGAGATCGCCATGGACGGTTTCTGGGAGCACGAAGACCGGTCGGTGATTCCCGGGCTTATCGAAGTTTTGCGGTCGGACAAGGGTTATTCGGTCCGTTCCGCCGCCGCCAGCGCGCTGGGGCGGTACCCGATGCTGGCCCAGACCGGAAAGCTGCTTTCCAGGGACGGCGAGCTGATCCACGACAACCTCATGCAGGTGCTGGAGGACGAGGAAGAGCCGATCGACGTGCGGCGGCGTTGTATGGAAGCCATCGCACCCTTCAACACCATGGAGATCAACCAACTCATCACCCTAGCCTACGAAAGCCTTGACCCGGATTTCCGTGCCAGTTCCATCTTTGCCATGGGGCGCACCGGCGAGCGTGGCTGGTTGCCGATCCTGCTGCAAGAGCTAGAGAATGAGGAGCCGACCATTCGCTACGAGACCGCCCATGCCTGTGGAGAACTGGGCGAAGAGGATGCAGTTCCCCACCTGATCCTGCTGCTGAAAGACGACGATTCAGAGGTCCAACTGGCTGGAGTCAGTGCGCTGGGCAAGATTGGCGGCCCGTTGGCCAAGAAGGTGCTCACGTCCCTGGTCAAAGACGGTGACGCCAACCTCGAAGAGGCAGCTCAGATGGAGTTGCAAGACCTGGAATTCGATGAAGACCCTCAGGGTTTTCTCGGCGACTTCTAGGCCAAACCCCAGTCTCGTGGCCAATCTATCCGCCGCCCAAGACCTCTTTCTCCGCTCTGCGCGCACCGGGCACCTGGCCACCTCCAGCAAGGACGGCCAGCCCCACGTTATCCCAGTTTGTTATGTGTTCGACGGGACGGTCATCTACTCGGTGTTGGACGCCAAGCCCAAGACCACGCCCCTAAAGCGACTCAGGCGCGTGCGGAACATCCTGGCCAACCCCCAGGTCTCCCTGATCGCCGACCACTACGAAGAGGACTGGACACGTCTTCAATACGTGTTAGTTATCGGCGAGGCCGGCCTGCTGGAATCGGGTGAAGAATGGTCGCGCGCCATCGCCATGCTCCGCGAGAAATACCCCCAATACCGCCAGATGGACCTGGACCAAAGCCCGGTGATCAAGATCACGCCGGCAAGGTTCGTCCCCTGGAGCTCCCAGCCCGAGTTCTGATCCACACAACGGCTGGGTGACAGGCCGCCGCCCCTACTCCAACAATGCACGCACTAAATAAAGCCGCGTGCTTGGCTGGAGGCAAGAGTACACAGATTAGTTGTAGTATGTTGCCAACGAAAGGGCGGGGTGTGTGCCGTGACGAGTAACGAGATACGGGATTCTGGATTCATCGGTCGCCAGGATGAGATGGCAGTACTTACTGCGGTCTTGGACGAAGTCTTGTCTGGAATAGGCCAGATGGCTATGCTGGCCGGCGAGCCTGGCATCGGGAAGACCCGCTTGGCGCAGGAACTGGCCAACCACGCAGATTCCAAGGGCGCTCGGGTGCTGTGGGGCCGTTGCTACGAAGAGCAGGGAGTGCCTCCTTACTGGCCCTGGGTCCAGGCTATCCGGTCCCACGTGAGGGAAATTGACCCAGATCAGCTGAGATCAGAGGTCGGAGCTGGGGCCGCTGACATTGCCGGTCTGGTGCCGGACGTGAAATAAAGGTTGCCCGAAGTCGGACCTCCGTCCCAGATGGAGAGCCCGGAACAAGCCCAGTTCCGGATGTTCGACTCGATAACTACATTTCTAAAAAACGCCTCCCAGAAACAGCTTATGGTCATCGTGTTGGATGACCTCCACTGGGCCGATCTGCCATCACTCCAACTGCTTAGATTCGTCACAAGGGAGTTGGATGGGGCACGATTGATGCTCTTGGGTACCTACCGGGATGTTGAGCTTAGCCGTCAACACCCTCTCGTAGAGACCCTTGGCGAATTGACCAGAGAACGATTATTCCAGCGCTTGCGATTGCAGGGCCTGGCCCGGGAAGATGTGGCGCGCCTGATCGAGATTACCTCAGGTAATACAGTCCATCCAGGATTGGTCGAGGCTCTTCATTCTCAGACAGAAGGCAATGCACTGTTCGTCACTGAGATAGTGCGGATGTTGGAGCAGGAGGGAGGGCTGAGCACCGGCGCGATGTCGGGCCCGGTACCCGGCTCGGTACAAAAAGAAGATAAAGACTCATGGACCATACGCATTCCTGAGGGAGTGCGTGAAGTGATCGGAAGGCGTCTGAATCGTCTGTCCAATCACTGCAACGAAACCCTTACTGTGGCATCGGTCATCGGCCGGGAGTTCACGCTGGACCAATTGCGGCCGCTGATAGAAGACTTCACAGAGGGCCAGTTGTTGGGTGTGTTGGAGGAGGCTCTAGCTGGTCGAGCGATCGAAGAGACATCCGATACGGTGGGCCACTACCAGTTCGCTCACGCATTGATTCAAGAGACTCTAACCTCGGAGTTGTCCTTGACCCAGCGTGTGCGTCTCCATGCCCGAATCGCCGAGACTCTGGAAATTGGGTACGGGTTGGAAGCCGAGGCCCACGCCGCCGAACTGGTTTACCATTTTGCCCAGGCGCAGACAGTTACCGGCGTAGAAAAGGTGGTGCAGTACTCCATTCTGGCGGGCGAAAAAGCTGTGAATGTTCAGGCCTACGATGAAGCGCTGGTCCACTTTCAAATGGGATTGACGGTCAAAGGCATAGCGCTAACGGGTTCGGAGCCGGCTGAAGATGAAGAGGCCGCGGCGCTATTAGCGGGACTCGGTCACGCGCAACTAGGTACCCATGACCGGTCAAATTCGAGGCAGGTGGCTGTCAGCCTTACCCGAGCCTTCGATTACTATTTGAGTATCGGGGATTCAGAGCGAGCATTGGCAACCGCTCTTTCCGACCTTCCAATCGTGACCATTGGACTTGAATTCGTCGAAAGAGCATTGACGTTGGTTGCACCGGACACCATCGAAGCTGGGTGGCTCCAGGCCCGCCTGATCTTCCCATTTCGCACCGACTATGGCCGGTCTCAAGAAGCCTTTCATCACGCTCTTTCCATCGCACGCCAACAACAAAACAAATCGCTGGAGATGAAGGCTTTGGTCGCCGCAGGGTGCGTGGATTATCATTACAGCAACAATGAGCAGAGCCTGGAAAGTAACCTGCAGGCCATCGCGTTAGCGCAGTTTGTCGATCTGCCGAATGAAGAGTCTCACGCCCGTTACGACCTGAACCACGTTCTCTATGCGATGGGCAACTTGGAAGAAGCAACCGTCCATGCTGAGGCGATGTTGGCGGCCGCAGAACGCAGCCGGTCGCGTATCTGGCACGACCGTGCCATGGATGCCAACGTAGTTTTAAACAGCGCCAAGGGGGACTGGCCGACCGCTAGAACCTATATTGACCAGTGCCTGAAAACGTCACCACGGGATCCTGTGATTCTAGGCGCTGGGGCGCTGCTGGAGTGTCAATTAGGGGATAGCGATGCCAGCGACGCTTATCTTCAGCGCCTCTTAGATAGCGTCCCCGGGGGGGTGGCCCAGTCCCCCAGCCACAATCGCGCTGGTGACACAAGGGTTTTACACGGTCCCAGCCGTGGTCATCCCAGCGGTCGCCTACATAACCGGCCGGATGGTCCATTTTGATCTTGTCGAGATGGTGGCCAATGCAATCTTTTCCTTGCCGGTCGCTCTCCCTGCTTACTTGCACGCGGCCCGGATAGGCCTGGCATTGATTGCTGTGCAGCGGCAAGACGAGACGGCCGCCAGGGAATTGTACGGCTCGCTGCTGGCGACTGCTGGCATTATGGCGCCTCAAAGCAGTAATGGTCCTGGTTTCGTCGTCGATAGAGTGCTGGGCCTATTGTCGCGGACGGCCGGTGACCTTGACCAAGCGGCAGCCCACTTCGAAGAAGCGCTGGTTTTCTGTCGCAAGGCGGGTTGTAGACCCGAATTGGCCTGGACTTGCTGCGACTACGCCGGCTTGCTGGTTCAGCGCAACTCGGGCGATGATCGAGTCAAGGCGATTGCGCTGCTAAAAGAGTCGTTGGATCTGGCCAGCGACTTGGGTATGCGTCCTCTGATAGACCGGGTTATGGGGCTTCAGGAACTAGCTGAAGCACAGCCCATCAGGACGCCTGCATACCCCGATGGACTCACCGCGCGGGAAGTCGAAGTCCTGCTGGTTATCTGCGCTGGTATGACCGACCGGGAGATCGGTGAAGAATTGGTCATCAGCGTCAATACAGTAGGCAACCACGTGAGAAACATCCTCAGCAAAACCGGCGCGGCTAACCGCGCCGAGGCCGCCAACTACGCCAATCAGCACGGTTTGGTACCACCAGTAACCGAACCTTAGCGATTGTTTCAGTCGTCAGGGCGGTGGCGGCGGCTGCTACTAGTCTGACAAACTGGGATGTACGTCGTCCCCGGCCCACAATATAGGCATTAAACAGACCCTCAGCATATGCTGAGGGTCTGCGCTTTTTTAGCCCTTGTGCTTTGCTAGACGGAGCCTGCGTCTAATGCTGCTCGCCACCGACGAGGTGACCTCGCCCTAACCCTCTCCTCTTTCCGCGGAAGGACGGGAGAGGAGATTTAGGCCGGTTGACACCCTTAGGCGTGCAATCTACACTGGCCCGAAATCGCAGCCCCACGTGAGCCACGGCTGGCTCGCCCCCCACGGGTTATTTGAGGAGTAAAGACATGGACGGAGTCACAGCGATCGCCAATATCCTGCGCATGGAGGGTGTGGAGTTCATCGGCTGCGTGCCCTATCAGCCGCTTTTGGAAGCCGCGGCCATCGCCGGGATCCGCCCGATAATCTTTAGACAAGAAAGCACCGGCATCCACATGGTTGACGGTTATTCCAGGGTGACCAACGGCAAGAAGATGGGCGTGTTCATGATGCAGAACGGACCCGGAGCGGAGAACGGCTTCGGCGGCGTTGCCCAAGCCTATTCGGAGTCCGTCCCCATCCTTCTGCTGCCCGCTGGCATGCCCCGGGACAAACGGGGGGTCCACCCGAACTTCTACCCCACCCGCAGCTACGAGACCATCACCAAATGGTCGGAAGAGATGAACATGGTTGAGCGCATACCCGACCTGATGCGGCGGGCGTTCACCAAGTTGCGCACCGGACGCCCCGGCCCGGTCCTGCTGGAGATCCCCCAGGACGTGGCCACCGCCGAACTGCCCGAAGAGCTGTTCAACTACGAGCCACCCCGGGTGGTGTTGCAACAGGCTGATCCGTCGGACGTGAGCCGCGCCGCCAAGGCCCTGCTGGCCGCCGACCGGCCGATAATTCATGCCGGTCAGGGCATCCTGTACGCGGAAGCCACACCCGAACTGATCGAGCTGGCCGAGTTCTTGCAGGCCCCGGTGATGACCACCCTGTCGGGCAAGAGCGCCTTCCCGGAGACACACCCCCTGTCCCTGGGCGCCGGTGGCCCCAGTACGACCGCCCAGGCCAACAAATACCTGAGAGAGTCTGACCTGGTCTTTGGCGTCGGTTGTAGCTTCACCAAGACCAACTTCGCCCAGGCCATACCCGCCGGCAAAACCATGGTCCATCTGACCAACGACGAAGACGCCATTGGCCGGGAGTTCAAGACCGAGTTCGCCATGCTGGGTGACGCCAAACTCGTGCTGCGCCAAATGCTGGACGAACTGAAGAGCCAGGCGGGCAGCGCCAGGGCCAAGAACCAGGTGCTACAAGACGACATCAAGTCGATGAAAGAAGCCTGGCTGGCCCAGTGGATGCCCAAGTTGACCTCTGAAGAAGTGCCCATGAACCCCTACCGGGTGGTCTGGGACCTGATGCACACAGTTGATCTGGACAACACCATAATCACCCATGAGTCGGGCAGCGCCAGAGAATACCTGAGCCCCTTCTGGGAGGCCCGTGCGCCCCGCAGTTTCATCGGCTGGGGCAAGTCCACCCAGCTGGGTTACAGTCTCGGGTTGGCCATGGGTGCCAAGCTGGCCGCACCGGAAAAACTGTGCATAAATGTAATGGGTGACTTGGCTTTCAGCACCGTGGGGCTGGACATCGAGACGGCAGTCAGGTGCGATATACCCACGCTGACCATCGTCATCAACAACGCTTATATGTCCATCTACGACGACAGCCGGTTCCCCGTGGCGCTGGAGAAATACAACGTCAAAACCCTATCGGGCGAATTCTCTGAGGTTGCCCAGGCCATGGGCGCCTATACTGAAAAGATCACCGCCCCGGCCGACATCATCCCCGCCATCAAACGGGGCATCGCCGAGACCGAGGCCGGCAAAGCAGTAGTATTGGAGTTCATCACCAAGGACGAGGGCGAGTACTCCAAGTTCTAGGGTTTGACCAAGTAAATTTCTGGCAGGGGCGCCAGTGCCTGATTTCATTTTCATATTCGGGGTGATAGCCGTCGTTCTGACGGTTACTGCCCTGGCATCCGGGTTGGTCGAGCGGTCACCGCTCTCTTTCCCTTTGATCTTCCTTGGCTTGGGATTTTTGCTGGGGAGTCAGGGAATAGACGAGCTTGACGTTGGACCTCATTCCCCGTTTCTTGAGGTCGTTGCCACTCTGACCTTGGCCTTGGTTCTGTTTCTGGACGCCGTAAAAATCCAGATCACCGAACTCGGCAAACGCTGGTTGGTACCGGCATTGATCCTTGGCCCGGGTACCGGCTTGATCATCGCCATCGGCGCTTTGCCCTTTGGGTTGTTCCTTAACTTTGGCTGGATACTGGCCTTCATCGGCGGTGCTGTCCTGGCTTCCACCGACCCGGTCGTCTTGCGGGATATCGTGCGTGACGAGCGCATCCCCCGTTCGGTCAGGCAGGTGTTGAAGATCGAAGCGGGCATGAACGACCTGGTGGTACTTCCGGTGGTCTTGGTGCTGATTGCCGTGGCCACCGATCAGGGTGGCAGCGTCGGAGGCTGGGTCATCTTCCTGGTCAAGCTGCTCCTCTTGGGGCCGGCCATCGGTTTTGCCGTCGGCGGAGTGGGCTCTTGGTTGATGAACTGGATGGACAAGAAGATGACCATCCGGCGCGAGCATCAGTCCCTCTACGGCGTGGGCCTGGTGTTGGCATCTTATTCTGCGGCAACCGCAGCGGGTGGCGATGGGTTCCTGGGGGCGTTCGCGGCCGGACTGGCCGTGGTGATGCTCAACCAGTCTCTCTGCGATTGTTTCCTGGAATATGGCGAAGTCACCTCTGAGATGGCCATGCTGCTGGCCTTTGTCCTGTTCGGAGCTGTGCTCTCGGGCATGTTGGGAACGGTTGACGTTACGCCCACGTTGTTCCTGGCCGCCCTGGTGGTGTTCGTCATACGGCCGGCGGTTTTGGGTACGGTATTGGCCAAGGCCCGGCTGAGCTGGCAGGCCCGTGCCTTCATCTGTTGGTTCGGCCCAAGAGGGCTGAACTCATTGTTGCTGGCCCTGCTTGTCGTGCAGGCGGGTATCCCTGGCGCTGAGCTATTGCTGGCGACCGTGGGTGTGGTGGTCATGGCATCAGTGGCCATTCACGGCGGCAGTGCGACGCCGGTGGGGGTCTGGTACGGCCGGGTCGCCGCCGAAGAAACCCTGTTGGAAGAGCGTGAGAGCACGGTAGCCGGGCTATTCGGCGGTCACGATGGACAAGTCCCCATGCTAACGCCCGACGAGCTTGTTGGCCGTCTGACGCGGCCCAACCCGCCGTTGGTGGTGGATGTACGGACCCGGGCCAGCTACAACCATGACGGGACCAGGATTCCAAAGTCCATCCGGGTGGTGCCCGACGGTGCCTTCGAGTGGGCGCAAGAATATGAGCCGGGGAAGGAGATGGTCTTCTATTGTAGTTGACCCGACGATGCGACTAGCGTCCGTGTGGCGCAGCAATTAAGGGACCAAGGCTTCGAAGCCTCCGCACTTTCCGGCGGTATAGACGCCTGGCGGAAGGACTACCCGGTGGAGTTTATCGAGGTGGCGGCTTAGAGACGCCAGCGGTCCTTCCAGCAGCTCCGGCAGCCATTATTGACAGTTGCTCCTTGAAATGGTCGGGCGTTTTAGGCTCCAATGGACTGGTTTACTCCTATGGGGCCGGGGCCATTGCTCATTAACCGATCTCCGGGCGCTTTGGTTCCGGCTGGACGACATTTTCCCCAAGAATTCTCGAGGATCGCGACGCCAATGACGACTCCTGCTGCTGTTGAGAGTACCCTCCCCCGCCAACCGACCATCCGTGAGATGCCCACCAGCGAAAGGCCTCGCGAGAGGCTGGTGGAGTACGGTTCTAAGAACCTGAGCAATACGGAACTCATCGCCATCTTGCTGCGTACTGGCTCGGCCGGTGAGAACGTCATCACCCTCTCTGCCCGGCTGCTGACGCGGTTCGGCGGGCTGGCGGGGTTGGGCAAGGCGGCCTTCGCCGAGTTGTGCGGCGAGCGCGGTCTCAGCGAGGCCAAGGCCTGTCAGCTACTGGCGGCCCTAGAGTTGGGACGCCGGTATATCTCCCTGGCTCCCGAGGAGCGGATAATCATCAGCACACCACAGGATGCCGCCAACCTGGTCACTGGCGAGATGGGTACTTTGGAGCAAGAGCACCTGAGGGTTATACTGCTGAACACTCGTAACGAGGTGCTCAGCACCCACGAAGTATACGTGGGCAATGTGAATAGCTCGGTGGTGCGGCCGGCGGAGGTGTTTAGGCCAGCGGTCAGGAACAATGCGACTTCCCTGATCGTGGTCCACAACCACCCTTCCGGTAACCCCGCTCCCAGCGACGACGACATCGCCATCACCGCAGACTTGGTGGAGTCGGGCAAGCTGTTGGGGATAGAAGTTCTGGACCACCTGGTGATCGGCAGCGGGCAGCGTTACGTAAGCATGAACGAGAGCGGCCAGGGCTTTAGCTAGCCCGCCGGCCGCACTCCCTACATGATTGGAGGGAACCATGTCTTACTTCATAGATGCGTCCGACAGGAAGCCGATGGAAGTGGTGCCGGGGGCCAGGACCCGTACTTTTTGGGGCGAGCAGATGCTGCTTTCTCTGATCGAGGTCGACGCGAACTCGGAAGTGCCGCGCCACACACACCCTCATGAGCAGGCCGGGATAATAGTTGAGGGCGAGCTGGAGATGGGCATTGACGGCGAGGTCAAACTCCTGAAGCCCGGCGACATGTACATCATCCCCGGCAACGTCGAGCACTACGCCAAGGCCTACGAAGTTAAAGCCTTGGCCCTGGACATCTTCAGCCCGGTGCGAGAAGAGTTCAAGTACTGATCGAGGCCGGGGTTGTTCGCGTGATCGCTAAGGCGTCGTTTGGGTTATGCCGGAATCGTTTCTTCTACGATCTCCAACGATCTTCCTAACGCCACGGGCTTGCTTAAGCAAGCCCTGACCCCTGTTAGCTGCCGGACGCGAATAGGCGCTCCAGGCCATCCAGACAGCCGAACCAGCCTCCCTGGTGTTCGTCCCGCATGTGTTCGTCGGGGAAACGTTCGTGGGTTAGCACCACCTCAGTGGCGTCGCCCTTGTCGATGAACTCCACGGTGACTAAGGTTTCAGCGGGCACGAATCCGGGGTCATCACCGGGCATCTTCTCGAAAGCCCAGGTGAATACCAGCTTCTCCGACTCGATCACTTCCTGGTAGACCCCGTATGCGACGTAGGGGGCGTCTTTGCCGGGCTCCAGCATGCCAAAGCGGTACTTGCCGCCAACTCGCAGGTCCACCTCGGCTATGGGCGCTGAGAAGCTCTCGTGGGCGCCCCACCATTTATGGAGGTGTTCCGGTTGGGTCCAGGCGGCGAACACCCGTTCACAGGGCGCGTTGATCGTCTTGGTCACCCGTAGGCTGATGCCGGTCTGCGGCGTTGATTGAGTCATGGTTCCTATCCCTCCGATTCTTCTGCTTGATCATTGTCTTCTTGAGTATCTACCTGAGTATCTTCCTGAGGATGTTCGCCGGAGGAAGTCGCCTCCAGATAATTGGCCAGCGAGTCCAATTGGTCCTCCCAGAACCGGCGGTATTGTGCGATCCATTCCACCGCTTCTTTCATGGGCAGGGCCTCCAAGTGGCAGCGCCGGACGCGCCCGTCTTTCTCTTGCGTCAGTAGCCCGGCACGTTCCAGGACGCGTAATTGTTTGGAGATAGCTGGCAGCGATACGTCGAATGGCTCGGCCAGGTCCGTCACTGTCGAGTCGCCGAAAGACAGCCGTTCCAAGATGGCTCGCCGGGTGGGGTCGGCCAGCGCCGAGAAGGTCAGGTTAAGCGCTTCTGCTTGATAATTAACCATATGGTTAATTATCAAGCAGAGAAGAAAGGATTGTCAACAGAGGGATCGGAAATCCCTCCGGAGCCCCCGTTTGCAAATGGGGGTTGGGGGGATTTTTGGTGCTCTTCGCCGAACGACTGCGGAGAAGCAGCCCCGGATCAGTCTCTTAGGCGTTGATCGCGGTAGTTGGGAGCGGAGATCGGCACCCAATTTACAACCATGCCGTCGACCAACCGAGAGGCGATACGGGACTTGGTGTCTTCCAGTTCTTCAATCATCGAGACGGTCGTGATGACAGTGGGCAGGCGCGCCTCGTGGCGATGAACGATTATCTGGTATAGCTTTTCCTCCGCCCAAGCGGTGCTGCTCTCCGCGCCCAGATCGTCCAACACAAGTAGCGGCACGGAGTTGATCTGCTCGAATAACTCGTCATAGCCGACCGGGCTGTCGGGGCTGAAGGTGGCCCGGAGGTGGTCTAGCAATGTGGGCACGAAGGCAAAGAATACCTGGCTGCCCTGCTTGAGACGTTCGCCGGCGATGGCCACAGCCAGATGGGTCTTGCCGCAACCCCGCGGCCCATTGAAAAGCAGCCAGCCCTCGGGGTCGGCGGCGAATGCCTCTGCTATGTGCTTAGCACTGTCTAAAGTTTCTTGGTGTTGGGCAGTGGCGTTCGCCCCGCCTACGGTGTCGAAATTCTCGAAGGTCATCCGTTGCAACATGTCAGCACGGACTTCCCCGATGCCTTGAATCATTCGGCTGTTGAAGTTGCCCAACTGGGCTACGGAAGCGGTTCCGTCAACGCCCTCCAGGCGCGTGCGCAAGGCGTCGTCCAGCCGTTGCAGGGGGCCGCGAACCGTTACTACGGTGGGCAATGAGTTGTTATAGCGGTGGTTGATCACCTGGAATAATTTCTCCTGGGCCCAGGGGGTGGCGGTGGCCACGCTTAGGTCGTCCAAGATCAATACGGGTACGTTACGGACCTGCTCGAATAGTTCATCGTAGGAGACCGGGTTGTCCGGTGCGTAGGACGCCCTCAAGTGGTCTAGCAAGTCTGCCGCGACTATGAAAAATGCGGTCTGGCTCCGTTCGATGCATCGGTTGGCGATGGCCACTGCCAGGTGGGTTTTGCCACTACCACTGGGGCCGGTGAGAACCAGCCAGCCTTCTGGATTCTCGGCGAATCGGGCTGCGGCAGTGACGCCTTCGGAGAACATCTGCCGGCTGGAGGCGTCCGGCATTGGCCCTTCCAAGTTGGTGGTGGCGAATGTTATCCGGGAGAGTGCGCCCAGGTTGCTGTACCGGCGCAACGCGGCTTCTCGGGTGCTGGAGTCCTGGGTCTCCTGGCAGGCGCAGGGGACGGCCTGCCCGAACTCGGGATGGCCAATATGGACGCGTCTAGTGACCCAGCCGCTGCCATTACATTGAGGGCAAAGGTCAGCGGTCGGTTCGTTGTCCGGGAGGCGCACCCCTCCGCCGTTGGTATTCCTCGAGATATTTCTGGCCGTTATCCTTCTCAGTATGTCGCCCAGGCTTTCCATCTTTTCCCCTCTCAGCCTCTCCCCTAGTCGTTCCAGTGAACTCTCTGCCCTCTGAGGTCCAGCGTCTTAGTATGCCGGCCACGTAACGCCAACTGCGTTTGTTCTCCGCCACTGCGATGCCGAAGGCCTCCCGGAGCCAGGGTTCCGGGTAGCGCCCCTCGGCCTCTTTCAATTCTTCCGCCAACAGAGGAGATAACGACCCGATGCTGTCTTCGTACAGGGCGAAAATATTGCGCCTTTCCGGTTCCGGCTGGTCGGTGGCTGGCTCGTCGTCTATCTCAGGTGCGCCCTCAACGGATTCTCCGGCGGCCAATCTGGCCAAGGCCCGTTGGTCGGCGTCGGTGTTCAACAGGAAGATCGTGCCCGTGCCCTCCAACTGGTGGGTCAAGAAGGTGCCCCGGGTCACGGCCAACCGCAGACCTTGGCGTATGGCCTCTTCGGACGATTCTTCGCCTTTGGACTTGAGTCCCTTGATCAGAGAGCGGTCTGATAGGAATTCGTCCAGGGAAACGGCTCTCAGAGCGCCGCGCTTGCGGTGAAACAACCACAGACCGCGCAGAGTCACCTTGAGTTCGGAAAGATCCTGAATCTGCTCCAGGATGGGTCCGAACACCGGGTTGGGCACCGGGGTGTAGAGTGTTTTCCCAGTGAATCCAGCGAAGGCCCCGGAAGGCGCCATAACTAGAAGTCGTCCACCCTAGATAACGAATCGAACCGGACCAGGTTGTCCCGGAAGAAGAGCTGCAGGTTGCCGGTGGGTCCGTTACGATGCTTGGACACTATCAGGTCCGCGATGTTGCGGGGATAGGGCCGGCCGGGAAACTGTTGGTCCCACTCATCTTCGGTGAAATACGCGTCGTCACGGTGCAAGAACATCACGACGTCGGCGTCCTGCTCGATGCTTCCGCTGTCACGTAGGTCTGAAAGCATGGGGCGGTGGCCTGGCCGCTGCTCAACACCACGGCTGAGCTGGGAGCAGGTGACGAGGCCGATGTTTAAGTCTCTGGCCATGATCTTGAGCGACCGGGAAATCTCTGATATCTCTTGGACACGGTTTTCGCTGCGGCCGCTTCTGCCCTGGATCAACTGCAGGTAGTCGACCACAAGCAGGTCCAGTCCATGCTCCAAAGACAGCCGGCGCGCCTTGCTACGCATCTCGATCATGCTCTGGAACGGTGTGTCATCTATATAGACGGGTAGGTCGGACAGTTGACCGATGGCGTCTGTGATCCGTTCCATCTCGGCTTCGGTCAGAAGTCCCAGACGCAGCCGGTGAGAGTCGATCTCAGCCTCGGATGAAAGTATCCGCAGGGCCAGTTGTTCCCGGCTCATCTCCAGGCTAAAAACACCGGCTGAAGAGCCGTTCTTGGCGGCGTTCAGGCAGATGTTCAAGGCCAATGTGCTCTTACCCAATGACGGGCGTGCGCCCAGGATCACCAGGTCCGAGCGTTGGATGCCTCCGAGAAGTTCGTCGAGGTCTGTGTACCCGACCATGATCGGACCGGTGTTCTCGGTTATGGGGTCGGCGATGGCAGCCTGGTCTTCCAGGTATTGGTCATAAATCTGCCGCAGCGGGACGAAGCCCCTCTGGGAGTCAGGACCCCGGATGGTGAAGAGCGCATCCTCTGCTTGGCGGAGGGTGGCGTCAACGTCGTCGGTGTCCTGGTAGCCCATGGCCGATATGCGGGAAGCAACGTCAATGAGTTTCCGCATGGTGGCGGTGCGGGCCACCACGTTGGCGTAGTGTTCGGAGTTGGCCGAGGTGGGGGTAACGGAAATCAGGTGGGAGAGATAGGCCATGCCGCCGACCGTTTCCAACTGGCTGGCGCGGCTCAGTTCCCGGGCCAGTGTGACTTGGTCAATGGCCTCATCCCGCTGGAAGAGTGCTTCGCAGGCGGCAAAACAGAGCTGATTTCTCTCTCGGTAGAAATCGTCTGCCTTAATCACAGGCGCGACGCGAGAGAAGCAGTTCCCATCGATCAAGACCGACCCAACAACCGCCTCCTCCGCCTCCAAGTCATGGGGTAACAGCTTCTCGGCGTACATCGCCCTATTCTTCTATCTCCGCGTTGACGTGTATCGTGGCCGTGACTTCGGTTGAGAACCGGAGGATCACGTCGTATTCGCCTGGTTCGCGGATCGGCTCGGCTATCTCAACCCAGCGCCGCTCCACTTCCCGGCCGACTTTATCGGCTAGTTCCATGGCGATGTGGGTCTGGGTGATGGCGCCGTAATACCGTCCGGTAGGCGTGATTCTGGCCGTGAGACTGATGGTGATGTCGTCCAGGCCGCTGGCCAGTTCTTCCATGATGGCGGTCTCGCGGACGCGTACCTCGTCACCGACGGCGCTGATCTTGTGAACCCGCTTCAACACCTCAGGAGTGGCGATCTCGGCCAGACCCTGGGGCAAAAGATAGTTGCGTGCGTAACCGTCGGGCACACGGCGGACTTCGCCCGCCCTGGCCTTATTGGGAACGTCTTGGGTGAAAACTACTTCCATTGTTGGTCACTTCCGTTGGGTACTCCGATGGGCATGGTCGATCGGAACAGGGATAGGGCCTCATTTTACAGAGGCCGACTTGATTATACGGCATGCCCGTCTGAGGGGAAAGCGGGGCCGGTCTGCGGCCGGACCCGGGCCTGGGTGACTAGGACCGGCTGCCCGCTGCGCCCGTCTAAGCTGAAGACGGAGAGCAGACCGACCTATGACTGGGGAAATATATCCCTCTTTTGACGACAAATCCAGGCAGTTTCAACCAATCTGAAACGAATATTTTAGTCCAATCAGAGATCCTAGGTCGTTGTCATGGTTGTTGTACCGGCGTTTCGTCTCAACATTACTTGAGGGGTAGATAGGTGGGGCGTACATGCCGGATGCCACTTATATCTGGAAACGGGAAAAACCCTTAAAACTGAGGGTTATTTTGCGCCGGAAGTAAGGCCGTTCTGCACGGCGTAGGCTGCGGCTTCGGTGCGGTTGGCCGAGTCGGTCTTGCCGAGAATGCTCCTTACGTGATTGCCTACGGTATTGGGGCTGATGATTAGCTCCTCTGCTATTTCACGGTCGATCATACCCAAAGCCACCAGCCGGATCACTTCTACTTCTCGCGCGGTTAGACCATCGGGGAAAGCAGTCTGGGAAATGTTTCGCTCTTGGAGCCTCGCAACCCGTTCAATCAATGGCCTCATGCCCAGTTCGTTGGAGATGGCGAGGCACTCTTCAAAAAGACCAGTCGCTTTTGCCCGGTCTCCTGGTCCGTTGCGCTCTATCAAGAGGTCCGCGTATTCACAGGAGGCCCAGGCTAGCTCGGGCTTGTAGCCGCCTTTACGACAGAATGACAATGCGTCGTCAAAATGTTTGGCTGACTGATCGAGCTGACCGATGGTCCGGGCCAGTAGCCCCAGGAGGCGATCAGAGGATACGCAAAAGAACATGAAACTGTGATGCCAAGTCTTCATGAGTTCGTATTTTTCCGCAGCCTTATCTGCGTCACCAGAAATGACCGCAACCATGGCCAGACCAGCGTGGGCTTGATTGACGGACAAAGCAGTTGCATTGGGATGTTCAATGATGAACGTGGCCGCGTTTACAGAGGATTCCAGACGGTCAGAATCTCCAGTGATATTCGCAGCTAGGGGTCCTGTTAGGGCGACCCTAGCGGAGGCGGATAGGTCCATGAATCTTGAGCCAGCCGTGCCATCGCTAGCGATCTTCGTGAGTAGATCCAAATGGGAGTTCCCCAACCTGCTATTTCCTACTTCGTGTTCGTTCAGCGCCAGTCCGCTTAGAATGTTGGATTGGCGCGATCCAATATCCAAGGCTCGCTGGGCGAATGTTCGTGCCGATTCCCACTCTCCGGCAACGCGAAGAGTCATTTCGGTTTTCCAACACGCTCCCTCCAGCCAAAACCGATCACCCAATCGCTCGGCTTTTGACAACATCTCCGTTGCGTGGCGACTAGCTGCGCCCAGATCGCCATTTTCGATATAACAGGTCGCCACAAAGTAATGGGCGGAAACTTCGGAACGCAGATCGTTGACCTGCTCATTAAGCTCGAATATTTTAAGGCCGTTGGCCAAGGCCTCCTCATAGTGCATATGGTTGCTGTACACCGATACGATCGCTGCCAGACTTTGAACTTCCAGCTCCTTGTCGCCCTCACGCCGAGATATATCCAAGGCCTGATTCAAGGCATCGATAGCTTCATCGTAGGCGGCGTTCTGCAGCCCGATGATCTGCCCGTGCCGCGATAGCAATCTGCCCGACTGTAACGAACCCTCCTGTACCAGTTTCAATGCCGGGCCGATCAGTTGTTCCAATCCAATATTCCTGGTCGCCGCATAATCCGGAAGCTCGGCGATGGCAACTACTTTTTCCAAGTCTCCCGCCTTGGCGTAATAATCCAAGGCTCTCCGCAGTGAGCGGTAGGCACCGTCTTCTATCAAAGCTGCCTGACAACGGCCCAGACCGAAAAGCAGACTAGCGCTGTCCTCATCTGGCGCCGGCGTTTGCTCTTCGAGGTTGATCGACAGGGCGGCGAGGCTGTTCTGGAAATACGCCATCGCCTCTTCCCAGGCGTAGCCTTCCAGAGCTCGATCTCCAGCCAACTTGGAGTACTTCACCAGCTTCTCAGGCCCGGATACCGGAGCGGCCTCTGAGAAGTGGTAGGCCAATTCTTCAGCATGCCCTCCCGGCTGGTCGCCGTAAGCTGTCTCCAACGCTTCGCCGATTTTCGCGTGCATCCTGACTCTGCGGCTGGTGGAAAGCCGTTCCAACAGCGTTTGTTGCACCATGGCGTGGCTGAATTGGTAGCGGTCCCGATGTTCCGGAAGTTCTTGCAAGATTCGGGCGTCCAGCGCCTCTTCCACTTGCTCAAGAAGCTGGATCTCTGAGGCGTCTTCGCTCAGGTTTTTAAGCAGGTTGAAGTCGAACTGGCGGCCGATGGCGGCTGCCATAGTCAACGTGTCGACGCAGTCTGCTGATAGCCGGTTCAAGCGCTGACCGATCACTTCGACAACGCCCTGCGGCAATCCGAGCACGATTGGAGTACCAGCGGTTCCAGCTCTGGCGTCGAAGTTGCTCTGTTCTCCGAGCAGCCGGACTACCTCTGACAGAAATAATGGATTGCCTTCGGTGTGGGTGTAGATAGCGTCGATCAACTCGGTGGAAGCACTCTCTCCGCCAGATTCACGGACGAATTGGCCCACGTCGTCCGATTCCAACCCGGTGAGCGCTAGGCGGCTGAAAGCGGGGCTACGAGACAGCTGCGCCAATGACTCGCTTAAGGGGTGACGTCGGGTAACCTCAACGTCTCGGTAGGTGCCGATCACCAGGATATTGCTGTCTGTCATCTGCTGGGTAAGGAACTCAAGCAGGAGCAGGGATGGCGTGTCGGCCCATTGAAGATCGTCTAATACGAATACCAAGGACTGGGACTGGGCCAGGTTGGTGAGGAAGGTGGAGATGGAGTTGAACAGCCGGAAGCGAGTTTGCTGCGGGTCCAGCGTCGGCGATGGTTCCAGGTCCGGAAGTTTTTGGCGAATCTCGGGCACCAGGTCTGCGATGTCGGAAGCGCCGGAGCCCAGCTCGGCTAAGAGTTGCTCGACGGGTGTCTGGGAGATATAGGACTGGATGGGCTGGACCCAAGGCCAATAGGGCGGGGCCCCTTCACGTTCGTAGCACCAGCCCCAGAATACCTGCGTGCCCAGTGACCGGGCGCGGGAGGTGAGTTCCTGGGCGATACTGGTCTTGCCGATTCCGGGCTCTCCGGCCAACATGACTAGCCGGCCATGTCCGGCGATGGCGTCGTCCAGCGCGGAGTTAAGCTCGGCAATCTCTTGATGCCGGCCAACAAATACTGCCCCAGTGTGTCCAGAAGTGGCCACTAATCATCCCCCCGGCACGTTGGTGACATTCTACACCGAAACGGTGACATATCTGAACGAGAACTAGGCCTTAACCGCCCGGAACACCCAGCAGGGCCAGGAGAAGGCGATGTCGTCGTGGACGGGAGCTACTTGGAAAGCCTCGCGGGTGGCGGCTGGGGCTTCTAGGAACTCTTTGTAGAGGGCTTTTGTTTCTTCAGGTGAGACCTTGGTGCGGGCGGTCCACTCGTTGAAGCGCAGATAGATACGGGGGTAGTCATTCTCGACCACCGTGAAGCCGCGCTCCATGAGCATTTCCGTTATGCGGGAGATCTTGCGGTTCTCGATGTGGCTGAAATCCCGGCGCAGTTCGATGTCATTCATCCATTTGGTGATGGCGTCGTCTTCCGGGGCGATGCTGTCGGCCATCAGTAGCGAGCCGCCCTTTTTGAGGACCCGCTGGGCTTCGTCGAGTGCCTTTTCGAAGTCGCGAAAGTGGTGGGCTGAGACCCGGGAGGTCACCAGGTCGATGGACTCATCAGCAAATGGCAGGGCTTCTGCGGCGTTTTGGCTGAGACCCAGGTTGGTGATGCTCCGCTCTCGTCCCAGGCGCTCAGCCTGCCGCAGCATCGGCTCTGTGACGTCGCTGGCGATGACCCGGTCGGAGACCCCGGCCACGGCAAACGCGGTGAACCCGGCGCCCGTGCCAAGGTCGATGGTCCAGCCATAACGGTTGCTGCCACCGGCGGCGTCCACCATGCGCTCCACAGATTCGAGGCTGTCGTCACGGATGTGTACCTTGCTGGTGGCGTAGACGGCCGCCTGAGGGCCAAATACCTGCTGCGCTGCGAGTTGCTGATTTTTGTCCTGGGTCATGTTTCCTCTTAAGAACTTATTAATAACCGGGGTGAAAAATAAAACTGGCGCTTGGGATAGTTAGTCTACCCAAGCGCCAGAACGTTTCCAGTTGGACCGAGACCGCCGGCCTGGTTAGACCAGCATTGGTTCAGTGTTTTTCTGGTAGACCTGGAACCGGTGCCGTGACGTGTCTGCGATCATTACGCGGCCACGGTGGTCAACGCGCACTGCGCAGGGAGTCCACAGTACCTTCTCAGGGGTGAAGTCGCGCACGCCGTTGCGCTGGCGAATCATGTCCGGGTTGGACTTGATCTTGTCGATTCCCAGGCTGGATAGCGCGGCATCGCCGTTGAACTCGGTGATGAAGCGGCCTTCGGAATTGAGCACCTGGACCCGGTTATTCAACCAGTCGGCGATGTAAATGTCGCCGTCTTCATCGACGCAGACGCCGGTGGGGCGGTTGAACTCGCCTACCGGGATTTCAGCGTAGCGCATTCCGCCGTCTTCTTTAGCAACGGTGCAGTCGCCGCCGGTGCCGGGTCGGCCAAAGGAGGCCAACCACTTGCCGTCGTTGGAGAAGGACTGGACACGATCGTTGCGCCAGTCTGCGACGAAGATGTTTTCATCTTTGTCCAGGCAGATGCCCCAGGGCAGGTTGAATTCGCCATCGCCAGAGCCAGCGGTGCCGAACTTGCCCAGGAACTTGCCGTCCAGGGAGAACTTCTGGACCCGGTTGTTGCGGCTGTCTACGATATAGACAGTTTCGTCGGCGCCGATGGTGATGCCAGCAGGGCGGTCTAGTTCGCCGTCGCCGGAGCCATGGGTGCCCCAGTGGCTCTGGTACTCGCCATCTTTGTTGAAGATGGTGATCCGGTGAGTCCACTCGTCAGTGACGTAGACGTTGGTGTTCTTGTCCAAGGCGATGGCCATGGGCCAGATGAACTGACCGGGCTCTTCGCCGTAGGAACCGAACTCGGTGATGTACTCTTCTTTGTCCTCGCCGATACGGAACAGGTTTATGCGTGTGCCGTCGGTCCGGGACTCATACGAGCGGTTGACGACGTAGACCATGTCGTCGGGGGCCAAGGCAAAGTCCATCGGATTTCGGAACCCGGTGCCCTGGAACTCGGAGCGTCCAGCTACAAAGCTGTAGGTGAACGTCCGGTCGTTGATTCCTAGGAATACACTAGCCATAGCTACTCTCCTCAGGGGTTCAGGGCCCCGCGCCGCAGCAATCGCTCCGGCGCAGAGGCTGATTTTCTAGATTTCTCGCGGTCTGCTTTCTGGAGGTCTCCCCTCTAGAAGAAGGGTATGGCCTCGTAGCTGCCGCCGATGATCGCCTTGGCATCCAGGCCCATCCACTGGTCAAGCAAAGTCGTGTAGGCCGAGCGGAAGTCCATGCTGTGTTGCAGGTTACCGCCGTCTTCCAACTTGCCGGGTGCTAGGGACGGGTATTCGCCGTAGAGGCCGCCCTTGACGTGGTCGCCAATGACGAAGGCCACTCCGCCGGTGCCGTGATCGGTGCCGGAGCCGTTGTCCATGGCCCGTCGACCAAACTCGGAGTAGAAGAACAACGTTACGTTGTCGCTCTTACCCAACTGGCGGATGTCGGTCATGAACGAATCGATGTTCACAGCCACGTCTTGCAGCAGGTTGGCTTGGGCCACTGCCTGGTTGGCGTGGGTGTCGAAGATGTTGTAGGGAGCCGTGGTGAACAACACCCGGGTCCCGAAATCAGCGTTGTGGACCTGGGCCATGTCGCGGAGGTAGCCGCCCATGGCCGTGCTGGCGTACTCGACTTCAGACTTGTACATCCCAGGGGCCGTGGTCAGGATGTCGGCACCCTTCAGGGCTTCGATACCGGTACGGCGGATGTAGTCGTCAACCGCGCCCTGACCGATGGCCGGAGCGTACATGCGTCCGAACAGGTCAAGAGCCTCGGTCCGTTGGGCTTCAGCGCCCATGTCGGTGAGCAGGCCGTAGGTGCTGAGGTCTCCCACGGAGGCTACAGCCACACCCTCTTTGGCCAGAGAGCGCGGCAGGCCGCGTCCGAAGTTGACGCCGGTCAGCACGTTCTCGCCTTTGGGGTCAACGTCTTCGATAACGCTGCCCAACCAGCCGGTGAGACCTAGTTCATCGGGCTCACAGGTGGCCCAGATGTCCATGGACCGGAAGTGGGATAGGCTGCCGTTGGGGTAGCCGATACCCTGGAGGATGGCCAAGTGGCCCTCGTCCCAGTGTTTCTTCAGCGGCGCCATGGCCGGATGGAGTCCAAGCTGATCGGAGATGGGGATTATCTGGTCCTCATTGATACCGAGGGCCTTGCGGTAATCTCGGTAATGAGGGTCGTTGTAGGGAATAACCGTGTTCAGGCCATCGTTGCCGCCGGACAATGACATCACTGCCAATACTGGGTCTTTTACTGTTGATACCATTCTTACTTCCTCCGCATTTGGTCGGATTATCAGACTATTCTTAGCGAAATCTTAGGGAATCTCAGGGAGATCCTAGCCGAACTGGAACTCCGAGGTGGTTGCAATCATCTTTAGGGTCTCGCCCGTTCGGCGGGTGAAATCACCTTCCTCGGTGTCGTTGCCGTGTTTCAGGGCCCCGCCGGCGTCCAGATGGTCGGTCAGTTGGCTACGGGTCTCCTGTGCCAGCTCCATGGGGCCGAGCAGGTCCAGACAACCGTCCAAGAACTGTTCGGAGCTTGGAACGTCGCCTATTTTCATCAGCCGACTGACGATGGACTTAATGCCGGGCAGATCAGTGTTGCCCAGCATGGAAGATGCGAAGTTGATCCGGTCGATCAGGCTGCCGCTATTGATCCACTCGCGGCCCATGTGCCAGCCTTCAACCGTCGGCGGGTTCATCAGGTCCAAGCCCATGTATTTGGGCTCCATGGCCACGAAGAACAGACCCGGCTTGGGTTCGATGTGGTCGCCTACCATGCGCATGGTCCCGATGACCACGTCAGCAGGGCTCTTGACCTTGGCGAACCGGACGGCCTCGTCTTTGAAGAAGGCCGAGTTGAAGAGGACCGTCAACATGGCGGTGATCTCGTAACCGGAGTCGAAGTAGGCCTTTTCCAGTTGTTTGATGGCGTCCATGTCGCGAGGCTCGCTCAGGCGCCAGGAGGGCACCGGCGGCTCGTCGGCGACGAAGAAGTCATAGAGCTTACGGGCGACGAACCTGGCGGTCCCTGGCTGCTTGCAGAGGATGTCGACGATGTCGCCGCCATCCCAGTTGCCGGTCTCGCCCAGGAAGGTCTTCTCGCCGTAGTCATGGTCGGCGGGGTCGAAGCGGAACTCGAAGGGAGTCCGTCCGTAGGGGAAGACAGGGATCGTCGGGGCCAGGTTCCAGCCGGTGAAGGCACGGGCGCAGGCCTTGACGTCGTCTTCGCTGTAGTTGAACTCGTTGTCCATGCCCACGCCGATGGAGAACAACTCCAAGAGCTCCCGGCCGTAGTTCTCGTTAACGGCGGTCTTGTGGCTCTCGATGTTGTCCAGGTAGTAGAGCATGGCCGGGTCGGTGGAGAGCATCATCAGCATGTCTTTGAAATTGCCCATGCCGTAGTCCCGGAACTTGTCGATCTGGATGGCCGTTGTCCGGGCGTTGTCCACCTTGTTGTCGCCAGCGCAGAGGATGGTGTGCCAGAAGAGGGACATCTTCTCTTTGAGCTGGTACTTGTTGTTGATCATGCGGTAGACCCACTCCGTCTGGCCGGTCTCGATGGCGGCCTTATCGAAGTAGGACGGGTAGGCGCGGTACATCAGGTCTTCATCAATCCCAGGATCGTCTCCCGGGTTTAGAAGCTCCGCTACAACGCTATCGTATCCTTGGGCTACTCTGGCTTCTATCTCGTCGCGGCTCGCACCATAGCCGGCGCGGCGCAGAAGGTGGGCCATCAGAGCGATTTCATGGTCAGGCATTCATTCCTCCTTCTCTACAGTGAACATTTCATTCATAAGTTAAGACTTTTATATTCCGGTCTCCGGCTCGGTAAAAGGTTACTTTCATCTTTATACCAGCCTGGGTTTGCTGGTGACCGGCCACGGGCTACAAGCAGCCCAACCAAGATTATGCGAAATATAGCCACATTCTAAAAATCTAGGTGGGTCAATGTCAATACTCAATATTTGCAGATTCGAGGCTAGGCCACTTTTTACAATGTTTGGTTTATTAGAAAATAGCGATTATAAAAGGGGATTGTTCCGGTGCTCGACGTTTAATTCCGAATCAGCAGTCCTGGCTGGCAATGGCGGCAGTAGCTGGTGATGCGCTGGTTGGCGTTCAACTGGGTGATGTTGCCGCCGCACTTGGGGCAGGGTTGGCCGCCCTTGTTGTGTACCTGCAAGAAGTCGCGCACCTTCTTATGGATGTCGCCGCCCATGCGCATCCGCAGTGTTTCGGTGGCTTCTTCCAGCACCTGGCGGCACTGGGCGTGGAGTGTTTCGAGTTCGTCCGGCTTCAGGGCCCGGCATTTCTTGAAGGGTGAGATGCCGGCGGCGAATAGAATCTCGTCCGAGTATGCGTTGCCGATACCGGAGATGAAAGCGCCACGGGTCAGCACGCCTTTGATCTCTCCGTTGAATTTCTTCAGACGACTCTGGAATTCTTCCAGTGTTATGCCGGACAAGACATCCGGTCCTAGGCCGGTGTACTGGGGGATCAGGTCGTCTTGGGCCTCGCCCGAGTCTTCCCCGTTTTCCCCTTGTTCGCCATTCTTTATGTAATAGACCTTGCCCATCTGCCGGTCGTCTAGGTAACGCAGGTCCATACCGCTGCCCAAGTTCAACGTCACACACGTCTTCTTTTGGACCCGGACGGTATCTGCGCAGTGCTGCAATGCGCCGGTCAGCATGGGGTTGATCACCAGACTGCGCCCTCCGGAGAACCGGAGCGTCAGGAATTTACCTCGCCGCTGGGCGTCCAGCAGGGTCCGGTCCGGCAGATCTGCGGTGACGTCCTCCGCCAGCGAGCGCACCACCGTGGGACGCAGGACCATGCAGGACTCCACGCGAGCGTCCTTGAGGTTGGCGTTCAGGTAGTCCTTGATGACTTCTAAGTCAGGCGCTTCTGGCATGGCGTTAATATACCCGACCGATCCGAATTTGGTTTCAATAATAAAGGAGCCCGATTGCAGGAGCCCTAGGCCAGTATAATGGGCATTATGTTGATCGGCGTCGTCTCGGACACCCACGGCTTTTACGACCCGCGAGTGCCACCCCTGCTTGAAGGAGTGGAGCACATCCTCCACGCGGGCGACATCGGCACCGGTGAGATCATCGAACAGCTATCCGAGATCGCTCCGGTGACCGCCGTTCGAGGCAATAACGACCGTGAGGGGCCCGAGTCGGAGTTCCCCGAGGTCGAGACCCTGGAACTGGGCGGCTGCCGCATCTATCTGACCCACATCGTCAAAGTCCCGAAAGAAGGGGATGCGCCCGGACTTGCGACGTACACGGACGCCAGTTCAGACGTGGTGGTGTTCGGCCACAGCCATTTCGCGTTCCATGAACAGAGGGGCGGGCTGACTTTCTTCAACCCCGGTGCGGCCGGCAAGCGGCGGTTCAAGGTTGTGCCGTCGATCGGGTTGCTGGAGTTGGAGCCGGGGTTGGTGCAGGGGCGGATACTGGTTCTTTAGGGGTGGGTTGCTCTGGTATGGAGAGCCCTCAGCATACGAATTTGGCTGCCTTGCTCTGCCGTCACCCCGAGTGCAGCGAGGGGTCTCAATGCTCTGGTCTCACCTGTCCGAACCGCAAAACGAGATTCTTCGTCGGCCTGCGGCGCTCCTCAGAATGACAGTAATGAAGCCGGGAAGTGACTAACTGCCTCTGCCTTTAATGGTGAAGAAGGCCAGCAGCCCGGAGCCGACGGTTATGGCGGCTATCAGTTGGATGGCTGGTTTGAACCCAAATAGGTCGGCTACGATTCCGGCCAGCAGCGCTCCGATAATGAAACCGGCGTCGCGCCAGAAGCGGTAGACGCCCAGGAATGATGCCCGGTCGGCGGCGGGTACGGCGTCGCCCACGGCGGCCAAGAGGGTTGGGTAGACCAAGGCTGTACCCAGGCCAAGCAGGGCCATCGACCCGAGCCAGACACCGTAGGAATCAACTCCCGCTGTTATGGAGATCGCGGCTCCCTGCAATATCATGCCGATGACGATTAGAGGTTTGCGCCCCAGGATGTCGCTGGCCCAGCCGGTGGCCAGTTGGAGCCCTCCCCAGACCAAAGGGTAGACCGCGACGAGTAAGGCGATGCGGTCCAGGGGCAGGCCTTGGCTGGCGAAGTAGAGCGGGAAGATCCCCCAGGCCACTCCGTCATTCAGGTTCTTTACCAGCCCTGCTTGGGTGATGCCGAACAGGTACGGCTTGCGCCAGGTTGCGTCGGCGAAATTTGACCGAAACGATGTGACAGGCTGTGTTGCGCTTGATGCTCCAACAGAAGCCCCGGCGGTCTCCAGTGCCAGGTGGGCCGACGTGTCTCGGATGAAGAGGACGCTGAAAGCCAGACCCGCCGCAGCGATGGCGATTCCCAGGTAGAAAGGCTCGGGCCGAAGTCCGTAGGAGTCGGCTATCATCCCGGTCAATAACGCCATCACCGCCAGGGAGAGGTAACCGGCTGATTCGTTGAACCCCAAGACCAGCCCTCGCCACCGCGGCCCGGCCAGGTCCATCTTCATGTTGACCGTCATCGACCAGGCAAGCCCCTGGTTGACGCCCAGTAACAGGTTGGCGCCGATGATCCAGCCCCAGGCAGGTGCCCAGATCAATAGCAATGGCACAGGGATGCCGATCATCCAACCGGCAATGAGTATCCGGCGGCGCGTGAACCGTTGGGCGATGGGCCCGACCAGCAGATTCGAACCGGCTTTGGCCAGACCAAAGGTGGCGATGAAAGAGACGACGGCGGTTTTGGAAGTTATGCCGAATTCTGATTCGGCCAGGCCAGGCAGTATGGTGCGTTCCATGCCGATCATGCCGCCGACAAACATGTTGGTGGCGACCAGCAAGGCGATCTGACGCCAGTTGTCCGACAGGCCGAGTTTGACTGGCTTGTTGGCAGAAGCGAATGCTGGGAGCCAACTGGTGATGCGCATTTAGACGGAAAGCCCCCATCCTAACCTTCCCCCGTTGCGACGGGAGAAGGGACTATTTGGCTTAGCCGGACTTAGTTTCCGATAAGAGCCACCCTACGCATATGTCACCCCGAGCGAAACGAGGGGTCTCATTGCTCTGGTTTAACCTGTGGGCGCTGCAAAACGAGATTCTTCGTCGGCCTTCGGCGCTCCTCAGAATGACAGGGATGGGGCGATGGTGGAAGGGACCTCTGGCTGTACTAACCCAACCGTATGGCCTGGGCACCCAGTTGGGGCCAGGCGGCGGGGGCGGCGGCCTTTTCCAGGCGTTCTTCCAGGGGCAGGTCTTCGTCCCAGTGGTAGCCGATGAAGCGTTGTCCGTTGATGCCGTCCGACGCGTCTGATGCCAGCCAGACCACGGGCGCCTGCATAACCTCTGGGTTGATCATGTTCTCGCGGGTGTGGTCGGTGTCGTCGGGGATCAGGTCGGTGCTGGCCATTCCCCCGGGCACCAGGACATTGACCGTTACGCCAGTGCCTTCCAGTTCCCGCGACGCCATGGCGATCAGCGCTTCATGAGCGGCTTTGGAGGGGCCGTAGGGCGCGCCGCCCTCGCGGTACATGGTGTTCATGCTGGTTGTTACGCCGATGATTCGGCCCCAGCCCTGCTCCAACATGTGGGGAACGACCGTGCGGGTCATGTAGAAAGGGCCGCTGCTGTTAACGGCGACCACCCGGTCCCATTCCTCAGGCGACACTTCCCAGAAATTGTTCTTGGTCTCGCCGCCCATCAGCATGTTCCGGGGCGCGATACCGGCGTTGTTGACCAATATATGCAGGCCGCCCAGTTCTTCGATGGTGCGCTCGATGGAACGCTCCGCTTCACTGATGGATGTAACGTCCACAATCTGGGTCATGACGCAATCGTCGCCGCCGATCTCCCGCATGTAATTGGAAGTCTCGTCCAACCACTGTTGGTTGATGTCCATCATCGAAACCCTGGCCCCTGCCCTGACCAAAGCCTCAGTCATAGCTCTGCCCAACCCTCTGGGACTAGCCGCCCCAGTAACGATAGCAATCTTTCCCTCTAGCACCCTCTCGCGCATAATAACTCCCAATTTTTATAACGATCTTATCCGAACAAAACGCCCCTTCGGGGCTATTGGGCTATGAAGCCGCCGTCTATTACCAGTTCGCTGCCGGTCACGAACGAAGATTCGTCCGATGCCAGATAGAGCACGCCGTAGGCCACGTCGTCCGGCTCGCCGTTGCGGCCGAGGGGGATGCGGGCGATGGACTCAGCCACTGCCTGCGCGTCGCCCTGGCGGAACGAGGTCATCGGCGTGTCGATCGGGCCGGGATGGATCGAGTTGGCCCGGATGCCTTCGGGGGCATACTGGATGGCGGTGGACTTGGTGAAGATGCGCACCGCTCCCTTGGACGCGTTGTATACCGCTGAGACGTAGGCCTGCCCGGCGATGCCGGAGATGGACGAGATGTTGACGATGGAACCGCCGCCGGCCTTTCTCATCTCAGGGATGGCAGTCTTGGTGCCTAAGAACACGCCCTTCGCGTTGATGTTCATGACCCTGTCCCACTCGTCGACTTCGAGCTCTTCAAGTGGGACCCTGGACACGACACCCGCGTTATTGACCAGGATATCCAGCTTGCCGAAGCGGCTCACAGTCTCGGCGATGGCTGATGTCCAGCTATCTTCACTGCTGACATCCAGGTGTACGTAGAGGCACTCTCCGCCAAGGTCGTTGATGGCGGCTTCAGTCTTCCGGCCGTCTTCGTCGAGAACGTCACCGATGACCACCTTGGCGCCCTCCCGGGCAAATAGCTGAGCCTCTGCGGCGCCCATGCCGCGGGCGCCCCCACTGATGAAAGCAACTTTGTTTTCCAGGCGCATAGGTCCCCCTGCCGGTCGATTTAATCGTGTTTGATGATGCTTAAGGATTGGCAAGATTCTAACCGCTGGGCGCGGTTAGTCAATGGGCTGGTCGACCGTGGCAGGAGTTCTTGCGCCAACTGAGTGGGGGTAAATCGAGGGGGTTGATTAGCTGGGAGTTAATTTCCGGCGGTTAATTTCCGGGGGTTAATTTGTGGCGGTTAATTTATAGAACAGACCGTGGCCGGCTGGACGCCGCTCACGGGGCCGCGATCGAGCCGCCGCAGAGATTGTTCAGGATGCCCGCGTTGATCAGGTTCCTGTTGTTGATGATCGAACCGGCATTGTTGATGGTGCTGTTGTCCAGGTTGGTGGCTGAACCGGCATTGGTGAAGATGCCACTATTGCGGTTCTCCAACGTACCAGTTTTGTTCTGGTACGAGCCAAAGTGGAAGACCTCGATGATCCCGGTGTTGTCGATGGTCCCCTGGTTGTCCAGCAGGCTATCGAACACATTGAGCCGCCCGGAGTTGGTAATCTTGGAGCCGGTCAGATTTGAGAGGGTCCCCAGCCCGCCCAGGTTGAACGTACCGCTATTCTTTAGGGTCCCTTTGTCCCGGTTCAACACGTCGTCGCTGAGACTGCTGGTATTGAAGAGACCGGCGTTGGTGAAAGTGCCGTTGTTGTTCAGGGTGGCGTGGTCTCCCAGGACGAAGCTTGAATCGGAGTCGTTGACCACCGTACCGGAGTTGGAGAACCAAGCGCCGCCGCTGTTGGAGATGAACCCGCCGATGTTGTTGACGGTGGCGCCCACTCGGTTGACCACGCTGTCGCCTTCGTTGTTGAGCGTTCCGCCGTTGATGTTGATGGTACCGCGGTTGGTGATCAGGCCAGTGGCCTGGTTGTGGAGCGTGCCATCATTGATATTGAGGGTGCCATTGACCCAGATGGAGCCGCCCGGCGATAGATTGGCGATGCTCAGGGCCACGCCTTCCAGAACGTTCAGTGTCTGCCCTGTTGCGACTGTGAGACTGCCCTTCGGGTCCAGCTCAAAGGATTTGTCCAGGTTGACCACCGAGGCCTTTCCGCCGGTGTCCCGGATCAAGATCAGGTCACTGGACCGGGGCGGTGAGTTCGAGTCCCAGTTGGCTGCCTCCGACCAATCGTTGGTGGACCCTCCGCCGTCCCAGAAACAGGATTCCTGTACCGCTGATTTTCCAGTTATCCCATGGGCCGGACTGGAACCACGGCAGGAAACGGTGATGGCGCCGCTGACGTTATCGATGGTGGCCAATGAGTCTCGTTTAAGGCTGGAATAATTGGACACGGCTATAGTCCCGAGATTCGTCAGGATGCCGCCCGGTTGTTTGATGGCGAGAGAGACACGCCCCTTTCCAAACGGACGCCCCGTGCCAATGGTCATGGTGTCGCCGGCGCCCAGGCTAAGGGACCGGGAGCTGATGGCTATGTCTACGTCCAGCAGCACATTGGCCGCGGCACTGCCCTCTCCGTCGATGACGATCGGGTGCCCCACGGGCGGGACCAGCCCATTCACCCAGTTAGATGGGTTGGACCAGTTGTCATTCTCTCCGGCGCCGCTCCAGAGGCAAGTTGATTGGTGGACCGAATCTAGGTTTCCGAAATCGCTGACTTTACCTCCGCAGGCGTTGACGATCGGGCCGACGCTCGAACCGGTCAGCGAGTTGATCAACACGCCTCCCATCTGGTTTCTGAAACCGCGCGATTCACTTGTTGAAGAGATCAGCGCATCGTTGTTGTACCTGCCGGTATTGACTACCGTGCCTTCGTTGAGCACGGCTCCTTTGGCGTTGACGGTGCCGTTGTTGGTGAAAGTCACCCCTTCTTGAATCCGGAGCATTGAATTCATCGGGCCGATGTTGATGGTCACCGTGTTCAGAACGAAATCGACGTTCATGATGGGCAGTTGTGCCTTGGATTCAGTCCCTTCGATGATGATGATCTCGTCGCCGGACGGTAGGCCGATGGGCGACCAGTTGAGCCAATCATTCCAGGGCTCTTGCTCGCCGCCGACCCAGGTCCTGACTATCTGGACCTGGGGCTTGGGAGTCGGCTCCGGTGCCGTTGTGGGCGCCGGAGTAGGTGCGGGGGTTGGCGTGGTGGCCGGTGTCGGCGTTGGCGTTGGCGTTGGAGTCGGCGTGGGCTTTGGCAACGGGCTGGCCAGGCCCAGTCCCCAGCGATACTCGACGCTGACGTCCCCCTCTTGGTAGCCGAATACCTTCATCAGATACGAGTTCTGCGTGGTGCCGGATATCCGGATGTATTCGGTGCCTTTGACGCCGCCCACGCCGTCCCAACCGCTCCAAGTTATCTTGACCCCGCGGTAGAACCCGGAGATCGGAGATCTGCTGTAGATCAAGGATTTCTTGCCGTTAACCTGCCAGCCGACCACGAACACATCGCCGTCCCAGAGTTCTATGTCGAGGTCGTTCCCGGCGGTAAGGTCGATCTCCAGGCCATCAACGCCTGCAGGAATGGTTCCGATGATGGCCCGCCCGTTCTGGGGTACGGCCTTGGTTAACCGGCCTGCGCCGTTGGTGGCCGGACCGTCTACATCGGCCCCGGACCAGGAATATTCGACCCTGACTGAACCAGCGTTGTAGCCGTACGCCCTCATTGCAAAGGCGTTTTTGGTGACTCCGGTTATCAGGATCGTTTCATGACCCGGACTGCCTTCGACGCCGTCCCAGCCACTCCATTCGATCTGGACACCGTTGTATTCGCCGGCGGTCTTGGTCTCGCCGTAGATCAGCGCTCTGCGGTCACCAGACTCCCAGCCGACCACGAACACATCGCCATCCCAGAGTTCGAGGTCGAGGTCGAAACTCGCGGTGAGCTTGATGCTCAGGTCTTTGATCCCCACGGGGACTTTGCCGATGTACGCCCGGTCGTCCCTGGGTACGAATTTGCTGAATATACCGCTGCCGGACCTTGCGCCGCTGTTCTGGCCGAAATCCAGTTCGTCGGCGTCGATGCCGGTCGGCCAGGGCACAAACAGGAATAGACCGAGGACTAGCCCGGCCAACGCAAAAACCACGGATAACAGGAGCATTTTACCTATCGCCAGCATAGGTTCAGGTTTTCACAGCGGCCTTGCTAAGTCGAGCCTGACCGGGGAATATAGCGTTGGTCCAGAGGCGTGCGATTGACTCACCTGGCGGCCCGTCTTATAGTCCGGCGCATACGGCGCATCCCATACGCCCGACGCTCAGGAGATTGATCATGGCCAAGACCTGGAACGACATGGTGGACGAGGCGAAAGCCCAAACGACTGCGGTTACGCCGGTGCAGGCACAGCAGAAACTTCAGGATGACCCCGGTGCTCTGCTCATTGATGTCCGGGATAAAGACACAGTGCCCGAAGACCAAAGGACCGCGGATACCTTGATGATCTCCCTGGGCTTTCTACCCATTCGGGCAGACCTGGAAGTGGCTGAATCGATGCGTGATTCCCGTTTGGCAGACCGTTCCCGTCAGATCGTGGTGACTTGAGGGATAGGCTCAATGGCCGCGCTTGGGGCACAAGCGCTAAAGGATATGGGGTTCACCAACGTTAGCTACATGGAAGGCGGCATGCGGGGTTGGAAAGAGGCCGGGCTGCCAACCAACGAATCGGCGAGTGAATAAAAGGGCGAAAAAGCCAGGGTCCGGCCAGAAGGCCCGGTAACTTAGCCAGGGTTGGCCTTGTAGAAATCCCGGCTTTTTTTGAGGAACGGACGCTGGTCAGCAGGCATCTTGAACTCGTCGTAGATGGCGTTCACAGGACAGACCGGCTCGCAGTAGGTGCAGTTTATGCACACTTCCGCCTCTATGTAGTACATGTCTTCTGTGTCTTTGGTGGTGATGCAGCGTACAGGGCAGACTTCCAGGCAAGACGCGTCTTTAACCCCGATACAGGGTTCAGTGATTACGAAGGTCAATGGGTCCTCTTGATTATCGATAACGGCGGGTCGCCCCGTCGTTTTATCTAGTATTAAATTAGGCGGGAGCACCGCCCAGACAAGTGTGATTATACATTGCCTGGCGCGTGGCCGGAGTGGTCGTTCGCTCCGAATAGGTTGATGAACTGCCCGGTCATGTCGGCCGGCGCATGGGCCGCCAAGAACAGTGCTGCCCGGGCTATATCTTCCGGTTGCGTCCATTCGGGTCCGGCGTCATCTGGGATCTGGCCGGCGGTCATGCCGGTTTCCACCCAGCCCGGGTTGAGGCCGTTCACTCGCACTCCGTGAGGGCGGACTGACTTCGCCAGCGACGTGGTGTAGCCGATCACTCCCCATTTGGTGGCGCCGTAGCCACCATACAGATCTTCGGCGATCGTCCCCGATGACGAACCGATGTTAATCACCACTCCCTGGCCACGCTCGACCATCTGCGGCAAAACGTAGTGGCAGCAGAGAAATGTTCCCCGTAGGTTGATGGCCATCTCCTCGTCCCATTCGGAGATGGGAGTCTCCCAGACCGGGGTGCGGGGGTGGATGATGGCGGCGTTGTTGACCAGGATGTCTATCTGCCCCCAGCTGTGAAGTATCGCCCCGACAGTCGTTTCAACCGCACTCTCATCAGACACGTCCATCTGCCAAACGGCGGCCTGGCCTCCGGCTTGCTGGACCTCTCCCATGACCTGTTCCAACCTGGAGACGTTGCGGCCGGTTAGAGCAACCTTGGCGCCCTCGCTGGCCAGGGCCATGGCGATCGCGCGCCCGATGCCGCCGCCGGCACCGGTTACTAGCGCAAATTTGTTAGTTAATAGATCAGCCAAGAGAAGTCCTTAAACCGTCGGCGTCGCACCCGCGCCATTAAACCACGAGCATGGCCAGAAAAACGTTACGCTTCTGGTAATTTGGTCGTTACGCTTCCGGTAATTTCGTATAGAAGGTGAGGCGTTCGGTCAAGACCCCGTTGGGTCCCACCTTGATCAGACCTGAACCTTGGATGGGAGTCCCAGAGACTGCCCACCAAGCCAAGGCGGTCAGAACGTCGCCTTCCTGCTGGGTTACGATTTCCGTGAGGTCGATGAGAGTAGGGGCGCTCCCGCCTCTCATTTCGGCTACTTGAGCCTTAAAGCCATTGAAGTAATCTGCGAACGCCGCCTTTGAGATCTTCCCGGAGTTTGGGTCGTCCATTTCGTAAGTGGAATCCAGAGATTCCAGGACGGCTTCCAAGTTGCCTGTCGTCCAGCCTTCGGCGTAACGATTTAGATGATCACCTGCTGCCATGTTGGAACTCCTTATTGTCGTTTGCTATCAATGAATGATTAGAGGCGGATTATACTGCAAATTCCCATTCAGACCAGCCTAGGATTGATCAAGCAAATGATCGTTGTGGCAGATAGCCAGAGGCTCAGTGGAGGACACCCCCCACTTACCACCAATAGGCTTTGCGCTAATTGACGTACTTCTGTTGTTTGCCGTTTGCGCATGACTTGGAGTGCCAGTACACTGGCGGAAATTCGGAAATGAAAGGAGGAAAAACATAGGAACCATTATGTGCTTCAGCACAAACGGGTCGGAGAACCCGACGAAAGCCGTGTTGCCGTTCCTGAACGCCAATGGTGCGGTCGAAGCGGGTCATGAGCCTGCGATCACGCTGTTTGGCGACGCCGTGGTATTGATGAAGGATTCGGTCGCCAATGCCGTTATCGGAGTGGGCTGGCCGCCGCTCAAAGACTTGATGGCGACGTCTATCGCCAACAAAACACCCATCTATGTTTGAGGCGGATGTGCTACCGCTCGTGGAGTGACAGAAGACGACCTCAAAGGCAAGAACGCTGAATTTACCAGCCCCAAGGCAAATATGGAACGAATAATGGCGATGGACAAACTGATGTCTACCTAGGACCGTGTGTTGTCCGAGCCCTCACGCCCGCCACCGGAAATTTCCGAGCGGGCGTTTTGCTGTCGTTTCTTATCGCAGATACGGACAGGGAACAGGTCGATTTCGGAGGCTTTTGAACGCAAGGTGCGCGCTCTTGGTGCTTATCACTTGCTTGTCGGCGATAAGCCGGGTGGGGTTGAAATCGGCGGCGCAGCAGCCGCAAAAGAGGACACCGTAGGCGTAAACACGCTGGTCGGGGTGGGGCGAATCGAACGCCCGATCTCCTGCTCCCAAAGCAGGCGCCCTACCGCTGGGCCACACCCCGATACATCTGAGTTTACCACGCCTACTGGCGTAGAAAAGCCCTTACCTATATCAGGCGAGGGCTTTTCTAGAACCCATCTACCGGGAGCCCGTCAATCGGACGCTGACCTGATTGTTAACTCGAACCGATCAGCGCCAACTCCGGACTGGCGAATCCTTGTACTTCGATGCGGGTGTGAGTCCGTACATCATTGGTAGTGCTGCTTTTCAGCAACTTGGCGATGCCTTTGCGGCCGTGGGTGTACATCGCGATCAGGTCCGCGCCGTGGGTGTCTGCGTAATTCACGATGCAGCCAGGCACAGAGTTGGAAACCACGACCGTACACGTCGCGCTGACCGACGCCTCTTTCAGCTCGTCGCCCAGTTGATTGAGGACGATCAGAGCCCGGCTACGGTTCTCTTCCTCTGCCTGCGTTCCGGGGACGGCGAAATCGCCGTGACCCTTGGTTTTAACCGGCGAGATGACGTGCAACAAGATCGCCTCACCGTCCTCGGCCACCAGACCAGACAGGGCTTTAACCACACTCCGTGAATTGTCCGTGTCGGACATGGGCACCAGAACCTTTTTGTACATGTTTGACCTCCATCTATTCCTCGATTGATGGTGTTCGAACGAAAAATACTTTATGCACTATATATTGTCAATATTGCGACGATTTTCACACTAGTTACGGATAATTTAACATTAATATACTTCAATTAGCTCAATATCATTTCGTATATGGTTAAATACGTTCTACGTAGACTTAGATACGTTCGACTGACCAGATGATGTTTGGAATCAGGATAGATGGGCATAGAAAAATCCCTGGCTTCAACGGCCAGGGATTTTTCAGATCTATCACATATGACTTCAAACAAGGCAGGGATTCTCAGAAGGCCTCTGGTGGCGGATTACTAAACGTTCATTATTCCAAAGACAGTCATCAGAGCGAGCCCCGATATGAATGCGCCGGCCGATAGGGGCGCCAAGAAACGCCAACATAGGACGGCGAACCTATCAAACTCACCCGGTTCCGGGGAGACGATCCTCGCGAATACGTTGAGGAAGATCGCCACGACCAATAGGGCCCAAGCTTCCTTCAGAAGAAGGGAATAGTCCAGCGAGTCCGATTTGCTCAGAAAGGCTATGGAGAAACCAAGTATCGTTCCTCCAATGGTCAATATCGTGTCGTTCAGTTGCTGCGACGAGGCAAAAGCTATCCGGTTCTCTTGGGCCATGCAGTTCCCCTCTCATTCATTGTGCGTGTCATTCAGCGTGTTGATTAATCGTACCCGCCCTTGTTGGTACGTTCAAACATACTTTTGAGAATGGGATCGTTCAGTACGGCCAGACCGTCTTTTATCCGGAATCAGGGCCGGTTTTCAGCAGGTTGGTTGAGCTCTATAGGATTGCCCGACGGGTCCTCGGCAAGGATCTGCAACCCACCCACGCCGCTCAGTATCTCGTTCCGAAATACGGCGCCCTCTGCCTTCAAAGTCTTCACCAAAGCTGCCAGGTCGTCGACCTCAATGACCATGCGGTTCCAACCGCCAGGCCCTGGGATGCTGCCGTCCGACATTGGCTGAGCGGCAGAGGTCCTGGGGTCGCTGAGCCAGAGGGTGAGGCCACCCTTGGAGATCATGGCGAAGGGCCCGAACTGCTTGTCCAACGTAAAGCCCAGCCTCCCGGTTTAGAAGGCGATGGACTTTTCTATGTCATCGACGAAGTACCTGATGTTGGCCATAGGGCGGTTCTCCTCACGGGGGAAAATACCGGCGTGCCGATGGGCAAGGGCGTGGGACTTTAGGGAAGATTGCGTGAAGGGCAGATTGCATGGGGGAAAATATGGTGCCCCCGGAGAGGGTCGAACTCTCGTCTCCGGCTCCGGAGGCCGGCACTCTATCCACTGAGCTACAGGGGCACGTCAATTAGAAGAATAGCACGGTTGCGAATAGCACGGTTGCGATAGCATCGCTGCTTTGGGGTCAACAAGGGCGGCTGGCGCTCTTCAGACCTTGAGCCCCACGGCATAGGTGCAGAAGCCTCCCGCCAAGCACGCGCCAAGCACGCGCCAAGCACGCGCCAAGCACGCGCCAAGCACGCGGTAGACAAACCCCAGGCACCGCACTAGACTAGGGGCACTTTCCCACCGAGGTTCAAACATGCCCGTTTTCACGCCCGAATACCTGCACAAAGTTGCCTACCACATCTACGTTGCCAAGGGCACTCCGGAAGATGAAGCGGAGATCGTAGCCAGGCACCTGGTCAAGGCCAACCTGGTTGGCCACGACTCCCACGGCATCATCCAGACGCCCACCTACGTGGAGCGCATCGACGCGGGGCATATCGTCCCCGGCGCACCGTTTGAGGTCGTCCAAGAGGCCCCCTGCACCGCCGTCATCAACGGCAACTGGGGCTTCGGGTTCGTGGTCACTGAGAAGGCCACACGCATGGCCATCGAGAAGGCCAAGACCAATGGTGTTGCCGCCATCACCGTCCACCATCAGAGCCACATCGGCCGGCTGGGCGACTATCCGACAATGATGGCTGCTGAGGGCATGATCGGTCTGATCACCGCCGACTCCGGGGCCGCGCCCAAGCACGTTGCGCCCTTCGGTGGCATCTCTAGAAAACTGGGAACCAACCCCATGAGCATCGGCATGCCCAGCAACCTGGAAGGGCCAGTCCTGATGGACATGGCCTCCAGCACCGTGGCTCTGGGCAAGATTGCCCTGGCCCGCAACCGTAAAGAAGACATACCCGTTGGCTGGATCGTCGACAAAGACGGCAACCCGACCACCGACCCCAACGACTATTATTCTGGCGGGGCCATCCTGCCCGTGGGAGTTGACCAGGGCCACAAAGGTTACGCCTTGTCGTTCATGGTCGAGGTCTTCTCGGGGCTGCTCACCGGCCTGGGTTTCGGAATCGACCCCGAGGGAAGGCACAACGACGGCGTATTCATCGCCGCCTTTAACCTGGAGCACTTCCGGCCGTTGGAAGAGTTCAAGAAAGAGATGGGCGAGTTCGTGGAATTCATCAAGGACACACCGCCCGCAGCCGGTTTCACAGAGGTTCTTTATCCCGGTGAGATCGAGTACAACCGGGAACAGGTGCGCCGCAAAGAGGGCATCTTTGTTGAGGACGAGACCTGGGAACAACTCAGCGGCCTCATGAAGTCGCTGAACATAGAAGACGTAGTGGGCAAGCCTTAAACCCGCCTAAATCACCTATATAGATCAAGTAAACCAGCCGAAAAACACCGGGGGATTTCAATGAGCGGTCAAGATATAAGGGAGACCTATCTGGAAGCTGGGGAGTATTTCGCCAGCGTGGTCGACAAAGTTGACATCGATGGCTGGGACGAGCTTGCCTTGGGCGAATGGTGCGCCCGCGACCTTGCCGGACACACCTACCGCGCCTTCACCACCGTGCTGAGCTATTCGGCGGCGCCCGGTGAGAAGGTTGAGATCGAACGGCCCGTGGACTATTTCCTGAAGGTGCTGGGAGGGAATGTTGATCACAAGATGGTCGCCGAACGAGGACGGGCTGCGGGATTGGAGATAATCGACGATCCAAGGATGATGGTCCGCGGTTTTGCCATGTACGTCAAAAATAAGCTGGACGAATTGGCCGACGACCATATCATGGGCACGCTCGTCGGCGGTATGCGGCTCATCGACTACCTGCCCACACGCACCTTCGAGTTGATCATCCACACCATGGACCTGGCCAAGTCTCTGGGCATGGAGGCCGAACCGCCGGAAAGGGGTATGGCGGCGACCTTGGAGATACTCGGGCAGTTGGCCTTATACCGGGGGCACGGGTCCGATCTGGTCATGGCTGCCACTGGGCGTCAGGGCTTGCCGAACGGCTTCACGGTGCTCAGTTAGCGGCCATCAAGGGTGCCTGTGACACCGGCGCAACCCCTCTGCCGCGTTGCCCGGTACAGGGCCGTATGCTATAATCCCACCAACGTAAAAGAAGAGAAGAGAGAGAAGCAACACACACCTGATGTTAGACGGAGATACCAAAACACGGATCATCAAGGAATACCAGGTTAACGATAAGGATACAGGCTCACCTGAAGTCCAAGTCGCCGTGCTTACGGAAAATATCAAACAACTCACGGAACACCTGCGGGAACACAAGAAGGACGTCCACTCACGGCGCGGGCTTCTTGGCATGGTTTCCCAGCGGCGTAGACTCCTCAAGTACCTCGACGCAGAAGACGTAAACCGCTACCAGACACTCATCAGCCGGCTTGGTCTTCGGCGTTAATTCCCCTCAGAACAACACCCTACATGGGTGTTGTTTTCGTCTAGCTCTCACCCCCATCTATCGATTGCGCACGTTATTTTTTGCGAGGTTGCCCTAGGCACATTATGGCTACACAATTAGCTACCCCCATGTCGGTCACAAGCCAGATCGACGGCAAAACCCTTACCCTTGAAACAGGGAGATTGGCCAATCAGGCCCACGGCAGTGTGACTGTCACTTTCGGCGAGACCATCGTTCTTGTCACCGCAGTGATGTCCAGCCGGCCCCGAGCAGAGGACATTGACTTCCTCCCGCTGACAGTCGATTACGAAGAGCGGATGTACTCCGTAGGCAAGATCCCCGGGAGTTTCTTTCGGCGTGAAGGCCGACCCGGACAAGACGGCATCCTAGCCTCACGACTGACCGACCGTTCCATCCGGCCCCTGTTTCCAAAGGGCCTGCACAACGATATTCAGATTACTATGACTATCCTCTCCTCCGACCAGGAGAACCCGCCCGAAGTTCTGGGCATGATTGGCGCTTCGGCCGCCATCGCCATCTCCCAGATTCCTTTCAACGGCCCCATCGCTTCCTGCCGCATCGCCTACTTGGACGGGCAGTACGTCATTCACCCGACCTACGAGCAGACCAAGGAAAGCACACTCAGCATGGTGGTCAGCAGTTCCCGCGACGCCATCTTGATGGTTGAGGCAGGCGCCAACGAAGTCTCAGAAGAAGTCATTTTGGAAGCCATCGTCAAGGCCCAAGAGGCCAACGCCGTGACCATCGCGCTGATCGATGACCTGACCAACAAGGTCGGCAAGCCCAAGGCCTCGGTCGAATATGACTCGGCCGCTGCCGACGCCATCATCGCCAAGATTAAAGACGTGGTCGGCTCCCGCTGGAGCGACCTGCTCAGCAAGAACCCCGGCATGTACGAGATGGACGAGGGCGAGCACGAGATTTCTGCCCTGGTCACCGAAGCCCTGAAAGACGATTACTCCAAGAACGCCATCGGAGACGGCTTCAAAGCCGTGTTCCGTGAGGCCGTACGCGGACGCATCCTGCAGGAACACGTTCGTTCCGACGGACGCGCGCTGGACCAGGTCCGGCCGATCACCTGCGACACCGGCATCCTGCCCCGCACCCACGGCACAGGACTGTTCACCAGAGGCGAGACTCAGGTCTTGTCCATCGTCACGGTGGGTTCCCTGAGCTTGAAGCAGACCATCGACTCCGTCGGCCCCGATAACACCCGACGGTTCATGCACCATTACAACTTCCCGTCCTACTCGACCGGCGAAGCTCGGCGGGCAATGTCCCCGGGACGCCGCGAGATTGGACACGGCGCATTGGCCGAACGGGCCATCATGCCCGTCCTTCCTTCAGAAGACGACTTTCCCTACGCCATCCGGATCGTTTCCGAGTGCCTCAGCTCCAACGGCAGCACGTCGATGGGTAGCGTTTGTGGCAGCTCGTTAAGCCTGATGGACGCCGGCGTCCCGATCAAAGCCCCGGTGGCCGGTATCGCCATGGGCCTGATTACCGGCGATGATGGCCAGTACGCCATCCTCAGCGACATCCAGGGTCTGGAAGACTTCCTGGGTGACATGGACTTCAAAGTGGCGGGCACCGACAACGGTGTTAACGCCCTTCAGATGGACGTCAAGACCACGGCCTTGACCCCTGCGATCTTGAAGGAAGCCTTGGAGCAAGCGCGCCAGGGCCGTCTGCACATCATGGGCAAGATGAACGAAACCATCTCCGAAGTCCGCGGTGAGATGAGCGAACACGCGCCCAAGATGATCCGCTTGAAGATTGAAGTCAGCAAGATCGGCGCGCTCATCGGTCCTGGTGGCCGGGTGATCCGGGCCATCATCGAAGAGACCGGCACCACCATCAACGTGGAAGACGACGGCTCAGTGACCATCGGCGGCGTCGATTCCGCGATGCTGGCGCTGGCCGAATCCAAGGTCGACGCGCTGACCCGCGAGTTGGCCATCGGCGACATATTCACCGGCAAGGTGGTACGACTCACCAACTTCGGCGCCTTCGTGGAACTGGTCCCCGGTAAGGATGGCCTGATCCGCAACGGCGACCTCGGCGATATGGAAGAAGACCTGGCCGAGGGTCAAGAACTCACGGTAATCATCCGTGAGATCGACTCCCAGGGACGGGTCAACCTGTCCCGCAAGGCCCTGTTCGGTGACGACAACCCGTCGGAACCCCGGCCTCCCGCTCCCAGCGGCGGTTTCAACCGTGGCGGCGATAGGGGCGGCGATCGTGGCGGTCGTGGACCCGGCGGACCTGGACGTGGACCTGGCGGCGACCGTGGTGGTCCTCCTGGCCGAGGCCCCGGTGGCCCCGGTGGCCCCGGTGGTCCCGGTGGTCCCGGTGGTCCCGGACGCGGTCCAGGCGGTGGATCTGGTGGCGGAGGACGCTTCCAAGGCGGCCGCTAGCCCGGACACCTCTTAACTAGCAATCCAAAGTCCCGATGGTCCATGTTCCATGAACCATCGGGACTTTTATTTTTCCCGGATTCAGGCTGCGTGCTATCATCAGGAGTGGACTGGCTTGATGGGTTTGGCGTGGTTGATGAGAGGAGGCGGGTTAAAAACCCGCGCCTACGTCTCTCATGCTGAAGCCCACCACTACCGCTCGTCCTGAGCCTGTCGAAGGGCCGGCATCAGTCATGCTGGCGATAGCAAACCCTCCCCGTTAGGAGCAATCATGGCGGATATAAAAGTGGTGATCAGCGGCATAACCGGCAGGATGGGCGTGGAAGCGGTTGCTGCCGTCAGCCGGGAAGATGGACTGCTGCTGTCCGGCGGGACCTGTGCCAGCGACCGTGGCTCCAGCCTGGCAACCGCCAATGGCGACGTCCCCCTTTCCACAGACCTGGATTCGCTGCTGGAAAAGACTAAACCCGACGTGCTAGTCGACTTCACCAACGCCGCTGTGGGCATGGACGCCGCGGCCAAGGCTGCCGCCCGGAAGATAAACATCGTCATGGGCGCCAGCGGGTTCTCCGAAGACCAACTAAAGCAGCTCGACGCCATGGCCAACGACAACGGCGTCGGTATCATAGTCGCGCCCAACTTCGCCCTGGGGGCGGTGATCCTCAAGAAGCTGGCTGAGCAGGCAGCGCCTTATTTCGACTACGTGGACATCATCGAGTCCCACCACGAAGCCAAGATCGACTCGCCGTCCGGGTTTGCGCTCAACCTGATGCGCAGCCTGGGAGAGAACAAGCAGTTTACCCGCAACCAGCCGGAGAAAGAGAACCTGCCCAATACCCGGGGCGGGGAATACAACGGGATATCGGTCCACAGCATACGCATGCCCGGCAAGAGCGCCCATCATGAGGTGATCTTTGGCGCGGCGGGGCAGACCGTAACCCTGCGTCATGACACCCTAGACCGTAGCTGCTACATGCCTGGCGTGGTGCGGTGCATCCGCGACGTTGTGACCCGTCCGGGCCTTGTGATAGGCTTGGAGAACGTGCTCGGGCTTTAAGCCCGTTTTAGGCATGAAATTCAGAGTAAAAAGAGTACTTCTTGTGCAGGACCTAACCATCGCCGTCGTGGGCGCCACCGGAGCCGTTGGCGCCGAATTCCTCCGCATCGTTGAATCCCGCTATTCCAGCTTGCCCAAGTTGAAGTTGTTGGCTTCCAACCGCTCGGCAGGCAAGGTCATAACCGTTGGCGGGCAGGAACTCGTGGTGGAAGAATCGACCGAGAAGTCATTTGACGGCGTGGATGTGGCGTTCATATCGGCCAGTTCAGAGGTCAGCCACAAACTTGCCCCGGCGGCAGTCGCTGCAGGCGCGGTGGTGATTGACGACGGCTCAGCCTTCCGCATGGAAGACACAGTGCCGCTGGTCGTGCCTGAGGTGAACGGCGCGGATGTCGAATGGCACCAGGGGATCATATCCATACCGAACTGCTCCACCACTCCGTTGGTGATGATTGCCCATCCGCTGCACCAGGGGAACTCCATCAAACGTATCGTGGCCGACACCTACCAGTCGGTCTCCGGCGCCGGCGGCGGGGCCATGGCCGACCTGCGGGAGCAATCGGAGCGGCTGCTGAACGCAGACTCCAACACCAGCAAGGTGGAGAAAGGTCAGATCGCCTACAACGTGGTGCCTCAGATCGACCGGTTCCTGGACTCTGGCTACACCTTTGAAGAACAGAAGATGCGGCAGGAGTCGCAGAAGATACTGCACGCCCCGGAGATACAGATATCGGCCACCTGCGTGCGGGTGCCGGTCTACATCTCCCATTCGGCATCGGTGCACATAGAATTCACCCGGCCCATGGACGTTGCCGAGGCCAGGGAGCTTCTGGCGGCGATGCCCGGCCTAACTGTGTTGGACAACACAGAGAATGGCGAGTACCCCATGCCCTGGGACGTGGCTGGCGAAGACGACGTTTTTGTTGGGCGGATCAGGCAAGATATGTCCCACCCCAACGGCCTGGTCATGTGGATAGTCTCGGACAACCTGCGCAAAGGCGCGGCGCTGAACTCATTACAGATCGCCGAAGAGCTGGTCTCTCGAGGACGGTTGAAGCCAAAGCACACCAGTGGAGTGACCAGCTAGGGCCGTAAATCGGCGGTTGGGGCACTCCGGAAGACGGCCATAACCTGGCCGTTTTTTCTTGCCTGACTCCAGGGGATGCGATGTCAGGTATTCACGGGTATAATGCAACGAATCCAAAGGCCGGGCGCCTTGTAGATGTAATTCCAAAGCAGCGGCCCCGGATGCCTATTAGAGGCAATTACAGGAGGCAGACATGGCAGAGATAGGAAGGCTACTCACAGCGATGGTCACTCCCTTTGACGAGAAGGGTGAGGTCGACTTTGAGCAGGCTAAGAAGCTCGCCCATGCCCTCTTGGATTCCGGCAGTGACGGCGTCGTTCTGTCCGGTACCACCGGCGAGTCGCCCACGCTGACCACCGACGAGAAGATGCGCCTCTTTAGTGAGGTTAAACAGTCGATTGGCGACAAGGGCGTGGTCATAGCCGGTACTGGCACTTACAGCACCGCTGAGAGCATCGAGCTCAGCCAGGAAGCAGAGAAACAGGGCGTCGACGGCCTGCTGTTGGTCGTGCCCTACTACAACAAACCCCCGCAAGAGGGGATCTACCAGCATTTCAAGGCGATCGCGGGCAATACCAACCTACCTTGCATCGTCTACAACATTATGGGCCGCACCGGCGTTAACATGACCGACGAAACGACGATTCGGCTGAGCCAGATCGACAACATAGTCGGGACCAAGGAAGCCAGCGGCGACATGAACCAGATCGCCCGCATCATCCAAGGCACTGGGCCCGATTTCAAGGTCTGGAGCGGTGATGACAACCAAACGTTCTTGATCATGTCGATGGGCGGTTACGGCGTCGTCAGCGTGGTCTCCCACCTGGTGGGGAACCAGATCAAGCATATGATGGGTCTGATTCTGGAGGGCGATGTTGAAGGCGCTGCCGCCGAGCACCGCCGGCTGCTCCCCATCTTCCTGGGCATGTTCAACGAGTCCAACCCGATTCCCGTGAAGTACGCGGTGAACCAGGTAGGCATAAAAGTCGGCGACCCCAGGCTCCCCATGATCCCGCCCAGCGAGAAAGCCATGGCCCATGTGGATAAGCTGCTGGCCGATTACGACATCGACCTCCCGGTCTCAGCCTAACAACCAATCGGCAAACGGCAACCATCTATAAATCATAGGGGCGGGTTTCTAACCCGCCCTGTTTGCTGTAAACCAAGGTTTCTATTGGACAGGCCTCTGCCAGATCGCCAAGCCTTCTCGTTTCTCACAACCGTGCTGGCAAGAGAAAGGGGCAGGTTAGAAACCTGCCCCTACGCAATATCCTGTCTAGTCGCAAACCGAAGCCCTAATGGATAGCAGATGTCTGCCAATCGTAGGGGCGGGTTTCTAACCCGCCCTGTTTGCTGTAAACCAAGGTTTCTATTGGACAGGTCTTTGCCAGATCGCCAAGCCTTCTCGTTTCTCACAACCGTGCTGGCAAGAGCAAGGGGCAGGTTAGAAACCTGCCCCTACGCAATATCCCGTCGGGTCGCAAACCGAAGCCCTAGTGGATAGCAGATGTCTGCCAATCGTAGGCGCGGGTTTCCAACCCGCCGTGGTTGTCGTAAACGAGGTTTCTATTGGACAGGCCTTTGCCAGACCGCCAAGCCTTCTCGTTTCTCACAACCGTGCTGGCAAGAGAAAGCGGCAGGTTAGAAACCTGCCCCTACGCAATATCCCGTAGGGTCGCAAACCGAAGCCTTAGTGGATAGCAGATGTCTGCCAATCGTAGGGGCGGGTTTCTAACCCGCCCTGTTTGCTGTAAACCAAAGTCTGGGCGGACAGTCCTTTGCCAGCCCGCCAAGCCCTCTCGTTGCTACAAATATGGTGGCAAAATAAAAGGGGCAGGTTTCTAACCTGCCCCTACGTAAGCGATTTAACCTTGCGCGCCTTGGCCTAGGTGAATACCGGCTCCACCTGAATCGTCTCCGCTCGGCTTGGGCCGGTGGATATGATCTGGGCTTTGCATCCCACCAATTCCTCGATGCGCCTCACGTACTTGAGGGCATTCTCGGGAAGCTGTGACATCTCAGTGGCGCTGGCGGTCGGTTTGTCCCAACCGGGTAATTCCTCAAAGATCGGTTCGCAGCGAGCCAGCAGCCCGGTGTTGGCCGGGAACCGGTCGATCCGCTCGCCGTCCACCATGTAGCCGACGCACACTTTGACCGAATCGAACTCGTCGAGTATGTCCAGTCGAGTCAGCACCAGTCCGGTGAACCCATTGACCAGTTGACTGTACTTTGCGGCGACGCCGTCGAACCAGCCGATGCGCCGGGCCCGTCCGGTGGTGACACCGAATTCATGGGCCTTTTCACGGATCTCCGCTGCTTCCTCGTCCTTGATCTCCGATGGCATAGGTCCGCCGCCTACCCTTGTGGAATAGGCTTTGAACACGCCGAGGACTCCCTTGATGGCCTGGGGATTGAGACCCAAACCGGTGCAGGCGCCTCCGATGGACGGAGAAGAAGATGTGACGTAAGGGTAGGAACCGTGGTCGATGTCCAGAAGGGTCCCTTGAGCGCCTTCCAGCAAGACCTTCTTGCCTTGGGCGAGTAGGTCCTGGACCAGTTGCTCGGTGGCTCTGGCGTAGGGGGCCATCTGTTCGGCCCAGAGGCGGCACTTGTCCAGAACGTTTTTCAGTTCCAGGGGCTCGCCGCCGTAGATCTTGGTTATCAGGGCGTTCTTGTGCTTGAGATTCTGTTCCACCATGGGTTCCAGAGTATCCCAGTCGAGAAGATCGCCGACCCGTATGCCCATGCGGCCGGTCTTGTCCATGTAGGCCGGGCCAATGCCACGACCGGTTGTGCCGATGGCTGCATCGCCCCGGGCTTCCTCTTCCAGACGGTCGAGGACAACGTGGTAGGGCATGATGACGTGGGCGCGTTCGCTGATAAAGAGCTTGCTGGTGTCTATACCCCTCGCCGAAATCTCGGTGAGTTCGTTGACCAGTACATCAGGGTCCACAACGACCCCGTTGCCGATGATCCCATAGACATTCGGCCAACAGATGCCCGATGGCACCAGATGCAACTGAAAAGTGCCTTTATCGTTGACGACCGTATGTCCGGCGTTATTGCCGCCAGCATAACGGACTACGCTGTCAACATCCCCGGCAAGGTAGTCGATTACCTTCCCCTTGCCCTCGTCACCCCATTGGCCGCCGATTACGGCATATGCCGGCATTCCTAATAGTCCGCCTTACACAAAAACATACCTATCCCCAGGTGGGGGAAGGCTACACGAGTATAGCAAAATCATTTTCCTTGGGAAAGTAAGTGTTAGCAAGTGAGAGCGACCTCATTTTTCACCGGCTTCGCTTGTATTCGGCGAAAGAAGCTCGGGTTTTAGCCATTCGGGCCGTATAGACGACAAATTTCGACGCCAACTATAATCCCCGCGCAACGTTCAAGGGGTAGAATGTGGTGGCAACTCCGCGATTCAGCCGTAAAATCGCCCCAGACAAATCGACCAGGACCGGAAAATCATCATGGCGCTTAGAGAAAAACTGGAAGAAGACATTAAGACAGCCATGCGCAGCCACGAACAGGCACGCTTGGACGCCCTACGGTTCTATAAGAACGCTGTTCTGGCCGTGGAGAAGGAACAGAAGAAGGAATTGGACGACGCCGGCATGATCGATGTGGCCACCAAACAGGCCAGCGACCGCCGCGACAGCATCAAGGCCTTCGAGGAAGGTGGCCGGGACGTCATGGCCGCCAAGGAAGCGGCAGAATTGGTCGTCTTGGAAGAATTCCTTCCGCCCCAGATGTCTGCGGACGAGATAGCCAAGATCATCAGAGACACCGCAGCCGAGGTCGGCGCGGCATCGATCCAGGACAAAGGCAAGCTGATGGGCAAGCTGATGCCCCAGGTGCGCGGCAAGGCCGACGGCACGGTGGTGAACGAGATGGCCACCGAGTACCTGGAGTCTTTGGCCTAGATGGGGCTGGACTAACATGCGGTTTGGGATTCTGGTCTTCCCCGGCACCTGGAGCGATACCGACTGTTATTACCAGGTGAAAGACATCCTGGGTCAGGATGCCGAGTATATTTGGCACGACGAGACCAGCCTGGACGGCTTCGATTCTGTGATTCTGCCGGGCGGCTTCTCCTACGGCGATTACCTGCGTCCCGGCGCCATGGCCCGGTTCTCCCCGGTGATGGATGCCCTGAACATATTTGTTGCGTCTGGTAGGACGGCCATCGGCATCTGCAACGGCTTCCAGATACTCTGCGAATCGGGTCTTTTGCCCGGTGCATTACTCCCCAACCAACACCTGGAATACCGCTGCCAGCCGACCCACCTCCGGACCGAACGGGCGGATACCCCATTCACTCAGTCCATCACTAGGGGTCAACTGCTGGATGTGCCGGTATCCCACGGTGAGGGCAATTATTTCGCCGATGCCGAGACCCTGATCAAGCTGGAAGAAGAGGGTAGAGTCTTATTCCGGTACTGCGACTCAAAAGGCGAAGCAACGGAAGACTCAAACCCCAACGGTTCGGCCAACAACATCGCCGGCATCATCAATCAGGCTGGCAACGTGCTTGGCATGATGCCCCACCCCGAACGGAGCTGCGAAGCGATTCTGGGCAGCACCGACGGCAACCTGATATTCGAGTCGATAATCGAAAGCTGTAGGCAGGTCTAGACAGCCCGATGACGGCTGTCGGCCTATCTATACTTGCTGCCTTTGGGTTTGCCAGTTCGGCAGTCCTCGCCCGGCGTGGCATGCAGGCGATATTTCCCCTGCCCGGCGTCATGGTCTCCCTTATCGTCAGCTTCACCTTCGCCTCTGTCATGGTCCTGCTGTTTGCCTTCTCCGACATCGGCACCATCCCACGAGTGGCGGTCTACTGGATAATCGGTCTCGGGGTCATCAACTTTCTGGGTGGGCGGTCGCAGAATTTCCTGTCGGCCAACCTGATTGGCGCGTCCCGTTCCAGTCTGTTCATTTCAACTCAGGCGCCGTTTGCGGCCATCTTCGCCATCACTTTTACCGGAGAGACGATCCACCCCGTCGTGGCGTTGGGCACCGCCGGCGTGGTCGGCGGCCTACTCTTCGCCAGCGGCAATTCGATCTTGGCCGGTTGGCGGGCCGATAAGGTCTATCTGCTGGGCTACCTGATGGCGTTGGGCGCTGGGGCCTCTTACGGGGCGACCAACGTCATGGCCAAGCAGACGCTCCAGGTGTACGACTCGCCATTGATGATGACTGCCTTGAGCATGATGGTCGGCATCTTGGTCCTGTCTCCGCTAGTGGGAGCAAGCGCGTTGCACAGCGGCGTGATACGCGCCGGGAACCAGGGCCTGCTGAAGTCACTGGCTTCCCTGCGCCACGTTGCCGCAGCGGGGTTGGCATCGGGAATAGCCGTGATATCACTGTACTTCGCGGTGCAACGGGCCGACGTTGTTGTGATCAGCCCCATAGTTTCCAGCAGCCCATTGATCACCCTGTTCTTAGCCCATGTCTTCTTGTCCAGGTTGGAACAGGTCACGCCCCAATTGATCGCTGGGACCCTGTTGGCAATAGGCGGTGTCGGCCTGGTGATATTGGGAAGCCAGCTATGACCGGCGCGCGAAGTTAATGGATGCGATAGCGCTCGGCCTGCTGTCGGGCTTTGGTTTCGGCAGTGCCGCCATCTTCGCCAGGATCGGCATGCAGGGCATGAGCCCGCTTTCCAGCACCCTGCTGTCGGTGATGGTCAGCTTCGTCCCCACGGTCATATTGGCCCTGATATTCGCCTTCTCCGACATAAAGGGCCTTCCGGCGGTGGCGTTGTTCTGGTTCTTTCTCCTGGGGGTGATCAACTTCCTGGGCGGGCGGTTGTCCAGCTACCAGGCTATCGGACGGATCGGCGCGTCCCGGACCGCTGCCGTTCAGAGCACGGCGGCCGTGTTTGCTGCCATATTCGCGATCACTCTCACCGGAGAACGTCCCCATTTCGTGGTCCTGTTGGGCACCGTGATCGTCGTTTTGGGACTGACCGCCGCCTTGGGCAACTCCATCCGGGAAGGGATGAGCAATAACAAGGGCATGTTGATCGGCGTGGGTTTGGCACTGGTGGCGGCGGCTTCTTATGGCGGCACCAACGTCATCGCTAAAGAGCTGACCGAGGAATACGGTTCGCCTTTGATGGTGTCTGGGTTCGCGCTGTTCTTTGGCATCATCCTGCTCTCGCCATTGGCTGGCCGGGGTATGGTCCGGGAAGTGCGTGAGGCCAAGGGAAACCTGACCTTTGCCGCGTCTGCCGGTTTGTCAGGGCTGGCGGCAGCCACCGGCGTAATTGCCCTGTACTATGCCCTGCAGCGGGCCGACGTGACTGTGGTCGCGCCCATCGTGTCCACCAACCCGATATTCACTCTGATCCTAGCCCAGATCTTCATATCCAAGATGGAAGACCTGACCAAGTGGCTGTTCTTGGGCGTGGGAATAACGGTGGCCGGAGTGATAGTGGTGACGGTGGGCAGCACGCTCTAGCTCGCCTGCCCAAGAGACCGGCTTTGTGGCATAATTGTGCTCAGAATACCGGGCGGTCGAGGCAGGCCGCTCCCTCAATAATCCACGGACACAAAGAGGAGTCTCATGCCAGGACAGATCAAGACGAAACAAATCAACCACGTGACTACCATGGTCAAAGACACCGCCAGGGCCATGAAGTTTTACAACGAACTCTTGGGCATCAAGCAGATCGAAAGCCAAGTGCCGAATCCCGAGATCACATGGCTGCAACTCGACAACGGAATCATGGTGCACCTGATCGAGACCGAAGAAGCGCCCGTGAAGCCGGAAAACACCCACCATGCCTTTGAGGTCGAGGACTTTGAAGGGACGATGAAGATTCTGGAAGAGAATGGCTACGAGATATCGCGTCACGGCGTCAGGTACGACGGCCAGGGTTTCATGTTCACCCATGACCCCGACGGCAACCGGGTGGAGTTCTGCACTGGCTCCGGCTACTTCCCAGCCCCCGGCCGCCCATCCTAACCGCTGGCGCAGCCGCGTTTTCATGGGGCTGCGTGATATACGCGAACTTTCGTTGGTCTTTGGGCCGACTGGCTGATATTTAGGAGATATTGTGTTCGAGAAGATTCAGCATATGGGGTATTTGACCCCTGACCTAGACCGGGCAGTGGCTTGGTTCGAGGAGTCATTTGGCGCCGTTAAAGGCGGCGGCGGGCCATTGAAACCGGGTTATGCCATGCCCAGCGGCGGGCGTAACGCCTACGTGCAATTCGGCAACGCCGAAGCCGAATTGCTGGAGCCGGAAGATAAGTCGGGTCTCTCCGACGAGATTCTCACCATGCACCATGTGGGTTACGTGGTCGCCGATATCAACCGCGCCATCGACGAACTGACGGCCCGCGGGTTCAAGTTTGCCGCCGACAAGCCCAACGTCAACGTGCTGGGCCAGACGCTGCTGTACTTTGACTCCACGACCACCAACGGCGTGAAGATGCACATAACACAGCTACCCGATCAACCCATGGAACCGAACAAAGGGTTGGAGGTTGAGCGCATCATCCACGCCGGCTACCGGGTCAAAGATTTGGAAGAGGCCATCAAGTGGTACGTCGATAAATTCGACGGCACCAACATCGGTGGTGGGCCATCCCGGACTGGCGCACGCAATGCCTTTGTGAACTTTGGCCAGGTACAGGTCGAACTGATCGAGCCGACGGACCCGGCCACCATGGGCGCTGACCATGTCATGGACCATGTCGGCTACGTGGTGGGCGACATCTCGTCCTGCATCGGCACGTGCGAGGCACACGGCCTAAAGTTCGTCGCCGACACACCGGCCACAAATGCCGTTGGCCAGCAGGTGCTGTACTTCGAGACCGACACCAGCATGGGTTCGCGGATGCACCTGACCCGGCTCCCAGATTAATCAGACGGCCGGACCAGTCCTATCTCCGGCCTACTCGATATGCAGTCAGACCAAGTTCGCAACATAATCCTAGTTGGTTTCATGGCCTCGGGAAAAAGCAGCGTGGGCAGGGCTTTGGCCCGGCGCACCGGATGGCCCCGGGTCGATGCCGACGAAGAGATCGTGTCCCGGGCGGGGAAGCCCATCGCGGACATCTTCCGTGACTCCGGGGAAGACGCTTTCCGGGAACTGGAACGGTCTGTGATGAGCGATATCTGCGAGGAAAGCGGCCGCATAATCGCCGCCGGCGGCGGGTCTTTCATAGACGACCAGAACCGGCGAACGATGCTGGACTGCGGGACGGTCTTCTATCTCAGCGCTAGGCCCGAGACGATCCACAGGCGGGTGACCAGAGGCAACCCAAACGCGCCGACGCGGCCGATGCTGGCCGGCGGTGACCCGCTGGAACGCATCACAGAACTGCTGGCCCAACGTGCTCCGGTCTACACGCAGGCACATCACGCGGTGGAAACCGACGGCCTTTCACCGGACCAGGTAGCCCAGGCTATCTTGGATATCTGCGGGCCGGGAATCACGACCTGATAATTCTGCCCTGGAAGTTCTGAACGGGTAATTTCGCCCTGATAATTCTGCAGGGGTATGGCCATGATCGGCCCGCACGACTTTGTGCCAACCCAATATGACGAACAATCTTGCGACGTCTGTTCTGGCGTTCCAGGCGACCCGATCCACCGGATCGGGGTTGGAAGTCGCACCCAGCAGGCTCCCGAGCTTCCGCAGCAACAGGCCTCCGGGCAAACAAAGGGTCGTAAAAGCGTAGGTTGGGTCCTCGTTGCTGTCGGTGGGATCGCCGCCGTGGTTTTCGCCGTCGGATATCTTCTGTTGGGTGGCGACACGAAGATGGGCGACGGCTCTACAGTCGCTTCTCCCCAGGCTTCGACGGTCGTTCCTGCTGATTCAACTAGCGCCACGGTCCGTGTTAGGGGCTCCGAGAAATGGATCGCCACTCTCGAATTCGCCGTCCACCAACTGGTCAATTTCGAGCGGCAAAAGAACTCATTATCTGTCTTGGACCAAGACCCGGAGCTTGCCGAGATCGCGCGTGCTCACAGCGATGATATGGCGTTGAATGACTTCTTTGAACACGAAAATCTCCAAGGCCAAATGGCCGCTGATCGAGGCAACTCAGTTGGGTATACGTGCCTAAAGAATTTCGGCGATTTTTACACCGAAGGTATCTCAGAGAACCTCTTTCAGGGTTACCTCTACTCGTCATCCAACCGCCTGAGACGAAACTATATAGCGCTGGAGGACCTGGCGTTCAAGATCGTTGAAGATTGGATGAACAGCCCAGGGCATCGGGAGAATATCTTGACCGAGACCTACGACCGAGAAGGCATCGCCGTCGTGATTGGAGACGATGAATCGGTCTGGGTGACACAGAATTTCTGCTAGCGGTTTTTGTTTACCCACGAGTGCTGTATCGTTCGACCGGCAGATTGTGACAAGATAAGTACGGGTGAGAACTTAAAACCCGAGACCCGAAACACAAGCGGAGACCAGAAAATGGCGGACACAGACCTGGCGGCGGAAGTACATCATGCGGGAGGTTCCTATCCGGTAGTGGCCGGTTGGGGGCTGATCCAGAACCTGGGCGACCGGTTTGTCGACCTGGGGCTGACCAACACGGCCTACATCATCACCGACGCGAATGTGATGAACCTCTACGGCCGGAACGTCCAGCGGGCGCTCCAGAAGCGGGGCATCGCCGCCCACTGTTTCATCATTCCTGCCGGGGAGACCAGCAAGAGTTTCGAGCTGGCCCAGGGCATCTACAACTGGCTGGCCGGTCTCAAAGCCGAGCGCGGACACACGATCATCAGCGTCGGCGGTGGTGTTGCCGGCGACCTGGGCGGGTTCATCGCCGCCACCTATTTGCGCGGCATGGCCTGGGTGCAGGTGCCCACCAGCATGGCCGCCATGGTCGACGCGTCCATCGGCGGCAAGGTCGCTGTAAACCTCCCCCAAGCCAAGAACCTGGTCGGGGCCTTCTACCAACCCAAGGGCGTGTTCGCCGACGTGCAGAGCCTCTCCACCCTGGGAAAACGGGAACTGGCCGAGGGCTGGGCGGAAGCGATCAAGCACGGGTTTATCTTGGACGCCAGCTTGGTGGACGTTTTCGAGGAACACGCCGAGGCTCTGATGGAAGTGGAGCCGGAGATATCGACTGAAGTGATCCGGCGCAGCATGGCTATCAAGGCCGACGTGGTCAGCCAGGACGAGAGAGAAACCCTGGGCATCCGCATCATGCTGAACTATGGTCACACCATCGGGCATGCCCTGGAGTCGACCACCGAGTATGGACGGTTCTTCCACGGCGAGGGCGTTTCCGTGGGCATGATGGGCGCCGCAACCATGGCCCAGGAGATGGGTCTGCACTCGCAGGACTTGGTCGACCGGCAGCGCCAACTGCTGGAGCGGTTCAACCTGCCAACCTCGGCCAAAGGCCTGAACGTGACCGATATCCTGAACGGCATGTCCCTGGACAAGAAAGTCCAGAGTGGTTCAAAGCGCTGGGTCATGCTGGAAGAGGTCGGCCGGTCCGTGGTCAGGACCGACGTGCCCGAAGAACTGGTTGAGAAGACGATCCGGGACCTGGTCGGTTAGTCATCGGGCTAATCGTCGGGCTAGTCGTCCGCCGGGGCCGGTTCTTTACTTCGGCGTTTGCTCCGGACCATCATCACGCCGATCCCCAGGCACATGGCCCCTCCTGCGCCGAGCAGTACCACCGATGCCAGGTCAGACAGTAGGTTCACGTCCGTGGCCTCGGATACCTCTTCCATCCCCACTGCCAATCCGCCGATCAGAACGATCACCCCGTATAAGAACCGTATCCGTGCCGGTTCTATTATCCTAGTCGCGCTGGTGCCGAGCTGCGCGCCGATGGCCGCTGCCGCCAGCATCAACACCGCCATCAACGGGTCAACGCGGTCGGAGAAGGCATAGAAGAACGTTCCAACCGACCCGGTGATTATCACCTGGAACAACCCGGTGCCGATGGCGATCACCGTGGGTATGCCGAGCAGATAGATCAGCAGCGGGGTCAGGATAAACGCCCCGCCGGCACCGAGTATTCCGGCGAAGAACCCCACGGCCGCGCCCAGCAACACGGGCACGAAGAATGAGATGCGTTCGATTCCGGATATCGGTAGTGCTATGACCGTGGAAACCTTGCCGAAGCCGGGCAGCCATATGGAACGCGGGCCGATATCCAAGCGTTGAATCCAGCCGGCCAACCTGGCGGTGGAGACCTCATCTGATGAGTGACCCTCGCGCCTCTGGACTCGCCAGTGGTCGTAGAGTATGAATGTGCCCAGCACGGCCAGGAAGACCACGTACATTATCCGTATGACCGGTCCGGCCACCCCAGCTTCTTCCAGCTGCGTGTTGATCTGTTGTGCCCCGTAGAGTGCCGGCACCGAGCCCACGGCCATCATGATACCCAGCTTGAAGTCCACGTTGCCCAGCCGACGGTGCTTGAGGGTGTTGATCAGAGACGTGCCCATGACCAGGGTGAGGCCGGTGCCGACTGCGAACAAAGGCGGGACTCCGAACACCAGCAGTCCGCCTGTGATCAGAAAGCCGCCACCGACGCCGAAGAACCCGCCTAACGTGCCCACGATGATTCCGAGGAACACTAATAAAGCGGGGTTGACCGTTACCTCGGCGTTAGGAAACCACATCGTCGCCGCCCACCATGTTCTTTTCGGTTGTCTTGCCCTGGAATAGCGCAGAACCAAGCCGGATCGCCAGCCCTGATACCAGGCTTAAAATCAGCGCTGATGAGGCAACCACGCCCAACACGAACAACGCCCAGAGTAACGGGCTGTCTGCGCTGAGGTCGGATAAGAATTCGTTCATGTCGGTCCAAACGCTGAATCATCATGCACTGCAGTTAGACTCGGCAGTGTTGCGCCGCTTCGCAGCCAGGCGATACCATGAGTTGGGCCTGCCACGACTGTCTATAACAGAATAACACCGGCTGCAGGCCGGACAAGTGCCAAATGGCTGTACCCGGATTCAACTTCCAATTACAACATACGGACGGCCTCGCCAGAGCCGGGGAGCTTGAGACGCCCCACGGCAAAGCGCTTACGCCGTTCTTCATGCCCGTTGCGACCCAGGCCACCGTCAAAGGCCTAACTCCCGAAGAAGTGAGGGGCGTTGGCGCTCAGGTGGTGCTGAGCAACGCCTACCACCTGTACTTGAGGCCCGGCGTTGAGACAGTCGAAAAGCTGGGCGGGCTGCACAAGTTCATGGGGTGGGACGGGCCGATATTGACCGACAGTGGCGGGTTCCAGGCTTTCAGCATGGGGCCGCTTAGAAAAGTAACCGACGATGGTATCAAGTTTCGTTCTCACATAGACGGCAGCGAGCATAATTTCACTCCCGAACTGGCCACGGCGAACCAGGAGGGGTTGGCCCCGGACATCGCCATGTGCTTCGACCAGTGCATCGCCTATGGGGCCACCGAGAAAGAGGTGCGTCAGGCCATGGACCGCACTCACCGTTGGGCGAAACAATGCTTCGATGCTCACCAGTCATCACCCACCGGCGCTGCTTCGGGACAGGCCTTGTTCGGCATAGTTCAGGGCGGCACATTCCCGGAACTTCGAGATGAGTCGGCTCGTGCCATCTCAGACATCCCCTTCCATGGTTACGCGGTCGGCGGACTGGCAGTGGGCGAGAACAAAGAGGACATGTACCGGTTCACGGGCCAGGTGGCGGAACTGCTGCCAGTGGACAAGCCGCGTTACTTGATGGGTGTCGGCTCGCCTGAGGACCTGGTTGAGGGTGTGGCCAGGGGGATCGATATGTTCGACTGCGCCCTGCCCACCAGGGTGGCCCGCAACGGCAGTCTGTTCACGCCAGAGGGACGGGTGGATATCAGCAAGGCGCGGTATGCCGAGCAACAGGGGCCGCTGGACGACACCTGTGATTGTTATACCTGCCAGAACTACTCAGCCGCCTATCTGCGGCATCTGTTCCGGGCCAAGGAGCTGTTGGGGCTGCGGTTGGCCAGCATCCACAACCTGAGGTTCGTGCTGGCATTGATGGAACGCATTCGGGCATCGATCCTGGAGAACCGGTTCGACGCCTTTCGCAAGGGGTTCTTGGACGTGTATCAGCCGGCCAACGAGGCCGCGCGGCAACGTCAAAAGGAACAATGGCTGCAGACACGGGGCGGATAGGGCGTTCGCAGGGATTCCGGATTCTACTGGCGGAGCAATTCGGGCAATATCAGAGTGTGATACCACCCGGCATTGGGTCCTTCGACAGGCTCAGGATGAGCGAAGGGCAGTGGTTCCAGGTTATGGACAATTAGCCCTTAGCTAGGCACGCTCATGGTGAGCTTGTCGAACCACCGGCTGTCGAAAGGCATAATAGCCAGTATCTACTTGGCCAGTGCGGCTCTTTGACGGGTCCGATAAGTCGAGACCCTCGACATTAGTCGGGGCTCAAGATGAGCGGCGGGAGCGTTGATTCCCGTTCGTGGTGAACTCCGTCGAACCATGGTCGCGCTCAGGTCCTTCGACGGGCTCAGGACGAACGACGGAATGCCCCACTCAAAGGACTCTTCGAGCCGCAAACCTAGGCTGGGAGAGCTAGTAGCCGCCGGCAACCGCTGGGACTATGCTAATCTCATCACCATCGGCCGTGGCGGTCTTGAGACCGTCCATGAACCGGATGTCTTCGCCATTTAGGTAGATGTTTACGAAATAGCGTAGTTCGCCTTCTTCATCGACCAAACGGTCTTTGAATCCGGGATACTCGCTGTTCAACTTATCCACCAAATCACCCATGACAGCGGAGTCAACTTCTACTTTGGCCTGGCCGTTGGTCATCTTGCGTAACGGCGTGGGGATTCGGACCACGATACTCATCTGGAATTACTCTCCTAAAATACGCCCCGTTTCTGGTCGCTTGTCTAAAGCCTGAGGCAGGACTAATCCTACCCGTCAATCACATCCCCGCCAAGCGGGTCTACCCTCACACCCGTGGTGCTGACCCATTCCAGCCCACGCTGGATCTCTGGCTCGTCGCCTTCCAGCTCCAAGATCACCCATCCTACTTCTTCGCTCATTTCGGCCCGGCGAATGTTGGTCGCGATCTTGAACTTCTGGCCCAACTCGTAAATCACCGGCTGCTTCACCATGTTTTCGTCGAAAGTGAACTTGACTCTTTGCTTACCCATACACGAACACCTCCCGGCTATCTACCCTCAAATTTTGTCCCGTTTATTTGGCCCCTTCGAATACGCTTTCAAAAGTATTGGTCTAAAGGTTACTTAGCCCCTTCAAACACGCTTTCAAAAGAACCAATAGTTGGCTTGATGGAGAGTGGGTGCACCACATGCTCCACCGCCTCCTGGGTTTTGAGTCCGTTGCCAGTGATGTAAACGACGGTCAGTTCATCGGGCTTGATGGCGCCTGACTCGGCCAGATGCTTGAGTCCTGAGACCGTCACGCCGCCGGCTGTCTCGGTGAAGATCCCTTCTGTTTCGGCCAGCAGTTTTATGCCTTCCACTATATCTGATTCCGGCACCGCGTAGGCTGACCCGCCGGACCTTTCGATCACCTTGATGGCGTAGATGCCGTCGGCCGGGTTGCCGATGGCCAGGGACTTGGCGATGCTGTCGGGCCGCACCGGGATGACCTGGGTCTGGTTGTTGTTCCAGGCCGTGGCGATGGGCGAACAACCCATTGCCTGCTGCATGTGCATCCGGGTGGTTACTGCCGGGTGATGAACGGTGTTCTGGTCGATTCCAAAAGAACTGGACGGCACTCCGTCCAGAAGGCCCAGGCAGGCCAGTTCATTGAAGCCCTTCCATATCTTGGTGAACATGGCGCCGGATGCTGAGGGGACTACTACGTGGTCCGGCAGACGCCAGCCCAGTTGCTCGGCCACCTCATAGCCAAGGGTCTTGCTGCCCTCGGCGTAGTAGGGGCGCATGTTGATGTTGACGAATGCCCAGGGGTAGTCGTCGGCCAACTCGCTGCAGAGGCGGTTCACCTGGTCGTAGGTGCCGTCCACCGAAACCAGAATGGGGTTGTAGATGGCAGCTCCGATTATCTTGCCCCTTTCCAGGTCGGAGGGAATGAATACCACGGCGCGGACGCCGGCTCGGGCACAATGTGCCGCGACGCTGCAGGCCAGGTTTCCGGTAGAAGCGCAGGCGATGGTCTCGTAGCCGAACTCCAAGGCCTTGGTCGCCGCCACGGAGACCACCCGGTCTTTGAAAGAGAACGATGGGTTTACGCTATCGTTCTTGATGTACAGGTTGTTCAGACCCAGGGTCTTGCCCAGGCCTCTGGCTTTGATCAAAGGGGTAAAGCCCGCCATGATGTCCACCGGGTCATCGCCCTCGGCGGGTAGCAGGTCTTTGTAGCGCCAGATGCTGAGCGGCCCCTTGGCGATGCTGTCCTGGCTGACTACCTCGGAGATGGTGGCGTAGTCGTACACCACTTCCAGAGGGCCGAAGCAGAAATCACACACATTCAGCGGATCTGCAGGGTATTCTCTGCCGCATTCACGGCATTTAAGTCCATTTACGAAAGCCACCGCGGTCGGTTCCTCCTGGCCCAAAATGGCCGGCACAAAAGCCCAAATAAGCCTGGAAATCATATCTCCGGGCTGCCCGTGATAGTAACAAAGCCCCTATATGATGTCAACTTGAGTCACGCCTGGCGGAGCGCTCCAGCGAGCCTAAACTAGACGATTTGCCAGGCGATGATATAATCCCCCGAACGTTCGTCGCCTGATGGCCGTAGGCCCGAACCTCGGCGAGAAAATCTGTAATAACCACTTAGTAGGGTAGCGCTCTGCTCCGAGCTCACCACATAAACCTACTCCAGCAATTCTCCATCCCGCTGATCGTTGGTGTGATCGCCGGGCTGATCTTTGCCAATATCGATATTCACGCCTACGAAAAGATGGTGGACTTCCATATCTTTGGCGATGACACGAAGATTTTCGGCAAGGCGGTCACGGTCCACTTCCTGGTCAACGAGATATTCATGGTGTTCTTCTTTGGTATTGCCACCAAAGAAATCACTGAGTCGGTATTGCCCGGTGGGGCGCTGAACCCCATCCGCAAAGCCATCAACCCCTTGATGGGTACCCTGGGTGGCGTGCTTGGCCCGGCCGGTCTGTTCTTGTTGCTGGCCTGGGTGTTCTACGGCGGCGGCGATGACCTGAGCATTGTGGCCAACGGCTGGGGTATACCCACCGCAACCGACATCGCTCTGGCCTGGCTGGTGGCGCGTATCGTATTCGGTGCCTCCCATCCGGCGGTCAACTTCCTATTGCTGCTGGCGGTGGCTGATGACGCTCTCGGACTGGGTATCATTGCCGTGTTCTACCCGGACCCCGAGCACCCCGTTGCGCCTTCATGGTTGTTGCTGGTGGTGGCCGGGATGGCCGTGGCCTATGTGATGCGGCGGTTCAACGTGTCCTACTGGCCGATCTACATACTGATCGCGGGTGGGCTCAGTTGGGTTGGGTTGGTCAAATCGTCCATCGAACCGGCTCTGGCATTGGTGGTCATCGTGCCATTCTTGCCCGGACCAAAGACCACCCACGGGCTCTTTGAAGAAGACGAGTACGAGTTTCCATACCAACACCCTGGCGGTTCTGAGGCCGTGCCGACTCAAGAGATTTCAGCGGCCAGTCCTGAAGAGGAAGAAGAACTGCATCATCGCCATTCGCCCCTTGACGCCTTTGAACATCAGCTAAAGTTGCCTGTGGACTTCGGGTTGTTCTTCTTCGCTTTCATGAACGCGGGCGTCGCCTTTGCCAGCATCACACAGGTCACATTCATCGTGCTGATTTCATTGATCGTGGGCAAGATGATCGGCATCACATTATTCTCCTTCGTGGCCGAAAAGATGGGCTTTCCATTGCCAGAGGGTATGGGCGTCAAGCACTTGGTTGTGGCGGCGGCTATCGCCGGCCTTGGTCTAACCGTCGCGTTGTTCGTGGCCGGAAAAGCCTACGAAGACCCGGCCTTCCAGGACCCGGCTAAGATGGGCGCGGTCCTCAGTGCCGGTGCTGCCGTGATTGCCTTCGTATTAGGGCGTTTGCTTCGGGTCAAAGACGGCGAGGACTAGTGCTATACTCGCGCCTAGATACCCCGGATTCAAATTAGGAGACCCTCGCAATGATCGGCGTACTTACCCACCACTGGGCGAAGCCCGAATTGGTCGAAGAGGCCAAGAAGATGTTGGACGGCAACGGTCTGGCCCAGAGCAAGGCCCCCGGCTACGGCCACCGTCTGACCTTTATTTCCCAGGAAGACCCCACCAAGATTTCTACCCTGGTCACCTGGGACTCCAACGAGATATATGACGCCTGGCGGGCCAGTCCCGAACGGGCCGCGGCCATGGCGGGCGCTGGCGAAATGTGGTCGAAACCAGCCGAGAATGAACGCTTCGAGATGGCCGACTAGCCTCAGGTTTTGCGATAACTGTTCGCCAAATCCGTTCGCCACGTCCGTTCGTCCTGAGCCTCGTCACGTTCGTGGTGAGCTCTGTCGAACCATGATTGCGCAGCGGCCCTTCGACGGAGCTCAGGACGAACGGGAAGGCTCTTAACCAGGAACGGTCTGCAGTTCTAGGGATACTTGAAATTGCCATCCCCAACCAGGATGACAGGCGGCATGTAGTGTTAGTCGATCCGGCAATGCTCAGAGACGAAAGGAGACGGCCATGGCGAAGCGAAGTTTCTGGGCCTGGGGACACGAGGCTGACGAACCCACCGCAGAGCAAATGAAGACCGCGGCTGGGGAACTGGCCAGCCGCTACAAAGTCGACCTGACCCCGGCAACGCCGCCCCGACCGTCAGACCTTTCCCTACGGAAGCCCCGCATCACCCCACCATCGTCATTGGCCGGCATCTGTGTCAGCGACGACCACGACCGGGCAGTACACACCTACGGACGCAGCTTCCGAGACCGCATCCGGGCATTTAATCTGGACTTTCCAAACCCGCCAGACGTGATTGCCCGCCCCCGCAACGAACAGGAAGTCGAAGCCGTTCTGGAGTGGTGCTCATCCTCTGGCTATGCTGCTATTCCGTTCGGCGGCGGCAGTTCCACCGTGGCCGGGTTCGAACCGCCAGAAGGCTACGACGGCATCGTGACCATCGACCTGGAAGGGCTGGACCAGGTACTTGAGATAGACGACATCTCCCGCTCGGCCCGCATTCAGGGAGGTATCTACGGCCCGGCTTTGGAAGACCAATTGCGGCCCAAGGGTTTCACTCTCCGCCACTACCCCCAGAGCTTTGAGTTGTCCACCCTGGGCGGTTGGATCGCCACCCGCTCCGGCGGCCATTACGCCACCAACCAGACCCATATCGACGACATGGTGGAATCGGTGCGGATGGTCACGCCCTCCGGCCTGTGGGAATCGCGTCGACTGCCCGGCAGCGGCGCTGGCCCAAGTCCAGACCGCATCGCCATCGGCAGCGAGGGCATCCTGGGCATCATCACCGAAGCATGGATGCGCATCCAGGCCCGTCCTGTATTCCGGGCGTCGGCCGGGGTGACCTTCCCGACATTTGCCGCGGGCGCTGATGCCGCCCGGCGCATTGTGCAGACCAAGATGTGGCCCGCCAACTGCCGTCTGCTGGACCCGGTGGAAGCCGCCGCAGCCGCGGGTATGGACGGGACCAACGCACTATTGGTGCTGGGATTCGAGTCGGCTGAAATCCCGCAGGGAGAGCTTATCCGGCATGCCGTGAAAATCGCCCGTGACGCCGGTGGGACCATCGACGAGGCCAACATACTGGTGTCCGACGGTTCGGCAAAGGGCTCGGGTGGAAGTTCGGAAGGCGGTACAGGCCGTCAGGGCTCGGTGGGTGCGTGGCGCAACTCCTTCTTGAACGCGCCTTACGCCAAGAACCACCAGGCAGGGTTGGGTTTTGTTACTGAGACCATGGAGACCGCCGTCACCTGGGACCGCTGGCCGGAACTGGACAGGTCTGTTCGGGCCGCCCTTCAAGACGCCCTAGACCGGGTTTGCGGCGGGGGTACCGTCTCCTGCCGGTTCACCCACGTCTACACCGACGGACCGGCTCCCTATTTTACTTTTGAGGGAATGGGACGGCTGGGCGCCGAGCTTGAAATGTATGCCGAGATCAAACAGGCAGCCTCGGACGCCATCATGGCCGCTGGAGGCACCATCACCCACCATCATGCCGTGGGAAGGCTGCACCGACCCTGGTACGACCAACAGCGCCCAGAACTGTTCGCCCAGGCTCTCAGGGCGGTAAAACGCACGTTGGACCCCAATGGCGTCTTGAACCCAGGCCTTCTGATCGACGCTTAATCTTTGACGTTTTACGCAACTATCGACCAGTGATTCGCTGAATACGCAACATCAATCAACGGGACCTCTGCGCAGCCCGTTGAACCCACTACTTGCCGCATGTACAATGGTCTCTCTTCGGGGGATCGCTCTTTGGGAGGGCAGATGCTTAGGTTTGGAAGAACGCCGGAAGGCTTCGCGCTGGGTAAGCGCAATGTCCATTACTCATGGGTGATCGTTGGGATCGCCTCCATGATGTGGATGACCAGTTCCGGCATGCGCTTCGCCGCCAGCCTGTTGATCGATGAGTTCAACAAACCCGAATATTTTGGCTGGAGCATCGGGGCCATCACGGTTGGGTTCACCATCCAGTGGCTTATGTCTGGGCTACTAGCGCCGATCTGCGGATGGCTGGGCGACCGTTACGGAGTCCGCCGCGTGATGTGGGTTGGTGGATTCCTGTTCATAGCCGGGATGCTCCTGACTGGTTCCATGACCACGCTCTGGGAGTTCTATCTCTATTTCGGCGTCTTGCTGGCCATCGGTATGGCTGCTTTTCAAGTGACGCTGGTATCCGGAGTGACCATCTGGTTCAGGAAGCAATTGGGCGTGGCGATGGGGACTTTGCAGGCGCTCCAAGGACTGGGTACCGCCGCTGCCATCCTTGTGGTGTTCATCCTCTTTGACCGCTTTGGCCTGCGCGCCACGTTCTGGATTCCAGGACTGGCCGGCGGGGCATTGTTACTGTTCCTAACTCGTTATTTCTACAACGAGCCGGCAGAACTCGGCCTCCGGCCATGGGGAGCGCCGAAAGACGAGCCCATCAGACGGCTGCAGAACAATGATCTGGCCAAGATACGCACCAGAGTTTTTCTGAAGCAGGCCCAAAGGACCACCGCATTTTGGAACCTGGTCGGCATCCACTTTTGGGGCTGTGCCGCTCATAACGTCATCCTGATACTTTTGGTCGCGATGGCCACCGATTCCGGACTGTCCAAGGGCACGGCGGTGGCGGTCTACATAACCCTCACAGCCGTTAGCACGATCACCCGGTTCGCCACCCCAGTGGTTGCCGACCGTATCGGCGCCAAGACAGTAATGCTGGTCTGCTTCTCGGCCCAGACATTCCCTCTCTTGATCCTGTTGTTCACTCAAGACGTGACCGGATACTTCATATTTGCCGTACTGTTCGGCATTGGCCTGGGCGGCGAGATGACCGGATTCCCCATCATCAACCGCCAATACTACGGCGACGCGCCCACCGGCACCACCTACGGATGGCAGATGGCCGGAGCGGGAGTAGGCATGGGTATCGGCCCGGTGCTGGGCGGGTTCCTGAGGGACTGGACCGGCACCTACGAATGGTCGATCGGACTGGCATTCTGTCTCAGCCTGACTGCCGTGATCTGTATCACCTTCTTGCCATCTTCTTCGCGCCTGCAACTGCCCGACTGGGAAGACGCGCTGCCGCCCGAGGCCAGGACGGCCGCTGGAACATCCGACCCCGCGATAGCAGCGTCGGACGACGACTAACCTGCTGGTGAGTTCCTAGGCATGTCGCAAGAGAAGTTGTGGGATGACGACGTGGTCCAGGCCGGGCCGACTATCTCCGCCACCGAACTGGGCACCTACGCACGGGCTCGTTTCTGCTCTCGTTGCGCCTGGGTGCGGATGCACGTCAAGAACCTGCCCTACCAGAGCTTTCCCGGCATCTTCAGCAGCATCGACCGCTACAACAAGCTGATCGTCCACAATCACTTCGACCGCGAAGGCCATGCCCCGGCCTGGCTGGCGGAGTTGGGAGAGGCTGGCGAGTACATCAACCCGCCCCACTGGTCCAGCTTCAAGACGCTGGACGAAGAGACGGGCATCACCCTGCGGGGAGAAGCTGACGGCATCTTCAAGTTGGCCGATGGCTCCTACGTCATCGTCGATTACAAGACGTCACGCTACAATCCCGACCGGCCCGGTATGTTCAGCAACTATGAGGTACAACTCAACGCCTACGCGCTGATCGCCGAACGTCTGGGCCTTTCTCCGGTCTCCAAACTGGCCCTGGTTTACATGGAACCAGCCACTGACAAAGAGACATCTCAGGAGCCGGGTCTGGTTGATTCCAAAGGCTTCACAATGGGGTTTGTGGCCAAGATCGTTCCCGTGCAGCTCAGGCAGGCGGCCCTACTGCCGCCCCTGCTCCGGAAGGCGCGCAGCATCTGGGAGATGGACGCCCCGCCCAAGCCAGGCAGGGACTGCAAGGACTGTGCGGCGGTGGATGGGTTGCTGGAGCGGTTGGGCGGGTCTGCTTAGATATTCTCGGCTGCCTTCAGAGAGAAAATCCTCCTAAATCCCCCTTTACAAAAGGGGGACTTGCACCTTTCCCCCTTTCGTAAAGGGGGACCGAGGGGGGATTTCCGGCGCACCCAACTAAGTAGACGCCCGTCCCCTACGCAGACCCCTACCAGCCAGCACTCCCGTATTTTCTCCGTTCTGGATGACCACTTGGCCGTTCACTATCACGTAGTTGATGCCCACTGGGTAGTGCTTGGGGTCGTCCTTAGTGGCGTGGGTCTTGACCGTGTCGGGGTTGAAGATGACGATGTCGGCCTTGAAGCCGTCCCGGAGCAGACCCCGGTCGGGTAGGCCCAGCCGTTGGGCGGGGAACGAGGTCATCTTGCGGATGGCTTCTGGCAGTTTCAGGTGCTTCTCGGCCCGGACGAACTCGGCCAGCACTATGGGGAAGCAGCCGTAGGTGCGTGGGTTCGGGTACTCACCGAAGAGTATGGCGTCGCTGGCGATCATGCCCGCCGGATGGGACACGAAGGCGTAGAGAGTCTGGGCGTTGGTGCCCAGCCCCACTGTCGAGATGAACAGGTTCTCCTCGATCAGCAGGTCGAACAGGGCGTCGGCCGGGTCCTGGTTCCGCATGTCGGCGATGTCCGTGATCAACATGCCGTCGTACTGCTTATTTTGCGGTTGGTTGAAGTTGGTCAGCCAGTTGTTCTCCAGGCGGTCCCGAGACATTTCCCGTTTCATCCGCTCCCGGTCGTCGGCGTCTTTGAGGGCGGCCATCAGACGCTCCGGCCCGCCGTCCTTGGCCCAATGGGGCAGCCCGATGGTCACCGTGGTGCCCGAATAAGGGTAGGTGTAGCAATCGAAGGTCACGTCCATGCCCTGGTCGCGGGCGTCTTCCACCAGGCCCAGATAGTCTAGATGGCTGCCCACACCGGCGGCGCTTTGCCTGTAGTGGGTCAGATGCACCGGACAGTCGCCGTCCCGTCCGATTTTGAGGGCTTCCTCCCAGGGGGCCATCAGGCCTTCGGACTTGAGGCTGGCGCGCGTGTGGGTGTGGTAGTGGCCGCCCAACCGGGCCGCAACCCCGGCCAGTTCCGCCAACTCCGCTGTGCTGGCATAGGAGCCGGGCGGATAATCCAGGCCGGTGGAAAGTCCCCAGGCGCCTTCTTCCATGGCCTCGCGGACCACAGACTTCATGTCCTCAAGCTCGGCCGGTGTGGCGGGGCGGTCGTTCCAGCCCACGCCCCAGATGCGCACCGGAGAGTTGCCAAGTATGAATGCTTGGTTGACGGCAACCGACTCGTCGTACTTCGCCAGTTGTTCGGCCACGGTCAGCCAGTCGGTGGGCATGGGCGGGTAGCCGTTCAGGCCCGAGTCCTGCCAGATATAACGTTCCTGTTCTTCCCGAGTCTTGAACGGCGCATGGGACATGCCGTCGATGCCGATCAACTCGGTGGTCACGCCCTGCCGTACTTTGGGGTCGTGATGCGGCTCGCCCATGATGGTCAGGCCGGCGTGGGAGTGCAGGTCGATGAAGCCGGGGCAAACCACCTGCCCGGTGGCGTCGATGGTCCGCGTTGCTTCCAGGCGCGACACGTCGCCCCGTTGGACGGTTACTTTGTCGCCTTCGACCAATACCGCGGCAAAAAAGCCGGGGCTGCCGGAGCCGTCGATTATGAGGCCGTTGGTGATTAAGAGATCAATCATCTGTTACTCGTACTGGGCGAATTTTGGGAAGGCTAAAGGGCGGCTTCCACTCGTTTCAGGAAATCTTCTCCAGCCAGCCGCAGCAGTCCTTGGGAGGATACGGTAATGAAATTTGCGCCCAGGTTGATGAACTCAGCAACACCTGCGGCGTCAGCAGGGGAGTTGCCGCCTGCGCCGCAGCTCTTGCCCGCGCTTCTGACCCTGGGGATGACCTGGCCGATCACCTCGCGGACTTTTTCTCGTCCCGGGTTGCCCATGCTCTGACCCAGGTCGCTGGCGGCTACGTGGACGACGTCCACACCAGGAACGCTCAGGATATCGTCTAGGTTGTCCACCGCCTCGGTCTCCTCGCACATCGGGATCACCAGGATCTGAGAATTGATAAAGGTCGTTGAATCCGCGCCGCCCATACCGTAGTCGTGGGCACGCCCGCTGCCGGCCATGCCGCGGCGGCCGTCCGGGTAGTAACGGGCAGACTGGGCCACAGACTCGGCTTCTTCCTTAGTGTTGATGTGGGGGACGATTATTCCCTGTACGCCCCGGTCCAAGAATCTCAAAATAGTGGATTCTTCATGGTTGGGGATACGGGTGATGGGTGTGATGTTGAAGGACTCGGCGGCCCGGACCATGTGCTCGACCTGGTCCAGGTTCATGGGGCCGTGCTCGCAGTCGATCATCACGAAGTCGAAGCCGATCGCGCCGAAGATCTCGACGATGTCGGGGGCGTAGCGGCTGACGATGGCGCCGAAGGCCACTTTGCCCTCGGCCAGTTTGGCCTTGGTTGTGTTAGTTCGCATGTTGGGTTGAGTCCCCTCCCGGATTAATGATGGTTCATTATATAAGCAGTGCGTTTACATGTGTGGAGGATCAGTGTATCGGTCTTAGCTGATGGAGCTGAATAACCTGCCGAGCAAATTTATTGTTATTCGAAATCGAAGGTATATTTGCGTCTCAGGCGTAAACAGTTGACAAGTCACGTTTCCGCATGCTATGATAGCGGAGCGTTCTCAGAAATTGCTGAGGCGCTCTTTTTTTGCCCAGTGAATATGCATGCCTGAAAGCCCCCTATTTGAGGGGCTTTTCTTTTTGATCATGCCAGGACGTTATCGCGGACCTTGAGGATTCCTGGTTATGGCGAGCAAGGGCGATTTTCAGTGGCTCGCGATTTGAAGGTATATTTGCATCTCAGGCGTAAACAGTTGACAAGACGCGATTCCGCATGCTAGAATAGCGGAGCGTTCTCAGAAATTACTGAGGCGCTCTTTTTTTGTCCAATGAATTCGGATAGCCAAAAGCCCCTCATTTGAGGGGCTTTTCTTTTTACATGAAGGCTACAGGACTGGAGTCTAGTTAGGTCTTGCCTGCGAACGATGGCATCACATCGCTGGCGAACCGCCGCAACGTGGAGATACCTGCCGGGCAGTTGAGCAGGATGTATTCGATGCCAGAGTCGTGCAGGGCTTCAATCGCTTTGCTCACGTGGTCAGTAGAGCCGTAGATGGTGCCCGCTTCGGCCGCTTCCCTGGTGTCTTGAAAGTTTGATTCTAGAGCGTGCTCCTGGGTTCGGCGTCGGGCCGTCATCCGATTGATCATCGCTTCATCGTACTCATCTGAGGAGTCGATGATATTGACCGAACGGGCCACTGCCACGCTCATCGGGTCGAATGTTCGGCCGAGGGCTTCGACCTCCGCTTTGAACACGGCGACTTCCTCAATGATCATCTCGAAGGTGTCGAACTGGCCCAGCAGTAGGTTGAATCCCAGTTGGGCCACTTGTTTCACGGACCTGGGGCTCCGTGCCCCCATCCAGATCTGCGGGTGAGGCTTCTGAGTGCTGGATGGCTCAACCACGACGTCTTTGAATTTCCAGTAGGTGCCCTGATGCGACCACGGGGCGTCCGATGTCCAGGCTTTCAACATCACCTCAAGGCATTCATCAAACCGGGCGTCGGCCTCTTCCATCGACATGACAAACCCTTCGAATTCCTTGCGGCGGTATCCCTTGCCGATACCGGCGTCGACCCGGCCATCTGAGAGCAGGTCGAGGGTGGCGATTTGTTCCGCCAGCAGAACTGGGTTGTGCCAAGGGAGCACCGTCACTGCCGTACCTAGGCGCAGAGTTGACGTCCTGGCGCCGATCCAGGTCAGCAGGTTCAGCGTCGCCGACACCTGCCCGAAGCCCGTGAAGTGGTGTTCGACCAAGAAAGTGCTGTGATACCCCAGCGACTCAGCCTCAACGTTGCGTTCCACAAACTCCCGGAACCCGGCCCCACTATCAACATCAGGCCCACCCCGCCGCGCCTGAGCACTACCAAACATACCAAATTGCATCTGTTGTCCTTGGGTTGGATTCTGGGTTAATGCTCTGACTCTTTGCAAAAACGGCAACGAATCTCGAATTTGTCACGGTACAGTGCCGAAATTTCGTTAGTGCGGCGCTTGGAATAGCCAGTCGACATTTAATTTATTAGTTGCAACCCGACTTTCTCTAAAAGGTTGGCAGTGGCATCAAAAGCATGTGGGTCTAATGTAGGGTCAGTACCATCTGGGTCAGGAACCCAAATTATCATGCCTTTCCGCGCACGCGTCAGCAAAACACGGTAACTGTTCAGCATGAATTTGCGTGGATCTTCAGAAGCTTTTGTCCATGACGTACCTCTGAAGATTCTTGTATCCCAACTTGATGAATTATCGTCAAACGTTAGATCATTCCCCCAGCACATTCCAACCCAATCAAGCTCAAGACCTTGGCAATCAAAATTTGTAGCTGCGATTTCGAGCTGATTGGAAGACCTTACATCGCCATGTGGTTTGAGGAACCAATCTGCCCAGGCGCTGTCATTTCTCAAGGAATTCGTGTCCAGACCCCATGCCCTTAAGCGTTTGGCTGACGCGTTCGCCACAAGGCCGCATCTATGGTCTTCATCTGTTCGATCTTTCAACCACTGCTTGGCGGTATTTAGGTCTCTTGTCAAAACAAGAGGAAAGTCATTGATTGATTCAAAATATGCTCTAGCGTCATTCACCCTTAAATCAATGAGCGCATCGACCCACTGATTTAATGCTTCCGCCCTGGGACTTCTCACGTTCATTTCTAAATGGAGTCTGGGGTCCTCGCTGAAATCAGAGAGGGAATTTGGATCGCTGGTTAATGGCTGACCGGGTATGTCGTCATTCCCAGGCAAAGTTCTGGGAGATGCTTTCACGATCCAATCTGTTCCAGACTGCAAGATTGCATTTCCCCATTCGCCGAGACCTGCTTCACCCCTATTTATTTCTTGTCCTGAGCCGACGACCGCAATGATCACACTCCAATCTCGGACGCGGCTCATGATTTCAAGAAACAATTCAGGCTCGGACTGCTGCAGCGAGTTTCTCGTAAATCTCGCTACCTGCTTCGCGTCCCAAGCTCGCTGAGCCCCATCAAATAAGATCACGTTTTCTGGTGGGATTTCATCAGGGTTTTTTGCGTACTCATCACGGAATTGATATGCGTGTTGTATAAACGTTTCGATTCGGCGGTTCCTTTCTAAGGCAGATACTCCTCTCGATGCTTGAGAACGTTGCTCGTTTACCAGTGCCTTACGTATCACCTCTACTAAGGGCCGGTTACCCGACAAAAAACCCCTGCCGCTTCCCCTTGTTTACTCGAAATTCTTTGATCGTGCACAACTTGAAGACCCGCAAGTGTCTTGCCTGAACCCGGAGCTCCAGTGACGAAGGCTATGCCATGGCGGTTTTTAAGTCGGCATTCAGCGATCAACTCCAGAACACTTTCTACAGTATCGTCTAAATTGGTTGAGTCGGATTGGCGAATTTCGCGGACATCATTTTTCCGAAAGATCATCTGAGCGGCCTCCACGATCCACGGGGTGGGACGATATGAAGAGTTGTCCCAAGAGTGGTGGTCGATTTCGCGGGCGTTTTTCGAAGACAAAGTTGAGAAAGCCTCGAGAATTCCAGAAGAAAGACCACCGACATTGACGGGCACAACCTCGTTGATTTGTTGACTGGTGGATAAATTCGAACCAGCCGTCGACGATTCCGCGTTAGTGGCAACTAAAAATGGAACGATCTTTCTATCCCTGCTTTCGGCGTGAAAATCCCTGATGTCTAATGCGTATTGTTCAGTCTGCCATACAGCATCGCGATTAAACGAACTTGAACCGATTTTGAATTCAATCAAGTTAATAAGATCATGCGAAAGCACGACAGCGTCTATCCGCCGCCTTCTTCGTGGGACTACGTACTCTAGTAAGATCGCCCATTTGGCGGCATTGGGAATAACATCTAACCAATCTTGAGCGGCTCGCTGGAGGATCGATATTGTAGTACGCCAAGCCGTTATTGATTCCGGAGTTGTGGCAAAATTCTGTTCGGCGGCCGCACCCGAAAGAATACCCAATATTGATTCGGGATCAGCATCTGTGAATTCGATAATTGGTGCGATGTACCACGCTGACAAATTGTCGCTCCATCAATTGTACGGATCGGTTTTAGATCTGCTTTAGATCTCATTTTCGCTTTTCTACGTTGTTTGGGTGAGCCGCGCTAATTCCCCACCTTAGCCCGCAACCCCGCCAGCACCTTGTCAGCGGTTACCGGCAGGTCGGTGATGCGGACGCCTACTGCGTCGAAGACGGCGTTGGCTATGGCTCCGGCTACGGGGATGTTGCTGCTTTCTCCGATGCCTTTGCTTTCGTAGGGGGCGGGGCCGGCGTCGCCCTGGATCAGCACCGTTTCCATGACTGGGACGTCGGCTGAGGTGGGTATCTTGTAGTCGCCGAAGCTCAGGGTCGAGATGTGGCCGTCCTCTAGTTGCAGCTCCTCCATCAGGGCATAGCCCAGGCCCTGAATCATGCCGCCCTCCACCTGGCCCTGGTGGTTCAGCGGGTTCAGGATGGCGCCGATGTCGTGGGCGGAGATAATCTTGTTGATCGTGATCTCGCCGGTCTCCGTGTCTACGTGGACCTCGGCTATCTGGGTACAGAAAGAAGTGAGCTCCGGCGATTCTGATGTGACGCTGGTCTGCCCGGTCAGTTCCTCGCCGCCGGTACGGGCGATAACCTCGGCGATGGTCATGCTCCGTCCTGCCGCAATCAGCCGGCCGTTCTCCATCGTGACCTGGTCTTCTGGCGCGTCCAACAACGGCGATGCGGCCTCGACCAGTTTCGTGCGCAGTTCCCGGGCCGCGCCCACCACAGCCTGTCCGGCGGTGTAGGTCACCCGGCTGCCGCCGGAGCCGGAACTGTAGGGCATGTTGCTCGTGTTCTCCAAGACGATCTGGACGTCTGAAGTCTGTAGAGTCAGTTCTTCGGCCACCATCTGGCGCAGCACGGTGTGGGAGCCGGTGCCTGTGTCCCAGAAGGCCATGTGCAGTTCGGGGTTGCCGTCGTCGGTGAGGCCGATCTTGGCGGCGAACTGGCCCGTGCCCTGCACCAGGTCGGTCATGGCCATCCCGCGCCCCGTGTTGGGCGGCAGTTTTTCGCCCACGCCGGCCGCCTTGGCCGCGGCTTCCAAAGTCTCCACCGCCTTGATCTGCTGCCAGTAATGTCCCACGGGCGAGGCGTCGCCCTCGCGCATGACGTTTTTAAGCCGGAACTCGTAGGCGTCCATGCCCAGCGCGTCGGCGATCATATCCATGTGCGACTCAACCGCGAAGACCACCTGGGGCTTGGCCGGGCTGCGCATGTGGCCCCGGGGGACATTGTTGGTGTAGACGGTATAGCTGTCGATTCTGGCGTGGGGGACTTTATAGACGCCGCAGAGATGGTCGGCTCCCCTCAGGTAGACAGTGGGCTTGAAGGCGCCGTAGGCCCCGCTGTCGAACACCGCCCTGGCCTGGCGGGCTTTGATAGTGCCATCCTTCATAACGCCGGTCTTGATGGTCATCACCGCCGGGTGGCGCGGGTTGCCGGCCATCAACTCCTGGATGTAGTCCATGACCATCTTCACCGGGCGGCCCGAGTGCTTCGACAGGTAGTAACACAGCGGAACGTCCATGAACGAGCCCTTGCCGCCGAAGTCGCCGCCGATGGTGGTGGGGTGGAGCACGATACTTTCGGCGGGCAGGCTCCAGGCGCGGGCCAGTTGGTCGCGCAGCATGTACGGGTCTTTATTGTTGGCCCAGATCTGGACCTGGTTCCCTCCCGGGCCTTTTTCAGCGGAAGGGTCAACGCTCACCAAGCAGGCGTGGGGTTCGATGTACGCCTGGTGCATCAACTGGGCGTTGAACGTGTGCTCGAAGATAAGGTCAGATTCTTTGAACCCCTGCTCTATGTCTCCTTTCTCCCAGGTGATGTGGGCAAAGGCGTTCCTGATGCCGGAGGGAGGCTGCGGCAGTCCGGGGTAGGACTCCATGTTGGGATGCAGGTCCGGGGCGTCCGGCTGCATGGCTTCTTCGGCGTCGTAGACCGGGGTCAGCTCCTCGTACACCACGTCGATCAACAACAGGGCCTCGTCGGCGGTCTCCTTGTCCACTGCCGCGACGGCCGCGACCTTCTCGCCGACGAAACGCACAACGTCCTGGGCCAACACCGGCATATCCACCATGCGCCGGCCGATCATGGCGTCGGGCATGTCTTTCCCGGTGACCACGGCGTGGACGCCGGGCAGGGCCTCGGCGGCGGAGGTGTCGATGCTGACGATGCGGGCGTAGGGATAAGGACTGCGGAGAGCCTTGCCCCATAGCATGCCCGGCAGGGAGACGTCCGCGGCGTAGACCGATCTGCCCGTTACCTTGTCCGGGCCCTCACCCTGGGTGATGGACTGTCCGATGGCGGTACCTGTGGCAGCCATATTCAACTCCGTTTACGTGTTGATGTTTCGAGTGGTTAAGGCAGAGTGACCCCGGTGTCTCTGGGCCAAGCAGTCCGAGATGAAACCAACTGCGTTCGTAATAAGGAGCCCTGCGAAACTCGGGTGAGACTGCGGGCGAAACTCCTGGCAGTACGCTTCCGGAACAGGCGGGCCGCGCTGTGGATTGCCATGAGGATTATGCCACACCGTATGCACGCCAAGGCAGCCCTAAATCGCGGCCAGGCTCCCGCCAGATTTTCGCTGGATTTTCGCTGGATTTACACCGGATTTTCATGAGAACGTGCCCTAAAAACGGCTTGCCGTAACTGTTTGACTAGCTCAGGATATTAGATGAGAAGACCTGCATCGGCCAGATTCCGTCAGTAATCACTCTCGATCACGGGTATTCGGAGATAGATTCCCAGCTATGAGTAAGCGAGCATTATTCCTGATATTTCTGGGGCTGTTGGCCCTCACATTGGCCGCCTGTGGTGGCGGTGACGACGGCAGCACCGAGGGTGGCGAAGATGGCGCTGCATCCCCTTCCTCCTCGGCCCCCCAGGCGACCCTTATCCCTGGTAGCACGGGAGCGCCGAACCCGACTCCGGCCCCGCCAACCCCGACTCCGCTGCCGACCCCGGTCGCTACCGAAGGCGAGTTGTTCCTGCAATTGATCAGCCCTGAGGAAACCGAGGTATTCACCGATTCCAGCACATTGTCGGTGGTTGGGCGGACCCGCGTCGACGCCGTGGTGACGATCAACGATACGATCGTAGAGCCGAACATCGACGGTGAGTTTTCCCTGGATGTACCCCTCGAAGAAGGCCCGAACATCATTGAAGTGGTGGCCAGCGTTGCCAGCGGCGATCAGCTGGATATCGTCCTGGTGGCCCTCTACCTGCCCTAAACCAAGCCGGATTCAGGGCCATTCTAAGCGTCTAAGAACTCGAATGCTGATCCCGGTAATACAGGTGTCCCCATGTTGAAATTCAACCGCGTTATCGAAAATCCGTCCCGCCGATTAAGCCAGGTTTTGTTGGCCGCTCTATTCGGAGCGCTACTGCTGGCGATGTTTGTGAACACAGCATCGGCACAAAGCTCTGCCGCCATCGGACGAATGTTTACGGGAGAAGTCCAATCGGTCAGCACCGTCAATGGCCTGCTGGCCATCGAGTCGAAGGGAACGCTCTTTCAGCTGGCGATAAGCAGCAACACCGTCATCAACGTGCCGCCGGACAAAGACGTTGGCATGGCTGGCTTGCCCTCCCAGCTGGGGTTCAGGATCGCCGGATTGGCCACGGAGGCCATAACCGACGACAACGGAATCCCTCATGCTGAAGTACGCACGGCACTCAAGATAATGGTCATCCCCGGTAAGGCGACTCGCTCGCACAAACGGACGATCGCCTCCGATAAAGATGGTGACAGCCTGACGACTTTGGATGAGGACGGCAAGAAGAGAAACCTAGCCAGCCTCGGCGCCGGAATTGAGAAAGGCGAAGCCGTGATCGTCCTTGTTCAGAAACCGGGCCGGGACGCCACTGAGGAGACGGTGCGCGGTCTGATCAGAGCCAAGACCGTCACAGACCGGTTGGAACGGTTCACTAAGGCTGAGGCCGACGACCCGATCAAACAGAGTGTCATTGCCGGCCTGCGTGACAAACTGTCTGACGCCCAGGAAAAACGGCTCCAAAAGACGTCGGAGAATGCCGAGGCTGGCCTGCGCGAGTTTGTTCTGAGCCGAGTCAAGGCGATGCAGAAAGACCGGCAAGCAGAGGTAAAACAACGAGGCGTCGGAGCAGACGTGTCTGAGTGCGCCCGAACGATCGTTGGAACACGTGCGACCAGTATCAAGGACCTGACGTCTGACCAACGCCAACGGGTGACCGACGAGTGCTTGAAACCCAAGCCGGAGGTTACCCCGACGCCGACGCCGGTTGTAATAACGTCTCCGGTTGTCCGGATAACCTCGCCCACGTCGGGAACAGTTGTAGGGGCCAAGGACGTCGTCACCGTGACTGCGGAAGCCAAAGACGATATCGGTGTGACTTCGTTGACCTTCAATGTCGCCGGCGTTGACCAGGCACCGCAGACCGAGACCCCATACACCATCGACGTCACAGTGCCACTGGGCGTTACGACCCTTGCCATCAAGGCCACGGCTGTGGATGCCGACGGTAACACGGGCTCGGATTCCATCGTTCTTCGGGTGGAGCGCCGGTCGGGAGACCTGGGCATCAAGATCACCAGCCCCACCGCGACCCTCGACAGCGCAACGACGATCCGCCCATCGACGGTCTCTGGCAGTACCGGGGCCATCGTTCAGGGCGACACCATCGCCATCATCGCGGAGGTTACGGGTACCGGTGTCGTGACCGTTGTCTTCAACATAGCCGGGGTGGACCAGACTCCGGATTCAGAGCCGCCTTACGCGATGAGGTATTTCGTGCCGTTCACCTCGGATGCCGCCCCGGCTCCGTTGGTCATCACCGCCACGGCTACCGATGCCGCCGGCGATTCTATCAGCGACACAGCGACCGTGCAGATCATCCGCAAGGTGACGGATGTGAACGTCAAAATCACCAGTCCGGTGCCCAGCGACAAGCTCACAGCCGGCGCGACGATCGTGATTAGGGCAGAGACCGGCAATGACGCCGATATCGCATTCGTCACCTTCAGCGTCGGCGGAGTCGATACTGTGCGGACTGTTGCGCCGTTCACTCACACCTACGTTTTACCCGGCAGGAAGACAACCAAAGCCGCCACATCTAGCATCCCCCCCAACGTATTCGTCGGCAAAGTTACCTTGGAAGGGAAGTCCGCGCGGAGGGGGACCAAGGTGACTGCGTGGATCGCCGGCATGGATTCCACGACGCTGACCATCAAGGTCACAGCGACCGCCAATTCCAGTGAGACCGATATAGCTACGGTTTTAGTCCCGGTCTCAGGCGCGGTGAACGCCGGTGAAACCACCGTTGCAGAAGGCGAGTACGTCTTGAACGCTGCTCAGCCCTCCGGGCAGAGCTTTACGGGTAAAACTGTGACATTCACCATCGGCGACAAAGATGCCAAAGAGACCGGGATCTGGAAGCAGGGCGGCGCGACCATCTTGGACCTGACTGCCGACTAAAAATTAGATTACTCGGCCGCCCAGCACCTTTCTGGATTCCAGCCTTCCTTGAAACGACGAAGATAATCGAAATGAAGAGGATAATACCCTCTCCCACGAATTGGAGAGGGAGAGGGTGAGGGCCGTGGCTCTCAGTCAGTCTTCTTGTAACTGCCAGATATGCTTCCTTGGGTTCCAGCCTTCGTTGAAATGACGCTGTAATGACGGCGTAGGTGCGGTTTTTCAACCGGCCCTGGTATTGGTACTCGATGCCGTTCCCGCACTTTGTGATTGCTCATATAAATCCTATTTCCACCGACATCTGGACGTCTTGTTTGATGATGGTTACGAATCTTGAATGACGCAGGCTCTCCGGCAGTCGTAACTGAATATGTAAACTCCAGCAATAATTACGGCCAAATGTTATCATGATGGGTAGGGTAAATTTATATGAATAACTATCAGCATAACGACATTCGCAATCTGGCCATCATTGCACACGTTGACCACGGCAAAACAACGCTGGTCGACGCTCTGTTGAAACAGGGCCAGGTCTTCCACGCCCACCAACAGGTCGGCGAGCTGATCATGGACACCAACCCCCTGGAACGGGAGCGCGGGATAACTATCCTGGCCAAGAACGCTTCGGTCTCTTTTGAAGGCGTCCGGATCAACATCATCGACACTCCCGGCCACGCCGATTTCAGCGGCGAGGTGGAACGCATCATGAACATGGCCGACGGTTGTCTGCTCCTGGTGGACGCCGTGGACGGCCCCATGCCACAGACAACCTACGTACTGCGGCAGGCGCTGCAGCAGAACGTGATCCCCATGGTGGTAATCAACAAGATGGACCGGCCTGAGGCCCGCGTGGCTGAAGTGGTAGAGATGGTCCAAGACCTGTTTTTGGAACTGGCCACCAACGCTGATCAGCTGGAGTTCCCGATACTGTACGCGTCGGCCAAGGGTGGATACGCTACCACCAACCCCGATGATAAAGGGGTCGATATGTCGCCCCTTTTCAAAGCGATCTTAGAGTCGGTACCGCCTCCCTCCGGAGACCCCGACGCGCCGGTGCAGATGCTTGTAGCCGCGCTGGACTATGATAACTACCTGGGCCAGGTTTGCCTGGGCCGGATCACCAGAGGCACCCTGAAACTACGTGACAGAGTGGCTCTTCTGGGCAGGAATGAAGAAATTTCGGCCCATACTCTGGAGCGGATCTTCGTGTTCCGGGGCATGGAGCGGATTGAAGTTGAAGAGGCCATAGCCGGAGACATCGTGGCCGTAACCGGCCCAGAGGGTGTCAACATTGGCGACACGATCTCTTCCTTAGAACAACAAGACGCCCTCCCCACCATCGAGATCGAGGAGCCGACCGTCCGCATGACCTTCGGTGTCAGTACCTCGCCATTCATGGGCAAAGAGGGCGACCACTGTACGTCCCGTAACCTCCGTGACCGCCTGTTTCGAGAGCTGCGGACCAACGTCAGCCTCCAGGTTGAGCCCACGCCCAACTCTGATGTTTTCGTGGTTGCGGGCCGGGGCGAGCTGCACTTATCGATCCTGGTCGAGACCATGCGCCGGGAGCAGTTCGAGTTCCAGGTATCAAGGCCAGAACCGGTCACCAAGGTTGTCGACGGCAAGATCCACGAGCCATATGAGATCTTGAATATCAGCACCAACGAAGAGTATGTAGGCGCACTAACCGAGTATCTTTCGGGCCGGTTGGCCCAACTTCGGGACATGCGCTACGACGATAACGGCTACGTGCACATGGAGTACAAGATTCCGACCCGCGGGCTGATTGGGTTCAACTCATACTTCCTTCGCACCTGTCGGGGTGACGGCGTGAAGAGCAGTACCTTCTCCTCGTATGAACCCATGGAAGGCGAGATCAAGGCTCAGGCGGGCGGCGTGCTGGTGGCCTCCGAGCGCGGCACTGCCGTGACCTACGGCCTGCTCAACGCACAGGGCCGGGGTGATACGTTTATCGACCCGGGTACCGAAGTGTACGAGGGCATGATCGTCGGCTCTCACCGCCGCGAGGGCGACATTGAGATCAATGTCTGCAAAGAGAAGAAGCTGACCAACATGCGCTCTTCCACCGCCGATGTGGCCAGGCGCCTGAACTCGACGATACTGATGAGTCTGGAGGAAGCCCTGGAGTTCATCTCCGACGATGAGCTGCTTGAGGTAACCCCCCGGAACTACCGCCTCAGGAAGATGGACCTCTCCGCCCTGGACCGAAAGCGCACCCGCCGCGATGGACGCGAGGGAGTCCGCTCGAGGGACTAGACGGCATCGCCGCTACAGTCTCGTCGCTATTTCTTGCCCCTGCCTTGGGTTTAGCCGTTTGGCTGCTCGCGTAGACCATTCTTCTGCATTTGGTACACTGGCGGCTGGGAAGCCAGGTGAGATATGATATCCACTCGGTAAACAGCCCAACGTGCCGATAAATAATGCCACGGAGAGCGACATGATCTACGAAATACGCACCTATGATTTGAAGCCTAGAGCGATCCCTCAGGCCGAGGAAGCCTTCGCTGAGGCCCTGCCCCATCGCGAGAAATACAGCCCCATTGCCGCTTTCTGGCATACCGAGATCGGCGCCTTGAATCAGATCATCCACGTCTGGGCCTACGAGAGCTTGGAAGAGCGCACCAGCGTCCGCGCTGCCGCCGGTAAAGAGGCCAACTGGCCGCCCAAGATCACCCCGGGCAACATCCTGAACATGAACTCCGAGATCTGGAACCCCGCCCCTTTCATGAAGCCCATGGGCGGCGACCAGGCCCTGGGCGGCATCTACGAGATGCGGACCTACACCTATGAACCAGGTTCCATCCCCGAGTTGCTCAAGCGCTGGGAGTCAGCCGTGCCCGAGCGGGAGAAGCACTCACCCTTAGCGGGCGCTCTGTATACCGAGTTCGGTGGACTGAACCGGTGGTTGCACATTTGGCCTTACAAAGACTTGGCCCACCGCTCCGAGATACGCGCAAAGAAGATCGAGGGTTGGCCATCGGGAGCCCCTGGCCTTATCAGCCAGGAAAACAAGATCGTGGTGCCGGCCAGCTTCTCGCCGATGCATTAGCCGCCCGGTAAAGGAATTTGTTGAGGCGGCATATGGTGATAAGACAACACATCTACAAGGTTGACCAACGGATCCAGATAAAGGTCCGGGACGGCGGAGTTTTTAAGCCTCCATCAGAGGGGGCGAAGGGTAATCTGGGAATCATTGCTCCCCAACTCTTCCAAGATTGGGCGGGCACGTTTCTGGAAAGAGAGCCCGACGTTCCGCCGGAGTATTACGTCACCGTCGATAATGGGATCACCGAGACGATTTCGGAAGACTGGTTGGAGCCGGCCCCTGCTGGTTCGCCTCCCCCACCGGAGGAGTCCAAGCCCTGGCCGGTGTAGGCGAAAACCGAGGTTAAACGTAAAAAGGCCCCTGGCATATGCCAGGGGCCTTTTTACGTTTGCTCTAAATCACCTAATCAGCCATTACGAGTCTTAGCGATGAAAAAGAACCCATATCGTTGGAACTTGTTAACGTGACCGGCTGCGCCGAGTCGCTCGCAGATTTCGAGGCGACGTACTCGGAATACGACCCGGACATAGTCTGTATGGATATCCTGAGGCTCGGCTCCTGATACGCTGGTTCGTTCTGTTTCAGGACTGGTCCCAGGATGATGTAGGGTGGCGCGGCGATGGTTATCTGTATCGGGTCGCTTGCCTCGTCGGTCGCGGATACTACTTCGAACCAAGAGGCGCTGACCGTCGGAATCTCAACGGCCTTCTTAGCGGATTGACCCCACTGCGAATAAGGCGCAAAGGCCCCTACCAACAGTGCTCCCATCACCACCATACCCATTGTCAGTGATTTATATCGTTCCACGATGCCCCCCGGCCTAGGTCGATACTTGGCGGTTAGGTCCAGTATTAACCAGCGGGGTAGTTTCGTAGTGTGAGTCAGGTGTGCGTTATGACGCATACATAACATTGCCTTAAAATGAGTACCACTCAGGCGTGGGGCAAAATAGTTTGGTTAGAGATTATATCAATTACGTTAAGTAGCTCGCCAGCAAGTTTTTGTTGAAAACAGGTATGATTCACCCGACCACATCGTCGATTTATCAGGGTGGGGAAATGATGATTGATGGCCATAAAGCGATCGTTGTCCCGGCTGGTGTGCCGGTGTGGGATGTTGATCCATATGATCCCGCGGTCCTGACCAACCCCTTGGATTACTACGCTGAACTGCGCTCCAAAGGCCCATTCGCCTACATCCCCGGCTACTCGGTCTTGGCCTGTGGCCGGTACGAAGAAACCAGGGAAGTTTTTTCCGATTGGGAGCGGTTCGTGTCCTCGCGAGGTGTCGGGCACCAGGATTTCAGCCTGGAAGAGCCATGGCGGCCTCCCAGCATAGTCCTTGAGGTCGACCCTCCCTATCACACCAAAACGCGTGCTGTGATAGAACGCGCCCTCTCACCCCGAGCGGTGAGGAACCTGCGAGAGGCTTTCCGGACAGATGCCGAGAAGCTCATCGATGAACTGCTTGAAAAAGGCACGTTCGAGGCGGTGGAAGAACTGGCGGAGACCTACCCGACAACCGTGTTTCCGAGTGCCGTGGGACTGCAGGAGAGCGACCGGAGGCGGTTGGTTGATTACGGCGATATGGTCTTCAATGCCATCGGTCCCGACAACGAACTGCGGCGAAACGCTATGGTAAAAGGCCCCGACGTCGTTCCCTGGATCATGGAGCAGTGCCAACGTGAACGGCTAAACCCAGACGGTTTTGGTGCGGCGATCTATGCCGCGTCGGACACCGGAGAGATCACGGCGGAAGAGGCCGGTTTGCTGGTGCGGTCGTTGCTGTCCGCCGGGGTCGACACCACGGTCACGGTTATAGGCAGCGCACTGTGGTGCCTGGCCAATAACCCGGCCCAGTTCCGGCGCCTTAGAGACGACCCGTCGCTCGCTACCTGGGCCTTTGAGGAGACGTTACGTTTTACCTCGCCGATCCATACTTTCCTTCGTACGGCCAACCTGGACACCGAGGTAAGCGGGGTCAAGATCGAAGAAGGCACGAAGATGCTCTGTGTTCTTGGATCGGCCAATCTTGATGAGGACCATTGGCCACAGGCGGATAGGTTCGATATCGACCGCAAGCCATCCGACCACCTAGCCCTGGGCGTCGGGATACATGGCTGCGTCGGCCAGAATGTGGCCAGGGCTGAGACTGACGCCATACTGACTGCCATCGCCAACAAGGTCGGTTCGATAGAACTTGCCGGGGAGCCGGTTTGGCGTCCTAACAACTCGGTGCACACCTTGGACCGGCTTCCGGTGACGTTCCGGGGTAGATGATAAATCTAGCTATTGGACAGAAAAATGACCATCGATGACCAGACCCGCCGGCGGAGTACCAAGACCGGACTGACTGCCTTGGACCGCGACCGGGCCTGTCCTGGCTACACGCTCTACGCCCCGATGAACGGTCCAGGGGATGTCTATCTGCTCAACCTCGACGGTGAAGAAGTACACCATTGGAGCATGCCGGACCCTCCCGGCCTCTACGGTTATCTGCTGCCCAACGGCAACCTGTTCTACGGAGGGAAGGTGCGCGACGGCATGTGGGACCGGTTCCAGTCTTGGAAGCGGTTCAAGGGCGGGGTCATGATGGAGGTGGACTGGGAGGGCAGCGTTGTCTGGGAACACCGGGACATCGACCACCACCATGATGCCAGGCGGACATCTTCCGGCGGGGCAATCTATCTGACGGTCGAGCTGGTGCCCGCTGACTTGGCAGCCAAAGTCAAAGGCGGCAATTCGGTGACCGGCGAGAACGGGATGTGGGCGGACGTCATCGTCGAAGTCGACGCAGCCGGCAAACGAGTCTGGGAATGGCATGCCATCGAACACCTGGACCCCGAGTGCGACGGCATCACCTTCAACGACTCTCGGGATGAATGGAGTCACGGCAACACAGTCTCAGAGGTCGACGGCGAACGGGTGCTCTTCAGCTTCAGGAACATCTCGACCATCGGGATGATCGACAAGGTTACTGGCGAGATAGTCTGGCGGCTCGGCGGAGAGGCCCTGGCTCAACAGCACGACCCTAGCCTGCTGGTCAATGGAAACGTACTGGTCTACGACAACGGCTCCCACAGCGCGCACCATCCGCTGCCTTTCTCCAGGGTGATCGAGGTCGACCCCAAGTCCAACCAGATCGTCTGGGAATACTCCGATAACCCGGCCTACAACTTCTTCAGCCCCTATATCTCAGGGGCCCGGCGGCTGCCCAACGGCAACACGCTGATCACCGAGGGGATGTTCGGCAGAATGTTCCAGGTCACACCTGAGGGCGACGTCGTCTGGGAGTACATCAACCCCCATTTCCATGAAGACGCAGAGCATGCGGTGGTGAACCGGGTCTTCCGGGCCACGCACTACCTGCCTGGAGAAATCAGCCAGCTCCAGTGACCGGGAGTCTACTTCCCGAACAGCGCCGCGATGCGTTCTCCAACCACTTTGTCTTCGCCTTCATTCAGGCCGAAGGCGTGGAGGACGATGCCGGTGTCGCCTTCTCTGACCCGAGTCCAGATCGGCGGGTCGCCGGCTTTCAGGCGATCAACCACCTCTTGGGCGGAAAATCCAGTGACTGCGGCATCGATTTCCAGTATTACGCCGTAGGGCTGGTGGCCGATAATGTTGTCGTTCATTTCGACGGTTACCCCTGGAATCGCTTGCAGAGGCGTCAGCATGTTCCGGCATTTCATCTCTGTTTCAGCCAGGCGCTCCTCGTGGTTCATGGTCATCCAGCGCCGGACGGCAGCTACTGCACCGACCATCTCCTGACGGTCGACCTTCTGCGGACGGCCTACGCCGCGGATACGGCGGCCTTCATAGCTAACGAAGGACTGCAGCGCCAGTTTGCGGATCATATCCTCGCTTCCGAAGGCCAGGCCGGTGGACTGGGGAGCACTCATGTACTTGGCGGCGGTGCATTGAAAATCAGCCCCCATGCGCACGTAGCTGCCAAATAGGTCGAGGGGATAGATCTGACCGGCGGCGTCGACCAGCACCGGTACTCCCTTGGCATGGGCGATCTCTATCGTGTCTTTCAGCGATAGGGCGCTGGGGTCGGGTTCCTGGGCTACGGCATAGTAATGGACTGCAGCGGTGTTGGGGCCGATGGCATTTTCCAGGTCTTCCCGTGAGGTGCCATCTGAATCGCCGAACATGACCAGTTTGGCCCCGGCCAACTCCAAGCAGCGGTCGTACCAATAGCGGTGCCGAGTCTGGATCAAGACCTCGTTCTTCATGCCAGTGGTGTCAGGCAGTTGCTGGATCTTGGCGTCATCGTCTCCGGCCATGCAGGCAGCAGTGGCCAGAGTCAGCGCCGAGCCTGCGCCCGACGTGATGTAGGCCGCGGGTACATCCACCATCTTGGCGATGGCCTCACCGGCGCGTTCTTCCAATTCCATCAACGGGACGTAGGCGCCGTCGGCACGGTCCATGGCCTCCCTCACCTCCGGGGCCGGGGTCGAGCCGCCCAGCATTGTGACGCTGCCAGTAGCGTTGATCACCGGCGTGGCGCCCAACTCTTTGTAGATGCTGCCCCAATCTGTGGTGGTCATGGTCTTCTCCCTAAAGTGGTCTGTTAGTCCGGAAGAATGGCGATGGCGTCGATCTCGATCTTGAGGTCCGGAGTCCCCAATGCCGCCACCTGGACCTGGGTACTGGCGGGAAAAGCCCCGGAGAAGCGTTTCATGCGGACCTCTCCGGCAGCGGGCGCCTCCCGAAGGTCGGTCACAAAACTGGTCACCTTGATCACGTTGCTCAGCGAACCACCGTTCGCCGCCAGGATAACCTCGAATTTATCGAGGATAGCTTCGGTTTGAGCGGCAATGTCACCGGTTGCGGCGGCGGTTCCCCCTGCGGTGCTACCGGCGATAAATAGCATGTTGCCGGAGCGTACGGAATGATGAAACGCTCCTGACGGTTGAGGCAAATCTGGGTAGTTCCTTCGTTCAAAGTCCATTGTCTTGCTCCTATTTTGCTAAGGGAATTACTTGGGATTTAATCAGGGGTTTAATCAGTACAGATGTCCAAGAGCTTGCCAAGACCGAATCATTATAAACTCAACGCCAAGTCAGGCGGCCCGCGTTGAGGATTCCCGGCCTTTGGACGCATAATATATCAGCAATGGCTATGCAGCCGATTCTTCTGAGGCGATGGACAAACCCGATGGACGCGATCGAGTCAAATATCCAGACCCAGGCCACGGAATTCCAGGACAACCTCAAGCGCATGAAAGCGCTGACCGACGAACTGAACGAGAACCTGAACTCGGTGCGGGATCGGGGCGACACTGATGCGGCCGAACTCCACCGCAGCCGGGGCAAGATGCTGGTGCGAGACCGGGTGCGTACATTGTTGGACCCCGGCACGCCCTTTTTGGAGTTCAGCCCTCTGGCGGCCTGGGGAATGTACGACGACGACAACCCCGGCGGCGGCATCGTCACCGGCATCGGCAGCATCCACGGGAAGCAGGTGGTTGTGGTGGCCAATGACGCCACGATTAAGGGCGGCACCTACTACCCCATCACCGTGAAGAAGCACCTGCGAGCCCAGGAGATCGCCCTGGAAAACGGACTGCCCTGCATCTATCTGGTGGACTCAGGCGGTGCGTTCCTCCCCCTGCAGGCCGACGTGTTCCCCGATCGGGACCACTTTGGTCGCATCTTCTACAACCAGTCCCAGATGTCGGCGCAGAGCATCCCCCAGTTGGCGGTGGTCATGGGTTCCTGCACCGCCGGCGGCGCCTACATCCCGGCCATGAGCGACGAGGTGATCATCGTGCGTGAGCAGGGGACCATCTTCTTGGCCGGCCCGCCGTTGGTCAAAGCAGCTACGGGCGAAGAGGTCGACGCCGAGAGCTTGGGCGGGGCAGAGGTGCATACCAGAGAGTCGGGGGTGGCCGATCATTACGCCATGGACGACGAGCACGCACTGGCCATCGCCCGGAACATCGCGGAGAACTTTGTCTATCCCAGTAATCCCGGACTCGAAATCTTTGACCCTGAGCCGCCGTTATACGACCCGGAGGAGATCTACGGGATAATACCCTCAGACTCGAGGCGGCAATACGACGTCCGGGAGGTCATCGCCCGGATCGTTGATGGGAGCCGGTTCCAGGAATTCAAAGAGAACTACGGCGAGACGCTGGTCTGCGGTTTTGCTCGAATCTGGGGCTACCGAGTGGGCATCGTGGCCAACAACGGCGTCCTGTTCTCGGAGAGCGCGTTGAAGGGCACTCATTTCATCGAGCTGTGTGCCCACCGCCGTATCCCGCTGCTCTTCTTGCAGAACATCACCGGGTTCATGGTTGGGCGGGAGTACGAGGCTGGGGGCATCGCCAAAGACGGGGCCAAGATGGTCATGGCCGTGGCGAACGCCGCCGTGCCCAAGTTCACCGTCATCATTGGCAGTTCATTTGGGGCCGGCAACTATGGTATGTGCGGCCGTGCCTACCAGCCCCGGTTGCTGTGGTCTTGGCCCAACTCCAGAATCTCGGTCATGGGCGGACCCCAAGCGGCAGGGGTGCTGCTGTCGGTGCGTTCCGATCAGGCGGCCCGGCAGGGAAAGTCACTGACCGAACAGGAGATGGAAGACCTGCAACGGCCGATCATCGAGAAGTATGAAGTTGAGGGCAGTCCCTACTACAGCACGGCCCGGCTCTGGGACGATGGCATCATCGACCCTAAAGACACCCGCGACGTGGTCGGACTTGGTATCGCGGCATCAATGAATATCCCCATCCCTGAGTCCCGGTTTGGCGTCTTCCGGATGTGAGCATGTTTTCCAAAGTATTAGTCGCCAACAGAGGAGAGATTGCCGTCCGGGTTCTGCAAACATTGCAGGCCATGGGCATCGCCACGGCCGCCGTGTACTCCGACCCCGACGCCAATGCGCCCCATGCGGCTCTGGCCGACGAAGCGTTCGCCCTCGGTGGTTCGACTGCTGAAGAGACATATTTGGACCGGCGCAAGATCATCGAGTTGGCTATAGGCTGTGGCGCTGATGCAGTCCACCCTGGCTACGGCTTCTTGGCCGAGAACCCGGCATTCAGCAGAGAGTGCGCCGAGGCCGGGCTGGTCTTCATCGGCCCCAGCCCCGAGACAATCGAACTGCTTGGCGACAAGATACGCTCAAAAGAGGCGGCCATCCAAGCCGGCGTGCCAGTGGTGCCCAGTTCGCCCATGTGGCAGCCCGGCGAATCCCAAACGGACGATATGTCTTCCGAGATTGGATTCCCTTTGCTGGTGAAGGCGGCGGCGGGCGGTGGCGGCCGGGGCATGCGGATAGTGGAACGGGCCCAGGACCTGGAGCAGGCCCTGGAATCGGCCAGCCGCGAGTCAGCATCTGCCTTCGGTGACGGACGGGTTTTCTTGGAGCGGTACATTCCATCAGCGCGGCACGTTGAGTTTCAGGTGTTGGCCGACTCCTCTGGCCACACATTGCACCTGCTGGAACGCGAATGCAGCGTCCAGCGCCGCTACCAGAAGGTCATCGAGGAGACGTCTTCGCCAGCCCTTGATGACGACTTGAGAAGCAGAATGGCCGCATCGGCCGTGGCCATGGCTAAGTCGGCCGGGTATGCCAACGCCGGCACGGTTGAATTCCTGGTAGACGCGCAGACCGGAGATTATTACTTCCTGGAGATGAACGCCCGCATCCAGGTCGAGCACCCTATCACCGAGGAGACCCTCAGGCTGGACATGGTTGAGTGGCAGACGCGGATCGCCGCCGGTGAGAGCCTCACACTTTCTCAAGAAGAAGTTAGGGCCGTGGGCCACGCGCTGGAATGCCGCATCTACGCCGAGGATCCTTACGGCAACTTTGCACCAGCCACGGGCCGGCTGCTGGCGTGGCGTCCTCCATCCGGAATGGGCATTCGTCTGGACTCGGGCGTGTCCGAAGGCCAGGAGATAACGGCGTATTACGACTCCATGCTGGCCAAGTTGGTGGCCTGGGGCCCGGACCGGCAGGCGTCAATCGGCCGGATGCTACGGGCATTGGAATCGTTCCCGGTGTTGGGCGTTACCACCAACATACCCTTCTTGATCCGCGCGCTGGCCCACCCATCATTCAGGTCCGGCGAGTACGACACCGGGTTCATCGCCAAGAACCCGGAACTGACCGCCGCAACGGAAGTAGGCATGCTGAACAACGCTGCCGCGGAGATAGCCGAGGGCATCTGGCAGACCAACGGGACCGCTGCTGCAGGCAGGACAGCTACTTCGTCTCAGCAGCCACTGGGTCCGTGGAGTGGCCTCCCCAAGAGCACCTTCCCATGACCACTCGCCGCTTGCTGCAGGTACACCCGCCGGGACCAGAGATAACAGAAGCCAGCGATGCGCCTGACTTCGAGATAGCCGCGCCATCGCCAGGTCGGTGGGAGGGAACCGTTCGTCTGGACGATGGCCGCTCGGCCACGTTCCTGGCCATCCGTGACGGACAACAAGTCCACGTCTGGATCGCCGGCGAGACCTACGTCTTCGCTCCGCCAGCCCCTGTCACCCGCTCCCGCCGCTCCGGCCAAGCCGCCAGCGACGATATAGTCTGCCCGGTGCCAGGAGTGGTCATCGCCGTCCACGTAGCCGCCGCCGACGTCGTCGAAGCCGGCCAAGACCTGGTGATAATCGAGTCAATGAAAACCGAGCAGATAGTCAAATCCCCCAGAGACGGCACAGTAGAACGAGTGTCGGTCCAGGAAGGCGACCGGGTAGACCGGGGAATGCGGCTGGTGGTGCTGGTGCCGGAGGTTGGGGAGTGATGGAATTTTTGTGAGAACTTATAGGGTGATCTCGCCAGGTTAATTTGCAGAAGTCCAATGCTGCAGGTTAAAGATATGAGAAAAATGTGGCAGTAATGACGATGGGATTGGTTTTCCATGTTCAGTTATTAAACCGACATCCACCTCGGTTTGCGAGTGATGTGATTACACGTCAATCGAGTTGTAGAGAGCGTCTTTTATATGCATAAATCGGGTACGAAGGAAGTCGACGAACCACGCCTTATCGGGCTGTGTTTTTGAATTTGGATTAGGTATCCCGCAAATCTCCAGGGGAGAGATTGCCAACGCTCTAATCGTTTCAACTTCGGATTGATGACCTTCTTTTGCCAGTCGACTCGTGTATTCCCAAAGTGTCTCGGTACTTTTTTTCTTGTTGTCGGTCTTGGATAACAGCGTCAAATTTGCGATATTACTAATTGGCCATCCAGGGTCGTTGGCAGGCATTAATTTCCGTAGTACGTCAACCGGTATTACGTGATCAATTTCGTATTCCACGTCGGAATTATCCATAACAGACACGATCGACATGTAGACGAATCGCAAAACCATTCGGTCAATCCACCGAACAGGTGCCCGGTCTCGTTGGCTCGATTGTAGCGATTCATCAAACCAGGCATTGAGAACGGCATCCCAAGACTCGCGGTCGCGAATCAATTTATAAGTGTCGTCTAATCCATCAGAACGTTCGTCATTCCACACTCGTCCGAATAACTTGCTATCGCCAGATCCTCGCCAGTGCTGTTGAAGGATGTCAAGAAGATAACTGTGCCGAATCCCCTTTGGCAATTCGGAATCCCACTCAACTTGCCAGCCTTCTTTTTCTGTAAAGCTTGGCGGGCTGTACTTACCTACTAGCAGCCGAGCAATATACGAGGCTAGTTGGTATTCAGGAATCGAAATGTTGACTCGCCCGCCCGCTTTTGTGTTCAGTCTCAAATCATAGATAGGTTTAACAATATTCCCGAACTTTTCAAAAGAGTCGGATAAAGCAATTTGGAATACGCTAGGATCGACAAGGCCTCCAGTTTGGTCGAATCGATTCGGTAGCGTAGCCATCTCAGATAATCGCAGTCCGTGAACGACGGTTGCGACAGAAAACGCGAGGGACTCTACATCAAATGCCTCTGCATTAGAATGAATTAGGCCAGGATATTCGTCTGCAAGAAACTTGCCTAGTCCAAATAAATATTCGTACAGATTGTACTGATCACTATCATCTGGATTGTAATCAGCAAATTCGAAGCCCTTATCTAACAATTGTTTATATTTTGCCTGGATCGCCCGCCTAATGTCAGGTTCGTTAATTCGAGTTGTAAAGGCTTGCCATGACGCAGCGAATTTATCGTATTTTGTCAGGGCTACGCCCGTTGAGTTTATTTTTTCAAATATATGAGGGAGGCTTTCCTCAGGCCCCTCGTAAATTATGACTGGCAACTCGTAGTTAAGAATGTCAGATTTTTGGTCAATCGCATCGCAGAGATCATTTGCGAATGGTACGAGCCCGTCCAATTCAGGACGAGAATTAACAGGAATGCCTAATCCATCACAAATCGCTGTTGCGACCGAGTAGCCGCTGAACGCAGGGCTCTTGCTTTTCGTTTCACTGAGCCAAACTTTAAGCTGAGATACAACCTGGCTTTTGAATATCGAATCAAGTGGCTGTCCGGTTGTTTCTAATTTCCAAACCGCATCCACAAAACGATCTAGCTCCTCCCCTTCGAGCCAGTCCGGATCAAAGTCAACTAATGGACTCTCTAGGTAGGCGAATATAGAGTTTGTACGTTGGAGACCGTCTATTAAATGGTATTGTTTCTCATTTGCTATCGTCCTCTCCCAAATGAGGAGCGAACCAATTGGCAATCCAGACTGAATTGAACTGATAAGTTCTTTCCTACGACCTTCATCCCAAACCAGACCTCTTTGGTATGTTGGAATTAAGAGTCTTCCAGAGGATCCGCCTTCCTTTAGATCGAACAACCGTTTAATTGGCCAGCTAACAGGGGTGGTAGTTGCAGGCATATCCGCCTCCGAGGCATTCCGAAGATCCGATCAGTGAGGTGGACCCGGAAATTCGGACAGGTGGCTAAGTGAGGATCCCGCTCCTAAAATAAACACAGCTGTTGCTGTGAAGAAGGAGTGGGACATGTCGAA